>Ga0207433_10000044_pt1 | contig 262962 bp, 292 predicted proteins | sample YelNatPaOPGAMG01_FD_187559 | JGI IMG/M metagenome (GOLD analysis project Ga0207433, IMG submission 187559) | Hot spring thermophilic microbial communities from Obsidian Pool, Yellowstone National Park, USA - OP-RAMG-01 (SPAdes) (version 3) | ecosystem: Environmental > Aquatic > Thermal...
GAAGTTTACGATGCTGACAATGTGCTTGTAGGCTTCAACTTTACAACAGTTGGTAAGGAGGATACGTATGCTTCAATAATGATTAATGGTTTCGGAATGGCTGGTCCGGACGATGGTCATGTGGTCAGCAATTTAGATGGAATGAAGTTCTCGCTTTACAAGTATAGGCATATAAGGGATTATGGTATAATGCCAGGCACATATAGCGTTCGCGTTTACATGAGAGGCTATGTACAGCAAGAAATTGAATCCACAAGCATAAGCTTATCCTCAAGCCCAGCCTATATAAGCAACCATATGTATAGAGGAGCTGGAATAAACGTTACATTATACTCGATTGATTGGCAGCATCCAGCCATGCCTAAAGATTGGGTTTGGCCAGATGCGCCAATAGTTGTTGAAGTTTACGATGAAGCAGGTAAGGTTGTTGGAGAAATAAAGTATTGGACTAGCGAGGGCTGGACAAGGCCAAGTCAAGTTGCAGGCGAAAACACTATTCCATATCCAGGTTGGAAAGGCTTATCTAAGCTTAAATTCAACGGTTCAACAGCTGTTGATGAGAATGGTCCAGATGCTGATAGCTGGAGTGGTTGGCGTACAGCGACCGATGAGCGTGGAAACGTATGGTGGTTAAGCTACTTTGACCTCGCCAGCTTCCTAGCTGATCCAAGCATGTATCGCAAAGCTGATTTAAGCACTAACTTAGGTTTAGAAACAGGCACATACAAGATTAAAGGCTTTACATACGGCTATGTGGATAGATTCTGGGAAGAAGAAAAAGCTGGAATAGGTAAAACAACAGAGGTTTACGCTCAAAAAGGCCATCAAGCAGATACAAAGCTTCAATTAATCGTTGGCACAAACATTACAATAACGATTAAATTCAAGAAGGAAGGCATATTTGATCATGTACCATACAACAGCTCAATGCGCGTAAGACTATTCAACAAGGATGGAACGCTTGTTGGAGCCTTAGAATCAAGCCTCAGCACATTCGTTAAAACAACAGATAAGGAGAAAATAGCTTTAATAAGCTATAGTAGGCCATCTTGGGCTTCTGATGAATCTGGATGGATAGAAACAGATGTTGTTCCAGACGACACAACTACAGTTATAGTTTTAATGGCTGGAGCAGGCAGGCGCTATGTTGAACCAGACTGGTACAATGTTGTTCCAAAGAACAGGGATATGTACAATGGTTATGGTATAGCTGGTTCAGGATACTTAGGCGGAACATACTTCTATAGTGAGCCATGGACTGTTGAAGTTGATGTTGTAAACTGCTACTATAGCAATGCATGGTATCCACCGCCACCAGGATTATTAATGGGTGAATCATACCATATAATAGCTGGAGTTGAAGGTCCATACGGTAAGCAATGGAGCTTCAACCATCTAGGTCCATTCGAGCAAAAAACAGTTTGGACAGTGCCAAACGCTCCATTAAGCGGAGAAGCCTCAGTATACTATGAGCTTGATTTAAGAGGTTTAGTCAGCGGCCTCGTATACGGCTTTACATGGAGCAATGCCATAAGACCAATAAGCTGGGCACTTGTTGAAGCAGTAGGTGAATCTGGGGTCTTCAACGTTACTACTTATGATGGCTACTATGAAATGTATCTATCGCCAGGCAGCTACACGCTTACAGTCACTGAATGGCCAGGCGGAGCAGGACATGAAATAGCATCCGCACCAATAACAGTTTCAGAAGGTCAATTAGTAACCGGATTCAGCTTTACACTTGAGGAAAGCCACATTCCAATTCCAGAATTCCCAGTTACAGCCATAGCTTTAATCTCAGCCCTAGCAGCTTCACTATACATTTTAAGAAGAATCAAAAAGTAAACCCGAGAAAAAAGGGGTTTAAACCCCCCTTTTATTTAAACCCCCATCTTTTTCCTATTTTTTCAAAAAATTTTGCTTATAAATCCAAAAACTTTTAAACCGCATTTAAATTTGATTTTAACGATTTCAACGTTAATCAATCATTTTGTTTTAAAATTTTCTTTAAACAGCATTACTTATAGTTGAATTAAAACCCAAATTGAAATTCAAAAATTACGTTTAGAATTAACCTACAATGATATAGATAAACATGAATATAAAAAAGCTATGCATGCATAAATTTTGCTAAAAACTTAAAGTTAACGCTGCCAAAGCAGGATGGAACATAAGCTTTATAGTTATAAACTTTATTTCGCCTAAAGGTGAAGACGATCACGCATTAAACAGAGCTTATTTAGCTGATGGAAGATGGGTTTGGATTGAACCTCAAAACGATAAAATATATTATGGCTCTATAGAAGAATACCTTAAAGAATTTTTCAATATAGAATGGGTTCAAATAGAAGAATACGCAATAATATGGTGAAAACTTGTTCAAATATTGAATTAAATAAATAAATGAAATAAGCAAACTAAATAAAGCTGAAAATTTTCCATTATTAAAGAAAATAACATATTTTATTAATAAACGTGATTAAATCTAGTTTAAAACTTTAGCAGTTACTCCTATTTTATTGCTTAAACTTTTAGGTTTCCTCCATAATTTCCTTTCCATAAATAAGTTTTATATCATGTTTTTTCGCGTTTTCTTTAAGAAACTCAATAACTTTCTCCGGTGCATTACCGACAGAAAGAAATTTAAACTCAACTTTTCTATCAAACTTTTTTTGAGCAACCTCAATATGCTTTAAAAGTTTTTCAAATTCTTTTTCAGCTTCCTTTTCATCTCTTAAATAAGTTGTTACTTCCCCAACAATTAAAGGCTTTTCATTAAAAACATCAATTTCAATAATTTCACCATTATAAATAAATGCGCCTTTCCCAACCTTTAACTCCTCTCTAGAATAACCTTTCTCCTCTAGAAAAACCTCAATAAAAGCACTTGTATAATCCTCAAGCGTTCTTCCAACAGCTCTTCCAAAACTTGAAACCTCAGCTTTTAAACCCTTAATTTCCCTCCAAATCTTCACTTGCTCCCCTCTTAATGCTTTAACCTCTTCCCAAAGCTTGTTTTGCCCTTCCCTTAATGCTTTAACTTCTTCCCATAGTTTATTTTGTCCCTCTCTTAAAGCCCTAACTTCCTCCCAAAGCCTATTTTGATTTTCCCAAAGCTTGTTTTGTCCCTCTCTTAGAACTTTAACTTCCTCCCATAATTTATTTTGTCCTTCTCTTAGGGCTTTAACTTCCTCCCAAAGCTTGTTTTGATTTTCCCATAGTTTATTTTGTCCCTCCCTTAACTCCTTAACTTCTTCCCATAATTTATTTTGGTTCTCCCATAATTTATTTTGTCCTTCCCTTAATGCTTTAACTTCTTCCCATAGTTTATTTTGTCCCTCTCTTAAAGCCCTAACTTCCTCCCAAAGCTTAATTTGGCTCTCCCATAATTTATTTTGATTTTCCCAAAGCTTTTTAATTTCCTCTTCAACTTTATCAAGCCTATTTAAAATCTCGCGTAAACCGATTAAACCAGCAATAGCATATCTAAACTCTAAATCTTCATCAAGAAGCTTAAGAAAAGCTTTTTTTAATTCGCTTACCATCAACTTTTTTTAACCCATTAAATTTTTATTCACAGCCTAATATACTGCCTAAAGTTTTATATATTTATCGGTTTATAAAACTTCAAAATTTTTAATTTAAGCTTAAAATTAAAATTATATTCTAGCGAATATAAAGTTAAGGGTTTTTAAAATGTCAATTAAATTTGATGAAGATTATTATTGGTTATTAAAAACTTATATTTCTTTGATGTTAAATTTATTTAATGAAAATCTTTATTCAATATGTTTATTTGGAAGTTTAGCTAGGGGAGAGGCTAAACCTGAAAGTGATATAGATGTGCTTGTTGTTGCTGAAGGTTTACCTAATGATGCAGGATTAAGATATAAAAAAGCTTTTGAAATTAAAAAAAAGCTTAAAGAAACTGAAGTTTATAAAAAACTTAAAAAAGCAAATAAACCCTGCTTAATATCTGAAATTTATTTAACACCAAAAGAAGTTGAAAAGCATCCTCCAATTCTTTTAGACATAATTGAAGATGGTATAATACTTTATGATAAAAAAGAATTCTTAAAAAATGTTTTAAATGAAATTAAAAGGAAACTTAAAATTTTAGGTGCGAAAAGAATTTCAACATCAAAAGGAAAATATTGGATTCTTAAACCAAACTTAAAGCTTGGCGAGGAAATCAAAATTTGATCAATAAAGAAATGGCTAAAGATTATCTTTTTAGAGCTGAAAGATGCTTAAAAGAAGCTTTTTTAGCTATAAAAGATGAGGATGCAGCAGGAGCTATAAGAAGATCTCAAGAAGCTTTAGAGCTGGCTGTTAAAGCTTTATTAAGGCTTATGGGAATAGAATATCCTAAAATCCATGATGTTGGAGATGTTTTAATAGAAAATGCAGATAAACTCCCTGAAGAATTAAAAGAAAACATTAAAGAATTAGCTGATTTAATTTCTGAATTAGCTTCTATTAGAGGACCAGCCTTCTATGGTTATTGAAATAGAAGGGGTACCTGCTTCAAAAGCTTTTAAAAAAGAATATGCTGAAGAAACATATAAAAAAGTTGAAGCTTACATTAAAGTTATTTATTCATTTATGCTGAAGCATCTATAACTTTATTTAATCTTACACTTCTAAAGTTAACTTTTAAAAAATAAATTAATGCTGAACCAGCTAAAATTGATCTTCCAAAAGTTGAAATTAAAAGGCTTGAAGATTCTTGCGCTCCAAAAGCCTTAACTATAGCATCCAAGCTTAAAAGCCATTTAGCATAAGGATAAATAAAGAAAAGCGGTGGAATCCACCATAAAGAAAAATTAAATAAGCTTAAACCAACCCAAAACAAAATAAATAAAACCCTATAATTTAATTTTTCATATTTATTTTTATTTAATGCATAATCTATAATGGCTAAAGGTGTTACCCAAATCGTATAATATCTATTCCAATAAGCAAAAGCTGTAAAAGCCAATAAAATTAAAAAAGCATAATCTAAGCTTGCTTTAACATTTTTTCTCCAAAACTTAAATGTTAAAAAAGCTTGAGCAAAATAAATTAAGCTTACTAAACCCATGCTTATTTTATCTAAACCTGAAATATTAAAACCTAAAAACCATTTAAATTCATGTTGAGCAGCATAAGAAATTAACATTTCATAAAATTCCTGAAAAACCTTCAAGCCTTTAATTAAAGCTAAAGGCCAAAGAAAAATTAAAATTGTTAATAAAAAGCTTAAAAGAAAAACCATAAGTTTCCTCCAAGATTTTTCATTAATAAAAATAATTAAATGAAATGGGATTAAAGCTAAAGGCCAAAACCTTGCAATAGTTCCAACCGCCAATAAAACTCCGCTTAACCAAAATTTTTCTTTAATAAAAAGGTAAAGGCTGAAAATTGCAAAGAAAACGCTTACAACATCTATTGTTCCATCCATTTCTATAGCAACAGTTAAATAAGGATTAAAAAACCAAAGCCAAGCAGCTGTTAAAGCTTCATTTCTTGAAGCATTAAATTTAACAATTTTATAAACTATTAAACCTGTTAAACCATCAAAAATAAGCATAGGAAGCTTCATTATACCCATATAAATAAAAGCTTCAAATGTGCCAGCGAAAAAATCATATCTTAAAAAGCTTCCTACAGGTGGATGAGAAATAGGCATTAAAAGCCAAAATCTAAAAAATAAATTCATTAATAAAGCTGTAAAAAAATAAGGGGTTAAAGCTGGAAGCCTAAACGCTTCAAAGCTACCCATATAAGCTATATTTATAAAATCAAAGCTTCTAGGCGTTATTAAAGCTAAAAAACCCTTAACGATTAAGGCTAAAACAATTAAAAATAAAGTTTTCCGTTCAACCATTTTTAAACGCCTTTTAATTTAAGCTTAAAGATTTTATTTTTAAAATCTTTAAATACTTTTTTATTAAAAGGAAACATTTAGAAAATCTGAAACTTTAATTTTAACTTCATTAATTCCAGCCATAAACTTTTACCATTTCATTTTTCATATTTAATTTTTACAAAGCTTAATTAATGAAAAGTTAAAAAGTATTTTTAAAGCGTAAATTAAGCTTAAAACTGCATAAATGCTTCTTAATAAAGGTCCTAAAACTATTTCTGATGCAATATTTGATTTAAACTTAATTAAAGCTAAAGAAGCTTTATGCATCCAATCAGCATAATTATAAATAAAAAAGAAGGTTTGTTCAGTAGCAAACTCAAAATAAACAAGCTCTATAAAAAAAGCTAAAATTAAAATTGCATAAAAATACTTTTTATTTTTAGCATAATCTAAAGCTAAAAATGAAGCGAGAATAAGCAAATATTGAGGCCACCAATTGAAAAAAGCAAAATAAACCAGTAATAAACCAAGAAACCCTTTTGTTACTAAAGCTTTATCTTCATTAATCCTCCAATAATTAAAAATTAGGAAAGCATAAGCTATAGCTGAAGCAACGCTTAAACCAACTCTTGCAGTATATTGACTAAGAAACATTTCTGAAACCTGAAATGTTAAAGGACTATAGTTAAGCAATGTATATGCAAAGTTTAAACCTGCTTTTTCCAACCAAAAACTATAAAGAAAAACTCCAAATGCAACGCTTAAAGTTAAAGCAATTAACTCTTTTTTCAATCCTTTTTTAAACATGTAAATTGCTAAAATAGGTGCTGCTAAAATTGAATAAAGCTTAAAAGCTATTCCAAGCATTAAAGAAAAGCAACCTAAAAAGTTTTTACCTTTTAAAATAAGCCAAATTGAAAGCAAAACAAGAAAAATTAAAGCTAAATCGTTTGAACCAATCATTTCAGCTGTTAAAATAACATATGGGTTAAGCAACCAAGCCATTAAAGCTGTTAAAGCTTTTGATTCATCAAAAACTTTAGCAATTTTATAAATTAAAATTGCGCATAAAACATCTAAAATTAAAATTGGAAATTTAAAAAGAAAAATTAAAAGAAAACCTTCAAAACTTGTTGGGAAAACCTCTAAATGAATTAACCAACCATCCAATTTAGAATGTTCAATAGGTAAAAACAACCAAAACCTATAAAGTTTATTTTCTAATTGAATCCAAGGTGCAAAGCTTAATTTAGCTTCTTCAAACTTTAATGAGGAAGCTTTAACTAAATAAATAAATTCATAACTCCAAGCTGTTAAACTTGCTAAAAAAACCTTTAAAGCTAAAGCAATCAAAATTAAAAAAGCTTTTTTCTCTAAAAGCTTCATTAAATTCCCCTTATTTCATCAATTTTATTCAATTGTTATTGTTTATGTAAATTTTCACGCATGTAAAGCTGCCTAAATTTTTTATTTCATGTGTTTTAAGCATTTTATCTTTTTAATTTTAAATTTATAAACCTTAAGGATTTAAATAAAGGAGATGAAAAAGTGAATTTAAAACCTAAAAAAATTTTAACCATATTTTTATTTTCCCTAATTTTATTTAACATTAACTCTTTCTTTTCAATTCAATTAAACGCTTTAAAATTTAATCGAAATGAAATTAAATATGCATATTATCCTGCACCTTCCTTAACAACAATTAAAGATTATAGTTTTACTCAAGGCGCAAGCTTTTTTAATGCACCTGCATTTGGACCATTAAAATTAGCTGTTATAGCTGTAGAATTTTCAGATCATAACCATACAAAATCAATTGAAGAATTAAAAAATGATTTCATTCAAATGAATAATTATTTTAAGGAAGCTTCATTTGGAAAAGTTTGGATTGAAGCAGAAATCTTCGGTTGGATTAAATTAAATAAAACAATGCTTTATTATGGTAGGGATGGTTTAAAACCTGATGATGGAAACAATGATGGTTTTCCAGATACATGGCTTTTAATTCAAGATGCTGTTATGGCTGTTGATAAGCAAGTGGATTTTTCAGGCTTTAAATATTTAATGGTTATTCATGCTGGATATGGTCAAGAAACAAGCGGTGTCCCAAGCGATATATGGTCCATAGCGTATATTATGGGAATAACCTTTAGAACCAATGATGATTGGAGCTTTAGTTCTGCAGCTATAGCTCCAGAAATAGAAGCTCAAGGCGCTGTTCCATTAGGTGTTTATTGCCATGAATTCTCTCATTTATTAGGTTTACCAGATTTATATGTTTATGGTAGCCAATCTAGACCTGTTGGAAACTGGGATTTAATGGATAGAGGCTGCTGGAATGGAAATCCGCCAGGTTCCAGCCCAGCCCATTATACAGCTTGGGGAAAAATAAAACTTAAATGGATTAATGAATCTCAAGTTTTAACTGTACCTCTAGGCTCCAAAGTTAATGTAACGCTTGACCCAATTGAAGTTTCATCAAAAAATTATCAAGCTGTAAAAATTCCAATTTCAACAAGTAGATATTATTTAATTGAGGTTAGAGCTCAATTAGGTTTTGATTCAGCTTTACCAAGCTCAGGTGTTTTAATAACATATATTAATGATTATGCTGGTTCAGGTGAAGGAATAGTTAAAGTTCAAGATGCTCATCCTGAAACTTCAACTTTAAATGATGCTGCTTTTCAAGTTGGAGAAACATTTATTGATTCTAAAAACGAGTTTTCAATAAAAATTCTTTCAAAAGAAAATTTTTCCTATACAATTATGATTGGAAGCTCAGCTCCAGCACCTGATATAGCAATTCAAAAATTAACAATAAATCCTGAAGCTCCAGAAATAAATGAAACAGTTATAATAGAAGCTACAATTGTAAATAAAGGTTTTAAAACAGCCTACAATTTTTACATAAATTTTTTCATAGATAATGTTTTATATGGAAAAGTTAAAGTAAACTCTTTAGCTAGAGGAGAATCCAAGCAGGTTTCGCTTCAATGGAAAGCTGAAAGCGGACAACATAACATAAAGGTTGAGGTTGATCTTGGAGCTTCAGGAATTGATATGGATTGGAGCAATAATTATGCTTTAAAAGAAATAATTGTAGGCTTTATATGCATAATTAAGGTTCCTGAAAATTTAACTGTAAAAATTAATGGAACAAGCTATACACCTAATAAGCTTGGAGAAGTTAAATTAAGCGTTTTAAATTCTACTTTAATAATTGAAGCTGAAAAAACATTTAATTTAAATGATAATGAAAGAATAGTTTTTGTTGATTGGAGCGATGGCGATAAAAATAATTCTAAAACATTAAAAATAAATGGAAACTATTTTTTAATGGCAAATTACAAAAGGCAATTTAAAGTTTCAATTGATGCTGGTGAAGGTTCAGCTTCAGGCGGAGGCTGGTATGATGAAGGTTCCCAAGCCATAATTAAAGTTAATACTCCCTTTACTTTACCTGATGGAAAAACCAGATTAATATTTAATGGTTGGATTGGCGATATAACTTCTAATCTTCCAGAATTAACCTTAAATATAACGCGTTCATATAAGCTTTCAGTTAAATGGTTAAAGCAATATTATCTTGAAGTTAAATCATCTTTAGGTGCAGTTTCAGGTGGAGGCTGGTATAACGAAAATGAATTAGCTCATATATTTATTGATAAACCTTTAATTGTTGAAAATGGAACTAGAATAACATTTTTAGGTTGGAGCGGAGACCTTAATATTAATTCTTTAAATGCTTCAATTTTAATGGATAAACCTAAATCTATAGAAGCATATTGGAGAATAGAGCATTATTTAAAAATTGAATCTTTATATGGAACACCTGAAGGTGAAGGCTGGTATATACATAATAGTATCGCAAACTTTTCTATTCAAAAATATTTAGAATTTACAAATGGAACAAAAAGAATTTTTGAAGGTTGGATTGGAGATTTAAATTCAACAGAACCTTCAGGCTCAATAAAAATGGATTCCCCTAAAATTATTAAAGCTAAATGGAAAACTCAATTTAAGCTTACATTATTATCTTCAGGTTTACCAAATGGAACAATAATAACAATTATTTTAAACAATCAAGAATTTAATGCAACAACTCCATTTACCTACAGCTATTGGTTTGATTCAAACTCTGAAATAAGCTTAAATGCTACAAAAATTGTAGCAACACCATTAACAAAATATGTTTTAGATTATTGGAGGGATGAAAAAGGAAATAGAATAAACAACATCTTTATTTTAGATTCTCCTAAAACCATAACAATTGTTTATAGGGAAACCTTCGGCTGCTTAATCGCCACAGCAACATATGGTTCAGAGTTTTCTCCAGAAGTAAGCTTTCTAAGAAGCTTTAGAGATAAAAAAGTTATGGCAACTTTCGCTGGAAAAAACTTTATGGAGGTTTTTAACGCTTGGTATTATAGCTTCAGCCCTAAAATCGCTGAAGCCATAGATTTAAATCCTAAACTTAAAGAAGCATTTAAATTTATTCTTTATCCATTACTGCTTATTCTTCATTTAACCCAAATATTTTATTCAATTTTAAGTTTTAATTCTGAATTAGCTATTGTAGCTTCAGGAGTTTTAGCCAGCTCATTAATAGGTTTAGCATATTTAACTCCATTAGCTTTTCCCTTAAGCTTAATTATAGTTAAACGCAAATTAACAAAACCATTAAAGCTTTTAAGTTTAACATTATGGGCTTTAAGCTTTATATTAATAGGTTTAGCTGAAGCAATTCAAAATTCTTTAATTATAAAGTTTTCCTCCAGCCTTTTAGTTTTATCAACATTAATCTTCACTCCTTTATTGCTTTACATATTTATAATTAAATTTGCAAAAAACTTAAATTTTAAAAATAAATCATATTAATATTGCTAAAAGTGAAATGAAGGGTTTAAAAATTGCTTAAAAAACTTTTTTTAATTTCATTTTTTTTAATTCTTTCAATAAATTTAACTGTTAAAGAATTAAATAGCGTTGGTGGTGGAAGAATCAGCGGTTATATTTATGGTTTTACAATAGATAATACTCTTGTTCCATTAAGCTGGGCTTCAATCACAGCTTTAGAAAATGGAGAAATTGTTGATATAGCCTATAGCAAAAATGGATTTTATGAAATGTATCTTCCAGAAGGTTCATTCACCTTAATTATTGAGCATCCAGGGTATAAACAAAAAAATGTTACAATAACTGTTTCTAATGGTGCAGATATTTCTTTAGATTTTGTTTTAGAGCAAAGTGGAGAACCCATTCCAGAATTTAATAATTACCCGCTTATTATTTTAGCTTTAACAATTTTAATAGCCCTTTTAATTATTAAAAAAAGAAAGGTTAATTTTCATTAAAGCTTTAAATGCTTTAGGTTTTAAACCATTTAAGTTAGCTTATCCTTTTTAAAACGGTTTATTATCTTTTCCCCATTTTAAATTTGAAGCAAACAATTTTAAAATATTTTAAAGGGCGATAAAATAATGAAGAAACCATCTTCAATATTGCTTTTAACTCTTTTAGCTTCAGCATGCTTTTTCACAATTTTAATTAATGCAAATGCATTAAATTTAGCAAGCTTAAACAATTCCCTTTTTTCCTCAAAAATAGTTGGTCCCCAATCTATAATCGTTATTTTAGTTAAATTTAGCGATTTAGAAAATGTTAAAACTAAAGAGGAAATTAAAGATCTTGTTTTTAATCAACTTAATGAATATTTTAAAGAGGTTTCATATGGAAATATAAGTTTAATAGGCGACGTTACACCAGTTTGGTATACTTTAAAAAGCGTTAAATATTATGGTTCAGGAACAGAAAAACCTGAAGCATTAGTTTTAGATGCTGTTAAAGCTGCTGATAAAGATGTTGATTTTAGAAATTATCAATATATAATGATTGTTCATGCAGGAGATGATCAAGATAAATCTGGAAATCCAGATGATATAACTTCATTTAGCTCTGAAGGATATAAATATCCTATAACAACTATGGAGGGACGATTAAGTTTTGGAGTTTTATGTTTAGCTGAGCTTGATCCTATAGGGCCTTACGCGCATTATTTAGCTAGAGCTTTCGGTTTACCAAGGCTTTATAATATTGCAAAAGTTGCTTTAGGAAGCTATGATGATTATGTAGGTGAATGGGATTTAATGGCGCATGGATTATGGGCTAACAATGGTTCAACTCCAGTTCATCCATCTGTTTGGACTAAGCTTCAATTAGGATGGATGCCTAAAAATAAAATTATTGAAGTTAAAAATGAAACTGAACAAAATATTTTTAAGATTTCACCTCATGAAAAACTTTCTTCAATTAATTTTCATGCAATTAAAATCCCATTAACAAATAAAACCTATTATTTAATTGAAGCTAGAGCTAAAATAGGATTTGATAAATATTTACCTGAAGAAGGCGTGTTAATTTTTTATATTGATGAATCTAAAAGCGATGGTAAAGGCATTGTTAAAGTGATTGATGCTCATCCTGAAACTTCAACTTTAAATGATGCTGCTTTTAAACCTGGAGAATTTTATCAAGCCTCTAAGCTTATAATTGAAGTTTTATCTTATTCCAACTTTACTTATACTATTAAAATTGATAAATCTGGAAAACCAATTTACGCTAATTTAACAATTAATGCAAAATACCCTAATGCAACCATTAAAATAGATGATAAAACATTTTTATCAAATGAAAAAGGTTTAATTAATGTTACTCTTAAAATTGGAAATCATACAATTGAAGCTCCTAAAGAAATATATTTAACTTCAAGCATTAAAGCTGTTTTTATTGGTTGGAGCGACGGCGATAAAAATAATCCTAAAACATTTTATTTAAATGAAAATGTTAATTTAACAATTTTATATAAACTGCAATATTTTCTTAAAGTTGAATCTCCCCAAATAGTTTTTAATCCTTCAGGATGGTATGATGAAAATTCTAAAGTGCAAATTTCAATAAATCCAATTGCAGAATATGAAAATGGAACTAGAATTTTATTTATGCATTGGATAGGCTCAATAAACAGTTCTGAAACATCAATTGAAGTTTTAATGGATTCTCCTAAAATTATTAAAGCTGAATGGAAAACTCAAAAAAAACTTTTTTTTACAATTGAAGGTTTACCAAATGGAACTAAAATTGAATTAACAATTAACAATAAAATTTATAATTATACTGTGCCATTTATTCATTCAGAATGGTTTGATGAAAATTCTATTGTTGAATTTGATGTTTCACCAAAAATCTTTTTTGAAGGATTAAACCTTTATGAATTTAAGTTTTGGAAAAGCAATATAAAAGGAAATGTTTCTTCACCATTAAAAATTGAAGAAGCAGATTTCATCATAGGTGTTTATAAAAGAAATGAAGCTTCTTTAGAGGCTAAATTCCCTGAAGTAAACTTAAGCAATCAATTAAAATCTTCATTAAGCCTTCCAAAAACTTTTTCAATAAATTCCCTTTATGAAACTTTTCTTTATCCATTTAAATTATCAAGGTTAATAGCTGGTTTTGCAGTGAAAAATCTGCTTTTCAATTTTAACTTAGCAAATTTAATTTCAACAATTATATTCAACTTTTTAATAGGTTTAATATACTTTATGCCAATAACCTTTTTAACGCTTTATTTAATTAAAAAGAAAACTAAAAAAACATTAAATTTTAAGTATACAGCATTAATAGCAATTGGGATTTTAGCTTTAGCCTCAATAATTTCATTTATGCATTTAACATTTTTAGGTTTAATTTTAGCTTCGATAGCATCCATTGCAATTTCAACTTTAATTTTACCAATTGCAATTTTAAATCGAAAATAACCTTCCCTTTATATAGACATTAGGTTTTTATTATTAAAAGCTTAAAAAGCAAGCTTTTATAAATCTATTAAAAAGGTGAATTTTCCTTGCCTATAATTAAAAGTTTTGATGCTGAATTTGAAAGTTTAATTCAAGCAGCTAAGCTTATGGCTGTTTCAGCTAGAACAGCTCCTAAATCAGGTGGAAAAGATGATATTCATATTTTAATTGTTTATGGTGAAGAAAAAGATAAGCTGGCTGAAGAAATGGTTAAAATTGGTGAAGAAAGAAAAATTCAAGGGTTTTTAAGGGATGCTAAAAACGTTAAAGATTCTTCGGCTGTTATTTTAATAGGGGTTGAAGGAACAAAAAAGTTTGGATTAAATTGCGGTGCATGCGGTTTTAAAACATGCGATGAATTTGAAAAAGCTGTAAAAAGCAAGGGTTTAGATTTTACAGGTCCAACATGCATTTTTAAAGCTTTAGATTTAGGAATAGCTTTAGGCTCAGCTGTTAAAACAGCAAGCCTCCTCAATATTGATAATAGAATAATGTATAGAATAGGTGCAGCTGCAACCCGCCTTAAGCTTATGCCAAACTCCTCAGTAATAATGGGTATTCCAATTTCAGCTAAAGGAAAAAACATTTATTTTGATAGAGTTTAAAATTTAAAAAATTTAACTATTTATTTTTTTATTAATAAGATTTAAAATTTCATTAGCTACTTCTTCTGGAGGCGCATTAAACTTTTCAGTTTTAACTTCAACAAGCAAACTCTTCTTTTTATAAAAATCTATTAAAGGCTGAGTTTTTTCTCTATAAACATTTAATCTTTCCTTTATTACTTCAGGTTTATCATCTTCTCTTTTATATAATGGGCCTCCGCATATATCGCAAACTCCAGGTTTCTTAGGCTTTAAAGTTTTTTCATTATATATTGCTCCGCAATTTCTGCATATAAGCCTATAAGCTAATCTTTCAATAATAACTTCATCTGGCACATTTAAGTTTACAACAATGTCAACTTTTGCTATTTTATTTAAATCTTCAGCTTGATTAACAGTTCTTGGGTAACCATCTAAAATAAAGCCTTTAACGCAATCAGGCTTTAAAATTCTATTTTTTAAAATTTCAAGAATTTTTTCATCTGGAATAAGCTCTCCTCGATTAACATATTCAGCAGCTTCCTTTCCAAGTTTTGTTCCAGCTTTAATTTCATCTCTAACTAAATCTCCAGTTGAAATATGTGGAATTCCAAGTTTTTTAGTTAATATAGAAGCGTATGTTCCTTTTCCTGAACCTGGTGGACCTAAAAAAACAATTATCAATTTATTTTATTCCCTCCTTAATTTTTACTCAATTAAATAAACACTTTAATTTCTTTATTTTCTAAAAGAGCTTTAAGCAATTCTTTTCCTACATCTGTTTCTTTAGCTATTTTAATATTTCCTTTTTTTCCTATAGTTGCTGAAAACAAAAATTTATTATTTATATAAAAGCTTGCAATTTTTCCTTTAACATTTTTATTAAATTGAAATTCTAAAGCATTTCCTATTTCCCTTAATTTATAATTTATTTCCTCGCCTAAAGATGGAATTTTAGGTTGAACATCAATATGGATCCCAAGTTTTTTCTCTATTGAAGATATAACAGAACCATTTTTACCAATAAGCTTAGGAATAACTTTATTATCGACTTTAACTATCACTTTGTTTTCTGAAACAGCTTCAACTTCAGCATTTTCATCAAATCTAGAGATTTCTTGAAGAATTCTTTCTTCAGCCAATCTTTTAATTGAGGATTCTCTAGTTGAAACTGCTGGAACAACAACATTTTCCTCACCAAAAGTGTAAATTTCATATTCTAATTTTCCAGTTTCAAAATCTCTTACTTCAACAACTGGTCTAGCTAAATCTTCTTCAACCATTCCTGTTGGAACCTTAACTGTTAAATTTAATTCATAAACCTTTTTTACTTCACCATCCTTTACAAATATTACTGTATCTATTATATGAGGAATCATTCCCAACTCTACTCTAGTCATAAATCTTTGAATAGCATCTATAGCATCGCTAGCATGAACAACTCCCACCATACCTACTCCAGCTAAACGCATATCAACAAAAACTTTAAAATCTACTGTTCTTCTTACTTCATCAAAAATTGAATAGTCTGGTCTAACTAAAAGAAGAATTTCAGCTGTTTTTTCAAAGCTTCCTTCTAAAGGTCCATACTGCGTTATTTCCGGACCAACTTGAAGATCTCTAGGAGACTCTAAAGTTTTAACTATTTTACCTTGTTTTTCATAGAATTCAGCTAGGGAAGAAGCTAAAGTTGTTTTTCCTGAACCTGGTGGACCAGCAATTAAAATTCCTTCAGCTTTTTCCTTTAACCTTTGAATAAGCCTATTTGAAAGTTTATAATCCTCCAAGGTAAGTTTAACAACAGGCCTTACAATTGTTACTTCTAAACCATCAGAAAAAGGTGGTCTAGCTATAGCAATTCTATAATTTCTTAATTGAATAACTAAAGCTCCCGCTCTATTAATTTCAATTGAAGATTCTTCATCAGCTCTAGCAACCTCAGAAATCTCCTTTATTATTTGCTCAATTTCTTCTTTACTGCAAGGTTTATCCCTAACAGTAGTTAAAGTAAATTTTCCTGGAACACCTCTTTTAGCTAAAGGTGGAACATTCTCTTTTAAATGAAGGCTTAAAGTATCCGGTGTAAAAAACTTTTCAAAGCTAAGATTAACAGCCTTAACTTCCGCAGGAAAATGTTTAGCTTTAACCCCTTCAGCCTCAGCTACTAAAGCTTGAACATAATCCGCTGTATAAAGAATAGCATTTTCTTTTTTAGCTACATCCCTTATTAAAGCATCAAGCCGTCCAGATCTAGCCAATTTAATATCTTCTAAGCTTGGTCTTTCACCTGCAAACCTTATTACAATATTTTTCTTTTCGCAAATCTCCCTAATTTTTTTAAGTTCAGTAAGCCCTATGAAACCTATTTCTTTACCTTTAGAAGCTTGAGCTTGAAGCTCATCTAAAACCGCTACTGGAATAATAATTTCAACATCCTTCAACTCTTCTTTTTCAAGCATCTTCGATATTTTTCCATCTATAATAATTGAAGTATCTGGAACAATTTTCAAGCTCATTTTTAAGCTTCCCCATTTAAAAATACTCTTTACTACAGCTATTATAATGCATTAAAGAAATAAATAAACTTTGCAAATTTTAAAATAGAAAAATCCTTATAAAACTGTTTAAATATTATTTATTTTAAATTAAGCCGGGGTAGCTCAGCCGTGGCCAGAAAACCATTTTTAAAGGTTAAAGCGTTGGACTCATAATCCAAAGGTCGCGGGTTCAAATCCCGCCCCCGGCACTAAACTAACCCTAAAAATTAAATTTCATCATTGCTTTTGCAATGCTTTAAACTTTAAAGCCTTTTTATTATATAAGCTTCTATAGGAAAATCAAAAAATTAAAAAATGCATAAAGCCTTTAAAAAATTAAAGAAAATCAATCTGGATTTAAGCATGAATCCCCAGGGAAAGAAAGCGATTAAACATTAAAACGAGTTTTTCTCATCTTTAAAAACTGTAAATTTTAATTATTTTGCAATAATTTTTCCAATTATTGCTTCTATCCCTTCCTTTTTAGCTTTTTCCATTATTTCCTTTGCTGCTTCTTTAGTAGCGGTAAGCGCTATCAAAATTTTTCTTGCTTTATCTTTATATTTTCTTTCTGCAATTTTAGCTTTTCTCATTAATTTATCAATTTCTTCAATTGTTTCAGCATGCGAAGTAACTTCACCAACTATAAGAGGAGATTTAAGAAAAATGTTTATTTCCTCACCATTTATAATTGCTTTCTTTAATTTTGCATTTTTAGGTATTTCACCTGCTTTTCTTAAACGTTCCGTTAAAAAGTTTCTTATAAACTCTTCAAATGTTACTCCAGCAAATTTACTCATTTGCCAAAAACCATGAATCATTGCTCCATAAAGCGAATCAATTCTTTGCTCTATTCTAATATAGCTTTCTTGAAGCCCTTTAACAATTTTAAGCATTTCATTAAAGTCTTCTCTAAGCTTTGCTTGTTCTTCACCAAGCTTTATTTGCTCTTTTCTCATTTCATTAAAATCTTCTCTAAGCTTAATTAAGATTTCTTCATGTTTATTTAAAATTTCTTCATGCCTATCTAATCTTTTTAGAATTTCTTCTAATCCAGCGCTGCCCAATATAGCATATCTAAATTCTTCATCTTCTCTTAAAATTTTTAAAAAAGCTTCTTTAAGTTCCTCTTCCTTTATTTCATTCAACTTTTGCATCCTTAAATTATTTATTTCTTTATTCTCGAATTGGAATTTGTTGCAGCTTATTATAAATTTTGTTGCCTCCTTTAATAATATATGCATGGTTTTAATGAAAGATTTTAAATTATAAGCCTTTCCTTCATTAAATTTATTGAAAGAATGGTTAATGTGACTCCAACGGCAGCAAGCCATATTAAGCTTAATATGCTTTTCCATTCTAAAGATCCTGTAGTTAACTCTCTTGAAATATAAAGTGCATGCGTTAAAGGAAAAAAAGCAAAAGATAAAATTTGAATTGGTTTAGGAAGAAGCGATAAAGGGAAAAAGGTTCCGCTAAAAAGAAACATTGGAGTAATAAACAAGAAAATTGGATAATTAAAGGAATCTATTGTAGGGGAAACAGCTGTAAAGCACATACCAATTGATGAAAATACAAATCCAACTATAAAGGCTAAAGGAATTATAAAGATTGAATCTGGAAGCTTAACCAAATTAAAAATTGATACAACTAAAAGCATTATGGATGCGTTTATAACGCTTCTAGTGGAACCCCATAAAATTTCCCCAAAAATTACTTCATCAACATTTAAAGGTGTGCTTATTATAGCATCAAAAGTTTTTTGATAATACATTCTTACAAAAGATCCATATGTGCACTCGAAAAATGCTGAATACATCATTGAAATGCAAATTAAAGCTGGTGCTATAAAAGCCGAGTAGGAAACGCCGTAGTTAACAGTTTCAATATAGATGGATTTAAATAGACATAAGTTGTAATGTATATTTATGGAAAAGTTTTATTAGGGTTACTACTAGGACTATTCAATGTTGGGATAAGTATGGAAAAATAAGGGTTGTTGGAAGGTGTCAAGAAGCTTATATCAAGTTAGAGCCTACAATATAAAGCATGGCTATAATGTTAATGTGTTTCTTGAAGCGTATAGGCTTATGCTTCAAAAGGCTATAGATGAAATATGGATTAGAATCAAATGGATTGAAAAACATAATAAGAAAGGGAGAAAGAGGCTGCTTCCATTAATTCCTAAAGAGAACAGCTTTAAACACCATTATTTGAGAAGTATTCTGCTTGAAGATTGGGTTTATTCTAAGCATTATGTTGATTCAGCGATAAAGCAGGCGTATTCAATAATAAAGTCTTGGAGGAGAAGCTATATTAAAGGGGAAAGGAGAAGAGTAAAGCCAATCGTAAGGAAAAGGTTTGTTAGAATTAAAGAAACACTCTACAGCTTTAAGAATGGAAAAATAAAAGTGAGCATCAAGCCATATAAAGAGTATTTAGAGTTTGATGTTTCAAAGGCTTGGTTTTTAAGTAGGGCTAAAGGAGAAATGGGTGAACTCATCCTAAACGAAAAATACCTTACAATAACCTTTAGGTTTAAGAGGAGAAAGAATGAAACGGCTGGGAGGATTGCTTGGGATTGCAACGAGAAAAGCCTAGATGGCTTCAGCCCAGAGATTGGCTGGCTCAGAATAGACTTAACAAAGCTATTCCACATACATAGAGTTTATGAAATAAAGAGAGGAAGAATTCAGCAGAAAGCATCAAAAAAGCCATCGCTTAGAAATGTTCTAGAGAAATATTCTAAGCGTGAAAAAGATAGGGCAAAGGACTTTATCCATAAGTTGACAACCTCTATAACAAGAAAGTTCAAGGGTTATATTCATGGATTTGAAAACTTAAGAAAGGATAAAATGCTTAATGGCTTAAGAAAGCATAATAGGAATATTTCAAAAAGCGATTGGAAAACCATTATAACCCTTATGAATTATAAAGCTAAAACAGTTATCCTCAACCCTAAAAATTCTACGAAAAGATGCTCCAAATGTGGGATGATTAATGCCCCGAAAGGAGCATTATATATCTGCGCATACTGCGGGTTGAGGATAAATAGGCAGCTTAACGCTGCCATAAACCTATACCTTCAAATGGAGGGTCTTCCTCCATCTTTGAAGCTCTTCAATGAGCTTATGAAGGGATGGAGAGGGTTCACCCAAACAGGGGAAAAGGCTGATGAAAGCTTCAATGAACCCGAGAGAAGCCCAAAGCTAATGAATCCTCAAAGCTACATATGCCTATCAAAGACTATGTAGCTTAGAACCCATTAATTTCCCCTATGTAAAATCCTAAGCCAAACCCTAATGCTAAAAGATAAAAAATAGGCTCCAAAAATGGAACAATAAAGTTAACTTTAATATTTTTCATAAACGCGTCTTTATTCCTAAGCCATACTTTCCAAACCCTATATGAAACATCAGGTTTTTTAAAATAAACTTTTAAATGCATTAAATTCAATTTCTTAAGCCTCTACCTGTAAGCTTAAGAAAAACATCTTCTAGAGAAGCTTCTCTAATAACAGTTTTTTCAAGTTTAAATTTCTGAGTAAATTTTTCAATTAATTTTTCCGGTTCATTTGTAAATATGCATATTCTATCGCTAAACTGCTCGAATCTTTCTCCCTTTTTTAAAACATAATTTAACACTTCTGGTTTAGCATCAACCTCTAAAACTTTAATTCCAACATATTTTTTAATTAACTCTTCAGGTTTACCTTCAACAATTATTTTTCCAAAATCCATTACAACCAATTTATCGCATAACTGTGAAGCTTCCTCCATATAATTTGTAGTTAACACAATTGTAACGCCCTCATTCTTTAAACTTTTAATTTTATCCCAAATTAAATGTCTTGCTTGAGGATCCAAACCTGTTGTAGGCTCATCTAAAATTAATATTTCAGGATCGTTTATTAAAGCTCTAGCTAACATTAACCTTCTTTTCATTCCTCCTGAAAGCTTTTCAATTGAATAATCTTTCTTTTCTTCAAGATGAACAAACCTTAATAAATCTAAAGCTTTTTTCTCAGCTCCCTTTCTAGAAATATCATAATATCTAGCGTAAACAATCAAGTTTTTAAATACGGTGAAATCTGGATCAAGATTGTTTTCTTGAGGTAAAACTCCAAGAATTCTTTTTATTTCTCTAGGATGTTTTTCAACTTCCATTGCTTTCACTTTTAAAATTCCTGATGTTTTTGGTGAAACGCATTGAATCATTTTCATAGTTGTTGTTTTTCCTGCACCGTTTGGACCTAAAAAACCGAATATTTCTCCTTTTTCAACTTTAAAGCTTATATGGTCCACAGCTGTAAAACCATTAAATTTTTTAGTTAAATTTTCAGCGATTATTATATGTTTGTCTTCAATCATTTTTTTATTCAGCTTCCTTAAAAATATAGTTTAATACAGCATCTTTAACCATTAACACATCTTTTATTCTAACAAATTCATCAACTCCATGAAATCTGCTATCTTTAGCTATTGGACCAAAACAAATAGTTGGAATATTTTTAGCGCTTGTATATCGACCATCGTTTCCTCCAAGCTCAGCTGCTAAAGGAATCTGTTTACCAATAGTTTTCTCCACGGCTTTCTTAAAGTTTTTAACAAAGGGATGGTTAACATCAGTATAATAGTTTCCTCCACCATTAAATTTTGTTAACTCCAATTTTACATTTAATTCATTACTAACTTTTTTTAAATATTCAATAAACTCTTTTTTTGCTTCTTCAACATTTTCTTCTGGAATAAGCCTAAGATCAAAAATAGCTGATGCTTCTCCAGGAATAATATTAGATTTTTCTCCAGCCCTTAACATTGTTACGCTGAATCTTCCCCATACATAAGGTTTTGGAGCATCTGGTGGAGCTGGAAATTTAGAAATCTTTTTTTCTCTTAAAATAGAATATTCCTCCAGCTTCACAATTATTTTAGCAAGCGAATAAATTGGGTTTATAGCTTTAAATGGATAACCTGCATGGCCTTGAACACCTTTAACCTTTATTTCTCCAGTTAAAATTCCGCTTGCACCTATATAAACAGCTTCATATCCAGCATCCATTATAAGCGCTTCATCAGCCTTTAATCCAACTTCATTTATTAAATAACCTAAACCTGCATTTCCACCTATTTCTTCATCGCAAGTAAATAAAAAAAGAAGGTTTCTTTTAGCTTTTTCAGTTCCCTCTTGAATTTTTTTAGCTATACCTAAAGCTGCTGCAATAGCGCTTTTATCATCTGAAGCTCCTCTACCAAATATTAAATCATTTTTTCTAATTGGTTTAAAAGGGTTAAAGCTCCATCCTTCTCCAGGCGGCACAACATCATAATGAGAAATTAACATTAAAGTTTTTTCTGCATCCATATTTAATAAAGCTGCTACATTAGGTCTTGAATAACCATCCTTCGCTATATTAGCACCATCATAAATTTTAACGTTTAATCCAAGAGCTTCGCATTCTCTTTTTAAAAATTCAGCCATTTCAACATAACCAGTTTTCTTATTCACATCAGTATCTATAGATATAAGTTTTTCAAGCAAATCAACTTCATAACTCATAAGCCACCACTTTCAAATCCTTTCCTTATTAATAACAATATAAAGAAGTTCGCATCCAAAAGATAAAATTTATATTTTGCACTCGAATATAAAAGTATAACAGCATTATAAAAAAGGGAAGTAAAATGGAAGAAGAAAAAATAAAAATGCATATTCAAAAAAGATATTCTCAAGCAGCTGAAAAAGAAAAATGCTGCTCTTGCGCTTCAATAGAAGATCCTTTAACTCAAGCAAAGCTTCTTGGATACTCTGAGGAAGAATTAAAGCAGGCTCCTGAAGAAGCTTTTCTGGGGCTTGGCTGCGGAAACCCAACAGCTTTAGCAGAATTAAAAGAAGGTGAAATAGTTTTAGATTTAGGTTCAGGCGCAGGCATAGATGTTTTTTTAGCTTCAAAAAAAGTTGGATCTAAAGGTTTAGCTATAGGCGTTGATATAACTAAGGAAATGGTTAAAAAAGCTAGAAAAATAGCTAAAAAATATGGTTATACAAATGTAGAATTTAAACTTGGAGAAATTGAAAATTTACCAATTGAAGATAATTCAGTTGATGTTGTAATAAGCAATTGCGTTATAAATCTTTGCATTGATAAATTAAAAGCCTTTAAAGAAGCATATAGAGTTTTAAAGCCTGGAGGAAAATTAATGATTTCAGATTTAGTTACTAATGGGGAATTACCTGAAGAAGTTAAGAAAAATCTTGATGCTTGGGCTGAATGCATTGCTGGAGCCATGGAAAAAAACGAATATTTAAAAGTTATAAAAGAAGCAGGCTTTAAAAACATAACCGTTATCTCAGAAAAACCATATTATGAACCTGGAATAAATGAAAAATTAATTGGAAAAATCCTAAGCATAACTGTTAAAGCTTATAAATAAATTTCAAAATTTTACTTTTACATCCTATTTTTAATAGTAAAGCTTCTTTTTAACCTTTGAAATTAAATTCGAAAATATAATTTATTGCATAAAAGCATACATATGTCTTTGGTTTAATATTCTTTCCAAAAAGCTATAATTAAAGCAAATTTTTTAATTTTGTGTTTTACGCTATTTTTTTAGTGAATTCTTCAATTAAAGATAAAAATTTTTCCTTATCCTCATTTGTATGAGCTGAAGAAAGAAAGAAATGTGGTGTTAAAGGTGTAAGATAAGCAACACCATTGTTAATCATAAATTCAAATAATTTTTTAGCTAAATCCCTATCTTTCGTTTTTTCAATTATTAATGCATTTATTGGTTTTTCGCTTGTAAAATGAATAGCGAAAAAAGAATTTAATCCTGTAACATATGCTTTTAAATTTTTTTCTTCAAAAACTTCATTTAATTCTTTTTTAATTTTTTCTCCTAAATTATCTATTCGCTTATAAAAATCTTCCCCCATCTTTTTTAATTCCATTATTAATTCATAACCCATTCTCATTGTTAAAGCATTTCCAGTATATGTTCCGCCATGAAAAACTCTATTCCAAAAGTTAGGATTTTTAATTTGATCAATTTTCTCCATAATTTCAGTTTTACCGCAAAATGCGCCTGCTCCAGGAAAATATTGACCACCAACAGCTTTACCTAAAGTAGTTAAATCAGGCTTTACATTATAAAAATGTTGAGCACCTTTAAAAAATCTAAAACCTGTTATTACCTCATCAAAAATTAGCAACGCATTTTTTTCATCGCATAATTCTCTAAGCCCCTTTAAAAACTCTTTTTCAGCAGGTATAATTCCTGCAGCTCCCATTACCGGCTCAACTATTATACAAGCTAATTCTTCCCTTTTCACCTTTTGATATACACCTTCCAAATCATTATAAGGAAGAACTATTGTATTTTTAATCGAATCCTCAGTTAAGCCAAGAGAAGCAGGTTTATCATATGGGTAATTAACTGATTTATGAAGAGCATCATAGCCTCCATGCCACCCCCCTTCAAACTTACCAATTTTATTTTTTCCTGTATAAGCTCTAGCAAGCCTAATCGCATACATGTTAGCTTCAGTTCCGCTATTTGTTGGTCTAACCATATCTGCAGAAAACCATTCGCAAACAGCTTTAGCCCATTTAATTTCCCATTCATTACACCAACCAAAATGAAAACCATACTCTAATTGTTCTTTTAAAGCATTTATTATTGGTTCATACATATGTCCCGTTATTATTGCTCCATGACCCATCCAAAAATCTATATATTCATTTCCATCAACATCCCAAATTTTGCTTCCTTTAGCTTTAACTACATAAAATGGGTAAGGTTCAAAATATCTTAATGCATATGTTACTCCACCTGGAAGAAACTTTTTAGCTTCCTCAAAAAGTTCCTTTGATTTTCTTTTATTAAAACTCATTTTTATCATCCCTTAATATTCATTAGCATGCATAACTTTAAAGAAAAATTGAAGGTATAAATTCTTTCATTGTTATTAATCCTTTAGGTGCCTTTAAAACTTTAGGAATCATATTTATAATTGTTGCTGCTGTAGCTATATCGCCTGAAGTTCCATATTCATTTCTCCATTTAAGCTGAGGTTCTCCATCAATAGTTATTTCATCAAAATCTTTTTGGTTTACAGCAGCTATTAAATCAAGCTTAATAAACTCTTTTTCATTAATATAGCCTATTCCATAACCTTTTACACCGCATACTTGTCCAGGATTTATTTTAAAATATTTTGTTTCTAAATTTTTATCAGCTATAATAGGTTCTTGTTTTTCCTCAACCCTATCTATATTAACTCCAATTATTGAAGCTAATAAAAGTATGGATTCAGCATAACCTGTATGACCTGAAGCTTTATTTTTAAATTCTTCAATATTCATGCTTAATCCATACTTTTTTTGAAAAGAATATCGTCGTAAAGCAGCGTTTATAGATCTAACAACATGAATTTTATTTATTTTAATGCATGAAAGCGTTAAAAATGCTGGGAGAGAATCAAAAATAAAACCTGGATTTACACCTGTTCCAAGAATTGAAACTTTGCTTTTTTTAGCTTCTTCATCTATTAAATTTGCAAGCTTAGGATATCTATACCATGGATAAGATAATGTTTCAGCTGTAGAAATAACATTAACTCCAGCCTTAATGCATTTAATTAATTGAGGATATATTTCATTTAAGTTTGTTAAGGTTGAATGAAGCACTATTTGAGGTTTAAATTTATTTAAAAACTTTTCAGCTTCATCATCATGTACAACTTTAGCTTCAAGCCTTTTATTTAAATTTAAAACTTCCCCTAAATCTTTATTGATTTTTTCTTGATTAACCTCTATTCCACCAATTAATTTAACATTTTCTTTGCTTAAAAGAATTTTAGCTATTAAGGATCCTATATAACCTAAACCATAAACTACAACTTTAATGCTCATAAAAAATTAAGAATAAAACCTTCAGTTATAAATGTTTTTAAGCTTTTAAAGGTTTTCAAAATCATTACTCTTTCTTTTAATTCAGCTTCAAATTCATAACCTGAATTATTGCTTAAAAGTTTTATAGCCTTTAATATATCTGCTTAACTATATGAATTGCTCTATGCTTGAGGCTTTTATTAAAATTCTAAAGCTTCTCTATATTAACTATATAAACTGAAGTATTTTTTTAAATTTTATAAATTTTAAATTCAGCTAAAAGCGTCTCTCCCCTTAATTTAACAAACTTTTAAAAAAGTTATTAATTATAATGAAGGTTCGCAAGCTAAATTAAGTCTTAGCAATAAAAGCAATTGCTTGTATTTATATTTAATAGTTAAGCGTTAATGCATAAATTTTGGTGGTTTTGTAAGGTCTCCTGTAGCTTTTAAAACCCATATTTCTTTTTTCTCAGCTTCTTTTAATGCTTCTTCAGTTGCTAATGAAGTATATAAAACAAGTATTTTCTTTGGTCTTAATAAATCAGGTTTTTCTTCAACAAGTTTATTAACTGCCTTAAGTAATTTTTTAACACCATTTATTCCTAACCTTACGCTTGCATCACCAATCACACATATATCCTCAACAGCTCCATAAAGGTTAAGCTCCAAGCCTGGAAGCTCAACTCTCCCAAGTTTTAAGTTAATTCCCATTTTGCTTAGTCTATTTTCAATAATTTCTTTAGCTTCCTCTTCTATATCAAGCGTAAGCTTTTCTAATGTTTTTTCAACTCTCCCTAATCTTTCATCCATACCCTTAATCAATAATAACATTTTATTAAAGTCTTCCCTAAGTCTCACCTGCTCTTCACCAAGCTTGATTTGCTCTTCTCTAAGCTTAATTTGCTCTTCACTAAGTTTCTTAAAGTCTTCTCTAAGCCTTATTTGTTCTTCCCTAAGCTCCTTAAAGTCTTCTCTAAGCTTAATTTGTTCTTCACTAAGTTTTATTTGCTCTTCTCTAAGCCTAGTTTGCTCTTCACTGAGCCTTGTTTGTTCCTCTCTAAGCTTGATTTGCTCCTCACTTAAGCTATCAAGCCTTTTTAAAATTTCCAATAACCCTATTCTACCGGCAACTGCATACCTAAATTCTTCATCTTCCTCAAGAAATTTAAGAAGTGTCTTTTTTAATTCGCTACCCATCAAAGTTTTTAACCTAAAATGGAAATATCTTTTTATCAATCTATAAAAAATATGTTTTTAATAAAATTTTCGCTAGAAAACTTGTATTTTTATGGATAGAACAATGTTAAGCTTAAAATTTTAAAGCTTATATTGCTTTAACCATAGGATGGCTTAAACATATTTATTGATTTTAACTAGTTAAGAGGAATAAAGGACCTTTTTAACAAAATTTAGATTACAGCAAATGTTAAAATTTACTTAAAAATGCGAATTTACTCTAGATTTTTCTAAACCATAAAATTGCGCATAAATGTTTATACGATAACTTTATGTGGTTTCCAAAAAATTTATAAAAACGTATTTTTAACCTTTAAAGTTCCTTAATAAAAAGAGGTTGAGGAAATAATGAATGAAGTTAAATATGCTAATCCTGCACCTTTAGGTTTAATGGGTTTTGGAATGACCACTGTTCTTTTAAACCTGCATAATATAGGGTTATATGGTTTAGGAAGCATGATTTTAGCTATGGGTATTTTTTATGGTGGTTTAGCGCAAATAATAGCTGGTATAATGGAATTTAAAAAAGGAAACACTTTTGGAACAGCAGCTTTCTCTTCCTATGGTTTATTTTGGCTATCATTGGTTTTTCTTTTAGTTTTTCCAAGGCTTGGTTGGGCTCCTCCATTTGAAAGAACCAGTATAGCAGCCTACTTTTTCTTATGGGGTTTATTTACAGCCTTAATGAGTTTAGCAACTTTAAAATATAATAAAGCTCTTCAAACAGTATTTATTTCTTTAGCAATTTTATTCTTTCTTTTAGTTATAGGTTTATATATACCAATTGTTACCAAAATTGCTGGTGTTGAAGGGGTTTTCTGTGGTTTCAGTGCAATTTATTTGGCTATAGCTGAAATTCTAAATGAAGCTTATAATAAGGAAGTTTTGCCTATAGGTGTTGTGAAAAAACCTTAAAAACCTCTAAACTTTTTAAATCTTATTGCAATTTCTTTAATTTTTCATTTATTATTTTAAGAATTTCCTGAGCTGCTTTAATATGGTCTTCAATTTTAACTTTTAAATTTAATAAAATCTTCCTTTTTTCTTTAATGGTTTTAGGCTTTAAATTTTCTAAAGAAAAAACGTTTTGAAACAATTGTAACTGTTTAAGTTTTAATGGAGGCTTAACCTCCAAAATATTTATTAAAAATTCCATAAATAATTTATTTAATGTTTCAGTAATCATTTTTTGCTTTTTTAAGGCATTGCAAAGCCTTTTTTCTCCATTAACTGTTATTTGATAAATTTTTCTTTTTCTTTTGTTTATTTTTAACCATTTACTTTGAATTTCTCCTTTTTTCTCCATTCTTTTTAAAAGCGGATATAAACCGCCAGGGGTTGGCTTCCAAAACCCAAGCGTTTTAGCTTCAATTTCCTTTATTATTTCATATCCATGCATAGGTTTTTTAGTTAAAAGCATTAAAATTACCAATCTTAAATAACCTTTATAAGCTTCTTTAATCCAAGCTAATGCTTTACAACTATTCAATATTAATCACAAAACCTTTATATCTTAGCTATTTTATTATTATATCGCATTACTATATAAAGCTTAAACGGTGATTTTCAATGGATCCAATGATAATCGCTGAAAATTTAACTAAAAAATTTAATGGTTTTACAGCTGTGGACCATATAAGCTTTAAAGTTGAAAAAGGAGAAATATTCGGTTTTTTAGGCCCAAACGGTGCAGGAAAAAGCACAACTATAAGAATGCTTTGCACGCTCACTAAACCAACTGAAGGAACAGCTATTGTTGGAGGTTATGATATAATTAAGCAACCTGAACAAGTTAGAAAGGTTATAGGGCTTGTAGCTGAAAAACTTATTTTATATCCACAGTTAACAGCTGTTGAAAACCTTAAGTTTTTCGGTAAACTATATGGGTTAAGAGGAAAGCAACTTGAAGAAAGAATTAAGGAATTGCTTGATATGGTTCTTTTAACTAGATTTAAAGATTTTCCTGTAGGTGGTTATTCAAGCGGTATGCGTCAAAGATTAAATATTGTTAGAGGTTTAATTCATGATCCTGAAATAATATTTTTGGATGAACCAACTGCTATGCTTGATCCTCAAAGCGTTCAATTCATCAGGGATTTAATAAAAAATCTTAAGAAAAACGGGAAAACAATAGTTTTAACAACCCACATAATGGAGGAGGCTGAGCTTCTTTCAGATAAAGTTGGCATAATTGATCATGGAAAAATAATAGCTTTAGATTCACCTGAAAACCTTAAAAGAAAATATAATTGCGCATCCCTTCATGAGGTTTTTCTTGAGCTTACTGGAAGAACTTTAAGAGATTCCGCTTCAAATAACATGCGCATAGGTGTTATAAGGGGATTTTAAAATGAGTTTTTCAAATAATTTTAAAGCTTCATTAGATATAGCCCTTAAAGATCTTTTATATTTTTGGAGAATGAAAATGCTTTTTATAACTTTTTTAATGCTTCCAGTTATTTTAATGTTTTTATTTGGTTTTATGTTTCCAACTGTTGGAACAAGCAATGTTTATTCAGGTAAAATAGCTTCTCCATACTATAATATTCCAGTTGGAATAGTTATTGAGGATGGAGGGGAAATCGCATATAATGTTGCTAATCAATTTAAGCAGTTAGCTTCCTCAACTAGACTTTTAAAAGTTAAAGATTTCTCAAGCTTTGAGGTTGCAAAAGAAAAAATTGTGGCTGGAGAATTAAAGGGTGTTATTGTTATACCAAATGGTTTTACAGAAGCTTTAAAATCTAATCGTCAAGCTGTAATTCATGTTACAATGGATGATACAAGCTCTCAACTTTCATCAGTTGTGTTTTCTCAAATATCAATGCTTTTTAAAATGATTTCAAGCAGCATATCAGTTTCCATGATTAAAAATATTGATGCTTCAATTGATCCAAGCTTTATTGCTGAACCAATAGTTGTTGAAAGAAAAAATTTAATAGCTGGAACAACAAGCACATTTGAATTTTTAGCACCAGGCTTTATGGCTTTAAACATAGTTATGGGTACACTTTCAGGTTTAGCTGCTGCCATTGCACGGGAAAAAGAGCAAGGAACAATGGATGGAATACTTGTTGCTCCAATCTCCAGCTACGCTATAATAACTGGTAAAGTTCTAGCTCAAACAATTAGAGGGATGATTCAAGCTTTTATAGTTTTAGGTATTTCAATAGCTTTTTTCGGTGTTAGAATTTATGGAAGCTTCTTTTTAATGTTGCTTATAATGTTTTTAGGGGTTTCAAGCTTTATAGGCATTGGAATAATAGCAACAACTCTTGCTCCTGAACAAGAAACAGCAATGACTTTAATTATGCTCTTTCAAATTCCATCAATGTTTATTTGCAATATTTTATTTCCTATAGAGCAGCTTCCAAAATGGCTTCAAATAATAGGTAAAATGATGCCGCTTTATTATGCAGCTGATGGATTAAGAAAAATAATAGTTTTAAATGCTAGCTTTAATCAAATAATTTGGGATATAACTGTTCTTTTATTATATTCTATTATAACTTTAAGTGTTGCAATTCCGCTTTTTAGAAAAGCTTTAACGAGGTGAAAAATAAATGTTTAAAAAATTAAAATTTAAATTTTTGAGTAGCAGCCTAATTTTAATTGTTGCTTTAACCATTTTTGCCTCAAATGGATTGATGGTTAAAGCTCAAGTTGGAACTCCAAAACTTGTTGTTTCAAGCGTATATTGGGGTGTAAATCCTGCTGCACCATTAACTGCCAGTCCAGGAGATAAAGGAGTTACACTTTCAGTAGTTGTAATTAATGCAGGTGATGATTTTGCAAGAGATGTTAAAGGAACATTAATGCTTCAACATCCATTTATTTACGAATACCGTTCCAACAGCGAAAACTATTCATTAAACTCTATAACTAAAGCTGCAGGTGATATAGCTGCAGGTAGAAGCTTCACATTTCAATATACACTTAACATTGCTCAAAACGCTAGTGAAGGCATTTATAAACTTTCCTTTAAATTAGCTTATAGAAGCGCTAGAATGCTAAGTGAAACAACAGATACATTTTATATAGATGTACCAATTTGGAAAGGAGAGCTTCATATTCAAAGCGTGGTTACAAATCCTCCAAAAGTTTATCCGGGAGATACACAAATTGCTTTAACAGTTTTTATAGTTAATTCAGGGTTAGGCTCAGTTAATAACCTTAAAGTTTTTCTTGAGCTTACCTATCCATTTAAGCAATCTTCAACAGGTTCTAATGAAGCTTTTATAGGAACCATTAAGCCAACTCAAGTTGCGCAAACCAGATTTTTAATAGATGTAGATGAAAAAGCTAAGCCTGGAACCTATTCAATAAATCTTTACGCTTTTGAAGGTTCAAACAAATATTCAATAGGTTTAATAAGCTTTACAATTGCTGAAAAAGCTAATTTTATAATAATTGAAGCTAAACCAACATCTTTTCAAGCTGGAGATTTAGGTGTAACCTTTAAAATAACATTGAAAAATAATGGAAGCGTTAAAGCTGAATCAGTTAGAGTAAAACTTTTAGCTGGAAACTATTTTTCAGGAACTTTAACAGATTTTCTAGGAACAATTAATCCAGGTGAATCTAAAACAGCCTTCTTTTTGGTTGATGTCGATGGAAAAACACCACCAAACAGTTATACAGTAGACTTAAGAATCGAATGGATTCAAGATGAAGGTTACAATCTTAACGATACTTTACCAATCACCATAAATGTTACATGGCGATATTCAATAATTATTATAGCAGCCATTCTAGCAGTTATAGCTCTCGCTATTTTCCTTTTCATCTTAAAGCGAAAAGGGATTCACCTTAAAAAACCAATTTAAACTTTTAAATTTAATTTAAAGTTTTAACTTAAGGGGGTTAATAAACAAGCATTGAATAAAAAATTTTCTTTAATTTCCATCCTTTTTTTATTTTTGCTTTTTCAAATTCCTCAAATTTCAGCTCATACAACTTTAGGTAAAATTTCAGGTGAACCCCCATTCTTTAAAATTAATGATCATGAATTAAATCCAAGCAATTCTTTTGGAAATGCTCATGTTCCAGGTCCCTTAGCTTATGTTTGGCCTGGAAGCGGACTTAAAATATATTTAAACAATTTAAATCTTCCACCTGGCTATCAATCTCCTTTTGAAACCTTTGAATCTCCACTTCAGCTAGCTGGCAACTCTTATTCGCCTGAAGGAGCTATTTTAACTTCAACTCAAACTAGAGATAGTGTTGGAGACTTCATAATAGCCATAAACTTTTCTCAACCTAAAGCTTTTATTACATCAGAAAATCCAAAACCTATTTTTATATTTAAAAACATCTCCATTTATATTCCTGCTCCAATAGTTGATAAGTATGGTAACCTTCTTCAAGATGGTTTTGAACCTTATGGTAGAATAAATTGGTTAGCTGGCGACAGCTCAAATATAGTAACCACTTTAACAGATGATTACGGCCGCATATTAGTTACTAAAGCTGATATGAATGATCCTTTTGCTCCAGGATGGTGGCTTATAAGAATAGAAGCTTCAGGGAAAGGTTTAGAATTTACTCCTGAACGGGAATGGAGCGAATGGTATTATATTAGAATAAACCAAATTAAAGCTCCATATATAGCTGGAAAATACTTTTTTAAAATTTTTCTCGGGGACTCTTATCCTTTAAAAAGTCAAAGCAACAGTGCATTAATAAGCAATGCTATGCCAGTTGAAAATTGGCCTGTACTGCTTGTTAAAGGAGCTCAAAACCCAGCCATAATATATGGCACAGTAAAATATGGAGATAAATGCGATCCAAATCTTTATGGAAAACCAATTCAATTGCCTGGTGTTGTTAGGGCTGTAGGTGTTACACCTGAGGGAAGGCATGTTGAAGCTAGAGGATACTTTAATGCTTCAGCTAAAGGACACTTTGAAATTGAAGGTGTAGCCCCAGGCACATACGATATTTATGCAAGCGCAGCAGGCTATCCAGAACAAAAAGTAGCTGAAGGGATAAAGGTTAGAGAAGCTCAATCATTAAGATTAGATATTTATTTAAATCCTGGTAGTCAAATCTCAGGAATAATATTTTCTAAAACTATTTCAGGTTTAACACCTTGGCGTAGTCAACTTCCCATAAACATAGCCATATATAATAGCGATAATTATTCAGAATTAAATGTGGAATGTTCTTCACCATTAAATCTTACTCATGCACCTTATACAAGTTATGTTGTAGGCAACGTGGTTTTTGATTCAGCAACTGGTTTATTAGCTTCACCAAATAAACCTAAATTAGTTGCTTTTCCATGGGAAGGCCCAATAAGCTATTATAGTTATACTTCTTCTTATCCATTTAATGATCCTTTTGGAGTTTTTAATGGTGTTGGACCAGCGCAAGTATGGTGGGTTGATCCAAAAGGAAATTTAGATCCAGTTACAAATTTAGGTTCTGGAAGTGATTTTTTCAAATTTCAATTTGGTCAAAAAGGTTTTTATGGCGTTCCAGCAAAGCTTAGCGGAATGATCCCTCAAGTTTTTGCAACTTGGATTGATGGGTTAAAACCTGGAACTTACTTTATTAGAGCTTTTATAAATGGTTATATTCAATCTGATGCTTCAGGCATATTTAAGGATGTTTATTTCTATATTAATGATGCTTCAAACGATATTTTTATTCAAATAGATGTTTATGCTTCAAGCTTTGTAAATGTTACTGTTCATTTTCATTCTTCTCCCGGAACCATTATTGATGAAGCTGTTGGAGGACCTGACCCTGGAAGATTTCTTATAGCTGAAGTTTTAAGTGAAGATGGTTCTTTAGCAGCTTTCAATTTCACATATATTTTATCTTCATGTTCTCAAGCATCAATTCTTCTTAATGGTTTAGGAATGGTTGGTGTTATGCCTTTTTTTGATCCTAGAGCAGGCGTTAAATACTCTTTATTTAAATATCGTGGATTAAGAGATTATGGTTTGCATCCAGGTTCTTATATTATTAGGCTTTATATGCGAGGTTATATTCAAGCTAATCCACCAGCCTTAAACCTTGAGGATTTAGATCAACCTTTAAGATTTTCAATATCGCTAGGTGGAAATGCTTATTTAAGCGCCCATATGTTTAGGGGAGGAGGTTTAAATGTTACAGTAACATCAATAGATTGGCAAAAACCATCTATAATTCGTCAATGGGCTTGGGATAAAGCACCTTTAACAATTTTAGTTTATGATTTAGCATCAAAAACTTTTTCAGACGCTATATACTTTTGGGATTCAATTAATTATGCATGGCGCATTCCAATAACGAATTCAATGTTTTCAACTGTTCCATGGCCTAATTGGCGATCCGTTTTTGGTTCCAAAGCCAGCATGCTTGTAACAAATGGTTCAACAATCCTTGAAAGAATCGGTCCAGATTTACCTTTAAGGTTTTCTATATCACCAGATAAAACTTTAATAACGAATGTTTTTCTTCAACAATTAGCTCATATTGGATTTTTATATAGCCCATTAACCTATAGAGATTTGAATTTTAAATCTACAATTGCATTTTATCCAGGTTTTTATGCTGTAACATGCTGGTCTTATGGTTATGTGCAGGAAGGTGTTCGATCGCTTGGAGATTTAGGTAAAGAATTAGTTCATGTAAAAATGGGTAGTCTTTCCGATCTTAACATAAAATTAATTAAAGGCGTAGAGTTTAATATTACAATAATCTTTAGGAAAGAAGGAGTTTTAACAACTTTACCTTATAACATGTCTATGCGAATTAGAATATATGATGAAAATGATGTACTTGTGGCTGCTGCTTCAACATCGCTTGATGCTGGAGCAGCTTTACAAATTAATGATGCAGGATTTTTTGCGGATGGTAAAAAAATTGGTTTATCTGGAGGGGCTGTATCACCTATTCCAGCAGGCACCCGAATAGTTGAATATAAACGTTTAGCTGGATTATTTAGTTATTCTGATCCAAGCTTAACTGAGGCTTTAAGGCGTTTAACCCGCTTTTCAATAGATCATGGTGTTTGGGGCAGCTCCATTAACGTTTTAGATGGCGCTTATAATGGAAATTGGAAAATTATTGTTGAGCTTGTAAACTGGTATTATCCTTCAACCTTTTATCCTCCTCCACCAGCTTTACTTCAAGGTGAAACCCACTTAACCAACTTAACGTTTCTTCTTCCATACAATCATTTAGGTCCATTTGAGTTAAAGGAACCTTTAATAATACCAAATGCCATGCTTGGTGAAGAAAAATCAATAATTGTAGCATTAGATCAAAGAGGTTACTTAAACGGTTTAGTAATGTTTCTTAACATTTATAATGAAGCTAGAGTTGCAAGCTGGGCCTCTATAATAGCAAAAACAGAAAAAGATGTTTATACGATATATAGTTGGGATGGAAGATATGAAATGTATCTTCCAGCAGGTTTTTACACTGTTACTGTAGAAGAGGCAGAGTTAAAAACTGAAACTTTAACTATAAATGTTTCTGAAGGAGCGGAGGTTAGCTGCGACTTTCTATTAAAACCAAGTGAAGTTAATATTCCTGAATTCAATCATCCAGTTAAACTAAATATTTTAGCAATCTCCATTACTTTAGCTTTTTTCTTTATTAAAAGAAAACTTTCTTTCAATAGCTTTTCTTTAAAGCAGCTATAGCTAAAACTTGAGTTAAAACCGCGAAAAACATTATTAAAATTAAAGATGCTTTTAAATCAATCATTGCACCATATATTGTTCCGCTTAAAACAAATCCCACTCCATAAGCTGTATTAAAAATTCCATATGCTTTACCCCTGTTTGAAATAGATGCGAAATTTACAACTGCAGCTCGATAAATTGATTCTTGCATTCCAAGAACAATACCGAAAAATACAGCTGCAACCATAAGCATTTTTAAATCAGAATTAATCATTGCCAAAATCGATGGAAAAACTGAAAGGATAAATGGTAAAATTAAAATTTTAACTCCAAACTTATCATATGCATAACCTGCAAATAAAGCTATTGAAGCATCAACTCCTTGAATCAATAAATAAATTAATGGAATAACCCATTGCTGATTTAAAGGTTGAAGAATAATTGAAGCTTTATAAAGTATAAGCGAAGCTGGAATAAGCCCAACAGTATTTAATGCAACAGCTAAAGTATAAATGTAAAATGTTTTCTCAAGTTTTATTGTTTTATTGATTGCGGAAACTTTTAATTCAAATGCAGCTTTTGCTTTAATTTTTTTATAAGTATAAATTAAAGCTGTTAAAAGCATTAAAAAAGGTAAAATAAGAAAACTAAATGTTAAATGATAATTGTTGCTTGTATAAAACATTAAAGCCGCTACAATTATAGGTCCAGCAACAGCACCTATTTGATCTAAAACTTCATGAATTCCAAAAGCTTTGCCGGCTCCTACACCTTTGCTTACAATAGATAATATAGCATCTCTAGAAGGCGATCTAAAAGCTTTTCCAAGCCTTTCAAGCAAAACAAGCATGACAGCTATTTTCCAAGCATTTGTAAAACCTAAAATTGGAATTGAAATAATTAAACCATAACCTAAAAATATGAAAAACCAGTAGGCTTTAGTTGCATCAGCTAAAACTCCGCTAATCAATCTTACACCATAACCTAAAAACTCTCCAAAACCTGTAATAAACCCAACAATAAAAGCTGAAACTCCAAGAAACTTAAGGTAATCTGGAACTAAACCTCGTGCTCCCTCATAAATAATATCACCCATTAAACTTACAATTCCAAGAAGAAAAATGCTAATATAAGCATCTTTAAAGTTAACCTTCAAGAGCATCTCTTCCTAAAACCCAAGATTATTATGCAATAATTTTTAAGAAAATAGTTTATGGCGCTTTTATATACTTGAATTTTTCACTAGCTTGTTCGCCGTTTATTCCCCAATTCTCCATTGGAATTTCATGAATCACAATTTCAACGGCTTCTTTTGGAATTCCAAGCTCAACAAAAACCTTAGTTATACCCTCTATCACCTTCTTTTTAGCTTCATTTGAAAATCCTTTCCATACATTTACATGAACAATTGGCATATTTTTTAAAATATATTTTTCTTGCATAAAAGCCTTATGCATGCTTTGATTTTTCATAATGTTTAAACTATTAAATGAAGCTGAAAAACCTGTAAAGCAATATAAAATAAAAATATTTAAAAATAGAAAATAGTAAACTCGAATAAAACCCACTAATAATATATGGAGCTTTAAAAGCATTGCATAAAAGAAAAGTTGTAGACGCATTTAATATTTCATGGGTTAAATCATCAATCATTTTAGGAATAATTTTCTTAACCCTAGGAATAGCATTAATTTTAATTTTAAAATCTTTAAACATTAGGGAATCACGTTTCCTCCTAATTGCAAAAAACATGATTAATAATTATGGTTTTTTAGGTATTTTTATTGCAACGATTCTTGCTGGAACAATATTGCCTCTTGGAAGCCCAAGCTTAATTGTAATTGCAGCTTCTTTTGGGCTTCATCCTATTCCTTTAGCTTTAATTGGCTCTATAGGCTTTACAATAGGTATGACGATTAATTATGCATTAGCTTATAGCTTTGGAAAAGCTTTCGTTATTAAAAAGATAAGTAAAGAAAAACTTGAGGAAACCCTAAATATTTGGATGAATTGGGGTTGGCCAATATATTTAATATTTGGGTTTATCCCAGCTTTGCCAATAGAACTTTTATCATTTTTATGCGGGTTACTTAAAATACGGCTTCGTACTTTTCTAATCTTAACATTTATACCAAGATTCATTGTATTTATTGTTTTAGCCTATTTTGGAGAGCAAATAGGTCAATGGCTTAAAATCATATGAAAATAAAAATTTACTGAAAAACAAAAACCATGCTCACTTAAATAGCAAATTTATTTTAATAGACTGTTTTTCATTTCATAGCATTAAATGCAACGTTACAGGCTCTAAAATTAAATCCATATAAATAATTATCAATTTGACGTAATGTTATTAGCCATATAAAAGGTCTTCTAGTTGCATTCATTTATAAAAGGCTTATATTAAGCTTAAATTTCACTTCTTATAAGCAAAGAAAACTTAGATAAGGTGAATAGATATTGTTGTCAAAAATTCCAATAAATCTTGAAAAAATAAGCAAAGAAAACTTAGATAAAGAAATATTAAGGGTTGGAATTATTGCTGAGCTTGATGCTATAAATCTTTATGAGCAAATGGCGGCTATAACTGAAGATGCAGAAATTAAAAGAATTCTTTTGGATATAGCGAAAGAGGAAAAAACACATGTAGGTGAATTTCAAGCTTTATTATTAATTAAAGATAAACAGCAAGAAAAAGAATTGGAAGAAGGTAAAAAAGAAGTTGAAGAGTTAAAAGGAAAAAAATAGGGAGGTGAAAATTTTGGATTTTCAGCAGGAAAAGAAGGGTATACCGCTTTTAGGGGAAAATTTTCCTGAAATGAAAGTGCAAACAACTCACGGCATAATGGAGCTTCCAAAAGCTTTTTCAGGAAAATGGTTTGTATTATTCAGTCATCCAGCTGATTTCACACCTGTATGTACAACAGAGTTTGTAGCTTTTCAACAAAGATATGAAAAATTTAAAGCTTTAAACTGCGAGCTTATAGGCCTTAGCGTAGATCAAGTTTTCTCCCATATAAAATGGATAGAGTGGATAAAAGAAAAGCTTGGTGTTGAAATTCAATTTCCAATAATTGCTGATACTGGTATGGTTGCTAATATGCTAGGTCTTATTCATCCAGGAAAAGGTACAAACACTGTTAGAGCCGTTTTTGTAGTAGATGATAAAGCGAAAATACGCATAATTCTTTATTATCCACAAGAGTTAGGTAGAAACATAGATGAAATCCTTAGAGCTATTGAAGCTATGCAAATATCAGATAAAAATAATGTTGCTATGCCAGCTAATTGGCCGAAAAATGAGCTTGTAGGAAATCATGTAATTATACCGCCTGCTAACAATATAGAAGCGATGAAGGAAAGACTTAAAAAAGCAAAAGCAGGCGAATTTGAATGTTATGATTGGTGGTTCTGCTATAAAAAAATAGCCAAATAATTAAAATTGTTCTATTTCTTATCTTTTAAAAATTGTGGAAATTAAAAATAGGAAGGTGCTAGAAACTATGATTAATGGTCCAGCTGGCAGCAATGTTAAATGCGAAATGATAATTCCAGCAGCTGAGCTTAGAATACCGAAACTTAAAGATAAGAATTTGTATTGAGCAAGGTTTTTAGCTAAGTTCCTTGATGTAGCTGCAGGTATTGCCACAATAGCTGCTGTTAGAAGTCCACCAACAACTTTTACTCCTAAAGCGACGATTAACGCGATTAATAAAAGATAAACCAAATTGTATCTTTCAACATGAATCTTCTGAGATTTCGCTAAATCTTCAGAAATATTTATTAAAATCATGTTAGAATAGATTGCTTTAATAATGAAAATAATAAGTATACATAAGGTAATTGAGAAAATCGCATCATTAAATTGAATGCGTGAAATATCTCCAACTAAAGCAGCTTCTGCTTGTTCGATCGGTAAAAAGAAAAAGGCAACTGCAACACCTGTGGCAAACACAACAGCAGTTAAAGCTTCAGTCGGTAATTTTGTCTTTCTTTCAAAAAAATATATCAAAACTATTCCTAAAATAACAAATGGAAAAGCTCCTAAGGAAATATCTAAACCATAAATTAAAGCTAAAGCAATTCCAGGCAAGGCTAAATGGCCTAAAGGACCAGCTGCCAAAGACATGCGTTTAGGTAACATCAATGAACCTAAGAAACCAGCAGCCCCACCAATAAAAATTCCTGAAAGTAAACTTAGAAGAAATTGATTCATAATGCCTTCCCCTCTAATGTTTATGCTGATAAAACTTCACTAAATTGGCATAAAGATTCGAAAGAGCTTCTGGAGTTAACATTTCTTTAGGCGCACCGGAGCATAACATCCTTTTATTCAAGCAAAGAACTCTATCAGCTAACCTATAAACTACTGACAACTCATGAGTAACAAATAGAATCGTCAAATTCCTCGTTTCTTTCAACCTTTCCAAAAAGTTATAAATTGATTCTTGACCACCAACATCAATACCTGCTAATGGTTCATCAAAAAGTAAAACATCAGGATCCAAAGCTAAAGCCCAGCCAATCAAAATTCTTTGAAATTGACCAGAAGATAAATCTCCAATCTTCTTCTTTAAAATTTCCTTTCCCAAACCAATTGATTTCAAAATCTTTTCCCCCTCATTTTCAGAAGCATTTTTCAATTGAAAAAATTCTTTAACGCTTAAAGGTACATCCTTTATAAAAGGCAGCCTTTGCGGAACATAACCAATCCTAACTTCTTCACGCCACTTAACAACCCCTTCATAGGGTACAATTCCAAGCAATGCCTTAAGTAAAGTCGTTTTCCCAGCACCATTCGGCCCTAAAATCGCCAAAACTTCCCCATCATAAACATTAAAGGATAAATCTACAAGTACATCTTCTCCATTTAATCTTACAGTTAAATTTTTAACTTCTAGAATAATATTCAATTCATCACCTTATTGAATTTGAATATAATACAGAACAGTTTTTGTTAAATTTAAATTTTCTTTATACTTTATAATTTACCTTTATTGTGAATTTTAAAATTTTAATTATTAATAAAACCATTTTCTCTTAAAACCTCTTTAAATGCTTTAGCCTAAATGTTAAACACAAAAACGAAGCTACTTTAAGCTTTATTTAAAATCAGAGTAATTTAACAGAATAAGGTTTGCATCATACTCAGGCTAGTAAAACCATAAAGATTGGGAAACTAAATCTAATGATTGAAGAGTGAAAATTCTCTATTCACCGTATTGAGGTTTCAGTTTCACTAAAACTTGAAAAGTCTAAATAGATAACTAAACCCAGAATCTTAAAGCTAACTGGAACCCCTATTTTTCAAACAACCTTCCTGCTTAACCCCTAAATTAAATAAACAATAATTAAAATATAAGAAAAAACAATTGTGAATGTAAAAAGCCTACATCCCTAGGTTTCCACTTCAGTTTTTTACCGAAAAGCTTTTATATTAGTATGTAATTCTTACCCTATAATAATAACACTAAAAATAAAAAAGTGTTACTAGCCCAGAAATAAAATATGAGGAGGTGTCTAAATGAGGAACAAGAAACTCTTGGCAGTAATAATCGTCGTGGTAATAATTGTCATAGGAATAGTTAAATTATTGCCTGCATCTCATTATGTTTTCATAGGCAACCTCAAAAAGGAAAGTGGACCAATCACACTTACAGACCTTGCTGGCAGGAATGTGACATTTAAGAAGTTACCTGTTGAGAAAGTGGCGCTTCAATCTAGTGGTAGCGGTGGTGCCTTCTATACTTTATTTGCTTTGGAGGGTAAGGATGCATATAAAAAAATTGTAGGTATCGATCCTGGTCTAAAGAAATATCGGTATGATATATGGGAAAAATTTCTCACAATCATCCCAGAGTTAGGGAACATACCTGACATTGGAAGCATTGAAGATGGAACATTTAGCGTTGAAAAAGTCATTGCATTGAACCCTGATGTTCTTATTTGCACCTTGAGTCAGCAGAAGCAGGCTGAAGAAATAGTTAAAAAACTTGAAGGGAGCGACATCAAAACTGTCTTCATTGATTACCATACGGAAACTCTAGAAAATCATATAAAGAGTATCGCTTTATTGGGAAAAATTTTGGGAAAAGAGGAAAGGGCTAAGGGGCTCATAGATTTCTATAAAAGTCAAGTTGATAAAGTTACTTCTTGCTTAGAGAAAATAAATAAACCAAAGCCAAAGGTATATGTAGAATGTGGAATGAAAGGCCCCTCTGAATATTTTAATACATACGGCAACTTTATGTGGGGTGCGTTAATTGTGAAATGTGGAGGAATAAATATTGCTGAAGGTAAGGTGGAAAAGTGGGCTCCAATAAATCCTGAATACCTTCTGGAAGCAAACCCAGATGTGATAATCATAACCGGCTCATACTGGCCTGCACAACCCACTTCGCTTAGACTTGGGTATAACGCCTCTATCGAAAAAGCAAGAGAAACCCTTGAAGCCTTCACGAAACGCCCTGGCTGGGATACACTTAATGCCGTAAAAAACCACAGAGTTTACGGAATCTATCATGGTCTTTCAAGAGACATCTGGGATTTCGCAGCAATGCAATTCATGGCAAAATGTTTCTATCCCGATGAATTTAAAGATCTAGATCCTGAAAAAAGCCTTAAAGAATTCTTTGAAAGATTCCTACCAGTACCATATGAGGGTGTTTGGATGTTGTCTCTTTGGTGACAACATAACATGAAAAAAGATATAGAGTTGCATGAAGAATTCTACAAAAAAATAACGAGACGAAAATACCTCTTCTTAATTTCACTTACTGGTATATGTATATTCACTTTTATAGTGGATGTTTCAACAGGCCCTGCACAACTATCTATTCAAGAAGTTTTTTCTGAAATATTTATGTTAGGTTCCAGCTCTCCCACTACTAAAGTTATCATCTGGACGATAAGGCTACCAATGGCTTTGATGGCAATGATTGTTGGTGCAGCACTTGGTGTTGCAGGTGCTGAAATGCAAACGATACTCAATAACCCACTGGCAAGCCCTTACACGCTCGGTGTCTCCGCCGGAGCAGGGTTTGGTGCTGCACTAGCGATCGTTGTTGGAGTAAGTATAATCCCCCATCATATAGTTGAATTTTTCGTACCTTTTAATGCATTCATTTTCGCAATGGTTACATCTTTCTTAATATACTTAATTGCTAGTACAAGGGGAATAACAGCTGAAACAATGATTCTTGCGGGGATTGCCTTGCTATTCTTATTTAATTCTATGTTAGCCTTGCTTGAATATCTTGCATCACCAGAAGCTCTACAGGCAGTAATCTTTTGGTTATTCGGAAGTCTCATGAAAGCAACATGGCTAAAGTTATCCATCATATCCGTGTGTTCGTTTGCGGCCATCACCTTTCTCACCACAAGAATATGGAAATTGACTGCTTTAAGACTTGGAGACGAGAGAGCTAAGAGTTTAGGAATCGATGTAGAAAGATTAAGGTTGGAAGTATTCATATGTGTTTCTCTTCTAACAGCTGTGGCAGTGTGTTTTGTTGGAACAATTGGATTCATAGGACTCGTAGCTCCACATATAGCAAGAATGTGCGTTGGTGAAGATCAAAGATTTTTCTTACCAGCGTCACTGTTGGAAGGCGCACTCTTACTTTCCGCAGCATCAATCGCTAGTAAATTAGTTGTGCCCGGCATTTATTTCCCAATTGGAATCGTCACTTCTTTATTAGGTATTCCATTTTTTCTTTTCATAATTTTAACAAAAAGGAGGAAGTATTGGTGAATCTGGAGATATACAATTTAAGATTCAGCTATGGTTTAAAACCTGTTTTGAAGGGCATAAATATGCAACCTACACCCGGAAAAATCACAACAATTATTGGCCCAAATGCCTCTGGAAAGACAACCCTCCTAAAATGTATAAGTGGTCTTCTAAAACCTGAAGGAAGTGTTCTACTTAATGGAAAAGAAATAACAAAATTCAAGAAAGAAGATATTGCAAAATACATAAGTTACTTACCACAAGAAACTCATACCGAAGCTGCTTTAACCGTTTTTGAAACAGTTCTTCTCGGAAGATTACATTCCTTATCTTGGAGAGTCACCGCTAATGATCTCAGAATCACTCTAAAAATGTTAGAAGAGGTTGGAATTGGTGAACTGAAATCAAAATTTCTTAACGAACTTAGCACAGGACAGAAACAAATGGTTTTCATAGCTCAGGCGCTGGCTCGACAACCTCAAGTCCTTCTTTTAGATGAACCTACAAGTAGCTTGGATCTTCAGCATCAGTTAGAAATTCTCGATTTAATAAGAGGTTTAACATCTAAAATGAATATTATCACTCTTATCGCTTTGCATGACCTTAATCTTGCAGCAAGATATTCTGATGAATTAATTGTGTTAAACTCGGGCAAAGTTTATGCGGCAGGAACACCAAGGTCGATACTAACTGAAGAAATGATAAAAACCGTTTATAGAGTCAATGCAAGAGTTAACATCAATAATGGAATACCACAAATAATACCAATCAGTTCTGTTCAGAAAAAGGCTTTTTGAGAAAACCACTGGACAAAAAATGAATGATATACGAGAGTGCTTAAGTAGATCATTGCTGATAAGCTTGCTTGGAATAGTTTTCAATTATTAATGATATTACATTAAAAGCAGTAAACCTAAGAGATAAGGAGAATATGCAAAAATGATTAATTGGGAAAAGGAATGGAAAAAAAGGACTATGGAAGAGAAGAAGGCTGGCAACAGGATTGATGTGATCGATTACTGGAATAAAAGGGCTGAAGATTACACAGACTATATTCGAACGAGCAATTATGAACATGGAAAAAAGATAGTAGAAATATTTGAAAGAGAAGAATTACTAAAACCTAATTTTAAAGTTCTCGACATCGGTGCGGGGCCCGGTTCAGTATCCATACCATTTGCTGAGGTTGTGAAGAAGGTAACTGCAATAGAACCTGCAAGCGAGATGGTTAAATATTTGATGGAAAACGCTAGAGAGAAAGGACTCAAGAACATCGAAGTAATAAATAAGAAGTGGGAGGAGGTAAACATCGCAAAACTCAAGTCAAAATTTGACATAGTAGTTTGTTCGCATGCTATATGGCTGTTCGAAAATATTGGAGAATTCATAACAGAAATGAACAAGGTATCAAAAAAATATTGTTGTATTGCTGAAGGAGTTGGTATTGATGAAAGTTGGTGCAAAGTTTATAAGAAATTAGGAATACCATTACAAAGATTTGATCGTTTCATTTATCTATATAACATCCTATATCAGAAAGGTATACTAGCTAATGTGAGGATAATCGACACATTTATGAGAAGGTCTATACAATCGGCAATAAATATGTATGAAATCTATCTCAGCAAATACAAGGAACCAACGAAAGAGGATAAAGAAATTATCAGAAATCATGTATTCTTGAATTCTGAGGATGGCATATATAAAATAAAAAACAAGATGGCAGTAATATGGTGGGAGAAGGATTCTATAGCAACCGCTAAAAAATCTAAAAGGGGATGAAAATGGAAAAGAAGATGAAAAACACTGTGGAGAAAAGGTAAAAAACTATGTTGTATGGCTTGAACCAAGGAAATCTGCAAAATTAGGTTCAAAAATTATTAAACTTATTTTCTTCTGAAACTAAGTTCCAATAAGAGGTAATGAATGATGAAAGTTGCAGAAGTAGTACAGAAATATTGGGATGAAAGAGCTGCAAAGATGTATGACAAGATATGCTACATAGATGAGGAAAAAATGAATAATGTGCTCCTGAACCATTTGAACGTAGATAAACACGGAGTTATACTTGATTTCGGAACAGGAACTGGCTTTCTTGCTTTGATGTTAGCAAAATCAGGTTATAAAAAGATTATAGGCTTAGATATTAATGAGAGCATGCTTAACATAGCAAAAGAGAAATTGTTTGGCTATCCCGTTAAATTAGTGCGTGGTGATGGATTACATCTTCCAATTGCTGACAATTCGGTAGATGCTGTAGTAGGTAGGTGGATTCTTTGGGTAATGCCAGATCCAGAGAGAGCAATAGAAGAAATAGTTAGAGTAACTAAGCCTGGAGGACAGGTTTTAATATTCGAGTCCGCTAGCATTTCTGATAAGAAAGATAAATCCATATGGAAGAGATTATCAGGCTTTCCATTAAGGCAATTTCACTATATCTATATAACCCTACGATTTAGGGTATCTCCTTTTAGAACAAAATGGTTCTGGCGTGAAACAGAAGGTAAGTTACCAATGTATTCTCCTGAGAAATATGTTCAGATATTCAAGCAAAAAGGGTTAAGGTCTGTTGAAAACACAGTAGAAGAAGAATATGGAACTTTATGTGCAAAATTGTTCTTTGGTGGATTCAAATTCTCTATAATTAAAGGTGTTAAACCTGCCAAACAAATCTCGAAGCTTGCTTTTCAAAGTGAAGAATGGGGAATGGATGAATTGTTAAAAATTCTTGTCTGTCCAATATGTCGTTCTAACCTCAAAGTTATGAATGAAAAAGAACTAATTTGTAAATATTGCGATAAAGCTTACCCAATAATAAAGGGTGTTCCAAATTTGCTTCCTCCAGAAAATAAGCTTCTTTAAAAGAAAGTTATGAATTAAAAGAATTCTAACCTTAACTCTTATTATGCTTAAACATGCTGTATTAATAAAAATATTATGCTGAAAAGACGGTGTTATAACTTACTGGTATGATAGTGCGGGGGGTGGGATTTGAACCCACGAACCCCTACGGGACAGGGTTTCCTATGCATATATTCATCCTAAGCCCTGCGCCTTTGACCTGGCTTGGCAACCCCCGCTAAATTATAAAATTAAATTTTTACTCTAAACTTTTAAATCTTTTACCTCTAGCTTTAGCATAAAGAAAATATCTTTTAATGCATTTGCAGCTTCCTTTGGTGTTAAGCATTTGTTGCGCTTTATTATTTCCACAGTTTTTTCTCCAAGTTCCAAGGCTTTAGGATCCTTCATTTTATAAAGCTTCTCATAAATTATGCCTTTTTCACCATAATCAATCTCATTTTTAGTTAAAAGATAAAATGCATAATTCACTATAGAGAAAATTAATCTAAGGTTTGAATTTTCTATATGGCAATAAGGTGGATCCTCCTCTTTTAAATATTCCAAGTTAACTTCAAAATTATCAAAAATTATTCCATTAGAATTTAATCCTCTTCGTTTTAATTCAAGCATAATCCAAGGCGTATATACCAATGTTTTAATCCATCTTACAGCTTCATTTTCTTCTTTTATGTTAAGAGAAATTTCATGAATCCATTCTTGACTATTTAATTGTATTGCTCTAAGAAGTTCATAAGCTAAATCTCCAGCTTCGCATTTTTCTGGAGAATATTGAATCGCTATTTTCTTTCGATTATCCTCTATTATAGAAGCCCTAACCGGTAAATTGCTTCTTGGAATTAAAGAAAGTTTCTTTCCTGTTTTAAATTTAACTTCATCTAAAAGCGATGTTATTTTTTCATTTATTTCAAGCATTTTAAACGCCTTTCTTATTTATTAAAAGAATGGTGCTCCGGGCGGGATTTTCAGCAAGGATAAAAAATCTTTTTCCTTGCTTTTGAACCCGCGTCGACGGGTCTCTCCTCTAAACTATTTAGAGCGAGAGCCCGCCATACTTTCGGCTTGCTTAACCGGGCTATACTACCGGAGCCCAAAAAATAAAATAGAAAAAGCTGGTTTAAAAAGGTTTTTTGTTATTCTTCTTCAGATGCTCCTTTTTCACCTTTTTTGGATGGAGTTGGCGGTGGTTTAGCTGCAGCTATAACATCATCAATTCTAAGAATCATAGCAGCTGCTTCAACAGCAGATTTAATAGCTTGCTCTTTAACTTTAACAGGTTCTATTACGCCTTTCTTCATCATATCCTCTATTTTACCTGTGTAGACGTCAACTCCCATCCATTTTCCGTCAGGAGATTCATGAGCTGCTCTAAGCGAAACCATTATGTCTACAGGATCTAAACCTGAATTTTCAGCTAAAGCCTTTGGAATAATTTCCAGTGATTTAGCGAATGCTTCTATAGCTAATTGTTTTCTACCACCAACTTTAGCAGCATACTCTTTTAGTCTTTTAGCTAATTCAGCTTCAACAGCTCCGCCTCCAGCAACAATTCTATTTTTCTCATAAACATCTGCTATTACTGATAAGGCATCAGTTAACGATCTTTCAGCTTCATCCACAAGCCTTTCTAATCCAGCTCTAATTAATATTGCTACAGATTTAGGATCTTTGCATCCTTCAATGAAAACCATTTTATCGTCTCCAATTTTTCTTTCTTCAGCTAGTTTGCATTCTCCCAAATCTGATGGTTTAAGATCATCTAGATTTGTAACGATTTTTCCACCTGTTGCTCTAGCTAACTTCTCCATATCTGACTTCTTTATTCTTCTAACAGCCATTATTCCTTTTTTAGCTAGGAAATGCTGAGCCATATCATCAATTCCTTTTTGGCAAAGAGCAACGTTAGCTCCTGTTTTAGCGATTTTCTCAACCATTTCCTTCATCATTCTTGTTTCTTCATCTAAGAAAGCCTTCATTTGAGCTGGATCTTTAATTCTTATTTCAGCGCTTATTTCTGTTTTCTCTATTTCTAATGGTGCATCAAGCAAAGCTATTTTAGCGTTTTCTATTCTTTTAGGCATGCCTGGATGAACAACTTCCTTATCTATAATTACACCTTTAATTAACTCTGTATCGAAAATGCTTTTTCCTTCTTTTTTAATTAATTGAATGTTGTCTATATCGACATAATAGGTTTCTCCTCTTTTCTCAGCCACTTGCCTAACTGCATCTATAGCTATTTCAGCTAAATGCTCTCCAGCTCCTATAATGCTTTTGCTACGCATAGATGTCATAGCAATTTTTTTAAGAGTTTCCCTATCATTAAGATCTATTGGAACAGATATTTCATTAAGTATTTCTATAGCTTTTTCTGCAGCTTCCTTATAACCGCTAACAATAATTGTTGGATGAATGTTTTCATTTAAAAGTTCTTCTCCATATCTTAAAAGTTCTCCAGCTAATACTACGGCGGTTGTTGTTCCATCTCCTACTTCATCATCTTGTGTTTTAGCTACTTCAACCATCATTTTAGCTGCTGGATGTTGAACATCAATCTCATCAAGAATAGTAGCCCCATCATTAGTAATAGTAACATCACCAAGGCTGTCAACAAGCATTTTATCCATTCCTCTAGGGCCAAGCGTTGTTTTTACAGTTTCAGCAATAATTCTAGCAGCAGTAATATTTGCTTTTTGAGCATCTTTACCTTTCTTTCTGCTGGTTCCCTCCTTAAGTATTAAAATCGGTTGACCAGCAAGATAAGCCATTTTCATCATTCACCTCCAAAAACTAAAGTTAACTTTATTTGTTTAAATAGCATTAAATCTATCCTTAAATTATTTTCATTAAAGCTTATTAGGTGGTTTCTTTAAAATTTATTATTACTACTCCTTAATAAATCTTTTAGCTGCTAATTTAACATCTCCAGCTTTAACTGTTTTTCTTTTTCCATAAACAGCTACTTCCCAAGCGCCTCTTCCTATTTTAACCGCTAAATCTTCAAGAATTTTTCTTAATTCTTCAATTGCATCATCACCTACTCTAGCAGCGCCTCCCTTTAAAAGCAATCGATGAATAGCCGCTGTTGAAATTTCTTTTTTCTCCATAAAATCTCCCTAATATTTTAGTTTTAACAATAAAATGAAGCTTAAAAATTTATTTTTAAGCTTTTCAAGCTAAAATTTAATTTAAAACATGAAAAATTAACAAGAAAATAAATAAATAAGGAAAAAACTTAAAATAGAGAAGATGCCAAAGTTAAACAATTTAAAAGCCTTAACTGGTGATTAAAAAATTGGGTAAAGTTAGAACGCGTATAATTAAAAAAGCTGCTAAAGAATTATTAGCGGCTTATCCAAACATGTTTACAACAAATTTTGAGGAAAATAAAAAAGTTGTAAATCAACTTTTGGAGGTTTATGGTAAAAAATTAAGAAATAGAATTGCAGGTTATATATCAAACTTAAAAAAGATTGAGGAAAAAAGAAAAGCGGGTTTAACTGCTTCAACATCTGCACCTGCACCAGATTAAAATAGTATTAAAACTCTAGAGTTTAATAGGGTGAAAAATGTAAGTTGCCTTTTGAATTTTCAATTTTAGATGAATTTATGAAAAGTTGGGCTTTAAGATATTTAAGGGAAGCTGAAGCTGATCTTTCTTTAGCTAAAGAATGCGATTCTATAGAGCTTGTAAAAGAGCTTTCAGCTATTTCAATGAGAAAAGCTCAATTAGCTATTCAATATGCTTTCGGCGATCCCAATATAATGGAATATATTTTTGAAGAAGCTTTAGTTAAAGGTTTCTTAAAAAAAGAACCATTAATTAGGTTAATGGAGAAAATAAATATTTTAGTTAAAAAAACGGTTGACCCTCAATTTACTGCTGGAAAAGATAAAATTCTTGTTTTAGCTGAAAAAACTCTTGAAGCCTCTTCAGCTATAGTTAAAGAAGCTTTAAAAAGATTTAGTTTTATTAAAAGTGAAAAAAATTGAGTTTTAAAATTTTCTCAAAAAATCTCGAGTTTGAAATAGCTTTAGTAGATATAAATAAACTTTTTTTGCATGAAGAAACTATTCCAAATCTTGTAGATGAAATAGCCTCTTCTATGATTCAAGAAAAAATAATTAAAAATCCAGTTATTGTAGATAAAGGTTCCTTTGTAGTTTTAGATGGAATGCATAGAGTTGAAGCTGCTAAAAAAGCAGGTTGCCTTAGAATGCTTGTTTGTCTGCTTGATTATTTTAATCCATCTATAAAAGTTGGTGTATGGTATAGAACTTTCACTGGAGAAAATTTGATTGAAACACTTCAAAATAAAGCTTTGCAGCTTAACCTTGAATTAATTGAGTTAAATTTTGAAGCTGCTAAAAAAGCTTTATTTAATAGGGAAGCTTCAACCTCTTTTTTAACTCGAGAAAAATGTTTTTCAATTAAATGGCAAGAAAACTTAAAGAAAGCTTATGAAATTGTTAAGTTAATTGAAAGTAAACTTGTTGAAGCTGGTAAAAAAGTAAGTTATGAAACTGAATTTGATGCTGAAAAAAAGCTTTTAAATAAAGCTGTAGATATGGTTATGGCCACTCCACCAGTAACTAAAGAAGATGTAATAAATTTTGCTTTAAAAGGTTTAGTTTTTCCCCATAAAGTCACTAGGCATGTTATTCCAGCTAGACCAATGGAAATTAATGTGCCATTAAAATGGCTTAAAGATGAATCAATATCGCTTGAGGAAGCTAACAAGCTTTTAACAGAGTTTTTATCTAAAAGGGAAATTGAAAGAATTCCTCCTGGATCACTTTTTGAAGGAAGACGTTATGAAGAAGAAATATTTCTTTTTAAGTGAAAACGATTATGGTTATTACTGTTAAGCTTTATGGAAGCTTAGAAAGGTTTGCTGAAAGAAAAACTATAGAAATTAATATTGAAAATAAAATTATTGAGTTAAAAACAGTTTTAAAGAAGCTTATAGAGTTGATTAATAAAAAAGAATTTAAAAATGTTTTGGAGTCTCCGGGAAGCTGCGTAATATTCGTTAATGGAATTGAAATTTCAGCTTTAAATGGATTAAATACATTAGTTAAAGATAGAAGCGAAATAACAATTATTCCAATTGTGCATGGAGGTTAAATTTCAACAATTGGACATTTAATTTTTTTTAAGGCTTCTTCAGCTTCATTTTCTTTTAGTTTAATTGTATAAAGCCTTCTTTTAGTTCTTAACTTAAGTTTAACAATTCCTTTTGTTCTTTTTACTCTGCATTCTAAAGCAGACTCGCTTAATTTAATAAATTCTTCAAGATTAAATATTTCTGCTGGCATTTTTAAGCGCTCCTTAATGCCTTAACCTTTTTATAAACTTACACTTGTAATTCTCCAATATAAATAGTTGTTATTTAGGTTAATTTAAAAAATTTAAAAATCTGTTGGAATAATCAAAACTAGCTTTCTAGCATGCTTTATTACAGCTTCACTTATGCTTTTATGAAAAAGCTTTTTAACACCTTTTCTAGGTTTTCTTTTCATCATAATTATAATATTGTAATCTCCAGAGTTAGCTTCATAAATTATTCCTTCAGAAATGCTTCTTGCAACAACAACTTTAACTAAAGCGTTATATCCCTGTTTTATTAACCACTCTTTAATTTCATTAAGAAATTTTTTAGTTTTATCTACATGGCTTTTAAAAAATTCAGCTTCAACAGGGGATGTTCTACTTTTAAGCTCTACAACATGAAATAAAACTATTTTAAGTTTTTGAAATATGGAAAGAACATGTAATGCTTTAATTAATCTTTCTTTATCTATAAAGGTAGATATTGGAATTAATATTGATGCTTCATGATATTCCTCATTATTATTCATATATTGGTTTCCCATCCTTTTTATAAATATGAGAAACAACCATTGTTACAGCGCTTTTTACACCTTTAATGTTTAAAGCTTTGTTTTTTAAAAACTCTCTAAAATCATTTGCATTTTCAATTGAAGCTAAAGCTATTAAATCGCATTCTCCAACAACTTCATAAATATCTTTTATTTCTGGAAGTTTAGAAAGTTCCTTAACCACTTTATCGCCTTTTTTCTGTTCAACAAATATATTTAAGATTACAAGCATTTTTAAACCCTTCTTACCACTATTAATTTTCCTGGAAAATATTTAGATAATATTGCATATGCGGAATCAACCCTCTCCTTTTCTAATTCATCTCTAACAGTTTTTCTTTTTATTAACACTATTAAATCGTTTTTTTCAGCTTCCTCCATTAATAAAGGCTTTAAGCTTCCCACTTCAACTTTAACTTTACATTCAAAACCTAAGCTTGAAAGTTTTTTAGCTAAATTTTGAAGTTCAATCCAAGCATCTTTTCTAAACTCTAAAAGCTCTTTATAATCTTTTATATGTTCTTTGCTTAAACCAAAAGATTCGGGATCAAGAATTGTTAATAAATTAAGTTTAAATCTTTTATCTAAAGCTTCATTTATAGCTTTGGCTACATCTTCATAATCTTCAGGTGTTCTTACAAGAACCAATGCATTAATCATGTATCCGCTTGGTTTAATAAGTTTTCCAGTTTCCTTATATAAAACCGGCATTTTCAATATTGCTTTTCTATAAAAATAAAATGTGGTTAAGCCTATTAAAAGCCAAATTGCTCCTAAAATTCTTCCTTCTCTATGATAAATTAAAACTAAACTCCAAATAATTAAGCATGATATAAACCCTATTAAACCAAGTATAGGTATAAATATTTTTTTATTTCCAATTTTTAAAGTGAATTCTCCTGGCATTTTCCAAGGCCTATAAACTTCTCGTTCAGTATTTCTAAGGATAATTAAGCATAAATTAACTATAATATAGGAAAGTAAAGCTCCAAAATTATAAAGATCCGCAATTACTCTTAAATCTCCTAAAAACAGCATTAACCCGCTAATCGATCCAAAAAGAATTATTGTTAAATATGGTGTTTTAAATTTTGGATGAACCCTATAAAGAGACCTGGGCATAAGATTGAATTTACCCATGGAAAACGTAACTCTTGAAACTCCTATCACACCTGTATTTGTTGAAACAAGACATATTGCGAAACCTGTTAAAGCCACAATAGGAGATATAAACTTTCCAATTATCGGTATGGCGTGAGCTAAAGCAGCCATAGGATCCTCCCTTGCCTCACCTAAAACATTCCAAGGCATAACACCTACGCTAAGCGTTGATAAACCAACTGCAAAAATTATTACGGATAAAATAGATAATTTATTGGCTCTAGGAATCCATTTATAAGGTCTCACAGTTTCTTCAGCTGCTTGAGCTATAGATTCTATTCCTATATATGAAGTCATCGCTAAAGTAACACCATAAATAAAATTTTGAGATTCAACATTTAACCCTTTAATAATATAGGAAATATTTGGTAAAGATGATGGAGCTCCAAAAATTAATATTTGCTTTAAGAAAAGATAAGTATTAAATGCTAAAGCAAAACCAAAAATTAAAATGATTGATTCAACAATTAAATCTAAAGAAACTAAAGCTTCATTAAAAATTGAAGATTCCCTTATTCCAATTATGTTAAGCAGCAAAAGCATTAAAATTAACATTAAAGCTATTAAGTTAAGATAGCTTAAATTAAATGCTTTCCCAAAAATGTTTAAATTAATATTGGAATTCTTCAGCCATGGAAAAAAGAAGCTTAAATAACCTGCTGAAGCTAAAGAAAACAAGGTTACATCAATTGTGTAATCAAGCATTACTGCCCAACCAGCTATAAAACCAACAAGATCATTAAAAGCTTTCATAGCGTAAATATGTGCTCCACCAGCATAAGGATATATTGAAGCTAATTCAGCATAAGCTAATCCAGTACAAATATATGTTATAGAAGCGATTAAAAAAGCTATAGGTGCCGCTCCAGCAGCATAATAAGCCACTAATCCTATAGCAACATAAATGTCAGCTCCTACATCTGCATAACCCATGCAAAAAGAACCAAACCAACCAACTTCCCGCTTTAAAGATTCTTCACCATTACTTTTACTCATCAAAATTCACCATAAAATCCCTTCAAATATTAAGGCTTGCATTATAAAGAAAACGTTTAAAATTGGTAAAGAAGAAAAACCCTAATATAAATTTTTTTGCAATCTTTAACATTAAAATGTCAATTTAAACTAGCAGAAAACTCATTTTTTAATAAAATTATAAAAATTTGGTAGCGGGGGGACGATTCGAACGTCCGATCTCAGGGTTATGAGCCCTGCGGGTTAACCTGGCTACCCCACCCCGCTTCCTTTAAGCAGTCTTCATCTATTTTAAACTTGAAGTTTTTCCCAAATATAAATATTTATCTGCAACAGCTTTATTTATGTTGAAAGAGGAGCAAAAATGTTTAATAAATTTTCTTCATGTTCTTTTCATTTAGAATATTTACCTAAATTAAAAAATCCCATTTATATAATTGGAGTTTCAGGAGTTGGTAGTATCGGTAAAGTTTCAGCTAGATTACTTATAGAATGGAGTCAAGCCAAACTTTTCTCAAGTTTTTATAGTTGTTATTTTTTTGATCAAGCTTTAATTCAAAATGATGGTATTTGTAGTTTACCAAAATGGGAATTTTATGAAAGCAATACTTGCCATCCAAATCTTATAATTGCTGTTGAAAATTCAAGAATTGCTATTGATGAACCTGAAGCATATTATACGGTATTAGATGAAATTTTAAATTTCGGTTTAAAGCTTAAGGTTAAAAAATTAATTGTAATAGATGGTGTTGCAGCTCTATCAAATTATGGTAAAGATATTTATGTTGTTGCTACTTCAAAAAGCTTAATTAAAAAATTAACTAGTTTTGGAGGAAAATTTTTAAAAGCTACTGAACTTCCTGGAAGCAGCGGTGTTCTTCTTGGATTAGCAAAATTAAAAAACTTAGATGGAATAGGAATAATTAAACCTAGCGCATCTTTAGTTTTAGATAGAGAAGCTGGAGATGAAGCTTTTAAATTTTTAATTAAAACATTAAATTTAAAACATAAATCTTAAGTAAGCTTTATGGATTATGCCATTTTTCTATAAATTCAAAGTTTTTTCCATGTTTTTCTTGACCATATCTTATTTCAGGTTTAGTTAAATGTCTTTGCGCTCTAAGCGGAGGCAAATATAAACCTTCCTTTAATCCTCTTTCAACTTTAATTTTAACTTTTTCTTTTTTAAAGGTTTTAAATCCGCATTTTTCGCATTTAAAACCTTGGTTTTTACCTAGAGATTTCATTCTTTTCCCGCATTTTTCGCATAAAGGATTTAAATAAATATATTCTTCAGCTAGCTTTAGAATTTTTATTTTTTCTATATTAATTGTTTTTCCATGTTTTTTTGTTGGAGCTCTAACTCCACCCGCAACCTCAATTAAATCTCCAGGAATTAATTTTCTAATTATATTTCTAAATTTTCCTGTTGGTTCATAAGCTGCACATTCAATTTCTCCACTTTCATCCTTTATTTTAAAAATTACATGTCCTCCAGGAATGGTTTTTGGTTGAGATGCTACTTCACCAACTACAACAACAGGTTGATAAGGTGAAATTTCATTAATAAAATTTACTTTTCTTAAATGCGCATCTGTTCCTTGATTAGTTCTAAAAATTACCCACCTTTCAATTTCTTCATAAACTTCAAGTATTTCAAAAGCTTTAAGAAGAATAAAAGGGTTTTCTCCTCTAATGCCAAATAAAATTGGATCTTTTCCTCTAGGTGTAATTAACACTCTTTTCTTTTCATAATCATAATTGTTAAAGGTTAAAGGTTTAGTTAATTCATCCATTTTTTTTACAGATTCTTCATTTACTTTCCTTTTTGTTCCTCTATTTTCAACGGTTCGATAAGCTATTAATTCATATGTGTAATCATTTTGAAGTGTTTCTCCTAAAGCAGCTAAAGCTCCAACAATCCCTCTTTTTCCTTTAATCAAATTTACTTCAACATTGCATAATTCAGCTATTTTCTCAGCTTCTTTAATTGAAACAACATTTTGAATAGCTTTTTTAGCAAATAAAAAAAGTTTTTCCGGGACTTCACCTTTTAAAAAGGCTATAGCAGGATCTGTTTTAGGATAATTTAAATCAGAGTTTTCCTTAACAACACTTAAAACTATAGATTTAATATCTTCAAATTCAAATTGATTATTTAAAAATTTAAATCTTAAAGCTACAGCGCCATTACCTCTTGTTTTCCATGGTACATTAGGGTTCAACCTAATTAAATTAGGATAATCAATAAATTTACATCCAATTTTCTCAAGTTTTTCAACTAGTAAAGCAGCTATATAAGTTGTACAACCCATTCTTGGGGAATCAGTATCATCTATTCCAATATGGCAAATATGCTCCATTAAATTCAACCTTAAAAAATAAAGTTGCTTAAGATAAAAAGTTAAAAAAATAAACAAAGGGGGTTTATTAACTTTCCATAACAATCATCGTTAAAGTTGAACGAACCTTATTTAGTTTTCTAATTTTCCATGTAACTATTTCTTTTAGTTTATCCATGCTTTCAGCTTCAATTCTAGCTATTATATCATAAACACCATAGACCAAGTAAGCTTCTTTAACATACGGCATTTTTCTAAGTTCTTCTACAAGCTCGCTTTCAGAACCTATTTCAGCATTTATTAAAACAAACGCTAACGCCAACTTTATCCTCCTCAGCATTATAAAAATATAGAAATTAAGAAATAAAAAACTTTTGAAGCAATTATTTTTCTAAACCTTTTTTCTTAATGCTAATTTAAAAGCAATAGTTAAAATAATTAGTGTAAGCATTAAATTTAAGAAATTATTTGGAAACTCTGGAGTTTCTATATTTAATATTTTAATGCTAGTTGAAGATAAAGCTTTACCATCAACAATAGCTATAACTTTAATTTCATGCTCTTCCCTATAATCTATGGGAGTCCATAAAACAGTTTTTCCAATAGTTGAATTAAATTTTCCTGAATTTGAAAACCATAGAAAAACCGCATTATTTTCAAGAGAGCTTTCATTTAATAAATTTGCTGAAAAAATATAGAATCCGCTTGAATTTTCTTTAAGTGAAATTGTTAATGAAGCTGTTGGAAAAGAAGGTGTAGGCGTAGCTTGCTTTAAAATAATATCTTGGCTGATAGCAAAGCTTCCTCCAATAGAAATATGAATTGTTTGAGTTTCATAACCTGGATATGAATATTCAACATTATATTCTCCTTCCGGAAGATGAATAACATAATCTCCATCAAAAGAATAAGCTTCTATATTATCAGCTGTTATTAAAACCCAAACAAGCGGAATATAATTAATGAAGGGTGTTTTCGCTTCTCCTTTAATTATACCATAAATTTTTCCAAGTCTATGCAGGGAAAAATGAATTCCAACAGTAATGCCTAAATCTTGAATATTAGCATAAACAAGTTTTTTCTGCATATATTTCCATTCTAACCCAAATTCAGGAACATAAACAGTGTAATTCCCAATATCTAAACCATAATCTGGCCATTTAGTTCCATCAGGAGCTACATAAAAGAAATGTCCTTTTCCATAAAAACCATAAATGGAAAAAGTAAATGCACTCGATCCTTTAGAAACATTAACTACATCTACTCCTTTTAAATTTCCATTAAGCAAAGCATCAACTTCTATAAATGCGTTTTCTGTTAATTCGCTAAAAACTTCATTAGCAATTAAGGTTACTGTTCCATTTATTCCCGAACCTATCAACAAAATTACCGTAGCTGATTGAAGCTGGCTTGAATACAAGTAAACTATTACATCATCAACTTGAACATAACCATATGTATATGCTTTTATAAGGTATTCTCCCTCGCGTAAAGCTGAAGGAATAACTCCATTATAAATAATCGATTTTATAGATGGATTATCTCCTGAAAAATTTATTTTAGCTCTTGTTTCAGTTACTCCTGGAAAACCTAATTTAAGTTGAATTTCTCCAAATCCTTCTTCAACTCCAAGCCTATAAAAATAAACTCTTAAATAAGGTTGTGGACATAAATTTAAGAATCTCCAACGAGTTTCTGCTTGAGGATATCTTGTTCCAGGTCTACTATGCATTGAAATAACTGTTACTTGAAAAGCTCCACCACGAACCATATCAACTGTTACACTGCTTTTTCCTCCAGTAGATAGGGTTACTATCGCTCTATTTGATTGAATATAACCTCTAATCCAAACTTTAACTTCATATTGGCCTTCAGGTAATCCAGAATCCCATGGGCTTGGTCCAGGGTAAGAACCTATTCTCCATGCACCAGAATAAGTCTTATTGTAAAATTCGCTAAAACCTAAAATATAAAACTTAATTGTTGTTTCATCAGCGTAAGCTACTGTTCCATTTGGATAAGTTGCATTAATTAAAGTTAATCCTTTTAATTCTCCCACTTCATTATAAGCTTTAATAACAATGTTTCCTCCATAATATGTGCCTGTAGAAGTTCCAAAAGTTAATTGTTCAGCTTTCCTGGGGCTTTCCAAATTTTTTGTTTGATTATTAAAAAGCCTTATTGTTCCATTTATTAATCCACCATAAATAAGCTGAATTTTAACGTTTGAAAATTCTATACCATATCCTGTAATAGTGATTGAAGGAGTATTGCGTTGAAGAAAACCGAAAACCCAAACTTTTAAACTGTATACACCTGGGCCAAAACCTGCATATTCTGTTCCAACAGATGAATAACCAACATATTTTGTTCCATTTCTAATTATTAAACGAAATGGTTCATGAGATAAATTTTTTGATTCATAAATGTTTGAAGCAACAATTCTATTTTGCTCATCATAAACCTCAACTGTATAGTTTAAACCTTTAAAACCTAAAGCCTTTAAATATGGGCTTTCAAGAGGTTGAATTTCATCAATTAAATTAAATGTGTCTAAATAAATGATTTCCCCCGAAATTATATTTCCTCTTTTCAAACTTAAATTTCCAATATTTATTTTTTGAGCTACATTAATAATAACGGGTTCTGACGCTTCTGTTAAAGCATATGCATAACCTGTTTCTGGAAAGTAACCTGCGGAAGCTTCAATTCTATAAGTTCCTTTATATAATCCTGTTAAATTAAAAAATCCGGTTGAAGCATTAACATAAGCTCTTGCCATAACTCCTGTATTTACTTCAATAGCATAAACTACACCTTTAGCTTTAATTCGAACGCCTGTTATCTCATCTACTATATAACCGCTAATGCTGCTTGGATCCTCCCTCATGCTTACAGGAACTGTTACAATATTTGATGGTTTAGCTGGATAAATAGGTAAACCGTTAACATCTACTTTTTTAGCTATATAAATTGAAAAGTTATATAATCCAGCTATTCTTGGAGCTTTTAAATTTCTCATTAAAATATATTTTGGAGGCGTAAAATTAAAGAAGGTTTTAATGCAATTAGGTTGAATATAAACTGGAGGATTTAAAACCTCAATTATATAAGGTGCATTTTCATCATAAGGATAATGAAGCGATTGATCAATAACAATATAATAATAATAGTCTCTTGTTATATCTGAATAAAGAAAAGAAGTTTCATTTTCAGGTTTACCTTCAAGAAAATCTCTTGGGACCTCAATTTTAACCGCTACTCCAGGCTCCGTTATATTTATTTTAATATCTCCAGTAGTATTAAAAAACATGCCCCAACCTTTGGATGGAGAAAACTCTAAAGCTTTATATTCATTTGCTTTAATCATAAAGGAGACGGTTAATAAAAAAACTAAAAAGATTATTAACCGTCTCCTTTTCATGCATTCATCCGACCTATTAAGATTTTAAGGCATTATTTTTAATATTATATGAATGAAAGCAAAAGTTTAACGATAAATTATTAAATTATTTGGAGGTTTTTATTTGATTTTACCTCTAAATCTTTTAAGTTTATTATCTATTTTAACTTCTATTATTGCTTTAAGCTTAGCTTCCATAAGCGATTTAAAGCATAGAGAAGTTTCAGATGCTATTTGGCTTTTTTATGGTTTAGCAAGCTTAACTTTGTTTTTAATCAGGTTTATTTTTAATTCAAACGGTTTTTGGCTTTCAATAACTTCAATATTTTTAACAAGTTTTATTTCTTTTCTTTTATTTGAAGCAGGTTTTTTTGGTGGAGCAGATTTTAAAGCAATGGTTTGTTTATCTTTAGCTATGCCTTTATATCCTAAAAAATCAATTTTAATATTAAGTTTTTTTCATCCATTTTTTCCTTTATCAACACTTTATAATGCTTTTCTGTTTTCTTGTAGCTATCCAATTTATATTTTAGCAAGAAACCTGCTTTATTTTAAATCGAATAAAAAAATATTTAATGGTTTAAATCATGAATCTAAATGGAAAAAACTTTTAGTTTTAATTTTAGGTTATAAAGAGGATTTTTCTAAGGTTGAAAATTCAACTCATTTATATCCTATGGAAGAAATTGTATGGATTAACAATAAAGCTTTAAGAAAATTGAGAATAGTTTTTGATGTCGAATCAAATAGGGAAAAGCTTATTGAAAACTTGAAAAACGCTTTTGCTAAAGATAATATTTCAAAAATGATTTGGGTTACACCAGGATTACCAATGATCGTATTTATTGCTTTAAGTTTTATAGTTAATCTTAGTTTTGGAGACGTTTTAGCTTTATTAATTAAAATGTTTCTTCTTAGAATATTTTAGCAATAATAGGTAAATATAAGCAAGAATAATGGCAGATTTTAATGTGTCCTCAATTTATTAATGAAAAAATTTTATATCTCGCTTATTTTTAAACTTAACAAAATTATAAAACCGATTATAAATGGGTTATAAATAAAAAGAAGAACAGTCATTTCTGCAGTGTTAATTTCAAATTTTACTTCATTCCATATTAATGAAAAAATCAGCAATAAAGAGGTAAATATCGCTATTAAATAAAGCGCTAAACCAAAAACCTTTGTCTTCACAAATTTTAATAATAATTCTTTAAGCATATTTATTCCAAACAAATTTTTAATTTTCACCTCGATTAATAAAAAGAGTTTCATGCAATGAATAAAGCTTTTTAAACACTTCATTAATATATTTTTTGTTCAGGTTTTTATCCTTTTTTTAGATAGTTTCAATCATCAAAGTTATTGTATTTTGCACTCTTTCTAAATCAGCTAGTAAATAATGCTTTTTTAAGGGTTATTTTTAAAAGTTAAAGTTATAGCATAAACTTGTAAAACTACATTTTAATTCATTAACATGAACTATATAATGATGTTGTCAGAACCACATATGCATATCGCTTCTATTGTTAAATGATTCAACTGAACAAATTTTTTAATCTTCACTTATGCTTTTTACCTAGAATAATAAGCTTAATTTTTGATTATTCAGATCTTTATACTTTCTATAAAAGCTTTCAATGCATCTTTTAATAGCTACTTCAAGCATCAAATATTTATTTTTAATAAACCTAATAAGTTTCCATTCTTTATAAAAATTTTGCAATGGTGAATTTTAATTGAGTTTTCCATATGGTAAGCTTCATCCAAAGCTTTTAGAAAAAATAGTATTTAAGTATCTTGGCTTTAAAAGATCTGATGTAATTTTAGGGCCTTCTAAAGGCGAGGATGCAGCTTTAATAAAAATTGGAGAAGAATTAATTGCTGCTTCTTGTGATCCAATAAGTGGTTCAATAAAAAATGTTGGTTGGTTAGCTGTTAATGTTTCAGCAAATGATGTAGCCACTCGAGGAGTAAAACCCAGCTGGTTTCTTTCATGCATTTTACTTCCTAAAAATTCTAAATTAAATGTTTTAAAAACAATATGTAAACAAATGGATTTAGCTTCTAAAAAACTTGAAATAGCTATTATAGGTGGACATACTGAAGTTTCCCCAGGCTTAAACCATCCAATTGTTGTTGGATTTTGCGCTGGAAAAGTTGAAGAAGGAAAATATGTTACATGTAGTAAAGCAAAACCTGGAGGAAAAATAATTTTAACTAAAGGAGCTGGAATAGAAGGAACAGCGATTTTAGCTATTGAAAAAGAAAAAGAGCTTACTAAAATTCTTGGAAGAAAAACTGTGGAAAAAGCAAAAAATTATATAAATTTAGTTAGTGTAGTAAAGGAAGCTTTAACAGCCTTCAATTTTGGAGGTGTGCAAGCAATGCATGATCCAACTGAAGGAGGAATTTTAGGGGGTTTATGTGAATTAATTGCTGCTGCAAATTTAGGTGTTAAAATTTATGAAGATAAAATACCTATTAATAAAGAAACAATTGTTATATGCGATTTATTTAAAATTGACCCCCTTCAATTGATTAGTTCAGGATCATTGCTTATAGTTGCTGAACCAACCAAAGCTGAAAGCATTGTAACTAAACTTAAAGATGTTGGCATAAATGCTTCAATAATTGGTGAAACACTTCCTAATCCTAAAGAAAAATATATTATAACTAAAAATGGAAGAATTAAAAAAATATTTATGCCAGAAACAGATGAGTTATGGAAAGCTTTAAGAAGAAAACCTTTCAAGAAAGGGTTTTAAAGTAGAAATATTTGCTAATCTTTTCCTTAAAATTTTAGTTACTGGTATGCCAACTAACCCTCCAAAAAATACTTGAAACAGATTTCCTGGCACTTCTACTAAAGCTGCTGCTACACCAAGCTTCATAATATAGCTTTCAACAATAAAATAGCCTATAACCATTATTGAAGAGCCTATCCCCCATGCAAGCAAATCCCTTTTAATATTTTTTCCATCTTTAATAAAACCTGCTGAAAAACCTTCTAACCCTTTTATAATAAGCGTAAAAGGTGCATAAGCAGGGTAACCAATCATATCTGCTATTGCCGATCCAATTCCTCCAGCTAACCCACCAATAATTGAACCAAACGTTAAAGCACAAATAAATATCATAGCATCTCCAATATTTATGTAGCCTCCAGTAGCTGCAACTGGAATCCTAATAATCATTGTTGAAACGGCTACTAAACCTGCAAAAACTGTTGATAAACTTAAATAAATAGTTAGGTTTTTTCTCATTTTTTCGCCTCCAAAAAAGTTTTTAAATTAAGGTTATATATAAGTTTAAACCCATATATGGATAAAAACTCATATAATAACTAATAACCATAAAGTATTAATAAAAGGGCTTTCACGTTAAAGTTATTATGAGATGAAAAAAGATGGAATTAAAAATTGGGAATACAACCTTAAGAATTATCCAAGGAGATTTAACAGAGCAGGAAGTTGATGCAATAGTTAATGCTGCAAACCCAAGCTTAATGGGTGGTGGAGGGGTTGATGGTGCAATTCATAGAAAGGGCGGTCCAAAAATTTTGGAGGAATGCAAAAAAATTAGAGCTACCTTATATCCAAATGGTTTACCCACAGGTAAAGCTGTAATAACTTCTGGAGGAAACTTAAAAGCTAAATATGTAATTCATACAGTTGGACCAATATGGAGAGGTGGAAATGAAGGGGAACCTGAGCTTTTAGCTGAAGCTTATAAAAACTCTTTAAAATTAGCTGTTGAAAAAGGTTTAAAAACAATAGCTTTCCCCTCTATAAGCACAGGAGCCTATGGTTATCCAATAGAAAAAGCTAGTAAAGTAGCGCTTAAAGCCATAAAAGATTTCTTAGAAAAGGAATCCTCGCATTTAAAGGAGGTTAGAATAGTTTTATTTAAGGAAGAAGACCTAAAAGTTTATGAAGAAACTGTTAAGGAAATAATTAAAACTTAAAGATTTTACAATCTTTAGTAAGAAAAGAAAAATTTAAAAAGCTCTCTTTTCAAAGCTGAATTAAATTTTTAATCCTTTTTTAAAAAATGAAGGAGATGTGAATAAAATTGCAAAAAGGAAAAAACTGGGTTGTTAAGGGAGAAGGAGAAATATTTTGGCCATCGCCTGAACTTAAAAAAATAGCTTGGTTATCTGATGAATCAATTTATGAAAAAGCCAATAAAGATCCATTAGCTTTTTGGGCTGAAAGAGCTCGTGAAGGTTTAGAATGGTTTAAGGAATGGGATAAAATCTATGAATGGAATCCACCATACTTTAAATGGTTTATTGGTGGTAAACTAAATATTTGCTATAACGCCGTAGATAGACATGTTAAAACCTGGAGAAAAAATAAAGCTGCTATAATTTGGGAACCTGAACCGCCTGGGGAAAGAAACAGAGTTTTAACATATAATGATCTTTACAGGGAAGTTAACAAATTTGCTAATGTGCTTAAGAATCTTGGCGTGAAAAAAGGTGATAGAGTTGGAATTTATATGCCCATAATTCCTGAAGTTCAAATAGCTATGTTAGCTTGTACTCGAATAGGAGCTGTTCACAGCGTAGTTTTCTCTGCGTTTAGTCCAGAATCTTTAAAAAGCAGATTAATAGATGCTGAAGCAAAAATTTTAATTACAGCTGATGGATACTACCGCAGAGGAAAAATTATAAATCTTAAAGTTAACGCTGATGAAGGAATCAAAGAAACAGCTGTAGAGAAAGTTATTGTTGTTAAAAGAGCTGGATTAAATGTTGAAATGAAAGCTGGAAGAGACTTTTGGTGGCATGAATTAATGGAAAAAGCAGATTCATACTGTGAACCTGAAGTTATGGATAGTGAAGACCCATCATTCATTCTATATACTAGTGGAACAACAGGTAAACCTAAGGGTGTAGTTCACCATACGGGAGGATATGCTACCCAAGCTTATTGGACAACTAAATGGGATTTTGATTTGCATGATGAAGACATTCTATGGTGTACAGCTGATATTGGATGGATCACAGGGCATACATATGCTTGCTATGGTCCATTGCTATGTGGAGCAACAATGGTAACTTATGAAGGAGCTCCAGATTATCCAGCACCAGATAGATTCTGGCAAATAATAGAAAAATATGGTGTAACAATATTTTATACAGCTCCAACAGCAATTAGAATGTTTATGATGTTTGGTGAAGAATGGGTTAAAAAACATGATTTATCAAGTTTAAGAATATTAGGTACTGTTGGTGAGCCAATTGATAGAGATGCTTGGATGTGGTATTTCAATAACATTGGCGGTGGAAGATGCCCAATAATTGATACTTGGTGGCAAACTGAAACTGGAGGAACATTAATAAATGCTTTACCGGGTATAGGCCCATTTATACCTACGGTTGCTGGAAGACCTTTCCCAGGCGTTAAAAGAGAAATTCTTGATGATGAAGGTAAACCTAGCAAAGAAGGAAACCTAGTTATATGCAATCCATTTCCACCTGGAATGCTTAGAGGAATATTTAAGGATCCTAAAAGGTATAAGGAACAATATTGGAGTAGATTTGGAGAAAACTACTATACAACTGGTGATGGAGCTAAAATCATAGATGAAATGGGAAACACTAGAATAACTGGTAGGGTAGATGATGTTATGAAGGTTGCTGGACATAGATTAGCTAATGCAGAGGTAGAGGATGCTTTAAATAGGCATGAAGCTGTTATAGAAAGCGCTGTAGTGGCTGCTCCAGATCCAATTAAAGGTGAAGTACCTATAGCCTTTGTTGTTTTAGAGAAGGGATATACACCTTCAGAAGAGTTAACTAATCAATTGATAAAGCAAGTAGAGCATATTATAGGTCCAACAGCTAGACCTAAAAAAATTATTTATGTTTCAGATCTACCTAAAACTCGAAGCGGAAAAATAATGAGACGAATAATAAAGAAGTTAATTACAAAAGAGCCTGTAGGCGACATCACTACATTAATGAATCCTGAATCTGTTGAAGAATTAAGAAAAATAATTGAAACAACCTATATTTAAACTCATTTTTTATTATTTTTCTTCCCAATTACATTCTTTTTTAATTGGACAAATCCAACATAAAGGTTTATTAAGCTTACAAAAGTTTTTTCCATGAAGATAAATTAAAGTTTGAATCCATCCTCCCAAATCTTTAAAATAGCTTAATTTAACTTTTAAGCATAAGTTTTTTTCAGCTTGAGGACATAATGGAATTTGAAATGTTGAAGAAGCTTTATGATCGCATACAAATCTTGAACAAAAACGTTTTTCAGGCATAACTGCTTTATCCACTAAATTAAGCCTAATAGCCACAGTCTTCATATGTGTATCGCATGGAATAATATTTGTGGATTTAAATGTTGTTAATATAATTGAATCTGCTGTTTTAGGGCCTATTCCCCAACAACCTTTTATTAGCGTTAATCTAGCTAATTCAGGAGGTAACCAAAGAATAAATTCTTCAGGTGGAACATAAGGTTCACCTATTAAATATTTAACTTTTTCATGCAAATGATTGGATAAAGTTAAGAAATCTTTAATTGTTTTTTGAAGCTGAAAAATTTGATAGCTTTCTCCAATTTCTTTTAACTCATTTTTAGTTAACTTAATTGTTAAATCTAATCTTCCATTTGTTTTTTCCCATATGCTTCTGCACCAATTTATCACTCTTTCATAATTAACTCTTTTAGAAAGGGTTGCAGCAACCAAAATATATTTAAAATCTAAGGGTGCATAAGGCAATCTTACACCTTTATATGTTTTAGCTAAGGCTTCAACTTGAGGTTTAACTTTGCTTGGTAAATCTTGAATTAAATATTCATAAGGCCCTTTATAAAGACCAGTTTCAAGCAAAACTCTTCTATGCAATGCTTCTATTGTTAATCCGCTTTCGCTTTCAACAATTAAAGCATTATTTACTTGTTTAAAGTTGAGTTTAAAAGCTAAATGACCAGCTATTTTACTCCATTCCTTAGGTTTTCTTATTAAATAAAGACTAGAAAGAAATGAAGGTTTAAAAGTTAAATCTATATCGTAATTTTCCACTTTTAATTTAAGCTTCATTATTTATCCTAGGTTTATTCTCCTAAAGCTTCCAAAATAATTCTTCTTATGCGCGGTCCATCTAATTCTAAAAGAAAAATGTTTTGCCAAGTTCCTCTAATTATTTTTCCATCTTTTATAGGGAAAGTCTTTGATGAACCAATAAAAGCTGAAGCTAAATGAGAATCTGCATTATCATCTATTCTGTTATGAAGCCATTTTTCATCTTTAGGAAAAACTTTTTGAACTTCATAAAGTATATCTTGAATTAATCCGCTTTCATTTTCATTTATAATTATGGCTGTTGTTGAATGAAGGGAAGAAATTAAGCACAATCCATTTTTTACTTCGCTTTCTTTTACGAATTCCTCTACTTGATTTGTAATATCAATTAATTGAATTCTTTCATTTGTTTCTACTTTAATCTCTTTAATTTTAACTTTCATTTGCCTACATATTCTCCATAACTATCATTGTTAAAGTGCTCCTTACATAATTTAACTGCCTAATTTTTGCAATAACAACTTCTTTTAATTCATTTACTGTTTTTCCCTCAACCTTAACTATTATATCATAAACGCCATAAACATTGAAAACTTCTTTAACCCCATCAATATTTTTTAATGCTTTAAGAAGTTCAGTTTCCTTGCCTATTTCAGAATTAATTAATACATACGCTAAAACCATTTTTAATCATACCTCTAAAAGGAATATGTTTTTAAAGCTTTATAAGCCTAAAGGTTTATTTTATTTTTATTATGAAAATAAATAAAGAAAAGAATGCTGCATATAGTTTTAGCATCTTTAACTTCATTTTTCTTGATTTTTTCAAGCGCTTCCTTTAAGCTTAATTTAACAACTTTTATTTGTTCATCAGCCTCTGTTTTTTGCCCTTTATATATAAGGTCTGTAGCTAAAAAAATATGAATAAATTCTGTGCTATAACCTGGTGCTAAATAACAACTAAATATTTTTTTTAATTTTTTTGCTTCATAACCCGTTTCTTCAAGAAGTTCTCTTTTAGCGCATTCTTCAGGCGTTTCATTTTTTTCCATTGTTCCTGCTGGAATTTCCAATAAAACTTCTTGAGCAGAATGCCTATATTGATTTATCATAATAATTTTTCCATCATTGTCTATAGGAATTAAAGCTACTGCATTTGGATGCTCAACAATTTCTCTAACTGTAACATAACCATTTGGTAGTTTTACTTCATCAAGCTTAATCCTCAATATTTTTCCTTCATAAATTGCTTTTGAAGAAACAACTTCTTCCCTCAATTTTTTCCCCTCTTTTTTTCAAAAGCTTAATTAAAGCTAAGCTTAAAGCTTATTAACTTTAAAATTAAATATTATTTTAAGGAAGAATTCTATGGAAATATTAAATGAAATTAAACAAATGAAAGTTGAGGCGTTTGGAAAACCACCCTTAATAATATCCTCAAATTTACCCATTTTAAAGGTTATTGGAATTTTAAAAGAAGAAAATGCTTATGAAGCATTTATATTAAAGGAAAATAAAGTTAATGTTGTTTCTATTCGAGAAATTTTAAAATCAACTAATGTAAATAGCAAAGTTTCTTCTATAGCTTTTTCTATCCCTAAAGTTTCTTCAGAAATTAACGTAAGTGAAGCTGTTAGGCTTATGGATGAATACCGCATTAAAGCTTTACCAATTTTTGAAGGTAATAAATTAACTAAAGTTGTGAAAGTTTCCTCTATTCTTGAAGCAAGCTTAAAGAAAGCATGGAGTTTACCCATAAATAAATTAGCTAATTTAAACCTTACTTTTATTCAAAGAAACGCCTCAATAATGAAAGCTAAAAATTTAATGGTGAAAAATGATATTGATCATTTACCTATCTTAGAATCAAATAAATTAGTTGGTATGATAAGATCCACCCAAATAGTTTTTCATTTATTTTTAATGGAAACTTCTAAAAGAGGAGAATTAATGAGAGAAGCCTTAAAAAGATCCAGCATTTCAATTGAAAGCTTAATGGAAGAAGCATTTACTGTAGAATTTAATGAAGATGCTTATTTAACTTTAGAAAAAATGTTTGCTCAAAAATTAGATTATGCATTAATAACTTTATGGAGTGAACCTCAAGGCATTGTAACCTTTAGGGATTATATGAAGTTGTTTTATGAAAGCAGCGGAAACACCATGAATTTTCCAGTTTATATAACTGGTTTACCAGATGATTTTTTAAGCAGCGAATTAATTAAAATTAAGTTTACTAAAAGTGTCAGCAATATAGCTAAGGTTTACCCAGATTTAATAGAGGCTAAAGCTAATATTAAAACATTAAAGAAAGGATTGTATGAAGTTGATGTAAATATAAATACAAGCAAAAAATTAATTTCTTTTAAGGAATCAGGATGGAATTTAACTTTAATTTTCAACAATATATCGAAAAGGTTAAAAAGAGTTATAAGCAAGAAAAAAGTTAAGCATAAAAATAAGGTTAGCTTTTTTCTTTAGAATTAAGGTTTGCCATCGTTACTCCAATTAAAACTCCCATTGCAAAAGCTAAACCTAATGTATGAACTGGATAAGCTTGAATAACATTTTCTATTCTTTCCAAAACTTTTTTTAATAATGTTTTTTTAGGAGGATAAAAAAGCTCTTCAATTTCTTTTTCAGAAAATTTTTCTAATTCAAAGCTCATTTTTATCCCTCAAGCCTTTTATATTATTTTACAGTTATATAACATTACATTCAATTAAAAAGATTGAAATTCCTTAAAAATGTTTTTAATTAAATTTTTTAAAAAAGTTGCTAGGTGAAAAATGTTTTGAATTATTTTTTCGGTAAAGCAACTAAGCTTTCACGTTTTGGTCCTTCCTCTGGAGAAAGGCTTTTAAGAAGCTTAAAGGTAGCTGAGCTTTGTAATAAAGCAGGACTTTCAGCTCATTTAATTGATTCAGAATGGAAATGGTATTATTTAATGCGTTATGAAGTTGAAAAACTTCTTTCTTATTCTAAAGTTTTAACTATATTAACCTTTACAGCTAGGCATAGAAATATCCTTAAAATTTTACATCAAACTTTAGCGGCTGCAGAAAACTTAAATAAAATCATTGGAGTAAATATTGTGGCTGGAAACAAAGTTTATTTAACTTCTAGTGAAATTAATCGTAATCCATCAAAAGCTTTAATTGAAACTATCAAATTTATCAAGAAAAACTATCCTAAAACATTAGTTTTTATTGGAGCTGAAGGCTTAATTAAAACTGCCGCTCAATTAGCTGCAGAATATGAATTAATCCCAATGCTTATTTTAGATAGAGAGTTCAAAAGCAACTTGGAGTATATAAAAGATTTTGATAAAACCATTAAAACTGCACTTTATGCTCCATATTTAATTTCAAAAAATTATCCAAGGTTGCTTCATGATATTTTAGTTAGGTTAGCAGGTTACATTCTTAGAAGAAGATGGGTTCAAAAAGAGCTTAAAGCTTTAGGATATGAACCGAGCCTTAAAATGTTGAAAGAGGTTGTTCAAGAAAAAAAGCCTTTATCTCCAAAACTTTTATCAAGCAAGCTTGGCACTTTTTTAGTTAATGCTGTAGCAGATTTAACAATTTATGGAGAGCATAAAGAAGTTAAAGAAAAAATAAAAGATTTAATGAAGCTTAATTTGCAATATTTTTTTGGTTTCCCAATAAAAGAAAATGAATATCAAATTTTAGCTTTTGGAGAATGCGTTAATGAGTTAACAATTAAAAAACCTTTATAAAGTTACTATTTAACACTTTTATATATAATTTTTTTATTATAATTATAATATAAAAAGAGTCAATATGGATAAGTCAATCGTCTAAAAGCTGGTCTATAGGTTGGTCCATAAATTATTAAACCATCTTCTCCTTCATAATCTAATCTTCTAATTACTAACTCTAACTCCATGTTTTCTTTTAATTCCTCTAAATCGCAATCCACTAAAATAATTTTTCCATCTCTAATTATACTATAATTTAAGGTAAATTTTTCTTTAGGAGCTAACTTTCTAAAAGATTTTAGCAAGGCTCTTCTTGGGAAAACCTTATTCATTATTGGTCCCTTACATTCAAATTCTAAACATTTTTCTCTAGGTGGATAATAAATTCTTTTACATCCATCACAAAGGGTTGCTTCAATAGCTTCTTTTCCCAAAGGTTCGATTTCTCCAATTATTCTTGTTGGATAACTTAATCTTCTTTTAATGCGAGCTAACCTTTCTTTAATATTTTCCTTATATTTTTGAAAGTTTATTTCTTTTCTTCTATTTATATATTCATCAACTGTTGGTACAATTCCAACCTTTTCCTTTATTTTCTCTTCAACTTTAATCCATGCAGCTATAGAATATGCTCCAGACCCATATGATACAGCTAAAATGTTGTCTCCAGGATTTGATTTATCCAATATTGAAGCTAAACCTATTAAGGTTGAAGCAGCATATGTATTTCCGATTTCTAAAACTTTAAGCCATGGCATAACTTTTTTTTCAATATCCTCTTGAGTTAACTTAATTCTTTCAGCTAACTCTTTATCTTGAATCAGTAAAGCAGGATTTAAAAGAGTTTTGCATGTTTTTAATGGCATATAACCTGAGGGTTGATGAAAAGTTATATGATCAAAACTAGAAAGAGTTAAATCACGATTTTTCTTTAATAAATTAATTATTGCACCAACAACATGCGTAATATATGCTTCAACGGTTGTTTTTCCAAAATGTCTTGGAACAGGTGAGCCTTCCCTTCTCCAAAAATCCATAGTTAAGCTTGAATATGGAGCTGTATCCTTAATTGTAGCTAAAACATTCTTTTTCCCAAGTATAAATGCTGCAGCTCCAGCTCCACAAGCATATTCTAATGGATCACCTTCTGGAGCTTGAGCCACATCTGATCCAATAGCTAAACCATACTCTATTTCTCCGCTTAAAATTTGATCTTTAATTATTTCTAATCCTTGCATTCCAGCGTTGCAAGCTCCTTCTAAATCTGTAACATAAACATTTGATTTTACTCCTATAAATGAAGCTGCATGTCTGGCTGTGGATCCAACGGCATATGGTTTAGACTCTGTTCCAACTGTTACTGAACCAATCATGGATGGATCTATACCTGCCATTAAAACAGCATTTTCAGCAGCTTCAGTAGCCATTGTTATAGTATCTTCAGAAAAATCAGCAATTGCTTTATTTTTTAAAAGCAATCCATACCTTATTTTTTCAATAAGCTCATTTAAATCTTTTCTTTTACTTTCTCTTACCTTAACTATTTCTTCTGTAGCAATTCTTTGTCTAGGTACATAAACTCCATAACCAACTATTCCAACACTCATTAAGTAACCTCCATTTCTTTTCTTTTTAATATTTTTATTTATTGTTTTGCTCCGCATTGATCGCAATATATTGCTTTTTCAGGTATTTGAGCTCCACATTTAAAGCAAAACTTAAACTTTCTTTTTTCTGTTTTTTCAGGTTTCTTTTTTAAATTATGAGTTTTTATATATTCATGTATTCCCTTTGCTAATTCACTATAACTAACCAATGTTCCTGCATCTACACCAATAATTTTTGATAAGTTTTCATCTACAATTATTGTTTTTTTGCTAATATTGCTCATTTTAATCCCTTATACTTTTCCTATATACTCCATTTTATATTTCACTAAAAGCTTTAAAACTTTCGCTTTTTAAATTAATAAACCTTATTTAACGCTTTTATTTAAAAGAGATAAGATTTTTATTTAGGCATTAGTAGATTTTTATTGGGTGACGTGAAATGAGCTTATTAAAGCTAAGGCTTTCCATGATAGGTACTTTAGCTTTAATCATTGGAGTATCAACTTTAATATTGACCATAATACTAACCTTACTTGGAGTTTTTAATTTAATCCTTTTAGCAAGCTTAGTTGTGCTTTTTAATTTGGTTCAATGGCTTTTTGCACCTTATTTGATTGACGCCATTTATAGGGTTAGAAAACTTTCTAAACAGGAAAATCCAAGATTGCATGCTGCTGTAGAAGCCTTATGCCGAAAAATTAACCTTAAAACACCTCAATTAATGCTAGCTGAAATTCCTATTCCAAATGCTTTTGCTTATGGCTCTCCAATAGCCGGTTCAAGAATTGCTGTAACCTCAGGATTATTAAATCAACTTGATGAAGATGAAGTTGAAGCTGTTATTGGACATGAACTTGGTCATTTAAAGCATAGAGATGTACAAATAATGATGATTGCCTCGCTTTTACCAGCATTATTCTATTATATAGGTTATAGCTTAATGTTTTCAAGTTACAGAAGTGATAGTAAGGAAAGAGGAAACTCTTTAGCACCTCTAATAGGTTTAATTTCAATAGCTGCTTATTGGATTCTTACGCTTTTAGTTCTTGGTTTAAGCAGGTTAAGAGAATACTATGCTGATCAATTAAGCGCTACAACAATTCCGAATGGAGCTGAAAAATTGTCAAGAGCCTTAGCTAAAATAGTTTTTTCAACAAGTCAAATGCGAATAGGGCGTTACTATAAGTTTTATGCAAATCGTTTAAATAGTTTTAAAGCGTTGCTTATAGCTGATCCTGAAAAAGCTGAAGATGAAGCTAAAACCTTATATAAATATTTTGGAAGAGAAAAAGATTTAGTTCAGCAATTACTGCAAAGAAAAATAACTTTAGCTGATAGAATAATCGAGCTTTTTTCAACTCATCCAAATATTGTAAAGCGTTTAAGAGCTTTGCAAAGCTATCGTTAAAACTATTTTTTACATCCAAGTTATTTCAGGTTTTTTTAATATTCCATAAATCATTATTATAAACCCTATGAAAGTTAATGGTAAACCTAAATTAATTAATGTTTTCATTTGAGTAGGTTCAGCTTCAATTACTTCATATTGCTTATAAGCTTCAAATTCTACCTCCTTTTTATAAAGTTCAGCATATGTATTATCAAAAATAAAGTAATATGTACCATTGCTTGTTATTGGTATTGAAACATTTAAAATTGTTACTTTCTTTTTTTCTAAAAGTGCTTCAGCATTTTTCCCCTTAAACCATTTACCATAATTTTCTTCATCCATAATATAAAAATTTATATCGCTTAAATTTCCAGTTTCAGGAATGTAAACTTTACCATAGCAAACTATTGAATAGCCGCTTGTTAAATATTTTTGCAAAACTTTAAAGTCTCCAACTATAAATTTAGATTTTTCAATTAAAGGTTCCTTCTTAATTTTTTTAACTTCAACCATATAAGTTCTATAGCTTAAAGAAATAAGTAAAATACCCAAAAGAAGAATTGCCAAACCTAAAAATGTTGGTTTAGCACGCATAATTTTAATCTCCTTCCCTCTTAAACATTTTATTTCCTCTTCCTTATAAAATCGAAAAGACTTATTTATGGATTTATGGTTAAAACTTTAATTAAAAATAAGTCGAGTTTAAAAGTTTTTATCTTTAAACATAAAAATTATATTTTAATGAAAGCTTTTAGAGGTAAAGTCTAATGAGTAAAAAAAATGAAAAAACAAGCATTTCTTCCAGAGAGTTTGAGGGAAAACAAGTTATAGATGTAAATGGAACCCTAGTTGGAAATGTTAAAGAATTAATTATTTCTATTCCTGAAGGAATTGTTTCTCTTCTTGTTTCAATGAGGGATGGTAGCGAATCTAAAATTGAATGGTCAAGCATTAAATCTATTGGGGATGTTGTATTATTAAATAAGGAAATTGAGCTTCAAAAACCTTCAACACCATCTTTACGTCCAATTCCAACTCCTCCTCCCCCACCTTTAACAATTGAATGCCCCAATTGCAAATCTAAAATTCCTTCTAAAGCAAAGTTTTGCCCTAGATGTGGTTTTCAAGTGAAACAAGAGTGAAAATAGGGATTTTAACTAGAAATGAAAAAGCTTGGTGCTCAGCTAGGTTAGGAAAAGCCTTTAAAAAGAAAGGGGTATCCCCCTTCTTTTTTAACTTTAACCAATTAAAGGCTCAAGTTGGTTTTCAACCCTCCTTCATAGTTAAAGGAATAAATCCGATTAAAGAGCTTTCAGCATTGCTTGTTAGACCTATGGGTAGAGGATCGCTTGAAGAAATAATTTTTCAAGTTAACACTCTTCATAGACTTTATTCAAAAGGTTTAAATGTTATAAATAAGCCTTCAGCTATAGAAAAGGCTGTTGATAAATACTATACTTTAGCTTTGCTTGAAGATGCTGGAATACCAATACCAAAAACAATTGTTACAGAAAATATTAAAGAAGCTTTATTAAGCTTTAAGAAATTTAAAGATATAGTTGTAAAACCAGTTTTCGGTTCAAGAGGTATTGGAATCGCTAGAATATCTAACTTTGATATAGCTGAAAGAAGCTTTAGAACATTAAGATTTTTTAAGCATGTTATTTATATTCAAGAATATATACCTCATGGATTAAAAGATTTAAGAGCATTTGTTATTGATGGAAGAGTTGTTGCTGCTATGCATAGGGTTGCTTCAACTTGGAAAACAAATGTAAGTTTAGGTGCTAAACCAGTGAAAACAAAAATTTCTAAGGAAGCTGAAGAATTAGCTGTAAAATCAGCTAAAGTTTTAGGTTGCGAAATAGCTGGAGTAGATTTACTTGAAAGCGATAAAGGCCTATTTATTAATGAGGTTAATTCTCAACCTGGATGGAGAGGGTTACAAACAACAACTAAAATTGATATAGCAAGCGAAATAGCTGATTATGTTATTTCTCAAGCTAAAAAATAAAAATTTTTAATTTAATTTTTCATATTTAATATTTTTTCTCCAATATCCTCTATAGCATAAATGCTTTTTGATTGAAATGCATATGAATATTCTCCATGCAAATCAGCTTCAACTATTTTATAATCATATGGAATAAATCCAATAACGTTTAATCCATTTTTAAAGGAAAAGCTTAATATGGATTCTTCATCTCTTTTATTTAAAATCTTATTTCCAATAAGAAATATTCGTTTTAAACCCATGTTAACTGCTAATTCATGAATTTTAAATGCTATCTCTAATGATTTTAAACTTGAATCTGAAACTATAAGCATTAAATCCACATATTTGGCTGTTCCCCTTCCAAGATGCTCTGTTCCAGCTTCCATATCCATAATTACTATTTCATCTTTTTTGCTAAGCAAATGTTTAAGCAATGATTTAATAAAGGCATTTGCTGGACAAGTGCATCCTGATTCAGCTGATTTAACAATCCCCATAACAATTAAGTTTACCCCACTTGGAGTAACTATTGAGTATTTTTTAATTACATCTTCAACTTCAAAAGTTAACTTGTATACACCTGGAACTCCAGAATCAGTTTTGCTTTTTATTAAATCAAAATTTTCCGATATAGGCGTTATATTTTTCACTTCATTAAAAGTTAAACCTAAATTTACACCTAGATTAGGAGATGGATCAGCATCTATAGCTAAAACTTTAAAACCTTTTTTAAGAAAATATCTTGCTAAAACACTTGTTATAAAGGTTTTTCCAACACCACCCTTACCAGAAACAGCTATTTTCAATATTAATCACTCTAAATTGAGGATAATGTTAAACGCTCAGAGTTAACATCTACTTCAACAATTTTACATTTTTCAACTTCTTTTAAAGCGCCTAAAATGTTTTTAAGAATAATTTTTTCCCCCTCAGTTTTGGCATATATAACATCTTCAAAAATAACTTTTCCATTTAAAATTACTTTAAATTCACACATTTTTCTACACCTTATAAAGATAGAAAAATTTAAAAGTGTTGTCATCCAAATTAAATATAGCAAAGTTATTATATAAAAATATTTTGAAAAAAGGGAGGCTAAAAATTCTGAGTTTAAATAATCTTTCCTTAGCTTTTTCTGGAGCTAAAGAAATTATAGAGTTATCTGAGGAATATTTAAAAAAAGCCTTAGAAAAACTAAGGGAAGACACCTCAATAACTTTTCCAGAAACCATATACTCTTTACCATTAATTTATGGGTTAACTGGAAAAAAAATTGAAACTTTGAAAGATTTAAATGGAGCAATAATTTTATGTAAATCTTTAATTAGCAAAGAAGGTAAAAATGAAGAAAAGCTTTCAAATATTGGTTTAGCTTCGCTTATGGGGCTTGAAATTATTGAAGCTATTAATTACGCTTTTAATAAAGAATTGAAACGCTTTATTTCTGATGCAGCTTTTAGAGAAGTTAGTTTAGAGTTAGCTGATGGAACAATTCCTGGAGTAATTTTAATTTATGGTTTAGCTAAAGCAGAATCGCTTGCTGAAGAATTAATTAAGGATATTCAAGAAGCAAACCTTTTATGTTTAGTTTCAGGTTTAGTTTTAAATCAAATAGAGAAAATAGGCATTAAATTTGGTTTAGAGGAAAAAATTATTCCTTTAGGATTAGAATTTTCATCAATTGTTCATGCTGTAAATTTGATTATTAGAGCACCATTAATGTTTGGTGGAGTTAAACCTGGAGATAAAGAAGCTATTAAAAGTTATATTAAGGATAGGGTTCCAACCTTCGCTATAATGCTTGGAAAACTTGATAATAAAGGTTTAGCTATAGCTGTTGGGCTCTCAAGCTTAGGAATACCTGTAATTGTTGATCAACCTGAACTAAAAGCTTTCCCATTATTTATTCCTCAAGCAAGCTATGAAAAAATTATTGAAGCTGGATGCAATGCTAAAAAAATTAAATTAAAAAAATTTGTTAAACCCTCCTTACCAATAGAGTATGGAGCAATTTATGAAGGTGAAAAAATAAGAAAACCTGAAATGTTTGTGGAATTTGGAGGAGGAAAAACTTTAGCTTTTGAACTTGTTAAAATTAAATCTATAAATGAAGTTAATGATGGGTTAATAAAAGTTGAGGGTTTAGAAATTAATGAAATGAAGGAAGGGGAAAGTTATCCGCTTGGAATAATAGTTGAATTAGCAGGTTCAAAACTTGAGGAAACTTTAGAACCTGTTTTTGAGAGACGTATTCATAAATTTTTAAATCAAGCTAAAGGAATAATGCATTTAGGTTCTAGAGATGAAATATGGATTAGAATAAGCAAGGAAGCTGCTCAAAAAAATTTAAAAATTAAACATTTAGGGGAAATCCTATATTTTATGTTTCATTCAACTTTTCCTCGTTTAGTAGAAAAAGTTCAAGTAACAATTTTAACTAATCCAGCTATTGTTGAAGAAAAAATTAATGAAGCCAAAAGAATATATAAGGAAAGAGATTCAAAAATAAAAGAGTTAACTGAGGAAAATGTGGATTGTTTTTATGGTTGTACACTTTGTCAATCTTTTGCTCCAACCCATGTATGTGTAATAACTCCTGAAAGAGTATCTTTATGCGGTGCTACAAGCTGGCTTGACGCAAGCATATCTTATCGTTTAGATCCATCAGGACCAAACTTTCCAATAAATAAAGGGGAATGTATAGATCCTGTTAAAGGGGAATGGAGTGGTGTAAATGAAGCTGTTAAAGTTAAATCTCATAATTCTACAGTTAAAGTTTATCTTCATAGCATATTTGGTCATCCTCATACTTCTTGCGGATGTTTTCAAGCAATAGCCTTTTATATTCCTGAAGTTGATGGAATAGGAATTGTAGACAGAAGTTTTAGAGAACCAACTGTTAATGGAATGAATTTTCCAGCTATGGCTGGATTCTGCGGTGGAGGAAAACAAGTTGAAGGTTTTTTGGGCATAGGAATAGAATATATTAAATCTCGCAAATTTTTAAAAGCTGATGGTGGATTAAATAGGGTTGTATGGATGCCTAAAGCTTTGAAAGAAAAAGTGAAGGATGCTATTCCAAGTGAACTTTATGACAAAATAGCTACTGAGGAAGAAGCTAAAAACATTGAGGAATTAAAAATTTTCTTAAAAAAAGTTAATCATCCAGTTTTAGGAAAAAGCTTAAAAAGCTAAAATATCTTAAAAATACCATTAAGAATAACTCTAGCTTAAAGAATTAAATTAAGAGGTTTATTTTGTCTTTTTTTTTAAATTTAAATAAAAAAGTGGTTTAAAATGAGCAAAACCTTAAAGTTAAAAATAGGAGAATTAAAAACAAGTTTAGGTGAAATAAAAGATTTTGAAATTTCTATTGGGAAAATTCTTGAGGAAACTTGGGAGGAAGAAGTTGGTCCTACACCTTTCCCATCTATTTCAGATTTAAGAAATTGGGATTTAAAGCTTCTTGAAAGATACAAACCTTTTTATATGCCTTTTTGCGATGTTTGCTGTTTATGCACAATGGGTAAATGCGATTTAACAAAGGATAAAAAAGGCGCTTGCGGTTTAACAATGCCTGCTCAACAATCAAGAATAGTTTTATTGGCATGCTGTATCGGTGCTGCTACGCATACAGCTCACGCTAGACATTTAGTAGAGCATTTAATAGAGAAATATGGTAGAAAATGGCCAATAGACGTTGGAGGTGTAAGCGTTGAAGTTGAAGCTCCAATTATTAGATTGGTTTGTGGAATAAGACCTAAAACATTAGGAGATTTGGAAGAAGTTTTAAATTATGTAGAAAGGGAAATAGTAAAGTTGCTTTCAGCCACTCATACAGGTCAAGAAGGAAGCTTTATAGATTTTGAATCAAAAATTTTCCATGCTGGAATGCTTGATCATGTAGCTATGGAAACAGCTGATATAGCTCAAATTTCTGCCTATGGTTTTCCTAAAGCTGATCCTGAAGCTCCATTAACTGAAATAGGTTTTGGAGTTGTTGATAAATCTAAACCAGTAATTCTTGTTATAGGTCATAATGTTCCATCAGCTATAAGCATCGTTGATTACTTAGAGGATAATGGACTTAAAAATGAAGTTGAAGTTTGCGGAATATGCTGCACAGCGCATGATCTCTCAAGATATGATCCTAAAGCTAAAATTGTTGGACCAATATCTTGGCAGTTAAGATTTATTAGATCTGGAATCCCAGATGTAATTGTTGTGGATGAACAATGCATTAGAGCTGATGCCTTAAGTGAAGCTCAAAAAATTAAAGCTCCATTAATCGCTACAAGCGAGAAAAATTGCTTAGGTTTAATTGATAAAACCTTTGAGCAACCTACCAATGTAATTAATGAATTAGTTAATGGTGTGATACCAGGTGCTTTAATACTTGATCCAGAAAAAGTGGGGGAAATCGCTGTTAAAACGGCTTTGTTAGTTGCGCCTAAAAGAGCTAAATTTAAGGCTACTCCAGATATTCAAGGTGTTATTGAAGGAGCTAAAAAATGCAGAAAATGCTTTGAATGTTCTAGAGCTTGCCCAAACAATTTGCCCATTCCTGAAGCATTAACAGAAGCTTCAAAAGGAAATTTAAAAAATTTAGCTGAGTTACTGGATTTATGCATAGGTTGCGGTAGATGCGAAAGCGCTTGCCCAATTGATCTTCCTATTCATTCTTTTATGGAGGTTGCTGCAGAAAAAAATCTTAAAGAAGAAAAATTTAAAATTAGAGTTGGAAGAGGAGCTATTCAAGATGTTGAAATTCGTCAGGTTGGAAGCCCAATAGTTTTAGGTGAAATTCCAGGCGTTATAGCATTTGTTGGATGCGCTAACTACCCTAAAAGCGGTAAAGAAGTTGCTGAAATGGCTGAGGAATTCGCTAAAAGAAACTATATAGTTGTTGCTTCAGGCTGCGCAGCAATGTCTATGGCTATGCATAAAAATGGTGAAGGAAAAACAATTTATGAAATGTATCCTGGAGTTTTCGACGCTGGAGGTGTAAGCAATGTTGGCTCATGTGTTTCAAATTCTCATATAGCTGGAGCAGCTATAAAAATAGCAAGCATATTTGCTAAACGAAAACTTCGTGGAAACTATGAGGAAATAGCTGATTATATTTTAAATAGAGTTGGAGCTGTTGGAGTAGGTTGGGGAGCAATGTCTCAAAAAGCTGCTTCAATAGCCAGCGGATTTTGGAGGCTTGGAATACCAGTTATAGTTGGTCCTCATGGATTTAAATATAGAAGAATGCTTTTAGGAAAAAAAGAAAATCAAGAAAATTGGTACGTTTATGATGCTAGAACTGGAGAAAAAGTTTATGTTGGACCAGCTCCAGAACATTTGTTTTATTCAGCTGAAAGTAAAGAAGAAGCGATAGTTATGATTCCAAAGCTTTGCATGAGACCAAACGATACAACAAAGGGACGAGCGATAAAGCTTACCCATTATATAGATTTGCATAAAAAAATATATGGAACATTACCTAATGATCTTCATCTATTCGTTAGAACAGTTGCCGACATACCAATAACTATGAAGGATGAAGTTTTAGAATTTTTAAAGGAGAAGGGATGGAAAGAAAATATTATTCCTGATCCAACGCTTTTACCGAGATTAATTAGAAAAAGAAGGGAATAAAAATGGCTGCTGAACCATGGCAAAAAGCTGAAATTCCAGGTCCAACAAAAAGTTTTATAATTCAAAAACCTGAGGTTGCAGCTACCTTAATAAAAAAAGCTAAACATCCTGTGCTTATAGTTGGTCATGAAGCTGTTGAAGAAATAAGCAATGAAGTTAAACTTATAGAATATATTGTTAAAATTGCTAAAGCAGGAAAAATACCTGTGGTGGCATCTGGAAAATCCTTTGCTGAAATTAAAAAGTTTATTCCCGTTTCTCTTATGTCTATAGTGGAAGTTGGAAACAAACTTATAGATCCAAACTGGAGTGGAGTTGATGGCTTAGGTTCACATGATTTAGCATTATTTATAGCTATTCCATATTATGTAGAGTGGCTTGTGCTTTCCGGAATAAAACATTTTTCAAACATTGTAACAATTTCTCTCGATAGATTTTATCAACCTCATGCTTCATGGTCTTTTCCAAATTTAACCATAAACGATTGGATTAAAAACTTAAATATTTTAATTAGGGCTTTAGAAGGAGGTTAAAATTATGTCAATGTTTAGTGATATTCCAGTTGATGTTGGAGTTGTTTATGAAGGTGAAAGAATTAGAAAGCCAGATATGCATGTTGAGTTTGGAGGACCAAAGGTAGAAAATAAATTTGAACTTGTAAAAGCTAGAAAAATGGATGAAATAGAAGATGGAAAAATTCAAATTATAGGCCCAGATATTAAGGATTTAGAAGAAGGAAAAAGTTATCCCTTAGGAATTCTTGTTGAAGTAGCTGGAAAAGAAATTGAAGAAGATCTTGAAGGCGTTATAGAAAGAAGAATACATGAATACTGTAATTATATTGAAGGCTTTATGCATTTAAATCAAAGATATGACATCTGGTTAAGGTTAAGCAAAAAATCATTTAAAAAAGGTTTAAACTCCTTTATTTTAATAGGGAAAGTTCTTCAAAGACTTTTTAAAAGCGAGCTTCCAATAATAGAAAAAATTCAAATAACATTTATCACTGATCAAGAAAAAGTTAAAGAAATGGAAAAAATAGCTAGAGAAATTTATGAGAAAAGAGATGCTAGAGCTAGAGGATTAAAAGATGAAGAAGTAGATTGTTTTTATGGTTGTACACTTTGTCAATCTTTTGCTCCAACCCATGTATGTGTAATAACTCCACAAAGATATGCTAATTGCGGAGCCATAAGCTGGTTTGATGGAAGAGCAGCTGCAAGAGTAGATCCTAAAGGTCCAATATTTAAAATAGAGGTTGGAAAAGTTTTAGATTCATTTAAAGGGGAATGGAGTGGTGTAAATGAAGCTGTTAAGAAAAAATCGCTTGGAGAAATTGAAAGAGTATGGCTTTACACAGCTTTTGGTTATCCTCATACTTCCTGCGGATGCTTTGAAGCAATAGCCTTTTATATTCCTGAAGTTGATGGGCTTGGAATAGTTCATAGAGATTTTAAAGGTGTAGCTGTAAATGGTTTACCGTTTTCAACAATGGCTGATTCAACAGCTGGAGGTAGACAAGTTGATGGTTTCCATGGAATCTCAATAGAATATATGCGTTCTTCAAAATTTCTTCAAGCTGATGGTGGATGGAATAGAATTGTATGGATGCCATCCAGTATTAAAGAAAGAGTTAAAGATTTTATTCCAAAAGATATAGTGGATAAAATAGCTACTGAAAACGATGTTAAAACAATAGAAGAATTAAAAAACTTTCTTAAAAGTAAAAATCATCCTGTTGTTCAAAGATGGAAGGAAATCGAAGAAAAAGAGAAAAAAGAAGAGGTTGCTGCACCAAAAATTGAGGAAGCTCCACCTATCGTAATGGAAGCTTCAACTCTTCCCTTAACAACTGGAGGAGGATTTAAAATTATTTTAAAAGACGCAACAATAACAGCTAAAAAAGCTATAATTAGAAGAGAGGGAAAAGCTAAATGAACAAAAAGAATAAGGAAAAAGAAGATTTTAGCGATTTTGGATTTGATATAATTAAGCTTTTAAGTGAATTTCAAGAAATAGAGCTTGAAAATGTTGAGATAAAAGTTAAAGAGTTAGAGTTTTTGCTTCAACCTTTTATAAGCCGGATTCCATTACCTAAAATTGAGGCTCCTCAAAAAGTTAAACCAAAAGAGATTTTAGAGGAGGAGTTTCATCCACCAATAATGAAATATCCTGGAGAAATAGTTGAGGTTAAAATTGGTGCAACCAAAAGCGAAGGAGGTTCAAGAGGTAAAACAGTAACTATAGGAGGCGAAAAAGCACCAGCATTTTATCTTTTTGAATCGCCACCACCAAACCCCCCAGTAATCTCCATAGATGTTTTTGATATGAAGATTCCCTTAGCTAAAGCTGTAAAAATGCATGTAGAAGATGTTCTTGAGGATCCTGCAGCATGGGCTAAAAAAGCTGTGGAAAAATGGGGTGCTGAAGTAATAAATCTTCATTTAGTAAGCATAGATCCCCTTCTTAAGGATACTAAACCTTCAGAAGCAGCTAAAACAGTTGAGGATGTTCTTCAAGCAGTTGATGTTCCTTTAGCTGTTGGTGGTTGCGGCGATCCAGAAAAAGATTTAAAAGTTTTCGAGAAAGTTGCTGAAGTTGCTGAAGGAGAAAACATTTTATTTAATTCAGTAACTTTAAACATGGATATCAAAAAAGTTGCTGAAGCCATTAAAAAACATAATCATTGTGTTATAGCTTTTACAGCTATGAATATGGATGATGCTAGAGAATTAAATCGTAAATTATATGAGTTTTTACCTAAAAATAAGATTGTAATTGATACAACAACAGCTGCTTTAGGTTATGGTTTAGATTATGCTTTTACAGTTATGGAAAGAACTAGGTTAGCTGCATTAATGGGTGATGCTGAACTTCAACATCCAATTTCTTCAGGAACAACAAATGCTTGGGCTGCTAGAGAAGCTTGGATGACTATGGATCCAAAATGGGGTCCCAAGGAGCTTAGGGGACCAATTTGGGAAACTGTTTCAGCCTTAACTTTGCTTTTGGCTGGAGTAGACTATTTTATGATGATGCATCCTGCTGCTGTTAAAACTGTTAAGGAAGTAATTAAAAAATTAACTGTTAAAGAAGAGGCTGAAAAAATTTATAATTGGATTGCAAGCTTAAAAAGGTGATAATAAAATGCCTAAAAAAACTTTAAGCCCAACAGAAGTTTATAAATATTTGCCTAAAACTAATTGTAAAGAATGCGGAGAAGAAAACTGCATGGCTTTCGCCGCTAAACTTGTTAATAGAGAAGTTACATTAGATAAATGCCCACCTATTTTAACTGAAAAATATAAAAATGAATATAAAGCTTTATGGGAAATGCTTAAGCCTCCAGTAAAGGGAGTTACTATAGGTTCTGGAAGCAACATTGTTAAAATTGGTGGTAAACTAGTTATGTATAGACATGAATTAACATATCATAATCCAACAGCTATCGCCATAGATGTTTCAGATGATATGCCTGAAGAAGAAATAGTTAAAAGAGTGAAGGAAGCTGAAAGTTTTTCATATACATATATTGGACAAAATTTGAAGCTTGATTTAATTGCTGTTAGATCTGTTTTAAATGATCCAAATATATTTAAAGCAACTGTTAAAAAAGTTTCTTCAATTACAAATCTTCCATTAATTTTATGTTCTTTAGATCCAAATGTTATGGAGGCTGGATTAATAGAGGTTTCCAGTAAAAAACCATTGATTTATGCTGCTACAAAAGAAAATTGGAAAGAAATGGCTGAACTTTCATTAATGTATAAATGTCCATTAACTGTTTTTTCACCAAATGATTTAAAAACTTTAAAATCTTTAACAAAAACATTATTAGCCTATGGAGTTGAAGATCTAGTTTTAGATCCTGGAACGTTTTGGAATGGACTTGCAGATACATTAAATAACTTCACAATGTTAAGAAGAGCTGCATGCAAGGAAGAAGATGAACTTTTGGGTTTTCCATTAATTGGTGTTCCAGCAATAGTTTGGATGGAACCTAGTGAATTTCCAGAGGTAACAGCATGGAAAGAAGCTTGCCTTGCATCAATGCTAATAACTAGATATGCTGATGCTTTAATAATGCATAGCCTTGATGGATGGGTTTTACTTCCATTAACAATCCTTAGACAAAACCTATATACTGATCCCAGAAAACCCGTAGCTGTAGAAACTGGCATTAAAGTTTTCGGAAACCCAACTGAAGAATCCCCAGTTCTTTTAACAACAAATTTTGCTTTAACATATTATACAGTTGCTTCAGATATTGAAGCTAGCAAAATCGATTGTTATTTGCTTGTAGTTGACACTGAAGGGCTTTCTGTTGAAAGCGCTGTTGCTGGAAGAAAGCTTACAGCTGAAAAAGTTGCTGAAAGCATTAAGGGAAGCGGAATTGAAAATAAAGTTAAGCACAAAACCATAATTATTCCTGGAAGAGCTTCTAGACTTAGTGGAGAAATAGAAGAGCTTACGGGATGGAAAGTTCTTGTTGGACCTATGGATTCCTCTGGAATCTCTAAATTTCTACAGGAAAAATGGGTTAAAGCTTAAAGCTTTCCCTATTTTTTAATATTTTATTTTTTTATTTGTTACTAATAAACATCCAGTTTTGTCCTGGTTTTCTTCCTAAAACTAATCTTTTATAAGCATTGCTTCTTACTCTTACTCTTGGTATTGGTGCTCTTCTTTCTCTTCCTTGAATTTTAGGAGTTTGAGATCTTACTTTTCCAGCTTTAGTTATTGAACCATGAGTAGGCATAGATTTCACCTCAATAAATCCAAGTTTAATTCATGCTTTTAAATTTTATCCTTTAAAAACAAAGGATTTTTTAAATTTAACATTTATTTTTGCTTTTATCAATTTGATTTCACAACGTTTATAATGAAGCTTTCTTCTATTTTAATAGGAGAAAAATTTATGTCAATTGAGAAACGCAAAATTATATTTGATAAACTTTTAGGTTCAGATATTAAAGCTGAGCTTTTAATTTTCTTTCATAAGAACCCCTCTTTTTTCGGAAGCCTTAATGAATTAGCTTCAAAAATTAATAAGCCTATTGAGGAAGTGAAAAAAGCTATTGAAGATTTTGTTAAATTAGGTTTACTTAATGAAGTTAAATATTATTCATTTAATCCTGAAGTAGATAAAGAACTTCAAAAACTTGTTTTGGAAGATTTAACTAAAGAGGAAAATATAACATTTGATTTAACCAAGGATATTGAAAAAATAAATGTTGAAATTTTAGATAAGCTTCTTCCAGATGGTTTTCCCCCATCAGGTTTAATTTTAATTTTAGCCGATCCAGCTGCTGGTAAAGATGTTTTAGTTCTTCAAATTTTATGCGAGAAAGTTTCAGCTGGTAGAAAAGGGTTATTTGTAACTTTAGATAAATTTCCTGATGAAATAAGAGAGTTTATGCTTGAATTTGGTTTTAATCCATTACCTTTCGAAAAGGAAAATAAACTAGTTTTTATTGATTGTTATTCTCCTCAAACTGGAATAAAAAGCAAAGAAAAATATAGTGAGGATCCATTAAACTTTCCAAATTTAAGCATAATTATTTCTAAAATTTTAAAGGAACTTAATTCACCTATTGTTATATTTGATTCATTAAGCACACTGCTTCAAAAGGGAGGGGTTAGAAGTTCTTTAGAGTTTTTAAGAAGCTTGGCAGGTAAAATTAAGGAATCTAAAACTTTATGTTTTGTTACTTTAAATAGAAAAGCTTTTCATCCAGCTATCTTAGCTGCTTGCGAGGAAATAGCTGATGGTGTTATAGAAATGAAAATTGAAGAAATAGAAGGTAAAATTGAAAATTATATTAGAGTGTTTAAAATGGTGAGGCGCCGCCACTTTCATTCATGGCTTCCATATATAATAGATATGGAAAAAGGTTTATTGCCTAAACTATAACTTTTTTCTTAAATTAGTTTTATAAGTTTTCCTGAGGAATCCCTTTTATAAAATCCTAGTTCTTCCCTCATCATTTTTAATGCATTAAGATTAAATACTGGGCCATCTTTGCATACTCTAAATCCTGCTAAATCGCAGCTTCCGCATATGCCTATTCCACATTTCATTATTCTTTCTAAGCTTGCTTGAAGCAATATCTTTTTTTTAATACAAAGCTTAAAAATTTTATAAATCATTGGTTCTGGACCGCAAGTTAAAATTTGACCATTAAACTTTTTAATTTCATTTTCAACAATAGAAACTACATCACCTTTAAATCCATAGCTTCCATTTAGCGTTACCGGAATAAATTTTAAAAATGGCTTATTAAAAATTATTTTTTTAATTTCCTTTAAAAAAAGTAGTTCTTGCTTATTTTCAGCACCAAAAATTATTTTTGCTCTTTTTTTATATTTTGCCAAATCTTTAATTACGCCCATTAATGGTGCTATTCCTGTTCCACCTGCTGCAACAATAACTTCTTTATCATCTAAATAATTTGAAAAAAATGTTCCAAATGGACCTCTTATACCAATTTTATCCTTAAAAGTTAAATTATGCAATGCTTCAGTTGCTTCTCCAACCTTTTTTACAGCAATTGTAACTAAACCTTTTTTGTTTGTTAAAGCTATGCTCATAGGTATTTCATCTATATTTGGAATCCAAACCATTATAAATTGACCTGGTTTAGCTAAAGCGCATTTTTCATCATAAAAACTTAAGGTTTTAACTGTAGGAGTTTCTTTTTTAACCTTTTTTATTTCAACTATTCTGGGTTCACAGTTTTTTAAAAAATCAGTTTTTAAAGAAAAATCTTGTTTCTCCCATTGTTTCAAATTCAAGCGGTTCAACTTTCACTACCACTGGAAAATTATTTACTACATCTCCTATTATTAAACAATAATGTGGTGGAAGCTCCTTAACTATTTTTTTAATTGTTTCAGAATCTATTTTAGCTGCTTTAGAAACAACCTCTAAATCATGCTCATTTGAAAAGTTAAATAGGAAAATGTTATCGGCTTGTCGATAAATTGTCTCTTGAATTGTATCAGGTTGATTAGTTATAAAAGTTGCAAATATTCCAAGATGTCTCATTCTAGTTACTATATCATCCCAATAAGTTTCTCTTAAATAAAGATGAGCTTCCTCAGCAAATAAAAATATTGCTTGAAGCTTCCAGTTTGATAAAAGCTCCGTAAGCTTATTAAGCGTTAATTCAACAATCATTTTTCTAATCATAGCTGGTTGATTCTTTAAATTAATTACAACAACTCCACCATTTGATATGCTTTTCATTAAAAATTCAAAATCTAAAGATTCATTAATGTTATCTGTAAATAATCCAGATTCAATAATCATATTATATCTAGCATATAATGCATCTCTAACGCTTTCATGACAATCCCATTTTAATATGGCTTCACCTAAAGAAGCTAAATTTAATTCTCCTCTCCTTTCTAATTCTCTCCAAATTTTAATAAAAACTCTAGCTGAAGTGCTTGGTAAATCTAATGAATAAATCATCATATTTAATACTGGAGTAAGCTTAGCTTGAGATAAAGTAAATTTCATATTAATTTTTGGGGTTAACGTTATAAACTTACCAAATTTTAAGGTTTCCCCCGTTTTTTTCTTATTTAAATTTATGTATTCACCATTTATATCGAAGATTATGCATGGAGCACCATATTTAACTAAGTTTAAAATCAATAGCTTAGCTAAATGAGATTTTCCTGTACCTTTCTTCCCTGTTACAATATTTAATTTTCCATCTAAAGCTTTAATATCTAAAATTAATTCTGCTTCTCCCCTAATTTTTCCAACTTGAAAAGGTCTGCTTCTACTTGTTGAATTAATAAAATTCTCAATTTTATATGGAATTATTCTAGATAAAGTTCTTGAAGGTAAATAATTCATTCCAAAAACTATTTCTCCATTACTTAAAACTCCTCTTATTCTACATACTAAAAGTTTTGTATCTTTTAGTATTGATATTTGAGAGGAAACCTCCATTGGATCATAATTTTCTCCTTCAATCTCTTCTTCTAACACAGCATCTCTTAAAATATCTTCAAATACTCCTGGAACATTTGCGAATTGAATATCTATAACTTGAACTAAAAGACCTTTATCCACAATTGGATCTTCAATTAAAAGATAGTCTCCTTTCTCTACAATTTCATTTGGAAAACTTATTATTTGAATTACATCACCTTCCTTTTTATAAATTTTCATTAAGAAACCTCCATTGGATTTCCAAATGGACCGAAGAGAATTCTTCTTAAATTGATTTTTGGAACTATTTGTATCTTAAATTTCTTTGAAAGGAATCTTTGTATACCTATAACGTCACTTGCTGTAAAGGATGAAAGAATATGAGCAAGCCTTAAAGTATCTGGATACCCTTGATCTATAATATCATTTACTATTAATTTTCCTAGGGAATCTATTGTTTCTTTAAGACTTATTTTTCTATCTACATCAAGTCTAAAAGATAAACCTTTAGCTGAAAGTTTAGTTGCATAAACTTTTCCAAGAAGTTGAACTGGATGATTTGGAAAAAGCGCTCTTATGCTTTCATCTATATCTAAAAGGCATGGTCCCTTAAAGTTTTTTAGAAGCTCTGACAATTTAACTCCTGATAAACCTATTTTAGTAGTTTTTGAAATTGCCAAAACAATATTTCCATTTTCTTTAGCTTTAGAAAGGATTTGAGTTAAACTGTTAGTTGGATTATCAGGAGTGCCAGCTGTTAAACTTCCATCAAAAAGAATTATTGAATCTTTAAAGTGGTTGCATACGTTTCCTTGAATAAATCTTTCAAGTAAATTTCTAAGTCTTGAAACTATACCTATAGGAAACTCTAAAGCTTTAACTCCTCCATTACCATATAATTGTTCAATAATAAAATCGGTTATATGAAAAATCAATGGTCCGCATCTGAAAAAGTTTACTTCTCCTTGTTTTCTCCAAACAACAGCTCCTCTAATGGCGCATATAACACCATTATTTGTCTCTCCAATTTTTACACTTGAAACATCAATAGCAATTATTGTTGAATCCTTATAATTTGGATAAATGGGAATTGGTTCGCTTAACTCTTTAATATTTAAACATAATTGAGGTTCATCATCAAATTCCAATTCTGGAGAAGCTTGAATAAAATTAGGACCGGAATCCCTCATCGTTTTCATTGAAAAATCGCTTAATTTAATTAGGAAATTTGGAATCAACTCTTCTTTTAACAATTGAGTTTTTTCATTTAAAAATTCATTTATTATTGAATTTTTAAATGACGCATATATATCGCTTGTTTTAATCCCTTTTCCCTCCTTTAAATTAAATGTCATTTTTGTTTATCTTCCGAAGTTTCTTTAAGCATCTTTATAAATTCACTTACTTCTTTTACACCAACGATTGTAATATGATATGTTCCTTTTTCAATTCTTTCAATTAACCCTGCTTTAATCATTTCAGCTATAGTGTTTCTAATGGTTTTTTCAGCTTTGCCAAGGATTTTTGTTAACTCTTCAGCGCTTAAAGCGTTTGTTTTTCTTTTTCCAAGTTTATAAGCTACTTCAACAGCTAAAAGAAGCACTCCTATAGCTTCATCTGTTGAAGGTATTTGCTTTAAAAGTATTAGTTCCCCATTTGGAGTCAAATTAACTATTTCTGAAAGATCATTTAAAATTTCTATATAATTTGGTGCATAAATAATTTTTGAAGCCACATCATATGTGGGACATACCTTAGAAAGAAAAGTTATCACTTCTTTTATTGTTTCTTCAACTGAACCCTCTACACTATGTTTTAATCCATTATATTCTATTTGAACTCTAATCTTTTTTTCTTCATTAGTACTCATATTTTTTCACCCCTTCAATTTTGGAACAATATTTTTTAAAAAATAATCTAAACCATAAGTTGTTATTCTATACTCGCCCTTTCCTACCCGTTCCACAAAACCTTCAGAACATAATTCGCTTAATCTACCTGCAACGCTTCCAACACTATGTTTTGTTGAGGAAAGGATATCGCTAATAAGTAGACTTTCCTTTTCAGATTTATTAAGCAACCTGCTGATTTTTGCTTTTACTAAATGAAATAAAATTAATTCTTTATCTGGTAACGCTTCAACATCAACTAATGTTACAACTCCTTCTGGCGTCACAGCAATTATTCCTTGGCATGCATTTATTAAATCATTAACGTCAACTGTTAATGAAAGTTTTGAAGCCAACTCCATTTTAGGATAAATTTCTGTTAAAAATGAGATAAGCTCTCTTAAAACTTCATCAACTTCTCCTACAATTTTCTTTTCAAAATCTTTATGCTTTAAATAAACCTCTATCTTTTTTTCTTCGCTCAAAAATTAACCTCCTGGTTTAAATGAAGAAATTAACTTTTCTATCCATTTTTTTCCAGAAACAGTCAATCTATATACTTCACCTTCTTTATAGGCTAAACCCTCTCGCTTTAATTCGCTGAGTCTGCTGGCAAAACCTACTGAAAGAAAACCGCTTAAATTTAATAGTCGACTTAATTCTTTAGGTTTTAATCCATTAGGTTCCATAGCATAAAGAAGCAACCCTACAGCTTCTCTATCAGTTAACTTTTCTCTAGAAACAGTTATTAAAGGGCCGTCAGGCGTATTTTGAATTATCCCTTTAAGAATTTCTTTTTCACTTACGCTGGAGGTTGCAGCTATCATGCTATCGATAACTTCAAGCCATTCTGGGAAACCTTTAAGATTTTCTATTACCTCCTCGAAGGTTTCACCTTCAATTTCTATATCTCCATAACTTCTATGAAGGGTTATTCTTATTTTCAAGTTTCACTCACATATTTTTATTTTAAACGTTAAAGTATTTAAACTTTTCTATAAAAGTAAATAATATACGTAACGTTATACTAATACTTTTAACTATTTATAAACATATGAATAAATACAAATAAAAAATTTATGAAACAAAGCTCTTTTTTAACAAGAAAAAGTCAATTTTAAATATTTATAAAGCTTATAATATGGAACTATTATCTGCTAATAGAAACAACGTGTTAGTTTTCTCTGATAAAGGAGGTTGAATAGAAAAATGGAAATGTTTTGTGTTAAATGCAGAAAAAAAGTATCTGTAGATGATAATGCTGTACAAAAAGAAACAACAAGCAAAGGAAGAGTTTTGCTTAGAGCTACATGCCCAGTATGCGGTTCTAAAATAACCAAATTTGCCAAATCTACATCTTAATTACTTCAAAAATAAACAAATATTTTAGGCACTAGAAATTCTAGTGCCTAAATTTTCTTTTTTCTTAAATTTCATCAGCATTTAAAGCCTTTAATATTATTTATTAGTCGTATGGATTTTAAAATCCAGCTTTAAAGCAAAATAAACTAATAAGCTAAAGGCTTTATAGTAATGTTGTAAAGAGAAAAATTTATATTGTCATTTATATTTTGCATTAATATGTCTACGGAATTTTAACTTATGTTATAAAATTTTGAAAAGGGGGTTTTATGGTATGGCAGTCGAATCTGCTCCAGAACTTGCTGGAACTCCGATTTTGATATTAAAAGAGGGTACTACCCGATCTAGAGGAAGAGAAGCTCAACATGCAAATATTACTGCTGCTAGAATTATTGCTGAAACTGTAAAAAGCTCCTTAGGACCAAAGGGAATGGATAAAATGCTTGTTGACAGCTTTGGTGATGTTACTATTACTAATGATGGGGCTACTATTCTTGATGAGATTGATGTTCAACATCCAGCAGCTAAAATGATGGTTGAAGTAGCTAAAACACAAGATGATGAAGTAGGAGATGGAACAACAACCGCCGTAGTATTAGCTGGAGAATTACTTACTAAAGCTGAAGAGCTTATTGATAAAGACGTTCATCCAACTGTAATCGTTGATGGTTATAGAGCCGCTTCTGAAGAAGCTCTTAAAGCTCTTGAAGAAATAGCTATTAAAGTAGAACCAACTGATAGAGAATTTTTAAAGAAAGTTGCTAAAGTAGCAGTAGCCAGTAAACTGCTTTCAGAATATAAAGATTATATAGCTGATTTAACCGTTGATGCGATTCTTCAAGTCGCTGAAAAAACTCCAGAAGGCTATAAAGTTGATATTGATGATGTAAAAGTTGAAAAAAAAGCTGGAGAATCCTTAATGGATACAAAGCTAGTTAAAGGAGTTGTGCTTGATAAGGAAGTTGTTCATCCAGGCATGCCTAAAAGAATAGAAAACGCTAAAATAGCCTTACTTAATTGTCCCTTAGAAATTGAAAAAACAGAAATGGATGCTAAAATAAATATAGAAACACCTGAGCAGATGGATGCTTTTCTTAAAGAAGAAGAAAGAATGCTTCAAGAAATGGTTGAGAAAATTGCTAAAGCCGGAGCTAACGTTGTTATTTGTCAAAAAGGAATTGATGATATGGCTCAGCATTTCCTAGCTAAAAAAGGAATTTTAGCTGTTAGAAGAGCTAAAGAATCTGATATGGAAAAACTGGCTAAAGCTACAGGAGGAAAAATAATAACAAACCTTGACGATTTAACTCCAAACGATCTAGGCTTTGCTAAACTTGTCGAAGAAAGAAAAGTTGCAGATGATAAAATGACTTTTGTTGAAGGATGCAAAAATCCAAAGTCTGTTACTATTTTAGTTCGTGGAGGTGCAGAAAGAATAGTTAATGAAGCTGAAAGAGCCATTCATGACGCTTTATGCGTTGTTAGAGATGTTGTTAGAGATCCAAGAGTAGTAGCTGGTGGCGGAGCACCTGAAGCTGAAGTTGCTAGAAAGTTAAGGCAATATGCTGAGAAGCTAGCTGGAAAAGAACAGTTGGCTGTTTTAGCTTTTGCTGAAGCGTTAGAGAGTATACCAATGACTCTAGCTGAAAATGCTGGTTTAGATCCAATAGATATAATTACAGAGTTAAGAGCTAGACATGACAAAGGAGAAAAATGGGCTGGAGTAGATGTATTCTCAGGTAAAGTTGCTGATATGAGTAAACTTGATGTTTATGAACCATTAGCTGTTAAAATGCAAGTTATTAAATCTGCAAGCGAAGCCGCAACAATGATATTAAGAATAGATGATGTAATAGCAGCTTCTAAAACCAAAGAAGAAAAAGGTCCATCAAAGGGGCCAGAAGAGAGTGGTGAAGAACTCGGAGAAACTTAATCCCATGGAGACCACGCTGATCGGTCCTAAAAAGCTTACTCGCTTTGAAAAAACTAGAATTGTCGGAGCTCGAGCAATGCAAATAGCTATGGGAGCACCTGTATTAATAGATGTACCCCCAAATGTTAAATCTCCAATTGAAATAGCTCTTTTAGAATTGAAAGAAGGCATTTTACCCATAAGCATCAGACGTCAGCTTCCAGATGGAACAAGCCAAAACATTCCTTTAAAACTGCTTTTAGAATCTGAAGAGGATTAACTCAAATTAAAACATATTTAGGTTTTCTTTTTTAACCCTTGATTTTTTCATGGATTTTTATGAAAAATAATATCTTCTACTCTTTTTTAATTATGGTTGCTATTTCATCCATTTTATTTACCTCAAAACTTTTCTTTGCTCAAATATTTGCTTTAGAATTTGAAATTTGCATTTTTTATTTTCCAACACTAGCTTTATTTTTAGCTTTTTTATTTTCTAAAAAAAGAAAAGGTTGAATATATTTTAAATTTGCAAATTTAAAAGAGGGTACTTTTTTGAAGGTTTATATAGCTTCTTGCGGAATAGGGTTAGGGCATGTAACTAGATGCGAACCCATAGCTAGAGCCTTAAAAAATCATGGTGTAAATGTTGCTTTTTCAACTTGTTTTGAAGCTGTTGATTACTTAACAAAAATGGGATATAAAGTTTTTAAAACGATACAGATGAGCTATGTTACAAACGAAAGTGGAGCGGTTGATTATAAAGCATCTTTAGCGCATTATCCAGGTTTTTTTCAAGCTATAAAACTTTCCCTTAAAGAATTAATTTTTGAATTCAAAAGAATAAAAAGTTATCATCCAAATTTAGTTTTTTCAGATTCTAGATTAGCGCCAATTTTAATAGCTAAAGCCTTAAAGATACCAAGCATTTTAATGTTAAATCAATTCAAAATAAATATTGCAAATCCTAACCTTAAAAATTCCTTAATTGAAAAAATATCTTTTAATTTTATGAATTTTTTATGGGGTATTTCAAACAGTGTTATAGAAGGAATTTGGGGTTTAAGCAATCAAATTTTAATTCCTGATTTACCTTATCCATATACTATTTCATTTAAAAATTTAATAATTCCAAAAATTTTTAAGAAAAAAGTAAAATTTATCGGTCCTATAATCCCAATTAAATATAATGATCTTCCTGAAGAAAAAGTTATTAAAAAAGAGTTAAACCTTAATGATTCTAAAATAATTGTTTATGCAGCGATTAGCGGTCCAAAAAAAGAAAGAATCTTTTTAATAAAAAGGCTTATGGATATTTTTCAGGATTTCCCTGAAAAATATGAAATAATCATTTCTAAAGGCAATCCTAAAGGAAATTTCTGTTTAAAGAAAATTGGAAAAGTTAAAGTATATGAATGGATTGATGAAGAAACTCAATTTAAGCTTTTTAAAGCATCTGATGTTATTATTGGGCGTGCAGGCCATGGCATAATAATGAAAGCTTTAGCCTATAAAAAACCAATTATAACTATTCCAATTCCTGGTCAAGCTGAACAATATGGAAATGCTGAACGAATTGAACATTTAAAAATTGGGAAAATGATTGCGCAGGAAAATCTTACTAAGGAAACATTATTAAATGCAATAGAAAACTCACTTAACTTTAAGAATGAAAAAAAATTAAATGAGTTTTTTAAAGTTTTAAATTCATTTAATGCAATAGAATCAACCATAAATTTAATTTTAGAAATCATTAATCAGCAATAGTAACCTCTTTTAACAGCTTCAACCTCTTTAATCTTTGCCTCTTCCTTATAAAAAACCGAAACTTTTTGATATTCAAAAATTTTGCTTTTTTTCCCTTTACGCTCTATTAACCAAATAAACAAATCATAAAGCTTTCTTAATATAGGGCTATACCATTTCTCCTTAATATACCAATCCATAATTTCTCTTGCATATTTAATATCATGGCTAAGACATTTAACCATCAACTCTTTTTGTAAATCTGTTAAATCTTCATATTTAAACCAATCCTTATTCTTTAATTTACCCATGGGAACAAAAAATAGTGGAACAATCATACTTTTAAACCAATTTAAATCTTCAATTAACTCTATAGTTTTAATTACATCTTCATCAGTTTCTTCAGGTAAACCTGTAATCAATGTGCAAGCTGGTATCAATCCATAATCATTCATTAAACCTGCTGCTTCTTTTACAACATTAGGCCATTCTTCAGGTTTAAAAGGCTTAGCTTTAGCTGGCATAGTTAATTTAACTAATCTAGGTGAACCTGTTTCTATACCTATTTGGGCTCCCCACCATTTTTGATTTTCATCAATAATTATTTCTGAAACTTCTTTAAACAATTTTGGATCAGCTGCTATAGCTGCTATGCTAACATGGCTCCAACAAAAATTCTTTAAATATTTTTTAGTTAATTTATGCAATTCAAGAACTTTTTCTCTATCAGGGATAACAGATTTAGAACCATAAAGAAGCACATCTTCAGCATGAAGAATGCCTGAAGTTAACCCACCTTTAACATTTACTTGAAGTTCCCTTTCTATTTTATCAAGTGGGTACCATCTTAAAGGCTTTAAGGTTACGCTGCAAAAATCGCATCCTCTAGGGCATCCACGACCAACTTCAATTAAACCATTAATTGAGGGGTTTTTAATTTCTGAAATCTCGTTTAAACTTGGCAATTCATGAAGGTTAACTTCAAAATAGCTTGGTAACTCTTCTCCATTTAAAGCTTTTCTTATAAGATTACCAATAATACGTTCTGCTTCTCCATAAACTATACAATCTATTCCATACGCTTTTTGCTCTTCAACTCTATATTTAAATTGCCAAACTCCAGGACCACCCACAATTATCTTTAAACCTCGCTTCTTAGCTTCTTTAACCTCATTCTTTGTAAGCAATTCTTTAAAATATTTTGATAGGTAAGGTTCACCTGTGCGAAGAATTCTAGCAAAGGTTGTTGATGAAGGTCCTAAACCAAAGGGATCCATAACGTGAACACATAGAACTTTAGCGTTTTTAATATACTTTTTTAAATGATCTGGATCAACTGTAAGCACGTTAAACCCTTCATCTAAAAGCTTAGCTTCAATTTTTCTAAGTGCATAAGGAGCTTCAATCGGTATACCATTTTTATTTTTTATTGGAGGGAAAAACATAAATTTATAAAGCCAGGCTGGTAAAATGTTTGGTGGAGCACTAGTAGCAAAACCAAGAAATTCTTTTCCATGATAGTTACTCATTAACGTTCTATCAGCAGTAAGTATGATATCAGCCAATAATTTTTCCCTCCATAAAAAATCTTTATTAAATAAATAGAAAAACTTAACGTTGAATAACAGGAGTTAACTCAACTTCTTTTTTCAACATAGCGTAATATTCGTTATTATTTATGCAACCTGGATCAGGTGCTAAATAATCTTTAAAGTACCCATAAGCTCTTGCTCTACATCCACCACAATAATATCTATATTCGCATATTCCACAATGTCCTTTTAAAGCATCTTTATTTCTAAGATCTTTTAAAACTTTAGATGTTACCCATAATTCTTCTAAATTATCGCTTTTAATGTTTCCAAGTTTTAATGGTAGAAAAACGCATGGTTGAATATCACCATTAGGCTTTATAGCTATATAAAATCTTCCTGCACCGCATCCACCTATAAATTCCGCTAAACCCTTAATTTTTTCCCTTGATTTAGCTGAGTAAAAGTGGCTTAAAACTAACGCTTCGCTTTGGCATGAAGCTTCTAAAGAAACTCTAGCAAGTTGAGGAGCTGTAGAAAGCATAGCCATATTTGAATTTTGCATTCTTTCATAAAGCATTTTTAAAAGATTTTCTCTTTCTTCCGGTGTTAAGTCTAACTCTGCTATATCAATGCCCCTTCCAGTTGGAATAAAATTATATGCCATAAACCAATCTACACCAAGCTTTTCGCATAAATCTAGTATTTTTGGAATTTCCCTATAATTTAATTTAGTTACAGTGGTTGAAACGTTAACAAAGAAATCTTCAGCTACAACATTTTTAATTCCTTCAATAGTTTTATTAAATGCGCCTTGAACTCCCCTAAAGTGATCATGGGTTTCTGGAACTGCTCCATCAAGGCTGATTTGCACATACTCTATTCCGGCTTTCTTCATTTCTTTCGCTTTTTCCTTAGTTATTAATGTACCATTTGTAGCTACAGCTACGTATATTCCTTTATCAGCTGCATATTTAGCAAGTTTAAGAAAATCTTTTCGAATTAATGGTTCTCCGCCAGAGAAGGCTAAAATCGTTATGCCAAATTTATCAAGTTTATCTATTGCTTTTAAAGCTTCTTCTGTATTTAATTCATCTAGTCCAACTCCAGCATTAGCTGAGCAATGTTTACATCTTAAATTACAAGCTTTAGTTATTTCCCAAACAACTTGAAATGGCGCCCCTGGAGTAAATGGTTTTGTAACACCGAAAAGACCCAATCCTTTAACTACGCTGCTTAACCCTCTTCTCCAATAGGCATCAGCAAAAGTTTTTTTCATTTCTTCCTCTGAAACATTAAATGTTTTTCTACCAATTTTTAAAATTAAATTTAGAAATTTTTCAGCAACCCTGCATTTTAAACATGCTTCTTTTCTAACTCCTGAATAAAGCTCTAAGCCTACTTCCAGCCTGTTTTTTCCATCTTTTTCGCAATAATTTGAAATACTTTTTAACAAGCTTCTTGTAAAAAAATTATTTGAGATTAACCTGAATGTTTGAATTTTTTCCTCCAATTATTAAAGCGCTCCATTACTATTTTGTTTTAATTAAAATTTAACGGTGAAAAATCAAATAGTATGTTTTATTCTTAAAACTATTTAAAGCTTTCTCTTCTAAACAATAAAATAGCTATGCAATAAAAATTAATAAATTTTTAAGTTGCTAAGCAAATGAATATTTCCTAAATAAACATTTCTTAAAAATCTTTTAGCAATTTTATAACAGTTTAATGCTTGATTTTTCGGGGTTATGGGAAGATCATTCATCATGAAATCTGGATGAAAAACCAAAAGCGAATATGGAATTTCAGGGTTTAAACTTGCAATAAACTCTGAAATTTTCTTAACTTCTTCCTCATCAACATATCCTGAAACTAAAAGCGTTGTAGCTGTTAAAACTGGTAAATCTTTTCTTTCATTATAAAATTCATTAGCTATAAACTCAAAATTTTCATAAGCTTTTTTATTTGAAACTCCGCTTAAAGCCAAACTTAAATTTTCATTAAAACATTTTAAATCAAATTTAATGTTTCCACCGCTTTTAAAAGCGATTTCTGCAGCTTCTTTAACTAAAAGTTTGTTTCCGCATCCATTCCATTCAAAACAAATTCTAATTATTCTATTTGGGTTTTCTTCAAGCACCTTTTTTGAAAATGATAAGGCAAATGGAAGTTGAGGTTCAGGTGAGCCGCCGAAAAAACATATGCAAGAATATTTTTTGTCATTTTTAATTACTTGAGTTAATTCATTTAAGGAGATTGTTGAAGCCTCATCTATATCTTTATGGGAAGCATTTTGACAAAATAAACAATCAAAATTACATCCGTAAAAGAATATAGCTAAATTTTTATATCCTATCTCTGGCCCATTAGTATAAGCAAATTTTGGGTATCCTGATCCTGTTCCAGCTGGACAAAACCAAGCGCTACAACAATTTGTAACATGAGGGTCAGGATACCAATGTAAAACTGCTTTATCGGTGCTGGATAAGGAAATTAATTTTCCATTTAAGTTTTTTCTTAAACCGCAATATCCTTTTTCTCCAATACCAATTATACATTCATTAGCGCATAAATCGCATTGAATTCCCCCTAATGATTTAGGAGGTGTTGAAGGTAGATTATAAAAGGATCTTATTGATTCATGAGCTTTTAATATTAATTGTTTAGTTTCATCAGGTTTTTCTTTAATGCAGTTAATACAAAGATTAAGAATGCTTGAGATTAACTCGCTTTTTTTACTGCAAAGCTTACATTCTTTATGCTTAAGCATTTTTAGTTAACCACCAAAGAAAAACGAAATATTTTTGAGGATGAAAAACAATATTTATTAGGGAACATTTTTATGGTTAATTTTTTTCCCCTAATAGTATTTGCTTCATACACCGTTATATTAACTTTATTTATTTCAGTTGGAATATTAAATATTAAAGATATGAAAGTTAGGAAAAGAGATAAATGGGTTAAAAAAGATTCTATAGCGATGATTATAAGAGTTTTATTTTATGCCTTTTTAATAGCTTTTGGAATTGTTGAACTTGAAGCTTTAATCTTAACTTTTGGAAGTTTTATTCTTAAGTTTTTAACTGGAAAAAATCTGCTTATCCATATTTCAAAATCCATTTTACTTCTACCTATTTTCCCTGTTGTTTTAACTGGAATAGTTTATGGAATAGCTAAAAAGAGGGAATGGTATGAGCTTATCGATGAAGAAGAATGATGAAGAATTTAAACCTTGGTGGATTCGTCATCCTAAGCTTGGTATACTATTAAGTTTCCCATTATATGTTACAACTAAGGAATATCGAAGATGGAAAAATGCAAAGTTAACCCCAAGAAAACTCCAAAAGTTGATGAAGGAGCTTGATAAAAATTATCCTTCAAAAAGAGAAAAACTTGTTGGAAGAGATAAAGAATATGAACTTATAATGTCCAGCATAAGCTTTCATGTTGTTCAAGATAAATATATGAAAGAACTACTTAAGGATGCTCCACCACCAAAATTCTTTATTCTTAAAGGTGCAAGCGGAACCGGAAAATCTTTACTTGCAGAAGTATGCATTAGAGAAGGAGTTATGCATGGAATAAGAAATGGTGTAAATGTTCAACCAATTTTTGTTAAAGGACCTGAAGTTTTCGATCCTCTTTATGGTCAATCAGCCAGAAACTTAATGGCTATTTTCGATAAAGCCTTTAATACGCCAAGCATAATTTTCATAGATGAATTTGAAAGTTTTGGTAAAAAAATTGACACGGCTAAAGCAGCTAGAGTAGCGGAAATGGAAGATCTAAGAGTTCAAAGCATTTTCATAAATAATTTAAGAAGACTTTTAGATACATCAACAAGAACCATTTTAATAGCTGCTACAAGCATGTATGAATCTATTAGAGAAGATATAAGAAGAAGAGCATTTACAATAGATTTGGATCAAAACATAACTAGGGAAATGCTTTTAGCTATTTTAAGTTCAGAACTTAAAAGTCATGGATGGGACTATTTAAATCCAGAGGAAGTTATGAAAACTTTAGAAAAAGGAGTAAGCATTTATAGGCAAACGCAGTTAACCCCATTTGATATAATTGATGCTTGCAATAAAGTTAGAGAAAAGAAAATAGCGCCAATTAGAAAAAGCCTTTTTGAAAGATTAGAAAGAAAATTAACTCAAAAAGGCGAGATTAAATATAGGGTTTCAATAGAAGATTTTGAAGCTGTAGCTAGAGAGCTTAGAGGATATGTTGAACAGGAAAAAAGCGTTGAAGTTATGAGTTCTGTTCTTAAAATAAAACCTTCAATAACTTATGATGATGTTGGAGGATTATTTGGTATAAAGGAAAAAATTTTTAAAACAATTTCATTAAGTTTAAAGCCTGAGCTTGTAAATAAGCTTGGTTGGATACCTCCTAAAGGGTTTATTCTTTGGGGTGAACCTGGCTGCGGTAAAACTCATATTTCTAAAGCTATCGCTAGAGAAAATGGTGCTGAATTCTTTTATGCTCCAGCAGCTCAACTTCTTATTAATGCTAAATGGGTTGGTGAACCTGAAAAAAATGTAAGAGATTTATTTGCAATAGCTAGAAAAGCAGCTCCAAGCATAATATTTTTTGATGAATTTGATATAATAGCTGGAAAGCGTAAAGGAGATCCTGTAGGCGATAGAATAACTGCTCAAATATTAACTGAGCTTGATGGATTGCAGCCTCTCGAAAATGTTATTGTTATAGCTGCTACAAACAGGCTTGAAGCTGTTGATGAAGCTGTTTTAAATCGTTTTGAACCAAACATTATAGAAATACCATTGCCAAGAAATGATGCTGAAAGACGAGATATAATTAGAATTCATTTAAACCATTATTTAGAGCATTTAGATCCGGAGGTTACCATTGATGGTGTATTAAAAATAATAAAAAAGTATAGAATTGTTTCTCCAAGGGTTGTTGCAGAAATAATAAGATCTGCTAATCGATTAAGAACTCAAGAGATTATTGCTTCTTGGGAGCTTAAAAAAGGAGATGAAAATCATAGACGCAAAGTTTTAAAAATGTTTTATGATGATATAAAGAGGCTTTGTGAAGTATTAAATTTAAAAGAAGAAGAAGAATTAATTAAAAATCCTATTGATTTAACTGGAGAAAACTATAAAATTAAACTTTATCATTTTGAAAAAGCTGCACAACAACTTGAACAAGATATAGATAAGGAGTTAATGGATGTTCAGGAAAGCGCTGTTTTTGAAGAACCAGAAACTGGTGTGGCTTATGGACTTGGAACTGATCCAACTGGTAGAAGAGGAATAATACTTATAGTTGAATGTGTAATAAATCCAAATGGTGATGGAAAAACTATTGTAACAGGTGCTTCAAAATCAACAATTGTTGGTCCAACAGCTATTGAAGATACAAGTGTAATTGAAAGCGCTGCAAATGTAGTTGAGTACATTAAAAAATATGTTAGAGAAAAAATTGGTGAAGACATTTCTAAATTCGATTTTATATTTGAAGTTGTTAGCCCATTGGAGGGGGCTTCAGGTTTAGGAGTTAGCGGTCCAAGCTTAGGAGTTGCTTTTAGCGTAGCAGCTATTTCAGAGCTTGCTCAAATAAAAGTTGAACCAACAGTAGTTATGACTGGAAAGGGAGATATTAAAGGGAATGTTGGTCCAGTAGGCGGTGTTGGATGGAGAGGTGCAGGAAAATTTCTTGCAGCTTTAAAAACCAAAAAAATGAAAATAAACAAGTTTTTGCTTCCAAAATGGAATTATGAAAATTCTAAAGATGAATGGGAAATTTTAATGGAAAAAAACATTAATGTTGTTTCTATTCAAAAACAATTAGAAGCTTGGCTTCACTCCCTTAACATAACTGAAGAAGAATTATTAAAAAAGCTTTCTTTTCAACTTAAATCTTTAAAATTTAAATCTATGGCTTATCCAGAAGTTAAAACTTAAAGCTTTTTAGACATTACGTAAGCATCTTCCCCATCATGATAGTAATAAGCTATTCTTTGAGTAATTACAAAACCAAACTTTTTATAAAGGTTTATTCCCGCTTCATTAGTAATTCTAACCTCTAAATAACATTCTTTAGCTTGAGCATTAGCAAGCTCTTTTAAGGCTTGAGCAATTAAAGATGAACCTATTCCTTTTCGCCTATATTCATTAAGCACAGCTATTGAAACAATATGCCCCTTTTTAACAAGTTTAAATCTGTTAAAATCTGAAAAGCCATATTCTAATCTGCACATGATATATCCAACAATTTTATCTTCAGCTTCAGCCACTAAAAAAGCTTCAGGGCAATTTCTATAAATATCCATAAAGAAATTAATTGTATAATTTTCAGGAAGACATCTTCTATTTATTTCGATTACAGCATTCAAATCGTTTGGATTAAACCTTCTAATAACAAATTTTTGTATAGCAACCATTTTTATCAAATCCTAAAATTCATAAATCTTCATTTTTATTAAAGTTTTTCTATTTAATCTTCAATTTTCATAAAATTAATAAATAAGATTAAACATCATCCCAATTAAAAGGATGAGGTAGAATGGCTTTTAATTATTTAGAAACACCTTCTTATCCTTCATTCCCTGAATTAAAAGCTTTAATTTCCTCTAAATTTAATGTGTTAGATGCATATATAGATGAAAAGGGGATTCCAAACTTTATTATTTCACCTGAAATAACCAAGGAAAACTTTAAGAAAGCTTCTAAAGAATTTATGAAACTTAATTTAATGCCTTTTTTAAGAAAAGAAGAAAATCGATATGTTATAAAAATTCTTTTAAAACCTTTTGAAAGAAAAGGAAAAAGCAACCTTTTAAACCTTATATTATTAAACGCAACTTTAGGAACAATATTTTTAGCTGGATACTATAGTTTTATTAATACTCCAATATTAAAAGAAATTTTAATGAAAGGTGAAAATGCCTTTTTTCAAGCAGCTTTATTCACTATATCGCTTTTTGCTATAATTGGTTTACATGAATCAGGGCATATTCTTGCTTGTAAAATTCATGGATTAACTTTTTCTTTACCATATTTTATTCCTGGCCCTCCACCATTTGGAACTTTTGGAGCAATAGTATCATTAAAATCTCCCCCAACAAATAAAGATGAGCTTTTTGATATAGGACTTGCAGGTCCACTTGCAGGGTTTATAGCTACAATTCTTATAGCTATATTAAGTTTTCAATTAGGTTTTCTCGTGCCTGAAGCTGAAGTAGCCATTTGGGAACAGCAAAAATTAGTTCAAAGAATGGATTGGCCAAAATCACCATTATTATTTGAAATTCTTTTACCTTTGATTCGTCAAATTCCTCAAGGTTTTAGGCTTGTTTTAACTCAAATAGAGTTTGCCGCTTGGGTTGGCGCTTTACTAACATTTTTAAATATTCTTCCAATATGGCAACTTGATGGAGGTCATGTAGCTCGAGCTATATTTGGGGCTTCAGGACATAAAATCGCTTCTTTAATTGGGTTAATTATATTGATTTTTTCAGGATATTGGTTTTTTGCTTTATTTCTTTTGGTATGGATGTTTGGAAGTGGACGGGGAGTAGTAGGTGCTGAACCGTTAGATGATGTTTCTCCATTAAGCAACTCTAGAAAAATTCTTTATATACTTTCCATAGTTATGTTAATTCTATGTTTTATAGCCTTTCCATATTTTTAAATTTAAAATATTTAAAGCATAAAACTGCTATAAAAATAAAATTAAATTTTGAGGTTGATTAATTTTTGAAGGAAAAACCATCAATTGTTTATATGCTTATAAATACTCAAGCTGGAAAAGAAAGAGAAGTAGTTAAAGAAGCAAAAAAGTTTCCAGGCGTTACAGAAGCAAAAGTTGTTTATGGAGAATATGATGTAATAGTTAGAATTGAGCTTAATGATTTTTCAATTTTAAGCGAAACAGTAACGTTGATTAGAAGGATTCCTGGAATAATTAAAACTGCTACATTAATTTCAGCTTAAAATCTATAACTTACTATTAAAAGTGAAAAGATTTAAGTAGTAGTAAAAATTAATTTTAAATGTAAAGGAAAAAGGAGGTTTAAAGTTTTTGGCTTTTATTGGTCCATGGGAAATAGCATTAGTTCTAGCTATAGTTTTAATTTTATTTGGAGGAAAAAAGCTTCCTGAACTTGCTAGATCCATTGGGGATTCAATAAGACAATATAAAAAAGCTGTTGAAGGAACTGAATCTGAAAAAAGCGGAAAAGAAGCTATTTTAGAAACAGCTGAAAAATTAGGGATAGACACTAGAGGAAAAAGCATAGAGGAAATTGCTAAAGAAATAGCTCAAAAAGTTGAGGAAAAAAGAAATAAAAATAAGCAGTAAATAAAATAAGCTTTAAAATGCTTTTTTCATTTAAAAGCTAGTTAACTTTATAACTTGCTTAATTTTTCTTGAAGCTTGAATTTCAATTTCTTCAGGTTCTATGTTAAGTTTTCTTCCGCAATTAGGGCAAACACCATTATATCTTTTAACTGTTTCAATTGGAGGTTCAGGTTCTAAACCCTTATATAAAATAGTGCCGCAACCTGAACAAACAGTTTCTTGAGGCAAACACATTCACCAAAACATTTCTTATTTTTTAATTATATCCGCTTTTAATAATATTTTTTAATTGTTTTTGTAAAAATCTTCATAATTTTCCTTAATTTTCAATAAGCTTAAGAAAGTTTATTTTTATAATTTAACTTAAAAACTTATTGGAGGTGAAAATTTGCTTCAAGAAGCTTATTTGGTTCCTGCGACATTTAATTTTAAAGTTAGGAAAGGAGCTAATCAAATTTGCATTGAATGTTTTTGGTTGGGTTTGGGTTCAATTGAAGTAAAAATTCAAGCGTTAAATAAAGTTTATACCGAAAAGGATATGAAGATTACTGAAAAAACAATTATAAATGTATCAGGTTTAAATGTAGAATATCATTGCTATAAAAAATGCTTACTTTCAATACCTTCTCCTGCTGAAGATGAATTTTGGAGATTAGAATTAACATTATTAAATGTTCCTGAATATCAATTAACTATTGAAGTTTCATAAAACTTTAAGATTAATAAACATGGAAATAAATGCTTTATGCAAACTTGAAGCTTTTAGAAAATTCTTAATATTAAATGTTTGTCAAAGCTTTATTCCTAAAGAATGGATGTTTAATAAAGAAGTTTTTCCCGAAAAAATTGGTGAAGGATCAACAATCATTATTGAAGCTAAATATAAAGAGTTACTTGGGATAATTAAAAATGTAAAATTTGTTAAAGCAAAAGAAATTTTAAAAATAACTTATATTTCTAAAAGCGGAAGAACCAAATTAACTTGGATTAAAATAAAAAATGAATATGGTAAGGTGAATGGAGAAGCAAGTATTAACAGTATTGTTAATTTAACTTTAGCAGGAATTATTAAACCAATTAAGATTTAAAATGTTTACAAAAAATTTTCTTCTTTCCATTTTAAATCAAACTAAAAAAAATAAAGTTTTAACTTTTAATAAGTTTGATTTAACTGAAATAAATGAGGCTTTTAATAAAGGTTTATTAAAATTTGATGGTGAAAAAATATATGTTGATTCTTTTAATCGTTTAATGATTGCTGTTGAAGCTGTAAATCTTGGAGTTGATTTCGAAAAAATTTCTCGATTACTAAATTGGAAAGAATTTGAAGAATTCAGCTCTGTAATTCTTGAATATAACAATTACTTAACCTTTAAAAGATTCATATTTAAGGATATAAAAAATAAAAAATGGGAAATTGATGTTATAGGCATTAAGGAACCAGTAATCCTATGCTTAGATTGCAAAGGATGGCGTTTTGGTTGGTATAAAAGCAAGGTTGCTTTAGCTGCAGAAAAACATTTTAAAAGAGTTGAATCATTTAGCAAATCGCTGCCTAATTTAACTTTAAAATTAAAAATTGAGAAAAACAAAAACTTTATGATTTTACCTTTAATAATTACTTTAGCTGATGTACCATATAAAAACCTTAATGGTTCATTAATAGTGCCAATATTAAGGTTTAAAAGTTTTCTTTATGAATTGCCTGAAGTTCTTTTTGCAGAATCCAATTTAGCAATTAAAGCCTCAACTTAAAATATTGAAGCTAAAAATTCTTTATCTTTTTTAGAATGAACATAAAAAACATTTTTTATATTAGCTTGTGTTAACAAAAGTGAAAACAGGTTTGTATGGCTAATGCTTTAATGAAAAATATAGGAGAAGCTGTGAATCTTCAAACTAACAAATAAATTTATCTTTAAAAGTTGGAAATTCTAATCAAAAACAGCTTACATTTACATATAGCGTATACTATAATGTAAAGTATAGTAGCTTCTTGGTTTTTTAGCTAAAATATAACCAATCATTAATCCCGTTGCTAATCCTCCGAGATGAGAGACTAAATTTATGTTTGCTCCAATATTCATTAAAAATAAGTACATAGCATATATTAAAGCGCTTAAAATAGATTGATTCATTGTTTTCCTCATATATATTGTTGAGGCTCCGAAAAGACCGAAAATTGCTCCTGAAGCTCCAACTGAAACAATATTTGCCCCCATCAATAAAGTTAGCAAGTTTCCTGTTAAACCTGAAGCAAAATATGTAAATAAGTAAACTTTTTTTGTAAATAATTCCTCAGCTTTAAAACCGAAAAAAGCTAAAAATAAAGAATTACCTAAAACATGAAGTAAATTAGCATGAATAAATAATGAAGTGAAAAGTTGCCAATACCAACCTTCATAAACAAATAAATTATATTGACCGTAAATCGCAAGCAAATTATAATCTATAATCAATGGGTTTTTGCTTAAAAAAGCTAAAAAACCATAAATTAATAAGTTAATTAAAATTAATAAAAAGGTAAGTTTTCTTAATGATTCTGCATACAATTTTATAACCTCTAAAAACTTGAAATATTTATCTTTAACATTCTTAATAATTTTTCTAACTGTTTTAAGGAGAAGGATGTTAAATGAGTAAAAAAGCTATTTTAATAATTTGCGATGGAATGGGTGATAGACCTGTAAAAGAATATGATTATAAAACACCTCTTGAAGCAGCTAATACTCCAAACCTAAATAAGTTAGCTGAAGAAGGGTTAGTTGGATTAATGGATCCTATAAGTCCAGGTATTAGACCTGGAAGCGATGTAGCTCATTTAGCTATTTTAGGTTATAACCCCTATGAATGTTATGCTGGTAGAGGAAGTTTAGAAGCTGCTGGAGCTGGAATCCAGCTTAAACCTGGTGATATAGCTTTTAGAGCAAATTTTGCTACTGTAAATGAAGATTTAACAATTGTTGATAGAAGAGCTGGAAGAATAAAAACTGGAATTAAGGAGCTGGCCGAAGCAATAAATCAAATAAAAATTGAAAGTGTTAATGGTGTTTCAGTAGAGTTTTATCCAACAATTGAGCATAGAGGCGTTTTAATTTTTCGTGGAGAAAAACTTTCTAAAAATGTAAGTGATACAGATCCGCATGAAATTGGTGTTAAACCATTAAAATCTAAACCTTTAGATGATAGTGTTGAAGCTGAAAGAATGGCTAAAGCTTTAAACGAATTTACGGAAAAATCTTTTCATGTTCTTAAAAACCATCAAATAAATTTAAATAGAGTTAAAATAGGTGAAAAACCTGCAAACATAATTTTAGCTAGAGGTGCAGGTTCATATTTTAAACTTAAAACTTTTCAGGAAAAATATGGGATTAAAACAGCTGCTATAGCAGCTGTAGCTTTAGTTAAAGGGGTTTGCCGCATAGCTGGAATGGAAATAATAGATGTTAAAGGAGCTACCGGAGGATTAAACACTAATTTTAATGGTAAAGCTGATGAAGCAGCTAAAGCTATAAAACATTATGATTTTGTTTTTCTTCATGTAAAAGCTACAGATGTGGCTGGACATGATGGAAACTTTAAAGCTAAAGTTGAAGCAATAGAAAATATAGATAAAATGATTGGTAGATTAATTGATCAATTAGATTTAAATGAAACATACGTTACCATCACAGCTGATCATTGCACTCCAATAAACTTTAAAGATCATTCAGGTGATCCTGTTCCAATTTTAATTCATGGACCAGAAACCTTTCATAGTGAAATCAAAAAATTTTGTGAAAAAACAGCTTCTCAAGGAAATTTATGCAGAATAAAAGGAATAGATATAATGGCTATTTTAACAAACTATATGGGTATTTCAGAAAAGTTTGGTTATTGAGTTAAAATGGAAACCGCTATTAAATTTAAAGAATCAAACTTAATTTTACCAAACAAAATTAGAGTTTCAATAGGTTCAGCAATATTAATTGGGTTAAAAAAAGGCTTTATAAATGTTCCTCCAAAAACAATTTATTTAATGACTTTTTATGAAGGAAAATGCATTGCTAACTGCGGTTTTTGCACTCAAGCAAGAGAAAGCAAAACCGATTTAAATCATTTATCTAGAGTTACCTGGCCAATTTTTGAAACAAAAGAAGTTTTAAAGAAAATAGAGGAAAATCAATTAAAAGCAAAAAGAATATGCATTCAATCATTAAATTATCCAAAAGCTTTTAATGATGTAGCAAATTTAGTAAAAGCTCTAGTAAAATTTAATATTCCAATATCTGTTTCATGCCAACCTTTTAATGAAACACAATTATCTATGCTAAAAAATATTGGTGTAGACAAAATTTCTATTCCATTAGATGCTTCTACAAAAGAAATTTTTGAAAAAATTAAAGGTTTAGAAAGAAAAAGCCCATATCGTTGGGAAACTCATTTTGAAGCTTTAAAAAAAGCTGTTGAAATATTTGGTAAAGGAAATGTTACAACGCATTTAATTTTGGGTTTAGGAGAAACAGAATGGGATGTTTGCTTTTTAACTCAAAAATTAACTGATATGGGTGTTAACGTAGCTTTCTTTGCTTTAACCCCTTTAAAAGGCACCTTCCTAGAAAATTCTCAGCCTCCATCATTAAAGTACTATAGAAAAACTCAATTAGCCAGATACCTAATTGTTAATCATCGCATTAAATTTAATGAAATTAAATTTAATAATAAAGGGGAAATAATTGATTTAGGTTTACCTAAAGAAGAATTAATAAATTTGATTAAATCTGGAAAACCATTTTTAACTTCAGGTTGCCCAAATTGTAATAGACCATACTATAATGAGAAGGTTTCAGGTCCAATGTATAATTTTCCTAGACCTTTAACTGAAAAAGAAATAAATGAAATATTTAATTTATTAAATTCAATATTTTAGAGAAGGGAGGTGTTAAGAAATTTATGATTGAAGAATGGCGTTTAATTGAGTTAACCATAAACGATGCATACATGAATATGGCTATTGATGAAGCTATTTTAACAATGATTCAAAAAGGAAAATCTCCAAACACTATAAGGTTTTATAGATGGAATCCTTCAGCTGTTTCTATAGGGTATTTCCAAAGTTTAATTGACGAAGTTAATGTTGAAGCATGCAAACAATTAAATGTTGATATAGTTAGGCGAATAACTGGAGGGGGAGCTGTTTACCATGATTATAATGGTGAAATAACTTATAGCGTTATAGCCTATAAGGAGAAGCTTCCAGAAGATATTTTAGAATCATACCATGTTTTATGCAATGGAATAGTTTTAGGATTAAAAAAGCTTGGTTTAAATCCAGCTTTTAAACCTATAAACGATATCGTTGTAAATGGAAAAAAGATTTCTGGAAATGCTCAAACCAGAAAATTAAATGCTATTCTTCAGCATGGCACAATATTAATTGATGTAGATGTGGAAAAAATGTTTAAAGTGCTTAAGGTAAGCGATGAAAAAATAAAGGATAAAATGATTAAATCAGTAAAGGAAAGGGTAACAAGCATTAAAAATGAATTAGGTAAAGAAGTTAATTTTAATGAGGTGGCTGAAGCTTTAAAAAAGGGTTTTGAAGAAGCCTTAAACATAAAGCTTTCTTTAGGAAAACTTACAGAGGAAGAAAAGGCTTTAGCTGAAAAATTAAAAGTTGAAAAATATTCTACTAAAGAATGGCTTTATAAAAGGTAAAAAGGTGAAAAATTTGATTAAATTTGAATATAAAGTTCCTGGAGGAAAACTTATTAAAATTTTTGCCTCTATAAAAAATGGGTTTATAGAAGAAATTAAAATAACAGGAGATTTCTTTCTTCATCCAGAAGAATCCATAGATGAACTTGAAGAAAAATTAAAAGGTGTTAAAATAGATGATGAAACAAAAATAAGAAATATTTTAACTGAGTTTTTTAAATCTAAAACTTTGATTGGAGCAACAGCTGAAGATTTTCTTTTAGCTTTAAAAGGAGCCTTAAATAGGGCTTAATTTTTTAAAAGGTGCAGAAAACTGATTGCTAATAAAAATTTAATGCAAGAAAAACTAGAAAAAGAAATGGAAATTGCTAGAGAAACTTCTTGGAGAAACCTTGGGAAAAAAATAGTTTTTTATAATCCAAGCTTTGTTTTTCATAAAAACCATTTTTCACCTTGGCTTTTTCCTTCAATTTCTTTAACTGGATCAAGCTGCAGCTTAAAATGCAAACATTGTAATGGAAAAATATTAAAAACTATGATTCCAGCTTTAACCCCTAAAAAATTAATTGAAATTTGCATGCAAATTAAAAAGCATAAGGGTTTAGGATGCTTAATAAGCGGAGGCTGCTTACCTAATGGAAGCGTTCCATTAAAAAATTTTTCTGAAGCCATTAAAGAAATTAAATTAAAAACTAAATTGAAAATTGTTGTTCATACAGGGTTAATAACTGAAGAAACAGCTTTCAACCTTAAAAACGCTGGTGTAGATGCAGCTTTAATAGATATTATTGGAAGCAATGAAACAATAAAGGAAATATATCATTTAAATGCTAAAATAGAAGATTTTGAAAAATCTTTAAATGCACTTAAAAAAGCTGGAATTCCTTTAATCCCCCATGTTTTAGTTGGTCTTCATTATGGAAAAATTAAAGGAGAATATAATGCGCTTAATATTATTTCACGTTATAACCCATCCGCCATAATAATAATTGTTTTCTTTCCAATTAAGGGAACTAAAATGGAAAAAGAAAAACCTCCAGAAATTTCTGAAGTAATTAAAATTATGATTTATGCTAGAAAAATTTTTCCAAACACACCTATTGCATTAGGTTGCGCTAGACCAATAGGTGATTATAGAATTGAATTGGATTCCGCAGCTGTTAAAACCGGCATAAATGCTATAGCTTTCCCAAGTGAAAAAGCTATTGAATTAGCTAAATCTTTTAATTTAGAAATTTTATATTCTAATGTTTGCTGCTCTCAAATTTATGAAGAATACTTAAAAACTTAATTTATTTTGCTTTTTATACTTTTTTATAAGTAGATTAAAAATAAATTAATTTAGGTTAGGTGTATTAATTTGGAACTTTTTGAAGCTATTTTCGGTAGAAGAAGCGTAAGAGCCTTTAAAAAAGATGATATTCCAGAAGATTATTTATTAAAATTGATTGATGCTGCGCGTTTTGCACCTTCAGCTGGAAACCTTCAACCATGGGAATTTGTTATAGTTAAAAGTTTTGAGGGAAAAAAAGCTCTTGCTAAAGCAGCTTTAAATCAAAGCTTTATTTTTGAAGCTCCAGTTGCAATAGTTGTTTGCGCTAATGAAGCTAGAAGCGCAAGATATTATGGTGAAAGAGGAGCAAAACTTTATTGTATTCAAGATACAGCTGCGGCAATTCAAAATTTACTATTAGCTGCCTATGGATTAGGGCTTGGAGCCTGCTGGGTTGGAGCTTTTAATGAAGCTGAAGTAGCTAAAGTTATTGAAGCTGGTAAAGGCATTAGGCCAGTAGCCATAATTCCCATAGGTTTCCCTTTAGAAAAACCTTCTCCCCCATCTAGAAGAAGCCTTAAAGAAATAATTCATAAAGAAAAATTAAATCTTTAAATTTTAGTTTTAAAAACTTGTTTTAGGCGGGAAAATTGCGCTACTTGAAAATGGTTGAATTTTATGAAAAAATAGAAGCCACCACTAAAAGGCTTGAAATAACTGATTTATTAACGGAACTTTTAAAGCAAGCTCCTAAAGAATCAATAGATAAAATCGTTTATTTAACGCAGGGAAAGCTTTATCCAGATTTTATTGGTATTGAATTAGGTTTAGCTGAAAAACTTGCTATTAAAGCTATTTCAGAAGTTTCAGGTAAATCTGAGGAAGAGGTTGAAAAAAAATTTAATGAACTTGGTGATTTAGGTAGGGTTGCTGAAACATTTTTAGAGAAGAAAACCCAATTAACTCTTTTTCAAAGACCATTAACTATAGATGTTGTTTATGATGCTTTCGAGAAAATGGCTAAAGCTTCTGGAGAAGGAGCTATGGATTTAAAAGTTAGATATCTTTGCAGTTTATTAAATGACGCTACACCTAAAGAGGCTAGATATATTATAAGAACTGCTTTAGGTAGATTAAGACTTGGTGTTGCAGATATGACTATTTTGGATGCTTTAGCAATAGCTTTTGGTGGTGGAAAAGCTTCAAGAGAAATTTTAGAAAGAGCCTATAATTTATCTTCAGATTTAGGATTTGTAGCTAAAACAGTAGCTTTTGAAGGTCTTGAAGGCATAAAAAAATTTAAAATATCCATAGGTAGACCTATAAGGCCTATGCTTGCTGAAAGACTTTCAAATCCAAAGGAGATTTTAGAAAAACTTGGCGGAAAAGGCGCTGCTGAATATAAATATGATGGAATTAGATTGCAAGCGCATCTTCTTAACGATAAGGTTTATCTATTTTCTAGACGTTTAGAAAATGTTACAAATCAATTTCCAGATGCATGCAAATATATTAGAGAATGTGTAAAAGTTAAGGAAGCTATAGTTGAAGGGGAATGCGTTGGAATAGATCCAAACACAGGTGAAATGCTTCCCTTTCAAGTTATATCTCAACGCAGAGGAAGAAAATATGATATAGAAAAAATGGAGGAAGAAGTGCCTGTTAGCGTTTTTCTTTTCGATGTTTTATATGTAAATGGAGAAGATTATACGATTAAACCATTTTTAGAAAGAAGAAGAAAACTTGAGGAAATTGTTGAGGAAACAGAGCGAGGAAAAATTTCAGAATTAATTATTACAAGCGATCCTGAAGAACTTGATAGATATATGGATAAAGCTGTATCAGAAGGATGCGAAGGATTAATGGTTAAATCAATAGCATTAGATTCAATTTATAAAGCTGGAGCTAGAGGTTGGACTTGGATAAAATATAAAAGATCCTATAAAGCTGAATTAGCTGATACATTCGATTTAGTTCCAATTGGAGCTTTTTATGGTAAAGGAAAAAGAGCTGGGAATTATGGAGCTTTATTAATGGCTGTTTATAATAAAGAAAAAGATGTTTTTGAAACTATATGCAAGCTTGGAAGCGGCTTTACAGATGAAGATTTAAAAAAGCTTCAGGAGGAAATGAAAAAATGGGTTATTACACATAAACATGCAAGGGTAGATTCGCTTATAGAACCTGATGTTTGGTTTTCTCCAGGAATAGTTCTTGAGGTTGCTTCAGATGAAATAACGCTTTCACCCCTTCACACATGTGGAAGAGACTTAATAAAGAAGGGAAGTGGATTAGCTTTAAGATTTCCAAGATTTACAGGTAAATGGAGATTTGATAAATCGCCTGAAGATGCTACAACAACAATTGAAGTTATAGAAACCTATAAAAAACAGTTAAAGAAAATTGAATAAATAAAATTTAATCCCTAGTTTAAAAAAGAAATAAAAAGCTCTCATTTAGTTAAAAGAATCTCAATTGTTGAAACAAGGGCTTTTCTACCATCTTGACGCGTAACTTCTTCAGAGTTTAAATCGATTTTCTTAACAGCTAAGCCTTTAGCAAAAACTCTTCTAAGCATTTCAGCTGTATCAACAGCTTTAGAAATAGCTTTTCCTCTAGCCTTTAAAACTATTTCATTTGCTCCATGATTTAACAAATGCAGGCAAGCTACAACATAATTCATTAATGGTTTTTTACCAATAAATACTTGATTTACTTGACTCATTTTACATTCGCCTCCTCTCATTTAATTGTTAACTCATTAATAGCGTTATATTTCATTGAAATTTTTTAGCTTACTTTTATTTGTATCATTTAAACATTTAAGCTTTTTGTTTAAAACTGCATTAAAAATAAAAAATAATAGCTGGAAAATATGCTTTTCGAAAATATGAAGTTTTAAATTTATTTTTCATCGAAAAATTAAAATACTATTTACCTCTATAGTATAATATTGTTTTATCATCCTAAAATAATTTAAAAAAGGGGGAAAATTTTATGGGTGAAGAAAAAACCCTATTTTTAAGACGCGCTACAGGGCTTGTTAGAGCTTGGTCCTTAACAGACGCCTTTATGTATTCCGCTCTCTCCGTTAATATAGTAACCTTAGGAATGTATGCTTTTTCATTTGGCTGTTTTCTTCCGCAATATAATTTGGTTCCAGCAATTTTAATAAGCTGGCTTATAATATTTCTTGAAATTATAGCTTACTGTGGTTTAATTTCTGTTATGCCTAGAGCAGGCGGAGATTATGTTTGGGAATCAAGAGTTTTACATCCCTTAATAGGTTTTATTTTTGCTTGGAATTGCTGGGTTTCAGTGCTTTGGCTTTGGGGTCCAATATACGGTCAAATGCTTGTTTGGGAATTTATAAGTCCACTTCTGGTACTTTTCGGTAAAATCACAGGCAATCCAAGCTTATATTCAGCAGCTTTATGGTGGACAAGCCCTCTAGGAACTTTTATTGCAACATTAATTACTATTGCCTTTGTCTTTATTTATGTAGGTTTAGGAATGAGAAATTATGCTAGAATACAAAAGATTTGCTTTATTCTCGGTACTATAGGTGTTTTAGCTTTTATAGGAATTATAGCAGCTACACCTCAATCCGCTTTTATTGAAGCCTTTAATAAATGGTGGCCTGAAATCACAGGGCAAACAGTTAATTATCATGATGTTATAGAGCGAACAACAAAAATAGGAGATTGGGCCTTAGATTTTAGAGAATATCCATTTTCAGCTACAATAACCTCTTTAAGCCTACCTTTAATACCATTTGTTGTATTCTTTAATCTTTATCCGCAATGGGGTGCTACTTTATATGGCGAGGTTAGAGGAGCAAGCGATTTTAAAAGGCAAGCTGGCGCCATGGCTTTAGGAAGCACATTCATGAATATCTTAGCTGTTATAATGCTTTTGGCTTTATGGAAATTTATTGGCTATGAATTCTTTAATGCTTCCAATTATCTATTTTGGTATTATATTTATACTGGCGCCGATTCAACAATGCCTTTATTCCCATATCCTGTGCTTTTAGCAGCATTTGCGCTTGGAAACCCTGCTTTAGGAGCTTTAATAGTTTTCTTAGCTGGTTTATGGTTCTTTGGTTGGTCTGGAACTTTATTCCTATCTTCTACAAGAGTTGTTTTCGCAATGGCTTTTGATAGAGTTCTACCAGAATGGTTTGGAAAAGTAACTACAAGGTTTAGAACACCGATAAATTGTTTACTCTTTATGACTATAATGACTGCTTTCATAGGTTGGCTTTACTGCTTTAACATTGGAGGCTTTACGCGTTTCGCGCTTGATGCTGTATTTATGATTGCAGTTGGTTATGCTGTAACATGCATTGCTGCAGCTGTTGTTCCATGGAGAATGCCAGACGCTTACAGTAGAGCTCCAATTTCAAAATATAAAATTGGTAAAGTTCCAGTAATTACTATAGCTGGAGCTTTATTTGCTTTATTCCTAATATGGGTAATGTATCTTTGGGCTAAAGATCCTGTTTATGGTGTTAACGATCCAGTTTCAGTAATATATCTCATAGCTAACTATATAGCTGCTGCAATAATTTTCTATGCATTTAAATGGTATAGAAAGAAGCAAGGAATTGAAGTAGATATGCTTTATAAAGAGATTCCAACCGAATAAAACTTTTTTCCTCTTTTTATTTTTATTAAAAGTAAGGCATTATTTTATATTTCTTCAACTTCTTTATACCATTTTGTTTTGGTTCCTATTTTTGCACGCATTTTCCATCCCATGCTTTTAGGCTTCTTCTCTATCTTATCTAATATAATATCTATCTTATTTTTTACGTCTTCAACTTTATTTTGAGTTAAAACTTGAGCATAAGAATCAACAAGCTTTTTAATTTTATTTAAGTTTGTTGTCACTGTATAATAAAAGCCCCAATCTTTAGATAAAAGATCCGCTATATACTCAATATTTATTGTTTCCTTTTCATCTTTATCTCCAATTTTATGATCTATGAGAAGAACAATAACATCTTTAACATCCTTTTCGTTTATTTCAACTATTTGAAGCTTTTCTAAAAGCAGATCAGCTAAAGATATAGTTGGATAATCTATAAGAAGCCTTTTTCTAAAATCAATTTTATGGCACATGTCTAATTCATTAAAGAATACATCTACATGAATTCCTAATTCAGGTTTTTCATAAATATGCCTAGCTTCAGCCATAATAGCCATAAATCTTTCTCTAGGTTTATAACCTATTTCTAAAAAAAACTTTTTCACTTTTTCTCTATCAGCAGTAGTCATAAAATCTATATCTGTAAATTGCCTGCTTAAAGCTTCATGAAAAGCTTTAGCTTCATCAGAGCAATGAACATAAATGGCTAAAGCACCCATTAATCTTAATGGAATCCCTTTGGATTCGCCCAACTCCGCTATTTTAACAGCTTCATTTATAAGATTTGCTTTGGATAAAGCCAATTTTTAACGCTTCCCCCCTTTAAAACGTAAAGTTGAAACAAACAATTTTTTATTACAGTAAAGCTTATTAACTTTTCCATTCATAACCTTTTTTAATTAACTTTTGTAGGAGGAAAACAATTTAATGACTAGAATATTTTTTGCTACCGATGTTCACGGTTCAGAAAAATGCTGGAAAAAATTTATTAATGCTGGAAAATTTTATAAAGCAGATATTTCAATTTTAGGTGGAGACTTAACTGGTAAAGCTGTAATTCCAATAGTAAATGAAGGAAACAATATTTATAAAGTCAATTTTTTAGAGCAGGAGTTTACATTAAAATCTAAAGAAGAACTTGATGAAATGGTTTATAAAATAGTTAATTCAGGCTATTATCCATATATTGTTTCTCGTGAAGAATTAAAAGAGTTAAGTGTTAACCAAGATAAAGTTAACAAAATCTTTGAACAATTAATGATTGAGCGTTTAGAAAACTGGTTAAAATTTGCTGATGAAAAATTAAGAAACTCAAAAATTAAAGCTTATGTTTGTCCTGGAAACGACGATCCATTTATAATTGATGAATTAATTAAAAAATCTGAAGTTATAGAAAATGCTGAAGGAAAAGTTATTGAAATTGACTCACATCATGAAATGATAAGCACAGGCTGGACAAATGCCACTCCATGGAAAACCTTTAGAGAATGTAGTGAAGAAGAGCTTAAAAAGAAAATAGAAGAAATGATTCAAAAAGTTAATAATTTAAAAAATTGTATTTTTAATCTTCATGCCCCACCATATGCTTCAGGACTTGATGAAGCCCCTCAATTAGATGAAAATCTTAAACCAATTTATGGAGGTCAAGTTTTAACACCTGTTGGAAGCAAAGCTGTTAAAGAGGCTATAGAAAAATATCAACCTTTACTTGGTTTACATGGGCATATACATGAAGGAAAAGGAATTTCCCGTATTGGAAGAACATTATGTGTTAATCCTGGAAGCTCATATGAAGAAGGAACATTGCTAGGTGCTGTAATTGATTTGGATAAAGGAAAAATCGCTCGATATATGCTTACAACAGGTTAAAAATTAAAGGAGGAAAGTGCTAAAAATGTTCAAATTTTTATCTGATGAAGAAATTTTGGAAATACATAATTCCTCTCTAAAAATGTTAAATAAACTTGGCGTAATAATAAAGCATGAGAAATTTCTTAAAATGCTTAAAGAAGCTGGAGCTGATGTTAATGAAGAAAAACAATTAGTTAAGCTTCCAGTTTATTTAGTTGAGGAGCTTGTTGATAAAGCTCCAAGCGGTTATATTATGGGTGGACGAAAAAGAGAATATGATTTATACGTTGGAGATGGAAAAGCTTATGTTAGAAGCCAAGGAGGTTGCGATCATATTTTAGATCTAGAAACAGGAGTTATTAGAGAAGCTAACACTAATGATGTTATTAATGCTACAGTTATTCAGGATGCTTTAGAAAACATTCATTGGTGCGCAAGTTTCCTTCATCCAAGTGATGAACCACCAATGACTAGAGATCTTTATCAATTAATGCTAATGATGGAAAACACTGTGAAACATATAGTTGCGCAACCATATACAACTGAATCATTTAAATATCAAGTTGAAATGGCTAAGACTGTTGTTGGAAATGAAGAGGAATTTATGAAAAGACCTCTTATAAGCGTTTTTATTGGGCCAACAAGTCCCCTAGAAATAGATAAGCATAATTGCGAGCTTATAGAAATAGCTGCAAAAAATAGGATTCCAATAATGCCTGTTAGCGCGCCTATAGCTGGTGCAACTGGTCCTATAACTTTAGCGGGTTTAGCAGCTTTAGCTCATGCTGAAATAATGATGATTACTGTTTTAACCCAATTGATTAATCCAGGGGCTCCAATAGAATATACACCTAGACCTAACACTATGGATATGCGAACAGCTCAAGCTCTTTGGGGTGCTATAGAATATGCTTTAGCCTCAGCTATTGGTGTTCAATTAGCTAGATTTATTAAGCTTCCAGTATGTGTTCAATGTTTAAGCACAGATTCTAAGCTTCCAGATGGTCAAGCATGCATAGAAAAAGCTATGCAAATAACTTTAGCAGCTTTAATGAAGCCTGATACAATGACTGGAGCTGGAGGAATAGATTCCGTTAAAACTGCAAGCTTAGAACAATTGGTAATCGATAATGAAATTATAGGAATAGCTAAAAGAATTGCTAAAGGAGTTGAGGTTAATGAAGAAACAATTGCCTACCATGTTGTTGAAAGAGTTAAGCATGGCGGTCATTTTCTAGCCGATAAACATACAGCTAAATATTATCTTGAAGAACATTATATTCCAAAGCTTTTTGATAGAAATCCTAGAGGAGTATGGGAAGCTGCTGGAAAAAAAGATTTAACAACTAGAGCTAAAGAAACTGTAAAGAAAATTCTTAAAGAATATGAACGTAGACCATTAGATGAAGATATAAAAAAAGACTTAAGAAAAATAATGGATGAAGCTAGAAAAAACCTGCTTAAATAAATTTGTTTTTTAAAGCGAAATATTACCTATCACTTTTGGATACTTTTCCTTTAACATTTCAAGATGCTTTAAACATTCATTAAATTGAAATCTAGCATAACTATTAAAATCAAAATCTAATTCTGAAACATGATATTGCATAACTGCCCATAAAGCCCACCAAAGTCTAGCTGGAAGCTTATATAAATCAACTCTTCTTTTTTCTTTGGTTTTTTCTTTACCAAAATACAGTTGCTTTATATGATTTTCCTCATCGCTTGTTAAATTATCTAATTCAGTTATAAAATCTGCTATATCAAAACATGGGTCATTCATACCCGCATATTCCCAATCAATAATGTAAACTTTTTCATCAACGAAAATAAAGTTTTCAGGTAAAAGATCATTATGGCATGGAACAAGCTTTATAGGTTCATCTTTATGAACTTCAGCTTCTATGTTTTTAACTATTTCAAGCATTTCATTTACAGGATAATCACTTAAAATAGCTTTATCATAAGCTTTAAGCAAATTATTATAGCGTTCAATCTCCCTAAAAATATTAAATGTATTGTAAAGTTTAACATTTGAATTATGAATTGTTTTTATAGCTTTAACAGCTTTCTCTCTAACTTTTGGATCTTTAAAATCTTCTTTTTTAGCTACTTTTCCAGAAATAAACTCTATTATTGAAATTTGAGTATCTTCTTTATATTCATAAAGCTTTGGGGTTATTCCAGTTATTTCTAAAGCTTTTAAATTTTTTATTTCAGCTTCTCTATCTATAAAAAGCTCTGTTTTTTTCCCTGGAATTCTAACTTTATATAGTTTACCTTCATTATCCTCCACTAAATAAAGCTCATTAGTTATTCCGCCTTTAAGCCTAACGATTTTTACAGGTTTTTCAAGCCATTCCTGCCTTAAACTTTTAATAAAAGCTTCATCAACCAAATTTTTCTCCTCCTTCAATCATTCTTATCAAAACAATTTTAAGTTACGTTTAAATTTATCGTTTAATTACCTCTCTTTTTACTATATAGATAAATATATTATGGTGTTTAACCCTCTTTTTAAGAACTATTTTATAAAATTATTGATGCCGAAAAAAAGATGTAAAAAATAAAAAAAGTAAAAAACAAGTTTATGGCGGAGGATAAGGTGCATAAGCAACCTTTAAAACCCAATATAATAAATCTTTTTCCGTAATTATTCCTTCAAGTTTTCCTCCGCTTACTACTGGAAGACGTCTAATATTGTTTTTTCGCATTATTTGAAGCGCTTCAAAAATTCCTGTATCCGGAGAAACAGTAATTAAAGGTTTACTCATAACATCCTTAACTTTTTTATCTAAAGTGTTTTTATCTTGAACAAGCTTTTTTGCAATGTCTCTTTCAGTTATTATACCTACAGGTTTACCGTTTTCAGTGATAACAACGCTTCCTATACCCTTTTCAGCCATTATTTGAAGCGCTTTTAAAACTTTTTCTGAAGCATCAACTGTTATTACGTTTTTACTCATTATTTGGGATACAAAATCCTCACTAGCCAATTTTTTCTTCCTCCAATTTTAATTCTTTAACCTATACTATTAAGCAATATAAAAATTTAAATCTTTAGGTTAAGTTTTTATAGGTTGATTAAATCTTAACTCTATAACTTATACCATGAAATCTTCATTTAAAAAGGATAGTTTAAGGGTTAAGGTTAAATGACTCAAAAAGTTTTAAATTGCAAATTGCTTTTTGAAAAACTTAAAAATAAAGATGTAACAGCTAAGGAAATTAATGAATTTAAGCTTAAAATAGCTAAAACTCTTCATCTTAAAAAAGTTTTAAGCAACTCTGAAATTTTATCAATGTTAACTCCTGAAGAGAAAAAATTCTTTTTAAATTTATTTCAATTAAAAAAAGTTAGAAGCATCTCTGGTGTAAACATTGTAGCGGTTATGACTGCTCCATATAAATGTCCTCATGGAAAATGTGCTTATTGCCCCTCGGAACCTGGTGTTCCAGAAAGCTATACTGGGCATGAACCCTCCTCTATGAGAGGGCTTCAATACAATTTCGATCCCTATCTTCAAGTTTTAAATAGAATAAGACAATTAAAAGAAATTGGGCATTTAGTTAGCAAGGTTGAACTTATAATTCAAGGTGGAACTTTTCCAGCTACGCCTATTTCTTATCAAAAAAATTTTGTAAAAAGTTGTTTAGAAGCGATTATTGGAGAAAAAACTGAATCTTTAGAAGAAGCTAAAAAGAAAGCGGAGGAAAGCATTATTAGAAATGTTGGATTAACAATTGAAACTAGACCTGACTGGTGCAAGCAAAAGCATATAGATTTAATGCTTGAATTAGGCGCTACTAGAGTTGAAATAGGCGTCCAGACATTATATGATGATGTTTATAAGCTTGTTGAAAGAGGTCATACAGTTCAAGATGTTATTGATGCTTTTAGGGCAGCTAAGGATTCGGGATTAAAAATTGTTGCGCATATGATGCCTGGTTTACCAGGATGCAATTTTGAAAGGGATTTAAAAGCCTTCCAAATTTTATTTAACGATTCAAGCTTTAAGCCAGATATGCTTAAAATTTATCCATGCTTAGTTTTAAAAAACACTAAACTTTATGAATGGTGGAAAGAAGGAAAATATAAACCCTATTCTACTGAGGAAGCTTTAGAATTAATAACTAAAGTTAAAGCTAACATTCCTAAATGGGTTAGAATAATGAGAATTCAAAGGGATATTCCAGCCAATTTAATTGTAGCTGGAGTTAAAAAAGGTAATTTAAGAGAGTTAGTTCAAGAAAAATTAAGGCAGCAAGGTTTAAAATGTAACTGCATAAGATGCAGAGAAATAGGCCATAAAATGTTAAAAGAAAATATAAAACCTAAACTTGAAAACTTTAAGATTAATATTGAAGAATATGAAGCTTCTGAAGGAATAGAAATATTTATTTCAATTGATGAACCTAGCGTTGATGCGTTAATAGGTTATTTAAGGCTTAGAATTCCATCAGAAAAAGCTGAAAGACCTGAAATATTAAATGGAAAAACCTCTATAGTAAGAGAGCTTAAAGTTTGCGGTCCAGTAGTGCCTTTAGGAGAGCATTTTGAAGAAGCCTATCAACATAAAGGTTTAGGAGCAAAACTGCTTTTTGAAGCTGAAAAAATTTCTTTAGAAAAATTTGATTGCAAAAAAATTCTTGTTTTAAGCGGTTTAGGCGTAAAACCTTATTATAAACGATTAGGTTATCATTCAAATGGACCATATATGGCTAAAATATTAAATTAAGAAGGTTAAGCGTTTTGAGTGAATTAACAGGTTATAAAGGGTTAGCTTTAGAAAAACTAAAGGAAGCTAAAGCTTCCTTAGGTGATGAAATAAAAATTATTAAGGGAGAAAAAGTTTATAGAGGAATTTTAATTCCAAGACCTGAATATCAAAACAGTGATCATATAATTTTAAAATTAAAAAGTGGATATAACATAGGCGTTAAAATAGATTCAAATGTTAAAATTGAAGTTTTAGGATTTAAAGTTGAACCTAAATTCGTTAAACCTCCTTCTCCAGAAACAAAAGAGGGGTTACCCCAAGTTTCTATAATAAGCACAGGTGGTACAATTGCCAGTAGAGTTGATTATAGAACTGGAGCTGTTGAACCAGCTTTAAATGCTGAAGATATTTATAGCATAGTTCCTGAACTTTCCAATATAGCCAAAATAAATACTGAAATCCTTTATAATGAATTTAGCGAAAATTTTACTCCAAACCATTGGGAAAAAATTGCTGAAATTACAGCTAAAAATATTGAAAATGGAGTTGATGGAGTAGTTATATGTCATGGAACAGATACAATGGCTTATACAGCTGCAGCTTTAAGCTTCGCCTTACAAAATCTTCCAGTTCCAGTAATTTTAGTTGGTTCTCAAAGATCCTCAGATAGACCAAGCTCAGATGCTGCAACAAACCTTATAGGAGCTGTAGCAATTTCAGCTAAAGCTTCATTTGCTGAAGTTGCAATAGTAATGCATAAAGAAACATCTGATGATAAATTAATTGTTATTAAAGGTGTTAAAGCTAGAAAATGCCATACAAGTGCTAGAAATGCTTTTAAATCTATAAATGCTCAACCTCTTGCAGAATATGATTTAATCAATAATGAAATTAAAATTTTAAATAAAGATTTTAAAGCTAGAGCAAAAGATAAAAAACTAATTTTAAAACCAAAATTTAATAGTAAAGCAGCCTTAATAAAATTTTATCCAGGAATGAATCCTGAAATAATAGATTATTTTGTTGATAAGGGATATTTAGGATTAATTCTTGAAGGAACAGGTTTAGGGCATGTAAGTCGATACTGCTATAACTCAATAAAAAGAGCTGTTAAAGAAGGAGTATTTATTGGAATGACTTCTCAATGCATCTGGGGCAGAGTAAACATGCATGTTTACTATACTGGAAGGGATTTATTAAATTTAGGGGTTACTCCGCTTGAAGATATGCTTCCTGAAACAGCCCTAGTTAAATTAATGTGGGTTCTAGCTCAAACCACAAACCTAAATGAAATTAAAAATTTAATGCTAGAAAATATTGCTGGAGAAATCTCAAGTAAAAGATGGTATGAGGGATAAATAATTGAGTTTAAACTATGAAGAAATTGGATTAAAAGTTGGTCTTGAAATTCATTGTCAACTTGATACTGAAAAAAAGCTTTTTTGCAATTGCTTAACAAAACTTTCAGTTAATCCTCCAAGCCTTAAGTTTATTAGACGTTTAAGACCCACTCAAAGTGAACTTGGTCAAATAGATCCAGCAGCTTTATTTGAATTTAAAAAGGGAAAATTAATTATTTATGAAGCTGATTTTGAAACATGCTGTTTAGTTGAAATGGATGAAGAACCTCCCCATGAATTAAATAGAGAAGCCTTGGAAACAGCTTTAACTATAGCGCTTCTTTTAAACGCTGAACCAATTGAAGAAATTCATGTAATGAGAAAGGTTGTAATAGATGGTTCCAATACAACAGGTTTTCAAAGAACCGCAGCCGTTGCTTTAAATGGTTTTATTCAAGTTGAAAATAAGAAAATTCCAATTGAACATGTGAGTTTAGAAGAGGATGCTGCTAGAAAAACTGGAGAATCAGGGTTAACAGTTAGCTATAGAATAGATAGATTAGGAATACCGCTTGTTGAAGTTGCTACCGCTCCAGTTATAAATAGTCCAATTGAAGCTCAAAATGTAGCTTTAGCTATAGGAAGAATTTTAAAAGCTACGGGAAAAGTTAAAAGAGGAATCGGAACAATAAGGCAAGATCTTAATGTTTCAATTAAGGAAGGCGCTTTAATAGAGATTAAGGGCGTTCAAAAATTAGAGTTAATAGGAAAAGTTGTGGAGTATGAAGTGAAACGTCAACTTTCATTGATAGAAATTAAAAATGAATTAAAGAAGAGAGGTTTAACAACAGAATTAATTCAAAATGAAATTTTTGATGTAACCTCAATTTTAAAAGAAACAAAAAGCAGAATAATTAGGGAAGCTCTTGATAAAGGTGGAGTAGCCTTAGCTGTTAAATTACCTAAATTTGCCGGGTTGCTTAAAAAAGAATTAATTCCTGGAGTAAGGCTTGGAACAGAAATGGCTTATAGAGCTATGTTTGCCGGTAAAGTTAAAGGTTTGTTTCATACAGATGAATTGCCTGGATATGGAATTTCAAAAGAAGAAGTTGAAAAAATCGCTGAAAAACTTAAGTTAACTAAGGAGGATGCTGCTGTAATCATAGCTGATTTAAAAGAAAATGCTGAAGATGCCTTAAAAGCTGTTATTGAAAGGGCTAAAGAAGCTATTTTAGGTGTTCCAGAAGAAACAAGAGCTGCAAACCCTGATGGAACAACTCATTATATGAGGCCTAGACCTGGAGCTGCAAGAATGTATCCTGAAACAGATATTCCTCCAATACAAATAACTGAAGAAATGCTTCTTAAAATTAAAAGAAATCTTCCTGCACTTCCTGAAGAAATTATTAACCGTTTAATTAAAGTTTATGGAATAAACTTTAAATTAGCTCAACAATTACTGGATTCAGATAAAATTCATTTATTCGAAGAAATTGCTTCTAAAGTTAAAATTCCCCCATCCTTTATTGCTACAGTTTTAACTGAAACCTTAAAAAGCCTTGAAAGAGAAGGTTTTGAAATAGAAAAAATAACTGATGAACAAATAAAAGAAACTTTTGATCTTATTGATAAGGGGCTTACAGCTAAAGAATCTATAGGGGAAATTTTTAAATGGCTTGCTAAAAATGAAAATGCTAATCCAAAAGATGCCTTAACCAGTTTAAATTTAAAAATGCTTAACGAAAAAGAAATTGAAAAAATTGTTTTAGAAATTATTAATGAAAATTTAGATCTTATAAAGGTTAAAAATGAAATTGCTTTTAAAAAATTAATGAATTTAGCTATGAGTAAGCTTAGAGGAAAAGCAGATCCGAAGAAAGTTATGGAAATTATTAAAAAAGAGGTGGAGCAGTTTAAGAAGAATTAAATTATTTCCTCATCCTTCATTGGATTATAACCTAATTTTTTAATTCTTTCAAAGTCATGTTGAAGAAAAGGCGTTAAAGCTGTTTCTTCCCCAATGTAAATTAATGGAAAACCACATATACTGCAGATTCTTTCCTCAATAGTTGCCATCACTTTTGGAGCATAAAAATAGTTTGTTAACACAGCCACTCCTCTAGCGTCTGGATGACTTAAAAAATTCATGCAATCAAAAAATAGCCAAAGAGTCCATCTTTCCTCCATAATAAATTTCCTCCAATCTTCACATATGATAATTTATACAGCAATATTAATACTATATTTTATGCAGCATTTAAACTATTATATCTAATTTTATTTACATATTTTATTTACATACAATAAAAATCAGCTTTTTTCAGTTTTAACTTTATGTCTTCTTTTTAACTCCTCAAAAATCTTCTTTAAACTTATTTTTTTGCTAGCTAATAAAACTAAAATGTGAAAAATTAAATCTGAAGCTTCAAAAACAACTTCTTTTTCTTCATTCTTTTTTGAGGCTAAAACTAATTCAAAAGCTTCTTCCCCTAGTTTTTGCAGAATTGCATCTTCACCTTTAGCATATAAACTGGCTACATAAGAATTTTCTTTAGGTTTCTCTATTCTTTCTAAAATAACTTCATAAATTTTTTCCAGAAATCTTCCATCAAGCGCTTCTTTTTCTAAAGCGATGAAAGAATTATGAAAGCATGATTCTTCGCCGGTATGGCAGCAGGCGCCTATTTGATGAACTTTAAATAAAATAGCGTCGTTATCACAATCTAAAATAACATTTTCTAAAATAGAGTAATGCCCAGATTCTTCACCTTTAAGCCATATTCTTTTTTTTGTTCTACTCCAATAATGCATTTTACCAGTTTTTAATGTAAGTTTTAATGCTTCTTCATTCATAAAAGCTTGCATTAAAACCTTGTCTGTAGCTGCATCTTGAACCACAACCGGGACTAAACCATTCATTTTTTTAAAGTTAACCTTAAAAATAAAATCTTCTATTTCTTTTTCTGAAAGCTTTAGAACCATTTTTTTCATCTCCAAGTATTAGCATATTTTTCTATTTAATAATGAATTTGCTTTATAAAAAAGCTTTTTTAAGCTTTCAGAAATTTTGTATAGAAAAGTTTATATGTTTTTATGTAGTACATAACTACAGTAAAAAAGGAGGATAGACAATGGGATTACAAAAAATATCTATTGCATTAATTGCTAAAAGAAACCTTAAAAAATTTATTGTTGATTCATTAGCTCATACAATTTTTTATGGGATTATAGGCGCCATAATTGCAATAGTTTTAGGAATAGAACTTAAAGTTTATATAGCAATGTCTATTCTTGGCACTGCAGCTCAAATTTTAAGCGGAGGAATTTTCGGAAGATTTTTAGATTTTATTAGGCGTCTAGCTAAAGTTTAGCCTTTAAAAATGAAAATTAATATTTTTAAATTCTAACGGGTACTCCATGCATTTTTAAAAGTTCTTTCACCTTCATTATGGTGTATTCTCCTTCATGAAAAATTGAGGCTGCTAAAGCTGCGTCTGCTTTCCCCTTTGTTAAAACCTCTAAAATATGCTCAGGTTTTCCAGCTCCTCCGCTAGCAATCACTGGAATATTAATGTTTTCGCTTATGGTTTTTGTTAAATAAATATCATAACCGCTTTTTGTTCCATCGCAATCCATGCTTGTAAGCAGTATTTCACCTGCTCCAAGCTCTTCAACTTTTTTAGCCCATTCTATAGCATCTATACCTGTTTTAGTTCTTCCCCCTTCTATATAAACCTCCCACCAGCATCTTCCTTGAGGTGTTTCAACTATTTTTATTCCGGGCTTATTTAATTCAGTGTAATTTCTTTTAGCATCTATAGCAACAACTATACATTGGCTTCCAAAGATTTCAGCAGCTTTTTTAATTAAATTCGGTTTTTTAACAGCAAAAGTATTTATAGAAACTTTATCTGCTCCTGAGCAAAGAATTCGCCGTATATCTCTTAAACTTTTTATTCCTCCACCAACAGTAAATGGAATAAAAATTTTTTCAGCTGTTCTTTTTACAACATCCAAAATTATGTTTCTACGTTCATAAGATGCTGTAACATCCAAAAAAACAAGTTCATCCGCACCTTGTTCATCATAAATTTCAGCTAACTCAACTGGATCTCCTTCCACTCTTAAATTTTTAAATTTAACTCCCTTAACAACCTTTCCTTTTTCAACATCTAAACAGGGAATTATCCTTTTCGTTAGCATTCTTCTGCGGCCTCCATAGCTTCTTTTAAAGTGAATATTTGTTCATAAAGGGCTTTCCCAACTATAACTCCATCAAGTTTAAGTTTAGATAACCTTTTAATATCTTCTAAACTTCCTATGCCTCCTGAAGCTATAAACTCCACTTTTGATAAACGTGCAATTTTAGAAATTTTATTTATTGATGGACCTGCTAAAGTTCCATCTTTCTCAATTAAGGTTAAAATCAAAGCTCCAATATTAAATTCTTTAATCTTTGGTATTAAATCTTTGTATGGTAAATTTAATTCTTTTCTCCAGCCTTTAACAGCTATTTTTTCTTCTTTAACATCTATAGCTGCTGCTGTTTTTTCAGGTCCAAAAACTTCTGAAAATTTTTTTACCAATTCTGGTTTTTCAATTAATGCTGTTCCAAATATAACTCTATCTGCACCATACTTTATAAGTTTTTCAGCTTTTTCAAATGAGTTAATTCCTCCCCCAACCTGAACCTTAACTTTAGCTTCTTTAGCTTTCTTTAAAATTTGCTTTATAATATTCATGTTTTCTCCAAAGTTTAAAGTAGCATCCAAATCTATTACATGTATCCATTTAGCTCCATCTTGAATAAATCTTTCAAGTGGAATTAATGGATCATCAAAATAAACTTTTTTTGTTTCAGGTTTTCCCATAATTAACCTAACACATTTACCATCCATCAAATCTATAGCAGGTATAACTATCATAAATCAACTACCTTTTAATTAAGTTAACAAAATTTTCTAGGATTTTTAATCCATTTTTACTGCTTTTTTCAGGATGAAATTGCACTCCATAAATATTATTTTTTGCTACAATTGATGGAAAAGTTATGCCATAATCTGTTGTTGATAAAACTACTTCAGGCTCTTCCGGTTTAACTACATAAGAATGAACAAAATATAAAAATGATCCATCTTCAACACCATTTAAAATTTCATTTTCCTTAACTATTTTTATACTATTCCATCCTATATGAGGAAGCTTTACAACTTCAGGTAGTTTAATAACATTTCCTTTAATTAAGTTTAATCCTGGAAAAACTCCTCCTTCAAAGCTTTTTGTAAAAAAAAGTTGAAGACCTAAGCATATTCCTAAAATAGGTTTTCCAGAATTAACTAATTTTTTAATAGTTTCTTCTAAACCTTCAAGTTTTTCTCTTGCTTTTTTAAATGCTCCTACACCAGGCAATATTAATGCATCAGCTTTTTTAACTTCCTCCTCCTTACTAGTGATTTTTACTGTTGCTTTAAGATTTTCTAAAGCTTTAGAAACGCTTTTAAGATTTCCTACACCATAATTTAAAATTACTATTTTAGACATGAAATTTTAAAGGGCCTCCTTAACGCTTGGAATTTTTCCTTTTAACTTTTCATCAATTGAAATTGCTTCTTTTAAAGCTAAAGCAAAAGATTTTGCTGCAGCTTCAACTTTATGATGAGCATTAACTCCATAAATAACTTTAATATGCAATGTGGATTTTGAAGCTTGAGCTAAAGAAGAGAAAAAGTGAATTATATCTTCTGTTTTTGCATCTTCTATTTTCTCTTGAGAAATGTTAAGGTTTATTTTAGCGTAAGGTCTTCCACTTAAATCAATTACTGTTCTAGCTAAAGCTTCATCCATAGGTATATATGCATATCCAAAACGTTTAATTCCTTTTTTTTCTCCTAAAGCCTCTAAAATAGCTGAACCAATAGCTATTCCTACATCTTCAATTAAATGATGCGCTAAATCTCCAGAAGCTTTAATTGTTAAATCAATCATTGAATGTTTAACTATTGTAGTTAGAATATGATTAAAAAATTTAATTCCTGTTTCCACTTCAGATTTTCCTTCACCATCAAGATTTATTATTCCTGAAATTTCCACTTCTTTAGTTTTTCTTTTTATTTTTGCTTCTCTCAATTTTTCTCCTCCTTTATTTTAAAAAATTAAACTTAATTCATTAACGTTTTTTAAGATAATATCTGCATTATTTTGTGAAAAGTTTTTTGAAACAATAATTGATAATGATTTTGTTAAGTATTTTGCTTTTAATTTTTCAATTAAAATAGCCTCAGCTACTGTATCACCTACATACGCTAAAAATTTATTTTCAGCTTTTAAGTCTTTAAGAAGATTGAAAAATGGGGTTGGATTTGGTTTTCCTGGATCTCCTAAAAAACTAAACTTGTTTATTTCCTCTCTAAAATATGAAGCGTTTAAATTAAAATAATCTTTAAGTTTAAACTTTTCTAGTACATAAATTGCTTGTTTTCTAGGTCTTTCGCTATAAATTATAAGTTTACCAAATTTTTCATAAAGTTTTTTTAAGGTTTCAATTGTTATAAGAGGTTTTTCATTTTCTATAAAGCCTTTACCTAAATTGAATAATGCTGGTTGATTATAAAATTCTTCATAAAGTTTTTTTCCTAAATAAAATTCTTCAAAAATTTTTTGAATTAAATCCTCTTTATTTACTTTTGTTTGAATAAAATTTTTTAATTTAGGTAAAGAATCAATTAACTCTGGAAAAATTTTTTGCAATGCTTTAAGCTCATCATTATTTTCTTTTAAAAAATTTAATAAGGGTTTAAATCCTTTTTCTTCATCTTTTTTCATCAAAATTAAATAGGTTGTAGTTAATCCTTCTGAATTAAAAATTTTCTTTAATTCCTGAATAATATTTAAAACTTCCTTTAAATTATTTCCTTCTTTAATTATTTTTAAGCAACTTTTACTTTTTAAGGTTAAGGCTGAAAGAAAATATAGAATAAAAAGTTTTGTTAACTTCCAATCATCATTATACATGCCTGTAACTTTAAATTTTTGAATCTCTTTTTGAGTAACTAAATTTAAATAAGCATCCCTAAGTTTTAACAATTGAATAAAATAAAAATTTACTGTTTTTTGAATTGTTTTCCAAAAAGAATTTTTTGTTGAAAATAGTACCCCATCAAAATCTAAAATTAAAACTTCTATATTTTGTAATTGAGTTAAAGGTTTGTTAAAGTTTTTCAAAATCATTTTAAGCTTCATTTAAAATCTTTTTTAATCCAGAAATAAACTTTATATTCATTTTTCTAGTTCCAACCGTAACTCTTAAGCATTTTTCTAAAAGAGGATCTTTACTTCTATTCTTTACATAAACCCCTAAAAGTTTAAGTTTGTCACATATAAATTTTGTTGATAAATTGTTTTTATTAACTTTAAATAGAATAAAATTTGCTTTTGAAGGGAAAGGTGTAACTTCATCTATTTTTTTAAGCTCATTAAACATCCATTCTCTCTCCTTAACAATAAATTCAATTTCTTTTTTAAATAAGCTCCAATTTTTTAAGGCCATTTTAATAATTTTCTGAGTTAAAGCATTAACTGAAAATGGTCCTGAAACCTTCATTAAATAATTAATTACTTTTTCATTAGCTGCTGCGAAACCAGCTCTAATAGAAGCTAAACCAAAAGATTTAGAAAAAGATCTTAAAACAACTAAATTTTCATATTTTTCAACTAAATTAATTATGGAATAATCTGCAAAATCAACGTAAGCTTCATCAACAACAACTAAACCATCAAAATTTTTTAAAACTTTTTCAACATCTTTTATATCAAATTGGTTTCCAGTAGGATTGTTAGGTGAACAAATAATAACCATTGATGTTTTCAAATCGCATTTATTTAAAATTTCATCTACATTTAATTGAAAATTAGGTTTTAATAAAACCTCTTTTTTTTCTCCACCATAAAGCTTTATGAAAAAAGAATACATAGCAAATGTTGGTTCATTAATTATAACATTGCTTCCTTTGGAAATGAAGGTTCTTGAAAGCTTATCTAATAAATCATCTGAACCATTACCTACAAATATTTTTTCCTCTTTTAAACCATAAAATTCAGCTATTGCTTCAGCAGCTTCTTTTCCATATGGTTTTGGATAAAGCCTAAAGTCAACTTCTTTAATTGCTTCTTTAACAATTTTTTTAATTTCCCTGTTTGAAATCAGCAGGTTTTCATTTAAATCTAATTTAGCTATGGTTTTTAAATCTTTTATTTCAAGCAAATCTTTAACATCATATGGTTTAACTTCTTCAATTTCAGGTCTGATTAAAAGCTTCATTTTTCTTCACTATTTCATCAACTTTCTCAATAAACTCTTTAATTTTATTAAAGCTTCTATAAGCAATTTTATTACAGATTAACCTAGCTGTAGACTCCAATATAACTTCAATTTCTTTTAAACCATTCTTCCTTAATGTTTCTCCTGTTGTTGAAAGATCAACTATCGCATCTGCTAAACCAAGTTTTGGAGTTAATTCTGCGCTTCCTCTAACTGTTAAAATTTCAACAGGTTTTTTTAATGAATTAAAAAATTTTCTTGTTAAATTTGGAAATTCCGTAGCCACTCTAGTATTCGATGGAAGCTCAATAGCTTTATTCCATTCCGCTTCCATGGGCACAGCCAATACAAGTTTACATTTTCCAAATTTTAAATCTGAAACTTCATATACATCCGCTTCTCTTTCTAAAATTATGTCATGTCCAGTTATTCCTAATGTTGCTGCTCCATATTGAACATAAAGCGGAATATCAAAAGCTCTAGCTAATACAACTTCAAATTCTGGATTTGAAGTTTTTAAAATATATTTTCTTTCTTGCTCTTCAATTTTTAATCCAATTTCTTCAAGAATTTTTAAGGCTGAAGGTTTAAGCCTACCTTTGCTGGGTAAAGCTATTCTAAAGCAATCCAAATAATTATGCTTCCTCCTCAACAATATTTTTTAAAGCTTCATCTATGCTTAATCTTTTTTTCTCTCCAGTTTTCACATTTATTACTAAAGCATAATCGTTAATTAAATCCACTATATTGTTTGCTTTATAGCTTTCAGCAATTTTTTTTGCTTCTTCTATTGTTTTCACAGGTTCCCAAACCACTATTATTTTATTTCTTCTTAATTTTGAAGCAAACTCATTGCTAAACTTTGAATATGAAGCTTTTAAAATAATTGTTTTTCTATAGTTATTAATCCGCGATTGATTTTTAATTATTTTAAGGCATTCAGTAACATCTATTGCAAATCCTGTTGCTGGTAAATCTTCACCAAATTTTTTCAATAATTCATCGTATCTTCCTCCTCCAGCAATTGGAAAACCTAAAGTTGGTAAAGAAACTTCAAAGATTACTCCACTATAATACTCTATTCCTCTAGTTAAGGCAAAATCAAAAAATAATTCTTTTAATCCTATGCTTTCTAATTTTTCATTTACTTCAAGAAGATTTATTAAAGCATTTTTTATATTTTGATAATTTTCCGTCTCTTTAAGAATATTTTTTACTTCTGAAACTTTAAAGCATTTAAAAAGTTTTTTTAAAATTAAAGCTAGTTTTAAAGGGCAATTTTTATTTTCTAAAAACCTTTCAAATCTTGAATAATCTTTATAACCTGCTATTTCAAAAAACTCTTCTTTTTCCCTAGAGTTTAAATTTAATTCTTTTACAACCTCTTTTAAAATGGTTGCATGACTTACATCTATTCTAAAATTTGTTAAACCTAAAGAGTCTAAAGCTTCTGTTAAAAGCATTAAAACTTCAGCATCAGCTTCAGCATCTTTTCTACCAATTAATTCAATTCCAGCTTGCCAAAACTCTCTAAATCCACCAGGCTTATCAATTGCTCTTCTAAAAACATTTACTATATAATATAATCTAATTGGTTTATAAGCTAAACGCAATTCACTTGTTAAAATTCTAGCAGTTGGAATAGTTGCTTCAGCTCTTAAAGCAAGAATTTTCCCATCTAAATCTTGAAATTTAAACATGTTATCAATTAATTTTGAACCAGCTCCAATAGATAAAACATCTGCAAACTCTATGGTTGAAGGAATTACTTCTTTATATCCCCAAAGCTCAAATTTTTCTCTTAACTTTCCCTCTATATATCTATAAATTTTTGCTTCTTCAGGTAAAATGTCTTTCATTCCATTTGGTAATTGAGGCGTTATGAATGTTAAGCCCCCTTTCCATTTTTTTTTCTCCCATAAATTTATTATTTTATCCCACTTTTTACCCACAGATTTATATAAATCTTTCGCTTTATTTTTTCAAAAAAGGAAGATTAAAAAATGAAGCTATCAAAAATTGTTAAGTTAGATTCCAAAGGAAGAATATTGATTCCATCAAGCATAAGAACAGGATTAGGATTATCTAAAGGTATGTATCTAATGATTCATGCAGATCTAGATGAAAAGAAAGCACATTTAACTCCATTTGCAGATCCTAAAGCTAAACTTGTAAACTTTAAAATAACAATTTTAGATGCACCTGGTGCTTTAGCTAAAGTAGCTTCTATTTTAGCTGAATATGGCGTAGACCTACTTTCAAGCGAATCAAGAACCCTTCAAAGAGGGAAACTTGCTGAATGGAATGCCATAGGTGATATATCAAAATGCAAAATTAACTTTAATGAATTAAAAAAAGCTTTGGAAAAGGAATCTTTAATTAAAAATATTCAATTTAAAAAGGTGTTTTAAACTATTTTAAACTTTAAATTCTATTTTATTATTTTCCAGCCACATCATTAAATCTAAATCGTGAATTAAAAACTTTAAATACTCCTCCACATTTTTTACTCCAGAGTAAAAATCGCTAATATCCCAATGAATTAAAAAAATGTTTACAGCCTTCATTAAAACAGGTAAAGCTTCAATTTCCCTGCTGCTTAAAGCTTCATTTTCTTTTTCAGCTTCTATAAAAGCTTCTTGATAAGCTTTAAAAAACTCTAAAGCTTTATTAACATCTATGGCATTTTTCCCTTTTTCACCCCATATTCCACATGTATAATAAATGGCATAAGCAACATCGTATGCTCTTGCATCCCATTTAACCCAATCAAAATCATACATGGCGGTAACCTTGTTATCTTTAAACTTTAAATTTCCAAGATGGAAATCGCCAAAAATAACCATTTTAGGAAGATTTTCATAATCAACTGTTTTTAACTCTTTATAAACTTCCATGCTTTTATCTTTAAGTTTTTCCTTATTAGCTAAAAACAATTCACAAAACTTTGTTGCATCAGCTTTTCTAGAAAGATTTTCAAACTCCCTTCTTAAATTAAAAATTAATTTATCCAGCGAAACTGTTTTCTTTTTTGCTTTAGGTTTAAAATCTTTAACATATATATGATATTCAGCTAAAGTTTTAGCTGCGTCCCTCAACTCTAAAGGATTACAGTAAGGATAATACCAAGTATATTTATCTTCACCTTTTGCAAATTCAAATATAGCATAAAATACTAATTTTTTATAAGCATTTTTTCTTTCAAATTTAGCCACATAAGTTTTTCCAGTTTTAGTTTTATAAAGTTGAGGAGTTTTATTAAAACCTGAGTTTATTAAATGCTCTATAAGCTCATGCTCAAATTTTACTTCACTTCTTTTGGCAGTATCTCTATAACGCCTTAAAAAATATTTTCCTTTAGAAGTTTCAATAACATAACTTATATTAACATATCCACCGCTTATTCTTTCAACTTTAACGACTTCTCCTAACTCATAATTTTTTTCAACAATATTTTTTATATGATTCAATTCATTCTCCAAATATAAAACCTCCAAAATCCCTTTAGGTAATTTTGTAAATATAAAAATAAAAATTAACTATTCCCTTTCTCTTTATAGTTTCAAAAAATCAAAAGGAAATAAAAAAGTTTAATAAAATATTCGCTAATAACTTATTCTTTAAAGAAAAAGCTTTTAAACTATAAATCAGTTTTTATTAGCCATAATAAATGCATTGTTTGGGGGGTTATTTTTGCCTTCTGATGAAGAAATGATTCAGGAAGCTTTAAAAACTGTTGAAGCAGCTCAAAAAGCGGGATTAATATTAAGAATTATTGGGGCTGGAGCTGTAAGAATTCATTGCCCAAACAATTTAAGTCTTCATAAAGCTTTGGGAAGAACACTTTCAGATATAGATTATATTGCATATAGCAAACAAAGAGATAAAATAGAGAAATTTTTTGTTGAGGAATTAAAATATGAATTAGTTAAAGCAGCTATAACGCCTGGATTATTTATGGAAAGAAGTATTTTTATAGATAAAACTGGAAATAGACCGCATGTAGATGTATTTTATGATAGACTTAGAATGAATCATATTATAGAATTTAAGGATAGGCTTGAAAAAGATTATCCAACAATACCTCTTGAAGAATTAATGCTTGAAAAACTTCAAATAGTTAAAATAAATGAAAAGGACATTAAAGATTTAATTGTGTTAATTCTTGAGCATGAAATTGGAGAAAACGGAAAAGAGACAGTAAATGCTAAGCATATAGCTAAAATTTTAGCTAAAGACTGGGGCTTTTATTATACGGTTACAACAAATCTAAATAAAGTTGAATCATTTCTTCAAAAATATGAGGTTTTAACTCAAGAAAATAAAGAGGTAATTTCAACAAGAATAAAAAAACTTTTAAAATATATTGAGGATGAACCTAAACCTTTAAAATGGAAACTTAGAGCTAAAATTGGACCTGCCGCTAAATGGTATGAGGAAGTTGAAGAAGTTGAACGAGTAGAGCTACCTAAAGAACTGAAATGAGTTATGATATTTTTCATCTAAACTCTAACTTCTTATATATATTTATGTATATAAAAAAGACTTTTATCTTCTCCTTATATAATATAACAATATATATAACCCTAATTGCTATGATGGAAAGTCTTATATATTGATCCTAACTAGCTAATATTATGTTTTCTTTCTATTAAAGAACCAATAGTTTGGAGGGAAAATTTTGGCTGAAAAAGGTGTATTTATAAGAAAGGCGAGTGGATTAGTTAGGGAAGTAGCTCCAATAGATGCTTGGATATACAATTGTCTTACAATGGGATGGTTATCTGTTATTGCATATAACGTTGTAGTAAACGTTGCTATATTTCCTGGCGGAAACCACAGTGCAGCCATACTTATGACTGCTGTCCTCGGAACATTTATGTGGACAACATATGTATTTATAACAACTGCTATGCCCAGAAGCGGTATTGATTGGATTGCTCAAAGCAGATTTATAAGTCCATGGGTTGCAGCACCTATAGTCATCGGGGACTTTTTCTATTTAATCTACTGGGATGTTTGGGCTTATTGGTTCGTTACGTTTTTAGGTTTACAACCATTCCTTACAGTTTTAGGCGCAGCTACAGGTAATCCTTCAATAACCCAACTTGCCGAATGGCTTATAACACCTAAAGGCTTATTCATAGTTGGAATGATATACCTTCTTTTAATGGGTTGGCAGCTTACTTTACCTATAAGGCTTTTTGCAAAAATTCAAAGAGGATTAATGTTTTTTGCAACTTTAGCAATAGTAGTTATGTATGCTGTTTTTGCTGCAACTCCAAACTCAGTTTTCATTCAACGCTTCAACTTATTTGCGGAAGCTTTCGGTGCCGGTCCAGATTATTATCATACGGTTATACAAAAGGCTAGTGAAATAACTAATTTAAACCCAGGCTTTAGATGGTATGATCAAATTGGCTTAATGGTTTTAATTTGGAGTCTTTTAGGATGGGCTTTTTGGAGTGCCCAGCTTAGCGGAGAAATAAAAGGAGCAGATAAACTTAGAGTTCAGAATTTTGTAATGAATGGTTCAGGTTGGGCCACAGCTATAGCATGGCTTATAGCTTGGCTCTTAATTTCTAGATCAGCTGGAGAAGAATTTATGAAAGCTGCTGGAATTTTAGGTTTACGCGGCGAATGGAAACTGCCTGTAGCACCTTACCTAGCTGGCTATCTTGCAGGTGCTACTATGGCTCCTGGATTTGGAACCTTAATAATTGTCGTACTTTTAATACTTGTTTTGGGCTTAATTTGTAATGGATACCAAGTTTACTATAATACTATGGTTGGTCCTATCAGAATGTTTTTTGCTATGGCTTTCGATAGGGCTCTTCCAGATGTGTTTTCTAAAGTACATAAAAGATGGCATACGCCCGTATATGTGATTTGGTTGGCTTGTGCTGTAGCTGCTATTCAAATTTATATTTCAGCTTATGCACCTGAAGTTGCTCCAGTTTTCCTTCCAGCTGCACTTTCAAGCGGATGTATACCATACTTCTTTACTTCTTTAGCTGGAGCTTTAATGCCTTATACAGGTAAACCAATTTATGAAGCTTCTCCAGCAGCTAAATACAAGCTCGGTCCAATACCATTAATAACGATTACTGGTGCAATCAGTTGCATTTTTAATGCTACAATGGCGTATTATTGGCTTACTGTTCCAGAGCTTGGAATAAATCCTGCATCTATGGTTTTCGTGTTGATTGCTTACGCTATAGGCTTTGTATACTATGTGATTTGGCGAGCATATAGAAAAAGGCAAGGCATAAATTTGGATTTGGCATTTAAAGTGGTTCCACCAGATTAAACATCTTTTTCTTCTTTATTTTTTATAAAAGGAGGGGGTGAAGATGGATCCAGAAGATAAAGGAATGATAATTTACACGATTTTAATGATAGTAATTATTGTGGCTTGGTTCTTTTTTGGACCATAAATTGCATTAATAGCTTTTTTATCCAGATACAAATTGATAATTCACTATCTTTTTATCTGCTATTGTAATTAATGCAGCTCTTAATATTCCTTCACCATATTCGCTTCCAGGATTTATGCATAATGTTCTTCCAATTTTTCTAGCACCTTTAGATTCATGTATATGTCCATGTAAACCAAGTAGAGGCTGATATTTTTCTATAGCTTCCCTAACAGCTTTGCTTCCAGCACCATAAAAAACCATTTGTCCCCCTTCAAAAACTGGTTTTGGCGGATAAACTGTTGTATCCAATTTAGGAGCAGTGTCAAGCTCTGAATCTTTAGGAGGTATATGAAAATTGAATATAGCATTTTCCATATCTTTAATTTTAGAAACCATTCCCTCTATTTTCTTTTTAAGCTCTTCTTCACTACATTCTCTTGGAGTATTCCAAGGTGTTGGATTTCCCCAGCCTAAACTTGCCATTTCATGAATATCATCAATATATACTACTTTTCCATCGGGATTTTTAACATGCTCGCTATCTTTAATAAGTTCAACAACTTCTTGCTCATCATCATTTCCTCCAGTTATATAACAAACAATATTTGTTCCTTTTAATCGTTCTTCTGCAATTTCCATCCATTTTTTTAATCGTTCCCGCATTAATTCATCAAATATTTTTTTACGTTTTTCTTCATTAGCTTCAAGTTCTTCATATTCTTTTTGAGTTACATGCAAAGGATAAAAACCTGTTGTTAAAATTCTTTTTTCTAGATAGGTTAATTCCCCTTCATTTTTAGCTTTTTGCTCTTGACCTAAAAAATAAGATTTAAATGTTCCATCAGGTTGCTTAATTATTGGAATAACCATTTTACCTGTTATATCTCCTCCTAAAATAAGCACATTAGCTCCATAAATTTTTCCAGCATTAATAAATTTTTTAAATGTAGGTTCAGAACCATGAACATCTGTAGCAAAAAGAATTTTTGTTGTTTTCTCTTCAACAACCTTTTTCTTACTGAATAAAGGCAAATTTAAATTCCTCCAAAACCTTATAATATGAAAGCTTATTGCTTTATAATAAGCTTTATAATATTTAAAATTTATCAACTTTCACAATTTAAGTTTAAAAAACATTTTTTAAAACTAAAAGTTTTTAAGCTTTTAAATCTAAGTAAAAAATAATGTTTGAAACTTTAAAAATTCATGGAATAGAGCTTAAATATCCTGAGGAATGGGTAATTCATCCATTAATTAAGCTTGAAAGGCTTAGAGGTGAATTAGCCTTTAGCTTAAACGAGCAAAATGCAACACCTAAACTTATGCTATCATGGAAACCTTTAGATCAATCTAAAAGAAAATATAATTCACCTAAGGAGCAAGCTGAAGCAACCATAAAAATGATGAAAAAAGATAAATCATTAAAATCTCTTGAAATAATTAATCATGAAGAAATAGAGGTTAATGGTCATAAAACTGAATTTTACAATATTAAAGTAAACCTTTATAAACCAGCTTTAATAATGATTAAACCAAAATTTATAATTAAAAATATAAAATTTGCAATGCTTTTTTGCGAAGAATCAGATAGAGCCATAACAATTTATTCTGAAATAGAAGATACAGAAGAAAAAGAAAATTTATTCAAGGAAATCCTTTCATCATTAGTATGCCATCCACCCAAATAATATACATTTTTAATGGGCTTTTCTGTAAATCTCTTTCCTTAACATACTTGTTACATTAAGCAATTTTCTAATTGGATAATCTTCATTAGATTTTGATAAATTAAGATAACGGCTTTTATCAACACATTAAAAGTATTGTGTAGTATAACACCGGCTGTATGAAGTTCCTTTATTGAAGCAACATTTTTTCATAAACTTTAAAATTTTAGTGATAACCAAAAATTTTAAATATTTTAAAGGTATAAAAAACAAAGTTATGCTGGGGGATGAAGGTTTTTTGGCTCCTGTAAGTTTTATTGAAGTTTTAAATCGAAGTTTAACAGGGCCTGCTGCTTCAGAAAGAGAGTTTGATTATAAAGTTGGTAGCAAGCTAAGGGAGCTTGTAAAAAAATATGATATTAAATATGATCCTGAGAATCCTATTCCATCTGATGATAGTTTAGCAGATGATGTTTTTAAAGCAGCTATAGAGTTTTATGCTGATGTAGGAGCTTATTGCATGGATACTGAAAGAAGAATAACCTTTACAGAAGAAGAAATTAAAGAGGGAATAAAAAATGCTCCTCATGCAACTCTCTTTGGGGAAGGGAATGAAGCTAAAATTTTTTCTGCAAGAAAACCTGAAAGCAAAGATCCTCCATGGTGCCATGTAGGTGCTGGAATAAGCGTATCAAGCGAGGAATTACTGGTAAAGCTTGTTGAAGGTTTCGCAAGCATTCCAGAAACTGATTCCATAAGCGTTCCAACATTAATGGAGGTTAATGGAGTTCCAATAAGAACTCCACCATTAGAAGTTTATGGTTCAATAAGAATGATTGCTTTAGCTCATGAAGGTATGAAAAGAGCTGGGCGCCCAGGTTTACCAATTTTAAATCTTGTTTCTACAGCCGCTTCTCAAATAGCTGGAATAGCTGCTACAGCTCCTCAATTCGGTATAAAACCAACAGATGGATGGCTTGTAGATGCTTTTCCAGATTTAAAAATTTATAATGATGTTTTGACTAAAGCTGCTTATTTATTAAATTGGGGTGCAAACATAGGTGCATGCTATACACCATTAATAGGGGGATATTCTGGAGGGCCTGAAGGAACAGCTATAATGAGTGTTGCATACTCTATAAATGGTATAATGGTTTTAAAATCAAGATACCAGCTTTACTATGTATCAAACATAATAAATGGTTCTTCAAGCAGTAGAGATGCGCTTTGGGCTTTATCCGTTAGTGCTCAAGCAATAAGCAGAAACATTAAAGTTCCCATCATTCATTTATCTTATCAAGCTGCTGATTCAGCTACAGAAATGCTATTTTATGAAATGGCTGCAGCTATGCTTGCATGCGTTGCTTCTGGAATATCTGTGGAAAGCAATCATCCATCTAAAGCTGCAATAACAGATCATATACTTCCTATGGAATCTGAATTTTATTGTAAGGTTGCTCATGCTGTTACTGGCATGAAAAGAAGTGAAGCAAATGAACTTGTGAAAACCTTACTATCTAAATATGAAAAAGATTTAAGTAATCCACCTAAAGGCAAAAAATATCAAGAATGCTATGATGTTAAAACAGGTAAGCCAAAGGAAGAATACTTAAAATTCTATAAGAGTATAGTGAAAAAAATTGCTGATTTAGGAATACCAATAGAATAAAAATAGATTGAATGAGGGGGTGAAAATTTTGTCTTCTAAAGAAGAAATTTTAACAAAAATTCGTGAAGATTTGTTTAATTATGATGCTGAAGGAATTAAAGTTGATGTTGAAAAGGCTTTAAATATGGGTTTATCAGCTTTAGAAATTATTGATGTTTTATCTGATTGTATGAGGGAAATTGGCGATAAATTTGCTAGGCTTGAGCTTTTCTTAACAGATTTAATGATGGCTGGCGATACAATGAAGGTTGCTTTAGAAATTCTTTTGCCTAAGATACCTAAGGAAAAAGCTGTAAGCAAAGGTAAAATTGTTATTGGAACAATTAAAGGCGATATTCATGATATAGGCAAAAATATTGTTAGCGCCATGCTTACAGCTTCAGGATTTGAAGTTTACGATATAGGCAAGGATGCTCCACCATCAAAATTTCTTGAGGAAGCTGAAAAAGTTAAAGCTGATGTTATAGGCGCATCAGCATTAATGACAACAACAATGCCAGCCCTAAAAGATTTAATAGATTATATTAATGCTAAAGGATTAAGAAGCAAATATAAAATAATAGTTGGTGGAGGCCCAGTAACAAAAGAATACGCTGAAGAAATAGGAGCAGACGCCTATGCTGAAAATGCGGTAGAAGCTGTAAAAGTAATAGAAAACTTAATAAAGAAATAAACTCCCCTTATATTTTTATATTTTTTTAAAGAGGTGAAAAAATTGTTTAAATTTTCTGCTCAACAACAAGTATATGATATTAAAGGTGTTAAAATAGGTGGTCAACCAGGACAATACCCAACTGTCATGATTGGAAGCATATTTTATCATGGAGATAAAATTGTTGAGGATCAAAAGGAAGGGGTCTTCAATAAAAGTGAAGCTGAAAAATTATTAAATGCTGAAGCTGAATTAAGCGATAGATTCGGAAACCCAAGAATTATAGATGTTGTAGGATCATTTCCAAATGCTTTAGTTAAATATATAGATTTTATTGTTGAAACTGTTGATTCACCTTTTCTTATTGATGGAACAACTGAAGCTGTTAGAATAGCTGGTTTAAAACATGCAGCTGAAATCGGAGTTATCGATAGAGCCATATACAATTCTATAACTCCTGAAATTAAAAGGGAGGAAATTGAAGCTATAAAGGAATCTGGAATTAAAACCGCTATTTTATTAACTTTAAATTCAAAGAATCCAACCCTTCAAGGAAGAATGGAAGCTCTTGAATCCTTATTGAAAATAGCTAAAGAAGCTGGTGTTCAACAATTTTTAATTGATACAACAATAATTGATATACCTGATCCAGGAGTATGCGCTAAAGCTATTTATCTTGAAAAGGAAAAGTATGGGTATCCAGCTGGATGCGGTGCGCATAATGCTGTAGATCGTTGGCGTCAAATAAAAAAGCTTGAGCCAAATGTTAAATTAATCGCAACAACAGTAGCAAACATTTTTCCAATAGCTTTAGGAGCTAACTTTGCTTTATATGGACCAATAAAAAATGCTTCAGAAGCTTATGAAATGATGGCTATAGCTGATGCTTATGTATCTTATGCTATGAGTCAAGAATTCAAAATAAAACCTGAAAGCAAAGTTCATCCAATCTCAAGAGTATTTAGAAAATAAAAAATTTGAATTCTTTATTTTTTTAATAATTAAATTTTATTTTTCTTTTAGAAAAGCATGTAAGTTTAAATAAATTTGTTAATTTTCTGCTTTATGCAAAAGAAAATGTTTATTCCTAAGTTTTCTCATTAAATTATATTGGGGTTTTATTTGAAAGAAGCTATGTTTTATGAAAAATTGAATGAAAATAAAGTGAAATGTAACCTTTGTCCTCATAAATGCGTAATTTCAAATTTTAAAAGGGGAATTTGTGCTGTAAGAGAAAATAGAAATGGAATTCTTTACTCTTTAGTTTATGGAAAGCTTGTTGCTAAAGCTGTTGATCCAATAGAGAAAAAACCTTTATTTCATTTTTATCCTGGAACCACAGCTTACTCTATAGCTACTGTAGGATGCAATTTTAGATGCTTAAATTGCCAAAATTATGAAATTTCTCAACTTCCAAAAGAGCAAAAAATTATTTTAGGTGAAGATGCTACACCTGAAGAAATTGTTTTTGAAGCTAAAAGATTTAAATGCAAAAGCATTGCATATACCTATACTGAACCAACAATATTTTTTGAGTTTGCTTATGAAACAGCTAAATTAGCTAGCAAAAATGGAATAAAAAATGTTTTTGTAACAAATGGTTATATAACTGAGGAGGCTTTAAGGGAAATTAAACCCTATCTTGATGCTGCAAACATAGATTTAAAAAGTTTTAAAGAAGAATTTTATTTAAAAAACTGCGGGGCTCATTTAAATCCTGTTTTAGATGCAATAAAACTTTATAAACAATTTGGGATTTGGATTGAACTTACAACATTAATTATTCCTGGAATGAATGATTCTGAAGAAGAATTGCATAAAATAGCTGAGTTTATTCGAGATGAAGTTGGTCCTGAAACACCTTGGCATGTAACTCAATTTTATCCAATGTATAAGCTTTCCCATTTAAACCGCACACCAGTAGCAACATTAAGGAAAGCTAGAGAAATTGGATTAAAAACGGGTTTAAAATACATTTATATAGGAAATGTTCCAGGAGATCCTGGAGAAAACACTTATTGCCCATCATGCGGAAAACTTCTTATTCAAAGGTATGGTTATGAAATTTTAGAGTATAACCTTAAGGGTAATAAATGCTCTTTTTGCGGAGCTGAAATAAATGGAATCTGGAGTTAACTAAAATGAATGAAAACTTTAGTTTAGAGGATGAATTAATAACTAAAGCTGAAGCTAGAAAAAAGGCTAGAAAAAGAAAAAGAGGACCATATAGAAAAGCTTCACCATTAAAATATAAAGTTTAAAATAATGCTTTTCCGAAAGCTTTATCTTCAACATTATAAAGCATTTTTCAACAAAACAATAAGAGAAAAGTATTTAAATTATTAAATTAATTTGTTTTAATGCGCGAGGATAAATAAAAATGCCTACAGCATATGATGTTCCTGCTGATATACTTATAAGCAGGGTTGCAAAATATTTAAAGGAGAATATTGAGGAGGTTTCTCCCCCAGCTTGGAGTCTAGTAGCGAAAACAGGCTCCCATAGAGAAAGGCCTCCACAAAACCCTGATTGGTGGTATATTCGCTGCGCTTCACTTCTTAGAAAACTTTATATTCATGGTCCTTTAGGAGTTTCAAGGCTTAGAGGTAAATACGGTGGAAGAAAACGTAAAGGCAGATCCATAGAGCATTCTAGAAAAGCTGGAGGATCAGCCATTAGAAAACCCCTTCAACAATTAGAAAAAGCAGGGTTAGTTGAAAAAATTGATAAAAAAGGTCGAAAACTCTCTAAAGAGGGAATTAAACTACTTGATAAAATAGCAGCTGAAATCTTGAAAGAGCTTAAAACTGATTAAAAAGGAAGGTTGAAAAATTTTGGGAAGAAAAAAATGGAGTGCACCTAGAAGAGGTTCATTAGCATTTACCCCTAGAGCTAGAGCTTCAAGCTGGATTGGAAAAATAGGATATTGGCCTAAAATTGAAGGTCCCCCTACCCCATTAGCTTTTGCAGGTTATAAAGCCGGAATGACTCATGTAATTGCAATAGATAATGTAAAGGGTTCTTTAACTTATGGTAAAGAAATAGCTATTCCAGTAACCATTATAGAGGCTCCACCAATGCTTGTTGCAGGAATAAGAGTTTATGAAAAAACCCCTAAAGGGCTTAAAACTTTATCTGAAGCATGGATGGAAAAACCTCCAAAAGATTTCGAACGTTTAATTCCCTTGCCTGAAAAATTTGATACTGAAAAACAACTTGAAAAAATATTCTCTTCTATAGATAAAATTGCTGAAGTTAGAGTTCTTTTAGCTACTCAACCTCGTTTAGTTAAAAAGGGAAGAAAAAAACCTGAGCTTTTAGAAGTTAAAATTGATGGAGGTTCCATTAAAGAGCAATTGGAATGGGCTAAAAAAAATCTTGGTAAAGAAATTAAAGCTTCAGACATTCTTAAGGAAGGACAATGGATTGATGTAATTGCTATAACTAAAGGAAAAGGTTTTCAAGGACCAATTAAAAGATTTGGAGTTGCACGTTTACATCATAAATCTAGAAAAACCGTTAGAGGTGTAGGATCCATTGGACCTTGGCATCCACATTATGTAATGAGAACTGTTCCAAGAGCTGGTCAAATGGGATTTCATCAAAGAACAGAATATAACAAGCAAATTTTAAAGATAGGGCGTGATGGAAAAGAAGTAACTCCCAAAGGCGGCTTTTTAAGATATGGAATAGTAAACACAGAGTATATAATGCTTAAAGGTTCAGTTCCAGGTCCATCAAAAAGATTAATTGTTTTACGTTATGGAGTTAGAGCTAAAAATCTTCCAGCTGAACCACCTAAAATAGAATATATTGATTTAGAATCTAAGCAAGGTGATTAATTAAATGTTAATTCAATCATTAAAAACCAAAGTTTATGATCTTGAAGGAAATGAAAAGGGAGAAATTGAAGTTCCACAAGTTTTTCTAACACCAGTAAGATTTGATTTAATTAAAAAAGCAGTTATAGCCATTCAATCTCATCGTTTTCAACCTAAAGGAAGAGATCCCATGGCTGGTAAAAGAACAACAGCTGAATCGCTTGGAGTTGGCTATGGGCTTTCTAGGGTTCCAAGAGTTAAAGGAGAAAATTATCCTAAAGCTAGGCAAGCTGCTTTTGCTCCAAACACTGTTGGAGGAAGACTTGCATTTCCACCTACACCAGAAAAAAAGATTAAAAAGAAAATAAATAAAAAGGAAAAGCTTTTAGCTTTAAAATCAGCTATAGCTGCGACAGCCATTAAAGAGTTAGTTTCCAAAAGAGGACATAAATTTGATTTAACAAAAACTTTTCCCTTAGTTGTTTCTGATGAAATTCAAAATATTGATAAAACATCTAAAATTATTCAAATTTTTAAGAAGCTTGGAGTTTGGGATGATGTTAAAAGGGTTTCATCAACAATTAAGATTCGTGCTGGAAAAGGTAAAAAACGTGGTAGAAGAAAAAAAATGAGGGTTGGTCCATTACTTGTTATTATAAATGATAATGGTGTTAAAAAAGCTGCAAGAAACATTCCAGGTGTAACAGTTGTTGAATTAAAAAATTTAAATCCTGAACATTTAGCTCCAGGCACTCATCCTGGAAGATTAACAATATGGGTTGAATCTGCAATTAAAGCTTTATCTGAGGGAGCTTTAAATGGCTAAAAAACCTTTAGATTTAATTCTTTATCCATTAATTACTGAAGATACAGTTTCTTTAATTGAAACTGAAAATAAATTAACCTTTATTGTCGATATTAAAGCTAACAAGAAGGAGATTAAAGAAGCTATTGAAAAACTATATAATGTTAAAGTGGAAAAAGTAAATACATGCATAACCATGGATGGAAAAAAGAAAGCTTATGTTAAGCTTAAACCAGAATTTAAAGCTTCAGATTTAGCTATTAAACTTGGAATCCTATAAAAAGGTGAATTAAATGAAAACAACATCTTCAAAACCTTCTGTTCAAAGAAAACTTTTTTATAATGCACCTATGCATTTAAGGCGAAAGTTTCTTTCAGCACGTTTATCCAAAGAATTAAGAGAAAAATATGGTGTTAAAACGCTTCCAGTAAGAAAAGGAGATACAGTAAAAATTATGAGAGGCGATTATGCAGGGGTTGAAGGAAAAGTTTCTGAAGTAGACTTAAAAAAAATTAGAATTTATATTGATAATGTAACTAGAGAAAAAACTTCAGGTTCAACAGTTAAAGTTCCCATTCACCCTTCAAAAGTAATGATTATAGGGTTAAATTTAGATGATAAATGGAGAGTTGAATCTCTAGAAAAAAAGAAAGCTTGAAAAAAGGGAAGTTAAAATGGGTAAAAAAGGCGGTTCAAAACATTTAAAAAGGTTTAAAGCTCCACCATTTTGGCCTATTCATGTTAAAGAAAAAACATGGACTGTTAAGCCTAGTCCCGGGCCACATCCAATTTATGAAAGCATCCCATTGCTTTTAATTGTTAGAGATATTTTAGGTTATGCTAAAACAGCTAGGGAAGCTAAAATAATTCTTTCTCAAGGAAAAATTAAAGTTGATGGAAAAGTTAGAAAAGATAAAAAATACCCAGTTGGATTAATGGATGTAATTGAAATTGAAGGCGTAGAAACGCCATTTAGAATTTTACCAGTTTATGGAAAAGGCTTAACTTTAATTGAAATTTCAAAGGATGAAGCTGCCTTTAAACTTTGCAGAATAGAAAATAAAACCACTGTAAAAAAGGGAAATATTCAATTAAACTTGCATGATGGAAGAAATCTTTTAATTAAAGTTGAAAACCCGAAAAATCCAGTTGAAGACATTTATAAAGTAGGAGATACTATTCAATTGAAAATTCCAGAAGGAAAACTTTTAAACCATATTAAATTTGAGGAAGGAGCATGCGCATTAGTAACTTCAGGAGCGAACATGGGTCGATGCGGAAAAATAATTAATATAATCAAGGGAACAGCAACTAGGCCTGCTATAGTATCTCTTGAGGATTCAATGGGTAAATTTCAAACAATCTTTAATTATGCATTTATTGTTGGAAAAGAAAAACCTTTAATAAAACTTTTAGAGCCTCAGTTAATTAAAATGGAGGGAGCTTAATGGCTTTAAATGATCCTTTAGCAAATGCATTAGTAACAATATATAATAATGAGGAAAGACGAAAAAGAGAATGCATAATTTGGCCAGCTTCAAAACTTATAGGTAGAACACTTAGGGTAATGCAAAAAAACGGTTACATAGGAGAATTCGAATATATTGATGATGGTAGAACAGGAAAATTTAAAGTTCAACTTTTAGGTAGAATAAATAAATGCGGAGCTATAAAACCCCGCTTTTCTATTAAAAAAGATGAAATAGAAGAATGGGAAAAAAGATATTTACCTGCTGAAAACGTTGGTATATTAATATTATCTACACCTAAAGGGGTAATTTCAAATAAGGAAGCGAAAGAGCTTAAAGTTGGAGGAAAACTTTTAGCTTATGTTTATTAAAGTTTATTAAAATTGAGAGGAATGCATATGGCTAAAGGGCCAAGATATCGCCTTCCATTTAGAAGGAGAAGAGAAGGAAAAACTAATTATAAAAAAAGAAAAGCTTTAATTTTATCTAAGCTTCCAAGATTCATAGTTAGATTAAGTAATAAATATGTTTTAATTCAAATTGCTGAAGCTAAACCTAATGGAGATCATATTTTAGTTTCAACCCACTCTATAGAGCTTAAAAAGCTTGGTTGGAAAGGAAGCTGCGAAAATACTCCTGCTGCCTATTTAACAGGCTTTTTAACTGGCCTTAAAGCTTTGCAAAAAAACATTAAAGAAGCCATTTTAGATATTGGTTTAAGAAAAGCAACAAAAGGTGCAAGAGTTTTTGCAGCTATGAAAGGAGCTTTAGATGCTGGATTAAAAATTCCTCATAGCGAAGAAATTCTTCCCGATGAATCAAGAATTAAAGGTGAGCATATAGCTGCTTATGCTAAAAACCTTTCTCAAGAAGAATATAATAAAAGATTTTCTAAATATTTAAAGGATGGTTTACCTCCAGAAAAATTACCTGAGCATTTTAATGAAATAAAAAATAAAATACTTGAAAGCTTAAAAACTTTAACTGCTTAACAAGCATAATTTGCATCCTGAGCTTTTCAAGTTTGGCACTTCACTCATATGCATTTCACATAATGCTTTTTCCTTTCTTAAAAGTTTGCATGCTTCACAAACTTTTCCTAAAACATTCTCCATATTAACTTCATCTTTAGATAATTCATCAGTTATAGCTGTTACAGCATCTTCTAAAATTTTATTTTTTTCAATTTCTTTTAAAATTTTGCTTCCTCTATAACCTTTCATATATTGAGTTATTGCAGAAGGTGTAACATTCATTTTTTTAGCTATTTCAACAAGCTTAAAATTATGTTTTTCCATTAATCGCTTAGCTACTAAAGCTCTTATAACCGGAAGCATATTAGCAACTATAATCATGCATGGAGGCTTCATAAAATCCCCTTTTTTTATAGTTATCTTTCAATTTTTAGGAATAAAAATTTAACGGTGATAATTTTATTTTCCTATTTTTAAGTTTTTTCATTTATTTTAATAGATGTTAAGAAGCCTAAAATTGAAATTAAAGGGAAAATAAGAAACGCTTGAATATAAGATCCATATAAATCTACTAAAAATCCCACTTCATATATTGCTATTATTGCAGCTGCATGTCCAATAGTTTCTAGAAAACCTGCTCCTGAACCAGTTAACTTTAAAGGTAAAATATCAGCTATATAAGCAAAGAAAAGACCGCCTGAAGCTTGAATGCAAAAACCTGCTAAAAATAATGATAAGGCTAAAAAAATTAAGCTTTGCTTTAAATAAATCAGCATTAATGTTGAGGCTAAAAGAATTGCAAGTGTTAATGCTATTACAGATTTTCTTTTCCCCTTTAATATTTTATCTGAGATAAACCCACCTAATGGACCGCCTATAACTCCACCTGCTGGAGTTGCACTTGCTATTAAAGCTGCTTTTTCTAATGGTAGTTTAATATCTTCAACTAGAAAAGATGGAATCCACATGTTAAATCCATATTCAATAAATAAAGTGCTTGAAAAAGATATTGCAGCCATCCAAACATTTATATCAGTTAAAACTTTTTTAAATTCAATTATTTTTAAACCATTTTCTTTAGGAATTTTATAATTTAAAGAATTTTCACCTTTATCTTTTACTATAAACCAAAATAATCCTATAATTGTTAAAAGAATTATTGCTGGTGTATAAAAGGCTGTTCTCCAACCAAAATTAACTGTTAAATAACCTGAAAAAATATATGCTAAAGCTGAAAAAAATGGAACAGATGTTAAAAATAAACCTATGCTTATTCCCCTTTCCTTTTTTGAAAACAGGCTTGCAAGAAGCTTAATTGAGGGTGACCACCCCATTCCCTGCCCTAATCCATTAAAAAATTGAGTTAAAATAAAAGCTTCATAAGTTTTACTAAATCCAAAAAGCAAATTAGAAAAAACTATTATTAAGCTCCCTATCAATATAACTTTTTTAGAACCTAGCTTATCGCTTAATAAACCTGCTGGAAGCTGAGTAATCATATATGTTATCATTAAGCTTGAACCAATAAATGCAATCTGAGTATAAGTTAAATTCAACTCGCTTTTTAAAGATGGAAAAACAACAGGTAAATTAAGCCTATTTAAATAAAAAGCTCCATAAGTCACCCATATTACTAGCAGTATAAAATATCGTTTAATCAAATTTTACTTCTCCAATTTAAGCCTCAATTAATTATTTATTTTTCTTTAAAGTTTTAAATGCTTGAACAGCTGCAAAAACATCGCCTAAACCAGTTAAAACTTCAGCTTTAGAATTGATTAAAGTTGGAATCAGCACTAAATTATAACCGTTAATTTTAGTTTTTAAATTTTCAACTTTAGAAAAAGGTAATGCTTCAGCTTTTTTAATGTTAAAACTTTTAAATGTAAAGGCGGCTGAAATTAAACAAGCTTCTCTTAAGGCTTCAAACTCAATTTTCCAATCAAGCTTTGATAAAGAAAAAGCAAAAAAATTTGAATGTACACATATTCTTTCTAAATCATAGTTTTCAACAGCATTAAGTGCAGCTTCAATTAAATCTTTAATTTCTATTGATTCCGCATTTAAGTAAACTTGGCATTCTTTTTCATTCATTCCAATAGAATTGCATAAGCCGGCATCAGCAAATTTTTTTATAGCATAGCTTACAGATTCTTTTGAGCCTTCTCCAAGCTCTAAATGAATTTTCGGCTTATTTTTATAATCCAGCAAATCTATAACTTCATTTACCTTCCATTTATGCTCAGGCAAAAGCAAATGGGCAAAACCTAAAATTAAAACTTCAATGGAAGAGCATTTTGGAAGATAATTTAAAAACTCATAATCAAATAAACCCTTGCTTGACATTTCATCCCAAGAAAAAATTTGTCTTCCAAAAGCATAAATTCCCTTTTCTGGTTCTTCATGAAATTCAAATACTATATGCTCAAATTCTGGATCTCCATCTCTAATAGCTTCCTTTGGAGTTTTAAGTTTATTTCCACAAGCTACCATAAAATCTGGTGAAGCTAACATTAAACTTCTTGGTCTGCAGGGATAAGAAACTAATGTGGGAACATTTAATGTGTAAAGTGCTTTACCCATATGATAACTGTTTCCGCCTAATCTTTTAACTCTATTCTTAAATTTAATATTTAAAGCATCATAAAGATTTTTTGAAATTAAATATTCTTTTCCCCCTGTTTTTAAAGCTTCCTTAAGCGTATAAACTGCTTCTTCAATTCTGTTTAAAATTTGAGATGAAGGTTTTAAAGCTTCAGAATTTTTTATCCAATTTAAAACTTCATCATTAACGTTTACAAATGAATCCCAATTTACATAAAGGCCTGTAGCCACCTTAACCTTAACCATTTAAGCCTTTTCATCCCCTTGCTTTTTCAAAATAAATAAGTAATCTTTTGAAGATGAATCTGTTAAATTTTCATTAATAATTTTAAATTTGCTTTTTTTAATCATAGATTTAAGCCTATCTATGGTTAAAGCTTCTTTAAGAATGCTTATAACCCCCAAACCATTAGGTTTAACTACACGATAAAATTCTTTTAAGGCTTTAACACCATTTATTTCTCCTTCAACAACTGTAAAAGAAAAAACTTTAGTGAAAACATTATTTATAAAAGGTAAAAAGTTTATATCTGCAAGCACAAGCATTACTTTATTTTTACATTTTTCTCTTGCTTTTTTAAGCATTTCAAGTGAAAAATCCACTCCAATTATCTCCCTCACTTTATTAAGTAAACGAGAAATAAGCAAGCCTGTTCCGCAACCACAATCTAAACAAACATCCTTTTTGCTTAAATGCAGCATTTTCTCCATCAATAAGTATTTATTAAGCTGTTCTTCAAAATGAAGTTTATCATAAACTTTCGCTTCATTATTATACTTATTGATTATTTCTAATTTTCTTTTGATCGAAAACTTAAAATACCTTTCTGATCTCATTTATGTAGATAAAATATATGAAAAATCCTAAAAAATTTTAACTAATTTGAGGTGAAAAATTTTGAGTGAAGAAACCTTAACTACCCTTCTTGAGAAAGCTCCCACATCCAGGTTTCACTATTCTTTATTAACGATTTGCTGCTTAATTTATGGTTTTACAGCTATGAATGTTATGCTTATTAGCGCTACTTTACCGGCTATAGCAGCTGAATGGCATTTAAATAAAGTTATAGCTGGATTATTATTAAGCTCAGGTTATGCTGGAATGTTTGTTGGAGCTTTAAGCTGCGGAATAATCGCTGATTTAATTGGGCGAAAAAAAGCGCTTTTATTAACTATATTGATGGCATCTATTTTTACAGGGCTTTGCGCTGCAGCATGGGATGTTGCTTCAATGGCTTTCTTTAGGTTTTTAGCTGGTGTAGGACTTGGCGGTTCTCTTCCTCAACCAGGCGTTTATATTTCAGAATATACTCCAGCTTCTAAAAGAGGAAAGTTTCTTGGTTTAACTGAAACATCTTGGGTTTACGGTGCTTTATTAGCAGCTATTTTTCCATACTTTTTGATTCCAACTTATGGTTGGAGATTAACTTTTCTAGTAGCTTTTATACCATTAATTATTGCACCATTAATTGTATTATTTCTTCCAGAATCAATTAGATATCTTGAGGTTAAAGGACGGTTTGAAGAAGCTTTAGCTACGCTTAAAAAAGCTGGTTTAATTCAAGAATCTATAAAAACCGTTAAAAAAACTGTTTATCAAAAATATTCTTTAAAAAACGCTTTAAAAGAATTATGGTCTAAAGAATATAGACGAAGAACATTGGTTTTATGGATTATATGGGCTGTTTTAGTTTATACCTATCATGGAATTTTTCTTTGGCTTCCATCAATTTATGTTGAAGTTATGCGTGCTAAAGAATTGATAGGACCGCTTTATTGGTATTTAATTATAACTTTAATGCAGGTTCCAGGATATTACTCTGCTACATTTCTTTTAGATCCTGCTGGAAGAAAACCCGTTCTTATAGGATATTTAGCTTTAGCTGGATTCGGAAGCTATATGTTTGCTGTTGCTAAAGGTTTAACCAGCATTTTAATATGGAGTGCTGTGGTTTCATTCTTTAATTTAGGTGCATGGTCAGGTTTATACACTTATACACCTGAGCTTTATTCAACTAGAATTAGAGGAACAGGTTCTGGAGCTGCAGCTAGCATAGGTCGATTAGCTGGAATAGCCGCCCCAACAATAACAGGCTATATATGGGCTGCTTGGGGTCTTTCAGCAGCCTTTTTAATATTCGCTTTAGCCCATTTTATAGCTGCTTTAACAACAGCTTTTCTAGGAATAGAAACAAAACAAAAAACTTTAGAAGAAATCTCAAAATAAACTTTAAATTCTTTTCTTAACAAAATCTTCAGCTTTAAAAATTCCTTAATTATTTTGCGAAAGCTTTAGCATAATTTAATTAAGCCTAAAGCTTAAATATTAAAATTTTCTTCCTCTACTTTAATTGTTACATTAAAGTGTTTATTATGGAATTAATCATGCTTTTATTTTTAATAATTCTCGGTATTTTGGTTGGAGCTTTTGGAACATTAATTGGTGTAGGAGGGGGCTTTATCATAGTTCCCTTATTAATTTTAATTTATAATTTTGAACCTAAAATCGCTGTTGGAACAAGTTTAATGACAGTTTTTTTAAACAGCTTTTCAGGTTCTTTAGCATATATAAAGCAGAAACGAGTTGATTTTAAAACAGGATTTTTATTTGCTTTATCAACAATTCCAGGCGCATTTCTAGGTGCTTCCATAGTTAATTGTATTAAATCTAATTTATTTAAAGCTATTTTTTCATTAATCCTTATTTTTCTTTCTCTTCAACTTATCATTAAACCTTGGAAAAAATTTTCTAATTTAAAAATTAATGGAAACTACCATAGAAAAATAGTAAATGGGAAAGGTAACATTTATGAATATTCAATTTCTTTAACTAAAGGATTATTAATAAGCTTTTGTGTAGGTTTTGTTTCAAGCATTTTTGGTGTTGGCGGTGGCATAATTCATGTTCCAGCAATGATTCTTTTACTGGGTTTTCCCACTCATATAGCTACTGCAACATCGCATTTTATTTTAATTTTTACATCTATTACAGGAGTTTTGACCCACGCTTCATTAAGTAATGTTAAGCTTAACTTTGCTATACCTATAGGTTTTGGCGTAATAATAGGTGCTCAAATTGGCGCTTTTCTCTCTAAAAAAGTTAAAGGGAAGTTTATTGAGAAAATTCTTGGGTTAACGCTTTTAATGCTTGCTATACGATTAATGCTTGAAGCTTTTTAGTTCACTTCTATAGGCTTAATATGGGGTTGAAGAAAAATGAAGAAAATAAATCTTGTTAGATCATTAATTCATTTATCGGGTTTTTTAACAATTTTTCTAAGAATAAATTTGGGTTTAACGCTTGTGTTATTGCTAATCACAGTCACATCAATTATCTATTGTCTTTCTGAATTTTTAAGGTTAAAGGGGAAAACTTTTCCTTTAATTAAGTTAACTATTAAAGCTGCTAAAGATGAAGAGAAAAAAAGCTTCATCATTAAACCTATTTATTATGCTATTGGAATTGCTTCAGCACTCATTTTATTTCCAAACAGCATTGGGAACTCAGCTATTGCAATTTTAACTATTGGAGATAGCTTAGCAGGTTTAAGTGGAACAACAATTGGTAAAACACCTATTCCATACAATAAAAATAAAACTGTTGAAGGAAGCTTAATAGGTTTTTCAATTGCTTTTTTTGCAGCTAACCTTTTTTCACCCATGAAAATAGCTTTAATTGGAGCTTTTGTAGGAGCCTTAACAGAAAGCTACAATAAATTTATAGAAGATAATTTATTTATTCCCTTAGTTAGCGGATTCATTATGTGGATTTCTTCCTTCTTTATTCTTTAACTTTTAATGTTTATAAAATAAATTTAAAATTCTTCTTTCTAACTTTAAAATTGAAAAACCTATAGCCACACCTATTAATCCGCTAAATATTACATCTGAAGGCCAATGCACACCTACATAAATTCTACTGTATGCCACTAAAGATGAAAAAATATAAAGAGGAATAGTAGCTTTTTTAATTTTTCTTCCAAGAATTGTTGCTGAAGAAAACGAGCTTACTGAATGTCCACTTGGAAAACTAAAATCTTCTTCCCTATCTAAAACCTTAGCTTCAGCCAAAACTTGAAATGGTCTATCTCTATGAAAACCAATCTTCATAAAAAAAGTTAAAACTCCACCTATTAATAAAGTAAAAGCCAGAATAAATGCTTCTTTTCTCCTTTTTAAAAACCAAAGAAAAACCGCTATTGCAAACCATGATGTTATTGATCCCATATAAGTAATTGTTAACATTAAAAATTCGAGACTTGAGTTATTGTTATTAATCCAAAGAAAAACTTTTTCATCAAATGAGTTAAACCATGCATTTCCTTTAATATTAAAAAATTTTATAAGAAAAACCTCTAGGCTGTTAAGTAAAATTATGAATGCAAATGAAAAAGCCATTAAAAACAAGATTTTAAATAAATTAAATTTAATATATTGATTCAATTTACTTTACTCATTTTATTTAAGCGTCATCAATGAGCCCTTGGAAAATAAATAGCGTTTTTAATAATTTTTAAAGAGCATGCATGATTTTTAGAGCAATAAGCTTCGCATTCTTCAGCTAACTCAATAGTTAAATATCCTAAACCACATTTCTCGCAAATAAAGATTTTTTTATTTTCAATTATGATTTCCTTAACCATTTTTAACCCTTTGTTTTTAATTAATAACGGTTGTTAAACTAATTTAAATTTTTCCATTTTAATTAACGAAAGATTTAAAATAAGATGATTATAAACTGATTTAAAGGCGATGTTTATGGAAGAAAAATATTTAATTAAAAAAATTAATGCGCGCGAAATTTTAGATTCTAGAGGAAATCCAACTATAGAAGCTGAAGTAATTACTAAAGGAGGTTTTATAGGCAGAGCTTCTGTTCCTTCAGGAGCTTCAACAGGAAAATATGAAGCTTTAGAACTTAGAGATTTAGATAATTCTAGGTTTCTGGGAAAAGGAGTTTCTAAAGCTGTATTAAATGTGAAAACAAAAATTTCTGAGGCTTTAATTGGAATGGATTGCAGAAAACAAAGAGAAATAGATGAAAAAATGATTAAGCTTGATGGAACCAAAAATAAAAGCATGCTTGGTGCTAACGCTATTTTAAGCGTTTCTTTAGCTAATGCTAAATCTGCTGCTAATGCGCAAGGAATTCATTTATATGAGTATTTAGGTGGAGTAACCGCTGCAACTTTACCCATTCCAATGATGAATATAATAAATGGTGGAAAACATGCTGGAAACAAATTAAAAATTCAAGAGTTTTTAATTCTTCCTGTAGGTGCAGATTCATTTAAAGAAGCCTTAAGAATGGGTGTTGAAGTTTACCATAAATTAAAAAATATTTTAAAAGATAAGTATGGTTCTTCAGCAATTAATGTTGGAGATGAAGGAGGCTTTGCGCCTCCAATGGAAAAAACAAATGAAGCTTTAGAAGCAATTATAAAGGCTATAGAGGAAAGCGGCTTTAAACCAAATAAAGAGATTCTGTTGGGTATTGATGCTGCCGCCACCAATTTTTACAATGAAAAAGATAAAAAATACCATATTGATGATAAAGCATTAACATCTGAAGAAATGTTAGATTTCTATATGGAATTAATAAAAAGTTATAAAATATTTTCTATAGAAGATCCATTTCAAGAAGAAGATTTTGAAAGCTTTGCTCAATTAACAAAGCTTGTTAATAAAAATATTCAAATAGTTGGAGATGACTTATTTGTTACAAATATAGAAAGATTAAACAAAGGAATAAATATGAAAGCTGCTAATGCATTGCTTATGAAAGTAAATCAAATAGGAACCCTTACTGAAGCTATTGAAGCAGCTGAATTAGCCTTTAGAAATGGATATAAAGTAATTGTAAGTCATAGATCTGGCGAAACTGAAGATTCAACAATTGCTGATATAGCTGTTGGAATAAAAGCTCAAGAAATTAAAACTGGTGCTCCAGCTAGAGGAGAACGAACTGCAAAATATAATCAACTATTAAGAATAGAAGAGTATTTAGGGAGTTCAGCAAGGTATTGGGGAAAACTTTTATTTTAATTTCACTTAAAATTTTCTTTATATTTTTAAGCGAAATAATTTAATGATAAGCTAAATAAAAGCATTTATAATTTTGAACATCTAAAAAATAATTGGATGCAAGAGGTTTTTGAAATGAGTAAACGCATTCCCATTATGAAGGGTTTAAGCGGTAGAGAAGCCTTAAGATTAATGCAAAAAATGGGTGTTGAAATAGAGGAATTAAATAATGTTGAAAAAGTTGAAATTAAAATGGGAGAAAAAAAGATTATTATTGAAAACCCTAAAGTTGCTGCAATTAAACTTCAAGGACAAACAATGTATCAAATTATTGGAAATGAAATAAAAGAGATTAAAATTGAAGAGCAAAAAATAAAGGAAACAGTTTTAGAAGAAGATGTGAAACTTGTAGCTGAACAAGCTGGTGTAAGCTTTGAAGAAGCTAAAAAAGCTTTGGAAGCAGCTGGAGGAGACTTAGCCCAAGCCATTCTTTCATTAAAAGAGAAAAAATAATTAATATTAATATTTCATTCTTTTAACATGGATATGCTCCGCAAATTCTGCAATAATTTGTTTTAATTGGTACTCCTGCTCCACATTTTAAGCATGCCTTCTCCCCTTTCTTAGGTTTAGGTATTTCACCCACATGTTTCAAATATAGCTTAAAGTAATACGCTTGCTCTAAACTATCTAACTTTACTATTTTGGAAAGTTCATTAAATTCTTCTTGAGTTGTTTGAAGAATATTGCTTATTTTTCTGCTTTCGCTTCCCACTTCTATTGGATCCTTGTTTCTCCAAATAATTTCATTAGGAAGAAGCTTTTCAAAAGCAATTCGTAAAATATATTTACCATAAATGTTATTTCCTATTTTTGCTATTTTAAGTTCAGCAGGGATTTTTAAAGCTAAATCAATTACTCTTTTATCTAAAAATGGTTGAAGCACTTTTAACCCTAAGCTTTCACCTATAGGTTTAGCTGCAAAAAACCAATTTTTCATTGTTTTCCTTATCCACTCATTAACTTCATTTGGTTTAAGTTTAAATAAAAATGGATAACCAGCAAAAAGCTCATCTCCCCCATCACCTGTAACTATAGATTTAAATCCATATTTTTTCGCGTAAACCATAGCTATATATAATGGAATATCATTTCTAACTTCCATAGGATCAAAAGTTTTAATAATTTTGATAACTTGCTCAGCTGCTTCAATAGCTTCTTTAATATTAAAAATCTTGATAAAATTTTGAAGTTTAAAATGGTTTGCAACGATTCTTGCATATTTTAAATCTGGCGCCTCATTAGTAAATCCAACTGTTATCGCAAATGGTTTAAAATACTTTATCCCTAAACATGCAATTATTGATGTGTCTAAACCTCCAGAAAGAAGAATAGCATCAGCACAATAATCTTTAATAACTTCATTAAAAACATTTAAGATTTCATTTTTTAAATTCATTTTAAATTAACCTTTATAATATTTAAAATGTTATAATTGTTAATTTGGTTTTTCTTGCTTTTAATTATTTCAACCCGTTTTTTAAATATAGGTCCATAAGTTACTAATGTATGATATTCTCCATTTTCACCAAGCAAATCAACATTAATACTTTTAAGATACTCAATAAATTTTTCATTAAAGCTTTGACCTAACCATTCTTCACTAATTAAATTGGATTTAACGCTTATAATTATGGCTTCAAAACCATATGAGAAAAACTCATCAATTATTTTTTTATAGTTTTCATTCCAAAGAGGCTCCAAAGCTTTAATGCCCACTTCATTGCAAACATTTTCCACCCATTTTTTATGCTCTAATAAACGTAAATCTCCAAAAACACCTGCTTCAACACCAAATTTTTTTAATTGTTTTATAGCTTCTTTAAATTTTTCTTCATAATTTTCCCAAGAAGTTTCCTTGTAAATAATTGGTTTTTCAACAGCCTTAGCCTGAGCTTCAAGAATCTTCTTTTTTAATCCATGGCTTTTAGATCTTAAACCCTTTTCATCAAGCATTGTTAATAAAAAAGAAATGTCAACACCATTTTTTAAGGCTCTATAACATGCTAAACAACTATCTTTTCCCCCACTCCAAGAAACAAAAGCTTTCATAAACATCTTCCTATTATCAAACATCAAGCGCTTTTAGAGCTTCATTAAATGCTTAATTAAACCTAAAGCAGTTAATGAATATCCATTTATATAAATTAAATCTCCCAAACTTAAGTAGAATTCTGAGTTAATGCTGGTTGCTAAATTAAAAAATATATCTGCTAAAAATATAACTATTATACCTAAAACTAAAATTAACCAAGCTTTTGAAATTTCTCCTCCTTTAAAAATTCTATATACAACCATTAAAAGACTTAAAATAATAATATCAGCTATTAAATAATAGCAATAGATTACTTGCTCTAAAAATGAAGCTTTATAATAAATAATTGGTGTTAAGAAAATAATTGCTAAAATAACTATTAAGGTTAAGAAAATAATTAAAAACCGTGTTAAGCGCTTCAATACAAGATTAGGTTTAAAAATTGTAAAAATTATATAAACGCCTATACCAATAAAAATGTATCCCCCCATCCAAAGAAAATCCATTAAAGATGGAAAAGGCATCTCAACATTTAAAACTCTACTATAGATAGGCCATAGGAATTCACCTAAAAACCATAGGGTTAAACCTGCTGTTAAAAAGGAAAAGCATTTACCAAAAAGAGAATTAAAAATACCATATTTTTTAATCAACAAAAAGCCGGCAGCAACAGGGAAAAAAGCACATATAGCCACAGCATAATCTGTAAATAAATCTAGAAAAGGACTGTTTAAAGTTAACATAATTAAAGCTATTGTTGAAAATATCGCTTCAATAATAACAACAATCATAAAAAACATTTTTTGCATAAATAAATCCAATTTTTATCTCGCCTTTTTTGTAAAAATTACCCTCTTATTTACTTTAATTTGAAAAATTTAAAAATTTAAAGTTTATCGTTATATTTAGAAGCTGAAATTTTTAAGCTTTTAATAAATCAATAAAACTTTATAAGCAAATTAGTTAGTAAAAAGCCTATTAGAGATAGCAATGTCTATTTCCCCAGAACTTTATGAAGCTATTACCCGAATTGTTGAGCAAAAAATTAGCGAAATTAAAGTTACGCGAGAAAATTTTAATAAATTAACCAGTATCGTAACTGAGCTTTCTAATAATATTTTAAAGCTTGCTGAAGCTCAAGTGAAAACTGAAGAAAGAGTTGCAAGCCTTGAAGAAACTGTTAAAAAACTTATTGAAGCACAAGTAGTAACTGAGGATTCTCTTGCGAAACTTGCTGAAAGGGTTACAAGGCTTGAGGAAGCTGTTGAAAGGCTTGCTGAAGCTCAAAAGCGAACTGAGGATTCTCTTGCGAAACTTGCTGAAAGGGTTACAAGGCTTGAGGAAGCTGTTGAAAGGCTTGCTGAAGCTCAAAAGCGAACTGAGGATTCTCTTGGAATGCTTTTTAAAGCGGTTAGTGGACTTTCAGACACCATTGGCTTTGGACTTGAAGATATAGCTAAAGTTATGCTTCCTTCATGGCTTGAGAAGCATGAGCGAATCAAAATTGAAGAATTAGAAAGGCGATTCATAAAAGTTGATGGAGAAGAAATTGAAATAAATCTTTATGGTGAAGGTAAAAAAGGGCGTTATCCAGTAGTTATAATTGGTGAAGTAAAATCGAGAATTCATGGACGCGATGTTAAAGAGTTTTTTGAAAACTTTAGTAAAATTAAAAAAGTTTTTAAAGAGAAAAAGGTTATTCCATTATTGTTTGGGTATTGGATTCATCCATCAGCCTCATCTTTAGGTAGAGAACTTGGCATTAAATTAATAGCTTCTTATCAAAGATAAAAATGAAATTATTTTGGAGCAATTTTTATTCTCTCTTACCTTAGATGTAAAAGAAGTAAAACATTAATGTAACTAAAAAGTTTAATCAGGTAATTGAATCGAAGCGAGAGGTTATATTATGGTTAAAATTCTTAAGGCTGATGAAAACTCCTTAAAAAAAGCTGCTTTAATAATAAGGGAAGGTGGGCTTGTTGCTTTTCCTACAGAAACAGTTTATGGGCTTGGAGCTTGCGCTTTTAATCCCACAGCTGTAGCCAGAATTTTTGAAGTAAAGCAAAGACCTCGTTTTGATCCAATTATAGTTCATATAGGTGATTTTAAAGATATTTATAAATTATGCAGTAAAGTAAATGAAAAAGCAAAGTTGCTTATTGAAAAGTTTTGGCCTGGACCACTTACATTAGTGTTGCCAAAATCTAATATTATACCTGATATAGTAACTGCTGGGCTTGATACTGTAGCCGTAAGAATGCCATCGCATCCCATAGCATTAAAGCTTATAAAAAAAGCTGAAGTTCCAATAGCTGCGCCAAGTGCAAACCTTTTTGGATATTTAAGCCCTACAACAGCAGAGCATGTTGCAGAACAATTAGGAGATAAAATCGATTTAATAATAGATGGAGGTAAATGTCCCATTGGTGTTGAATCAACAGTTTTAGATCTTACAAATGAACCTACAGTTCTTAGGCTAGGTGGATTACCTATTGAAGAAATAGAAAAGGTAATAGGTAAAGTAAAAGTTTTAACACTTAGCGAAAAACCTCGTTCTCCAGGTCAATTACCTCGCCATTATTCTCCAAGAACACCGCTTAAAATCATTAAAGAAAATGAAGAATTAACTATTCAAAAAAATGTAAAAGCAGGATTGCTTGCATTTAAGCAACCAAGAAATAAATATAAATTTCTTTTTAAAGAAATAGAGGTTTTATCTGAATCTGGAGACTTACGGGAAGCTGCCTGCAATTTATTTTCTTGCTTACATAAATTAGATAAAGCAGGACTTGATGTAATTTATGCAGAACCAGTTCCAGAAATAGGTCTTGGAAGAGCAATAATGGATAGACTTAGAAAAGCGGAAATAAAGTAAAGCATAGTAAAAACGTCATAATTCAGATTTGAGATTTAATTTTACAATTCTTTTGTTTTAAATAAAAACAAAATTTTTAGGTAAGTTTTACTATAACTATAATTGCTTTTTCCATCAACTTAAGGGGGGAGTATAAAAAGAATATATTAAAATTATGCAAACTGTTTATTCTAAAATGGGGCAGTCGTCTAGCTTGGTCTAGGATACCAGCCTGGGGAGCATAAAAGCCTAGACCGCTGGTGGTCACGGGTTCAAAATGAACCCTTAAGAAAAAAGGGTTCATGAAAATCCCGTCTGCCCCACCATAACTTATCTAGCTAAATCAGTTTATATATTTCATTTTATTCTCAAGAGTTTATTTTGAATTGAATAAAATTAATTCTAAAGCTACTTTAAGGATAACTGAAAAGTTTTAAAGGTTATTTCTTTATGCTTAAGTATCCTTTAATATTCTTTATTTTTGAAGCTTTTTTTAATTCAAAAGCAAGTTTCTCCATTTTTCTTAAAAGTTCCTTTTCAGTTTTATTTTCTTCTATTAATTTTACAAATTTACTTCCAACTATAACCCCATCTACTCCAAGCGAAAAGAATTTTTTTACATGCGTAGGTTTAGAGATTCCAAAGCCTACAGCTAAAGGAATTTCTCCATTAACTGTTAACAAAGCTTTTTTAATAAATTCAACAGTTAAATCTTGAATTTTTTCTCTAACACCTGTCACACCAAATGTTGAAATTAAATAAAGAAAACCTGATGAGGCTTGAGCTATTATTCTTAATCTTTTAATTGATGTTGATGGAGCTGCTAAAAAAATTGTATCAATATGATGTTTTTGGGCTTCTCGTTTATATTCATCAGCTTCTTCTATTGGAAGATCAGCAGTTATCACTCCATTTACTCCATTTAAGCTAGCAAATTTAAAAAACTTTTTTAATCCAAATTTATAAATTATGTTATAATAGGTTAATATAACTATTGGAGTTTCTTCATTTTTTTTCTTAATTTTTCCTATTAAATCTAGAATTTTCTTTGGTGTTGCACCTGCTTTTAATGCTCTTTCAACTGCTAATTGAATTGTTGGTCCATCAGCTATTGGATCCGAAAAGGGTATTCCAATCTCAAGAATATCTACTCCTCCGCTTATTAAAGAATCAGCTATTAATGGAGTTAACTTTAAACTTGGATCTCCACCAGTAATATAAGCTATTAAAGCTCCCTCTCTTTTCTCTTTTAATTTAATGAATTTTTCTTTAATCATTATAACTTAACCCCAAGATATTTTGCTACAGATTCAACATCTTTATCTCCTCTACCTGATAAAGTAACAACTATTACTTCATCTTTTCTCATTTTAGATGCTATCTTCATTGCGTAAGCTAAAGCATGAGAAGGTTCAAGAGCAGGGATTATCCCTTCAAGCTTTGATAATTCAAGAAATGCTTTAACAGCTTCTTTATCTGTTACAGCAACATATTTAACTCTTTTAACATCCTTAAGAAATGCATGTTCAGGTCCAACCCCTGGATAATCTAAACCAGCTGAAATGCTATGTGTAGTTTGAATTTGACCCCATTCATCCTGAAGAATATATGTTAGCATTCCATGAAATACTCCTTTTGAACCAGCACATAAAGAAGCTGCATGTTTTCCAGTTTTTAAACCTAAACCGGCAGCTTCAACTCCATAAAGCTTTACTTTTTCATCATTTAGAAATGGATAAAATGTTCCTATAGCATTGCTTCCTCCACCAACACATGCTATTAAAGCATCAGGTAATCTTTCTTCTTTTTCTAAAATTTGTTTTTTTAATTCATTTCCTATAATGCTTTGAAATGTTCTTACAATTTTTGGATAGGGATGCGGTCCAACAACTGAACCTATAAGGTAATATGTTGAAGGAAGGTTTGTAACCCAATCTCTTAAAGCTTCATTAATAGCATCTTTTAAGGTTTTTGAACCTGAATTAACTTGATGCACTTTAGCACCTAAAAGATTCATTCTAAAAACGTTAAGTCTTTGTCTTTTTGCATCTTCAGCACCCATATATATTTCAGCTTTAAGTCCTAAAACAGCACATGCCATAGCGGTAGCAACCCCATGCTGTCCAGCTCCAGTCTCTGCTATAACCCTAGTTTTATTCATTTCTTTAGCTAAAAGAGCTTGCCCAAGTGTATTATTTATTTTATGTGCTCCTCCATGAGCTAAATCTTCTCTTTTAAGATAGATTTTTGCTCCACCAACCTTTTTAGTTAAATTTTTAGCGTAATAAAGTGGTGTTGGTCTTCCAGCATACTCCGCTAGTAAATATTTTAATTTAGATTGAAACTCTTTATCAGCTATTAATTTTTCATAAGCTTCTTCAAGCTCTTTTAAGGCGGGTATTAAAGTTTCTGGAACAAATTGCCCCCCATATTCTCCATATTTTCCTTCTATAGGATAATCTGTATACTTCATTTTTTCAATCCCTTCGCTTTTTCAATAAATTCAACCATTTTTTTATAATCTTTTATACCAGGTTTAGCTTCAACTCCACTTGAAACATCAACACCATATGGTTTAACAATTTCAATTGCTTTTTGAACATTAATAGCTGTTAATCCTCCAGCTAAAATTAAAGGTTTAGGATAAATTTCATCTCTAACTTTTCTGCTTAACCTCCAATCATGCGGTTTACCTGTACCTCCAAGTTTATTTAAGGAAAAAGAATCTATTAAAATGGCATTAAAACAACAAGCTTTTTTAACTTCTTTAAAAACAGTTTTTTCATCAGCTTTGATAGGTTTTATGATTGGTAAACCAATTTTCTTTAACTCTAAAGTTGAAATATTGTTTCCATAAATTTGAAGGGTTTTAGGCCTTAAACTTTTTGTAATCTTAATTAATTCTTTAATGTTTTTAGGTTTTGTAACAAGAACGCTATCTATAAAGATAGGTGTTTCTTTAATAAGTTTTTTAGCTTTTTCCAAAGTTAAATTTCTTGGGGAAGATGGAATACCAACTATAAATCCTAAAGCATCCGCTCCAGCTTTAACTGCTAAAGCTAAATCTTTGCTTCTAGTTATTCCGCATATTTTAACCTTCATGCATTAGCATACTCCCTAACCTTTTCTTTAATGTTTTTTGAAGTGATTATTGATGTGCCTATTAAAAATGCATGAACACCAAGTTTGCGAAGTTCTCTAATATCCTCTAAAGATTTTATTCCACTTTCGCTTACAATAACCTTATTGTTAAAATCAATTTTTCTACTTAATATTCTTTTTGAAACATTAATGTTTACATCTAAGGTTTCTAAATTTCTATTGTTTATTCCTATTAAATCTGCTTTAGTTTTTATTGCTGAATCAAATTCTTCCTCAGTATGCGTTTCCAATAAAACTTCTAAATTTAATGAATGTGCATAATCAATTGTTTCTTCAAGATTAAGTTTACAAAATCCTTTTTCAAATAAAGATTTAATTAGTAATATGGCGTTTGCTCCAGCATTAGCTGCAGCTTCGATTTGAACAAAGCTTACTATAATATCTTTCATTAAAATCGGTAATTTAACTTGCTTCCTAACTTCAATTAAATCATTTAAACTTCCCTTAAATCTTTTAGGTTCCGTTAAAATTGATATTCCAATAGCTCCTCCCATTTCCATTTCCAAAGCAACTTTTTTAACATCGAGTTTATTTACTAAATCACCTATAGATGGGGAGCGTTTTTTAATCTCAGCTATAATAGGCGTGTTTCTACTTTTTAAAATAGCATTTTTAAGGCTTATGGAGTTAAATGAAGCATTTTTAACACATTTATAATAGTTTGAAGCAACTCTTTCTTCTGCTTCTCTAACTAAAATCTCTAGAAAACTAGGCATATTTTGCTTCAAACTCCTCAATTTTAGATAAATTTCCGCCGCTAGCTTTAATTAAACGCTTTAACTTTTTATATGCGCATCCGCTTTCTATAGTTTCTCTAGCTAATTCTAATCCATAACTAAAATCATCTGCTTTTCCTCCTAAAATTAATCCTGCTGCAGCATTAACAAGTGTTATTTCCATTTTTGGATCATTCATAGAATAAACTCCATTTAATATTTTAAAAATTATTTCAGCATTTCCCTTAGGATCTAAGCCTGCTATATCTTCAGGCTTCGCCTTTTTAATCCCAAGCCTTTTTGGTGAAAAAAGCATTATATTGACTTCTTCATTCTTTAGCCAAGCCATCAATGTTTTTCCTATTGTTGATATTTCATCTATTCCATCTAATCCATGAATAACCATTGCTTCTTGACAACCAAGCTTTTTTAAGGCATATGCTAAAGGTTTAACTAAGGATTTATCATAAACCCCTAAAAGTTGGGTGTTTGCGTCTGCAGGGTTAGTTAATGGTCCTAAAATATTAAACACAGTTCTTATTCCTATTTCCCTTCTTACTTGAGCAACATTTTTCATAGCTTCATGAAAAACTGGAGCAAACATGAATCCTATCCCCTCATTTTCAATTATTTTTTCAACTTCTTTTGGAGTTAAATTCAATTTTAACCCCAATTCTTCTAAAACATCTGCGCTTCCGCTTTTGCTTGTTACTGATCTATTCCCATGCTTAGCCACAGGAATGTTCGCTCCAGCTATAATAAAAGCTGCAGCTGTGCTTATATTAAAAGTTTTTATTTTATCCCCTCCCGTACCACATGTATCAATCAACTTTCCATTAACTTTAGGCTTTATTTTATGGCAGAATTTCTTCATAACTTTAGCAAATGCAACTATTTCATCTATAGTTTCTCCCTTCATTCTTAAAGCTGTTAAAAATGCGCCAATTTGAGATGGAGTAGCATTTCCATTCATAATTTCTTCCATAGCTTTTTCAGCTTCTTCATTAGACAAATCAAATCCTTCAGTAACCTTTTTTATAAATTCTTTAAGCAATTTTTCATTCACCATCGAGAAAATTCTTTATTAAACGTTTTCCTTCAAAAGTTAAAATTGATTCTGGATGGAATTGTAACCCCTCGATTGGATACTCTTTATGTCTAACACCCATAATCTCCTTATCATCCATTGACTCAGCTGTTATAGTTAAACACTTTGGAAAGCTTCTTTTATCTCCAACAAGCGAATGATATCTTGTTGCTAATAAAGGATTTTTAACTCCCTTAAAAACTCCTTTACCATCATGAAGTATTAAACTTGTTTTTCCATGCATAATTCTTTTTGCTTGAACAATTTTTCCACCAAAAACAGATATAATCCCTTGATGTCCTAAGCAAATGCCTAACGTTGAAATTTTAGGACTCATCTTAATTAAGATTTCTGAACAAAATCCAAAATATCTTTTATCCTCAGGCGTTCCAGGTCCAGGAGAAATTATGATTTTATCAGGCTTAATTTTTTTAACTTTTCTTAATGAAGCTTCATTATTTCTTAAAACTATAGGTTTTCCTCCAAGCTCACCAACATATTGATAAAGGTTATAAACAAATGAGTCGTAATTATCTATAATTAAAACTTTCATTTTTAAATTCACCTTGAAGAAGCTTTTAAAGCCTTTAATAAGGCTTCAGCTTTATGCTCTGTTTCAAACCATTCATTTCTTATAGAGGAATCAGCTACTATACCGCTTCCAGATTGAATATAACCTTTATTTTCATTTGCTATTAATGTTCTAATGGTTATAGCGAAGTCTGCATTTCCATTATATGAGAAATAACCTACTGCTCCAGCATAAGGGCCTCTTCTAGTAGGCTCTAATTCATCTATAATTTCCATAGCTCTAATCTTAGGTGCTCCAGAAACTGTTCCAGCTGGAAACACAGCTCTTAAAGCATCATAGCAACTTAATCCCTTCTTTAATCTTCCAACAACCTTTGATACTATATGTTGAACATGGCTGTAACGATGGATAATCATAAATTTTGGAACCTTAACACTTCCAAACTCAGAAACTTTTCCAACATCATTTCTAGCTAAATCAACAAGCATTATATGCTCTGCCTTTTCTTTTAAATCTGATAAAAGCTCTTTAGCTAACGTTTCATCTTCTTTAAGGTTTCTTCCTCTAGGTCTTGTTCCAGCTATTGGAAAAGTTTCTATTACACGATTTTCAACTCTAACAAGCATTTCAGGACTTGAACCAATGATTTGACGCTTCCCCATTTTTAAGAAAAACATGTATGGTGAAGGATTCATTTTTTTAAGGTTTAAATAAAATTCGGTTAGGTCCCCTTCAAAGTCAAACTCATACCTTTTAGATAAAACAACTTGAAAAATATCGCCTGACTTAATATATTTCTTAGCTTTTTTAATAGCTTCTTTATATTCGCTTCTTGTAAAGTTTAATTTAAATTCACCAAGTTTTATTTTTTTATTATCAAAATGAAGCTTTTCTGCATTTTTAATAAACTCTAAATTTTCTTCTTCATTTATACAGTAGTAAAAGGCTCTTTTTTTATAATGATCAAATATTACACCATCATTAAATAATCCCCCTTCTAAATCTGGAAAATTTAAATCATCTATAGGATTTCCTGGAAGTTTTTCCCAGTAGCGAACAGAATCATAAGAAATATAGCCTACAAAACCTCCAATGAACCTAAAAATAGAATTTTGAAAATAATTTTTTTTAGTTAATGTTTTAATTAGGCTTAATGGGTCTTTAATGGTTAATGCAATTTTTTCTTTTTTATTTTGAATTATTGCTTTCCAATTCTTAATTTTAATGAGTGTTGAAGGGTTAAAACCTAAAAAAGAATATCTAGCTAATTTTTTAGGACCCTCAATAGATTCTAAAAGAAATGCATAATCGCAGAATTGATAAAGTTTTAAAAAGAGTTTAGCTGGGTCTGAAAATGGAATTTCCTTTATAATTATTGGAGATGAACATTCAATAGTGGAATGATATCCAAACATAATCCCTCATTATAGGCACCTCTTTAGATGTTAAATTTATGTTCATAAATGTTATATTTAAATCTTTCTAGTATAAAAATGTTCATTCTTCTAAACAAATGACATAAATAATTAAAATTAAAATAAATAAAAACATTTTAATGTTTATAATAATATTTATAAACAGAAATTACAGCTATTTTAAAGGTGAAATAAATGGAAGAAAAAGGTTCGCTTGAACCTCAAGCTTATAAAGCATTAGCTAATAAATCCAGAGTTGAAATTCTTCATTTACTCTATAAACGTCCTATGAGTGTAGAAGAAATAGCTGAAGAAACTAATCTTCAACCAATAACTGTACGGCACCATCTACGCATTTTAGAAGAAGCAGGTTTAATAACGCAAAAAGAACATCGAATAGGTAAGGCTGGAAGACCATGCGTAAAATATGAAATTTTGAAATCATTTCATCCACTTAGCTTTCCAAAGCGGCAATATTTAACGCTTTTAACATTTCTTGTTAAAATTATAAATCTTTCATTAGGTGAGAAAAAAGCTATAGAGCTTTTTAAAAAAGCTGGATTTGAAATGGGTTTAAATACATTAAAAAAGCTTGAAGCAAAATATGATATAAAAGAATGGACTCCAGAAACCTTTAAAGAATTTTTTGTAGAAAAATATTTAAGAGAAGAAGGTTTTGAACCTGAAATTATTGAAGTAAACAAAAAAGTTGCATATAGACTTCACAATTGTGTATTTTTTGAATTAGCTTTAGATAAACCAGAGATAATATGTGATATTTTTCATGAAAGCTTTAATAAGGGAGTAAGCAGTGCGCTTGAAAATAAAGTACGCTTTTTAAGGCTTAAATGCTTAGCTCATGGAGATCCATATTGTGAGCATGTATGTGAATGGATTTCTTATCAACAATGAAAATATAAGTTAAATGATAACTGCTTTGTTTTAACTTTTTAATTTATTATAAGCTAAAATTCATACCAGGGATACTTTACTCTAAGAGTTTTTCTTAATTGTTCATTCAAGATTTTGTCTAAGCTCTTTTGTTTTTGAGATAATGGTAATTTTTGGAGAATATGGTGGGGGCCAACAGCTGTAATGGGGCTTTGTTGAGCTATAGTTATAGGTTTTGGTGGAATAGCTTTTAATTCATTTATTATTTTTTTACTTGCTTCCTCTAATGAAAGATTTTTTTCTTGAATTTCCTTTGTTAAATTTCTTATTAATGGTTTAGGTATAGGCCTAAATCCATATGGAAAATCATCAATTTCATCTTTTTTAATTTCTTCATCAAGTTTAACTCCTATGCCTATAGGATTTGCTTTAAAAATTGTATCAAGCTTAATAATCCATGCTTCTTCATTATTGCTGAAAACTACATCCCAAAAACCTGAGGCGTTTCTACTAATTAAAACTTTCCAGTTATTAGGCTTTTTATTATACTTCTTGAATACTTCATATAAAATTTCTTCATAACTTTGTATTTCCAATTTTACTCAATTAAAAATTAATAGTAAAGTAGAATTTAAATAATACAGTTAAGCAAAAGGATTTCTTATTTGTTTTTTGTCTTCTTTATGGGGAAACTGGCAATAAAAGGATTAAAAATTATTTCAGCTGCTTTAAGATCCTCTAATTTATTAATGTTAAAAAAACTTAGCAATTTTGAATCGTACTTTTTAAGTTCTTCTATGGGAACATAAATCACATTTTTTAATTTACTAATTACCTTTGAAATTTTTAACTCTTCTTTTTTTAAAGCATCCTCAATTAAGGGAATAATTGTATTTACCTTATAAACAGAGTGAAGGGGTTCAATATATCCACTAGGCCATTTTGGAATTGCTGCGTCAAATCCATTAGCGCATTTAAAAAGGTGCTTTAATAAATCTGTGTTTATAAATGGTGAATCACATGGTAATACGAGACTATAATCTGTACTTGCCATTTTCATTCCAGTTAACATTCCAACTAAAGGACTTTGAATATTAAAAATATCCTTCACTATAGTAATGTTTTTTGGAAGCAAATTTTTATAAACTTCTTCTTTATCCTTAACCACTACAATAACTTTATCTACAACTTCTAAAGCCACATTTATTACGTAAATTATCAAAGGTTTACCCCTCAAATTCAGTAAGGCTTTATCTTTACCTAATCTTGAACTTTTTCCACCAGTTAAAATTATAGCTGTTTTCAAGCTGTTTTAACCTCGAGAGATAAATTCATTACATAATCTAAGCCTATAAGACTATATATAAAAGCATTTTTTTATTTTACTTGATGGGCTTGATTAAATTTGGTATTTGTATTGATGATGCTTGGCGATATATGGGTTTAAAGCCTCCCCCATCAATAGTAATCCCTCATATTTTTCTTTCATCTTTTCCATCTAAAAAAATTAAGATCTTAAAACCTAGTTTCCTCTATAAGAAAGTTAAATTAAATTCAGTTAATTCCTTAGCTGAAACCTTAAGCAAAGTTAAAATAGATTATGTTAGATTTTGGCTTCAATGGAACTTTATTCAACCTAAATTATTGAATGTTAACGATTTTCAATATAATTGGAATGCATTAGATCGCTTTATTAATACATTAAAGCAAGCTGGTATAAGGCTTTTACCAGTTGTTGGTTGCGGATATCAAAGAATGCTTCCTGAAAGTATAGATCCAACTAAAAATCCAAATGAATATATAAAGGCTGTTTATGAATCTACTAGAGAAATTGTTCATAGATATAAAAATTTGATTAAAATTTGGCAAATTGAAAATGAGCCTAACTGGTGGTTTGCTCATTATGCAGCTGGTTGGCGTAAAGGCTTAATTTGGATAGATCCTGTTAAAGGTTTAAGATTTAAGCAAATGCTTCTTTCATCTCTTAAAGAAGCTGTAAAAAATGAAGATGGAGGTGCTCAAATAGTAATTAATTTAGAGGTTGATAGAAAAATTAAAGATTTATCTTTTTATGCGCAATACTGCGATATTATAGGTTTAGATTATTACCCAAATTATTCTCATGCTAAACCTATAGATGTTTCAACTTTAATTCCTAAAGCTAAAAAAATTTTTGAGGAAACTGGAAAAGAAATAATTGTTTGCGAAACTGGTTATCCATCTGGGCCATCTTGGCTTGGATATAATAAAACACTTCAAGCTGTTTATATTAAAAAGCTTGAAGAAACTTTAATTAATGAAGATTTAATTAAATGTGTTTTTATATGGAGGTTATCTGATAGTGAATGGCGTTCTTTTCCAGAGCATGAAAACCATTTTGGGCTTATAGAAGCTGATGGAACACCTAAACCTTCATGGCACACTTATTTAAACTGGATTAAAAAATTTAAATAAGTTTATATTTTTGGCTTCATAAAATGAATTTTAGAGGTTTTTGTTTTGAATCAAATTTTAGTAGAGGAATGTATGAGCAAACCTGTTAAAAGCGTTAATATTGAAGCTAATGTGCGAACCGTAGTTAAGGAAATGAATAAACATAAAATTGCCTCAATATTAGTTGTTGATAACGATGGGAAACCCGTTGGCGTAATAACTGAACGTGATATTCTTCAAAGGGTAATAGAGGAAAATCAAAGTTTAGATTTAACTAAAGCAAAAGATATTATGTCATCTCCAATTCACTATATAAATTCTAAAAAAACAATAAAGGAAGCTTGCGAATTAATGGTTCTTTTTAAACTAAAAAGGTTAATTGTAATTGATGAAAATAAACCAGTAGGCATAATTACTATAACGGATATTATAAAAAAAGTTTTAAATTTGCATAAGGAGCTTTTAGAAGACTGGGAAAAAAACTTGATAAATGCTTGGGAATCGTTTTAAATTATTAAGAACTTATTTTTTTTAATGTTTCTTCTAAAAATTTTTCTCCTTTTAAAAGAAGCTTTCGTCCTTCATCAGTTATTTCATAATATTTTCTGGCTGGTCCTTTTCCTTCTTTTTTTTCTTCCTTTAAAGAAATATATCCTCCTTTAACAAGTTTATAAAGAACTACATAAGCTGTAACAGCACCTGGTTTAAATCCATATTTTTCTTGAATAAGCTTTCTTATTTCATATCCGTATTTAGGTTTATCCTTAAGCAAACTTAGAATATATAGCCATAGGTTTTCTACAGTCATTTTCTTCACTAATCTTTCATAAGCCATTTTTCACTCAACCAACTTTCCTATGCTTTTTAAGTTAACAGTTAAATTTATATTTAAGCTTTACAAAGCTATTTTATAATTATGAAATAGTTTCTGCTAAGGGGGAAACTCATGAAAGAAATTAGGGTAGGCGTCATAGGTGTAGGAAACTGTTTTGCTGGGCTTGTGCAAGGAATAGAATATTATAAAAGAAATCCAGATAAAACAGTTATTGGAATCATGCATGAAGATATAGGAGGTTACAAAATTTTTGATATAAAATTTGTTTCAGCTTTTGATGTAGCTGAAAACAAAATTGGAAAAACCCTTGATGAAGCTATTTATCAACCTCCAAACTGTGTTGATTGGTTACCTAAAGTTCCAAAAATAGAAACTATTGTTAAGGAAGCCCCCATTCTAGATGGCGTTGGCGTTTATGTAGAGAAAATGATTAAACCAATTAAGCAAACAAAAAGTGATGAAGAATTAAAACAAGAAATAATTAAAGAGTTAAAAGATACTGGAACAGAAATGCTTCTTAATTATCTTCCAGTAGGAAGCGAAAAAGCTGTTAGATATTGGAGCACTATAGCTTTAGAAGCTGGAGTTGGAATGATAAATTGCATGCCTGTTTTTATTGCTTCAGATAAAAATTGGGCTGAAAAATTTGAAAGAAAAAAGCTTCCTATAATAGGTGATGATATTAAAGGTCAAGTTGGCGCTACAATTTTAAATCGTGTTCTAGCTAAATTATGCGATGATAGAGGAACAATCATAGATCAAATGTATCAAATAAATGTTGGTGGAAACACAGATTTTGCAAATATGCTTGAAAGATCAAGGCTTATTTCAAAGAAAATTTCCAAAACAGAAGCTGTTCAAAGCCAATTAACTCAAAGATTAAGCGATGATAAAATATATGTGGGGCCATCTGATTTTCTCCCATTTTTAGGAAATACAAAAATATGCTATATTAATATTAAGGGAAGAATGTTTGCAGATAGACCATTTGAAATAGAATGTAAATTAACTGTGGATGATAAAGCAAATTCTGCTGGTGTAGCTGTAGATGCAATAAGATGCCTCAAATTAGCTCTTGATAGAGGGGTAGGCGGCCCCCTTATTTCACCATCAGCTTATTTAATGAAGCATCCTCCAATTCAATATAGCGATGCTGAAGCTAAAATATTAATGGAAAAATATATTGCTGGAGAAATCGAAAGATAAAAAAGATAAAAATTGCTAATTTAAAATAGCGAAAAACTCAAAAGAAAGCTTTTCAATTTTTAAAGCTTATGAAAAAACCTTTAATAAGGCCTATAGTTAAGCATAAAGGTATAACGCGTGAAGGTAAAGGATTTAGCTTAAAGGAGCTTAAAGAAGCAGGATTAACAATAGATTTAGCTAAAAAACTTAATATAGCAATTGATAAACGAAGAAGCAGCTTAAGAAAAGAAAATGTAGAAACATTAAAGGAGTTAATTAAAAATCTTAAGCAATAACTTTAAGCAAATTTATTAATTCGCTAATGTTTTTTACTTCATAATCTGCTTTAATATCCTCATTAATTTCATAGTATTTATTGTTTAACTTTGCTTCTCCGCTTGTAATTAAAATTGCAATCATTCCAGCTGCTTTAGCACCTTTTACATCATAGTTTGGATCATCTCCTACAAAAACAATTTCTTTAACACTTAAGTTTAAGGAAGCTGCAAGCTTCAAAAATAAAATTGGATTTGGTTTTCTCCATCCAATTTCTCCTGAAATAACTATTGAATTAAAAAATTTAAGTAAATCTCCCTTTTTCAAAATTTCATAAACTGTTGCTGGATTTGTAAAGTTTGAAATCAACCCAAGCTTATAATTTTGTTTTAAAAAAGATAAAGTATTATAAACTTCTTTTGGAATTTTTGCAGATTCTATATAAGGCTTAAAATAAGCTTTAATGCTTTCCTCTAAAATTTGCTCTTCATATGTTTTATCAAAACCTAGCTTTATTAAAGCTTCTTTTAACCAAACCTTGTTATGAATTTCTCTTTCTGTTTCTTTTCTAATTTTTAAATATTTTAAAGCAGCTTCTTCATAAAACATTTTGAATATAGAGAAATCTTTTTTAAATCCATGCTTTTTTAATACTTCATAAAGATTTTTTAATGCTTCCTCCTCTTTTTCCTCAATTTTAACTAATGTTCCAATTAAATCAAAGGCTACTGCTTTAATCAATTTTTATTCACTTTCGTTTTTAAATTTAAATAAAACTTTTATTAATTTTTTACTTTTATTTTTAATTGAGTTAAAGGTTGAAAAATGGAAAAGTTTGTTTAAAAAATAAATGTTACAAATGCTGCATTAAAACTGAAATGCTATTAAGCATAAATGATGTTGAAAAAATTAAAAGTTTAGGTTTTAAAGAAGATTATTTTTTAACAAAAAGAAATGGCTGGTTAAAGCTTAAAAATAAGCATGGAAAATGCGTTTTTTTAAAAAATGGAAAATGCATTATATATGATTTTAGACCTTTAGGTTGTCGACTTTATCCTTTAATTTACGATGAAAGTAAAGGGTTAACAATTGATAAATTATGTCCCTTTAATAAAGAGTTTAAAATTTCAAAAACAGATAGAAAAATTTTAATTAAGTTTATTAAAATTCTTAAAAAGGAAAGAATTGAAAGATTAAAGATTCACAATACCCATTGTTTCTAATAGAACTTCTTCATTAACTTCTCCAGCTGTATAAGTAAATCCAGATTTAATATTATTTATTGTGACTTTAGCTGGTGCAAAGAGGTTGGGGTCAATCTGGTAAAAATCAAAGTTTGCATCTTTTAATATTTTATAGAATGGTTTTCCATAATCTTTAGCAGTTGATGAAGGAGCTTGCTTAACTATTTTTTTTAATTTTTCTTCATCATCAAAATTCACTATATAAAATGTTACACCACCATAATAAAGCGCATCATTCGTTCTACCCATAGCTTTCATTGATTCTGGATGAATAGGAGCTATAGGTGCATAACCTGAACCGTGAAGAATCATTTTTGGATCAAAACCTAATTCATTTAATTTATGAATTCCAGTTTCAACTATTCTTCCTGAAATTTGAGTTGAACCAGCAAGGCTTGATGTAGGTGTCACAATAACATAAAGGTTTTTTAATTCAACTTTACATTTTTCTGCAATATAATTAAGCGCTTCAGTTGTTGGAAGCTTATCTGATTCTAAAACTATAACTGCATGCTTAGCTTCATCCTTATAATTTATTCGTTCATAAATTTCCTTGGGTTTTAAAGATAAAGCTCTAGCTGGTCCAGAACCCATAGCAAAATAATCTCCAACCTTAATTCTCCATCCTGCATATTGAGCTGCTAAAGTTGATATTGCTGGATAATCTGTTTCAACAAAAACTGCTGGCAAAACTATTTTTCCAAAGTTTTGATGAGTTAGCTTGGCTTTTCCTAATCCTCCCATACATATTTCTGTTATTATTAATCCTGCTGAAATACTTCCATCAACCTTCACACCAGCATCAATTATTATGCTTCCTCCAGCTCCCTCGTAAACCTCAACTTTAAAATCTTTTTTTTCATCTATAAGTTTTTGAACAAGTTTAACAGCTTTTTCATTAACGCTTTCCATTTAAATCACTCTCTCCAAAAATTCTTCCCAAAACTTAAGTTGAGGATTAGAATTAATTGAAACATAAAGTTTTCCAATGCCTTCTTCATTTAAATCACCTGTAAACAAATAAAATGGTCCAGAAATTTTTTCTTCCTCAACTTTCACTGAATCTTTAATATCATCTATGTCGAAGCTTGGTAAAACAGATGGTAAAAATCCTAAAATAACTATTTTACCATCTTTCATTTCTGCACCTGCTCTTCCTTCACAATTTCCTTTTATAAATATTGTTCCCCCTTTCATGTGAATTCCTGGAAAAATTCCAGCATTTCCATAAACTTTTATAATTCCATTAATCATCCATGCTCCAGCTTCAACTCCGCAATTTCCCTTAACTATTATTTTGCCCCCTTTCATTCCCTTTCTTCCTCCTCTATAACCTGCTCCAATAAAATCTCCTGCATTCCTCTCAATTTCTATGGTTCCTCCAGTCATTTCAGAACCAACCCAAGATCCAGCATTACCCTTAACTTTAATTAAACCCCCACTCATTTTTTCACCTAATCGTAAACCTGCATTTCCATCAATAATCAACTTTCCCCCATTCATTTTAAATCCTAAACCTCGAGCTTTAGAAAAATCTCCAACAAGTTTTATTGTTAAATCTTCTTCTTTATTTTCGCCTTCAACATGAAAAATTTCATTTATCTTAACTTTTTTATTTCCTTCCCATAACTCAAGATTTTTTACTTCATCTATTGTTTTTCCAACTAAGTTTGTTGGTGAAATAATTGAGGCATCAAGTGGAACTTTTAATTCTTTTTTTAAGGTTAAAATTAATCCACTCAATTGTTAAACCTCCGATTGCACATTTAACATAAATGAGTTATGTAAGTAGCTTTCATTAATAATATAATTCTCCATTTTCACAGTATAGTATTCTTCAAACTTCATTTTTAAATTGTTTAGCATTGATTTTTGAATGTCTTCAGCAACTTTAGAGTTAACCCAGTAAATTTTCCCTTTTGAAGAAGATACTATTTCCCCATTTTTCGCTACTATTTCTCCATCCTTAATTGTATATGCTGTTTGCTTAAAGGCTTTTTTAATTAATTTATAATCTTTTGAAGGATCTAAACTTTTATAATTTAAATTGTAAATTGCCACATCTGCATCTGCACCAACTCCTAAATGCCCTTTATTTTTTAAACCTAAAGATTTAGCTGTGGCGGCTCTAGTTATTATTGCTATTTCATAAAGCGTATATTCTCTATCTATTCCAGGTAAATCAAGCCTTCTTTTAGCATTTTTATTAATTTTATTTAGTGTTTTTTCTCTTGCTTTCCTACTCATTAACCAAGCTATAACTTTTGGATAATGTGTAAATGGACCGCCGTTTGGATGATCAGTCGTCATATGAATTTTCCAAGGATCCTTTATTAACAAAGCTAATTCTAAACCAATACCCCATTGAATAGCATTTACGTAATTAGATTTTTTATATCTAAATGGAACAACTCCAGCTCCGGTTTCAGCTTCAACATCAGCGTTAACCCATTTTTCTCTTGATAAAAGATAAAGAATATATTGAAACGGTCCATCAGCAGTCATCGTTGTGGTATCAGAAAACGTTACTTGACCAATATCAATTTCAACATGAGTATTTTTATTTATGTAATTTGCTATTTCAGGGGCTCCTGAAGCAAGATTTAACCATGATGTTCCAGCAAATCCATTGAATTGAACATGAGTAACATGAATTGAAACTTTTCCATCTTTAGATAAATCCTTAACAGCATCCATTGTTTCTATAGTAGTAACATAATTTCCAGGTTTTCCAAGATTATTTGTATGAACATGAATTGGATGCGGTAAATTTAAAATATTGTTTATTTTACAAAGCCATCTTACAATTTCTTTAGGTGTTACATTAAAATATGGAACTTCCTCATCTAAATGAGATATTCCTTTTCCCCAACCCCAAGCTTCAGTTCCACCTGGATTAACAATTTTTATTGCATAACCTTTAATTGCATTAAGAAGCCAGCTTACATAAGCAGCACATTCTTCAAGCTTATTCTCCTTTAAATATTCCATTATAAACCAGTTATTTCCTAAAAGGGGGAAGCAACCCTTATCAATAATTGGTATATCCCGTAATTCTTCATGTGTATGCCTAGTTTTTAAAGGTGGAGTAGCAGGTTCAAAAACAGTAGTATAACCCATTTTTGCATATCTATAACCTGTAGTAAATGTTGAGGGAACTGAATATCCAACCCCTGATCTAGTAACCTTTGTTTTAACTTCAAAATCTTTAACATGATCTTCAGGTCTTAATATTCTTCCAGCGTTAACCTTTGATCCAGCTATATGCGAATGAATATCTACGCCACCTGGCATAACAACCATGTTAGAAGCATCAATAACTTTAGCTTTGGAACTTACCTTATCAACTATTTTTCCATCCTTAATAAATATATCCATTTTCTCTCCATTTATATTGTTTAATGGATCAAAAACAAAACCATTTTTAATTAAAATTTCACTCATATTACAACCTCCATTTTTCACTCTTTAAGTTTTTTAACATTTACTAAAATTTCGGTTATGATTTCTTCATCAGATTTTAAGCCTAAAGGAGGTTCAACAAGTTTTTTGCACTCTAATGGTACACCATCCATTCTATAAACTGTTCCTCCAGCTTCAATCCCTGTTATAGCTGTTGGAATAACAACAGTTGAAATCAATGTGGTGGCATTTTTATGGGGATCTATTGTTATTACTGGAATCTTCATTAAATGTTTTACTGCTGAAACTGGAAAATGAGCTGCTGGATCGGAACCTACTATTAAAGCTGCATCACATTCCCCTCTAGTTAAAAGTTCTATTGTTGTTGTTTCTCCAGGATTATATCTTGGATAACCTTGGCTAAAATCTACTGCAAATGGATAACCTGTTTGCCAAGCTATCACTTCATTTGCTCCTGTTACATTATAATGTCCTCTCATAGGCATTATCAAAAATTTTGTTCTTTCATTTAAATCTCTAACTAAAGATAAGGCCGCATCTATATTTCTGCTTTTTCCAAGAGACATTGTTAACCCTAAACCAAAGAAAAGTATTCCAAATTCGCAGCTTATCATTAAATCAGCTAATTCTTCAATCTTGCTTGTTGGAACTCCAGCCACTTCATTTAAGTAAATTTCTTCTCCTTTAACAGCCATTCTTAAGGCTGAAAGCAATTCATAATCTTGGTTTGGAGCAACCTGAATAAACATATCAGCTAATTTAGCTGTAGCTGTTTTCCGAACATCCACTACTACAAGCTTTCTTTCTCTTCTTTCTTTTCTAAATTTCCCTTTGCTAAAAACTGTATATCTAGCTAAATGTCTTGGATGACTAAAAACAGGGTTTGAAGCCCAATAAATAATTAAGTCAGCTCTATTTTTAACTTCTCCTAAAGTACATGTTACTGAACCTATATCATGAACTCCTATTAAACTTGGACCATGACAAACAGATGTTGTATTATCTATAACGCCTCCTAAAGCTTCAGCTAATTCTACAGCTTTACCTATAGCTTCTGTGCTTGTTAAGCTTAATCCATATATTAAAGGATATTTAGCTTCAGCAAGAATTTTTGAAGCTTTTTCAATAGCTTCTTTAAGATCGCATTCTTTAAATTCTCCATTCTCCTTAATTAATGGCTTAACAATTCTTTCTTTACCATTATAATTTTGAAATTTACTTAATGAAACAGCGCAAGCATTTTTAACTTCAACTATTTTTCCATCTTTGATTTTAACTTCTAAATCATCGCAGCAGCATCCGCAAACTGTACAAACAACATTATTAATTATTTTTTCCATTAAATTATTTTCCTCCAGAAATTTTTTCTAAAACCTCTTTTAAAGTTAAGATTTTATCCTCCTTTTTTGCTGGAAAAACTTCAGCTTCAATCCCTTTAAAACTTGGCATTCCACTTCCATGTGTTTCAGGATCCATAATTAAATTAGCCCAAGGTCCATAAGGAATAAAAACTATGCCTTTATGAGGCGCTTGAGCAGATTTAACAGCTTTTAAAACAACCTCGCCAAATTTTGTTTTTACAATAATATTTTGTCCAGGAGATATGTTTAAAGCTTCCATATCGCTTGGATCAAGCTCGCATATAGCTACATTATTAAAATATTCTTCAGAAAGTTTTCCAGCTTCTTTACTTGCACCTTGCTGTAGGGTTCTTCCAGTTATAAGTTTAACTTTCATTGCTGAAAATTCACCTAGGCTTCTCTATTAAACGCCTTTTAGATAAAATTTTTCCATCATCATAATGTGGATGCCTAGCTACAGAATCGCTATTTTTCTCTATTTCTCTAGCTTCATCAATTAATTTAGCTGCTTCTCTAATTAATTCATGGGCGGCAGCAGCTAACACTGTATACCTTTGCCAATCTTTAATTACGAAGCATGCTTGAACATTCATTTCAGCAACTTTTTTAGCCATTTCATATGCTGCTTGAGCTTTAGCTTTAGCATAAGGATTTTGAAATTCAGCAGCTTCAACAGCAGCTTCACTATCAATAATTTTTTTTGGAAGCTGCGGTTTTTCACCTTTTTTTAAAGCTTCAATAACTTTATCTATTTCATTAAATAGAATATTAAAAGCTCCTGAACCAGCTAAAACTTTAATAACTTCAGCATTAAATAAAGCCATTTCAATTGGATCTAAAAATTCTCTTCTAGCACCAATCATGGGATCGCCTTCAATTATTAAATATCCAAAGCCTCCCTCCTCAAGTTTTTTAACAGCCTTTTTAGCTGGAGCATCTGAAATAACTAAAACTGGAATTCCTGCTTTACTTAAAATTTCCCTAGCTTTTTCAGGTCCAGGTAAAGAAGCATTTGGACTAACTACAATTGCTAAATCAGGTTTAAATTCAAGAAGTTTCCCAGCTATTTCAGCAGCTTCTTCAACATTCATTTTTGCTCCTGAACCAACGACTCTTACGCTTAAATCTTCTCTTTCAGCTCTTTCATCTAAAAGAAACTCTAATAATGGAGCGGCGCCTATATTTCCAAGTTTTGCAAATCCAATTTTAACTGGCAAATTTACTCACCTTAAACAAACCTTTCTTTTAAACATAAATCTTAAATTTTAACTTCTTAACTTATTAAATTTTAAATCTATTACTTTAAAAGGTTTAGGTTTGTTAAACTATGAGAATAATTAAAGATAGGGATGCATTGATTTCTAAAGAAAAAATAATATTTAGAGTTTTAGGATATACACATCCAACAAATGGTTTTGTTTGCGATGCTGAATACGCTCCTTCAAGCATATTTAACTCTAAAAACCCTAAAGCTTTAAGAGAAAACTTTCAAAAAGAAAAATATTTTAAGTTTTATGAGCATGAAGGAATAATTTTTATTAAAGAAAATTTCCCTGAATATCAAGTGTCTCTTCCTTATCTTAAAAATGAATTAGTTGGATTAAAGAAAAATCAGATTTTTCAAGTTAGGTTTCCTGATGAAAAATTAAAAACTATTTTTTATAGGGATGAAAATGATGAGTTAATGAAAGCTTTTCATAAAGTTTTGTTAGAAATTTTAAATCGCTCAAAATTATCCATTAATGATTTTGGAGTTTTTGGATCTATTCTTCATGATTTTTATCATCCAAAATATTCTGACTTAGATTTTATTATATATGGTAGAAAACAGTTGCTTGAATTAAAAAAGGTTCTAAAAGAAATTTATGCTGAGAAAAATTTTATGGCTAATGAATTTGAAATCCTACCATTTAAAGAAAAATGGAAATTTAAAAATTTATCCTTAAAAGAGTTTTTTAATCATCAAAAAAGAAAATTAATTTACGGTGTTCTCATTGATAAAAGTTTTAGTAGAAAAATAAAGGTGGAGTTTGAACCTGTTAAAAGCAATGAAGAACTTTCCATTCAACCTTGTATACCATTAAAAATTAAAAAACTTGGGTGGGCTTCGGTAATAGGGGAAATTGTTGATGATTCTGACTCATTTTTTATGCCTTCTATATATAAAATTGAAGCTGAAAAAATTAAGGGGGTTAAAGTTCCTCAAGTAGATTTTATAGTATCTTATGTGGAAGAATTTAGGATGCAAGCTGAAAAAAATGATAAAATTTATGCTAAAGGAAACTTAGAGCTTGTTGAATTACCAAATGGAAAAAAGTTTTATCAAATTGTTTTAACCTATAGCGGTAAAGAAGAATATTATGAGCAAACTTTGAAAATCTTAAATAAAAATTATTTATCAAAACAAAACACTATATAATGGCTTAATACACTTTTGTTTCTTTTGCTTCCTAAAACTTTTTAATAATTAAGTTTAAAAATAAAGTTTAAATGTTAATGTAAAGACTATTAAAAAGTAAAGGAGGGTTTAACTTGAAAATTGGAGATGTAGAAATTGATGATAATGATTTTGCTGAAGCTTTTCCAATGTGGGCTTCAAGAATTTTAATTACGGCTGAAAATGAAAAATGGGCTTTAACAGCTGCTAAAACAGCTACAGGATTTGCCTCCTCTATAATTATGTCACCTGCTGAAGCAGGTGTTGAGGGACATATTGTTTCTCCAAATGAAACGCCTGATAATAGACCAGGAGTTTACATTCAGATTTATCATCGATTTGGAAGTGCTTTAAAACTTCAAATGATAAGTCGTTTAGGGCAATGTGTATTAACCTGCCCAACTACAGCTGCTTTCGATGCTATGCCTCAAGCTAAAAAAAGATTAAAGGTTGGTCGAGCAATTAAATTATTTGGAGATGGATTTGAAAAAAGCGATGTTTTAGCTGGGAGAAAAATTTGGAGGATACCTGTTATGGAGGGAGAATTCATCATAGAGGATAAGTTTGGTGTTAGAAAGGGTGTGGCTGGAGGAAACTTTCTTATAATGGCTGAGGATAGAAAAGCTGCTTTAGAAGCTGCTGAAAAAGCTGTTGAAGCAATCCAAAAAATTGAAGGTGTTATTCTTCCTTTTCCAGGTGGAATATGCAGGTCAGGATCTAAAGTTGGCGCTAGAAAATATAAGCTTCCAGCCTCAACAAACCATCCGTATTGCCCAGCTTTAAGAAATATTATTGAAGACAGCAAGGTTCCTGAAGGTGTTAATAGTGTTTATGAAATAGTTTTCAATAGTGTTACTACAAAAATTTTAAAGAAAGCTACAGCTGCTGGAATTAAAGCTGCAGCTCAAGTTAAAGGAGTTAAAAAAATAAGTGCAGTTAATTTCGGTGGAAAATTAGGTCCAATTCAAATAAATTTAAAGGAGGCTTTAGAATCTAATCCTTAAAAATCTTTATGTAATCTTTTCCTTTAGCCTCAAATGAACCTATAACGATTCTAAAATAAATTTTATTTCTATTTTTATTTTCAACCCTTTCTAATTTTCCTTTAATTAAAACCTCCTCGCCAGCCTCAGCTATTCCAGCATAAAAACCTTCAAAAGTTACAATTTCTTCAACTTTAATCTCCTCATTATTATGCTTTAATTTAAAATCAACCTTGTATTTTCCAGGCATAAAAAAGGATTCATTTGCATCAATAATTTTTGTTTTAACTGTAACTAATCCTAATGAAAAATATTTTTCTTCGCCAAATTCCTCTTTAACTTCATTTTCAATTTTAACAGGATGTATAGAGAAAGGTGTTTCATGAAATTTTCCTTTATTCCACGCTCTTTCAAAAATAGTTAAAGCTTCTTTAAAAGTTAAAGGATAGAGTGAACCTTTCCCTTTATACCATTCCTTAAAATCTTTAATAGAAAACTTTTTAATTTCACCCTTATTTTTTAAAAAAATGTTTTTTAAGGATTCTTTAATAGCTAAACTATTCTCTTTTCCATAAACAGTTAAATCTATATCAGAAAACTTTAGGTTATGTAAATTAATTAGTATTGAACCTGTAACACCGAAATTTTCAATAGACACTCCACTTTCTTTAGAAAGTATTGAAGCCAATTTAACAGTTTTTCTTTGAAGCTCATCTTTAACTTTTAAATTAATCAATTCTTGAAGTTTTTCTTCAGGTTTATAATGAACAGCTATGTTTTTACATGGTACAGCTGAAAACTTTATATTGAAAACTTCATCAATATATTGAGGATAATGATTGCTTAAAAAACTCATCATTTTATTTACGTTATGCACAGTATAATCTTTAATTGGTCTATCGTAAAGGTGAGGAGCTTTCCCCCACATTCCCTTATTTGATGGTGCATATTTTAAATAAGCTATAACTTTATCTTTTGGATGCACATTTCCTAAAACTGTAAAATATAACTCTTCTAAAGTTTTAACATAGTCTCTATCTCTAAAACCTCTCAAACCTACAGCCTCTTTCCTTAACAATTAGAAAATCTTTATTGCTTTCTCCTAAAACTAATCTGTAAAACTCGTTCTTGTCTTTATCTATTACTTTTTCAAGTTTTCCTCTAGCAATTATTTTATCTCCAATTGAGGCATTTTCGCAAAATCTTCCTCTGAAAGAAATAATTTCCTTTATTAATCTTTTCTTTCCAAATAAAACTTTAACATTTGAAATTTCATATTTGCAAGGGGTTAAAATTTTTTCTTCATCATTAGTGATTACAGCTTCAATTTTGCTTATTCCCATCGGATAATAAACTTCATCTCCATAAACCTTTTTTATTTCATTCCAATCTTTAATGCATCTTATAAAATATGCTCTTTCATGAAATCTTCCCTGCAAAACTTTATTTTTTTCATTTTCATAAAAATCTTTAAAGTTTAAAGCTTCATTCATTCCTCGATTTAAGTAAATTTTATAAAGCTCTTTTTTATCGCATGGTTTAAATTCTTTTCTTTCTTGAAGCAACTTTTTTAAAGCTTCATAAACTTTAATAGCTGGTTTAAAACCGTAAACTATCACATCAATATCTGATTCATTTGTAAATAAATTAATTAATATTGAACCTGTAACACCGAATTTATCAATTTCTTGATTTGATTCTTTTGCTAATATTTGAATTAAATTTAAAGCATCTTCCTCAGCCTTTGATTTATCCTCCCTTAATAATTTTTTAACTTTCTCTTTAGGATTATAAATTTTATTAATCATGTTTATTGGAACGCCTTGCAATTTAGAATGAAAAACATAATCGTAATAAACATAAATTGGATAATTTCTTTCAAGAAATTTAAACCGTTTTTTTAAATCGTAAATTTTTGCATATTTTTCATTGTTAATGATTCGATCTCCTTTCTCACTTGGATAATAACGAATAAAACTTATTATTCGATTAGGTGGATGCAAATAACCTTTAACATCAAAAAAAAGCTTATCCACCGTTAAAAGAAAGTCCCCTTCCATAACCCTTACGTAAACCAATTTTTCTCCTCATTTGAAGCTACATAAACCCCGCTTTATAAACTTAATTTATTTGATTAATAGAGAAAATTAACCATTTCACTTTACAAAACATGTTCTTCTTGAAGCTTTTTGCCATGTATTAAAGCGCATTCCTAAAGCTAAATTAATTAATGATTGTAGGCGCTTCAAGATACGATTTTCCAAGGATAAAAAATTTTTTAATTTAAAGAAAAAGTTAAACAAGCCTTAATTTTCGCTGGTTACGTTTCTGAAAAAGAGTTACCTTTATATTATGCTGCTTGTGATGTTTTTTGTTTTCCAAGCTTATGGGAAGGTTTCGGTCTTCCTTTAATTGAAGCTCAAGCATGCGGTAAACCTGTTGTTGCTTTTAACCATTGCGCTATGCCTGAGGTTGTGAAAAATAATGAAACAGGAATTCTTGTTCCATCTAAAAATTCGAAAAAACTTGGAGAAGCTTTAATTTGGCTTTTAGAAAATGAGTTTGAAAGAGTTAAAATGGGTAAAAATGGAAGAAAACTTGGGAAAAATTTTTTACATGGGACAAAACAGTTGAGGAAACTCTTTCAGTATATAAAACAGTTATAGAAGAGACAGCAATTTAAAAATAGAAATTAAAAGTTAAAGCTTAAATATATTAATGAAAAATTTTTTGATATGAAGGAGCGAGTGATTTTAGTTTCAGGGGTTCCAGGAGTTGGTAAAACAAGGTTTGCTAAAGCATTAGCTAAAAAATTAAATGGTGTTTATATTAATGTTGGTGAGGTAGCCTTAAAAAATGGTTTTATAAAAAATTTTGATGCTGAAAGAAACACTTATATCGTTGATCTTAAGAAATTAAGAAAATGGTTTAATTCTTTTTTAAAACGCGTGAATAAATTAATTGTTTTAGATGGATATTATTCACCTTTTATTGCTCCAAAAACTCAAGTTAAAAAAGTTTTTATTTTAAGATGTCATCCAAGCATTTTAAAGAAGAGGCTGGTTAAAAAAGGTTATTTAAAAAGTAAAATTTTAGAAAATATTGAAGCAGAGTTAATTGATGCATCATTATTTGAAGCATTAAAGATTTATAGAAATTTACCAAATAAAATATGCGAGTTAAATACAACTAAACAAAAAATATCTAAATTAGTTAATGAAGCATTAAAACAATTAAAGAGTAAAAAAGGAGTTTTTGGAGAAATTGATTGGATAAAAGAATTAAGCAAGGAAGGTAAATTAAAAGAGTTTTTAAACTTAATTAAAAGGTGAATTTATGAATTTTTTAGTGATTCAATGCGTTAAATGCGGAAAACTTTTTTTATGCATGAAAAAACAAAAAACTAAAAGATGTCCATACTGCAATGCTTTAGTTAAAGTTTTTCAAGCAAAAAAAATTGGTGAAGCTGAAACCGCTAGAGAAGCTAAAGAAATTATTTCTAAAAGCAAAGAAGCATTTTTTAAAATGAAAACATAAAGAATTTTTTAAGGTATAAAAAACCAAGATTTCATCTATTATCAAGAAATTCACAATAAGTTTTTAGCATTAAGGTAAAATTAACGTAATATTTAAAGACAAAGAGATGATATAGAAAGCAATATTTTATTGGAATATTAAGCCTTCAACCCTTCATTAATCCCAACTGAAAAACAGAATCCTTTTATTATATTTTTTCCTAAAGTTTAAGAAAAAAATAGGAAGGGGAAATTAAATTGTCAACTTTAAGTGAAAGACGATTTATGGAAGAATTAACCTCAATGATTCAAAAAAATGTTATGGTTTTTACAACTTTAGGGAAAAGTTATACTGGGATTTTATCCGGTGTAGAAATTAATACGATGAGTATTTGCTTAACAAATGCTAAAGATCAAGATGGAAAAAACATATATAGAATAATAATTTATGGCGGGGTAATCTCGGAGATTAGGGAAATAGAAAAACCTTTTGATTTAAAAGGTTTAGCTGAAAGATTAGAGCGGGTTTTTCCAAGAATGGTTAAAGTTATAGAGGATGCTGGCGTAATAGTTGTTATGGATAAAATAAGGATTACAGCAAATGGAGTTATTGAAGGTACTGGACCAGCAGCTGAAAGAGCAAAAAAAGTTTATGAAGAATTTATTAAGGAAACAACAAGCAAAGCTTAAAAATTGCTTAAAAAAGTTAAAGCCCACTTTAAGCTTTTTTCAAATTTTTTAATTTCAATTGGAATATTCAAATAATTGCTTAAAAATCTTAATGCTAATTGAGCTGCTGAAGCATCAGGGTAAAGCCCTAAAGTATCCACAAGAATGCATAAACCATTTAATCCTTTAAGTTTAGCTAAACCAGGTAAAACTCCAGCTGCACCAAAAACTTTTCCATAAAGCGTTTTAGCACCTAAATTTAATGCTCTCATTAAAATCTCTTTGCTGGTTGCTGTGCAATAAATATTTAATGGCGAGGGAAGCTTATCTCTTTTTAAGCCTCCAATAGCTATAACTTCTTTGCATCCCATTTGTTTAGTTAAATCTAAAATTTTGCTATAAAACCTGTATTGATCTATAGAGGAGGATGCTTGAGTATTTCCAAATAAAATTATTAAATCTCTATCTAAACCAGTTTTAGTAACCTCATAAAGTGCATTAAAAGAATATTTAATTTCACCTTTTTCTATAAAAGTTAAATTTGGAAGGTTTGGAGATATAAATTCGCAAATTTTTTTAGCATTAAACTCTTGAATTAAATGCGCTCCAATTAAATATCCTACAAAACCTATTCCAGGTAATGCTTCAATTAAAACAGGTTTTTTAAGTTTTCTTTTTAAATAAAAATTTGTTTTTAACATTTTATTTTTTACCTTTTTTGTGAAATTATGAAGTAAACAATTGATAAGCCTCATTTATGTTTTCAACTTCAATCACTTCAGTTTTATATCCAAGCTGTTTTAAATAATCGTTTAAATCAACTTCCTCAACTTTATAAGTAACAATTGTTACTCCAGGAATAGGCTCCTTCTTCTCAGGTTTTAATATAGCAACTATTTTTTGTCCTTTTGGAACTAAAAATTTTGTTGCATTTTGCTTAGCGGCTGCAACAGCTTTTTCAGCTATGCCCCCTACCCACCCTATTGTTCCATCAGGATTTATTGTTCCAGTTATAAAAACATCGTTTTTTAAATTTTTATTTAGGATTGCTGAAATTATTGCTATTGTTATTGCTGCTCCAGCGCTTGGACCATCAACAACATCTACATCTGATTGAGCTATTACCGTTAAAATAACATCTGTTTTTTCTAGGGATTTTTTAGTAAAGTTTTCAGCAACTAATTTAGCTGTTCTAGCGCTTGTTTGAAGATCAATACCCACTCTAGGTTGAGTATTTATTAAAATTCTTCCTTCACCCTGCTTAAGCTCAACTTTAACCTTCATTACTACCCCTTCATAAGAAACTTCAAAAAAGCTTAATTGAACTTCTTTAACAGCCACTATATTTACTATAGATTCGCCTAAAATTCCTTCAGCAATTGAAGTTGATTTAGAAATGTTAGAGTAGTATTCAGCTTGCGTTTTATAATAATCCAATTGACTTTGAAGAATTTCAGTTTTTTGCTTTAAAGAATTAAGCTCTTTACCTAAAAGAGTGTTTTCTTCCTTTAAAGTTTCAATTTGAGATTTTAAATTATAAAATTGAAGAAAAACTGCTGCTGAAAAAGCGGCTAAAACAAAATTTAGCAGCAAGCTTGCAGCTAAAATCTTTTTTTGATTCAAATTAACTCCCTTTATTAATGCTTTAAACCTGAATTTATTAAAAATGTTCTAAATTAATTTTTCCTTAAAATGTTCCCAACCTAAAGGTTTAACTTCCTCTTTTCGCCCCTTTAAATTTAAAATAATTTTTTTATTTTTTGTAGCTTCTCCTAAAAAATAAAGTTTTCCTCCAACTTTTTCTACAGCTTTTAATGCTTTATACCATTTTTCCCGCTTAATAGTTAAAACTAAATTAAATTCTTCTCCACCATAAAGCGCTAAATCTACAATATTTAATTTATTTAGTTCTGCAAATTTTAATGCTTCTTTTGCAATAGGCAAGTTTTTTATTATAAAGCCTACTTTACTCATTCTGGAAAGCTCAAAAAGAGACCAAGCTAATCCATCGCTTGAGTCAATGGAGGCTGTTGCAGCCTTAACCTTAGCTAATGCTAACCCCTCCTTTAAATGAGCTTTAGGCATATAAACTGGTTTAAGCAGCTTTTGCTTTAGGTTTTTTGGAGCCTTTAATCCCTCTAAAAGCATTTTAAGCCCAGCTGAAACAATCCCAAATTCTCCAGTTGAAGCCAAAATATCTCCAGGTTTAGCTCCTCCCCTTAATATTATATCCTTTTTATTGCATAATCCATAACCAACGCAGTCAATCACTAATTCTTTAGCTTCATTTGTATCTCCACCAACAATTTTAACATTATATTCCTTAGCTCCAGAGGATAAACCTAAAGCTAATTGAATTAAATTCGATTTAGACATATTTTTTGGTAATCCTATGGAAATTAAAAGCGCTAAAGGTTTAACACCTTTAGCAGCGAAATCGCTAATTGTTGAAACAATTGCTTTTCTACCAATTTGTTTAAAATTCATTCCAGGTGGAACATCAGTGGATGAAACAAGCATATCGCATTTTAAAACAACAGTTTCATCATTAAATAAATCAACTAAAGCCACATCATCATTTAAAAGCTTTAAATCCAAGTTGGAGGAAACAAAATACTTAAGAAAAAGCTTTATAATTTCTCTTTCCCCTAAATCTTTAATTAAAGGCAAATTAAACTCCTCGTTAAAAAATTTCTTAAGCTTACTTAAAAATTATGGGCCCCGGTGGCTCAGCTGGTAGAGCGGCGGCCTCGTAAGCCGCAGGTCGCGGGTTCGAAACCCGCCCGGGGCTTCAAAATTTAACCTTTAAAATTTTCAGCTTAATTAAATTCTTTGATAATAATTTTCTTAAGTTATTATAGAAACAATCTTTATTTTGCTATAAGTTTAAGGCTTATAAATCACTATAATGAAAGTTTCATTTTTAAAAAATTTAATAAAGGCTTTTGTATTTTTAATTTTAAATGAACGGGGAGTTTATTATTGAAGGTTTCTAAAAAAATATTGATAATTTCTACTTTATTACTTATTGCTTTCTTCTCCCTATATATAGAGTTTAAAACTCCTAAAAACAATAATTATGAATTAACAACTGCATTTAATAAAGCTGCAACAATTACTTTATTAATTAAAACTAGCGAAGTTTATGAAACTGTAAATGTAAGCCTTTATAAACCCAAAGTAACAGTAATAAATATAAGTGAAAATATGCTTCCAAATCCAAGCTTTGAAAATATTGTAAAAATAAATAGAGGAAGCATTTATTATAAGTTTGCAGATTTAAATAGGTTAATGCCTTTTCCATGGGGTTTTGAAGTTCAAAACGGTTCGCCAATATGTATTTCAAATAGTACTGTTGCTCATAGCGGAAAATTTTCAGTTCAAATAACTGGATTAAATGCTAATGATGCGGTGTTGTTTGCGTTACCTGATTCTGAAGATAAACCCAAAATAAAACCTTTTGTTTGGTATCGTTTTGAAGCATGGGTTAAGCTGGATAATGTTCAAGGTCCAGGTTTAAGGTTAATGCAGCAATTCTTTAATGAAAGCTATATTTGGTATCCTGAATATTTTTTCTATGGAAAATGGCATACAGGTACCTCTGATTGGATTAAACTTGTATTAGATGCGAGAACCTTAGATAAAGATAATGTTTTAGGAGATCCAGTTGTAGAATTTATAGGTGTTGGCACTGTTTGGATAGATGATGTAGCTTTCTATGAAATAAAATTTGAGTTTACATCCGAATTTAACAATATGCCTGTTGCTATAAAAAATGAAACTTTATATGCAATTGGTTTAAGATTTATTTTAAGTTCTTCTTCCAGCGAAAAGCTCAGCTGCAAATGAAAATATATCTTTTTCTGAAATTATTTTTACACCACCATCATCTATTATATATGGCCTTATTTGATCATTTATTTGGGTTCCTCTCATTTTTTCAACTTCTATTGTTCTAACCCGTCCTTTCTCCACTTGGGAACTTCTTAATATTATTACTCCATCAGCTAAATACTCTTCCAGCAATATTGCTCTTTCAAAATCTCCTCTAATCTCATCTGTAACTATAGATGTAACTCCAGTTTCCTTCAAAGTGTCGAAAAGCATTAAAATTGCTTCTCTTCTTTCTAAAATATCTGGAAAGAAAAGGGTTAAAGCAGTTAATGGATCTATAGAAACTCTTTCAGCTTTAATGTTATTAATAGAATCTTTTACAATGTTAATAAGCTTATTTATTGAAAATTTCCCGCTTTTTATTTGCGTTGAAACATCTAAAAAACCTATTTTTCCTTCATTATAAAGCGTTTTAAAATCCCATCCAAAATAGCTTGCTTCTTCAAATATTTGATACATTGGTTCATCAAAACTTATGTATAAGCCTTTTTCGTTATACTTGGAAGCTCCATTAATTAAATATTGCATAGCAATAGTGGTTTTTCCAGTGCCTGGACCTCCACATATAAGAAGAATTCTTCCTTTAGGTATTCCGCCACCAAGCATTTCATCTAAGCCATCAATTCCAGTCAAGGTTCTTATTGGCTTTGGTTTTTCCTTCACTATAAAATCCTCCCTCACTTAACTATTTATTTTTTTAACTTTTTAAATTAACGATAATCTTTATATCTTTTGGTTTTATACCAGCCTTTTATAGGAAATAAACTTCTTAACCATATGATAAGATATAAAAATGAAGAAATAAAAAAGTATATAAGATATGTTTTAATGCTGTATTTTTCATTAAATTCTTTTGCAGCCTGTCTATAAAGTAGAAGGGTAACAATTAATGTAAAAACCCAAAGCGAAGTAAGCGTAAAATCTATGGCATAATGCCTAAAATAAAGAGCCCACCAAAATATTGAATAACTTATAATTGTTAAAGCTGGTTGTATACGCTCAAAAAATGTTAAAAAATAATTCATTAACATTTTTTTATTTCTATAATATTTTAATAAGCTCCAATTTCCTCTAGCCCATCTTATTCTTTGCCTTAAGTATGCTTTAAGGGTTGTAGGCGCTATTTCAGATGCAACAGCGCGTTTATCAACAATTATTACATAACCATTTTCAATAAGTTTTGCGCTTAACTCAGCATCCTCAACTAATGATGGAGGAAACTTAGCAAGATGCTTTTTAATCAATGTTATTGTTCCAGGCATCCATGGAACATAAGAATCGATCATAGATTTTTTCCATTGAATATAATTTGCTATATTATACTCGAGGGAAACAACCTTTGTAAGCCAGTTAACGTTTCTATTTCTTATTTTAATTACTCCGCAGGCAGCAGCTACACGTTTACCTCTAAGATATGGAGCTAAATACTCTAAAGAACGGGCATGCGGTCTAGAATCAGCATCTAGAATACATATTATATCATATGTTGCTTTTTCAATTCCAAAGTTTACAGCTTCACTTTTCCCTTTTCCTCCATTCTCTTTTTTAAACACCTTTATTTTAACATGTTCATCTTTAATTGATGAAGCAACTTTAAAAGTGTTATCTGTGCTAGCATCATCAATAACTATTATTTCCAAATTTTTAATTCTCTTCTTAAATTTTAATAATGTTCTTAAAGTATTTCCTATTACAGCTTCTTCATTATGGCATGGAATCACTATTGATATAGGTTCACCTTTATAACGACCTTTAGGTAAAACTTTTCCTCTTACAATAAGATCTAAATAAAAAAATGAAGGTAAATGAATTGGGGCTAATCCATAAATTAATGGAATCATTAATATCTCCTCTTTTTAAACAGTTTTTTTCTTTTAGAAAATTTAAAATGTTTCCATCCTCTATAATTAATATATGAAGAGCAAATTAATAAACCTAAAAAAATGAATGAAACAAATTTAGGAATATTTAATAAATTGTAAAAGGATAAAATCATTATTGCTGCGCATATAACCATAATTAATCCATATGATAAAAGTGAAATTCTAATCCAGAAAACTTCCCTTCTTTTTATAAGATTAATTTCTTTATTTATTGTTGTTTCCTCTAACTCTGTTGGTTCCATTAAAACATAATCCAAAAAGTTTTCTTCTTGATTTTTATAAAATTCATAAGCCATCTGTAAATATTTATATCTGCGATTGTTTGCGAAAATTGAAAATAATGTTAATCCTAGAGTAAAAATTAAAAGATAAAGCCATAAAAACATTTTTCTTATTTTCTCCAAAATAAGAAAAAATCAATTTAATTTAAGGTTTTAAAAATTTGAAGGAATTGACTCAGCTTTATAATATTCTTCGCTAATTTTCGATACTATCTTTTCAGAAGCATGTCCATCTCCATAAGGATTTTTAACATTAACAACTTTTTTAATCCATTCATCATCATTCCAAGCTTTTCTTACTTCATTTATTATTTTTTCAGGTTTTGTACCAATCAATCTATTTGCTTTAAGATGAATTGTTTCCCATCGTTCAGTATTTTCCCTTAAAGTTAAGCAAGGTATATGAAGCGTTATTGCTTCTTCTTGAACTCCTCCAGAATCAGTTAAAACCATTTTAGAATTTTGCATTAAAGATAAAAATTCTAAATATCCAATGGGATTTATGATTTTAATATGTGTTTTACCCTTATTAATTACTGTTTTCCAAGCTCCAGCTTCTATAAGCTTTTGTTTTGTTCTAGGATGCAATGGTAAAATCATTTGAATTTCATGAAGCTGCATTAATGCATTAAAAACCCTTAATAAAACATCTTCTCGTGTAGTATATTCTCTATGAATAGTTACTAATAGGTAATCTTTAGCATTTAAATTATATTTTTCAAATTCCTTTAATTTAGAGGCTTCGATACTTAAACGGAGGCATATATCTACTATTGTATTTCCAACAATATGGGCTTGAGTTAAACCTTCGCATTTAAGATGTTTAAATGCTAGGGTGGATGGAGCAAAAAGAAGTGAAGAAAGATGATCCACAACTATACGGTTCCTTTCTTCAGGCATGCTTAAATCAAAGCTTCTAAGACCCGCTTCAATATGAATTATGGGAATTTTAAGTTGAGAAGCAGCTAATGCTCCAATTAAAGTAGAATTTGTATCGCCCAAAACTATACAGTAAGATGGATGATGAATATTCAATATATGCTTTACTTCATTAAGCATAAGAATAATTGGTTTGAGGCAATATTCATTTTGCTCTAAATTATAATTGTAATAATCTATTTTGTAATCTGGTCTTCTAAGATTAAGCTCTTTAAAGAAAATTTCGCTCATTTCATAATCGTAATGCTGTCCTGTATAAACAATTTTATGCTCAAATTTTTCATCTAATAATGGTATCAATGGAGCCATCTTTATTATTTCAGGTCTTGTTCCAATAATGGAGATTAGTTCACTCATGCATGCATCAACTTCATTATAATTTCGATTTAATTTTCTTATCAAATATAATAGTATAATTGTGTATTATGTTTTTTATATATAGCTTATTTTTAGGTTACTTCTTTTTTTAATTAAGCTTAAAGAGAAGTTAATTTTTAAATTTAAGAAATTAATTAATTTTTATGTGGTTTAAGGCTTATGATTAAAATAGGGTTAATTGGAAAAACCAATACTGGAAAAACCACTTTTTTTAATGCTGCTACCTTGCTTTCCGCTGAAGTTTCCACTTATCCCTTTACAACTAAAGAGCCTAATATAGGTAGAGCTTATGTTCAAACCATTTGTGTTTGCAAGGAATTAGGTGTAAAAGATAATCCTCAAAATTCTTTTTGCATTGATGGTTGGCGCTTTATTCCAATAGAATTAATTGATCTTCCTGGATTAATTAAAGGTGCTTGGCTTGGAAAAGGTTTAGGAACAGCCTTTTTAAGTGTTGCAGCTCAAGCTGATGCTTTGCTTCATGTGGTTGATGCTTCTGGAAGCGTTGATAGCGAGGGAAGATTAACTAAACCTGGTTTTGGAAATCCTATTTTAGATGTTTATGATGTAGAAGAAGAATTAATTCGATGGTTTGCTAAAACAATAGAGAAAAGCTCAAAAAGAATAATTAAGCAAATTGAAAAATCAGGGGTTAGCTTAGCTGAAGCTATTGCTGAAGCTTTAGCTGGTTTAAAAATTAAGCTTACCCATGTAATTAAAGCTTTAGAAACTTCAGATTTAAAAAATAAAGGAATAAAAAATTGGAGTGAAAATGATTATTTAAATTTCGCTAAAGCGCTTAGATGGTTTTCAAAACCTACAATAATAATTGCAAATAAAATGGATATTGCGCAAGCAGAGGAAAACTTTAAAAAGTTAACTGAAGAATTTAAAGATACTATTGTTGTTCCATGCTCCAGCGATGCTGAATTAGCTTTGCGTAGAGCGGAACAAAAAGGTTTTATAAAATATATCCCTGGAGAAGAAGCATTTAAAGTTATAGATGAAAGTAAGCTTACAAAAGAGCAAAAATGGGCTTTAAATTATGTTCAACAAAGGGTTCTTTCAAAATGGATTGGGACAGGTGTTCAATTTGCTTTAAATTTAAGCGTATTTAAGCTTTTAGGAATGAATGTTGTTTATCCAGTTGAAGATCCTGAGCATTTATCTGATAAAAAAGGAAATGTTTTACCTGATGCATTTTTAGTTTCAAGAGATGCTACGCTTAGGGATTTAGCCGCTCAAATTCATAGTGAGCTTGCTCAAACATTAATTTATGGAATAGATGCGCGAACAGGGTTAAGGCTTCCAGTAAACTACATATTAAGGGATAGAGATATAATTAATATTGTTGCAGCTTCAAAAAGAAAATGAATTGTTTAGGTTTGAATTGTTTTAAGTAAATCCGCCTTGGTTATTATACCTACTACTTCACCTTTGCTTACTACAAGAACTGCTGGTGAATATTGTAGAAGAAAGGAAGCTGCATCTATTGGGGATTTTTCATCTATAGTTGGAAAAGCAGGTTCCATTATTTTTTCTATAGGAAGATTTGAAAGTTCTTTTGGATCTTTAACTTTAACGATTAAATCAAGAATTGTTTTTTCAGTTATGCTTCCTATAACTTTTTTTTCTTCATTAAAAACTGGAAGTTGCGAATAACCTGTTTCACTCATTAAACGAGCTGCTTTAGCCACTGAATCTTCTTTATTAACACCTACAACTTCTCTATGCATTATTTGCTCAACTTTTATTTCTCTTTGTTTTTCTAAACTTTCAAGAACATCAAAAATCATTTTTGTTTTTTCATATGAAGGATTAATTCTTCCAGATTCTATTTTAGCTATAAAGGATTGACTTACACCAGCTAATTTAGCTAATTGTTTTTGATTTAAACCTAAGCTTTTTCTTTTTTGCTCTATTTCCTTAAGTGATGGAAGCATAAAATTAATTTGGTTAAAGGTTATTTAAAAACATTATTCCTTTAGGAATAAAATGAGCATAATAGTATTAATATAAGAATTTACTTTGATTAAAATCCATGTGATCTAAAATGAATAACATAAAAAACAATAATAATATTGTGGTAACTGAATTAAAACAAATTCCTTTAGAAGAGCAACCAATAGAAATTTGCGAGAGAAAAGGAGTTGGTCATCCAGATTATATTTGCGATGCTATAGCCAATGAAATTTCTATAGCTCTTTCAAAAGAATATCTAAAAAAATTTGGTGCTATAATGCATCATAATGTTGATAAAGGATTGCTGGTGGCTGGTGAAGTAGAAAGAAAATTTGGTGGAGGAAAAGTTTTAAAACCTATGCTTATGGTTTTTGGTGATAGAGCAACATTTAAAGTTGATGAAGAAGAAATTCCAGTAAATGAAATTGTAATTAAAACAGCAAAAGAATGGTTTAGAAAAAATTTAAGATTTGTAGATCCAGAGCAACATGTAAAATATCAAGTTGAACTTAAGAGAGGTTCAGAAGCGCTTAGAGATATTTTTAAACGGGGTGGAAAAGTTTTAGGAGCTAACGATACTTCAGCAGCTGTAGGCTTTTTCCCAATGACTGAAACTGAAAAAATTGTTTATGAAACTGAAAGATTTCTTAATTCTAAGGATTTTAAAAAGAAGCATCCTGAATCTGGAGAAGACGTTAAAATCATGGGTTTAAGAAAAAATAGAACCCTTCAATTAACTATAGCTATGGCTTTTGTAGATAGATTTATAGAAAGCGAAAATGATTACTTTAGAAAAAAAGATGAAATTCTAGAGGAAATTAAAGAATTTGTAAGTTCAAAAACAAATATGAAAGTTTCAATAAACCTTAACACGCTTGATAGAAAAGGTAGAGGAATGGGTGGAATGTATCTTACAGTTCTTGGAACTTCAGCTGATGATGGAGATTGCGGTCAAGTTGGAAGAGGAAATAGAGTTAATGGAATAATACCCTTAAATAGACCCACCTCCTCAGAAGCAGCTGCTGGAAAAAACCCTGTAAGCCACATAGGGAAAATATATAATATTTTAAGTTATAAAATGGCTGAAAAAATCTATAAGGAAATCTCAGGAATAAAAGAGGTTTATGTATGGCTTTTAAGCGAAATAGGGCAACCTATTGATCAACCTAAAATAGCTTCAGCTCAATTAATTTTAGAATCCAACATCAGCTTTAATTCCATTTCGAAACAAGTTGAGGAAATAATTCAAAGCGAATTAGCTCAAATAGACCGATTTTGCGAAAGTTTAATTAAAGAAAAATATGAAATTTGCTAAAAGGGGAAAAGAAGAGAAAAAACTTGAGCAATTCAAAAATAATTTTAAAAATTGCGGAGGTAGCTTTAAGCTCAGTAATAACAATTATTGTTGCCACATACTTTTTTTCAATCCCTTTAGGTTTTATTTTAATGTTTTTAACTAAAGAAGCATCTTCTTTAATAGCTTCCAAAGTAAAAGTTTTAATGATTTTTTTTGCTATAGATTTTTGGTTTCCGCTAAGAATAAATTTAGGAACTTTATTTATAATTTTGCTTTTAATTTATTTAACATGTTTAATTGCTTCATGGAAGCTTGAAGTACCTTTTCATAAAGCAATTTTAAATCCTAAACTATTTTTTAAAAATTGGTTAACTTCAATGCCTTTAATTTCAAGCGCTCTTTTAATTGCATTAATTTTTCTTCAAAACATTCAAGAAAGCCATGGAATTCCAACAGGTTCAATTCAATTTCAAAATCCCTATGAAGCTTTATTTAGTTTAGCATATTCTCCCATAATTGAAGAGATTGGATTTAGAATTTCCTTTATAGGTGTAATTTCAATGCTTTATTGCTTAAATTCAATTAAGCGCTTTTCTTTTTCAAAAACATCAATTTTAAAAATTTTAAGTTTAGCTTTTCTTTTTCCAGATAAAACTAAGCAAATCATTGGAATAAATAATATTAAAGAGAATGGATGGATTAAAGGAATAAAACTTGGAGAATGGATAATAATTATTTTAACATCAATTGTTTTTGGTTTAGCGCATTATTTAGCAGGTTCAGGATGGGAAATTGGAAAGGTTTCCTCTGCATCTTTAGCAGGTTTAATTTTTAGCTTGGTTTATATTCGCTATGGAATTCACGCTCCAATTTTGCTTCATTGGTTTTTCAACTACTACAGTTATGTTTACGATTTAGCTGTTGAAAAACAGTTTTTAACCTTAACGACTTCAACATTAATTAGTGAGTTTACATTAATATTAGGAATTTTAACTATTGGCTTCTTCATAATAGAGTTTATAGTTAAAAGCTTACAGTTTATTAGCTTTAGAAAAATCCCTTAAATTACTAAAATTACTTAATTATCTTCTAGGCTTTATCTTTAAGTTTAAGCAAAAACAAAATAAATTTTTAAGACTCCTTAATTTTAATTGTTTAAGTCTTTACCTAAATTTAATTAGGTGACTTTTTAATTGGAGCTGCCTAAAACCTATAATCCTAAAGAGCATGAACCTAAATGGCAAAAGCTTTGGGAAGAATGGGGCATCTACAGGTTTGATCCTGAAAATGAGGTTAAACCAACATATTCAATTGATACTCCTCCTCCATATCCAAGCGGAGAATTCCATATGGGTAATGCTTTAAATTGGTGTTATTTTGATTTTGTAGCAAGATATAAACGAATGAAAGGTTTTAATGTTCATTTTCCTCAAGGTTGGGATTGTCATGGTCTTCCAACAGAAGTTCGAGCTGAAACAAAATTTAAGGTTAGTAAAAAGGATCTTCCCATAGATAAATTTAGAGAGCTTTGCATTCAATTAACCTTAGAATACATTAATAATATGAAAAATGTTATGAAAAAAATAGGCTACTCAATAGATTGGTCTTTAGAATATAAAACTATGGATCCTCAATATTATAAACTTACTCAACTTTCATTTATTCTTCTTTATGAAAAAGGTAAACTTTATAGAGGTGAGCATCCAGTCAACTGGTGTCCTAGATGTGAAACAGCTATTGCTGAAGCTGAAGTAGAATATGTTGAAAGAGAAACAACCTTAAACTATATTAAGTTTAAACTAATTGATGAAGTTGAAAAAGATGTTTTAATAGCTACAACTAGACCTGAGCTTCTTCCAGCTTGCGTGGCTGTAGCTGTTAACCCAAATGATGAAAGATACTTTAAAATAATAGGAAAATTTGTTGAAATTCCATTGTTTAACAGGAAAGTTAAAGTTATTTCTGATGAGGGAGTTGATCCAAAATTTGGAACAGGTGTTGTAATGATATGCACTTATGGAGATAAAACTGATGTAAAATGGCAGAAAAGACATAATTTACCTCAAATCATAGTTATAACTGAAGATGGAAAGATGAATGAAAAAGCTGGAAAATACGCTGGATTATCAATTCAAGAATGTAAAAAAGCTATTATTGAAGATTTAGAAAAAGAAGGGTTAATAGTTAAAAAGGAAACTTTAAGACAAAGTGTTGGCACATGCTGGAGATGCCATACACCTGTGGAGATTCTTTCTAAACCTCAATGGTTTATGAAAACTCGAGAAATGACTAATGAAGTGATTGAATGGACTGAAAAAGTTAAATGGATTCCGCCTTTCGCTAAAAAAAGAATGATTGATTGGGCTTTATCTTTAGATTGGGATTGGGTTATTTCAAGACAAAGAATATTTGCTACACCTATACCTGTTTGGTATTGTGCGAAATGCGGAGAAATAATTGTTGCTAAAAAAGAATGGCTTCCTGTAGATCCCAGATTTGAAAAACCTAAAATTTCTTCATGTCCTAAATGCGGTTCAAAAGAATTTATTGGGGAGACAGATGTTATGGATACATGGATGGACTCATCAATTACATGTGCAGTTCATGCTGGTTGGCCAGATAATCCTAAAACCTTTAAAAAACTTTTTCCAGCTGATCTTCAACCAAACGGTTTAGACATAATTAGAACTTGGGATTATTATCTTATGGTTAAGCATTTAGCATTATTTGGTACTGCACCCTATAAAACAGTTTTGGTTAATGGAATGGTAAGAGGATCAGATGGGCGAATGATGCATAAATCTTATGGAAATTATGTTGAGGCTAGCGTTGTTATAGAAAAGTATGGAGCTGACGCGCTTAGGCAATGGGCTGCAGGTGGAGGATCAACAGGATATGATATTCCCTTTAGATGGAGTGATGTTGAATATTCAAAAAGATTTTTAACAAAGCTTTGGAATGCTTCAAGATTTATTTTAATGAATTTAGAAAATAATAACTTTAAAATAGAGAATAAAACCTATAAACTTGAAACTCTTGATAAATGGTTGCTTTCAAAATTAGAAAAACTTACTGAAGATGTAACTGAAGCTTTAGAAAACTTTCAATTTAACGTGGCTATAGAAGCTATAAGAAACTTTACTTGGCATTTATTTTGTGATCATTATTTAGAAGCTGTAAAACCGCGTCTTCACCTTGCTAAAGATAAATCAAGCAGAGAAGCAGCTCAATATTGTTTGCTTTACACTCTATATCGTATAATTCAATTATTAGCTCCTATATGCCCTCATATAACTGAAAGCATTTATCAATTAATTAAACCAATGGTTAATGGAGAAAAAAGCATTCATTTAACAAAATGGCCAACATCAAATAAAAATTTAATTTCAATTGAAGATGAAAAAATTGGCGATATAATTATAAAGGTTATAGCGTTAATTAGAAAATTAAAAGCTGAAAAAAAAGTTTCATTAAAAACCCAATTAAAGAAAGCAGTTGTTTACGTTAAAGAGGAATTTAAAGAAGCTTTAAATAAGCATCTTGATTTAATCGCGCAAGTATGCTTTATAAATGAAATTGAAATTAAACCCTTAACAGAAGAATCTGAAATTAAAGTTGAAATAACAATTTAAAAGTTGATAAAGCAATGTATATAATTGTTTTTATAACATGTCAAAACCTTGAAGAAGCTAGAAAAATAGCTAAAGCATTGCTTTCTAAAAGATTAGCTGCTTGCATTAATATTTTACCTCAAATCGAAAGTTTTTACTGGTGGAAAAATAAAATAGAAGAATCTAAAGAAGCTTTACTATTAATAAAATCTAAAACATCATTATTAAATGAGTTAATTAATGAAGTAAAGTTAATTCATAGTTATGAAACTCCTGAGATAATAGCTTTACCAATTATAGGAGGCTATAAAAACTATATTAAATGGTTAGATCAAGAAACATTAAGTTAAAAATCATTTTACATATTTATCCGGTATAACTTAATTTTGCAGTAAATTTTTATGGCGCCGGGAGTGGGATTTGAACCCACGAGGCCCTAAAAGGGCCACAGGCTTTCTTTCATTCATTTACTCAAGGCCTGCGCCTTTAAACCCTATTTTTCTTTAAGGTTAGTCCGCTCGGCCATCCCGGCATAAATAAAATAATATGAATCTAAACATTAAAATTAATAAAAACTCGCTTAAATAATTTATTTTATGTTAAAAAGGAAGGTGCATTTATGCTTGATAAAAAATTTGAGTTTTTAGAGCATATGGGTGATGCCTATATAGCGGCTTATGGTGAAACTTTAGAAGAAGCTTTTAGCAATGCTGGATTAGCCATGTTTGAAGTTATGACGGATACAAAATTGATTGAGCCTAAATTAAGGGATGAAATTATGGTAGAAGGAGAAGATGAAATTGCGCTTCTTCATAATTGGCTTGAAGCTTTGCTTTTAAAATTTGAAATGGAATTAAAGCTTTATTCAAGCTTTAATGTAAAAAAGATCAAGCGGAAAAATGGAGGTTTTCTTTTAGAAGCTGAAGTTTTTGGAGAAACATTTAATAAAGATAAACATTTATCTAAAACAGAGGTTAAAGCTGTAACTTATCATCAAATGAACATTTCTAAAGAAGCTGGAAAATTTATCGTAAAGTTTATTTTAGATTTATAACACTATTATTGTATGATTTGAATTATTTATTAGGTAGGAGAAAAATATGTCTGGAAAAACATCTGAACATGTTCCATTAATAAAAGTGAATGAATGTATTTGGGAAATTCCAACTTCCTATAAGCCTGGAATGCGAGTTCCAGGAAGAATCTATAGCGATGAAATTTTGCTTGAAAAAATGAAGATGGACTTAACTATTGAGCAATGCGCTAATGTAGCTCATTTACCAGGAATTTATAAATGGTCAATTACTTTACCCGATGGACATGAAGGATATGGTTTTCCAATAGGTGGTGTAGCAGCCACAGATTATGAAGAAGGCGTTGTAAGCCCTGGAGGCGTTGGTTATGATATAAATTGCGGTGTTAGATTAATTAGAACCAACCTGAAAATTGATGATGTTAAACCTGTTTTACCAAAGTTGCTTGATATGCTATTTAATTATATTCCTTCAGGTTTGGGAAGTCGTGGAAAACTTAAAGTTACTCTTTCTGAACTTGATAAAGTAGCTTCTGAAGGTGTTAACTGGGCTATTGAAGCGGGTTATGGTTGGCCTGAAGATGCTGAAAATTGCGAGGAAAATGGATGCATGAGTAATGCTGATCCAAGCAAAGTTAGCTCTACAGCTAAAAACAGGGGTTACCCTCAACTTGGAAGTTTAGGAAGCGGAAACCACTTTTTAGAGATAGAAGCTGTAGATAAAATTTTTAACAAAACCATAGCGAAAAGCTTTGGTATTGAAGAGGAAGGGCAAATAATGGTTTTAGTTCACACTGGTAGCAGAGGGTTTGGCCATCAAATATGCGATGATTACTTAAAGGTTATGGAGAAAGCTGTTCATAAATATAATATAAAGCTTCCTGATAGAGAATTAGCTTGTGCCCCATTAAAAAGTCGTGAAGCAGAAGATTATTTACCGGCTATGGCTGCTGCATGCAACTTTGCTTGGGCTAATAGACAAATGATAACTCATTGGACTAGGCAGGTTTTTGAAAAGGTTTTTAATAAATCCGCTGAAGCTTTAGAAATGCATTTAATATATGATGTAGCTCATAACATAGCTAAAAAAGAAGAGCATGTTATTGATGGAGTAAGAAAAGTTGTTTGTGTACATAGAAAAGGTGCGACAAGAGCTTTTCCACCAGAACATAAAGATGTACCGGTAAAATATAGAAGCATAGGACAACCAGTTATAATTCCGGGAAGTATGGGAACAAGCTCTTGGGTTTTAGTTGGTTCTAAGAAGGCTATGGAGTTAAGCTTTGGTTCAACTGCGCATGGAGCTGGAAGAGTTTTAAGCAGAGCTGCAGCCAAAAAAAGATTTTGGGGAAGCGAAGTCAAGCAAAAACTTGAAAATCAAGGAATATTAATTAAAGCAGCTAGCATGGCTGTTGTAAGTGAAGAAGCTCCAGATGCCTATAAGGATGTTGATAGAGTAGCTGAGGTAAGCCATAAAATTGGAATAGCCTATAAAGTAGCTAGGCTTGTTCCGCTTGGTGTAACTAAAGGATAAAATGTGTAAAAAAATTTGTTAGTTTATAAGCTTCTTCACTTATTCTCTTTTTATATTTTTGAATATTTCTTGTAATTGTTGGATCAATTTTAGATGCTAAAGATAAATAAAATGATAGGAAATCTCCAAAATAAATTGATGAAAGAATTTTTTCTATTTTTTTCTCTCCTTTAACTGGTACATCATAAATATTAATAAAACCATTTTCTCTTAAAACCTCTTTAAATGCTTTAATTATTTCTCTCTCCATTTTTTCTTGGCTTTCAACAAAAAGAAAACAGAAATTTTCTTTTTCTAAAGAGTAAATACCTTCAATTTCATTATGGCATGCTTCAGGTAAAAATTCGAATTTAGCTGGAGTTTTACTATTTTCATTAATTTGATCTTTTATTCTTCTGGCTACACTACTCATATTTGCAAAAGCATAAATAACAGGGTATTTTCCAACAATGTTTAAAGCCATTTTTTTAGCTAGGTTTTCTTCAACTTTACGAGAAAACTCGCATTCTTTTTTTATTTCATCCATTTTATTTGCAGCAGCTTCCAATTCAGAAAGAGAAATTGAAAATTCAAATTTCGATAAAATATATGCTATAGCTGGAAGTAAGCATGGTAAAGCTGCACGAGGTGGTAGGCCTTCTTTAACTTTTAAAAAAGGAATATTAAGTTTTTCAGAGATTTCTTTTAATTTTCCTCCAGAAGAAACACTAAATAAAATGCATTTTCTTTTATAAGCTTCATAAAATTGAGTTAAAGTCTCAAATGTATCTCCAGAGTAACTAACAGCTATAACCAATGTTTTTTCTCCAGCAAATCGAGGCAATCTATAATCTCTATTAACTATTATTGGAATTAAACTTTTTTCCCAAATCCAATCAATAATTATATCTCCACTTATAGCTGAACCTCCTACACCTGAAATAACAATATTATTAATTTCTAAGCCTTCATATTTCTTTAAATTTAAAGAATCCCATTCAGTTTTAATTGAATTTAAAGTTAAACGTAAATAGTTAGGGGCTTCCTCTATAAAATTTCTCATTCCAAACTTATCTATTTCATTTAATTTAGAAAAATTATTTAAATGCATTTTTAATCGATAAAATTAATTTAAAAACGAAACATATAAAAATAACCCTATTTACCTTAATTTTCTACTAGAGGTTTCAATAATTGGGTAAAAGAATTTTAGTTCAAAGAAGAGGTCGAGGAGGCTCAGTTTTTAGAGCGTTAACCCATAAAAGAGTTAGCGAAGCTGCTTTTCCAACTCTTAAAGAGGAAGAAATTAAAAGTTTAATTAAAGGTGTTGTAGTGGATCTTGTGCATGATCCTGGAAGAGGCGCTCCATTAGCCTACCTAAAATTTAATGATGGAGAAGAATGTTATATTCCAGCTCCTGAAGGGTTAAGCGTAAACCAAGAAATTTCAAGAGGGACAGCTGCAGAGATAAAAATTGGAAACATTCTTCCTTTAGGGAAAATTCCTGAAGGAACCCTTGTATGCAATGTTGAACTCCTTCCAGGAGATGGAGGAAAACTTGTTAAAGCTTCTGGAGCTTACGCTACTGTTGTTTCTCATACACCTTTAGGAACAGAATTAAAGCTTCCTTCAGGAAAAACAATATATTTAAATGATGCTTGCAGAGCTATGATAGGAGTTGTTGCTGGAGCTGGACGAATGGAGAAACCATTTTTAAAAGCAGGTGCTAAAGCAGCTTTAATGGCTTCAAGAGGAAGAAAATATCCTAGAGTAAGAGGGCAAGCAATGATAGCAGCTTCTCATCCATTTGGTGGAGGAAGGCATAGGCATCCTGGTAAACCAACAACTGTTTCTAGACATGCACCTCCAGGAAGAAAAGTTGGATTAATAGCTGCTAGAAGAACGGGTAGAGGTAAAAAAGCTGGAAGAGAAGCTGAAGCTAAAACTTAACAATTAAAGAAAAATTAAAAAGGCTGAATAATAAATTTATTTAAAGGGGAAAATTTAAAATGCCTCGTGAATTTACATATAGAGGTTATACATTAACTCAGCTTCAACAAATGTCTATGGATGAGTTTATTAAGCTTCTTCCAGCTAGGCAAAGGCGTTCGCTTCTCAGAGGATTAACAGAACAGCAAAAAATCCTTTTAACTAAAATAAGGAAAGCTAAGCAATCTTCAAAAGAAAATAATAAGCCTATTAAAACTCACTGCAGAGATATGATTATTCTTCCAGAAATGGTTGGGCTTACAATTTTAGTTCATAATGGAAAAGAATTTGTTCCTGTAGAAATTAAACCAGAAATGATAGGTCATTATCTAGGAGAATTTGCTATAACCAATAAAAGAGTTGTTCATGGTGCTCCAGGAATAGGCGCTTCAAGATCAAGCATGTATGTTCCATTAAAATAAAGTTGATGGTGAATTAAATGCCTAAATGGGGTTATTCAATTCAAAATTTAGATCCAGATAAAACAGTTAAATGCTCTGGAAGAGAACTAAGAATATCTCCAAAAGCTGCAACTGAAGTTTGCAGAGCTATTAAAGGAATGAAATTGAATGAAGCTAAAACCCTTTTAGAGGAGGTAAAAGCATTAAAAAAAGCTATACCATTTAAAAGATATAAAAAAGAAGTTCCTCATAGAAGAATGAATGAAAAATGGTATGCTGGAAGATACCCTGTTAAAGTAGCTGATAAACTTTTAAAATTATTGAATGAACTTGAAGCAAATGCTGAATATAAAGGTTTAAACCCAGAAAACCTAATTATTATTCATGCAGCTTCTCAAAGGGGAAGGAAAATTAAAAGATATATTCCAAGAGCCTTTGGAAGAGCCACTCCAAAATTTGAAACTTTAACTCATATAGAATTGGTTGGTTATGAAGCTTCATAAAATTTAAAACATAAAGAAGATTTATTTTTAAAGGAGCTTTTTTATTTAATTTTAATCTTTCTTTTCGATAAATTAATTGTATAAAAAAGCAAATTTTATAAGGTAAACATTTAAATGGATAATGCTTAATGCTATTAAATAAACTTTAAAATTAATCGGAAGGTTAATTTAATAATGTCCATAAACAAATATTTCGTTAAGGAAAACCTAAAAAAAGCTGAGGTAAACGAGTTTCTAGCTAGGGAACTTAGTAAAGCAGGTTATGTTGGAACAGAATTAACTAAAACACCTTTGGGAACGCGAGTAGTCATCTATGTGGCTAGACCTGGAGTAGTTATTGGAAAGCGTGGACAAAGCATAAGAGACTTAACTAAAATTTTAGAGGAAAGGTTTGGAATTGAAAATCCTCAAATATCTGTTGCAACAGTTGAAAATCCTGAACTTAATCCTCATGTTATTGCTTCTCAAATAGTTTCTGCACTTCAAAAAGGAATTCATTTTAGAAGGGCTGTTTATTGGGCGCTTCAAAGAATAATGGATGCAGGAGCTTTAGGTGCTGAAATAATTATTGGTGGAAAATTAACTACTGAAAGAGCAAGGCATGAAAAATATAGTGCAGGATATATGCCTAAATGCGGTGATCCTGTTTTAAAGCAATTAAGAACAGCCGTTACATATGTTCAATTAAAACCTGGGCTTTATGGAGTTAAAGTTAGAATTTTACCTCCAGATGCGAAGTTTCCAGATAAACCTATGATAAAACCTAAACAGGAGGGCAACTAAAATGGCAATTTTAAGAATGAAAGAAATAAGAGCGATGAGCTCTGAGGAACGATTAAAAAAAATAGAGGAGCTTAAAGTTGAGTTAATGCGATTAAAAACCATGAGCAAAGCTGGAGGAGCAATTGAAAATCCATCAAAAATAAGGGAAATTAAAAAAACTATAGCAAGGCTTTTAACTGTGGAAAATGAAACTAAAGGGAGGAGTTAAATTTTGGAAATAACCCCAGAAAATCTAGTGAAGCATGAATTAATAGGATTAAAAGTTAAAATATTTAATTGTAAGAATCCTCAACTTAAAGGATTTGAAGGATTTATAATAGATGAAACGAAAAATACTTTAAGCATTCAATCAGAAAATAAAATAAGAATTATCCCTAAGGATATATCAATTTTTCATTTTTTCTTACCAAATGGTAAAATAGTTGAGGTTGATGGAAAAATTTTAGTTGGAAGACCTGAAAATAGATTAAAAGCGAGGTTAAAACGTTGGTAACAAAAAATATAGGTTTAAATGTTTCTCCTCCAAAAAAAACTTGCAATGATCCTAAATGTCCATTTCATGGTAATTTAAAAGTTAGAGGAAAAATAATGGTTGGGGTTGTAGCTAGCGATAAAATGAGCCGCTCTATCGTTGTAAAAAGAGATTATCTTCATTATATAAAAAAGTATATGCGATATGAAAAACGTCATAGTAAAATTTTAGCGCATAATCCACCTTGCATTGAAGCTAAACAAGGAGATATTGTAAAAATAGCTGAATGCAGACCAATAAGCAAAAATATATCTTTTGTTGTTGTTGAAAAAATTGAAAAACGCTAGCTTAAAATTTAACCTTTAAATTTATTTTTAATGGTGAAAATCTAAATGCCCGGTCCAAAAACCAGAGCTGTAAGCGCTAAAGGTGTAGTGGAGTATAGGCCTCGTATATCTAGAGGTTTAGTTGCAGGTGCAAGATTAGTTTGCGCTGATAATACAGGAGCTAAAATTTTAAAGTTAATTTCAGTAAGCGGTTATAAATCTCGACTTAGAAGGTTACCTGCCGCATGTGTTGGAGATATGGTTCGAGTAACAGTAGTTAAGGGTACTCCAGAACTTAAAGGTCAAGTTTTTCCAGCTATAATAATAAGGCAGAGGAAACCTTATAGAAGAAAAGATGGAACTTGGCTTCAATTTGAAGATAATGCTGCTGTATTAATGACTGCTGAAGGAGAATTTAAAGGAAGCGAAATTAAAGGGCCTGTAGCTAAAGAAGCAGCTGAAAGATGGCCTAGAATAGCTAACGTAGCTAATATAATAATTTAAGTGAAAAAAGGAGTGGAAATAAAAAATTGGCTTCAATAAGTGAAATTTTAACTAAAGAAAATCCAATGAGAAAGATAAGAATAGAGAAAGTTTCAGTTAATGTATGCGTTGGAAAATCCGGAGAACCATTAGAAAAAGCTATTAAAATTTTATCTAGTTTAACAGGTCAAAAACCTTGCGTTAGAAAAGCTAAAAGAACAATTAAAGATTTTGGTATTAGAAAGGGGGAGCCTATTGCTTGCATGGTTACTTTAAGAAAGGAAGCTGCAATTTCATTTTTAAAAAAAGCTTTAGAGGCTGTTGGAAATAAACTTAAAAAATCAAGCTTTGACAATTATGGAAACTTTTCTTTTGGAATAAAAGAGCATATAGATATTCCTGGTGTAAAATATGATCCAAAACTTGGAATGATAGGAATGGATGTATGCGTTAGCTTGGAAAGACCAGGATTTAGAGTAAAAAGAAAAAATATAAAAAGATCCAAAATTGGAAAGAAACATTTAATTTCTAAGGAGGAAGCTATTCAATTTATTAAATCAACTTTTGGAGTGGAAATAACTGAAGATTAAAAAAGGGGAAACCTTAATGAAGCATAAACCAAAGAAAGAAAGAAAATTTGGAAAAGGAAGCAGACCTTGCAGAAGATGCGGTCAATATGGTCCAGTAATTAGAAGATACGGTTTATATCTTTGCAGGCAATGCTTTAGAGAAGTAGCTGAACAACTTGGATTTAAAAAATATAATTAAATGGAAAAGGTGTTAAATTATGGAAGAAATTGAAATTGAAGAAAGGGTTATTCCAATTCCAGAAAACGTAAATGTTACAGTAAAAAATAATTTAATAGAAGTTTCCGGTCCGCTGGGAAAATTATCAGAGGATTTTTCTCATGCACCTGTTAAAGTTGAATTAAGAAACAATAAAGAAATAGTTGTTTATGCTTATTGGCCTAAAACAAAAGAAATAGCTATAGTTGGTACAGTTTCTTCTCTTATTAAAAATTTAATTAAGGGTGTAACAAAAGGGTTTACTTATAAACTTAAAATTGTATATTCTCATTTTCCAGTGACAGTTAAAATAAATGAAAAAGAAAAAAAAGTAATTATAGAAAACTTCATAGGTGAAAAATTTCCTAGAATAGCTAAAATTGTTGGAAATGTAAAAGTTGAAGTTAAAGGAGACGATATAATTGTTCAAGGATTAAACTTAAAAGAAGTTAGTCAAACCGCAAGCAATATAGAGCAAGCTACAAAAATTAAAAAGAAAGATCCTAGAGTTTTTCTAGATGGAATTTATATTTATGAAAAAAAGGAAGGCTTAGAGCATGGTAAACCTTAAGAAACCTATATTTAAAAGGCAAGAAAGCTGGCGATATATAAGAGTTAAACCAAACTGGAGAAAACCTAAAGGTAAATCTAGTCGAATGCGAAGAAAAATAAAAGGTTGGCCTAAACTTGTTTCAATAGGATATGGAAACAAAAAAGAATTGAAAAATCTTCATCCTTCAGGATATAAACCAGTAATCGTCTATACAATTAAAGATTTAGAAAAAATAAATAAAGAAACTCAAGCGATTGTAATAGCTCATACTGTAGGAGAAAAAAAGAGGCTTCAAATTCTTGAGAAAGCCAAAGAGTTAGGTTTAAAAGTTCTTAATAAAAAAGTTGAAGAAGAAAAAGAGGAGAAAACTGAATGAGTTTAAAAACTCAAAAGCGTCTTGCAGCATCAATATTAAAATCAGGTGAAACAAGAATTAAAATTGACCCTGAACAAATAGATAGAGTAGAATCAGCTATAACTAGAGAAGAAATTAAAAAGCTTATTCATGAAGGAGTAATTAAAAAAGTTAAAGCTAAAGGAATTAGCAAAGGTAGAAAAAAAGCTTCTAAAAAAAGAAGGACTCCTGGAAATGTTAAGGGGCATTCAATATCTAAAAAGGAGCTTTGGGTAAATAAAATTAGAAAAATTAGAAAGCAACTTAAAACTCTTAGAGATAAAAAACTTATTACAAAAAAAGTTTATCGCAAATTATATGCAATGGCTAAAGGAGGAGCCTTTAAAGATTCTGCCCATCTTAAAGAATACATAAAAATGCATAATTTAATTAGAAAGAGGTAAAAAGCAAATGGAAAAAACTGAATCTAAAGTTAAATGGGTTCCTAAAACAAAACTGGGAGAAATGGTTCTTTCAGGTCAAATAGTTTCAATTCAAGATATTTTATCGCAAGGATTAAAAATTAAAGAGCCTGAAATAGTTGATGCTCTTCTTCCTAATCTTCAACAAGAAGTTTTAGGTATAGGGCTTGTTCAAAAACAAACTGATGCCGGTGAAAAAACAAGGTTTAGAGCTGTTGTAGCTGTGGGTAATGAAGATGGATTTATAGGAGTTGGAACTGGTAAAGCAAAGCAGGTGAGAGCAGCTATAGAAAAAGCTGCAGCTGAAGCAAAATTAAATATAACACCTATTAGAAGAGGATGTGGAAGCTGGGAATGCGGATGCGATATTCCCCATTCGCTTCCATTTAAGGTAGAAGGTAAATGTGGAAGTGTAACTGTTCAAATAATTCCTGGACCTAGAGGATTAGGTCTTGTTGCTGGAGAAACCGTTAAAACAATTTTAAGGCTTGCTGGAGTTAAAGACTGCTGGACAAGAACTTTTGGTTCAACAAGCACAATTCCATCCACAGCATTTGCAGTTTATGATGCTTTAAAAAACACCTATAAAATTGTTACTTCAAAAGATTGGGTAAGGTGAAAAAATGAGCCTTACTGAAACTGCAGCTGGAAAATGTTTAATTGCTGTTAGAATTAGAGGAATGCCTAGAGCTCATCCAGAAATTAAAACAACTTTAAAACTTTTAAAATTGCTTAAAAAACATAATGCTATGATTTTTTATGAAACTCCAAGCATTAAAGGAATGCTTGAAAAAGTTAAAGATTTAATTACATGGGGAGAAGCAACTGAAGAATCAATTTATTTACTCTTAAGCAAAAGAGGAAAAACAATAAATGGTGAAAAATTAACTGATGAAAAAGTTAAAGAGAAATTTGGGTTTAACTCGATTAAGGATTTAGCAAAAGCAATATTTAATGGTGAAGTTTCCTTAAAAAAACTGCATGAATTAAATTTACCTTTTAGATTAAATTCACCTTCAAAAGGTTTTAAAGGAAGCATAAAAAAACCTTTTAAAATCGGTGGCGAATTAGGATATAGAGGAAAAGAAATAAATAATCTTATAGCTAGAATGGTTTAATTAATTTAATTCACCTAAAACTATTTATATATTTTTTGCTATTCTAAGTTATTTTATAGGGAAGGCGAAAATCTTGGATGAAGATTTTAAAAGAAAAAGAAAATATTTGCCTTGGAAAGATGAATTTAATAATGGATATCTTTCAGATAAATCTAGAAACTTTTATTTTGGAGTTAAAGAAAAGCTTCCTATATATGAATTTAAGGGAAGCTGCTTTAAAATGAGTATTAAAAGATTTCAAGGAGAATTTGAATCTTTAACAGATATTATAGAGAAGGAATATGAAATCATTGTTGTAACGGAGGCTCAAGGAGTTAAAAAAGAAGATTTAGAAGTAAAAGTTCAAGGAAAAACATTAATAATAATCTCTAAAAATGAAAATATTCAACATTATAAAGCTTTAGATTTGCCAAAACCTGTTGAATCCACACCTATTTCATTAAATCTTAAAAATGGAGTTTTATTAATTGAATTAAAGAAAAATAATGGAGTTAATTGAAAAAGTAAAGAAGCAAGTTTAAATTTTAGCAAGCGGAGGCTTCAGTTAATGGGTAAAAAGAAAAGTAGAAAAATGAGGGGTTCAAGAACCTGCGGTTGGGGTGTTTCTGGTCAACATCGAAAAAGCGGGATGAGAGGAGGTTTTGGAAAGGCTGGAAGACTTAACCATAAATGGACTTATATGATTAAATATGCTAGAGATGAAATTGGTAAAAAAGGTTTTAAAAGTTTAAATTTAAAAAGAAAAAAGAAGGAAAATGCTATAAATATTAGCGAATTAGAAGAGCTGCTGAAAACTAAATTAACTCAATTAAATCAAGTTAACTTAGCTCAAATGGGTTTTAAAAAGCTTCTTGGAGAAGGAGTTATTACAAAACCCATAGAAGTAATTGTTGAGGAATGCTCTAAACTAGCTAAAAAGAAAATTGAGGAGGCTGGAGGAAAAGTAATTTTATTAAGTGAAACTAAAGGAGTAGAAGCTTTGCATGGTTAGATTTATAGAGTTATTTAAGCCTTTAGCAAGGTTTTTCCCGGATATTTCACCTCCAAAAAAGAAAGTTTCCTTTAATGAAAGATTATTTTGGACAGGCTTAGTTTTAATTATATATTTTATTATGTCTGAAATTCCATTATATGGAATTGGAAAAGGCGGAGCTCAAGATCCATTCGGAGCCTTAAGAATAATTTTTGCCTCTCATAGAGGAACATTAATGGAGCTTGGAATAGGCCCAATAGTTACTGCAGGATTAATTCTTCAAATTCTTGCTGGATCAAAAATGATAGATGTTGATTTAACAAATCCATCTGATAGAGCGCTTTTTACAAGCGCAAGCAAAGTTTTAGCAGTTTTTATGACTATTTTTGAAGCTTTAGCTTATTTAATAGGTGGAGCTTATGGCACTCTTAAACCTCAAGTTCAAGCTATAATTCTTATTCAATTATTAGCTGCAGGAATCGTTATAATGCTTATGGATGAGCTTTTACAAAAGGGTTGGGGTTTCGGAAGCGGTATAAGCCTTTTCATAGCTGCAGGTGTTGCTCAAACTATTTGGTGGGATAGCGTTGCTCCGCTTGGACCTATGGCTGATGGAAAATATTTAGGAGCTTTAGTTGCTTTTGCTCAATCGCTTAAAAACTTAAGCGAAGCTTCAAAAGCTTTTTATAGACCTGAAGGTTTACCTGATATGGTTGGTTTTATAATAACAATAATCATTTTTATAATAGTAATTTATTTAGATGGATTAAGAGTTGAAGTTCCTGTATCATATGCTAAATATAGAGGGTTTAGAGGTAGATATCCAATAAAACTTCTTTATGTTTCTAATATTCCAGTTATTTTTGCTTCAGCTTTATTTGGAAACATATATTTTATTTCTCAAATTTTATGGTCCAGATATAATTCTTCAAATTCTAATTTTTGGTTAAATCTTCTTGGAACCTTTGAAATTAAAGAAGGTAGATATCAACCTAGTGGTGGATTAGTATACTATTTAATTTCGCCAAAAAATTTAAGCGAAGTTGCAAATGATCCTATAAGAGCTATTATAAATATAATTTTAATGATTGCTACATGCATCTTTTTTGCTGTAACATGGGTTGAAGTAGCTGGAATGGATGCTAAGTCTGTTGCAAAGCAACTTTTAGATTCGGGAATGCAAATAGGAGGGTTTAGACGATCTCCCATCCCTATACAGAAAATTTTTGAAAGATATATTCCTGCTGTGACTGTGCTTGGAGGTTTTCTTATAGGTCTTATAGCAGTTACAGCTGACTTTTTTGGAGCTTTCGGTTCAGGTGTAGGAATATTATTAATGGTTGGAATTTTAGAGCAGTATTATGAAATTTTAACAAGAGAAAAAATGCTTGAAATGTATCCTGCTTTAAGTGCTTTAATGGGTAAAAAATAAGAGGTGAAAAAATGGTAGCATTAATTGATGAATTGTTTAAGCAAATAATGAAAAGTTTAGAACCTTATGCGTTAATTCCAAGCTCAACATTGTTAATTTTAGGAGTTGCCGCCATATTATCTTTAATAACAAATTTATCTAATAGGTTTTTAGTTGATATTAAAAGAATGAAAGCTATAATGAAAGAGGTTAATGCCTGGAGAAAAGAGTTTGAAGAGGCTAAAAAAAGCAAAAATAAACAGTTGATGGCTAAGGTAATGAAAAAACAGCAGGCTATAATGAATCTTCAAGGAAAAATGATGTGGGATAGAATGAAAATAAGCCTTTTATTTCTTATACCTTTCTGGCTTGTATTTATGATTTTAAGCAGATTTTATGGATCTCAACCTGTAGCTTTATCTCCCTTTTCAATTCCATATCTTTTAACTGGAGCTTTAGATGAAACCTATAAAGCCTTTAAACTATCTTTTTTTTCATGGTATATTATTTGCTCTTTTGGAATAAGCCTTCCTTTATCAAGAGTGTTAGGAGTTAACCCTGAAGATTAAAAGGTAGATTAAATTGATAATTGCTATAAGCGGTTTACATGGTACAGGAAAATCTACATGCGCTAAAGCTTTAGCGGAAATATTTAATTTAAGATATGTTTCAGCTGGAGAAATGTTTAGGGAAGTAGCACGTGAAAAGGGTTTTTCAATAGAAGAGCTATCTAAACTTTCTGAAATAGATAAATCCATAGATTTAGCTATTGATGAAAGAACGAAAAAAGAAGCTGAAATTGGAAATGTTGTTTTAGAAGGTCAATTAACCCCATGGATTATAGCAAATAAAGGTTTTAAAATTTATATAGCTGCATCTAAAAAGGATCGAATAGAAAGAATTTCGAAAAGAGATGGATTAACATTAGAAGAGGCTGAAAAAGAAACTTTAACTAGAGAATCTTCAGAAAGAAAAAGATATAAAGAATACTATGGAATAAACATTGATGATTTATCAATTTATGATTTAATAATAGATACAAGCTTATTTAGCAAGGAGGAAACAATAAAAATCCTTGAGAAAATCATTAAAAGTGTAAAAAACTATCTTAAGGAGGGGAAAAATAAATGACTGCTATGGAAATAGGTCGCATATGCATAAAAACAGCTGGAAGAGAAAAAGGAAAAAAATGTGTTATAGTAGATGTCATAGATAAAAACTTTGTTTTAATTACTGGACCAAAATCTTTAACTGGTGTTAAAAGAAGAAGAGTTAACATAAAGCATTTAAAGCCAACAGAAGAAAAAATAAAAATTAAAAAAGGAGCCTCTGATGAAGCGGTGCTTAAAGCTTTACAATCAAATAAGGAGGCTACCCCTTCCTCTTAGCTACTGTAACTTCATCAATGCTATGAATACTTGCACCATATTCCTCCACGCATTTTTTTATAGAGTTAATATCAATATCATCGCCAATAACTGAAACCCTTATGCTTTCAGTAGTTTGATCAATTTCAGCTAGTAAAATATTAACTTCAGAAACGCCTTGGCAACTGCTTAATTTAGCTGCTAACTCATAAATCGGCGGTTCTCTAGGTTTTAAAACATCTAAAACAAGCTTTTTTATTAAAACTTTATTTTCTTTATTCATTTTAACGAATCACCAAACTAAAAATAGTGATTAAAAAAGCTGTCGCCACACCTATAAGCATCATTCTAATTCCTGATAAAATAAGTTTTTCCTTTGAAATTTTACCAAGAAAAACCCCCATTATAAAAAGCAATCCTATAGCAATCATTATTGAAAAATAGAAAGCTTCATTAAATAGAATTAAACCATAAAGAGCTAAAATAAAAGGTGTTATTGAAAATACAACTGCCAATACTGGAGAAAAACCATCCACAATTGCAGCGAATAAAGCCGTTAAATTAATTGATTTTTCATGAAGAGAATTAGTTAAGTCAGTTAACATTGCTTTTTTTAATTCATTAAATTTTTTAAGTTTTTCTGCTCTTTCAGTTATATAGGCGCCTGAAAACCCAGATAAACCCATTGCAATTCCAGCTCCTAAAGCAGCTCCAATAATTGTTTTTAAATATGCTCCTGAAAAATAAGCGCCTATAATTATTCCAAGAGTTGTTAAAGCTCCATCAAACATATTCATAAAAAAATATCTTCTATAAATTTCTTCAGCTTCAAAAAACTTTAAAATAATTTTAAATTCTCTAAAATTTTCCAACATATTTTTCAAGAAAATTCACCTAAAAAGAAAAGTTTTAATTTTACCCATTTTAAAAAACATATTTAAAGGCAATAATTAATAATTGTTGCTGGCATAAACATTCAAAAATAATATTAAGCTTACCTATTAAAAAGCTTTTCTAATAGTTTATTATTTTATTTAAATTTTTTAATTAACAAAAAATTAAGAGGTTTAAAAATTGGATATTCCACCATGGATGGTAAAAAGAGAAATAATAATAAGGGAGGATTGCGAAACAGATTTTAACTATGGTTGCCCTCCAGAAAATAGATCAATACAAGATTATATAAATTTTGGAGCAATAAATTTAGATAAACCCCCAGGCCCCTCAAGCCATGAAGTAGCAGCTTGGGTAAAAAAAATATTAAATGTAAAGCGAGCCGGTCACGGCGGGACCTTAGAAGCTTAAGCTGAGGAAACCCAAAAGTGACCGGTGTTCTTCCAATAGCTTTAGAAGATGCTACAAAAGCTTTACAGGTTTTTCTTCATTCAGGTAAGGAATATGTATGCTTAATGCAATTGCATGGTGATGTACCAGAAGAAAAAATTATTAATATTTTAAAAGAGTTTACTGGAGAAATATATCAAAAACCACCTTTAAGAGCTTCAGTAAAACGAGAAGTTCGAAAAAGAAAAATATACAATATTGAAGTTCTTGAAATTGAAGATCGTAAAGTTCTATTTAAAGTTTCCTGTCAAGCAGGAACATATATAAGAAAACTTTGTTTTGACATAGGTGAAGCATTAAAAGTTGGCGCTCATATGAAAGAGCTTAGAAGAATTAGAACAGGTCCATTTACTGAAAACGAGAAAAATTATACTCTTCATCAAGTTTTTGAAGCTGCTATGGAATATAAAAATTTTGGTAATGAAGAAAAATTAAGAAAAGTTATTCGTCCAATTGAAGAATGCTTTGAATATATTCCAAAAATCTATATTAAAGATTCAGCTGTAGATGCTATATGTCATGGAGCCTATTTAACCATTCCAGGAATAGCAAAATTGGATTCCAATATTCAACCAAAGCAAATGGTTGCAATATTCACTTTAAAAAATGAAGCTGTAGCTTTAGGAAATGCATTGCTTTCAACAGAACAAATTTTAGAATTAAATAAAGGATTAGCTGTTGAAATTAAAAGAGTTATAATGCGGCCTGGAACCTATCCTAAACTATGGAAAAGCAAATAAATAATTAGGCTTAATTTAAAATTAATTATTAAAACTTTAAATTTTTCCATTAACTTAATTTTTTATAAGCCGGGATTCCCGAGCCTGGTACGGGGCAGTTAAAAGCCTAAGCCTGGAGATACAGGCTTGAAAGCCTGTGGCCCCTTTAGGGCCTCGTGGGTTCAAATCCCACTCCCGGCGCCATAAAAATTTGCTGAAACAAACATTTTTTTAATTCAAACTATTAAATTTTTTAATTATTTTTGAATGTTTAACTCATTATTTTACTTGGAAAAGAAACTGCAAAATCCTCAAAATTTACATGAAACCTGCATAATTTATTATGCAGGTTTATAGGGATCTAAAAAATTAGGAAAAATAACATTTCATTAATAATAACAATGGATATAAAATAAAAAAATGTTTTTAACTAGGATTAAATTTAGATTCATCCTTAATTATTAATCTAAGTTTTTTCGCAATTTCCTTAAAACCTAAAGATTTAAACATTTCTAAAGACGCTGTATTATTTGAGTAAACATCAGCTTCAATACATGTTATATTTCTTTTAATAAACCAATTTAAAATAGCTTTGCAAAGCGCTGCTCCTATACCTTTTCTTCTATACTCTTCTTTAACAAAACAATCACATATATATCCTCTGCTGCTTTTATAATCCCATGGTTGACTTACCCATCCAAGTGTATAACCAATTATTTCTCCATTATATTCAGCTACAAACACAACTGTTTTATCTCCTTTAATATTTTTTAAAATCCATTCAGAATCTTGAAATTTGCTAAGAGGATTAACCATCGGATCTATATCGCTTTCACTTTTAATAAGTTCCTTAGCCAATTTAACTATATTTAATAAATCTTTAGGTGTTGCTTCTCTTATAATAATGCCTTGAAGCTTTTCTTTCTCCAAGTTAATCCACTTAAAATTTGGAAATTTAAATTGGATAAGTAAAATCTTCTTTTAAATCAACATATTTTATACGTAATTTTCTGTTAGGAATTTCATTAGGTTTATTTAATACTTCAAATCTAAATAAAGCTGATTTATACCAGTCAATTCCAGGATTAGGTTTTATAGGAAATGAAAGCTTTTTAATAAATTCTTCATAATTAACAGTGTTATAATTCATTGGATATCTTGAAAAACCTTTAATTATATTTGTTATAACACAATTCATTTTAGTTAAAAACTTTTCAATTTTAAGCCATTTTTGAAGTGAAGCTTCAGCTGTTGTTAAACCAAAGTATCCTACTCCCTCGTTTTTTAAACAGCAAATCCCCCTTTCTATAAAAGCTTTTAATCCACTTAAAGATTCAAGAGGTTCAGAAGAAAAAACATCAAATTGATTAATTAAATTTTCAGGTAAAGGCTCAGTTACATTATATTCATAAAATTCTATTTCAAACTTATATTCTTGATTAATCTTTTTAATATATTCACCTAACCTTTTATCTACATCTAGAACGCAAATTCTTGATGGTAAATCCGTAAGCGATAACGCTATACTTAATAAATCATCATCTCCAATTAAAATAAATTGTTTATTATAAAGATCATTATTAAAATGCATAAATGCAACTCTAGCGACAACATCATACTCTTTCATATAACCTTGAAAAAATTTTAATGTTGGATCTGGGCGATTTTTAACTATATTTTTAAATTCATTAAGAATATCAATAAATTTTCCATTAAAAATTATTCCTTTTCCAAAACAGTTTTTACATAATTCACTTTTAAACAAAGCAATTTGCTTATTAAAAATTTTTCTTCCTTTTTCAGTAAGTTTAAAAACAGAATCATCAAATGTTATTAATCCATCATTATAAAGTGAATTAACAGCTTCTATGAAATCCCTTAATAAAAAATTGTTAGCTTCAAGAAGATCCCAAAAAGATTTATTTGCATTAATTAATTCACTTAAAATTTGCAATTTAACTTTTTGCATATAAACCCCTCTTAATAATTTTTTTCTTAACTTTTTTTGGCTTAAACTCTTCAATTAAAAATTTAAGCGCCTTTAAAGCTCCTTCATCAGCTCCACAAGTAAAAACATCTAAAGCTATATATTCATATTCAGGCCATGTGTGAACGCTTAAATGAGATTCACTCAATAAATAAATAGCTGAAACACCATAAGGTTTAAATTGATGAAAACTTGAGGAAACACAATTTAAACCAGATTTAGAAACAACTCTATCTAAAATTTCTTTAACAACTTCAACTTTTGAAATTTTGTTAGGGTCCACTCCAAGAAATTCGGCGATAACATGGATGCCCATGGCAGACACCCATAGTTACCGTCAAATTTCTTGGAGGGAAAAACAAAGAGTTCCCGCGTCATACAATTAATTTATTAGGCAATCCTCTATATAAAGATTTCTTTTTATCAATTAATTAATTAAAATGGTGAATCGAACAATTTTTAAGCAACCTTTTCAAAATAATTTTTAAAATTTAAACTTAAGTTGGTTGATAATGCTTGAAAGAGTATAGGCATATAGTTAGAATTGCTGGAACAGATATTGATGGTAGCAAAAAGCTTGTATATGGACTTGCAAAAATTAAGGGCGTAGGCGTAAGCTTTGCTAATGCTATAGTTAATACAGTAAAGCTTAATCCTAACCTTAGAATTGGGGAATTAACTGGAGAACAAGTAGCTTTAATAGAGGATGCAATTAATAACCCAGCAAAATATAATATTCCTTCATGGCTTTACAATCAAAGAAAAGAGCTTTATACAGGTAAAGACATGCATTTAATAGGTTCAGACCTAGAGTTAAAAGAAAAAATGAATATAGAGTTAATGAAAAGCATAAAATGTTGGAAAGGTGTTAGACACGCCTTAGGATTAAAGGTTAGAGGGCAAAAAACAAGAACTACCGGTAGAAAGGGAAAAGCTGTTGGAGTTAAAAAAAGAGAAGCAGCGAAAAAGTAAGAGGTAGAATAACATATGGGTGACCCTAAAAAACAAAGAAAAAAATATGAAACACCTAGGCATCCTTGGCGAAGAGAACAACTTGAAGAAGAATTAAAACTTTTAGGGGAATATGGATTAAGAAATAAACGAGAACTTTGGCGTTATAAAACAATGCTTTCCAAAATTAGAGCAATAGCTCGATCGCTTTTAGGTAAACCACCAGAGGAAAGAGAAAAATTACGAAAAGAATATATGCCTAAACTTGTTAAGCTTGGTTTGCTTCCAGAAAACGCTAGTATAGAAGATATTCTCGATTTAGAAGTAAAACATATTTTAGAAAGAAGATTGCAAACATTAGTATTTAAATTAAATTTAGCTAAATCAATTCATCAAGCTAGACAACTTATAACTCATAGACATATAGTGATTGGAGATAAAATAGTTTCAATTCCAGGCTACTTAGTTACTAAAGAGGAGGAAGCATTAATTAAATATGCGCCTAAAAGCCCCTTTAATGATCCTAATCATCCTGCTTTAAAAAAGGATTAAAACCAAGCTTTCTTAAACATAAGCAATATGAAAGCTATAATCGCTATTATAAAAGCGATAAAAACTAAAATCTGAAGATTGCTTTTTCCAAAGCTTAACATAAATGGTATTGGACCAAAAAATATTATAAAGCTATTGCTTAAACCAGTTAATAAAGCAGCCAAAAACATTATAAGTATACCTATAAAGATTAGTGTAAAACCTAAAAAAATAAATTTAAATGGATTAAAACTTGAAGATTGCCTAGTTATTAATGATGTTTGTAATTCTTCACATTTTATGCAAGACCATGAATAAGGGTTAAAGCAATCCTCGCATATTATTTTACCGCATCTTGAACAAACATATTTAGCTTGATTTTTTAAGCAAACCTCACAAACTTTTCCATTCAAAAATATTCAACCTCAAGCTAAAATGCTAAAGAATAAAAAACATAAAAATGCTATAAGAAAAACAATCATTATTAAAATTAAAATTTTCCATGCATGCTTACTGTTGCCACCGCTGAAAATTAATGGAATAGGACCTATTAAAATTATACCGCCTCCATTAATCTTTCCCTTAAACCTTTTAATAGCTAAAATGAAACCGGTTATTGCAATGCTTAATCCAATTAAAATTAAAATTAAGCCTAACTCAAAAATTTTAATATCCATCATTTTTATTTCTTTATAAAACCTTTAGATAAATTTTTATTTAAGTTTTTTAATGGTTCACTGAAGCAAGATAATTAAGGTTAAGTTAATATTTAGCTTAAGTTAGAGGTTAAATGGTAATTAAAAATGGAAATGAAAATTCTTCATGAAGATAAAAACTCAATAAAAATTTTAATTGAGGGGGTTCCCTTAGCTTTTGTAAATGCGCTTAGAAGAGCAATTATAGCTGAAGTTCCAACAATGGCTATTGAAAATGTTATGATTCTTGAAAATTCCTCATTAATGTATGATGAAATTTTAGCTCATAGACTAGGGCTTATTCCTCTTACAACAGATTTAGAAAGCTATGTTTTACCTGAAAAATGCTCTTGCAAAAGCGAGTTAGGATGCAGTAAATGCAGCGTTTCTTTAACATTAAATGTTGAAGCTGCAGATGAACCGTTAACTGTTTACTCTAAAGATTTACAATCTCAAGATCCTAATATTAAACCTGTAAGCGATAAAATCCCTATTTTAAAGCTTGCTCCAGGACAAAAAGTTAAGCTTGAAGCTTATGCTAGACTTGGAAAAGGAAGCGAGCATGCTAAATGGCAACCTGTTTCAGTTTGCATCCATAAATATTATCCAAGCATCACTATTGATGAAAAAAAATGCGATGGTTGCGGTGAATGCGTTAAATTCTGCCCAAGAAATGTTTTTAAAATAGTTAATGAAAAACCTGTTGTAGAAAACGAGTTGAATTGCACTTTATGCCTTGAATGCGTAAGGCATTGCCCCAAAAAAACCCCGCCAATAAAGGTAACTTGGTTAAAAGATAAATTTATTTTTTATTTAGAATCTACAGGTGCTTTACCTCCAAAAAGAATAATAAAAGAAGCAATTAAAATAATTAATGAAAAAACAGATGAATTCCTGAAGTTTATTTCATAAGTGGAGGAAACAATTTAAAATGGATAATATTATCTTAAAGAAAACAGTTGCTTTACTTAGAAAAAAAGCAAAACAAAATAATGCTAAAATATGGGATGCTGTAGCAGAGCTTTTAAGTAAACCTAAAAGAAGAAGAATTTATGTTAATATTAGCAAAATTAATAGGTATAGTAAAGATGGAGATATAATTGTTGTTCCAGGAAAAGTTTTAGGTGCAGGAATTATAAATCATAAAATTACTATTGGAGCCTTTAAATTTTCTGAATCCGCTAAAAAAAAGATTGAAGAAGCTGGTGGAAAATGCATTTCAATAATTGATCTTGTTGAAGAGCAACCTAAAGGAACAGGAGTTAAAATAATAGGGTGAAATAAAAATTGGAAAACAAAATTTTTATTGATGCTGAAAACGCTATATTAGGAAGGCTAGCTAGTATAGCAGCTAAACTAGCGCTTGAAGGAAAAGAAGTTATAATTTTTAATGCTGAAAAAGCTGTAATTTCAGGAAAAAAACAGGCAATATTAAATGAAGTTAAAAGAAAACTTGAAACAAGAACTTTAGCATCTGTAGAAAAGTCTCCTACACATCCTAGAAGACCAGATTTATATGTTAGAAGAGTTATTAGAGGAATGCTTCCTTGGAAAAAACCAAAAGGAAAAAGCGCTTATAAAAGAGTTAAAGTTTATATTGGTATACCGGAGAATTTTAATGGAAAATTAATTAAAATTCCTGAGGCTGACTCCTCTAAATTAAAATGTAAAAAAATTAAAATTGAAGAATTATGCAAGGAAATTGGAGGATTAAAGTAAGAAATGCCTGAAAGAAAAAAAGCTTTAATAGCTGTTGGAAAAAGAAAAACAGCTATTGCTAAAGCTATTTTAAGACCAGGCTCTGGAAGAGTAACTATTAACTCTATTCCATTAGAGGTTTACACTCCAGAATTGGCTCAAATGAAAATTATGGAACCTTTAATAATAGCTGGAGATAAAGCTAAAGAAATAGATGTGGAAGTTAATGTAGTTGGTGGTGGAGTAATGGCTAGAGCTGATGCAGCTAGAATGGCTATAGCTAAAGGTTTATTAAGCTTTGTAAAAAGCGCAGAATTAAGAAAAAAGCTTATAATGTATGATCGAAGCATGATTGCAGGTGATCCTAGAAGAACTGAACCAAAAAAGTTTGGTGGTCCAGGACCTAGAAGAAGAAGACAAAAATCATATAGGTGAAAAAAGGGGAAACTTAAAATTGATAATTCCAGTTAGATGCTTTACATGCGGAAGCTTAATTGGAGATAAATGGGAGGAATTTTCTAAAAGAGTAAAAGAAGGAGAAAACCCAAGAAAAGTTTTAGACGATCTTGGAATTAAAAGATATTGTTGCAGAAGAATGTTAATTTCTCATGTAGAAACCATGGATGAATTATTAGAGTATTTTCAAAAGAAACCTAAAACTTCAGAGAAAAAATAATGTTTTTTAAGCAAAAAATTAAAATAATACAAGATTATATGGAAGTTGGTGCTTAAAATTGGTTGAGAAAGAAGAAAAAACTGAAGAGTCTCTTCTTCTTCCTCGTGAAGAATTGCTAGCTGCAGGTCTTCATATAGGTACAAGAGTTAAAACTGAAGATATGGAAAAATATATTTATAGAGTTAGACCAGATGGCTTATATATTCTTAATATTGGAGAAACAGATAGAAAAATAAGAATAGCTGCTAAATTCATTTCTAGATTTGAACCCTCTAGAGTTTTAGTTACCTCATCAAGGCTTTATGGAAAAACTCCTGTAGAAAAATTTTGCGAAATAACTAGAACTGTTCCGGTTGTTGGTAGATTTTTACCAGGATTTATTTCCAACCCTCTTCATCCAAAACATTTTGATCCTCAACTTGTTATAGTAACTGATCCAAGAGCAGATTCACAAGCTGTTCAAGAAGCTTCTTCAGCTGGAATTCCAATAGTAGCTTTATGCGATACCGATAACTCCTTTAAAAATGTAGATTTAGTTATACCAACAAACAATAAGGGAAGAAGAGCTTTAGCTATGGTTTATTGGCTTTTAGCTAGGCAAGTTTTAAGGGAGCGAGGGGAACTACCTCCAGATGGCAACCTTCCTTATACAGTGGATGATTTTGAAACAAAACTTATTTCACCAATTCAAAAAACTGGTGAAAATGAGTGAAAGTTAGAAAACCATGTCAAGCTGGATCTTTTTACGCTGGAAAAAAAGAAGCTTTAATTAAAGAGATAGAATCCTGTTTTTTGCATAGTTTAGGTCCAGGAAAACTTCCTAAAGTTAATCAAACCGGTGAAAGAACTTTAATAGCTTTAGTTTGCCCTCATGCCGGATATATGTATTCTGGACCAATAGCCGCCCACTCCTATTATGCAATGGCTTTAGACGGCATTCCTGAAACAGTTATTATTATTGGTCCAAACCATACTGGATTAGGAAGTGGAGTATCAATGATGAGCGAGGGATATTGGGAAACACCATTAGGAACCCTTCAAATAAATTCTGAATTAGCTAAAAAAATTTATAAATCATCAACTTTAATAGATTTAGATGAATCTGCACATCTTTATGAGCATTCAATAGAAGTTCAATTACCTTTTCTTCAATACCTATATAACGATAAGATAACCATTGTTCCAATATGCATGATGATGCAAGATTTAGAAACAAGTGTTGAAGTTGGTAAGGCTATTGCTGAAGCCAGTCAAGAAAAAAACGTTATTATAGTTGCTTCTTCAGATATGACGCATTATGAAAATGCTGAAGTGGCTAAAAGAAAGGATAAACTTGCAATAGATGCTATATTAAATTTAGATGAATTTAAATTGGAATCTACAGTTTATTCTCATAACATTTCTATGTGTGGTTATGGACCGGTTGCAGCAGCTTTAAAAGCTTCTAAAATGTTAAATGCTGAAAAAGCTAAGCTTTTAGCTTATGGAACAAGCGGTGACATAACTGGAGATTACAGCAGCGTTGTAGGTTATGCTGCAATAGCTATAAGCAAAGAGAAAAAATGAAAAGCTTTGCTTCAGCACCAGGTAAAACTATACTTTTTGGTGAACATTTTATACTTTATGGTTGTCCAGCTTTATCTATGGCTATAAACCTTTATTCTAAAGTTTTTGCTGAAAAAAGGCAAAATTCAATTATTCAAATTTACTCTAAAAACTTAAATATTATTGAAAAATTTAATAAAAATTCAAGTAATAACGAAGCTTTAAAATCAATAAAAATAGCTGCAGATGAAGTTTTAAAATTAGCTAATCAAAATTTAGGATTAAATTTAACAATTGAATCTGAAATTCCTCCAGCTGCTGGATTAGGTTCATCAGCTGCAACAGCAGTATCAACAATAGCTTCAATAGCTGAATTGCTTAATTTAAATATTACAAAAGATAAAATTATAGAGTTGGCTTTTTCACCTGAAAAATTTATTCATGGAAAACCTTCAGGAATTGATCATACAACATCCACGCTTGGCGGAATAATTTATTATGAACCAAATTTAGGATTTAAAAAATTTAATGTTATGATTGATATTCAAGCTTTAATAGCTTATAGCGGCATTCCAAAAGCAACTAAAGAGCAAATAATTAAAGTTAAAGATTACTTGGAAAAAAATAAAGAAAGAAAAAATAGAATTCTAAATGAATTTAATGAAATTGTTTCTTCAGCTGTTGAAGCATTAAAAAATAAAGATTTAGAAATGCTTGGAAACTTAATGAATCAAAATCAAAAATTGCTTAAAGAAATTAAGGTTTCAAATCCGATTTTAGATAAAATTGTTGAAACAGCTGTTAAAAATGGTGCTTTAGGTGCTAAAATTACTGGAGCTGGAGGTGGAGGTTCTATAATCGCTTTAGTAACAAATGAAAATAAAGAAAAAGTTTTTAAAAAGCTTAAAGAAGTTTCTAAAGAAGTCTACTTTATAAAAATTGATTTTCATGGAGTTAAAAGCGGAAAACTTTCTTAAGGTTTTAAAAATGAGTGAAAAAATTAAAGCTAGAAAACTAGATCATTTAACAATTAGCCTTACGAAAAAGGTGGAATCTAATAAACCACCAGGATTTAACGATGTAACTTTAATTCATAATGCTTTACCTGAAATAAATAAGAATGAAATAGATTTATCAATAAATTTATTTGGTTGCAGATTGAATGCTCCATTAATAATTGAACCAATGACAGGTGGAACATTTAAAGCTATTAAAATAAATGCTTCATTAGCTGAAGCAGCGGAAAAACTTAAAATAGGAATTGGTGTTGGAAGCCAAAGAGCTGCATTAGAAGATCCATCCTTAAAGAAAACCTATACTATTGTTAGAGAAAAAGCTTCAACAACTCTTGTTTTAGCAAATATTGGATGCTCACAAATTTTGGGGGAGGAAGGAATCGAAAAAGCAAAAGAAGCAGTTGAAATGATTAATGCAAACGCTTTAACAATTCATTTAAATTCACTTCAAGAATCGATTCAACCTGAAGGTGAAACAAAATTTAAAGGTGTTTTAAATGCGATTTCTCAAGTAATCAAAAAATTGAATGTTCCAGTGATTATTAAAGAAACTGGAGCAGGAATATCTATGGAGGTTGCTAAAAAACTTGAAAATATAGGGGTAAAATTTGTTGATATAGCTGGTTTAGGAGGAACAAGCTGGGCTAGCGTTGAATATTATAGAGCTAAAGCAAATTCTAATAAAATTCTTGAAGCTTTGGGAAAAACCTTTTGGGATTGGGGTATCCCAACAGTTGCAAGCTTAATTGAAGTTAAATCAAGCACGAAAATTAAAGTAATAGCTTCTGGAGGAATTAGAACAGGGCTTGATGCTGCTAAATCAATAGCTTTAGGTGCTGAAGCTGTTGGTTTAGCGTTACCACTATTAAAGCATGCTATTAAAGGAGTAAAACAAACAATGCAATTTTTAAAAATAATAATTGAAGAATTAAAAACAGCAATGTTTTTAACAGGTTCAAAAAACTTAATTGAATTGAAAAATGTTCCAGTGGTTATTTCTGGGGAAACCGCTATATGGCTTTTTGAAAGAGGCATAAATCTTAATAATTTTTATAAAGCATAAATTACAAAATTATAAGCGTTATAAAAAATAAGAGGGAAAAACATGGAAAAAACATCTAGAATCCCAGGTTTTTACAATCTTTCTCCAATTGAAAGGTTAAAAATAGTGAAAGAATTTGCTGAATTAACTGATGAGGAAGTTAATCTTCTTAAGTCTACTGGTGCATTAAGCTTAGAGCAAGCGAACAGAATGATAGAAAACGTTATTGGAGTTATGCCTATTCCGCTTGGAATAGCAACAAACTTCTTAATAAACAATAAGGATTATTTAATTCCTATGGCTATAGAAGAACCTTCAGTTGTTGCAGCTGCAAGTAATGCTGCTAAAATCGTAAGGGAAAGTGGAGGCTTCTTTACAAGCAGCAGCGGTCCATTAATGATTGGACAAATTCAATTAATTAATGTTCCAGCTCCGCATGCAGCTAGATTAACAATATTAGCTTCTAAAGAAGAAATAATTAAAAAAGCTAATGAGCAAGATCCTGTGCTTATAGCTCATGGTGGAGGAGCTGTTGATGTTCAAGCAAAAGTTATAGAAACCTCTATTGGAAAAATGTTGATAACTGAAATTATTGTTGATTGCAGAGATGCTATGGGAGCTAACGTTGTAAATACAATGTGTGAAGCTGTAGCTCCTTTTATTGAGGATATTACAGGTGGTAAAGCTCTTTTAAGAATAGTTTCTAATTTAGCTACCAAAAGATTGATGCGTGCTAAAGCAGTTATAGCTAAAGATATTTTAGGGGGAGAAGAAGTTGTTGATGGTATAATAGCTGCCTATGAATTTGCAGCATCCGATCCATATAGATGCGCAACTCATAATAAAGGTATAATGAATGGTGTAACAGCTGTTGTTTTAGCAACTGGAAACGATACTAGAGCTGTTGAAGCTGGAGCTCATGCTTATGCAGCTTTAAATGGTAAATATAAACCTTTATCGCATTGGGAAAAAGATGAAAAAGGAAACTTGATAGGTTCTATAGAGCTTCCTGTTGCTGTAGGGTTAATAGGAGGTGCAACAACCACTCATCCAATAGCAAAAATAGCTAGAAAAATATTGAAAGTTAAAACTGCAACAGAATTAGGGGAAGTTATTGCTGCTGTTGGTTTAGCTCAAAATTTAGCAGCTTTAAAAGCTTTAGCTACAGAAGGCATTCAAAAAGGTCATATGAAACTTCATGCTAGAAATATAGCTGTTATGGCTGGAGCTACTGGAGAACTAATTGATAAAATAGCTAGAAAAATGATTGAGGAAAAAAAGATTAGAGTTGATAGAGCTGCCGAGCTTCTTAAAGAATACTTAGAGAAAAAACAGATTTAACCTTTAAAACTATAATTTTTTACTTAATACTTCAACTTTCTTTTGGGTTAACTTAAGCAAAGCATTTAATCCAAAATCCGTTACTGTTAAACTGCTTATTAAGCATCCATATTTGCATGCTTCAATAAGATCTTTACATGTTAAATATTTAGCTAGAAATGCTCCTGCAAAGGAATCTCCTGCTCCTGTTGAATCAACTTCTTTCTCTACCTGAAAAGCTGGAACATGAATAAATTCATTATTATGAATAAGAGTAACACCTCTTGCCCCCATTGTAACAGCTATAATTTTATTAATTGAATAAAACCTTAAAATGTTTATTGCCTCAAGAAACGATTTGCATCCAGTTATTATTTTAGCTTCTAACTCATTTAAAAAGAAAAAACCAACATCTTTTATTAAATCTAAAACAGTTTTAGGGCACTTCATTTTTCTTAAATCAAATTCATGAATTCCTAAAGCTATGCTGCTTTTTGCCAGTTTAAGTTTAGCCTCTTCCAAAAGCTTTTTTTGAATTTTAAAATTATTAGGTGCAATATAAAGAAGCGTTGGCTTATCCATTTTTAAAGCGCTTCGCAATAAAAAGGGTAAATTTTCTATATGAACTTTAATGTTTTTCCCAATTAACTCGTTATTTAAGCTTTTAAAAAAGATAGAAGGTTTATTCTTAACTTTCTTTATTTTTAATTTAATTCCAGTATTAATTAAAAGCTTAAGCCAATCTTGCGGAAAATCTTTACCAATTGAAGAAATTAACACTACTTCACCATTAGCAATCTTTATTGCTAAAGCTGTATAAGCTGCTGAACCTGATAAAAAAACTTTAGCTTCATTATTTACTATAAACTCTTGTTTAGCTAGATTTCCAACGCAAAAAATTGATTGAACCATAAGCTTTTTAATTTTCTTAAAGAAGAAAAAGTTTTATCACGAAAATAAGTAAAAAAATGCGTATTTATTAAACCTTAAATTTTAAGCGCTTTAATCAATTTTTCTATTCCCTCACCCGTTTTAGCGCTTGTAACTACTATTTCGCATTTAGAATTAATGCTTTTAGCATCTTTAATTAATTCTTCAATATTAACATTCATGGCTTCAGCTAAATCTGCTTTATTTATAGCTATTACATTAGCATCCATAAATATATATGGATGTTTTCGAACAGTATATGGTCCTTCAGTTACGCTTACCACAACAAGTCTTTCATGAGCTCCTAAAGGGAAATCAGCTGGACAAATAAGGTTACCGACATTTTCTATAAAAATTAAATTTAAATTTTTTAAATCAAGCTTTGACAATGCTTTTTTAATCATTAAAGCATCTAAATGGCATTCTTTACCAGTGTTTATTTGCAAAGTTTGCACTCCATGCCTTGCAACTCTATCAGCATCTATTCGTGTTGTAACATCTCCAGCAATCATAGCTATTTTATATTTATCTTTAACTTTTTTAACTATTTCTTCAATTAAGGATGTTTTTCCAGAACCAATGGAACCCATAACATCTATAACTTTTATTCCATGCTTATCAAAAATCTTTTTATTTGCTTCAGCTAAACGCTTGTTTGCTTCAAGCAAATCTTCTTGAACTTCAACTTCAAGCATTTCTCCCTCTTCAACCTTTAAAATATCTTCACTCAATATTTTTAACACCTTCTTTATTATAGCTTTACTTTAATAAGAATTTTTTCTAAAAGCTCTTTATATCTATTTCTTATAGTTACTTCAGTAACATTAGCTACTTCAGCCACTTCCCTTTGAGTTTTTCTTTCATTAAGAAGCACTGTAGCTATATAAGTTGATGCTGCAGCTATTCCAGTAGGGCCTCTTCCACTTGTTAACTTCATAGCTTTAGCTATTTCCAATATTTTTATAGCTATTGCTTCAGCTTTCCCTGATAAAGAAAGCTTATTTGAAAATCTAGCAGCATAATTTGATATTGTTAAAGGTGGAACAAAATCCAATAACTCTTTAATCATAAATCTATAGCTTCTTCCAATATCTTTTTTTCTTAAATTTGTTGCATCAGCTATTTCATCTATTGTTCTTAAAACACCGCATTTTCTGCAGCTTAAATAAATTGCTGCTGCAGCTATGCTTTGAATGGATCTTCCTCTAACAATCCTTTTTTTAATTGCTTTTCTATATATTATAGATGCGGTTTCCAAAACATTTTTAGGTAAATTTAAGGCTGAAGCTATTTTGCTTAACTCTGATAAAGCTACAGCTAAATTTCTTTCAACAGCATCTGAAACTCTCATTCTTCTTTGCCATTTACTCAATTTATAAGCTTCTTCAAATTCTTGAGGTGAATCACCTTTTACATTTTTTCCTTGCAAATCTATAGTTGTTGAAAGTCCTTTATCATGAATAGCATATGTTAAAGGTGCGCCAACCCTTGTTCTTCTTTCTTTTTGTTCATTATCAAAAGCTCTCCATTCAGGTCTTGAATCTGCAAGTTTATCAAGAACAACGCAACCGCATGAAAGGCATACAATTTCAGCAGCTTCATAATCACGCATTAATTTTTCGCTTCCACATTCTGGGCATTTACGAATTTTTTCTTTTTCATTCATTCAATTTTAAACCTCTTTTTTCTTAATCTTTTAAAACATAAACAGTTTTCCCAATGTAGTTTTCAAGTTTAACAGTTGATGGTTTTATGGAAACATATGGTGAAGAAACAGGTCCAAAAACATCAGTTACAATTCCTATTTCTTTAAGTTTTTCATCAAAAACTTTAGAACCGAGTTTTGGAGGATTAGGTTTTTCCAGTTTTACTATGAGGCTACGGCTTTTTGAAGCATGAATAATTTTGCCGAGCCTCCTCAATCTATTTCACTCCAAAATTAAACAAAGGATATTTACAAGAGTTGCAATTGAATGAGCCATATATAAACCTTTAGTTATTTTACAAACATCTTTTAAATTAACTATTTTAAAAATTTTAACTAATAAATGTTGATTTAAACATATAGGTTGAAATTGTTTTTTTGAAATATTTACTAAAAAACGCTTTTAAAAATTAATTTTTGGAGGTTCCTTAATAAACCCCATTTTCATTAAACACTTTAATTTTTCTTGAGAGGATTTAATTATTAAAGAAGCTTTTTCATAAACTTCTTCTCTAGTTAACTTTATTCTAGCTACATTTTCTTCAATAGCTTTTGCAGCTACAGCAGAAGCTTCTCTAGGATAAACTTCAAGCTCCGCCATCGATGGAATTATATAGTCTTCACTTAACCCTTTTTCTTCAGCCACTTTAGCAATTTCATAAGCTGCTGCTATACACATTTCATCAGTAATTGTTTTAGCTCTTACATCTAAAGCCCCTCTAAATATTCCTGGAAAACCTAAGGAATTATTTATTTGATTTGGAAAATCAGATCTTCCAGTAGCTACAATTTTAGCTCCAGCTTTTTTAGCTTCCCAAGGCCATATTTCTGGAATTGGATTAGCGCAAGCAAAAACTATTGGGTTATCAGACATTTTTTTAATCATTTCTTCAGTTATAACTTTAGGTCCAGGCCTTGAAACAGCTATGCAAACATCAGCATCTTTCATAGCTTCATATAAACCGCCAATTCTTCCTTCTTTATTAGTTTTTAAAGCCCACTCTTTTTTTTCTTCTTGAAGATCAACTCTATCTGGATGAAGAATACCTTTACTATCTACAATAATTAAATTACCTGATTTTACTCCTGCTTTAGTAATTATGTTAGCTATTGCTATTCCTGCAGCTCCAGCCCCTACCAAAGCTATTTGAACTTCATTAATTTTTTTATTTACAACTTTTAAAGCATTTATTAATCCTGCTAAAACAACTGTTCCTGTACCTTGCTGATCATCATGCCAAACGGGAATTTTAAGGGTTTCTCTTAATTCATGCAAAATTTTAAAGCATTTAGGTTGAGCTATATCTTCTAAGTTTATTCCACCAAAGCTTGGTTGAATCCAATTAACAACTTTAACAATTTCATTTGGGTTAGTTGTAGATAAGCATATTGGAAAAGCATCAACTCCTCCTAAAAGCTTAAATAATAATGCTTTTCCCTCCATTACTGGAAGGCTTGCTTCAGCTCCAATATCGCCTAATCCAAGAACTCTAGTTCCATCGGTTACTATAGCCACATTATTCCATTTATTAGTATATTCATAAGCTTTATCCACATTCTCCTTAATAATTTTGCATGGTTCCGCCACTCCCGGCGTGTACCAAACTGCAAAATCATCAAAACTTTTTAAAGGACATTTAGGAATAACCTCTATTTTTCCATGATAAAATTCATGATATTTTAAAGCTATTTTTCCTGGAAGGCTTGCTTTCTCAATTAATTTCTTTTCATTATTCATGGTTTTTCTTATTCCCTTTGATTCTATAACTAAGCTTTAAGGTTTTCTAAAGAAGAGTTTAAATTTAAGAATTAAAAAATAGGTTTAGAAGAAAAAGGGGTTTAAAGATGGTTAATGCATATGATTATATGGCTTTAGCTTGGAAAAATAAAGATGAAAGCTATGTTAAAAATTTAATGCGTGAACTTGTAATTAAATGGCGAAGGGAACCTTCAGTTGTTAGAATTGAAAAACCAACTAGACTTGATAGAGCAAGAAGATTAGGATATAAAGCTAAGCAAGGTTTTGTAATTGTTCGCGTTAAAGTTAGACGGGGTGGAGCTAGAAAACCTAGACCTAGATCTGGAAGAAGACAAAAAGCTATGGGTGTAAAAAAATATACAAGAGCTAAAAGTTTGAAAAAAATTGCTATAGAAAGAGCTGCAAGAAAATTTCCAAATTTAACTCCATTAAATGCTTATTGGGTTTGGGAAGATGGTCAACAAGTTTGGTTTGAAGTAATAATGGTGGATAAAAATCATCCAGTAATAAAAAATGATAGAAAAATTCAGGTTAAATCTAAAAACTAAAAGATTTCTATTTGATCTTCAGAAAACTGAATTAAACCATAATAATAATCATATGAAAATATACCAAATTCTCCAGCTATAGGATCAATAACTAAAGCAATTATATATGGGGAAAACTGCTGCAGTTTTAATTGGGTTTGAATATCAATATTAGACATGAAAACACCGCATCCAACATGAGAATGATACCATCCTACTATATTTCCATCAATTTTACCTTTAACTATATCATCCATAACTTTAGCTAAGGTTTCAGGTGGGAAAACTGTGCATGAATCTGTTGAAAAACCTTCTCCATGCACAACATCATTTACAATTAACCCCTCATTGCTTAATTTACCTATTAATAACCCAATTTGTTCATAAGGTTTTCTAGTATGATTTATTATTTTTTGTAAAACAGTAGATTTTAATTTAACCTTAAACAATCTTATCCACTTTAGAAACGTTTTAACATTTTAAATTAATTTAAATTTTATTTTTTGTTTTTTGCGGTTTTCTTGCAAAACTTTATGGTTAACCTATAAAATAAAGCTAATAAAATGTTAAACATTAGGTTAAACTAAGATTTAAAAATAAAAATTTAAGCTTATAATTATAATCTTTCAATTAATGCTGCATAAATTATAGGTAAATAAACTGTAGCATCTCCTTCTACAGTTATATGCTTAGCATTCTCCTTTATTTTTCCCCAGGAAATTGCTTCATAAGTTCTAGCACCTGATAAGCTTCCATCATATTCAACTGCTGTAGTTATATAAACGGCATAGCTTAATCCTCCAGCAAATTGTCCCCACCAAATTACATGATGCTTAGAGATTCCTCCACCAATTATTAAGGCTCCAGCTTTTTTTGCTTCCCATATTAAATCGCTTAAAAGCTGCTCATCCTTTAATACATTAATTTTAAAATCATGGGTTTGCGAAAATTGCCAAATTTGATAACCTACAGCACCATCTGTAATTCCTGGAACAATCATATATACATTATTTTTCCAACACCAATATAAAATTGAATTTTCATTTTTAACTCTTTTCCCTAACTCCCAGCATAATTCATAAGTTGATAACTCTTTTATTCCATTGAGATAAATTTCATTTAAAAATTGATTCATTTTTTCTTCTATAATTAAACCGTAGGATTCATTAGGTGCTAAAATGTTTCCTATTCTATTAACATGTGATTTATGCAATTTTTTATCATCTAATTCAAAGCTTCCATGATAATAGTTTTTCCAGCATCTAGCTAAATCATGATCCAAAGTTCCGCATGTAGTTATTAAAACTTTAAACCAACCTTTTTCAATCATATCTTTAATTATGCCTCTTGCTCCTGTAGCTATTATGCAAGCTGGAAAAGAAAGAAAATTTAATGAATCAAGATCTTTAATCATTTCTTCAATTATTTCTATGCTTACAGCTAATTTTTTAGCTGTGAATCCCCCGCTATCTTTCATTTGCTTAATTAATTCATTTACAGTAATTTTCTTGTTTATTTTAAAATCTTTAACGACTTCCCTCATTTTAATCAATCTCCATTCAAACTAGATAAAATAAACATTTTTATATATGCATTTTCATAAATGTTTAAAGAGGAAATAAAATTTGAAAAGGAAAATTATGAAAAAACATTTTTTAATCAAAATTAATACCCATAAAATTGTTAAATTAAATTTTCTGCTTATGCTTTTAGCTTTATTGCTGCTTCCTTATCTTATTCAAAAAGTTAATGCTGAAGAAATAGGTTATTATCAATATGATTCTCGTCTTGGCGCATGGGTTTGGATTTCTAAACCTTGGAGACCAACTGCTACCACAACCTTAATCACAGTTTCAATTAAGGGTCTTCCATCTGAATATTCAACTGAACTTATTATAGATGGGAAAACTGTTGGTATTATTCAAGGTGGTGAAAGTAAACGTTTTGAGGTTGATAAAAAATCCTATCATACAGTTCAAGTTAATAAAGAAGTGAGGGGTGCATTAGTAAATTATGGAAACGTAACTATTGGGACGAGATATGTATGTCCTGGAAATATATGGACCATTGAACTTGTTGTTAGAGAGGTAACAGAGCTTGTACCCGTATGGTATAGAATTTTAGTTAAAAATGATTCATCTTACTATTGGGATTACTATGTAACTTACGAGTATAGAACTAGATTAATAAGCGATTTAGCTGAAAAAGGTCATGTATTTGAATATTTTACGGAGCATGAACTTTATGTCATGGATCCTTATGGATTAAAATCTATAGGATGGGTTAAAGATGGTGAAAACACAATCTTATCTGCAAAAAGCATCATCATAATTAGAGATGAACCAGACATTAAAGAAAGAGCTGTTTTTAAAAACTGGGTTATAAATAATATGCCTTTAGAAAACAATATTGTGCTATTAAAAATAGATAAACCTACGGTAGCTATAGCAGAATACACATTTGAAATTAAATATAAAATAAAAGCTGAATCAAAATTTGGGCATATAACCTTAAATAAACCTGATGGATGGTATTTTAAAGGTGAAGAAGCAATAGTTTCAATTGAACCTGAAATTCCAATGGATGGATGGATGGGAACGCTTGGGGGAAAAATGGTTTTTAATGGATGGTATAGCGAAAAAGGTTTAGAATCAAAAGATGCCACATTTAAATTTATTGTTGAAGAACCTAAAAATCTTAAAGCTGAATGGAAAATTGATGAATCAAAACCGATAATAATTGTTTTAACATTAATTGCTTTAATAATTATTGCTTTATTTTTTGTATTTTATAAAAAACCCATTTTGATAAAAAGATTGAAAAGCGTTAAACCTGAGAATGAAGAATTAGCTAAATTAAAAGCGGAAGTTGAAAAATTAAAAAAGATTATTGAAACGCAATTGGGTAAAACTATTGAGTAATTTTTAATCTTTTTTGCATAGTTTGAAGCATCAATGTGATAAATATGCTTTATAACCCTTTAAAGCTTGCAGAAGAAATTGAAAAAATAGTTGTTAATGGTAGTTTTAGAAAATATTATCGAGTTGCTAGAGCCGGAAGATGGTATGGTGGAATTGCAACAGCAGATTGCTGCGGTTGCTGTTTAAAATGCGTTTTTTGCTGGAGCAATGCACCTAGAGACAATCCTGATAAAATTGGTGAATTTTATTCACCAGAACAAATTTTTGTTAAGCTTAAAGAATGCGCTGATAAACATGGTTATAATTTATTAAGAATTAGCGGAAACGAACCTACAATAGGTAAAACACATCTTTTTAAATTGCTTGAGTTAATTGAGCAAACGCGATATAAATTTATATTAGAATCAAATGGAATTTTAATAGATTCTAACTATGCTAAGCAACTCTCTAAATTTAAATGTGTTCATGCAAGAATTTCTCTTAAAGGAACAACTCCTGAAGAATTTTCTCTTCTTACAGGTGCCTTACCTGAATTCTTTAATTTACAATTAAATGCTTTAAAAAACCTTTTAGATACAGGTGTTTCATGTCATCCTGCAGTTATGCTTTCCTTTAGCTCAAAAGAAAATTTTGAAAACTTAAAAAATGTTTTAAAGGAAATAGATGAAAAATTAGTTTTAGAGGTTGAAGAGGAATATGTATTTCTTTATCCCCATGTTGTTAAAAGATTAAAAAAAGCTGGAATTAAACCATTAATTGCATATAACTTAGATAACATTCCTAAAGAATTAATTTAAAGTTTTAAATCCATGAATTTTTAATAAATTTTTCTAAATCAATTTTACTTGCCTTTTCAAGATCAGCTTCAAACTTTATTGAAATAAGTTTTTCATAAGGAATAATATATGCACCTAATATTCCTTCTTTAATCCATTTATGAATTAATTCATCTTCAGGATTTGATGGAATCTTCTTAATATATTTAAAATCATTAAGTCTTTCTTGAAGACAATAACAAGCAGTATTTGTCGGTTCAAACCTTTCAGGTTTTTCAATAAATTCTAAAACTTGACCTGTGGTTGGATGAATCTTTCCTATTCCATATTGAACTTTATAGCCTGAAGCATAAACTTGTGTTACTTCAAATCCATATCTAACCCTTTGCAAAATATGATGTTTTGCTAAATCCAAAAAATTTATAGCCAATATATCTGAAGCATTAAGAATTACAGCTGGTTTTGAAGAATCTATTTTTCCCTCTTCTAAACCAAGCTTTATGGAGCCTGCTCTTCCAAGAGGTTTAGGCTCCTCCACATAATCTACTTTAATTGCTCTATTAAATTCTTTACTTAACTTTTCGCCTTTACCAAATTCTTCTTCAATAGCTTCTTTTCCATAACGAACAGTAATAACAAAATTTGAAACTCCACTAAGCAAAAGCGGAAGCATAGCCCAATACATTAATGGTTTAGGATTTAAACCAACTTTAATTAAAGGTTTAGGTTGAGTTAATGTATAAGGTCTTAATCTAACTCCTTCACCACCAGCATTAATTATTGCTGTAGTTGATTTAATAAATTTTTCAGCCTCGCTATTTATTGAATCTCTTAATTTATTAAAAATTGAGCTTGCAAAAACCATTTTAAACACCTTTAAACTATAAAAAGCTAAATTTGTTTAAAAAATATTGTTTTTTAAACCTAAATGTTTAAATTTTAAAGGTAAACAATAATTAAAAAGTTAAACTTTTCAAGCGAAAAATAAATTATTTTAGAGGTGTTTTTAATGAGTGAAGAAGAAGAGTTACCCCCTCAAATCCAAGAGCAATTATTAAGGCTTCAGCAAATGGAGCAAACATTGCAAGCTATTGTTACTCAAAAGCAGCAGCTTGAGCTTGAATTAGCTGAAGCCGAAAAGGCTATTTCAGAACTTGAAAAAATAGATGATAAAGTTGCTGTTTATAAATCTGTAGGAAGCATTCTTCTTCAAGCAGATAGACAAACATTATTAAATGAATTAAAAGAACGTAAAGAATTGTTAACTACACGAGTAACCGTATTAAGCAAGCAAGAGGAACGAACCAGAGCTAAAATTAAGGAGCTTCAATTAAAGCTTCAAGAGAGGCTTAAAAGCCAACCTTAATTTTTCTCTATAGGAAATTAAAAGGGGAATAAATCTGGTTAAACAGGGAAATTTATTAACCAAATTTAAACGTTACATTTTTAATTTAAAAAGCGCAGCTATAGTATGTCATCAAAATGCTGATCCAGATGCTATTTGCTCAGCTTTCGCTTTATTAAAGCTTTTAAAAAGATTAAATAAAAAAATGAGAATTTCGCTTGTTGCACCTGAAGGAATAAGCCGAATTTCAAAGCAAGTTTTAAAGGTTATACCAGCATTTTTTATTGAAGATTTAGATTTAAAATTTATTGAATCGATTTTTCTTGTTGATACAAGCACTATTAAACAACTTGGAGAATTTGGAGAAAGAATCTTAAAGTTAAGAAAACCCATTATTATAATTGATCATCATGCTAAGCATCCGGAAACAAAAAAAATTGCAAAGCTATTTTTAATAAATGAAAAAGCAACTTCTACATGTGAAATCATATATAATCTTTATCAAAAATTTAAAATTAAACCTTTAAGAATTGTAGCTCAAGCATTAATGATTGGATTAACCTTTGATACTAGGCATTTTACTCTATCTAATCTTCAAACTTTTCAAGCAGCTGCAGGCTTATGCAAACTTGGAGCTAAACCTGAAAAAGCTGTTGAATTATTAAAGATTCCATTAGGTAAACCTGAAAGAATCGCAAGATTAAAAGCTGCTCAAAGAATGGAGATTAAGGAAATTGGAAATTGGATGCTTGCCACTTCAATCGTAAGCTCTTTTCAAGCTTCAGCTGCTAGAGCTATAATAGCTTTAGGAGCTGATGTAGCTATTGTTGGCGGAGAAAAAAAGGGTAAAATTAAGGTTAGTTTAAGAGCTACAACTGAATTCCATAAAGTTACTGGAATTCATTTAGGTAGAGATTTAGCTATTCCATTAGGAAAACTTTTAAATGGTGTAGGTAGCGGTCATGCTATAGCAGCTGGAATTCATGGATATGGAAATTTAAATGAAGCAATCACTCACTCAACAAGTTTATTAATGAATCTTTTAAAGGCGACTTAACATTGAATGAACCAATAATTCATATTAAAAATTTAACTTTTACATATGCTGGTTTAGAAAAACCCTCAATTAAAAATATTAATTTTAATGCATATAGAGGTGAATTCATTGTTTTAACAGGTCCAAGCGGCTGCGGAAAAACAACTTTATGCCGTTGTTTAAATGGTTTAATTCCAAATTTTTACTCTGGAGAAATGAAAGGTGAAGTTTATGTTTGCGGATTAAATACAAAGGAGCATTCCACTTCAGAATTAGCTAAACATGTAGGTTTTGTTTTTCAAAATCCTGAAAACCAATTATTTTCTTTAACTATTGAAAGAGATGTGGCTTTTGGTTTAGAAAATTTAGGTCTTCCAAAGAAAGAAATTAAAGAAAGGGTTGAATGGGCTTTAAAAGTTGTTGGAATAACTCATTTAAGAGAGAAAGCGCCTTATGAACTTTCTGGTGGTCAACAGCAAAAAGCAGCTATAGCATCAGTTTTATCTATGAAACCTGAAATAATTGTTTTAGATGAACCCACATCTTTTCTAGATCCTAAATCAGCTTTAGAAATATTAAAGGTAATTCAAAATTTAAATAAGCAATTTGGAATCACCGTAATTTTAGTTGAGCATAGACTGGATTTTGTAGCTCAATTTGCTAATAGAATAGTGATAATGAATGATGGAGAAATAGCTTTAGATGGTGAACCATCAAAAGTTTTAACTGAAGAAGCGTATCTTTTAGGAGTTGGAATACCTAAAGTAACACTTTTATTTCATCAATTAAAACAGGAAAACTTTAAGTTTAACAAAACACCTGTAACAATTGAAGAAGCTGCAATAGAGTTAAGGAGATTGCTTAAATGATAAAAGTGGAAAATTTAAGGTTTTCCTATTTTGATAAAGAGGAGGTTTTAAAAGGTATAAACTTGGAAATTTATGAAGGAGAATTTATAGCTATCATGGGAGAAAACGGTGCTGGAAAAACAACTTTAATTAAGCATTTTAATGGTTTGCTTAAACCTTCCTCTGGTAGAGTTTTAGTTGATGGAATAGATACACGAAAAACCAGCGTAGCTAGCTTAGCTAAACTTGTTGGATTAGTATTTCAAAATCCAGATCATCAACTTTTTTGTGAAACAGTTTGGGATGAAGTTGCTTTCTCCTTAAAAAACTTTAATTATAGCGAAGATGTTATTAAGGCTAGAGTAAAAAAAATTCTTGAAATTTTAGATTTAACAAAATATAGCAATTCATCCCCATTTACTTTAAGCGGTGGAGAAAGAAAAAGAGTTGCTTTAGCTTCAGTTTTAGTTTGGGATCCAAAATATATTGTTTTAGATGAACCAACAATAGGGCAAGATTATCGTCAAAAAGAAAGGTTAAGAAATTTTATTTTACAATTGGTTACTCAAGGAAAATCCGTAATTATGGTTACGCATGATGTAGAATTTGTTGCTGAATGTCACCCTAGAGTTATTCTTCTTTCTAAAGGAAGAATTGTTGCTGATGGTCCAGCTGAAGAAATACTTTCTAACGAAGAATTTGTAAATGAATGCTCTTTAGAGCTTCCTCAAATATCAAAACTTATGAAAGCATTAAAAGATTTAGGAGTAAATCAAAAAATTATAGATGTTTATTCAGCTAAATCATATTTAGTTAAAATGCTTAAAAGGTGAAAAAATGTCGCTTAGGGTTTTTGATGGATTTAAATTTAAAAAATTAAATACACCAATTCATAAAATGGATCCTAGAGCAAAATTCATGTTTATAATCGTTATTTTTGCTTTATCATTACTTTTCACAAATTTAATAGGTTTAACTATTCTTTTTTTAATTCAATTACCATTAATTCTTCTTGCTAAATGTGGTAAAAAATGGTTAAAAACAATGAAGGGAACAGCTTTTTTTGCAATTTTAATTTTTATAATGAATTTTATTACGGGCTCTTCCTTTGCCTTTTCTTTAGCTATGACTATTAGATTTTTAACTTTAGTTTCATCTTTTTCTTTATTTTTTATGACTACTTCACCAGATGATTTAGGATTAGCTTTGGAGCAAATGAAAATTCCATATCCGCTTGTTTTTACCTTTACTACAGCGGTAAGATTGGTTCCAACAATAGCTATAGATGCTCAAACAGTTATTGATGCTCAAAAATCTAGAGGATTAGAATTGGAAAAAGGTAATTTAATAAAAAGAGTTAAAAATTTTATTCCAATTTTAATTCCATTAATTGTTAGCGCTATTAGAAGAAGCATGGAGCTTGCTGAAGCTTTAGAATCTCGAGGTTTTAATGCATCTAAAAAAAGAGAATCGTATATAACCTTAAAATTTAGTAAACTGGATTATATTACTTTAATTTTAACAATTCTTCTTCTTATTTTTGGAATTTATATAAAGCTTTATGTATCTTTACCTCAAATTGATCTTCCAATTAAATTTCCTACAATTAGTTTTTACAAAACTTTTTTAAAGAGTTAAATAAAGATTTTTTGTTATTATAAATTGAATTGAAAAAAGGGGAGAAAAAAACTTGACAAGCGATTTTAATGAGGTTGCTTCAGCCCTTTTAGAGGGCGTTAAAGAATCTGTTTCAAAAATAAACCCTGAAGAAGTAGAAAAAATGATTGAATGGATAATAAAATCTAAAAATAATAGAATACTTGTTATAGGCGCTGGAAGAAGCGGTTTTGCAGGAAAATCTTTTGCTATGCGTTTAATGCATTTAGGATTCAATGTTTATGTATTAGGTGAAACAATAACTCCAGCTATAGGAAAAGACGATTTAATTATAGCTATTTCAGGTTCTGGAACAACAAAACTTGTTGTTACAGCATGCGAAATAGGAAAAGAAGTTGGAGCTAAAATAATTGCTGTAACATCCTATCCAGATTCACCTTTAGGAAAACTTGCAGATCATATTGTTCAAATAAAAGGGCGAGCTAAAAGAGTTAATGAAACAGATTATTTTTTAAGGCAGATAACTGGAGCTCATGAACCTTTAGCACCGCTTGGAACAATATTTGAAATTTCAACAATGGTTTTTTTAGATAGTTTAATAGTTGAATTAATGAGGAAGCTTGGTAAAACAGAGGATGAGCTTAGAGCTAGACATGCAACTATAGAGTGAAATAAAATTGTCTATTCTTCTTAAAAACTGTAGATGGATTGTAACTCAAAACTTAAATAGAGATATTCTTGAAAATCAATCAATCTATATTGAGGATGGAAAAATAATTGATATAGGGAAAATCTCTATTAAAGCTGATGAAGAATTAGATTGCAGCAAAATGATTGCTATGCCTGGATTAATCAATACTCATACACATTTATCTATGACCTTATTTAGAGGATATGGCGATGATTCTCCATTAAAAGAATGGTTAGAAAATAAAATTTGGCCTTTAGAAAAAAAATTAACTGGAGAAATATGCTATTGGGGAGCCCTTCTTGGATGCTTAGAAATGATAAAAACTGGAACCACATGTTTTTTAGATATGTATTTTTTTGTTAAGGATGTTGCTAAAGCAGTTCATGAAGCTGGCTTAAGAGCTTTTCTTTCACATGCAATTATAGATGTTCAAGGTGAAAGCGGTTTTAATGAAAGCTTTTTTAATGAAACAGAAAATTTCATTAAAAGTTTAAATAATCAAAAAATAAAATTGGTTATTTCACCGCATTCCCCATATACTTGCACAGAAGAAACATTAATAAAATGCAAAGAGAAAGCTGAAGAAAAAAACGTTATTTTACATACGCATTTAGCTGAAACTAGATGGGAACAAACTCTTTTTCAAAAAAAATTTGGGTTAAGCGAGGTTGAATACCTAAATAAAATTGGTTTTTTATGCTCAAATTTGGTTGCTGCCCACAGCGTTTGGTTAACTAAAAAAGAAATTAAAATTCTTAAAGAGAAAAATGTTAAGATATCGCATTGTCCAGTTTCAAATTTAAAGCTTGCTTCAGGAGGTGTAGCGCCTATACCAGAAATGCTTGAAGAAAAAGTTTCAGTTTCTCTTGGTACAGATGGAGCAGCTAGCAACAATTGCTTAGATATGTTTGATACAATGAAGATTTGCGCTTTAATTCATAAATTTTATAGATGGGATCCCGCAGTTATGCCTGCTCAAAAAGTTTTAGATTTAGCTACATTAGGTGGAGCTGAAGCCTTAAATTTAAGCAATGAAATTGGAAGCATTGAAAAAGGAAAAAAAGCTGATTTGATTTTAATAGATTTAAAAAACCCAAATTTAATTCCAATTCATAATTCAAATAGTTTAATTTCAGATTTAGTTTACTCTATTAAAGGAGAAAATGTTGATTCAACAATTGTAAATGGAGAATTTTTAATGAAAAATAAAAAATTCACAAGGCTTAATCCAGAAAAAATTTATGAAAAAGCTGAGGAAGCTGCTGAAAAACTGCTTTCATAAAATTTATTATTTATTTATTAACTTCGCTTTTTTAATTTTTAATAATCCTGAATCCTCCATCCATTCAATTTCAGACTCTAAAATTGAAATTCTTTTTTTAAACATTGGGCCATCTAAAACAAATGTTTCAGCTTCTCCCCCTTCAAAAATTAAATTAAAACCATGCTTTTCTGATAAAATTATTAGTTTTTGAAGGTTTTCTTCATCAATTTTTTTTCCAAGCCATTCCCTATTTAATCCTTTAGCCATGCAAGCCGTAATAATAATTTCAAAACCTGATTCAATCTCTTCTTTCAATAAGCTTTTTTGATTTTTCATCCATAATGGAGTATAGGAAGCTAACCCTAATTCTTCACAAATAAACTCTAACTTGGTTTTTTGATATTCGCTAGCTACAACTCCAAAACCTAAACCTTTAAAATAAAGTTTTTCCTTTAAATTTTTTAATTGAAAAAGCAAATCTTTTAATTCCTCATTTTTTCCTTCTCTAACATTTATAAAATTTATTGGTAAATTTAATGCTTCAGCTTGCAATTTAGTCCATTCAACATTAGGGTAATGAAACATATATGAATTTAAATCCTTAGGAATAACTGTAATTAAACTAGTTATTTCAAATCCCTGTTGCATTAAGCACCAAAGCGCATAGTTACTGTCTTTTCCACCACTAAATAAAACTGCAATTCTCAAAATTTTTCGCCTCCAATAAAATTAGCTTAAAACTTTATGGATTAGATTGCGCTATAACAAAAATTTCCAAACTTTTAATTATTAATATGGCATCTATAGGGATTATGCTTTCAAATTTAAAGTCAAACCTTAAAACATCGCCAATTTTATTTATTCTTTCATCATCCCAATTAAGAATTAATTGTGTGCCAGAATCTTCTTTTGGAACACCTAACATTTGGCTTCTATCAAATCGCCCATTTAAATAAATATTTATTTTCCATAAGCTTCCCCAATTAGTACCATTAGGACACCAAATATTAAAAAACCAAATTTGAATATTAAGAATTTTCGTTAAATTAAATTCTGTTCTATTAAAATGAGTAATTCTTAACCATAAAGTTAAATTATCACCAGATTTAACAACAATTAATTCAGGTTTAGATTCATTGTTATTTAATTCAAATCTAAACCATCTAATTCTAACTTTTTCAGGATTAAACCAATTTATATCAACGCTTTTTTGAAGAGTTGGCTTAATATAAATAATGTTAACTTCATTCTTTTTAGCTTCTTTAAACCATAATAAATAAATATATGGAAGTTGAACAGCAGTAACTAAAGCAATCAATAAAATTATTAAAGCAAGCTTTTTCATCTTTTATTGCCTCTTTAAACTGGATTTTTATCTAAATAATTCAATTAATTTATTTGGTAATTCATCTAAATCCTCTATAAATATATATTTGCCTTGACCTATTTTCGCTAATTCCTTGCATAATTTAATGCTTTCTTCGCTTCCTCCTCCAATTCCAGTTTGAATAACATGAAGTTTATCAAATTTTTCAACAATAGTTTTAGGGTCATCTCCTGCTGTAAGCCAACCATCAGTAACTAAAACTCCTATTTTTTCTAAAGTTAAATCATTTAAAGAGGTAAGCTGGTTTACTCCCTCATTTAATCCTGCTTTTATATTAGTTAATCCACCTACATTAAGAGATAAAATTCTTTCAATAACTTCATTTAACTCGATTTTTTCATTAATTAATTTAATTGGGGCAGCTTCATTTTTAAATATAACTATGGCATAATAATCTTTTTCAAGTTTATAGGCTAAAGCTCCAACAGCTAATGCTGCAGTAACAATTTTAGATCTTTGCATTGAATTGCTTGCATCAAGAATTAATGCAACAGCTATTTTTTTAGGTTCCTTTTTAATAGTTATTAAATCTTCATTGCTATAAACTTTTTTTCCTAAAATATTTTCAAGTGTTAAATCCACATCTATTTCTTCATCACCAAAATTATATGGGCCAAAACTTTTTTTTATTTTACGTTTTCCCTTTTCACTTATTTCAGAAGCAATTTTAACTATTAAATGGGCAACATAATTTTTTACAATATTCTTTTCTTCATCACTTTTAAGCTCATCAAAATCTTCAATATAAATTTTAAATATTTCATTAGGCTTCTTATTTTTAAGAAATTTAATGTTTTGATTTAAAAAACTTAATTCTTGAGTGAAAATTTTGCTTATTTTATCTTCTTTATTCACTATTGATATATATGGTAAATTAATATCTTCATTTTCATTATTATTCTTTATTGTTGATTGAAAAAAATTTTGGTTGGAATTAATGGAAAAACCCATTTTATCTAATATTGAAAAAACAATTCTTTTTATTAAATCTTCTTTTGTTTCTTCACTTCTTAAAGCAACTTCTATTTTGCAATTTAAAGCCATCACAGCAGCTTCAACAACTTCCTCCCTAGTTAAATCTTTTTTATTTTTTAATAAATCAACCATATCTATTGCTCCTCTAATTGATGGCCCTCTTTTAACATTTGGATCCTTTCTAATTGTATTGATAATTTCAACAGCTAACTTAACAAGTTGCTCATTAAAACATTTTGTTTCTTGCTTAACTATTTCTTCCTCTTCTTTTTTAGGTTGATAATCCAATTTAATCCAAACAAATCTATCTTTTAAAGCTTCGCTTAACCTAGTTGTTCCAACATATTCTTCAGGATTTTGGGTTGCTATAATAACAAATCCATTTTTAGCCTTTACTTCACCTACTTTAGGAACAATTATTGTTTTTTCATCCATTGCTGGAAGAAGAACGTTTTGGGTTGATTCAGGCATTCTATTAAGCTCATTTATAAAAAGTATTCCTCCATTAACCATTGCAAGATACAATGGTCCAGGGATAAATGCTTCTTTTACATAACCTTTACTAACAAGAATTGGTGGATCAAACCAACCAATAAGCTTATTTTCAGTATATCTTTCATCCCCATCCACTCTATAAACAGGTCTATTTAAAAATTCAGCTACAGCTTTAGCCAATTTTGTTTTTCCAACTCCAACAGCTCCTTCAAGCAACACATGCTTTCCAATAGAAACAGCTGTTAACATTTTTTTTAATTCTTCTTCTCGCCCAATAACTCCGCTTCTTTTTTTAATTTCTTTTAAAGCATCCTCTATTTTCATATTGTTTCTTCACTATTTGTGTAAATTAAATAAAGAATAAAATAAATTTTTGCTAAGCTTCAGAAGCTGTAACGATAATTATTCTAGCTAAATCTCCTGTATCCTCACACCAATCTGTTATAGTTTCTAATCCTCTAGCTAACTCATTAATAAAAACCAATTGAGATGGTTTCACTTCAGAATTATAAAGAAGCTTTCTTATTAAATCGTATTTTTCATCAGATTCTTCTTCAATTTTCTCTACTTCATCAATTAATGAAAGAGTTACATTAAAATCTTTATTCATCCAGGAAAGAGCTTCCACAAGCTTTTTAACGCATTCAACAGCTAAATTAGAAAGATTTAGCAATTCATCCTTAATTTCTTTAGATAAATTATTGAATGATATTAAAAGAGCAAGTTTTGCAGTCATTTTAGCTCCATCAGCAATTCTATCTAGGCTATCAGTTAAATTCATTAAATCTTCTCTGCTAAGAGGAGGTAATACACCTTTAGCAAGCTCTCTCATTTCACTTCTTCTTTTAGCATCAGCCTCCTCCTCTAATTCTCCTGCTTTCTTCAAATGTTTAATTGATTCTTCCTCTTCTTCATTAAGCTTAAATTTTATTCCTTCATGCAATTCTTTTACAGAGTTGAAAGTTAAATTTAAATGTGGTTCAAGCATTTTTATAGCGTCTATTCTTCTTCCTTTACTAAACCATTTAAGGATTTTACTCATTTTTTATCACATCATATTGCTTTTAAATATAGAGATATATAAAACATTTACTTCAATATTTTTTTCTAAATCATAATTAATTTAAAATAAAGCGCTATTTTAGTAAGTAATATAGCTAAAAATCCGCTTACTGGAAAAGTAACTATCCAACCAAACATTACTTGCTTAACAGCTGATAAGCTTATTTTTGTTTTTCTAGCTAAAGCTGAACCAATAATAGCAGCTACAAGAACATGCGTTCCAGATAAAGGTAAACCAAGCAAAACAGAAACTGTAGCAATTATAGCTGCAGTTGCTTGAGCAGCTAAAGCAGATGAAGGTGTTAACTCAACTATTTTTAAACCAACAGATCTAATAACTCTTCTTCCAAGAATAAGCAATCCGGCAACCATTCCTGAAGCAGCTAAAGCTCTAATTAAATATTGCTCACCAGTTACAGTGCTTAATAAAGCACTAGCATTAGCAACATCATTTCCAGCTCTTGAAAAAGAATTTGTAAAGGCTGCAAAAGCTAAAATTAATGCGGAACCTCTTTCTATGCTTTCTCTGGTTCTTAAACCTTTCACTCTTTTTAAAATAAATTTGCTTATGGCTTTAGATAAAATCAATGCTGTTATCAACCCTATAAATGGAGAAATAACCCAATTTAACAATACTATTGAAACAGTTTTTAAATTTATAGCTTCAAAACCCTTAAAAAATAAAGCTAAACCTAAAACTGCCCCAACCATGCTATGAGTAGTTGAAACAGGCCAACCCCAGGTAGAAGCTATTGTTAACCAAATAGCTTCAGCTAAAATTACAATTAAAGTTATTTCCAATGTTATTGGAAAAACCTTATTGTTAATTATACCTGTGCTAATAGTTTTTTCAACCTTCGCTCCTAATAAAACTGCGCCAATAAAATTGCATATAGAAATTAAAATCACTATTCGCTCCACAGTGATTAATCCACTTCCAGCTAAAGGCGCCATAGTTTCATCATTAGCTCCAACTCCAAAAGCTATATAAAGCGCTATAATAATATTTACAATAAGTAATAACTCTATCATGAACAAGATTTATATAATATCCTATTTTATATATTTTTTGTTAGAAAAATTTAAAATTAATCAAATTTATAATTATAAAAAGGGAAAACATTGCAATTAAAAAATAATATTTTTAATGAACTTTCTAATGATGAAATTGAAGCTTACTCTAGACAAATAGTGCTGGATGAAATAGGTTATGAAGGACAATTAAAAATTAAAAATGCTAAAGTTCTTATAGCAGGAGTAGGTGGCTTAGGAAGCCCAACAGCTTTAAAATTAGCAGCTATGGGAGTAGGCTTTATTAAGCTTGTGGATAGAGACATAGTTTCAACCTCAGATTTGCATAGACAGCATTTATATGATTTTCATTCAATAGGGTTAGTTAAAGTTGAAGTTGCTACTGAAAAACTTAAAGCTTTAAACCCAAGAATAACTGTAATCCCTATTCCTATCTCTATTAAACAATGGAACGCGCATGAATTAATTAAAGATGTTGATTTAGTTATTGATGGTTTAGACAGCATTGAAGCAAGGTATATAATTAATAGAGCTTGCATAGAAAGGAATATTCCATATATTTATGGAGCCGCTATAGAAAATCAAGGTGTTGCCTCTACAATTATTCCTTATGAATCTGCTTGCCTAGAATGTTTTAATCCAGGATTGACTGATGAGGAATTGCCTAAATGCTCTATTGTTGGTGTTCACCCATCAATATTAAACATAATTTCAAGCATTCAAACTTTTGAAGCAATTCGATTAATAACTGGGAAAAAACCAAAATTAATAAATAAACTTTTATATGTAGATTTAAATGAGCTCTCCTTTGATGAAGTTAAAGTAGTTAGAAACCAAAACTGTCCTTCATGCGGAAGCAAGCAAATTAAACCTCAATTAAAAGAGGAGCTTATTGAAGAGCATTGCGCCAGAAGCGGAAAAAAAGTTTTCATCATTACCCCAAAAAAATGGTTAACAATTGATTTATTAAAAGCTTCAATTCAATTAAAAGAGTTTAAAATTGAAAAATTTGGTAAATTAGGAGCAACTTTTTCTAGAGAAGATGGCATAACATTAAGCATCCTTAAAACAGGTGTTGCAATAATTCAGGTTCCACCAAATTTAAATAAATTAAACTCAAAAAAAGATGTTTTAGACCTTTATAAAACTATTTTTATTGATAAGCTTAATATGCCGATTGAAGCTTTACCTTTATAAAATTGTTTATGGCGGTGTAATTTTTATAGCTTGGGTTGGACATTGAGTTTCGCAAGCCATGCATTGAATACAATCCTTTTCTCTTACAGGATCAGATTTTTTATTTGAAGTTGGATGACCTGGAGAAGGAATCATTTCAAAAACGTTTACTGGACATACACTAACGCAAACTTCATCTCCATTGCAAATATCTTGATCTACAGCTACATTTGTACCATGAATCCCAAGTTTTTCTGGAGGTTTAACTTCACCCCAAACTTTATGACCAGCATGCTCCCCGCTTATTTTTAATTTATTCATAAATTCAGGATCTATAGGCAATATTTTTCCCTCCATTAGATTTAACGGCGTTAATTTTTATTTAGATTCCAAAATATAAATTTTACCCTTAATATTAATGCTTGTTGCTAGGAAAACTTTTTTTTAAATCCTATTCAACCTTTAATAATAGTATTTAACAGGTATCCAAACCCAGCGACGCCAATATGGATCATAACCTAAAGTCCATACATATATAGGCTTTTTAGAAGCTAAATATCCTGCAGCTCCTCCTGCAGCTGCACCAGCTGCTATAAGCCCAGCTATAATCCACCAATCTAACATATTAAATCACATATATTTAATTTTGCTATTGATAAATAAAAACTTTATTTTTTTAATGCGAAAGTTTTTTTGCAAGCATCAATTTAATTTTTAAGGTGAAAAAATAAATTGTATGATGTAATTATTGTTGGAGCTGGACCAGCTGGAATTTTCGCTGCTTTAGAGCTTACCAAAGATTCAGAATTAAAAGTTTTACTTATAGATATGGGTCCAAACCTTGATAAACGCATATGCCCTGCTAGCAGAGGGCTTGGATGCATTAAATGTGAACCTTGCTTTCTTTTAAGCGGTTGGGGTGGAGCAGGAGCCTTTAGTGATGGAAAATTAACATTATCAACAAAAATTGGTGGATGGTTAAGCGATTATATAAATGAGTTAGAGCTGGAAAAATTAATGAATTACGTTGATAAAATTTATGTTAAATATGGAGCGCCAACAAAACTTTATGGTATAGAAACAGATAAGGTTGATGAAATTTCAAGAAAAGCCTCCCTAGTTGGATTAAAGCTTATTCCAAGCAAAATTAGGCATTTAGGCACTGAAAAATGCGCATCAATTCTTGCTCAAATGAAAAAGGATTTAGAAAAAAAAGTTGAAATTAAATTTAACACACAAGTTAAAGATTTAATTGTTAAAAATGGAAAAGCCTCTGGAGTTTTAACAGTTAAAAATGAACGGTTAGAATCAAAATATGTTATTGTTGCTCCTGGAAGAGTTGGAGCTGAATGGCTTGCTTCTATAGCTCAAACTCTTGGTTTAAAAACTTTAAATAATCCTGTTGATATTGGGGTTAGAGTAGAGGTTGCTGCATCAACTCTTGAAGAATTAACGAATACTCTTTATGAACCAAAATTAATTTATTATTCTAAATCTTTTGATGATCAAGTTAGAACATTTTGTTTTAATCCTAAAGGGGAAGTTATAACAGAATCTTATGATGATGTAATAACAGTTAATGGTCAAAGCTATGCTGAAAGAAAAACTGAAAATACAAATTTTGCGGTTCTTGTAAGCACATCATTTACTGAACCATTTAAGGAACCTATTGCTTATGGAAAATATATAGCTAGATTAGCAAATTTATTAAGCGGAGGAATAATAATTCAAAGGCTTGGCGATTTAATTTTAGGTAGAAGATCAACAGAGGAAAGAATAAAAAGAAGCTTGATTACTCCAACGCTTAAATCTGCTACACCAGGCGATCTTAGTTTTGCTCTTCCATATAGATATTTAGCTGATATAAAGGAAATGCTTAAAGCTATGAATCATATATGTCCTGGAGTTTACAGTAAACATACACTTTTATATGGTGTTGAAGTAAAATTTTACTCCTTAAGATTAGAATTAAATCAAAGTTTGGAAACAGTAAATTTAAAAAATTTATTTGCTATAGGTGATGGTGCAGGAGTAACAAGAGGATTAATTCAAGCTTCAATCTCTGGAATCATTGCTGCTAAAGAAATAAGAAAACGAGAAAAACTTGAAAATTAACCCTTTATAATAAATTGTTTAAACTAGATTTTTTGTAGAATACTTGAATATTTCTCCATTCTTATTTTTTTCCCTTCTGATTGAATTAGCCAAGTCATCCAGCAAAGCTCTATGGGCTTACATCCACAGCTTAAAGCTACTTCTTCAGCTTTTTTAATAAACTCTAAATCATTAATTATAGGCTTTAAACCAGCTTTAACTAAAATTTCATTTATTACTTTTTTAACAATTTTATCTGGCATAACAGTATCAATACCCCCCATCATCCTTAAATATTGAAAAGTTATTAAACCAACTCCTTTAATTTTTCCAATAGGATCTTCTTTCCAATTTTCAAGCTTAGCATTTTTAGCCCAAATTCTAAAAGCTTCTTTATCATTATTGCTTAATGTTGAAAGATAAGAAGCAATTTCCTTAGCTATAATCCATGATCTTTTATTTTTCCATACAGTTTTTAATTCATTAATATTAGCTTTGGCAAGCTCCCTCAAATTTTTTATTTTTCCATTTTCAACAAATTTTTTATTAAATTCTTCAACTTTTGGAACAACTACTGTAAAATAATTTAAGCCAATTGAAGTGAAAGCTGCATCAACAATCATTAAAACAACGTTTCCTCCCCATCTTTCAGTTCTAAGACATCTTTCACAATGCTCTTTTAAACCTGAAACCTTTTGCATATAACTGTTAACTATATCCTTTAATGAAAGCATTATTTCACCCTTTATCTTCAACATAAACTTAGTAAGCTCAATTTGAAACTTAAAAAATAGATCCAAAAATCAATTTAATTTTTATTCAATAAGTGCAAAAATTTATTTTCAAAGCTTAATTTTAAAATGAAAAAATGAAGTTAAAAGCTGAAATTAATAGTTTAAACAATGCTATTGAAGAAGAAAATTTATTAATAGGTGAAAAATTATTTTTTTTTTTGATGCTAAATCCAAGGTAATTAGGTTAATTTTAATACGGGAAATATTAAAGGAAGGAAGTTTCATTGATATTATCTTCTTCCTCTATGCTTGCGATAATAGTTAGGATTTTCCTTATAATTTTCTTAGCTTTTATAGCCTGCCTTTTCCATAACCTATATAGAAAACTGAGAGAAACCAAAGGAGAAAATAAGCTTCTATCTCATCTATTCTTGTGGCTTTCAATCTTTACAGGATTTTCACCTTTATGCAGATCTTCTGGTTAATTCAATGGCTTCAAACTTTTGGATACATTATTACATCACTATCTTTAGAGAAATTTGGCATTATAGGATCTATGATAAATCTAGCCTCTGCCTTGCTTATAATCCCAATAGTTATATTTTCTTGGCGAATTCTTAAAGACCTACAGTTAATTAAAATAGCTTCAGGAAAGCTTAAACTCATACTTATAAATGGAGACATTTTTAAATCAATCAAAAAGCGGCTTTCAGTTATGTTTGATGATAAATCCTCCTTTAACATTCTTTATGCTTTAGGCAAGGAGGAAGGTTCATCAATATTTGAGGCTTTTAAAAATGTTAAAAAAGAAGGATCACGTGATATGGTTCCATCCTTAACCATGAGGCTTGAAACTATGGGGTTGATAGAGAAGGGGATAATGGAAAAGGACAAAACTGGAAAAGAGTTTGACTTTACCATTTACGGTTCTATTGAGGCTGAAGGAGTTAAAAGCAATGCTCCAACCTGCTATTTTCTCTCCGGATGGTTGGCAGGTGCTCTCAAAAGTCTTACGGGTTTAGAAGCTTCAGCTGTTGAAAGGGAATGTGTTGCCAAAGGAGATCCCTACTGTAGAATTCATGTTAAGCTGAGTAACATTTTTAATGAAATTAAGAAAGGATAGGTGAATGCATGTAAAGCAAGGCATGGTGAAAATACATATATGACTCGAGACATCTTTCCATGCTCATCCTTTCTCCTCAGCGATATTATAGAGGTTCCCTCTGGAGCTTCTCTTTTTGATTGGTCCTCCCGGTTCTGGAAAAAGCGTTTTCTGCCGTCAGTTTGCAGCTATGAGCCTAAAGGAAGGGCAATGTGTTCTAGCAGTTTTAACAGATGAACCACCTAACCGCTTTCTAGAATACCTTAAGAAGCAAGGGGTTGATGAATCTACACTTAAAGATTCATCTAGGCTTAAGATTATAGATGCTTACTCCTGGAGAATTAAGCCAGCATCAGGTGAATATGAGGTTTCAGGCTTGCATTCCTTGCATGAGCTTTCAGCCCTTATCGATAGAATGTTAAAGGAAATGAAAAGAGATGAAAATAGACGCAACCGATTCATTTTTGATTCATTTGATGCTGTTGTTTTAAATGCTGGGGAAAAATCAGCCTTAATTCTAGCTCAAAGTTTAACAGCTAGAGTTGCAGCTTACGGATTTTTTGGTTTCATAACTCTTATGTCGGGAGTTCACAGTCGCTTTTTCGAAGATTCCATGATGAACTTAGGCATAGGCGTCGTTAGGCTAGATGTAGAAGTGACTCCCGACAGTGTAAGGCGATGGATAAGAATACCTATGTTTCAGGCAACTCATATAACTCAGCCAATAGAATTTAAGATAACCGAGGGAAAAATCCAAATCATTCACGCTGAGAAAAAGAAATAAGCTGTAGCAACCATCTAGAAAAGAATGTTTCCATCATTTTTCCCATTTATAAAAGGGATTATTTAAATTATCTTTCCAAACGCTTTTTTATCATTAACTTTAAAAGCAGCTAAAGAATTTTTTAATTCTTTACTTCATAAATTCCTTACCTAATTCAAAGTTAACAATCTTAAAGCCTAATTTTTAAACTCAAATCATTTAATACAGAATTTAATTGGAAAATTTTATTAAAAACAAAACAATGATTAAAGCCTTAAAGATTGTAGAGGTGATTTTTTGAGCATAGAGGAATTGATAAAAGTTTTAAAGGAGCTTACTTATGAGCATATAGTCTTCTTTAAGAGGATTAATGAGTTAATAAGCGCTTTAAATAAAGATCCATTTAAAGCTATTGAAGATTTTATGTTTTTTTTTTTGAAAATTCTATAATTCCACATAGAGATAGGGAAGAAGCTTATGTATTTCCTATAATTCTAAAGTTAAAAACTGAAGAAAAACCTTTAATTGAAGAGCTGATAAATGAACATAAAAAGCATTTAAATGAATTTAAACATTTAAAAGAGAATTTAGCTAATGGAAAACTTACTGAAGCTAAAAAACAAATTGAAAAACTTCTTAATGGCTTAAAAAAGCATATTGAACAAGAAGAACCTTTATATCAATTGCTTCTAAAAGAAGCATTAAAAACCTAAATTTTTAAAAATTTGTTTTACATGATAAGCTTATTTAAGCAATAAAGCCCATCAAAAGTGAAGTTATGAATGCAATAGCTATAACAATGAATTTATTAAGGTTGTTTAATGCTTTTTTTAGCGTTTTCCACGTAATCTATAAAGTTCCAGCCTTCAACATCTTTAAATGTTAAATTCAGCTTCATATAAAAGCGTTTGATTATAACTTTTAGGAGGATTTCAGCTCCAGCACCAAACATATTTTTTAAAGCTTCCATAAACTCTTTTGGCTTATTGGGGATTTCATTCCGCTTAATTGAAAAATGATTTTCTAAATGCCAATATATTGCTTGACGAACTGATTCACCTAAAGCCAAAAACCCTTCATCAACAGCCTCCAACAAAGCCAAATTAAAATCATCTTTGTTAATTGTTTTCTCCCCCCCCCCGACGATTTGAAGGCGTTATGCTTCATTTTTCCATCCTCCTCAATCATATTATAGGTGTAAGCTTAGGTAAAGGATAACCCCTAGAAACATCCATTTCAACCCCATACAAACCAGTTCTAGGCTTAACACCATAAAGCAATAAACAATCATGCTCTCTCATTAAACGTAGGTGAGTGTCGGCTATTGGGCTAAGCCTAGCGGCTAATTCTCTATAGCCGCCTTTAAGTAATGCAATAAGCATCGCGTTTGCCTTTCGTATTCTGGTAGCTGATTGCGTCATGATTTTTTCACATGCTTTCTCGCCATAATAGGCTATCAACGTATCTAAGCCTATAATATATAGATTTGGTTTTCCTGTTGTTGCTTCAAGATTTTTTGATGCTTCAATAGACTTTTTTAAATCTTCTTTCCAATCCTCTCCTTTTAAAGCAACTATGTTTATGTAACCTTCTTCCGGCTTCTCAAAGCCTATTTCAACTATCCTTATAAAACGGTTAAATTCATCTATGGTTGCTCCATAGATTTCCCCTAATCTTTTTACCATCCCTGCATTAACTCCAACGCTTGGAACAATCACAACGCCTCTACCTTGCGTAACGAATTCAGAACCTATTGGACCTAGAAAAAGATGGTATTCAAAGGTTGAAACTTTCTCATCAATTTCAAGGAGCGTAATTGAGCCTTTAGGGATTCCTCCACCTAAAGTCTCATCCAAATCTTTTATACCTGTTGAATATTTATTTGGCGGTTCTGGTATTGGCTGGAATCGACTAGGTTTTTCAATGGGTTTAGGCTTGAAAGGTGTAAAAGCTTTAAAGCCTTCATTAAGTGTAAAAACAATATTTGGCTCTTTTAATTTAACTCCTCTAAGCTTAATAATTTCTAATTTCCTAATTAAACGATCTTCAAAATAGTTTCGTTTAAGCCTTAATATACCATCAGCCACAAACTCTTCTATGCCAAAACCAATTTTAGATTCACCTATAGGAATTTCCTCTATTATTATTGTTGTGCAATCCATTTCTTTTATAAGCTTGTTTAAAATTGTATGGAGAATTATTCTAACGTCTATAGGTTCTTTAAATGCTTGAGCCATTGCCGAAAAACTATCTATAACAAGTCTTTTCGCATTTAAAGCTTTAACCTCAGCCAAAATAGATTCTAAAATTAAAGAAATACCTTCTTCCTTTATAACTGTAAAATCTAAAATTTTAATTTTACCTTCAACTTCAAGCTTAGCCAAATCAACATTTAAATGCCTAGAAAAATTATTTATAAGCGTATTTTTCGCTTCAGCAAAACTCACATATACGCCCGACTCATTTAATTCAACACCCTTAACCAAAAACACCATAGAAAAAACAGTTTTACCAACACCAGGTTCACCAGCCAAAACAATCAAACTACCCCTAGGAAAACCACCCTCAACAACATCATCCAAACCATCAACTCCAGACTTAACCTTTCCAGCCAAGCTTAAAAACCTCTTTAACCCATTTAAACCTAAAAATAAATTTACCGCTTTAAAAAGATAAGATTTTCCATCAAAAAGCCTTTTTAACGTTTAAACATTAAAAATCAAAAATGTAAATGCTCTAAAATATGTAAGAATTTAATTTGTCTATCGGATTTTATTTAATGTTTGACTGTCAAGAAAATGATGAAAAATAATACCCCTTTAATACGAAATTATTCTTTAATCCCTCAGTAATGCTGTTAAACTTTTCCAAAAGCAACCTCTTCAAATGGAAAGTTTTATTTTCTTTTAATGCATATAGAAAAAACAAGATAATTGTTAAAAATGCAGGAATTAAATTCAATATAAGCTTACTTAATAGGTTTAAGCATAAATTAAGAATTAAGCAATATATAGGGTTATAGGTTAAAAGCAATTAACTGCAATTCCATATTAAATTCTATGACACATTTGTTTTTGGAAGGGGGAGGGGGATCCCCCTCCACATTAAAACCTTATTAATTTTTGATTTTCTTTGATTTTTAAAAGCTTTCTACGCATAAATTTTTGATTTTTTTGATTTCTCTAGAAAAATCAAAAAGTATAGAAAAAGATGCGAAATGAACTATAAAACTCCTTTTAATATAAGAGTTGTTAGCATTTATAGGATAAAGGATGAA
>Ga0207433_10000048_pt1 | contig 258444 bp, 194 predicted proteins | sample YelNatPaOPGAMG01_FD_187559 | JGI IMG/M metagenome (GOLD analysis project Ga0207433, IMG submission 187559) | Hot spring thermophilic microbial communities from Obsidian Pool, Yellowstone National Park, USA - OP-RAMG-01 (SPAdes) (version 3) | ecosystem: Environmental > Aquatic > Thermal...
CGCCCTACAGTCGGAACAATGCGGATCGAAATTCTGAATTTTTTAAAGGATTCTCTCCCTTCCGAACAATTTGATTTCCATCATGCACTAAAGTATATAATTTTATATACTTTTCGTACGGCACCTTCCCGCAATACCACGCAAACACCGAATTGTTGGTCACCAAAGGATCTGTCTCAGGAGAGAGCAATCCCAATGCCACGGCCTGATCCCAACAGGGAGTAAACGGAATAGGAGAAAAAGAGGCAAGGCTTATCCGAATGCCCAAATCAAAAACAAAAGCAATACTTTCGGTAACTTCTTCTAAACTTTGATCTGGAAGTCCCATGATGAGATACGCGCCAAGCTGGTATTTGGAAAATCCTGCCTGAACCAACGCATGCACTGCATCAATCACTTCTTCACGACACACTTTATATTGCATCGAAGCCTGACGCTCTGGAAAAACCGATTCCACACTGAGCCAGAGTTGCGAAAACCCGGTTTGCTTCATCAAAAACGCCACCTGTTCATCAATCCATTTGGGGTGCAGTCCATTGGGTGCATAAAATTGAAGAGAAAAATTTCGATGAAGAATTTCTTCCAGTAAAGGGATAAAATGCGACTCTTTCTGAAAAAGAAGCGCATCGTCATAAAACACAAAACGGTTGACCTTTCGCTGGGTATGGAGACGTTCAATCTCGTGAAGGATTTGTTCCAATGGACGGCGTCGATACGAACCAAAAAGAATTCTCGAGGCACAAAATGGGCATTGAAAGGGACAACCCAACGAAGTCAAAAGCACTCCAGATTCTAAACGGTCGTATAAGTCCAATAACGGCAATGGCAGATCTTCCCAATGGCGATACACAATTTCTGAAACCTGTCCGGTCAATGCATCTGCAATCCGTAATGCTTCTATTTCATCTGCCTTTTCTGCCACCACATCTGCGCCACTATAGTTTCTTGCATGTTCTGGGAAAAAACGGGGATAATTCCCGCCCAGAACCACAGGCACTTTGGGGAAATGGAACTTTAGGAGCTGGATCATTTCATGCACTCCAGGATACCAATAGGTCATGCCAGAAGTGACAAAAATGAGATCTGGAGACGCCCGGTGAGAAAGATCCGATTTTACAATTTCCAAAGGAAGCCCGTACCGACCATACCGTCGAGGGACATTTTGTAAGACAGGGGGTTTTGGTAAATATTCTTTGTAAAATTTTCCCGTTCCATCCGGCCGAGTAGAATGAGAAAAATGGGTTTGATAAAATGGATGCGTCCGATCCAGACAATCCAAAAGTTCGACTTGATAGCCTGCATGCCGAAGCACAGCCCCGATGGAGAGAAGACCCAATGGTCTACTCCAAAAATCGTACGCAGCAAAATCCACAATCCATGGATTGACCAAAAGGATCTTGGGTTTGAAGCTTTTCACAGAAAGGCAAAAATTTTTTATTCAGCGGATTTTTCTTTTTTCCGATTTCCGCGAGCACACAAAAGATATACCCCAAACGCGATGAGCGCCAGAGGGAACCAAGGAAAATTGGGACCTAACCATCCCAAATTTCTGGCCAGCCACACAAAACCAATCACAATAAGAAAAATGGGCCAGAATAAACCACAATGGGCCTCATGCCAATGCGCACGTCTCTTTTTTTCTTGAGAAACATCCACTTCCTTCTCTCCTTGACCAGATCGTACTTCAGTGGATTTTCTGGACATATATTCTCCTCGTTTTATTTTGTATTCTCCAATTCAGAGAGCAATTTTTCAATCCGCTTGCGGAGCTCTTCGCTTTTTGTTTCAGAAAGAAGCGACTGAAGATAAGAACGCGTGACCTCCACGGTCTGCGTCTCTTGTGCAATACCTTTCAACATTGCATATACGTATTCAGGAGCAGAAGGTTTCCCAACTGCCTCCATCAAATATTTCTGTGCGGAAAGAATATCTCCCTGATACATCCACCGAAGCCAGGCAAGATAAAAAGGAAATTGCCAATGGTCTGGATTTTCCCGGTATCCCTTTTGGAGAAGCGCCTCGGCCTGGTCGTATTCCCCAGTATCCATCAATAGATACACTCCACCGAAAATATACGGAAAAATAAAATGCGGATTCAGCGTGGTGACCCGATCCAAAAGGGGATACATATAATTGACCAATCCCCGGCTGTCAAATCGAAACAATATATGTTGTAATTTGGATTGAAAAGCAAGCGTGGGTGAAATTTGAGAGACTTTTTGTTCAATGGATTTCACCCGGTGTGTCACATTTTCCAATTCCTTGGACAAATTCCCCTTTTCAATTGCATACAGGTAATATGGATTATCCTCATCCATCGCGCGTCTGCCATAGTACAGCACGCTTCGAATCCAAAGCCAATCTGCCATGGCAGAAGGATACCCCATGGAAAACCATTTCAGCACTTTTCCCTTGGGAAGAAATACAGGCGTTGTATCCACAAAATGAATGACTCGATCTTGATCCAGCTTTTCTTGAGTCCAATGGACTCCAAAGGCCAAAGCCAAAAGAATTCCGATCAAAATCGCTTTTTTCATCCATCCCGCCATTTCATTCCCCCATTATTTGATGTCTTTTTTCTCAAAAATGACCATGGTGAGAATCATAATCAATGTAAGATAACAAAGACCGTAAAGGAGGTCAAAACCAAATGTCGAAGTCGAAATTTTCAAGTGTTCTACTGCAGCCATTTTTAGATTCAGATTTTCTAAATTAGGCATAACATAATAAATTATTTTAAAAAGCCAATGGAATCCCCGATCCGGATATACCTGAACATATTCTCGGAGAAATGCAGTGGTATGCCCCACGATGTAAACCGCAATGGTAAAAAATGCGGCCAAAGTGGGAGAAGTCAATGTGGAGAACAAAAGAGAAAAAGCCACGATCAAAAGAATTTCGATAAAAATCAACACCACTGCAGGAAGCAAGGCCAGATCAATCCTTCCTTCTCCAATCCCATTGACAATCCATAAGGCCAAAAGCATGAGCAACACATTGAGTCCAAGCGTACAGGCCAGGCCCAAATATTTTCCAAGAACAAATTCCCATCGATGCAACGGTTTGGAAAGAATGGCATAAATGGTCCGCTGTTCCATTTCCTGAACCACCAAGCGAATGCCGATAAAAATGGCGATCAAGAGTCCAAAAATGGACATCGCGGCCAAACCAAAATCTTTGATCACTTTTTCCTGATGTCCCAGGGACCAATCGCCAAGCACCAAAGAAAGAAAAATGAGGCCCACTGCAAACAAAAGAATGTTGAGCAAAATTCGATTTCGAATGGTTTCTTTAAATGTGTTCACCAATACGGCCCAAACGCGCATCATTCCCCTCCTTTAAATTTTTCCATAAATACATCTTCCAGGCTTTTTCGTTGTGGGACAATAGAAATGACACGGCCTTTCCATTGAGAAATTTTTTGAAGCAACAAAGGAAGTTCGGATTCTTTTGAAAGCCGAATGAGGATATTTTTGTCCTGTTGAACAAAAGAATAGGCCCTGAGTTCGGCTTCACGGACACCTCCAGTCTCCGGGGCAAAAGTCACCTCCACAGGTGTTTCCTCTTCTCGGAGTAATGCGTCTAATTTTCCTGTATGAATGAGTTTTCCCTGTTTCAAAATACCCACCCGATCTGCAATCCACTCTGCATCGGAAAGAATATGAGAACTGAAAAATACCGTTTTCCCTTGAGCCTTTAACTCAATAATCAAATCCCGGAATTCCCTCCGACCAATGGGATCCAGCGCAGACATGGGCTCATCGAGAATGAGAATGTCTGGATCATTCAACAAAGCCTGGGCCATGCCCAAACGCTGGAGCATGCCCCTGGAATACGTTCGAACCGCACGATCGCCTGCTTCGGCCAATCCCACTTTTTCCAAAAGCAGTTCAATTTTTTTCTTGCGCTCACTTGAAGGAATTCGGAAAATTCGACCCACAAAATCAAGGAACTCCCGACCCGTGAGATAACCATAAAAATTGGGCTGTTCTGGCATAAATCCCACAGAATGCATGGCCTCTTTGGAACCAATGGAACGGCCTCGAATCCACGCATTGCCTGAAGTGGGTCTGAGAAGCCGGGTCAAAAGTTTAATGGTCGTGGTTTTTCCTGCCCCATTGGGTCCCAAGAAGGCAAACACTTCAGAAGCTTCAATCTCCAAATCGAGATGGTCCAACCCCACCACAGGTTTTTTCCCTAAATCGCCTTTGTAAATTTTGGTGAGTCCTTCAATACGAATCACAGGATCACGCATTGCCTCCTCCCTTTTGAGAATGGTTCAACCACATTCGAACCAAGTTGGCGCCAGAAGGTCCGTCTTTGCCATATCCATCTGCGCCAATCTGACGGGCGTATTCTTCAGTCACCACAGCCCCTCCGATAATGACTTTGGCCTTCACCCCCGCATTCCGAAGCGCTTGAATGACCTTTGGCATTTCCACCATGGTGGTTGTCATCAATGCAGAAAGGGCCACCACATCCGCACGGGTCTCAATGGTTTTTTGAACAATGATTTCCGAAGGCACATCTTTACCCAAATCCACCACTTCCAAGCCTTGATTTTTCAAAAATAAACTTACAATATTTTTGCCAATGTCGTGAATGTCCCCTTTGACAGTACAGATAATGACTTTGCCTTTCTGAGAACTTTCTTGTTTTTTAAAATGAGGCGCCAAAAGTTCTAAAGCCTTTTGCATGGTCTCTGCAGACAAAATCATCTGCGGAAGGAAAATGGCTTTTTTCTCGTATAAATCCCCTACTTCGCGAATGGCAGGAATGAGAAAAGACGCATTGATGAATTCTGCAGAAAGCCCCTCTTCCAACGCTTGCCCAATCCATTGGCCAATACCTTCTCGATCTCCAGAGAGAATGGCCTGAACAATCTTTCCTCCAACGCCTTCTTTTTCTATTTGGGGTTTAGAAATCGTTTTGGATTTCGAAGTCCTGTGGGTGCGAATAAATTCTTTTGAATTGGGATCTCGCACAGTCAGGACTGAACCTGCCCGAATGGTATCCATCACTCGAGCATCTCCAGGATTCACAATGCCTGCATCCAGACCGCTGGCCATGGCCATGGCCAAAAAAGTGGCATTGAGAAGACTTCGCTCTGGGAGTCCAAAAGAAATATTCGAAACCCCCAATACAGTGGGAAGTCCCAATTCACTTTTAATTCGTCGAATGGTGTGAAGGGTTTCTTCTGCCCGTTTTTGTTCTGCAGAGACTGTCAGGGTCACTGCATCTGCGATCAAATCGTTTTTGGAAATTCCCAATTGTTCTGCTTTTTCTACAATGCGCCGAAGAATTTGGATCCGTTCTTCTGCAGTAAAAGGAATGCCTTTTTCATCAATGGCCAAACACACAACCCCTGCCCCATATTGCTTGACCAGAGGAAGAATTCGATTCATGCTTTTCGGATCGCCATTCACTGAATTCACCAAGGCCTTTCCTGGAATTTCACGAAGCGCCAATTCAATGGCCTCCGGAGAAGTACTGTCAATGGAAAGCGGAGCAGAAATGGCTTCAGAAAGAGAGCGAATGACCTGGGGAAGCATTTTATTCTCGTCCAGCCCAGGCACTCCCACATTGACATCAATGACCTTGGCCCCTTCACGAATCTGTTGTAAAGCCTCCTCTCGAATTTTCTGTAAATTTCCAGAACGTAGAGCCTGAATCAGGTCTTCCCGATGGGTGGGATTGATCCGTTCTCCAATGACACAAAAAGGAAGTCCTTCTCCTATGGAAACAGTTTCGACTCGACTGGCAATTCGAAAAGGAATAGAAATCGCTCGAGAAACTGGTTTTCGATGTTTTAATATTTCTTTAATGGCCTGAGTATGGTCGGGTGTACTCCCACAGCAGGTCCCGACAATAGAAGCGCCCAATTCCCAAAATCGCAATGCATAGTGGGCCATGTCCTGAGGGCTGACTTCGTATTGAATTTTTCCTTGAGCCCATTGGGGCAGTCCTGCATTGGGTTCTACAAAAAGGGGAAAATCTGTTGAGACCGCATACTGGCCAACAATTTCGAGCATGGGTTGCGGCCCCATGGAACAATTCACGCCAATGGCATCTGCGCCAAGAGCCATTAGCACAGTGGCTGCAGTAAGTGGATCTGTGCCTGTAAAGGTCCGATAATCGGATTGAAAAGTCATGGAAGCCAGAATGGGAAGATCTGTATGGTCTCGCACAGCCATGATTGCAGATTTAATTTCTTTGAGATCAGAGAATGTTTCCAAAAGAATACAATCCACACCGCCTTGGGCCAAAGCAATGGCTTGCTCTTGAAATACGTCATAGGCTTCATCAAAAGAAAGATCTCCTAAGGGCTCGACAAGTTTTCCAGTAGGCCCAATCACTCCTGCAATCCAAACCGAGGAAGGAAGGACTTTTCGGGCAACACGGGCAGAGGCTTCATTGATTTCTTTGACTTTGTTTTCTAAACCAAAATGGCGTAACTTGATCCGATTGGCCCCAAACGTATTTGTAGAAACAATGTCAGCGCCTGCGTTTTGATACGCCTGATAAATCCCTTGAATCAGTGCTGGATTTTCGAGATTGGCCATTTCCAGGCATACCCCAGGAGGGAAATGCGGTTGAAGCAATGTGCCCATGGCCCCATCCAAAATCAACACTTCGTTTTGGAGCCGTTGATGAAATGCAGTACGATCCATAAAAGCACACAACCCTATGATGTTCAATTATTTAAAACTTAATACAATGGAGGAAGAATCGCAAGGAAAAAATAAAACCAAATTCCAGATGTTCGAAGTATTTCAAGATTTTTAACTTGCTTTTTGCAAAGAAAAATTGTATATGAATATCTAACAAGAGGAGGCCAACCATGGCTAAAAAATGGATACAGTATATCTTGGTTAGTGTGGTGCTTTCAAATCCGACTTATGCTCAATTTGTTTTGTATTCCTATTCTATTGGATTTTGCTCGCAAATTGGATATCCTGTTGACCCTCCGTTTTTCAAAAAATATTACATGCCCCAAAGGGGCATCGGCATGGAATTGCGGTTCAATTTTACCCTGAAAACCAGCATGGCATTTCAAACTCTGTACCAACCGTTTCATCTCAATGCGAAAAAAATCCAACAGGCGAGCGAAAAAGCGACTGGAGAAAAATGGACCCATGTGCGACTTGGCACCATTCGAATGGATATGTATTCTCTTTCCATTGTCCGACATTTCACTTCCCCAGAACATCTCCTGACCTTGTACGGAACCCTGAGCGGAGGAATCTACCGAATTGATCCTGACGACATTGGCATTCGCATCGAAACTGAAGAGGGCGTAAGCGAAGAAACGTTCATTCGAAATGGAGAGGAAGAGTACAAACCCGCCATGGATATTGGCCTCGGGCTTGATATTGGGATGTATCGCAGGATTTCAGGATTTCTCGAAATGAAATACCACAGGATTTTTACCAGTCCAAAAATTGACCCATTGACCCAAGAGCGTCAATCCGGAGGCACTGCGTTCTGGAGTTCTGGTATTGGAATTCGGTTTAATATGTAGAGGACTTTGGCAAATCAAAAAAATGCTCACCCTGAACTTGACTTGCATTTACGAAATTTGCCAAAGCCCTCCTCTGGATTTATCATTTATATGCTGTTCCGAAAAAATATTATCTTTTTATTTCAAAAGAATACATTTTTGGACCAAAACCTGGTGCATGGTCTTAAGTTGAATCAAGTATAATCCTGTACTGAGAGACTCTGCGATCCATGGAATGCAATATTCCCCAGGGGAATGGTTTTTATCAACCAATACTTCCACTTGTTGACCTTTTACATTATACACTGTAATCTCCACATGTTCTGCTTGGGGCACTGCATACCGAATCACGGTTTCATAATTAAATGGATTGGGATATATTGGATAAAGCTGTAGGGAGAAAACCGATTGCGGCTTTTGTGTTTCAGCAATATCTGACAACCGTGCAGAAAGAAATTGGATCTGATCAAAATACAATATTCCGCTTCCACCAGAACCTTGCCCTTGAGTGATATTGAATACCAAGCGATTCAATCGATCTGGCTGAAGCGTGGCCCCAATGGCATTGGCTTTAAATTGATCAAGAGGAATGATTACAGTCATTGAATCTGAACTCAAGAGAGGAAAATCATAGTACCAATACCTGGCTTCACTTTCATAAAGCCGAATGTTGAGTGTTCGGCCTGAACCGTCTGGCTTTAACCAAAACGCAAAAGATTTGGCTTTGCTCCAATCGCCTTGAAGGGAACGTGAAACGCCTGCATAGGACAATCCACCATTTCCAATACGATATTCCACCCGCATTGCATAATTCCCTTCTGCTTTTATATTTGAATCTAAAAATACTTCGGTCTCTGTCCCATACCGCTTTTGCCACAGCGTGGCCAATTCTGCATTGGAATGATAGGCTTCGAAGTCATCGATCTGGAGAAATTTGTGAATGACCAAAGTCAAAGTATCTCCAATTACCCCTCTACCTGATGCAATCACTTGCGCAATCCCTGCACGGGGATCTGCCCGAAAAACAAATTGGGCATATCCCAGGGTTGTCGAGATCAGATGACTTCCTTCCAATGTGCCCGGACCTTCCAAACGTAAGGTAATGGCTTGCTCTTGTCCCATGGATAAACGGCCATTTTGATCCAGTACAAAACAGGTGATCTGAGAAGTATAGGAAGTATCGCTAAACAGTTCAGTCGGATACGCCATTAACTCGAGCCGATAGGGCATCCCTCCTTTTTCAGCACGCTTTGCAATAAAGACGATATCCATCAAGTTTTGAGAATATTCAGGAATTTGATCCACGAGAACCCCTTGCATAGAAACTCGATTGGTGACCTTGACTGTATCTCCAGTCCATGGATTGAGCCACAAAATTCCATAAGGAACATCCTCAAGGCCTTGCAATGCAAACAATTGTCCGCAAACATTTTTGCCCTGAATGTCCCGAATCCATCCAAAAGCGGTGGTATCCCCTTCCATGGCATAGGCATCGCATCCAGAAACCGAGATCAAAGCATGGGAAAAAGGAATGTGGGCATAATCAATGGTTTTGACAATGTTTGAAAAAATCCGCATTTGATTCATCAGTTCAGGAGTAAAAATCGATTTGGTGGTAAAATCCCACCAGAATGGTGCACAGGCCAGCCCATTGGCCCAACTCGCCCAATGGGCATTGTGATACATGATTAAATATTCTGGAGAACCTGCAGAAAAGTTCCCGTAATTGTCCAGAGCGCCAGCTTCGCCCAAAATGCCAGGCTTTTCAAAATCCTTCCAAAATTGCCGAGCGATTTCTCCATAAATCCAAAGGCTACTTCGCAAGGGATCACCCGAATAATGCGGTGTCCAGCTTTTTTCGTACAAATGCACATTGGGAAGGTCCACCACATGGTATCCCTCTTTCCAATAGACCCCTCCACTTTGCGAGGCAGTAGTGGGATGACCATACGGATCGTACATTTTGAAAAATTGATGCACTTTCTGGACCCACTCCAACGCTTCTTTTCTTTTCCCTGCCTGCCATCCATCTGTCCCGTTGATTTCATTCACAATTTCCCAAATTCCCAAACTTCGACTGAATCCCCATCGGGCAATGAGATACCGGTATTGTTTTTCTTGATATTTCCATGCGGTTTCGCTTTCGTAAAAATCTCGTGCATTGCAAATTTGATTATACGGATTCAGATGCCAAATATGGGCCCACACAGTCGCAGAAAGGGCATCGTGCGGCCAGATGGCCAACATCATCACCAAATTTCTGGATTCTGCCCATTCCAGAATCTGATCAATTCGACCACACTTGTTTTGATCGTATCGGCCCAATCCTGAATCCAAAGATTCAATGAGATTGCCTTCGCCTCCATAGGTGATATTCCAATATCCAAATTGATTGGCACCATACGTCTCTAAGGCTCCGAGGCCTGTAGAACCGTTGTTGACACTCCAAGGATAATACGGTCCCACACCATAAAAAGAGGTACCATCATCGTGCATCAAATAATGGGGGTTGTCAGGAGAGACTCTAATCCATCCATGATGCAGAGAAGGGATGGCTTGAAAAGTGTATTCCGCACTTTGTCCAGTCCCGTACCGATCTGTGGCCTGAATGGTATATTTCCATGTCCCCACCTCATTGGGTGAGAATCGAATTTTCCATTGATCACGATTTTTATAATTATCATAAAACCCAAAAATTTCCCATATTTTTCCACTCGGGGAAATAAATCGGGCCCGAACATCGATTTCATCTGGATCATAGGGATTTTGATACACTGCATGGAGAAGAAGCACAGCCTCAAATTTTTCATAAAGGCCGACTTGTTGGGCATTGATGGAAAGGACTTCGACATGAGGCAATTCTCCAGAAGAAGCAGTATAGACTTTCACCTCACTGGAAGGACTAGAGGACACGCCAAATGGGTCTATTGCAATGATTTTATAAAAATACGTGTGATGGGGGACCACTGTGGTGTCCTGGTAAGAGGTCTGAGCCGTAGTATCGATGAGGGTTAAAACCGAAGGGGTGCAATTCGCAGTCTCACTTCGAAATATTTGATAATACGCAACGAACCGAGGATAATTACAGGACCAAGAAAGCTCCACTCGATTCGAATCCAAAGCCATGGCTTGGAGATTCAACACTTTGATTTTTCTCGCCGCATCCCCAATTTTCAAATCATCAAAAAATACGATCCCTGAAGAAGGAGTCGTAGATCCTCCATCTAAATAAATATAAATAATTTGTAAAGGGCTACCTCCATGGGCAGTGAGTTGGAATTCAATCTCGTGCCATGCATTATCGCCAGGAATATTTTCTTGCAACCAATCATTGGCTCCACTTTGGTAAATGGGCTTAAAAGTCAATTGAGTGGCTACCGTGGATCTGACCCTGACTGAAATCGCAGGGGTTTCAGAAACAGAAATGGGTTGGGGAGGTGTATAATTAAAATTGTCCCATTCCCAACTGGCCGAAGTACGGGTATAGGTAATTTTAAGAATGCTGTCCTCTTCTGCAAGGCGATAAGTCCTTTGGTGCTCTTCTGTAACATTCCAGCCGGTAAGGGAATTGTCATTAAAATCTTCCACCCAACCCGTCAGTTGGGCCCAAAGACAAAAAGGGATAGCGATCAAAATACATACCAGACGTTTCATGTTTACCTCTCATCCATTACATATCCCAATATAACAAAACAATAGGAAGGGATCCCACAAAGGGCATCCCTTCCTATTGAGGAACAATGAGGAAATTCGGAGAAACCGACTACTTCATCAAGACCATTTTGTGGACTTGGGTATATTCCGGGGTCACCATTTTGCAGAGATACACTCCACTGGGTACCGATGCTCCGGATTCATCTGTCCCATTCCAATGAATCGTGTAGGAACCGGCTTTCTGCTTTCCTTCCACCAGAGTCTGAATTTTCTTGCCCAAAATATCGTATACAACAATCGAAACCTCGGTTTCATGCGCGAGAGAATAACTCAATGTGGTGGAGGGATTGAACGGATTGGGGAAATTCCGGCTCAATGCAAATTGCTGTGGAGTGGCCACCTCTTTGGAGTCTACACCGACCACCACTGGAGTCCGGGTAATGACCATGGGTGCACCCCAGGCCTCTGCTCGCATCCAGCCATTGAAATTCCCTGGAACGTCCCCAAAATGGTTCTGCAAAGTCCGATAATTCCCCGCCACAGAACTGTCGTTATCATTTACATCGATTTTGAGAGGAACAATCATTCCATTTTGCGGTGCAAAACTCGCATTGAACTTGGCATTGAGTTCAGAAAATGGAATACTAAATTCAACCACATACCCACCCTCGTAAATATCCTGGGCATATTTCAGGCCCGTAGGTGTCCATGGGTCATAGCCGCTGACTTGGATATGATCGCCTTGACTGGCGCCAATGGCAGAACCAAAGCGATAGCCTCCACCCAAATCGCCTCCCCGCTGGCAGTCAGTCCCTCTGAACAAGGAGTTGAGCGTCCGCACATCGTAAAGGCCGCCAAAAATATCAAAACCGTCGCCTGCCCAACACTGTCCATCGCCATGCGGATAATCATCGACCACCTGCATTCCCACATACATATTTTGAGAATCCATGACAATGTACCCAGTAAAATTCAAATCCGTGGATTCCGGAGTCCATGCGCCTGCTTCATCGCCTGCAGCCTGTTCATTGCGAAGCCTACAACGGAAACCCTGTTGGGCAAGGGCTTCGAATTCATCCAAGTAGCCATCTGCCTGGAAATTGAATGAGTCGACCAGAGGAATTTCGTAAAGTCGAGAAGTTTTTGCCCTGACTGCATTGCTATTACTAATGCCATCCCGAACCGGCTTCTCAACCAGTTGATTGTTTTCCAGACCTGTCACTGTCATGGCATAGTACACTGTTTTTTCTCCGCCATCTACAGTGTACATGCGATGATAAAAGACCTGGACGCCTCGCGGAATTTTGGTGGAAAGCTGAATCACACCCGGCGCAGTGACATCCGTGATTTTCCCTTGCTCACTATAGTAGAGATTGTAAGTTTCCCCAATGTCTGCAGAAAGATCGGTCCATTCGATTTTGTTGTAATACAAAATTTCGCCAGTAAATGGATCTGTAAGATCAGTCATTCCGCCAGTCACTGTAATCGGGGGGGATTCCAAAGTGGCACTCGGAGGCGGTGCAGGACCATAGTATTCAATGTCATCGAAATACAAAGAACCAGTGAAGCTGGTATTTTGGTCAATGTCAATGATGAGCTTGCCCCAGGTCTTGTTGGTGTACGGATCAAAAGAAGAATTGTCAATGGTGTACATGCTTAAGACATCGTAATAGAGCTCATTCCATTGATCCTTTTTTAAGTCCGACCCCATAAACACTTTTGGATGCCATGCCCAGTAAATATTGTCTTGACCCACAATCTGGATATAGGCATTGTCCGGAAAACCGCTCGGTACCCATACCTTCACCCCAATGACATGATCACTTTCAGAAATGCTTACATTGTCTTTCTCCAAAGTGGCCCGGGTGCCTAAAGAGGCATCCATGGTGACAGAAAGCACTGCAGTGGATCGACCCGTAGGATCGACAATCCGTTTGATCCCATCCGGTGCAAGACCAGGGCCCCACCCTGCACTAAACCAGCCGTCTAAACCCAAGGCCTCCACTTCAAAATTGGAAATGGCCTTTGGCGTATCGCCCAAAAGGGTCACATCGTCCACTAAAATCTCGCCTGTGAATCCATCGGCCCAGATGTCCAGACCAAATTTTCCGAATTGATTGGGAGGATATGGATTAAAATTACTTGGATTGGCCAAATGGAGTGACATGATGTGGAAGTTAATGACTACCCACTTTTCTTTTGGAAGATCACTGCCTTTGTACACTTCTGTGGTGTGAGCCCATTTAGAATTATCCTGTGCGAAAAACTGTATTTCTCCTCCATCCGGAAAAGAGGCTGGCAAATAAATCATAAGGCTCAGCACATGGGCATTCTTGGGCGAAAAATTGGTTTTTTCAAGCGTGCCCCGACGATTGCCCTCCGCGCCTTTGGTATAATCAAAACCAATGGAGAGAACTCCTGCAGATCTTCCCGTGGGATCGGCAATCCGATTGACGCCTGTCAAGCAAGGGCCCCATCCATTGTCTGCAAAACCTTGAGTTCCTAGTGCTGGAACTTCAAAGTCTGCAATGACCTGAGCCTGTAAAGCTCCTGCAACTACAAAACAAAGGAGCCCAAATACCAGTTTAGTGACTTTCATACCCACCTCTCTTTTTGATTTCCAACTCGACTTAAATAAAAACTCCTTCAGCCTCCCCTCCTCCGAAAAGAGCGTCTAACCGATTTTCATCACCTCCTTTTAACTTTAATAGTAAACTTATGATCTTATTGGCTTGCCCTCTCTTTCCTCCGGCCTCCTCATTAAATTGACCAAGGGAGCGCCAATCAAGCCCCCCGCATCTATCACCTCCTTCTACAAGATGACTTTTAATCAACCCAAAAATCCACTTGATTGGGATCATGAACCATCCTTCTTAATTGAAAGATTTAGGAACGTCCTACCAAACCGAACAAAAGGCTACTCCTAATTGACAAAAGCTTCATCTTAATAATATCATTTTTTTTGTCACACAAAAATTCTCTGCTCGCAGACAATAGAAATAAACGCCGCTTGGCATGGTTGATGCATTCCATTGCACTTCGTGTATCCCCGGTGATTCTTTATGATTCACCAAAATTGCCACCTCTCGTCCAAGAAAATCAAAAATTTTTAATGTTATCCATTGCGTTTTACTGACCTGATATTTAATTGTCGTAGAAGAATTAAATGGATTGGGATAATTCTGTCCCAAAAAAAATCGCTGTGGAATTTGCTCACTACCCTCATTCACGTCAGTAGGACTATTTTCGAAAAAAAAATATAGTGTCCTTACATAGTCCCCAGAAGCTGTGTTCGGTGCCCCCTCCGGACCATTTTGGGCAGCGGGAATAAATTTATCCCCGATAGGAGGGATACCGTCTAAAAAAGATATATCTCCACTTGGATATGGGACTATCGCATTTCTAGGGTCATACGGCGATGGTGGAGTATATAATCGTAAGAACATTCTTTCATCTTCACTTACAATAGTGATCTTTCCTTCAGTAGTCTCTAATACTGCCCAATAAACATTTGAATGATAACCTTTAAATTCGGGATATACCCATAAAGAAGAGCCAGTAACTGTATTATTATAATCTTTTTGCCAAACATTGAAAGTAACCCCTTTCATTCGGTTTTTATATACACGATATGGCCCACGGCCTAACCATTTTATCCCTTTTACTTTGTTTTCGGGATAACTAAAACTGATTCCCATACAGTCATATTGTCCGAAGAGCGAATATTTGTACTGCAATTGAATCCAACCCGAAGCATTGATTCTCCATCGTGCATATACCATGTTGCCAGTGTAAGTTGCCTCAACTATGTAATCATTACCATCCGCCCTGGATGTAATAGTATTCAAAACTTGAGTTCCGGAACAAAGTACCGGCCCTTGCGAAAAAGAAAAAAGTTTACCTTGCCGTTTCACACTTGCTAAGTTACCATTTTGTTTATCAAACTTGAATTCACAATCGTTTGTACTAATAGTAATATAGTTATTATCTTCACTCTTTGTCACAGTCCCATTCATAAACTTAACAATCTGTTCTTTATGTTCTTTGGCTTTTTTGATTGGCCATGTATAGGTATATAATTCCCGATTTGTATGGTCTCGAACGGTCAGATAAAGCGCGTCATACAAACGCCAATCATCTGGCAAATTAAGCCGCAATGTATCGCTACAACCAGGTTCTATTGACGGAACAGTTACCCACCCACTTTTTTTAACCTGGCAGCCGGTTTGGTTGTCATTCGGTCTATAAAAATCCACTAACTTCCAATTGAACGTACACTGATTCAAATCAATAAATGAATAACGATTTTGAACAAAAATACTACCGTCGAATGCGGAGGGAAGTGAATCCATGTCTATATATACTGGAGACCAAATTTCTTTAATAGTATAAAAACTACCTTCTTTTTCTCTATATGGGCCAAGTATTCCATCGGGGGCACTGTTGCCCATGACATCAATCGCATTACCATGGTCTGTTCTTTCAAGCCCCTCATCAATAAAAGCCCATAAAAAACCTCCAGCTCCGAAGCGACTGCTCATCATAAGTTTCCAGTAATCATTAAGACCTGCACCGAGTCCACCATCATAGAGTCCATGTAAAAATTCGGTTGGCATAAAAATGTGAGGACCTTTTAACTTATTTTTTGTACTGTTGTAATTTTCATAATGATCTGTATCTATTCCATTAAATAAAGCCCAAGGATGCAAAACTTTTCTGCCTTGCGGATCCCATATTGAAAAATCATCGTCCAGAGCTGTGTTCCACCCTCCTTCGTTCCCATTATCCCAAAAGATCACACAGGGATGATTTACATCGCGTGTAACCATTTCCTTAACAAGCTTCTCGCCTACTTCAGCATCATAACTTGCCTGCCACCCCGCAAGTTCATCCAAAACATAAAGCCCTTTTTCGTCGCATGCGTCTAAAAAGTGAGTATCAGGTGGATAGTGCGACATTCTCACAGCATTCATATTCATTTCTTTCATCAATTCTACATCTGCGTAACTGAGAGAATCATTTAATGTTCTACCCGTTTTGGGATGGAAAGAATGTCGATTCGTTCCTTTCAAAATAACTTTTTTCCCGTTGACATATATTCCATCGCCCACCCTAACTTCAATAGTTCGAAAACCAAATCGTTCCTTTACCCGATGTATCTCTGTAGAACCTTGTTTTAGCATTACATTCACCCAATACAGATTAGGTGTCTCTGCTGACCAAGTCTGCGGATTTGTAATGACGGTTTGGAGAGTCACTTTATTTTGTCCAGCGTGAATTGATTGTGAAAAAACCGAACCTACCGGAGTTCCGTTTTTATCTTCGATTTGCGCTTCAACCAAGTTTGCATTGTGAATATTCTGGAGATAAACATCAATCGAAAAGGAGCCATCTGCTTTGGCATTAATAGCTGTACGTTCGATGTATTCGGCTGGTACAATTTTCAAATATACAGGACGATAAATGCCTCCAAAAACCCAGTAGTCAGTATTGTTATCTCTTTCAGCTCTATTTACTGAGGGGTTAGATGACATTTTACTAACCGTAACTTCCAGTGTATTCGGTCTATCGTAATAAATAAGATCGGTTATTTCGTATTGAAACCTGTAGAATGATCCTTGATGTACCGGGCCAGCAGATACTCCGTTTATTTTAACATCAGTATCCGTCATACTACCTTCGAAAACAATAAATATATGTTTTTTCTGCCAATGATTCTGTGAATTAAATGTATAACGATATATTCCTTGCTCATCTGCTTTTGGTCTTTGACTTCCATAATTATAGGAACCAAAACCTTCCTGTTCCCAACAAGATGGAACGGGTATTGTAGTCCAGTATCCACTCTTCCGTCCCTTGGTGCAGTAAAACTCCCAGTTCACAGTATCATCTTTACCGCGTCCTGAAAGATAAATTATGTCCGTAGTATCGGCGAATAATTTATTTAATACAATTATGATACAGATGAATAAAGAAAGTTTATTTCTCATTGCCTCAAACTTCCTCTTTGATGGTTATGGGGCTGGCTGAAAGTAATTATTTCCACCCCATAACCATCAAAGAAATAAAGAGTAAATGTCCCTATTTCATTAATATCATCTTCTTTATACTCATCCTGGTGGGAGTCTGGAGTTTATAGAAGTAGACGCCACTTGGTAAATCAGCCCCAGAGAACGTCGCTTCATGTTCTCCAGCGTCTTGAATGTTGTCTACGATGACCGCTACTTCCCTGCCTAAAAGATCATGCACTGAGAGTCGAACTTTGCCTTTCTCCATTAAAGTGTAATGAATTTTAGTGCTTGGGTTAAAGGGATTCGGATAATTTTGACGTAGCTCAAAGTCTACCGGCACCCTTTTTTCCACAACCTCTACATTAGTTCCCGGAATTTGAATATTAGGTACATATTGTACATCAGAAATAATTAGAGTACCTCCAGGACCTGGATTATTTTGCCCAAGAACAACCCAATATGTTAAATAATTCGTCAGAAATCTAAAATTAGCACCTTCCGCAATTGTTCTTTTATTCTCAATTGGTTCTCCTTCCGGGAGAATGTACACATTATACTTCCCCGGATCAGTTGTTCCACTGAATCTAATATCGATCCAGCAATGATAGGTTTTATCAAATTCCCATCTTAATGTATCAATGACCAAGTAATTTCCTTTCGTTAAAGGATTCCCTCCGCCTTGATCTCTCACATCAAAATAATGGTTATCCTCACGAACCCTTAACTGGCATGAGTAATCACCCCATACCCTAATCGAATCCGCTGATAAACAAAATCCGACATCCAGTAAAATAGTGCTAGAAGTATCTGCTTTAGGTGTTAATTTAAAGTAAAGAATTGCATCCTCTTCCAGAACTCCGCCCGGCAACTCTACGGTCTGAAGAGCAATCTGGGCTTTTATACTTGTAGAGATAAAAAACACGATTCCAATTAATCCTAATAACTTTTTCATGACTGATCTTCTCTCCTTTCTTTAAATTAAAGGTTTAATCCATACTACAGCCTCTTTAAATTGTTCACACAATTTAAAGCCATTTTCTTTGGAGCAATAATATTTCCCTTTTTCACCTCCTTTCAAAATTTGGATTATTGCCGACCGTAATAAAAAGCTCCCATTTCTCCTGTATCAATCCTCAAAAAATTTCCTCCTCGATCAAATCGGGTATTCCGATTGACAAGGGCATAAAGAAACGTGGAATTCCCCCACATGATCTGATCCACTGGTGAAGGAATGATTTTGTAAAACAATGGCTTAAATTCTCCTGTATTCATATTGTACATGAGAATTGGATACTCTGGATGATCGGACGCAATGTACATGACCCCATTTTCCGAAAAAGTAATGGTGCTGATGGTAGCACTGGCATACGGAGTGGCGCTCCAATCCAGAACCGGCTCTTGAGCCCCTACAGTTCCATCGGATTGAATCGCGTGCCGCCATATTCCCTTGGCCATAGAAACAGGCTGAGTGCCTGTATAATTGGCTGCCACATAGAGATATTCTTGATACACTCTCAATGAGAGAATTTCATACTGGGCATAAAATCCCAATTTCTGGTAATCCGTGGCAGAACGGAAGACCATCAAATCACTGTTTTTCCCGCCTCCAAAAAGATGTCCATTGGAATCAAAATCAATTGTCCTAATCCGGTCTGAACGATTGGGAAGGGTCACATATTCTACGACCACAGTATCTGAAATGGATGCCCGATAAATCACGTTGTTCGCCCTGACCAAATACACCCAATCCCCATAAACCTTCATATCCCTCCATAAACTACTTGGTGCTTTACTCAAAAAGCTCAAATCTTGAAAGCCCTGGGCATCCAACCGAATCACGGTATTGTTGCTCATGGCCACATACACGTTTTCATTTTTATCAACAGTAAATGCCACAATGGCATCCAATCCTGAAAACGGGCCAAATTTCTCCACAACCGCTTTCATTCGATATGGGAAAAATTGCGCGATTTCCACTGCCCCTGCAACCGTGATTTTGATGGCCACAGAATCTCCTACCACATTGGGTCGATACACCACAAGTTCTGTATCTGAAGCAGTTTTAATCACCGCAGGCTTGTTATTGAAATAGACATTGTTTTCTGTAATCGCCGGAGAAAAATGGGCCCCTTTAATGATAATTTCACTGGCACATCCTGCATCCGCTTCAGGAATCACTGCATGAATTTCAGGAGGTGCTTTTACCTCTTTTTCAAACTCTTCCCAAGGAGAAGGAGGGGCTTTGTACTCACATCCCCATGGCATGGCCACCAACGCGGCCATCACAACCCACAGTGCTTTTTTCAAAGTCTCCTGATGCATAGGCATTCTCCAAAATTTTTAAATTCAATCTTTCAACGGGAAAGACGCACAGTCACCCGTTGCACACTATCAAATATTCCATAGGGTGTATAGGCATAATCCACGGAAAGTCCAACCGCAGAAAACCCAAATCCATAAGTGAAAGCAGTTTCATCCGTACTGGAAACATATCCGAGACGCAAGGAGAGCATCTTCATCCACCGATAATCCAAACCAATGCAAATCTGCTCCGGATGGGATCGATAATGCTTGGCATCAATGGAAAGAATCGCAGATTGATGAGGCAATTGAATCCAATCCATTAAATCCGCATGAATGCCCAATGTAAAAGTCAGCGGAAGCTCAAAACTTTCACGAATGTACTTCACTTCCCGTGAAAAATTTCGAACCGACATCCCAAAAGTAAGACTCTTCAACCCGGTTTTAAACAACGTGCCAAAATCAAAAGCCAGAGGGCTTTCTTTGTAGCGTTCCTTTGTGGTACTGTCCACTGTCACAGGCACAGCCATATTTCCAAAATCCTGCTGAACCCACCGGATTTGTCCACCCACAGAAAAACGATCTGTCAAGGCTTTGGCATATCCCACACCCAAGGCCACAGCAGAAGGTTGAATTTCTCCTGTATCCATGTAGCCTTTTGCACTTTTGCTTTCAGGCACAATCACAGTGCCAAAAATATTGTCTCCGTAATTCACACTCTGGGCAGAAAAGCCCAAAACCCCATAATGCCCATGAAATGGCCGAATGGCAAAACTCATGGTATTGTGATGAATATCCGCAATCCATCGATTGTCACTGACCGTGAGATCGAATGCTTTGGCCATTTCCGCCATGCCTGCAGGATTAAAAAAGAGCGAACTCGATTCAAAAGGAATGCTATTGACCGCATTCCCCATGCCTGCAGCCCGGGCATCTGAGACCACAGAAAGAAATTGAAAACCCGATTGGGCCAGTTTCTGATGCTTCTGGGCCTGACTGGGTTGAAACCAACCCCAGATCAGTATTCCAGACAGGATAAAAATCCAGTATTTTCTCATCGTCGCATTCCCCTTTATCTAATGACGATAAATTTTCGATAGGTATTTTGACCTTTCTTAAACACCAATTCCCCGGTCTGAGGGTGTACGTAATCTTGAGTGACTTCAAAATAGGCAATGTACAATCCACTCACTACAATTTGCCCTGAAGAAGTCACTGATTCCCACGCCTCATCTCCTGTCCCATTCTCGTGGCGAATTTCTTTGATCAAATCCCCCCGTTCAGTGAAAATTTTGATCTTGCAATACGGCGGAAGATTATAAAATGCAATACGATCATATCCACTTTGGACCCCGAACTGGAACTCTCGCTTGCTAATCACATAGGGATTGGGTACCACACGAATCGAATCGAGACTGGTCCCTGCAGGACGCCGAAGATAAGCCGGTTTATTGGTCATGGTATAAAATTTACCAGAGACCAGCGGCTTTCCAGGTTGAAAATCGTTCTGGGATCCATCGTCTTTACTTACCACATAATAATAGTAGTCCACGCCTCTTCTTGCAGTAGTATCTGCAAATGTATGGACTACATTACTCTTTCTACATTCAAATATTTTCTCATACACTGCCCGTGGATGGTCAACGACTTCCTTGCTTCTCCATACTTCGTAACCATCAAAATGGGGGTGAGACGTGGCGTTGTCACTCCACTTGAGCAGAATCCGATCTCCACCGGACTGGACTTCGAATAATTCAGGCGCCGGAGGCGGCTGTGGAATCTGAAATTTCTTTTTGTACGCAATGAGTGCATGCTCAAATGTCTTGAGAAGCGAATCTTTGCAGGTCCAAACCCATTCTCGTTTATATAAATTATGATCTGTGGTGGTTTGACCATTGGGTCGCACCAAAGTTGGTTGCCCAAGTCCCTTTTCCCAAAGGAGCCAATTCTTGGCCACTTCCCGATTTTTCTCCCTACTAATGCCTGCCACTGCCTTGGCCACCACAATATGGACACTGTCTCCTACATGGAGTGTATACGGCCCAAAGGCCTGGCAAGGCGCATATCCTCCCCCATCGGTTCCCCAAATGTCGGCAAATCCATCTCCCACTTCTTGGGCATGGGTCTTTTCGGCATGGCCAGAAGCCATGTGGGCATATCGAGCTGCCATGGCGGTTTCGTCGTATTGAGAAAATGAGGCAGACCAGATCGGTGCATCACTTCCTGAGTACCGGGTCGTTCGAGGTTGATAAAGATCATCCGTAGTGTCGTGAGGACTCTTGTCTGCATGAAGAACCACACATCCCGCATAGCGTGCAGCAGCCAGGATTTCATCCACCACACCATCGTTCGGATCGGCCTGTTCATTGGGACAGCCCCAATCGTCAGAAACAGAACGGACCGATTGAGGACCGTACCATGCAATACAGGCTCGGAATTTAAAATCTGGCGCAGTTGGATCCGTACCGATCACATCGCTCACTGTATTTCTTCCCCATGTGGACGACCACGTGCCCCAGCCTTGGTTATATCCTGGAACAGACTCACCTGCAAAAGCATACCGTTCTGCAATCAGAAAATAGCAATCCTCCAAGGTTTGTTCGTATTTACCTCCGACATTGTCAATGAGTCCTGTATTTCTAAATACATAATCGCAAATGAAATAGTTGTCGTGATTCTGTTGACTAAAGGCCATGATTTTAATTGTGATCGTAATGCCAATGGAAGTGTTAATCACATTATAAATCATTCGATCGCACGGAAGATTTTCATCGATTTCATCAATTTCGTCCCACAATTGATTGTCCGTAGCCAATTCATTGTCTACATACACCATGGGATGATCTGATTTGGCAATGAGTTTGAATGTCACAGGAAACATTTGAGTAAACCAATCCGGTGTGTTTCGATAACCCGTACCTACAACCTTATAGGGAAATGTTCTTTTCTTAATGGGATCATAAAAATTCTTGCATCCCACCCATAACGCGGATTGGCCTGTGGAAGATTGCTCCATGCCGTACTCTGCAGGCCACGCGAGACCGTAACAAATGGAAGGTCTCCCTGCAATGGCATTTTCAATCTGGGCCCCGTATTCAGAAAAGAAACTGCGAAGTGAACCCACGCGAAGCCATTTCATCTCTCCTCCCTGGGCAAATGCCTCGTGGGAAAAACCCACTGCAAAAAGGCAAATCCACAACAGGCTTGCATGCCCAGGGAAAATCCATTTTCGAAAATGCCGGTCTCTCATAAGTCGCTCCCCATGTTAATGATTAAATTTTTAAAGATTTAACGTCACCCTTATCCCAAAGGAAACCCGACGAGGATTCAAAAACCAGAACGAGGACTGATTCGGCATATCGATGTACGCTTTGGTGTCCAGAATCTTCTTCATTCGGGCATGATCCACTTCGCTCCATTGTTGGGTTTCAGGATTGTATTCCATATATTTTTGCGTAGACTGATCCCAGTAAATCACGCCCTTTTCTCCAACGTCGGTTTCAAATATCTGACCTCTCCTTTCAATCGGCTGGAACCGAACCCCAGGCTTTCGATAATCTCCGAATTTGTCATGACCAGGAATATTGTCATACGCACGATGCTTTGGCAAATGAAGCGATTCCATGTAATCGATTTGATCTTGATAATCAGAGAAAGAATTGATACTTCCCCAAAGTGCCAAGAACTTGGTATTCAATGCATTCCCCACATCCGCAAACATGTACACATCAAAAGGACGAATTGTAAATTTCTTACTTAAACGAAGCGTGAGATTATACCAATCCACAATCGGCACGTTATTGGAAATGGCTTCCAGATTTTTGGGATTCCAGGTCATGTAACCGCCTGCCTGCCAATCAAAAAGCACATTAAGTAACCAGTCCCCCAAAGGTCGAATTCCTTTGAAAGAGAGACCAAAATCCGGAGGCGTAAAGAAAGAAATATTTGCCCTTGCATAGGGCTGAGGAATAGGCCGGCTGATATACAAGTTTCGAGTATCCCGATCATATCGGGCCTGTTGGGAGGGATCTTGATACACATTGCCTCGGCCAAAACGACCGCTCTTGGTCGCCTGATAGGTATAATTGGCAAACCCATTCCACCATCGACCCACTGGTTTTTTCAAAGTAAGTTCAAATCCCCGAATGTCTGCATATCCATTGCTCGTGGTTTTGGTGTAGGAAATATCTTTTAAACCATAATAATTCACTGTGAGTTGTTGATCCGAAATGTCTTTATAAAAAGCGGCCAATTGAACCAAAAGGCGATTTTCGAACAATGAGTGATCGTATCCCAATTCATACGAAATGGTCTTCGCCAGGGTCAGATTCGGATCTCCAATCTGGCTGATTTGCCCGGTTTGGGTCCGGGTCAATCGAAAAAGAGTCTCATACGCAGGAATTTGTTTAAAATGCCCATAGTTAAAAAAGAGCTTCGAATTTTCTGTAACAGGATGGGAAATCCCTAACCGCGGACTCACCTGAAGCTGACCTTTGGTCTTTTGGGTCCGATAGTTTTCGGATGCCATAAATTTCAGTCCCTTTGTGGAAAAATAGGGACTAAATGGATCCACATCAGGCCATTCTGCATTGGAATTGCTATAATCCAACCGAATTCCTGCATTGAGAATAAATCCTTTGGTTTCCATTTTGTCCTGAATATACCAAGCCACTCGAATAGGATAATCGTCTCGACGAGTGGTATCTTGAATGTTCACTCCTGCGGTTCGATAATCCATGTGCAATTGATTGTAAACCAGTTCCAGTCCAGTCTTCACCAAATGCTGGGGATTCACCTGGCTACTAAAATCTGTTCTTAAAGTGGTGACTGACACCCGACTATCATCTCTAAACCGACAAGAATGCCCCCCAAATCCCATACTGTTAATGCCTTTTGCCCCTAAATCTGGATTGTATCCAAACGGCGCTTCATTTACATAGTAAGGTGGATAAATTCCATATCCACCGATGAGGAGATGGGTTCGAGCAGTATCGTAAGGGGCAGGAGGCCGAGTCCAATAGGAACGAGCCAGATGTTCAATCGAAACATCATAAAATGTTTTAGGGCTCAACACATGGGTAAGTTTTCCAGCCATCGACCAATACGTGATATCAGAGAGACTAAACCATCCTGTACTAAAAATTCCAGACTCACCAGCCCGCTCTGCAATCCGTTCTGGACTTCGGACTTCCCATCCATACACCCAGTTGTCCGCGTGAGTATACCGGGCCCCTTTCATCCCTGTGATTCGCAATTTCATGGAAGGAGTAATATCCGAAGTAAGTTGGGTCATAAAATCGTCTTCCACATAATCGTCTCGGGTGAGCGGGACAAGAAGCACTTCCCGATGCCGACGATAAGAAGAAAAAAACCGCAAATCCCCCAAAGACTTTCCAATTAGAGGAATCGGACCTCCAAATCCCATGTCTGCATCGTAATCTGGTTGATCTGTGACTGGTCTTCTTCTGTGCTCCCACAAAAAGACTTTTTGGGCACCTTTCGGAGACAAATCATTCTCTGGGATGTCGTCTGTCATTCGACTGTATGAAATGGCATTCCATCCATCGAATTTGGGATATTGCCGAGCAGTATATTTGTCCCAGCCTGCTTCTGTACCTACCCAGCACACCTGATCGTCTAAATACGGTCTGAGCCAGTAAGACTTGGGATCATAAGGAGAAATTCCAGAATATTTCGGCTTTGGAGGAACATATCGGAATTCTCCAGAAAGCTGATATCTTTCTTTTGAACCTTCTCGAGTCACGACATTGATAATCCCAGATTGCACTTGCCCGTATTCCGCATTAAATCCGCCCCGTTCGATGGAAATCGCTTCGACTGCATTAAGCGGAACTGTAGAAATGGGTTCATTGTTGCGAGGGTCTCGCAATGTGACCCCATCCACCATGAAAAGGGCTGCATTGGCAGAACTCCCCCGAATGTCCAAACCTCGAATCCCGGCCTGCATTCCCACAATCCCACTGACATTGGACACCGGCAATGCCACAATTTCTTTGCTTGTCACTGCAGTGGAACTGGTCGAAACATCGGGCTTGACTACCTTCCGTTCTGCCACAATGGTAATGGTTTCTCCTTTGATCACTTCGGGCTGAAGCTTGAAATCCACCCGGGTGGTTTGATCAATGCGCACATCCACTTCCTGAACAATCATCTGAGCATACCCAAGAAAAGAAGCCCGAAGTGCATATTGCCCTGGAGGCACATTGAGAATTACAAAATTTCCCTCTTCATCCGAAACCGTTCCCATGTTGGTCCCCACCACCACAATATTGGCCCCAGGAAGAGGCACCCCTGTGCTTTTGTCGAGAATGATTCCTGCGATTTTCCCAGTCACCCCTGCAAAAAGCCAGGGAACGCTTCCTCCCAAAACCATTCCGATGAAGAGCAATACAACAGTGATTTTTCTTCCCATAAATAACCCCTCTACTAATTAATTATTACTCCTCGTTCTCTTTTGTGATGGGTTTTTCAAATGAAGGATCCAGAGCGCGAACAGAGTCTCTTTCGATGAGTCGGGTAGGCACAATGGTTGTGACAGGTCGAGTATCCCCGGTTTGAAGCATTCGGAGAAGCGTTCGCACTGCGATTGAACCCAATTCTTCTTTGTACACACGCATCGTGGTCAATGGAGGCGTAGAGATCTTGGCCAGATCGATGTCGTCAAAACCAATCACGCTAATGTCTTCTGGAATTCGAAGCCCAAGATCATTGATGGCCTTGTATCCGTAAATGGCATTGATGTCATTGGCTGAAAAAATGGCAGTGACTTTTTCTGTACTGAGAAGCGCCTTGACATGGTCATAGCCATTTTCCAATCCTCCAGTCCGCACCCAGTTTTCATTGACTTCAATTCCACTGGCCTGGAGCGCCTTGAGGTATCCATTGTACCGTTGTTGAAAGCTCATACGAGAAAGATCGCCCGAAATGAAACCGATCTGCCGATGTCCCCGATCGATTAAATATTTGGTGGCCTGAAAAGCACCGTGTTCATTGTCGATTAATACCTGAGAATAACGATAAGAAGGCTTCTTGGGATCTACCAAAACAATCCGTAAATCTTCTTGAAAAATTCGTTCGAGGTAACTGTCCACAAAAGTCCCCACCAAGAGGAGACCATCCACTTGACGTTCACGCACCATTTTGGGAAGCTCATCTTTGGTAGACTCAGTGACAATTTGGAGGATGAGATTATAATTGTTCAAGGCAAGTTCTGCTTCAATGCCTTCTAAGACTCTTGAATAAAATGGGTTGCTGGAAAGCGAATGGAGGTCTCGACAAAAGAGGACCCCAATGTTTTCTGAGGTTTTTTTCTTTAGTGCCTTACCAAAAGCATGGGGAGTAAAATTGAGTTCCTGAGCCACTTCGAGAATCTTGGCACGGGTTTCTGGACTTACATCCGAACGATTGTTTAATGCTTTGGAAACCGTGGAAGGAGAAACGCCTACCCGTTTTGCAATATCTTTAATCGTGATCATGTGCAAAGCCCTTATTGGTTTTAAACTCTTTGAAAATGAATTGCAAGAAAATCGAAATCGTTTTCGTAAAAATTTAAAACGCCCGTAGTAAAAAGTCAAGTCTTTTTTTGAGGGGATAAAAACAAAAAAATGATAGAATTTGATTCAAGTTATTGTTTATAAAAGATATATGACAATGAGAAAAAATGATTCCTGTAGCAAAAGTAAAATCAATAAATTACACGAATCGGTTTTTCCGAAAACGTTTTCAGTTTTAGTAGGAATCAGAATCGTTTCACATCAATAATTGGGAATCCTCAAAAGGGTGAGTCCTTTTTCTAAAGGGAGGATGATTGATCCCATTGGCTGTCATAACAAATCAGACAAATCCTGAAGCGTGATTTCAGCCGAGAGCGCTTTTATCACAGGCAAGCCTCGGGTTGTATCCGGCGGATTCAAAAAACGGCTGTGGAAACTTCCGGAAATGCAAGTCCGACAATGGCCAATCCTCTCAATCCGAGTGAAATGATACTCTGTTCATCCCACTTTCCTATTTTTTGAAATCGGGAAATAATATGCCAAAATTTTTAATACTTAAAACTACTCCCCCCGATAAATTCTCTGAGAATCGAAGTGGGAGGCACTTCATCCGGAGAAACAGGAAGAAACGTTTTTAACAGCTGGGAAATTCGATCTGCTTCAAAATAGTAAGGATGGGTTTTGGGAATCGCCTCGAGGAGGGGCTCTGCAAACACCCGAAGAATGCAGGGTTCGTAGGTCAGTGCAGAATTAAAAATGACATCGCTTTTTTCCTGGAAGGGGAAAATATATTTTTCTTCGCCTCTTCGAACCAAGGGCCAAATCGAAAGGGTATCCCAAGCAGAATGATTCCGGAATTGAGAATCTCGAACCAATCGTCGGAGGAATCGGATATCGCTGGTGGAGACGCGGAGATGATCTGTAATATTGAGTTGTGTGAGTGCACTGACATAAATTTTGTATTTTCCTTTACAAGGGACCCTCTCGACAAATTCTTCATTTAATGCATGGAGTCCTTCGACTAAAATGGGATGCCCGGGTTCTACACGGACCACAGGTCCAGGCGTACGAATTCCCTGATGAAAATCATATTTCGGAATTTGCACTGCTTTGCCTTCAAGAAGCGCGCTCAAGTCTGCGTAAAATTGATCCAGATCCACTGCCCGAATGGACTCATAATCGGGTTTGCCTTCATTGTCCAAAGGTGTTTTGGCCCGATCAAAAAAATAATCATCCAACGAAATCACGAGAGGAAAGACTCCATTGACCCGGAGTTGAATATTTAACCGTTTGGTAAATGTGGTCTTTCCGGATGAAGAAGGCCCTGCAATCAGTACCACCCGGTATCGCTTTTTCTCACGGGCAATGGTATCTGCCAAAAAAGCAATCTTTTTTTCGTGCAACCCTTCTGCAATTTTAATGAGATCCGAAATTTCTCCTTCACGCACCACCCGATTTAAATCCACCGCCGTGCTCACCCCCAAAATTTTCTCCCACCGTCCGAATTCAGAAAAAATCTGAAACAATTTGGGATGAGGAATGAATTTGGGCAATCTTTCCAGAGGTGCATTGTCTGGCATCCAAAGAATCATCCCATGATGCCATGGGACCAGATCAAAACTCTTAATCCGACCGGTGGAAGGCAAAAGAGGATAAGCAAAATAATCGGTCGTCCCACCACATCGAAACAGCGTGGTCAAGGTTTCTGCATTTTCAATAAACCATCCTCCTTTTTCCCCTGTGCGATTCCAATGGAGTTCAATTTCTTTTCGAGAAAAACGCACTGGAAAAATCGGATCGTCTTGCTGAACGATTTTCCACATTTGGGACTTGATTTTCTGAATCATTCGGCGGGAAATAGAACGGCCAGTTTTTAGCTCACAAAAAAAGCCTTTTCCCAACGAATGATCAATCACGATCCGCTCTTGAGGAAAAAGTTCCTCCACCGCCCGGACAAGTACCATGCATAATGTAAATTGATACGCTTTGATCCCTTCGGGACTTTCCAAATAAATCCATTGGATCGAACAAGGTTCTTCAATGGGCTCATGCAAACTTTGAAGCCGATGGTTGACTTTCACCAACACCACTTTTTCCCAGTGGGGAGGCCGAAAATATTCTAAGATTTCCCCTCCGGTGGTATTTTTCAGAAAAACGCCAGTCCGGCCATCCTCTGTTTGCACCTGAAAAGTATTTTCTTTGGTTTGAATTCTCATTTTCTGCCTTTTTGAAGCTTTATGAAATTTATTGAACCCAAGCGCGATTGTCAAATAAGAAAAAATCGATAGGACCCATGGTCAAATTCTATCCACAATTTTGTGCGATTTTTAGACATTCCATTCCTTACCCCTTCATTGACAAGGCACTTCTTATGGCATAAAAATTGCCCAAAGTAATCAGAGAAAATTGAACGGAGATCGCCATGTCTCGCCAGGTGAAACATCGGATTGAAGCAGGAATGATCAGCGTGATGGTAGCATGTATTTGTTTACTCTGGAGAGAAAATCAAGCCCTGAACCCCCCCACTTCTTCTTCGATTCATTGGTATGGAAAATTGAACTCTCCTAAAACGGTAAATGGAATCACCCAACTCCATCAAGATCTTGAAAATATTCAAGATGTGTTAGACATGGATACCTACCGCATTCGTATTCGGACTCGAAACGGTCAAATCACTGAATACCGGTTTGATGACACAATCCTATGGAAAGATTTGGAACCATTGATTTCGGATGTCCACGCCTTTCATTTCGAATATCGAGATGAAAATGGAAATTTACTTACATGCCGTCCTCAATACAGAGACCGAATTCATCGGATCGAATACACGCTCTCTTTGGCCAATTCCAATGTATATGCCAATGGAGAAACGATGGTAGCCTCATGGTAAGAAATGGATTTGCCCCTCTTCACATAAAGCCTCCTTTTACCTCGGCGTCCCAGTTCTGGGACGCCATTTTTATTTTTGACTCTATGAAGAATTTTTTTATATTTAAATAAGATTTATCCGTTTTTCTGAATTTAAACAGAAAAAGGAGTGGTCTATGCGGTTTAAAATTTGGATAGGAATTCTCAGCATAGGACTTGCAGAAATCCTTTCCCCGCAATCCATTGAATGGGTGGGACCCAACACCATGGATTTTGGAAGAATCGAAGAGGGAAAACTTCTCCAAGGAAAATTTCGATTTGTGAATAAATCAAAAAATCCTGTCCACATTCGTGAAGTGTATGCAAGTTGTGGATGTACGACCACCCAACTTCTGAAAACAGTGTACGACCCGGGAGACACTGCCACCATTTCGTATACGGTAAAAACCAAAGGATTTCGAGGGCCCATCCGAAAAACCATTGACGTGGATTTTGAAGAAGAAAATATTCAAGATTTGGTGTATGTCATCCAGGCAGTGGTCATTTCAGAAATTGAAGTGAATCCGACTTTTGTCAATTTCAGATCCCTTCGGGCAAATCCAGACACAAGTGTGACACAAAAAATTTCCATACGAAACAATGGCAAGAAAAAAATTCGCATCACGGGGGTGAGAAACTCTTACGATCTCCTCCAGATCGAAATGTCAGACTCTGTCATTCCTCCGGAAAAAGAAATCTGGATTACCCTTCATCTTCGGCCTGCACGGGAAGAAACCAAAGACATCGACATCGAGCTAGAGACCGACTCTCCGTCCAGACCCAAAATCATGATTCCTGTATTCTTCCGAATCCAAGGACAAAAATGAAACGGATTTTATTCCAAGCGATTTTTCTTATCGGAATTTCCTTTGTCATCGGAGTAGGGATCAATTTCTGGCATCCAGAGGGGATTCATCCCACTTTAATCCTGGCGAGTCTCAATAAAAGATCCCCTTGGTATCGCATTCCCCCGGATTCTGCATTCACCCTGTATGCAAAAAATCAAGCCATATTTTTGGACATTCGACCTCGAAAAGAATATCAAATCGATCATCTTCCGGATGCCCATTCTGTGCCTTTTTTTGAGTTTTTCCGAAGCATCAAAAAATTCAAAGAAAATTATCCCAAAGAAAGAATATATGTGCTGTATGGAGATGAATCCACCACGCATCAGGCTCGGCTCATGATTTCCCAATTGCATCGGCTCGGATATACGCAAGTGGCAACCATGTACGGAGGATTTCCACTCTGGTTAGAAATGGGGTATCCTGGAGAGAAAGGCAATCCATGAACGCAAAGCGATTTTTACAAATGATTCTCAGAATCGGTTTTGCCTTGCTTTTGGGATATGCTTCAATAGACAAAATTCGACATCCGTACGATTTTGCCCAAGCAGTAACCAATTATCGGGTCATCGGAGAATCGCTTTCTTATCTGGTGGCAATCACTTTACCGTACGTAGAACTTTTCACCGCACTTTGTCTGATGACTGGGTTTTGGCTTTCCACTGCCATATGGCTGAATTTGGCCCTCATGTGGATGTTTTTTATCATGGTGCTTCAGGCTTTTTTTCGCGGACTCGACATCCATTGCGGGTGCTTTACAGTGGAAGGGGAATCAAGCATTGGACCAATCAAAATCGGGGAAAATCTTTTATTTGCTCTTCTCAGTGTTTTGCTTCTTTATCTTGAAACCAAACCCCTTTCATCGAAAGAGCAAAAATAATGGCACAATTTATGCAGATGTGTTTTTTAGATTCAAAAAACGTAGGGAAAATTTCCATGAATAAAATCATTTCGATTGGCATTGTCTTGTTGTTTTTTGCCCAATTTTGCATGGCCGATATTATTGAAACAAAAACCAATAAAATCTATAAGGGAAAAATCATTAAAACCAGCGAAAAAGGCATTGCAGTACGAACAGAGGAAGGAAATACCGTGGTCATTCCCAAAAATCAACTGGCAAGAATTCAACGAGACAAAAAGGTATATGATTTTCTAAACGGAGAAATTTATTACCTCGAAAAAAGGCGACCTTTCCTTCCATTTTCTGTATTTAGTGTTTCCTTGGGTGCGTATTCAGTGACCAAATTTCAGGATTATCAAAAAAATCATAAAAAAGCAGAAGAAGCCAAAAAAGAGGACCCCAACGTGCAAAATTTAAAAGACGAATCTGGAAAAGACCTTGCCATGTCCATAGGATTTGGGATTTGTAGTGTAGCCACATGGATCCTTGCGTTGAAACCCATGGAAGTGAAAGTGCCTGTAGGAAAAATCAGTATGCACGTGAGCCCCACCCACATCGGTCTTGCTCTTTCTTTTTAATTTTTTTAAGTTTCCTTTGGAACTTAAATCGTTCACCTAACGTAAATAAGGTAAGAATTTTTAGAATCACTTAACAAGAAGGAGAGTGAAAGCGTATGTTTCCATTTTTTTATGATCCCACATTTCTTCTTTTAATTCCTGCACTTGTATTGGCGCTATATGCGCAATTTCTGGTGAAAAGTACATTTACAAAATACAGCAAAGTGCCTGCCTCCAGTGGACTGACGGGTGCAGAAGTGGCTGAAAATTTGCTTCGGGATGGAGGGCTTCCTCAGGTAGAAATTGAAGAAGTGCCAGGAGAGCTCACGGACCATTATGATCCTCGGTCCAAAACGTTGAGACTTTCTCCGCCCATCAGCCGGAGCAAATCCGTGGCGGCGTTGGGCATTGCTGCGCACGAAGTGGGCCATGCGCTTCAGCACAAAGAAGCCATGGCCGTTTTCCAAATCAGACAATCCATTGTACCCGTGGCAAATTTAGGTTCCAGTTTGGCATTTCCCCTGTTTTTTATCGGACTCATCATGTCTGCCAAGCCCTTAATGGACATTGGTATCCTCTTGTTTAGTGGGGCCGTGCTCTTCCAATTGGTCACATTGCCTGTGGAATTCAATGCGAGTGCCAGAGCATTGGCTTTACTACAGAACCGAGGTTATCTTGCAGAGACGGAAGTCACGCATGCCAGAAAAGTCCTGAATGCAGCCGCATTGACGTATGTCGCGGCCACTGCCATGGCAATCGTTCAATTGGTACGGCTTCTTTTACTCAGAAGTCAAAGGGATTAAAACTTGGAGGACAATCCCATGCGTTCTCAAAAAAGAAAAATCTTTTCGATTGTATTTTTTGTCACAGTGGGCATTGTGATTGGGGTTTTACTCACTGTAAATTTGGATTGGACACCCAAAGGGTTTGCTTCTAAAGCCCCAGTGATCGGCTCTCAAGAGCCGCTTTCTCCGGAACTTGCCCAAATGCAAAATTTCTCTAAAGCTTTTGTGGCTGTGTCTAAAGAAGTTTTGCCTGTGGTGGTGAGTATTTCCACTTCGAAAGTGATAAAACAATCTCCCAGAGAAGACCTTTTTCCTCCACTCTTTCGGGAGTTTTTTAAGGATTTTCAACTCCCTGAACCCGAATCCCAACCCCTTCAAGGCCTAGGCTCTGGGGTCATTGTGAGTAAAGATGGGTACATCCTCACCAACAATCATGTGGTCAAAAACGCAGATGACATCAAAATTACGTTGTACGACAAAAGGCGATTCGAAGCCAAACTCGTGGGCGCAGATCCATTGACCGATGTGGCCGTGGTAAAAATCGAAGGCCATGATCTTCCTGTGGCCCGGTTGGGCAATTCAGATGAAGTCGAAATTGGCGAATGGGTGCTCGCAGTAGGCAATCCTCTGTATTTGTATTCTACTGTCACTGCAGGCATCGTGAGTGCAAAAGGAAGAGCCATTGGCATTCTTCAAAGTCAACAGGAGGAAGAAAGCGAAGAATCTTCTCAGGGAAGCTACGCGATTGAGAATTTCATTCAAACCGATGCAGCAATTAATCCTGGCAATTCGGGTGGTGCACTTGTCAATCTCAAAGCCGAGGTCATTGGAATTAACACCGCGATCGCTACCCAAACGGGCGGATACATGGGCTATGGGTTTGCCATTCCCATTAACTTGGCCAAGAAAATTATGGCCGACTTAATTGAAAAAGGATACGTCACCCGGGCCTGGCTGGGTATTGCCATGCGCAATGTGGATGATCTGGTCGCGCAACGGTATGGAATGGATCATCCTACAGGCGTAATTATTGAAAAAGTGATGGAAGACAGCCCTGCGGAAAAGGCAGGACTGAAGCCTTTGGACATTATCTTGAAAATTGATGGGAAAGAGATGAATTCTTCCAATGAAGTGCAGAATGCCATTGCGCTTAGAAAGCCTGGAGAAATAGTGACGCTTTCCATCCTGCGAGATGGAAAACCAATGAAAATTCAGGTCAAATTGGGACAACGGGAAACTGGGAAAACAAAGACAGCAGAAACATCGACAGAGGAAGGAATCCCAAAACTTGGTCTTTCTGTGAAAACCCTCACCCCAGAATTGAAAGCCCAATACGAAGAATATGAAGATGCAGAAGGCGTCCTTGTCACTGCAGTAGAACCGAATAGCGCAGGGTATGAAGCAGGAATACGAAAAGGGGATTTAATTACGCAAATTGAAGATATTCCTATTACTTCGGTGTCAGATTATAAAAAAGCCATCCGTTCTTTTCCCAAAGGAAAAGTGATTATTTTCCATGTACGTCGAGGAGAAGACGCATTCCATGCATTTGTAAAATTGCCCAAATAAATTTCAAAGCCTCCCTTGTGGAGGCTTTTTTTATATCTCCATTCTGAGGAAAAATGTTGTGGATGATTGAATGGAGGACAATATGGCAGAAGACAAAGATGGAGTCCTTTTTGCTCAACTTGTCATGACTTTTCAAGCTGCTGCATGGCAGCAAATGGGAAAAATCAAAAATCCATTGACTGATAAAATCGAACGGAATTTAGATCAAGCCCGGTATTCCATTGATATTTTGGAAATGCTGCGGAATAAAACCAAAGGCAATCTCTCGGAAGAAGAAACTCGGTTTCTCAATCATGTGATTAGTGAATTGCAACTCAATTTTGTCGACGAAGTCACCAAAGAGCAAAAAGCCAAACAGGCGCAAGAGAAAAATTCTGAAAAAGAAAATGCACCACAGGCTCACTCTACTTGATCAATAAAAGTTTCTCGCTTTTTATCCAGACTCCGCTTTTGTCTCTGGCAAATAACCGGCATATATAATTCCCAGTGGCTACGGGTTCTCCCTTTGCATCTCGAGCATCCCAGATTGCAGTATATTCCCCTGGCCCCTGTTTTTGAAAAACCAGGGTCTTGACCGGATGTCCCAACGTGTCATAGAGGTTCAAGCGAACATGGGCTTTTTGGGGAAGGAAGTAACGAATTTTTGTTTCTGAATTGAATGGATTGGGATACGCAGGGAAAAGAAGCACTCCTTTCGGAAACCCTTCTTTTTCTTCGATCGGGCTAGCACAACTTCCGTAGAGAATAGAATACGGACGAATGGAAGTATTCTGGATGCTAAAAGAATCCGTGACTGCGACTTCAAGTCCCCAATCGTAAAGGGTTTCGTAAGTTCCATCCCGGGTCATGTCCCATAATGGATTGCAATTTCCAAACCAGGACCATGCAAGATATCCAATTTCATTCAAGTGGCATTCTCTGATAATGGTACGATATGGAATCGAATTCTCAGGTGTAATGGTGGTCTCATCGCAACTGCCATGCATTTGGGAAAATTCACCCACGATCAAAGGGAGTCCCATGGCCACAGATTCTCGGATTTCTCTCCCAATGTCTTCTTCTTTGTATCCGTAGCGCTTTGGCCACCACATGTGCACAGAAAAAAGCAAATTGTGATCCGGATCTGCTTGAATGAGTGAAGGTCCTGCGGATTGGAGAATGTTGATATTCTGGCCCCAATTGGACGCATCGATCACCAATGGAACATGAATCCCTGCATTTCGAATTTTGAGAATTGCCGATTCATACCCCTGTCGAAATGTGGTTGAGGAAATGGAATAATCTCCTGCTTCATTGGCGATGTTCAAAAGAAGATACGCCTCGTGCTTTTTCAGCACTTCAATAATATCAGGCCTCGTCCAATAGTCCACCACAGTTTGGAGTTTGCTCCAATTGCCAGTGGCATCGTGGCATTCTGGCATGGGAATCATGGAATACGCAATACAATTGGAAATGGCCATATCCAATTCTTTTGCAGAACCGCGGGTCTCCCACACAATCCGAACCACATTGGCTCCTGTTTTTTCGATCTCTTCGTAATACGGCATGCCATCTCGTTTGAACCAAATATTGGGATTGGCCACTCCCCTGAGAATTACTTTTTCCCCACAAGGATCGTAAAGAAAACGGCCTTGAACGTAAAAGCCTGGATATTCTTGAGCCAAAGCCGTGCTCAAGAGAAACAATGCAAAGAGAAAAAGCATCCACCTTTGTTTCGGATGCCACATGATCTTACCTCCTTTTTTTACCTCTCTAATGAAGAAGACTTTTGACAAATTTTAAAATGGTCACCCTGAACTTGTTTCAAAGTCTCGTACAAAGGAACAGAGAGGCTGAAAACAAGTTCAGCATCACTTTCATTGACGCGATTTGCCAAAGCCGAGTAGCGATTTAAATAAACCATTAAAATCACGATGGCTTAACTTTACCGTAAAGGCGTCAATCGAACCAGCACGACATCATGCGGTGGAATCGTACATACAAACCGCTCTTGGGTCGTACCAATGTCTTTCCTTTTCCAAAGGTCCCGAATCCGATACGTGCCTTTTAAGAAAGGAAGATGATTCCATTGGATCCGCAAATGGAGATCATTTTCTCCAGAATTAAAGAAACACACTGCCCATTCTCCATTGGAAAGTTCTTTTGCCCAAATCTCTTTTCCTGGATGTTGCATGTATCGAAAACCTTGTTTTCCCAAAGGATCTTGATCAATGGCAATGACTTCTTTGTTGGTCAAAATGTCCCGAATCTCAGAACGCATGTTTCGCACGTCATTCCCTGCCATGAGCGGAGCAGCCAAAATGCACCAGAGGCTGAAATGGGCTCGAGATTCTGCCACAGTAAGCCCTGGATTCCCCACTTCAAGCATGTCGGGATCATTCCAGTGATCTGGCCCTGCATATTCCTCTAAACCCACCTGGCTATCCAAAATGATTTTCCAGCCCATGGAATACACTTCTTGACAGTCATAACAATCCGTAATATCGCCTGTCGTACGCCACAAATGGCCAATGTCTTTTCCCCACACCCACGGTTTATTGTTTCCCCATTCGCAAAGGCTAAATACAATAGGTCGACCTGCGGCATAAAGCGCATCCCGCATGGTTTTGTAGGTTTCTTGGGCATTGGCAGTACCGTGATAACACCAATCGTATTTGAGATAATCCACACCCCATGAGGCATAAGTCCTCGCATCCTGAAACTCGTGGCCTCTTCCGCCCGGATACCCTGCACAAGTCCGTGTGCCTGCACAATTGTGGAGGCCAAATTTAAATCCTTTGGAATGAACATAATCGGCCAATGCCTTCATTCCACTCGGAAATTTCACTGGATCAGGAACAATGTTTCCAAGACTGTCCCTTTCCATGGCTTCCCACCCATCATCCAGAACCACGTATTGGTATCCTGCATCCCGCATTCCACTGGAAATCAACGCCTCTACGATTTCTTTTACCAATGTCTCGTGAATTTGCGTACCAAATGTATTCCAACTGTTCCAGCCCATGGGCGGTGTTAAAGCCAATCCTTCGAATTTTTGACAAACCCCGACTCCTACTGTAGCAAGTATCCCCACCAACGCGATAGAAATTTGCTTTTTCATCATGAGAGCCCTCCTATAACTTAATGGGAATTGAGTTTTAAAACCAACATGACCAAAATGCCAAGAATAAAAAAAAGGACGGAAATTATGGATTTTTTTATCTCAGGCTGTTTATGCAATTCCGGAATTAAATCACAGGCTGCAATGTAAATAAAACCGCCTCCGGCAATTGGCAAAAGAACATTTGCAAAATTCGCACTGTGAACAGTAAAAAAGTAGCCTCCCACCGCGCCCAAAACGCTTGTCAGTGCAGATAAAAAATTCCATCCGAGAGCTTGAGCCCGTGTAAATCCGCCGTAGAGTAAAATGCCAAAATCACCCAGTTCCTGAGGAATTTCGTGCATGGCAATTGCCAATGTGGTAATCCACCCTAAATGCACATCCGTTGCGAAACTGGTACCAATAATGATCCCGTCAATGAGATTGTGAAATCCATCTCCAATCAGATTCAAATACGTAAATACATGAATTTCGCATTTTCCATCGTGGCAATGACGCCAATAAAGAAATTTTTCCAACATGAAGAAAAAAATAAAGCCTATAATCACATAAAGAAAGGGAAAGAGAAATGCAGTGGCGTGCTCCAAGGCCTCGGGCAAAAGATGTAAGAAAGCCCCACCAATCAATCCCCCTGCACCAAAGCCAACCAAAAGAAAAACAATCCGATTCAATGCCTTTTCATTTAATACCAGGCCAAGCACACCGACCAAAGAAAGGAGGCTCACGAAAATGGCAGCCAAAACGGTATAAAGAAATTGCATTTTAACACCTCCCCCGAATCAATTTACCGAATGCTTCTTCAGAAAATTTTATGAGAATCCAATTTTCAAATTGCCTAGAGATTTGAATTTAAAATTTTAAATGAATAGAAACAACAAAAAAGTTGCATTCGTTTTTGGAAGGATAAAAAAGGTGGCAGGATTGATTTCCTGCCACCCCTTCATGTCTAAACTTTGTCTACAGTCATTTCATGAGTTCTGCCATAAAAGACTTTAATGGTGCAGAATCGATTCGGACAGAACCGGTCTTCTCTTGAAGCTCTTTGACATATTGAATCACAAGATGCGTCAAGATGGCTCCGGGTCTGGGATAGCCTGCCACAATGTAATGCGGGCCTGGCGCAGATTCACCTTCTTCTTGTTCCAGTTCCGCCCGAATATTATCCGGAGAAATCAACGAATTGCCATGGAAGAAAATCACCTTTTCCATGGCCTTGTACACTTCTTTGCTCTCTTCAACCATGCCATAGTAATCGAGGAGCTGGGCGAACACGTAATTGGACGTAATATACACATCCTGACCCTGTTCCGATTCCACCGGTCCTCCATCCTCGGTCCGGCACATGGCCCAACCCATATAGGTCCGATTGTTCAGGTAAAGAGTCTTGAGAATTTTCTTGATCCGGTCTTCAGAAATAAAAGACTCTTCTCCCATGGCGATCAATGCCCAAATTGCATCCAACTGATTGATCCATGTATCCGTGTTCATTTTTCCAGTATTCGGATCATAACAGGTGACATAATATTCTAATGTCTTACCTTTACTGTTTTTCGCCTCTCTCCACAGTTTTTCAAATATTGCGGAAGCTTTTGCAAAAATGGCTTCGTACTGTTTTTTGGCTTCAAGATCGTTCATCATTTCGGCCATCCGAATCATGGCCCAGCAGCCAGCCATAAAAATCGTCACGTCGTACGCATCCACACCGAACAAGGTAAGATTGTCGAACGTGTTTTTCACTTCATGGGGTTTTCCTTCTGGGATTCCATCGCGGTCAAAGTCGAGTTTTTCGAGATAGTCGAATCCAAATTTCAGAGTTTCCCAGTTCTTTTTGAGAAAATCAATATTGCCAGTGAATTTGACGTTCCGCAGAACCCGTGTGGCCAGTTTTGGGAAAAGATCAATCCAGTAGTTGCTATTGTACCAAGCATAATCGCTCACATTACGCAGGGCATGTCCTTTCGGTAAAGCACCCAAATCGTGTGCCACACTTCCTTTCACTTTGACCGTATCCCAAATCTGGGTCAGCGAGATGTCTTTATATTCCTCCGGATAAAGTTCAAAATGCTGACGGGCTTCAACAAAAGAAGCATGGTAATGATAAAACCGTTTCCGGTTGTCTTCGGCCAGAATCGAATTAATGGTACTCTGACACAGTTCTTCTTCCACTTGAGGGAAAAGGAACAAAAGCACCATGGAATACCAATCCACATCTGAAGAATTAATGTAGGCATAATCAAAGCACTCGAGAAAACGGGCCACATCCTTTCCTTTTTCATCCTCGATCCAGACCGTCGCGTTGGATAAGGGAAAACTGAATTCGTTCAAGATCAGCCGGGTCAGCCGCAATGCACCCTCTCTGTCGTCCTTATAGGAAGGACTTTTCCGGATCATCTGATAAATCCGATTTTGGATGGTCAACGTACGGTTCAACCATTCGGGATAATGGTTCAAGGCGATTTTGGCCAAATCATAGACCCTGGTTTTTGGATCTTTAAAATATTTAACATATTTACGTTCAAACTTCTTTCCGTCAATATACTCCTGCTGAGGAAAGTCCAGGGCCACTGCAAAAGGAATCTTTCGGGTTTCACCCGATTTCAAAGAAAAACTGAGACTGATCGCAGCCCCATAATCCTGCTTGATGAGAGGAGCCCTTTTTTCGTAGAACGTCCCATCCCGGTTCAGCCACAAATCCTGCTTCAGCCGGTTCAGGCAAAAATAGGGCTGGGTGTCAATCCGAACGCCTTCCATTTCCGGCACTGCAATAATCATTCTGTCCTCACACTCTTTGCTCGCCATCACCACACCCCACATGCCATTGAAATGAAATGCCTCATGAAGATGTCCCCTCACGGGTGTCGCACAGATATACACTGTGTCCTGGTCCGTGGGCTTGAGTTCTTTTTCTTGGAGATTGACCAGAGAAGGTCTGGGGATGACCAAAGTCACTTCCTGCACTTTATCCGTTGTATTCTGAATTTCAAACTCTTCCACACCAAAAGGCATCAAAGCCTCGATGTTTCCTGAGAAAAGAGGAGAAATCAGTCTTCTTGTCACAGAAAGCTTTCCCAATGTATAAGTCAATTCTGCCAAAGGTGTTGCAATGGAAATGGAAGTTTGATTTTCAGAGACGGGACGATGATAATAATTTTTCAAAGCAGGCACATCATCTGGGCCCTCGACTACTCTGGGATCTCGGGTGGTGAGCATAAAATATTCATCTCTCGCGTTTTCTTCTTCTTCGTCCGCTGCAATGCGGACAAAAGGCGCTGAGCCCAGTTGAATCGCGTTCTGATTCAACAGAATCAGCCTTCCTGCATTGTTAAGCCGATTGTACAAGCCTTCGGGAGAGATTCCGATCGAACAGGTGGGGGCGCCTAAAATCGCAATGGTCTGCGGGAATTGCAGTGTTTTTGACATGCCCTGAAAATGCACTGTCATTTTATTCTTGACATAAATTTCGGATATTTGTGTTCCTGAAATTGTAAAAACATCGCTGATTTTGAGTTCTTCCATATTACACTACCTCCTTGCGGGATCCAATCATCAAACAGATTGGCCAGTGAGAATTTTCAACGAAAATCACTACGAAATCCCTTCTCACTGGCCAACCGAATTCTTTTTTACTGTTTTCCTCTCATGGATTAACAATACGACAAATCCAATGGGTGCTTTTTCGGCGGCTTGGGTTCCTTGTCAGGCGGAAGAGCCTGCTGGGCGTCCAATTTGACAGGGACTTTGGTCGTTGGGCAAGGCTGAAATTTCCCGAAAAGCAGGTCTGCCGCGGCCCGGATGGAATCCGGAGTCGCACTAAAATTGCACACCACCGCGTCTGCCTCTTCTGTGGTTCCAATCAAGTAAGGCGTATTGGTCACGACAACCACATCGTGGCCTGCCTCTTTGAGCTTCTTGACAAGCAATCGGTTGTTTCCTGCTTTGACAATTCGTGCGTAATAGTTGGTCATGACCACCAAGTCTGCCTGCTTGGCAAGCTCAAGACACTCTTTGATCTCGTCCTCAAATGCAGAAAATGCAGTGTCTACCAGAATTATGTTCAGCGAATTCTTCGCCATCTGTTCGGAAAACATGTGGGTGTGCATGTAAGGATCTTTCCCGACAAATTCATACGGAATGCGCTGTTCGATCACCAAAATGCGCTTGTCTTTTGTCAACGGGAGTAAATTTTTTCTATCCCGCATGATGACCATGGCTTTTTTCGCAACTTCCCAGGAGAAATCAATGATTTCTTTGCTTCGGGTGATGGCGCGTGTCTTCTCTGGATCCATTTTCCCTGCAGTTTCAAACAAGCCCTGGTCGTATTTGAGCTTCAGAAGACGCGCCACAGATTCGTTGAGTCTCTCTTCTGAAATTTCTCCATTTTCAACCGCCTGCTTGATGCCAAAGTAACATTGGGACCTGGATTCATCGTCTGCTTTCAAAAGAATGGTATCGCATCCTGCCTTGATGGCCATGACGCACGCAATGGGAAGCGGCCATTGTTTTAAAATTGCCGCCATGCCAATGGCATCAGAAACAATCACACCCTCAAAACCGAGTTCTTTTCTCAAAAGACCGGTGAGAATTTTTTCGGAAAGCGTGGCAGGATATTTGTCGTCGTACGCGGGATAAACCGAATGCCCTGTCATAATGGCCTTGACTCCTGCATCAATGGCTGCCTTAAAAGGAACCAGTTCCACTTTCCACATCCGTTCTTTACTGGCCCTGATAACATCGAGCACATCGTGCGCATCCGTAGCAGAATCCCCTCTTCCAGGGAAATGCTTTGCAGTCGCCGCGATGCCTCCATCCTGAAGGCCTTTCACGAGTTGGACTGCATGAATGGCGCAGACTTCAGGGTCGTCTCCAAAAGAGCGGACACCGATTTCCGGATTGTTCGGATTGATATTGACATCGCACACGGGTGAATACATCTGGGTGATACCAATGCAACTCAGCTGTCTGGCAATGGTGAAACCGATTTGATAGGTCAGTTTGGGATCACCTATGGCCGCCATACCCATGGGAGGTGGAAACTGCCGGATACCGCCAGAGGTATAATCGTTCTTGAAATCGCCTTCAAAATCAATGACCATGTGAAGCGGAATCCCAGACCGTCGTTCCAGCGCGATTTTTTGCAATTGGTTCAACCGCTCCGTATATTCTTCTGGTGTAATGCTGAGGCCGAACGTTTTGCCGTTAAAGTAGGTGTTTGAGATGGTGAAATAATCTTTTGGAGGTTTGAAGTTCGGGTCAATCTGAGAATTGCCCCAGTACAAATTTTTGCAAGTCTCCAGAGCGTACGGCTCCAAACAAAGCCCCCCGCAGTGAAGTCTCGTGATCTGTTCCACTCCACTCGGGGTAATGATCGTACCTCGCCAGGTGAATGTGAGAAGCTGACCCACCTTCTCTTCCAAGGTCATGCTCTCCAATTTTTCTTGAACAAATGCATCTCTTTCTTTCGACATTTTTTCCTCCTGTTGAAGATTTAAAAAATGATCCATTGATTACGATTCCCATTTTCCCCGGTTGTGGGGTCCCACCCAAAATTCACGCTCCTTTTTCCAACCCGGCTCAGTGATTTTCAACTCTTTCGTTTTCCATCCTGCCTTGATCCGCCGGGTCAAATCATCAAACCCTTTATTCCAGGTCAAGCCATCCGGCACTGTCACATTCATGCTTCCAGCCGCATTGGCGTATCTCAAGCAAGATTCAATTGTATGGCCCCGGACGAATGCAGCAAGAAATCCTGCAATCGCAGAATCTCCAGAGCCCAGGGCTCCGACAAATTTTTCTTCTTGATAGACCGGGAACCAGAGTTCGCGATCTGCCCAGTTTTCAACATCCCCACATTGCGCAGCACCCAATTTGGAAAGACGATCCTTGCCCGCAGTCCGAATATACAATCCCCGATGGCCACATTTGACCATGGCTATGGCAGTGCCCATTTCGATTAAATCTCGACCAATCGCTGAAATTTCATTCACTGTCATATTATCAAGCACGGTTTCTCCATGACGAAGATTCTTCTTCTTTTCAAGGAATTTGTCCTTGTAAAGAAAATAGAAAATTTCCTCTGCACTGGGAACCATGATATCGGTTAACGGAACCCAATTCTTCACCACCGAATACCAATCGATCTTGTCTCCATATCCATCGACATCCGGAAGGGCCAAATCGAGCACAGTGGTGGTATCCAGCTCTTTGGTCTTCTTGAGAATTTTGGTGAGCTCTGCACCCGTGTTTTCGTAAAGCTTTCTCATCCACGGTGGATAACCAAACAGCATGAGTTTGGAGCGAGCCACAATGTCGAAATCCATATCGTCGTAACCGAACGTATTGTTGGCCCCACAATGGTGGAGATAAAAACGGTCAATGCCCGGAATACAAATCGCGATGGTGTACGAAGTGGATTCCCCTTTGACCATTTTAATCCCTTTGAAATGGCCCTCGTGCTCCTCATACCATCGAAGAATTTCCTTACCAAAATCATCATCCCCGATCTTACCAATGAGCTCGGTCTTGACGCCAAGCCGCCGAATCGAGACCCCTGCATTGGTGACCGGCCCTCCTCCAACCACAACACATTTGCCCATATCAATCATCTTGCCCGGAATGAGCACGTCGGTCATCTTTTCCACTTTTCCTTCGATGTTAAAAGCAGGAATGAGGTCGAGACAGATGTGTCCTGCAGCAACAACGTCAATGTCTTTCTTTTTTGCCATACATTCGCTCCTTATAATTAATTTGAGTCACAAAAATTACCTTTTTATTTTGCGCAATAGAATACCTTTAGCCGCGTTTTTTGCTCAGCACAGCCCTCACCACAGACTCCAAAGCGGGTTTTGGCTTACAGTCCCGATCGAACAACATCGGATAATCGACCCTTCCACGAATCGGTAAATAACTCCGCCAGGACTGACCGTCGTGGACTGCCCAGAATGTGATTCGGCTGAATTTATCCCGATGCTTATAAAACAGGGTGAACAATTCAGCGTATCTCTCTGCCAGGGCCTTTTGCACAGAGTCTGGCAGGCCATTCACGTAAGGATTGTACTTCTTTTGCGTTTCAGGATCAAAGGAAGAAAGATCTACTGCTGGCGCGTCCACAGGATAAAAAGGAAGCACGCTCACGTCGAGTTCTGTGACCATGAGCTTCACCCCCAATTGGGAAAGGGCCAAGATTTCCTGTTCGATCTCATCGATGCTGGGGTAATCTAAAAACCAATGTCCCTGAATTCCAACACCATCAATCCGAATGCCTTTGGACTGCAAATCGCGAATTAAGCGAATCACACCTTCTCGTTTGGCTGGCTTCTCAAGATCGTATTCGTTGTAATAAAGTTCTGCATTGGGATCAACCTCCCGGGCATATTCATACGCCTTGATCACGTAGTCTTCGCCAATGATATCCAACCACTTGGATTTTCTGAATCCCCCGTCTTCTGCAATGGCTTCATTGACCACATCCCAGCCATGAATTCGGCCTTTGTAACGACCCATCACAGTTTCAATATGTTCTTTCATTCGTTGAAGCAATCTGTCATGATCCAGAGGTTTGCCAGTCTCGTCCTGAAAAACCCAATCTGGAGTCTGATAAAACCAGACCAACGTGTGACCCACAATAAACATCTTGTGCTTTTCACCAAAGGCCACATAACGATCGGCTGGTTCGAAATTGTAGTGGTTGGGCTCTGGATGCACTTCCTCCCATTTTAAAATGTTTTCTGGTGTAATGCTGTTAAAATGTGTTTCTACCAGTGGAATAGCCTTGGGGTCATTCCCAAAAATCTGGTCTCGACTCAGCGCCACGCCAATATAAAAGTCGTCTTCAAAGACCTCTTTCAAACTGGGTAAATTCGACCGCATTGTATTCTCGTTCCTCATTTGCTTAGCCTTTTCAAAGGGAAAAACAAATGCCATGTCGCACACCGAACATGAGCCCCTTTACTTTCCATATTTTTTCCCTGTCTTCACCACTGCCTTAAAAGCAGGCTTTGGCTGATATTGGCGATCAAACAACAAAGGATAATTGGTTCTTCCTGGGATTGGCCAATCATTGAGCCAGGACTGCCCGTCTTGAATGCCCCAAATCGTGACCCGACTGATTTTGTCTTTATGTTTTAAGAAAATTTTGAAAAATTCAGAATACCGATCTGCCAGCTTTTTCTGCATTGAATCGGGTAATGCTTTGGGATAAGGATTCATTTCTTTTTTAAATTCAAATTTCAAGCCCACATCCGCTCCCTTTTTTTCGTCCGGAAACGGAAGGACGCTCACGTCCAATTCTGTAATCATCACTTTGACGCCGAGTTCTGAAAATGCAATAATGCTTTGCTCCAAATCCTCTAATTTTTCAGGATAATCCATGCCCCAGTGTCCCTGCTCACCAATCCCATCCACTCGTATTCCTTTGGATTGGAGGCTTTGGATGAGTCGGATCACGCCTTCCCGTTTGGCTGGATGATACAATGAATAATCGTTGTAGTACAATTCCGCATCGGGATCTGCTTCGTGTGCGTATTCAAAGGCTTTTTCGATATAATCCTCACCAATGATTTTAAGCCACTTGCTCTTCCGGAGCTGACCGTCATCGTCAATGGCTTCATTGACCACATCCCACCCATGCACTCTTCCCTTGTAGCGACCCACCACAGTGAAAATGTGCTCCCGCATTCGGCTGAGTAGAGTTTCTCGATCCACAGGATTCCCGGATTCGTCTTGGAACACCCAGGCCGGCGTTTGGGCATGCCACACGAGCGTGTGCCCCACGATAAACATGTGGTTCTTTTCGCCCAGCGCCACAAACTGGTCTGCAGGTCCAAAATGATATTGATCTGGCTTTGGATGAATGGGTTCCCATTTCATCACATTCTCTGGAGTGATGCTGTTGAAATGTTCTTGTAGAATTTTCAGGGCCTTGGTATCCTTCTCGAAAATCTGATTTTCATTCAAAGCAACCCCAATCAAGAAACGGTCTTTGAATACTTCTTTTAATTTGGGCTCACGACTGTACGAAAAGGGCATCATTGTCAAAACCAGAAAAACTGTCAAACAGGCAGGAAAAGCAACATCAATGCTTTGACTCTTCATTTTTCCTCCATGCAATGAAAAATTTGCTTATCTGGCCTTCATCCGTCTTTCTGCCAAATCCTTTTCAATCTGGGCCATTCTCTTGTTGTTGAGCGGATAGAAAAGCATCAAAATCACAGCGATGAGACCTGCCGTGGCAGGAATCACGCTCATCAACATGCGAATTCCAGCAAGACTGGTAGGAGACTGCGCCACATTGGCCACAAATCCGATCTTATCCAAAATCCATCCCTGGAAAGCCCCTGCAAGGGCAATGCCGAGTTTCAAACAGAAGAGCGACGCAGCCATGATCAGCGCGGTCGCTCTGCGACCTGTCTTCCATTCAGAATAATCCGCGGTATCCGTATAGATTGCCCATTGGAGCACTGAAACAGGTCCCACAGAAAATGAGGCCAAGATTTGGAGCACAAGCATCACAATTAAATGCTGGGGTTTAAGAACATAAAAAAGAGCAGAAGACACCGTCGCAAGCGCCAGAAATCCGCTGTAACATCTGGATTTGCCAAAGGTTTTACTGAACACGTTAGTGAGAATCGCACCCAAAATGGTCATGGCCGTGCCCACAAGCATGAATGTCGAACTCAGAGATTGGTAGGAAAATTGATAGGTTTTACCGAAAAGAGAAATTTGCTGATCCTGGACGAAGTATTTAAAATAATACATGATGCTTCCCCCACGGATCACATTGAATATCAGCTGGAAAATCGTTGCGGAACCGATCAACAACCACGGCACATTTTTGAACAAATCGGATAAATCCTGTTTCAATGGATTTTTTTGTTCTTTAAGGGGTTTTACGCGCTCCTTGGTAGTCGCAAAAGCCACCAGCCACAGGACCACTGACAGCCCTGCAATCACAGCCATGGCCCCTTCCCAGCCTTTGACCTCATTGCCTTTTCCAAAAACACCGACCAGCCTTAACACAGCGAATTGCACAATGAACTGGCCCACAAATGCAGCCACGAACCGGAATGAAGAAACCACGGTCCGTTCTTGAGAATTGGGTGAAATCACACCCATCAGCGCAGAATAGGGCACATTAATCACCGTGTACATCATCATCATGAGGTTATAGGTAACAAATGCGTAAATCACTTTGCCCTGCGTACTCAAATTCGGCGTGATGAACATGATAAAACCCAAAATGCCAAAGGGCAAAGCACCGTAGAGCAAATAAGGACGAAATTTTCCCCATCTCGATTCCGTCCTATCCGCAATCATACCCATGAGTGGATCGTTGACCGCGTCCCAGATTCTACCGATCAGAAAAATCGAAGCCACAGATGCAGCGGGAATATTGAATACGTCGGTATAGAAGTACAGGAGAAAAAAGATAAAAGTTTGGAAGAACAGATTCGATGCAGTATCCCCTACACTGTAGCCAATTTTTTCTAGAATTGAAAGCCTGCCAGATTCATTTCGCATAATGCCTCCCATGAATGATGTGTTTTTTAAAAAATGGCACAAACATATTTCTGTAAAACTCTTTTTTAGGTTAAGATTTTGCCCTACACACGGTGAGGAAGGACACGGTCAACTCGAGCAATTAAAAACCCCTGACAATTGGGCAATTTCTCAACTTAAATCATGCTCCTCCACCCATTAATTCATATAGAGTGAACGTTCACTCAACCCCACAAAATAGAAAAATTTTGACTAAAAGTCAACAATTTTTGGTTCAATATCCCCCATTTTTTACTTTAAAACACCCTCTTGCAGGGTGCTGAATAATGAAAAACCGATAATTTTACCCCGCTCTACAGAAGACTCAACCTCGAACCCAGCCAAAAAGGCATTGAAAAATCTTTAACCAAATTCCATTGGAAAATAGTACTCAAAAATTTTTGATATCCCAGATGATTTTTCGGGCCTATCTCTTATCTTTCAGAAGCTTACAACTCCCTTCTCATTACTTTTAAGATCTTTCTCTTTTGGTGAAAAATGAGGCACACCATTCTGTCCTTTACTTCGCAAAGGCAACAACTTTTAAATAAAGTAACGAAAAATTTCCCAATGCCTTGGGACAGTTTTCCATGATTTAAGGTGCTTCAACCACTGCAATCTCAAAAGGTTTTAAACTCACAGAAAACTGTGTGATCAAAGGACCACCCCATCTCACTGCTGAACGGTCTATCTCTGCCGGTAACAGTTTTTCTTTCACCCGTTCCATCCACCCCTCCTTTGGAATTTCTCGATAAAACCGCAATTTCATTTCTGCGCATTCGTCACTCATATTGTACAGAATATATTGCTTTTCTCCAAACAAATACAAAGCAACGCCTCCCGGGCCGTTTAATTCCACACCCAGATCTTTAACAAAGGCCCTCCGAATTGCATTCAGAACAAAAGGAGGCAATCTGAGCAAATCATAATCATTGTCGGGCAAGTTTAAGATGTAAATATTTCCATTGAGATAAGGGACGTTGAGCAATACGCCAAAATCGTAATCTTCTCGGACCAGGGCCACATCTCGCACATAAGGCCAGGTCGTGGTTTGAATCTTTGGAAATGTGAACGCTCTGTCTGCTTTGACAAGGTCTTGACGGAACCAACCCAATTTCAGACGAAAGAGATCAGAAGTCACTGTGCCCTCACCATGGACCAAATTCAAAGTATGGGTGAATTCTGTGTTTTGCAGTTTTTGCCACAAAGGCCAAGTCATGAAGACATCCTTTCCTTTTTCGAGACGCGCAAGCATCTTTTTTGCCAACTCCGGATCTTTGAGAGAATGCAACGTAAAAATGGCATTTTGGCTTTCGAATGGGAATTTACCCACAGGCTCAATCGGAATCCCAATCATGCCCAGATATCCAAAAATATTATATTCTCCAGTAGACCCATACGGCAAATACATGGGAACGCCTCTGGCTTTTTGTGAAAGTCTTCCTGCAACCCGATTAAAAAGCTCAAGATTTTCACAAAAATAGGGATACACATCGCTCGAAGGACCTGTGGTAGGATAAAGCTGACCCGCACACCAAAGAATGATTTCAGGTGACTGAGCCAAAACCGCCTGCCACACTTGCGCATTGTAATCGTTGGGATTGCCCTTCATGTCATAATTGTCCAACCAACAGCCCACCCATTTTGAAGGCGAAACACTGGCGTACCATTTTTGGAAAACATATCCGCTGTAAATGGGAATGTGCTGGTCGTGGGTCATTCGATTCCGGGTTTCAATGCCCACTGCAAGAGAATCAAACAAAAGTGTCTCGCGATACACATCATAGCCATGGGTGGGAAATCCTTCGTACCAATTGGGATATTTGATGGTCACTTTCACTTTGGGATTGACTGTGCGAGCAGGCTCAATGATGTATTTTCGGGATTGCCGAAGAAGCAAATCCGTGCGGTACTCTGCCCAGGTTTTATTCCCTCTTTCTCGAACACTTTGCGGATCTGTTGCAATGGTAAAAAGCCAATCGTCAATGATAATATCGTCAAATACACTGGCAAGCGCTTTCATTCGTTGGGAGAGCATTTTCAAATGCTCCGGATGGTGATACGTCAAAGGCCCCTGAGGCCCCACAGGCACCATGCCTCCAGAAACGCGAATGCCCATGGAACGAAATTTTTCTGCAATGGCTTTTAATTGATCCACCGGAATCTCCCCTTGACTTTTCCCTTCGAGATACACGTGAACAGGCCTTACAGGGCTAAAATATGCCATGGTTTTTTCAAATCGCTCTGGTGTGGAAAGCAGAGAATCAATGTCACGGGCAGTAAAATAGAGTGCGTATCGAAGATGAGGCCAACCTTTTGGCCGGACCGCGTCCTCTCCTCGAAGCATAAATCCGCTTCCAAGGAAAAGCAAAACAATCATCCAATATTTTTTCATGGTACCCTCCTCTGCGTTTATGTTTTCAATTATGCTAAAATTTCCATGCGTAATCCAAAAGAATCTGCGACAGGAAGAGACGGAAGCGACTGACTTTCTCCTTTGAAAATCCGCTCTGCACTCCACAACGCGGCAAACGCATCCAACACATCGTCCACACCACTTCCCAGTTGATTTCGTTGAGAAAGCACTTGATCAAGCCAATGACCAAAAATCGGTTTTAATAAGGCATAACGCTCCATCTGGCCATCTTTTGTTTTTTTATTCAATTGTAATGGTTTATTTCCTCCAAGAAAATAAAACGACACTTCAGGATGGACTTCTCGAATCGAATTTCGCAAATGGGGATTTTCTCTCAAAAGCTTGTCCACCTCTTTTATTTTTGGAACAATTCCCCAAGTTTGGAGAGATAATTTTTTCCCTTCGAATTGGAGTCGAATTGCACATGCTTCTTTATAATTTTTCGCATTTAAAATGGGACGAATGGGGGCTGGGAAGATACTGCTTTTCCGGGCAGGTCCAAGAAGCTTCCGGGCCTCTACGTCGCACATACGGGAACCTCTTTCCGGAAGCCCAATGGGGATGTCAATGGCAACAAGAGAAGGCCGGAAATCAAAAAATGCCTGAGCAGAAGAACATAAATGGGGAGAAACAGAGGAAGATTCCATCTCCTTGCAAATGACAATCCATCCTTTTCTACAGCCATCAACACCGCACACAAAAGGCATTTCTTCTTCCCAAAATGGACAAACCAGAAAATTTTTGGGGATAAAGCCAAACATAGAAATGTACAAAATGGGAACTTTGGAATAAAGAATTTTTTATCGAAAAATGTGTTGACTTTTTTAAAAAAAATTTTTATACTTTTTGCGTATCGAAAACGTTTTCGAAACATTTTCAATTCTCACCGCAAAAATAGGAGGTCAGTATGTGCAAAGCCTCTCGAAACATTCCATTTTTCTGGATTATTGTTCCCTGCCTCATATTCACAATGGGTACTTCTTTTCTATGGGGAGGAACCACTGGAAAAATCACTGGCCAGGTCATTGATAAGGCCACCAATGAACCTCTCCCCGGAGCCAATGTCATTCTTCAAGACATCGCATTGGGCGGAGTGACAGACAACAAAGGGTATTTTACCGTTCTCCAAGTTCCACCGGGCGTCTATTCGGTTCAGGTTTCATTTATCGGATACACCAAAGTCATTGTCTCTGATGTCCGAGTGGAGATTGATCAAACGACAAAACTCAATGTGGCCCTTGAACCAGAAACCCTTCAGGGGAAAACAGTGACTGTGGTGGCTGAAAGACGCATGGTCAAAGAAGACGTGGCCACCAGTGTCACTGCAGTAAGCACGAGAGAAATTGAAGAATTGCCAGTGTCTAATATTCAGTCTGTGGTAGGACTCCAGGCAGGAATTCAAGGCCTGCAAATTCGAGGAGGGGGTGCAGATGAGGCCCTAATCCAGATGAACGGAGCCACATTGCGAGATCCTCGCAACAATCAACCCATTGCGGGTATTCCTCTAAGTGCAATCAAAGAAGTCTCTGTGGAACGGGGAGGATTTAATGCAGAATACGGCCAAGTGCGATCCGGTGTGGTGAATGTGGTCATGAAAGAAGGGAACCCGTCTGAATATCACGGAACAGTGACCCTCAAGTACAGTCCTCCTGCCAACAAATTTTTTGGCATTTCTCCGTATGATCGAAATTCCATGTGGCTCAGGCCGTATTTGGATGATGCGGTTTGCTGGACAGGGACAGACAACGGAGTATGGGACGAATACACACAACGCCAGTATCCGGATTTTAAAGGAGGATGGAACGCCATTTCACAAAGGCTCATGCAGGACAATGATCCAACGAACGATTTGACCCCCATGGGAGCCCAGCGATTGTTTCTCTGGCAAACCCGGAAACGGCCTCCGACAAATCAGCCGGATTACAATATTGATGCAGGGGTAGGGGGGCCTGTCCCCATTATTGGAAAAGCCTTGGGGAATCTACGGTTTTTCAGTTCTTATCGCCGAGATCGAGAAATGCTTCTCATCCCCCTCACTCGAAACGACAATCTCAATTGGGACTGGACATTGCAATTCGATGCAGATATTTCTTCTAATACCAAATTGAAATTCTCTGGCCTGATGGGCAAAGAATACACCATGGCACAAAACTGGGCTCAAGGAGTCTACATCCGTACGCCAGAAGACGTGGTCGGAGTGACATGTGGAACCGATTACCGTCCTGGAGGATTTTGGGGTACTGGATTTTTTAGCCCAGCCGATATCGGACACAAGACATTTTCGGCCAAAGCCACGCATATGCTCAATTCCAAAACGTATTTTGAAGTGCTATTAGAACACATTCAAAGAAATTATCATGTCGTGGCAGCTCGAGAGCGAAATTTAGAAAAGAAATATGAAATTGTACCTGGTTATTTTGTCGACGAAGCACCTTTTGGGTATTCTCCTGAACAAGAGACGGACATTACTGGAACCATTGAATTTGGAGGCCATACCTGTAAGCAAAGGGATTTCAGTAAAGTCGGAGCAACGACATTGAGAGCAGATTTGGCAAGTCAAGTCAATTATGCCAATTTAGTAAAGACAGGATTTGAATTTGTGTATAACACGTTGGACCTCGATTTTGGACAAATTCAATCTCTCTCCGGCGGCAAACTTTACGAAGACCATGTCCAAATAGAAGCCAGGCCGATTCAAGCGGCAATGTATATTCAAGACAAGCTCGAAACCCAAGGATTTATTGCCAATTTTGGGCTCAGGTTGGATTACAGCAATTCCAATGTGGACTGGTGGGATGTAGATCCCTACGATCGAAATTTCTTTTCGATTAAATACAAACCGAGTTTAGAATTTAAGATGAGGAAATCCAAATCGCAATTTCAATTAAGCCCCAGATTGGGCATTTCCCATCCGATTACAGAAAATTCAAAATTATTCTTCAATTACGGCCATTTTAAACAAGTGCCATCGTATCAAGAATTGTTCAGAATCAGCCGGGCTGCAGATGGCCATGTGGTGCGTTTCGGAGATCCCGATTTAATTTTGGCCAAAACGATTTCCTACGAACTCGGTTATGATCATGCATTGTTCAATGACTATCTCATCCAATTGGCAGCTTTCTATCACGATATTACCAACGAGCAAAGCACCACCCAGTATTATGGACTTACAGGCATCACCTATCAGAAAACCACAAGTAATAATTATCGGGACATTCGAGGGCTTGAAATTACACTTCGGAAAAGTAGAGGCCGGTACTGGACTGCGTTTGCCAATTATACGTATCAAGCAGTCACTCGAGGCTTTTTCGGAAAACAACAGATTTATCAAGATCCTTCAAGACAAAAGCAATACGATGAGTTGACCACAAATCTCTATCAGCAAAGGCCCATTCCAAGACCCTACGTTCGGGTGAATCTCACGTTGTATACCCCACCTGAATTTGGGCCCAAACTCTTGGGTGGATATCCTTTGGCAAATTGGATGCTGAACGGCCTTTTGGATTGGCAAGCAGGCGATTGGGTGACCTTCAATCCGAACAACATTGAAGGGATCCAGTACAATGTCCAACAAAAAGATTACTTCAACACAGTAGCGAGAGTGAGTAAAACGGTAAAATTCCATCGATGGAATGTGATGGTTTTTGTCGACGTGGATAATGTGCTCAACACCCGTCGGATGAATTTGATGAACTGGGGTAAGGGAAGCGATCGGGATCTGTATTTTCAGTCTCTTCATCTTCCGAAGAGCAGAGCGTACAACAATATCCCAGGACATGATCGCATTGGAGAGTATCGGAAACCGGGTGTCAAATTTCAGCCCATTGAACTCAAAGGATCTATTGATCGAGAAAAAGACACAGGAAAGCCGGGGGTGATTTATTACGAAAGTACTTCAAGCAAATATTTTGAATATGTGGACGGCACCTGGAAAGAAGTAGAAAAAAAGCGCATGAAGAAAATCTTGGATGACAAAGCATACATTGACATGCCGAATGCCACATCGTTTACTTTTCTCAATCCTCGTCAGTTCTATTTTGGCATTCGGATTTCTGTGGACATGTAGAGTAAAGAGGAGGCAACGGATGAAAACGTACAAAATGAAATGGGGAATCGTTCTTCTCGTGGGAATCATGGGCTATAGCCCTCTCCTCTGGTCGCAAGCTTCAGGAGAACTCAAGTGGTTAAAAGCCGGCTCCTTACAAACCTATTTCTCCGAACAAGGTTCTGAAGTAGAATCAGGAGCTGACGATCCAGCAGGGTCCATTTATTTTTCCTGGCCTGCAGATTACGGTCTACGCCAATCGACCATGAGAGCCAAAGCCCTGTGGCTGGGATGCAAAAATTTTTATGATGTCAGAGCGAAGAAAACGTTTTCTGTAAAAGTCGTGGGCATTGGGCCTCGGGTTGATTCTGATTGGGAAGAGCATGTATTTCCTGTGGAATTTAAACTCTACGGTCGTTATCCCCATCCTTCGGTGACTGTAGACGGCTTATCCGGCACAGACAATGAGTTGTACGACGTATTGGACGATGTGATTGATACCCTTCAGGCAGATCGGATGGTGTACGTCAAAGTGAATACCGCGCTCGGAGTCACTGTTACGAAAAAAGTCATGGCATTCAGCCATCCGTATCACGATAATTATTTTATCTGCGATTATGTATTCAAAAATACAGGAATTGTCACTCCCGACGGGACCCGATATGATCAAACATTGGAAGAGTGTTTCTTTTATCTGCAATATCGGTTTGCGTTTAGTGGAGAATCGGTCACCGCGTATGCCCAAGGATGGGGAACTTGGGATTCCACGTGGGGGAAAAATACGCTAAATTATGTATTGGCTCAAGATCCCAATCCTCTGGCCACTTTTACCATTCTTCCTTATCGGGCATTTTATTCCTGGTATGGCCCTCATTCTCAAAGACCTTTTACCAATGTCCAGGACGATTGGGGATGCCCAGACGAAAAAGAAACCGGAGTCATGGCTGCAGCCAAGTACGGAGGCGTGATTGTTCTCCATGCAGACAAATCTGCCACGGACAAAACAGACGATCCTGCACAACCGTTTACCAACAATTTCCTTGGGAGCGATGATCCCACGACGCAACTCCCGTATCAACAATTTAATGAAACGTTCATGATGAACCGGTATAATGTCATGACTTCTGGCCGTCCAGCCAAATCCCATGCAGAACAAGTGGGTGAAGGCTATGCCAATGAATGGGGAGGAGATCCAGGAGGATATTGTGAAGGGCTTGGTTTTGGACCTTATACCTTAAGACCAGGAGATAGTATTCACATTGTCCTGGCAGAAGGCATCGCAGGAATCAACCGGGAGAAAAACCGAGAAGTCGGAAGAAATTGGCTTGCCTGGTATAACAAAACCGCAACCCCAACTCTTATCATGCCGGATGGTTCTACCACAACCGATTATACCAATTATAAAAAAGCCTGGGTACAGACTGGGATTGATTCGATTCTTCAGACATTTCGAAGGGCCATCAAAAATTATCAATATCTCTACAAAATTTCTCCTCAAGCTCAAATTGCTCAACCTCCCCCTCCCCCCAGTGTGTTTATTGTAGAATCTGGGGGAAATCGGATTCAACTCAGGTGGAGTACTGAACCTGATGCATGGCCCAATTTCAATGGGTACGTGGTGTATCGCTCCAAAGGAAATGTACTTCGTCCTGAAACGGTTTATGAAAAGATTTTTGAATGTGACCGCAACTATCCAGTGGTCAATGGATATCATGTATTTGACGATGTCACAGCGCAAAGAGGGTTTGTGTATTATTACTATATCCAAACCAAGGACGATGGCTCAACCAATGAAGAAAAACCGGGTTCCGCTTTGGCCAGCAGTAAATTCTGGACCATCACCAATAAAGAAGCCATGCTGTTACGCCCACCCATGAGCAATTTGGATTCAATTTATATCGTCCCCAATCCCTACGACGTGCGAGCGCGCGCTTTGCAATTTGCCGATCCCATTACAGGATTTGACAGAGATCGCATTGTCTTTTTTGGTCTTCCTCCAGTATGTAAAATCCGAATTTATACAGAACGGGGAGATTTGATATGGGAAAAAGACCACACCAATGGGAGCGGAGACGATTTCTGGAATTCTCAAACCATGTATGGGCAAGTGGTGGTGAGTGGAATTTACATTGCTTATTTTGAAACGCCAGACGGAAAGTCTGCTTTCAGAAAATTTGTGGTGATTCGTTAAAGGGAAGGAAGAGACGCCATGAAACACAAATTGAACATGATAATTTTCGGATTGGCCCTGGTGAGTGCCATTTCCAGTTTCACTTGGGCCAAAGAACGTCAAAAACTGGCTCAAACTGGATTTCAATTTTTGAGCGTCATGAGTGATGCTCGAGCCGCGGGAATGGGAGGCGCAGTGAACAGTGTGGAGATGGGATCCAGTTCTCTCTTTTCCAATCCTGCCTGTATGGCTACCATGCCAAATCGGATCGATATTACTTTTAGCCAGAATCAGTGGATTGCAGACATCAACCACACCATGGCCAGTGTGGCAATCAACCCATCTCCAAAATCTCCACAATATGGGGTCATTGGCTTTAGTTTTCAATCGGTAGACTATGGAAACTTTGTCGGCACCATCGTCGCCCCCGGCACAGAAAAGGGATTCGAACTTACGGACATTTTTAGTCCCACTGCGTTTGCTGCTGGTGTGGGCTACGCCAAGTCTCTTTCGGATCGTTTTTCTGTAGGAGGCCAGATCCGGTGGGTATATCAAAATCTCAGAGAAAGTCGGGTCATATTACGAGGCGATACGGTAAAAGTGAAAAATGAAATGCAACCGTTTTCCTTTGACTTTGGCACCTTATTCAAAACCGGGATTAAAAGTTTGCAATTTGGCATGTCCATTCGGCATTTCTCAAAGGAACTCAAATATGCGTATGAAGGATTCCAGCTTCCGCTCCTGTTCACCATGGGCGTTTCGATGAATGTGATGGACCTTCTTCCAGAATTCAGTTCAAATCATCGCCTGATTGTTTCCATTGATGCAACCCACGACCGGTCTTATCCTGAACAACTCCTTATTGGACTCGATTATACATTCATGCGGCTCCTTTCTCTCCGAGCAGGTTATATTACCAATGACGACGAAGAAGGATTAAGTTTTGGTCTGGGTATTTCCACATTGGGTCTCCAATTGGATTATGCATATACCCCTTATGGTGTGTTTGATAAAGTACAACGGATGACCGCTCGATTTTCATTCTAAAAATTAACTGCAGGAGAAATGACCATGAAGTCCAATATAAAACTTTTATTCTTAACCACAGGGCTTATCGCATTCGTAGGGTGCGAAATGGAAGCCCCCACCAATTTATGGAAAAATCGGCCTCAAGGTGGGCCCACCCCTGTGATTGAGCGAATTGAACCTGAAGGAGGAGCTGACCCCGGCGTGCTTGAAATCAAAATCATTGGTCAGAATTTCGATCCCATTGCAGAAAGAAATTTTGTATACTTTGGATCGAGTCTGGCTCAGTTCATTTCTGTTTCTCCTGAAACAATCCGGGTGTATCGTCCTGCAATTTCGGGCGACTCGATTTCAGTCACAGTGGCGACGCAAGGGGCTGTCGAATTTGCCAGAAAAACATACCGAATTGCCCCTGTGTATGCTTCGTTCGGAGTATTTGAGGCTTCTGAGCGCATCTACACTGTAGAAGCGGATCGAGAAGGAAATGTGTATGTCTATTTAAGTACGCAGGTTGTGAAAAAACTCACCCCGGATGGCACAAGCGAAACCATCGGTACCACCACATCTCCATTTGGCATTGCCACAGACATGCGCTTTGGACCCGATGGCTACCTCTATATGCAACAGAGAAACAACAAATCCCTACACCGAATGCCTCCCGGAGGAGGGGAATTTGAGCTCAAATACAAGCAATGGCCCTCTGCAGTGAATTACATTGACTTTGATGAAAATGGCAATTTGTACGCGGCAGGGAAAAAGACCAGTGTGTATGTGCTCCACCCCGATGGATCCATCGAAACCGTGGGCGATTACAAAAATTTTGAAGTCCTGGCAGTCCGCGTCCATGGCAGGTATGTGTATTTCCTTGTGTCGAGTCTCACTGCAGGAGTGCCTTCAGGAGTGTATCGAAACGAAATTCAATCCGTGACAGGAATTCTTGGACCTTCGGAATTGATTCTCAATTGGGAAAATACTGGACCTTGGGCTTCTTCTAAATTTTACGATATTCAATTTTCTTCCACTGGAGACATGTACATTGCCACGGATAATCAAGATCCAATTCTGGTGGTGAAACAGAATGGGACCCAAGTTCCTTTGTACAAAGGCATTGTGAAATCCCAGGCCTTGGAACTTTCTTGGAGCGGGAATAATCTCATCCAGCGATGGTATCAAGCCAGCCCAGAAGAAAAATTTGGTCTATATGTGATTGCGCTGGGCCCAGGAGGCACAGTCCAGTAACCCTGTTTTTTAGGACTTTGATAAAAAAGCCATCCAGTTCTTGGATGGCTTTTTTATTCTCCTAGACAAACGCCAGTAGACCGGGCGCATTGGAGCAAAGGATGATCCAAAGGAACCAATCTTTGTCTCCCAGCGACTTCGCGAAGAGGCACAGTGACGATTTCATTTCCTTTGAGTCCCACCATGACGCCATGCGTCCCTTGCGCACATAATTCAATTGCCTTTACGCCAAACCGGGTGGCCAACACGCGATCAAAAGCAGTGGGCGTTCCACCCCTTTGGAGATGACCCAATACAGTCACTCGGGTTTCAAGGCCAGTATGGACTTCAATGGCTTCGCCAATTACCCGACCAATGCCTCCCAAACGAACAGGATCCGTACTTTCTTTTACAACTCGATCAATGACCAATTCTCCTTGGTCTGACTTTGCCCCTTCTGCCACGACCACAATACTAAATCTTCTTCCTCGATGGCTCCGCGTTTCGACCAGCTGATACACTTTTTCGAGCTGATATGGAATTTCTGGAATCAAAATCACATCGCCACCGCCTGCAAGTCCAGAAGAGAGGGCAAGCCAACCCGCGTATCTTCCCATGACTTCAATGACCATGACCCGATGATGCGACATGGCGGTTGTGTGAATCCGATCAATGGCTTCTGTGGCTACGGCCAATGCAGAATCAAAACCAAACGTGATGTCTGTTCCAAAAAGATCGTTGTCAATGGTTTTAGGAATGCCAATGACCGGAACCCCTTTTTCCGAAAGTCCATTGGCAATGCTCAAAGTGCCATCGCCTCCAATCGTCACCACCATGTCCAGTCGGAGTTCAGAAATGTATTGGACCACTTGATCCGAAACATCGGTAAATTCAATTTCTCCAGCGGATTTTTTTACAGGCCAACGAAATGGATTGGCTCGGTTGGAAGTGCCAAGAATCGTGCCCCCTAAGGTTAAAATACCTGAAACTCTATTCCAATCCAGCGGATACACCCGCCTTGTGATCAATCCTTCGTATCCATCTTCAATGCCAAAAAATTCCATGCCATACTCGTGGATTCCGGCCTTCACCACGGCACGAATTACTGCATTCAATCCAGGGCAATCGCCCCCACCGGTGAGAATCCCAATCCGCTTTTGGATTTTCATTCTTTGCCTCAAATGATGTGTAATTTCTTCCCCACTTTTTCAAACGCACAAAGCGCTTGATCCAAATGCCTTTTTTCGTGAAGCGCAGAAATTTGGATCCGAATCCGAGCCTGTCCCTTGGGCACTACTGGATAAGAAAAACCAATTACATAAATGCCTTCGTCAAGTAAAGCCTCGGCCATCGAGATGGCTTTCTTTTCTTCGTAAAGCATGACAGGAACAATAGGATGCTCTCCGGCCTTGATTTGAAATCCCAAAGCACTCATGCCTTTTCGAAAATAAAGCGTATTTTCTTTCAATTTTTCGCGTAATCCCTCCAATTCCTCGGTCATATCGAGAATGGCAAGCGTAGTTCCGACAATCACTGGAGAAAGCGTATTGGAAAAAAGATAAGGCCTGCTTCTTTGACGGAGCAATTCGATGAGCACTTTTCGACCTGCTGCACACCCTCCAGATGCCCCTCCCAGCGCTTTCCCAAATGTGGTGGTCATTAGATCAATCCGATCTTCCACACCCAAAAATTCTGGTGTCCCACGGCCTGATTTCCCAATAAAACCAGTCGCATGACTGTCATCGACAAACACCAGGGCATTGTATTTTTCTGCAAGGGAACACATCTTGGGCAATGGAGCAAATTCTCCGTCCATGGAAAATACTCCGTCTGTGACAATGACTTTGAGTCGAGCTTGATCCGAGGCACGTAAATGATTTTCTAAATCTTCCATATCAAGATGCTGGTAAACGACCCGCTTGGCCTTGCACAACCGAATGCCATCGATAATCGAGGCATGATTCAGTGCATCTGTGAAAATGACATCCTCTTCTCCAAAAAGCGGTTCAAATATCCCCCCATTCGCATCAAAACAGGCTGCATACAAAATGGCATCATCGGTTCCGAGAAATTGAGAAATTTTTTCTTCCAATGCCTTATGGATGGTCTGCGTGCCACAGATGAAACGGACCGAAGACATCCCATACCCCCACTGATCCAAAGCCCGGTGGGCAGATTCGATGACTTTAGGATGACTGGAAAGCCCTAAGTAATTATTCGCACAAAAATTGAGCACTCTCCGGCCATCTGCCAGGCGAATTTCCACACCTTGGGGAGAATCAATGATGCGCTCGGTTTTGTACACGCCCGCATCTCGGATGGTTTGGAGCACGTTCTGAAAAATGGATAAATGGGTTGCATTCATAAACTCTCCCATAATTAAAATTTCTTAGAGAACTTTATTTGAGAATCAAGAATTTCTTGACATCTCCTTTCCGTTGAGTTCCCATGCAGAGAAAATACACGCCTGAGGGGAAAGAAGGTTGTAAAACCACATGGGTTTGAGAGGGAAGGATCTTTTGGGTATAAACGAGTTGGCCTCTGATATTGAAAATGTCGAGCCGATTGTATTGCCCTGGGGTAAATTCCACATGGAGCCATCCATTGACAGGGGTGGGATAAATCGAGAAATGCTCTGGACGTGAATACAAATCCGTCGTGTGTAACAAAGGGACACCAGTTTCTCCTGGTTCAATCCAAATGTACTGAACGGATCGAGGAGGAGAAGAGACAACCATTCCCCCTTCTGTCACATATCCGTAAGCAGGAATTTGATCCAATTGTTCCAAAGGCCCCCATCGGCCCGGATTGGGACCTTGTCTGTTCACATACACCGTTTGAGAAAAATCTTCATGATCTGTCCCGCCGATCAAGGAATACACATAAAAATGATGCCCCCAGGAAGACCCTTGTGGGATGAATTGAACGGTCTGGGTTGTTTTCCCCTTGTTGATAATAACTATGCCCAAGTGTCTGGAAGAAAATCCAAAGGCATACGCGAGAATGTCTTTAGAACCACTCACCGTGACCTTCAGCACATGATCGCCCACGACCTGTTGCAAGTAGTATAAATAGAAAAAGTCGGGCCTCGGATTCCATGGAGGAATGGAGGCATTGTTTCCTTTGTACAACATTCCATCCGATTCCCAATTGGCCAAAGGCCAACGAGAAGACATTCCGTAATTGAGCCGGATAAATTCACACGTGAGAATCACGGCTTGCATCCCATTGATGATCGAAGTCTTTGCCAAATCCACCCCAGAACCTCCCATGTTCCACTCTGTAATGGCAATCGGCCTTGACGGCGCTTTTTTCTCAGCAATCTCTTTTTGAATAAATTCCATCATCTGCTTGGGAAGAGTGCTCGCAATATCCAGAAGCGACTTGGCATTCAGAGAAGTTCCAAAATAATTGTGAATCACATAAAAATCTGGCGCATCTCCTGCCTCTCTAAAAAATCCTTCATTCCAGTCCCAATCCACTTTATTCCAGCTCCCGCGTCCATCGTAATGAAGAATTTGTCCTCCAATGTAAATGGGAAATCCGTACTTTTCCGCCATTGTCTTCATGGAGTCAACAAACACACGAAAATGTCTTCCGTACAAGGCTCCAGAAATAATGGCCGGCTGTCCATCCTGATTTTGTAAAGTATCAATTTGCCATCCTGCTTCCCAGGGCCCTCCATTTTCATTCCCAATTTCCCAAAACAAAGTGCGACCCGCATCATAACGAACCCATTCTGCTGCATAGTGGGCTGCTTTCTCTACCGGACGTGCACTTAATCCATACCGGGCATAGGCATAATTGATGGTAATGAGACCTTGAACCTCAAGATCCTCGCGCAATCGATAATAATTTTCGACTGTGGTGGCCCAACTGTTTCTCCCCAAAATGGGATAAAACCTTTCCTTTTTTCCTGTAGTCCCATTCACCAAAGAATCTGGCACGTCCACTGCCTTCCCATCCCAGAAGAAAATATCAGACCAGCTTCCACCCGGATACCGAATAAAAGAAAGTGTCAAACGCTGGAGATGATCCAGCAAAATAGGATCTTGGGTTACATTGCCCAGCCAAGCAGGAAATGCATTCCCAAACATGTATTTGGACACTTTGGCCAACGTATCCGAAAAACGAACCGTGACAAAAACTGTGGCAGGATCAGAAGGTTTTTCCATTTCTGTATAAGGAGGAAGGAAAGCATTTTTGGGTTCAAAATCAATCAAAAAACAATTTTGGGATTCCTGTCCAAATAAAAGCCCTATGACCCAAATGGGAAAAATCCAATATCGTGGCTTCATCGATTCCTTCATTTCAAAAGCGTGATTTTTCGTGTCTCAGTAAAAATCCCAAACCCTCCTTTGACTTGGAGACGCACCACATACACTCCGCTTCCCACAAGATTTCCTTTTTTATCCTTCCCATCCCACGAAACGACATAGTGACCCGAATGCTTCAGTCCATTTTCTAAAACAACAATCCCCTTTCCATGCACATCGCAGATTTCGAGTAAAACCTCTCCAGATTGATTTAATTGAAATTCAATTCGGGTGCTTGCATTAAACGGATTTGGATAATTGGGAGAAAGTGAAAAAACAACAGGAGGAGAGGAAGAAAATTTAACCGCCATGGTCCTTTTGACATATTCTTTTAGCCATTGCATAGCAGGGCGTTCTGTGCCATTCCGACGAACCAAAAATGCATCGGTTCGCCAGATTTGGCCTTCAATATATCCCCATAACGTAATCCCCTCCACTGCAGGATGTTCCCACAAGACAGGAAAAATCTGTTGGTATTTTGTCAATTGCTGGGCATCGTCTGCGTAATTCAAATCAAATTCACTGATTTGAATCGGCAGCCCGGTTTGGGCCAATTGATCCAATCGGGTTTTAATGGTTTGGGGACCGACATTTTCCAAGAAGTGCCCCTGCTCGCAAATGCCATCGATGAGATTCCGCTCTTTTAATAAATTGATAATCCGAAGATAAGTCTGGATGGACTTGGCGCCCCCCAATATGTTATATTCATTAATGAGCAATTTGGAATAGGGGAAATATTCCCGGGCCCTTTCAAATGCCCAAATCACCCAATCCCAACCCGTTTCTCCCTCCCCACCAAGCGCTTTATAGTAGGAAGGATAATAGTCATAAGAAGCCCAGGGGATGGGCTCATTCACTGCTTCCACATAATCTGCCTCTGGATATCGTTCCCCTGCCAGGCGAATCCATTCCTCCACTTCAGCAGCCTGAGTGGCAGAATCCAGAGAGGTAATCCAACCGGGTTGTTGTTTTCCCCAAACCAACACATGAAATCGAAATGGAAATCCTTTTTGCTTTGCATAATTGTAAGCCCGGTCAAGGTCTGTCCAACGGTATTGGTCTCTGGTCCCTTCCACAGAACCCCATTTGCCTGCATTCTCGGGAGTCACCTGATTCCAGTAGAGATCAAAATCTCTTGGAACCGAAGTACCACTCTGAATAATACATCCAAGAAATTTGAAATGACCTTCTGCAATTTGAGCAAATAATGGAAGTACAAGAAAAATAAAAAATGTGGAGATACAACGAATCCCTTTCATTTCATTTCCCTCGTTTTTATTTACACTGGATTTTTACAGAGGCGCTTTCTAACCCTTCTGCTTTGGCCACAAGGACAATTTCTCCTGGCACTTCTGCAGATTGCACTACCACAAGGCACAATCCATGATATGCTTTTCGATGATTGGCCTTAAAAGGCTCGTGGCTGGCTTGATACCCATTGTCCACGCCGACAATTTTGCCAGGACCTTGAATGTCAAAATAAAGGGTCTGATCTGCATGAGGAACCACATTGCCTTCGGCATCTGTGACTTTGACTGTAATAAAAGAAAGATCAAACCCATCTGCCTTGATTACCGCACGATCCGGAGAAAGTTCAATTTTTGCAGGAGGACCTGCGGTCTTGATCTCTCGCACCAAAGTGGTGTTTTTTTCATCTTGTGCCACAGCCCGAAGGGCGCCAGGAACAAACGGAATACGCCACATGAGATGAAAATCTTCTTCTCCCTTTCTTTTTTCACCTAAAGAAACACCGTTCAAAAACAATTCCACTGTTTTTAAATTGGTATAGGCCCACACATCCACCGTATCCCCTTGTTTCCAATTCCAATGGGGAAAAATGTAAAGCATGGGCTTTTCTGTCCATTCACTTTGGTACATATAGTACACATCTTTTGGAAATCCTGCCAAATCAATAATGCCAAAATAAGAGCTTCGTGCAGGCCAAAAGTACGGTGCCGGTTCTCCCAAATAATCAAACCCACTCCAGATAAACATTCCAGAAATAAAATCATATTTTTTTACAATTCGCCACGTTTCCTCATGGGTGGTGCCCCACGGGGCGTGGCAATTGTCGTATGCAGAACACGTAAAATCAGGATTTCCGTAAACAAATGGACGATCCCAATGAAATGGCCAGTTCATGACACTGTCTGAAGGCATGTTGTAAGTCCCTCGGGTGGCCCAGGCCGAAACCGTTTCCGAAGCAATGAATTTTTGTCCAGGAAAATCTTCCAAAAACCGATGAAATTTTTGATGACTGTAATTAAATCCAATCAAATCCAAAGCGCCTGAACGAAACAGGGGATTCCAAGGTTCTGTATTGTTACACCCTGAGGTCACAGGTCGGGTGGTATCCAGACGCTTGACGATCCCGACCAATTCTTTGGTGAGAAGAATCGCACTGGTATCTTCCCTGTCCCATTGCTCGATCACTTCATTCCCGATACTCCAGATGAAGACACTGGGATGATTTCGATCTCGCAATATCATGTCTTCCAAGTCCCGACGATACCACGAGTCAAAATCCATTGCGTAATCATACTCGGTCTTTTTCTTTTTCCACATATCAAACGCTTCATCCATGACAATAAATCCCATCCGATCGCACAAGTCGAGAAGTTCAGGCGCAGGCGGATTGTGAGAAGTGCGAATGGCATTACACCCCATGGCTTTGAGAATTTCGAGTTGGCGTTCAATGGCCCGAGTGTTGATTGCAGCCCCCAAGCATCCCAAATCGTGATGATTGCAAACCCCGTTTATTTTTACTTTTTTCCCATTGAGAAAAAATCCCTTTTCTCGATCAAATGCAAAATGCCGAATCCCAAATGGGGTATAATAATCATCCAAAAGTGTGTCTTTTTCTTTAAGAAAGGTCACAGCTGTGTAGAGATACGGATTTCCCAATGACCACAAGATTGGTTTTTTCACTGTACATTCTTGTAAAACTTCGATCACCGTATCGGCTTTGGCTAAAACTTTCGTATGGAGTTTTGTCACTGGCTTTTGGTTCTGATCGAAAATGACCGTTTCCACCCGAATGGGCCTTGTCTTTTCTGTGACATTCTTCACCTGGATTTGAATGGACACCTTGGCCTTCTCAGGACACACACTGGCCGTGGTGACAAAGGTGCCCCAATGATCCACAAAAATTTTGGAAGTCTTCACAAGCCACACGTTTCGATAGATTCCAGAACCAGAATACCACCGTGAATTGGGTTGCTGAGAATTGTCCACACGCACTGCAATGACATTGGATGTATCTCCGTAATGCAAATAAGGTGTCAGCTCATATCGGAAAGAACTGTACCCGTAAGGCCTTTTTCCAAGATAGTACCCATTGATCCAGATTTCTCCATTGCGATAAATGCCATCAAAATCCACAAAAATCAATTTGCCTCGATCGGCTTCAGGAAGGAAAAATGTTTTTCTGTACCACCCAATCCCTCCGGGCAATGCCCCTCCTCCCGGAGTGGCAGGATGATCGGCACGAAATTCGCCTTCAATGCTCCAATCGTGAGGCAAATCCAAAATCCGCCACGAACGGTCATCCAATTGAGGATCTTCTCCGTGGAGAATATCCCCTAGATGAAATTTCCATGTTTTCACCCATTTTTCAACGTGCCGAATTTTGGTAGAAGAATGCTCTGCATCCCCCAATGTGAGAGGAATGCCAATCCCCACAAAAAAGAGAGGATAAATAACCCAGCCCAAAAATTTTTTTCCCATTGTTCCCTCCTATTTTACTGGAACATGGACAGGTTCGCCTTGATAGAGCACGCAAGTATCTGGAGTCTGATCAAAATCCAATGGCCTTGGCCTTTCGGGTGTGATCCAAATGATTTCGAATGTCCGCTTCTCCAGCATCCCTTGAAATTTACCTGTTCTTTCACCAATGGTCAACCTCTTTTTTGCTTCGTCGTAGATCAGTGGAATGGTTGTATATGCGCCTTTTTCGTATTCCATGGTGGTGCCGTCATCTTCGTAAAGGAGAAAAGACCCATTGGCGCCTGTGTACACAAATAAACGGAGAGGATCTGCAGGTTTTTCGTCCGTGTATTGGATCTCGGGGCCACAAGGGAGAATGGCTCCTGCTTTCACAAAAATCGGAATATCCGTGTACGGTGCCTCTGCCACAAGCGTCTGGCCGCCAGAAAAATATTTTCCCGTTTTGAAATCATACCAATTTGCTCCACTAGGCAAATACACACTCCGGCTTCTTGCCTTGTATTCAGTGACCGGATTCACCAATAAAAAGGGGCCAAAGAGAAATTGATCCCCTATGGAAAGCACATTGGGATCTTGCGGAAAATCCATGACCAAAGCCCGCATGAGGGTGTAATGGTGATAGGTCACCATGCCTACCAAAGAATAAATATAGGGCATCAAACGATACCGGAGTTTTGTATATGCGACCATGCTTTGATAGGCAGGATGATCTTCTGGCGCAATATGAAACATTTCTCGATAGGGATATTGACCATGGACACGGAATATCGGGCAAAAAGTGCCAAACTGGAACCACCGGGTATTGAGTTCTCGCCATTCTTCAAGATCTTCTTGGCTGGGTCTTTCGTATCGAGGTTCTACCGCAAAACCGCCAATGTCCGTGGTCCAGTAAGGAAGACCAGAAAGCGAAAAATTGAGTCCTGCTGGGATTTGCGCTTTTAAATCATACCAACGGCTAGCCAAATCCCCGCTCCAGGTGGCAGCAGGGTACTTTTGTTGGCCCGCAAATGCAGAACGGGTGAGAATAAAAGTGCGCCGATCTGGATCTGCTTTTCTGTGACCTTCATACACTGCTTTGCATTGCATGAGCGAATAGGTGTTTAAATACCTTGCCCCGCTTCCCATGGCTGTGGGATGTTGACGAAGGACAGTCTCCATTCGAGAAAAATTGGATTGAATGTCAGGCTCTGTACAATCCAACCACCATGCATCGATGCCGAGGCAGAAAAGTTTTTGTTCGATCTGTTTCCAGAACAACTCCCGGGCGCCTTCACTGTACGGATCATAAAATGTCGAGACATACCCTGGCCCCACCCAATCTTTTTGGCCCTTTTCCACATTTCGCATGTAAAGCCAACCCTGTTTTTTAAATTCCTCAAAATGTTTTGTACCCACATAAAATTTGGGCCAGACCGAAATCATGATTTTCGTATGGAGTTCTTCGTGTAACATTCGGATCATCCCTTTTGGATCAGGAAATCGCGTGGGATCAAAATCATGATCGCCCCATTTGTCTTCTGGCCAATAAAACCAATCTTGAACAATATTGTCCAAAGGAATTTTTCGCTTTCGGAATTCGCGTACCACAGAGAGAAGTTCTTCCTCCGTGCGATACCGCTCCCGAGATTGCCAAAATCCCATGGCCCACTTTGGCATCAAGGAGGCTCGGCCTGTGAGTTCTCGGTATCCTTGAATGACTTCGTCAAGATTTTTTCCATAAATGAAATAGTAATCGATTTGATCTCCCACTTCAGAATACAAAGAAAGAAGTCTTTGGAAATCCTCTTTGGGAGGGGGTAAAAATTGAAGGGCAATATATCCCCCATTGGGGATCCATTCGATTCGAATGGGATATTGTTTGCCTTTTTCCATATAGAGCCGAACAAAATGCGCCCATGGAAGCCAATTCTGGCGCCAAGAATCAACCACCAAGGTATCATTCAACCACATTTTAAGATAACTCGAACCATACACTCGAAATTCATGAACCCCGGTTTCCTTGGAAGCAATTTTCCCGCTCCACCGAATTGCGCCTTGAGAAAGAGGAAATCCTTCTGGATAAGGATCATTAACATCGATAAATGCATGTTCAATCCGGGACTCGATTCTCGTCACAAAAGGCGATTCAAACCGAGAATCATGGAAATATTCCACGGTAAGTCCCCCTGGTTTTCCTTTTTGATCATAGAGCAAAAGATCGGAAAGGGGTTGATATTCCCGAATGTCTCCGAATTTTGTTCGCGAGTAATTGTCCCATAAAACCCCGTACCCCCGATGAGACACAAGAAATGGGACCACATCTACGATATTGTATTGCCACAAATCCAGATTGTGCCCTTTGTAATTCATGATTGCATTCTGATGGGCACCAAGCCCGTAAAAGGCTTCCTCCGGAGGGGAATTCCAAACGGTTCGAATATGATACGTTTTTTCTCCCAACACTTCAGCAGGGGTCAAAGTCTTTCCGTGCAATTCTCTTTCTTCCAAAAGCAAATCCCCATTCGAATTGTAAAATGTGATTTGACCGTTCTTTTTTTGTACATGAATGCTTAGCTTGTCAGTGGAAAGAACCAACGTATTCCCTTTTGCTGTCAGATTCCAAGAAATTGGATCCCACTCGGTTTTTTCAACAATTAAACTGGGACGGGATGAAAATGTATCCGAAGGGCTTGCCATCACATGAACGATATTTTCCTTGCAAAACTGAATCCGCACGAGTCTGGGTTCAGGCAGTTTTGTTTTTTTGAGAAAAAGGAGAATACCATCGGATTGCTTTTGATAAGGAGAAAAAGAAGAAGAAAAAACTGCAGAAACAAAACCGATCCAAAGGATTGCGGATTGAAATTTCATTTTCTCACCTCTTCAATTTTTGGATTTTGTTTTGTATAAATAAAAAGGTCGGCCACTAAAGCACCGACCTTTCCCACCCTTTGCAATGCATTCTTTTTACCATAATGGTTGAGGACCATGGAGCCCCACATTGATTTTGAGGAGATTCCATTCTGTCCCTCCCAGAATCATGTAAACCTCTGGTCCACTTCCCCAGGCCAATTGTTGACAATAGGAAGGAATAATTCCTTTGTAAAGGATATCGACTTGTTGCCTCTCTTCGTCGTACATCAGAATAGGACTTGGCGCATCGGTACCAATTAATACGATCTTTTTTTCTGCCCCAGAGATGGCGATGCTTTTCGGAGTATAAGTCGCATATTCCCCTGTGACTGCAAAATCCAACACCAACTCTTTGGGGCCGATGGTTCCATCTGAACCCAGAGCATGCTTCCAAATAGCCAGTATCGGAGCCTGGGTCCCTTTGACCAAAAGATAAATACAAGGAGTCTCTCTCTCCACAACCTTGATATCCAAAATTTCGTCCTGCGCATACAATCCAGTCGGTTGTACTGTAAAATCGGGTTTAATCACAAGAAGATCGCTCTTTTTTCCGCCTGCATAGAGAATTCCGTTGGCATCAAAATCGCCACAAGAAACTTTTTTCCCACCAGAAAGCCGAAGCCATGTGGTCCCTTCTTTTGTCAATACATCAAATTTGTAAATGGTCCCGTAGGAAGGATCTGCCGTATTGGCATTTCCCAATAAAATCAAATTCCCATCCGGTGCCACTCGAATTCGGAAAGGAGGGGCCCCCGGGGTGATCCCCAGTGTCGTTTTCTCTCCAAGAGGAGTTATTTGATAGATGTTTCTCGAATCCTTTTCTATCACATAGAAGTTTCCTGATTTGTCTATCGTAAGAGAAGTCAAGGCCTTATTTTCGACAAAACCTCCATAGGGTTCAAAAACAGATGGAATCCGATAAGGACCAAATTTGGCCACGACCAAAGCCCTGTCTGGCGCCACTTTGATGACGCAAGAATCACTGACCAGATTGGGACGACGCACAGTTATGAAATTCGTATCCGCACTCACGATCTCTGCTTTGACACTGTTAAAATACACCTTGACACTGTCTTTTGAAGAAGGGAAATGACTTCCATAGATTGTAATATAATTCACACCGGGTCCTGCTTCGTTGGGAGGCTCTACAGAAGTAATTTTTGGCTCTGGCGGAGAAACATAGGGTTTCTTCCACATGGGCTCTGCCACTTTATATTCACATCCTGTTGTCATCCAAACCCATAACCCCAGCAACCCTAGCACTATCCCTCGCTTCCTATTCGCCTTCATCGCTCCTCTCCTTCTCTTCTTTGCTCCTACTCACCACACAAAACGCACCGTCATCCTCTGAACCCGATCAAATACCCCGTACGGCGTATACGCATAATCCAATCCCAATCCCTTCCCCCTTATCCCTACCCCAAAACTCATCCCCCCCTCATCCTCTGAACTCTTGTACCCAACTCGCAACATCAACCCCCTCACTCCCTCATATTCCATCCCGACCTTCAACTGCTCCGCATGATCCCGATAATGACTCGCCTCTATCCCTACCTCCATCCGCTCCCCTGGAACAATACCCCTCAATACGTCCATCACGTCCATCGATACCCCTAAATTAAATACCAATGGCAATTGAAACCCCTCCTGTACGTACTTCACTTCCTTCGAAAAATTCCGCACACTCATCCCAAATACCAAACTCCTCACCCCTGTCTTAAATCGTGTCCCAAAATCAAACGCCAATGGCATCAATGCATTCTCCCTCACCTCCAATACCGTATCCCCTACCGCACTCACCACAGGCACACGACTCCTCCCTAAATCCTGCCGAACAACCCGTACCTGACCCCCTACACTAAATCGATCCGTCAACCGCTTCCCATATCCAACCCCTATCGCCCATGCACTCAAACCAAATATCCCTGTGTCCTCATATCCTTTCTCTGTACTCTTGTCCACCCTCGTCCCGTAAAATTCCCCATAATCCACTACCTGGCCACTCAAACCCAATACCCCATACTCCCCATACCGCCCCAACCGCATCCCATAACTCAACGTGTAATGACCAATGTCCGCTATCCATCGGTTCGTGCTCACACTCACCTCATAATCCCCCTCCATCTCCACCATCCCCGCTGGATTGAAAAATAATCCGCTCGACCCCAAGCCCAAACCGGTCATCGCCTCTCCCATCCCTACTCCCCTCGCATCCGATACCACACTCAAAAACTGAAAACTCGTCTGCGCCAACTTCTGATACTTCCCCCCATACAACAACCCACTCAATCCCAAAACAACCATTAAAACCAAACTCGCCTTCGCTCTCATCTCTACACCCCCTCTCCTTTAGCGTATCACCACAAATTTCCGATACACACTGTCCCCCTTCTTAAATCCCCCTTCATCCTTTGTTACCTCGACATACAAAATGTAGACTCCACTCACCACGATTTGACCCGAACTGGTCATGGAATCCCAGACTTCATCTCCTGCGCCATTGGTATGGTCTTTCTCCCAGATCAAATCACCCCGCTCTGTATAAATGCGAACTTTACAAAACGGTGGCAACCCGTAAAAAGCAATCCGATCGTATTGTGCATATTCTCCGAATTGAATGGCACGGGCCCGGATATCGTACGGATTGGGCACCACACGCACTTCAGTTAATGAATGACCTGCAGGCCGCAACAAACGAGCAGGCACGCTGGTTAATGTGAGAAAGAGACTGCTGTACAATGGCTTTCCTGGTTCCAATTCGTTTTGGGTTCCATCGTCTTTGGATTGAATATAATAATAGTAATCAAATCCTCGGACTGCCGTGGTATCATCAAAAGAATGGACCATATTTTCCTTGTTACATTCGAAAATTTTCTTGTACACAGTCCGATAGTCTTTTACTGTCCCTTCAGAACGATAAATCACATATCCATCAAAATGGGGATCGCGTGTGGCATTGTCTGCCCAGGTAAGTCGAATCCGATCCCCTCCAGAAGTCACCACAAATGTTTCAGGCGCAGGAGGGGGCTGAGGAATTTGATAATTGTGAAGAAAATTATACCTTGCACTTAATAAACTTTTCATAATAGAATCCGCTCCGGTTTCAACCCATTTCCGTTTATAGAGATTGTGATCTGTGGTCGGAGTGCCGTCAGGCAATACCAATGGAGGCGCGCCTGTACCCTTGTAATAGGCAAACCATTTCGCGCCCACTTCTTTTGCAAAAATCCAATCCAGCCCATTGGCCCCTTCTGCAAATACAATCCGAATACTGTCCCCGGGTTCAAGGGTATAAGGACCAAATCCCAACCCCTGACACACTCCTCCCCCCAGATTGACTTCTGGATGCGAAGTGACCAAATCACTGACATATTTCCCTTCACCAATCAGTTCTTCTAAAGTTTTTTCTGGATGCCCTTCCGTCATTCGCTTCCACCGGAGCTCCATAAAAGACTCGTCATATTGACTCACGTTGGCCAAAGTAGACGTCTCATCAGGAGAAAAATAAGAGGTGGTTCGGGGTTGCTCAGGGTCATCGGAAGGATCGTGGGGCCCTTTATCTGCATGGAGTATAATCACGCCTGTGTATTTGGCAGAACCCAATTGTCCATCCTCTGCAAAATGGGGACATCCCCAATCCTCTTCGTACGAAATGGGTTGATCGCTATTGGGGCCATACCAAGCATAAAATCCTTTGATGACCTCTGAAGGGCTCTCCGCAAGGCTTTTCCAAAAAGTCCTATACAGAGTACTTGCCCCCCACTCCGAACTAAAAGCCCCCCAACCAACTGTTCCCCAACCGCCTGAAGTGACACCCGCAAATGCATACCGAAAAGCCCAATGCACCCAGAACTGATGGAGTGTTTGAGGATAAACATCTCCTTTTTCATTATAAATCCCGGTATTCTTAAAAACATATTCATGAAGATGATAATTGTCATGATTTTGTTGAGAAAATGCCATCACTTTCTTCGTCACAGAAACGCCCATGGAAGTATTAAACCGAATGACGATCATCCGATCGCAGGGAAGATCCGGGTCAAATTCGTCGAGTTTGTCATACATTGTATTATTGGTGCCAATCTGGTCGTCCACAATGACCGTGGGATGATAATATTTCCCAATGAGTTTAATACTCTGGGGGAAAATCATGGTGAATTGATTGGCCGGCACTCGGGGCCCCGCCCCAATGACTTTCACGCTTTTCACTTTTTTTTCTACAGGATCATAAAAATCCCGAGCCCCCATCCATAAACTCCGCGCCCGGGCGGTATGCTGATTGTCTCCATATTGTGTCGGCCAAGTGAAAAAGTTCATTGTGGTGGTGAGTTCGCCTTCAGCCCCATAGTCGTAGTAAAAACACTGCGTCTCACCCACCCGAAGCCAACGCATGTCCTGTGCTATTCCGGGTGGAAGATGGAATCCCAAGAAAAGCACCCCTATACCCAGGCATATTTTAAATTGCATTTTTGCCATCTTCGTCATCCCTCTCTTTTAATGGTTAATCGAGATTAAAAGATACGCGAATTCCCAACATGTATGCCCTTGGGTTTAAAAACCAATACGTGGAAGGCCCTGGCATATTGATGTAGGCTTTGGTGTCCAAAATTTTCTTCAGCCTCGCTTTTTCCACCTCGTTCCACTCTCCATTGGAATATTGCCAGTATTTCCCAGTGGAGCCCTCGTAATAAATGACCCGTTCACTTCCTGGAGATTGGGATCGATCCACTTCTGCGCGATATTCCATGGGTTGCCATTCCACTCCGGGCTTTCGATAATCTCCGATTTTATCATGGCCTGGAATATTGTTATAGGCCTTGCTTTTCGGAAGATGAAGGGATATCCGATACGCTTGGTCATACGTATTGGTCAACCGAAGTTGATTGAAAAGATTGGTGACATCCATGAAGATCTGGACTTGCGCCTTTTTAAAAGAAATTCCTTTGCTCAATCGCAACGTCCCATCAAAATAATCCACCACTTCCACATTATTGGTAATTCCAGCCACGTTTTTCGGATTGTAAGTCGTTTTCCCCCCATCGCTCCAATTCAAGAGTAAATTGACCAGCCAGTCTCCCAACACAGGAAAACCAAACACTTTTGGCCCAAAATCCCTCGGTGTATAAAAACTCACATTGGCTCTGGCGTATGGTGCAGGAATGGGTCGTTGTTGATACAAATTGACCGTATTTTCATTATACCGCTTTTGTGCAGAAGGATCCTGATACTGTTGTGCAGGACCAAAATTTCCATAAGAGGTCACCTGATAGGTATAATTGGCAAATCCTGAAAACCACCGGCCCGCGGTTTTACGAAGGGTCAGTTCAAAACCCCGAATGTCCCGGTACACATTACTGGTGGTCAGATTATACGCGTCTCCACTAATGGAAATGTACCGGGTCGTGGTCTGCTGATCTGTAATATCCCGATAGAATGCAGAAAGCTGAATGAGATAATCAGTAAAAAGAATATGATCAAATCCCAATTCATACTCAATGGTTTTTGCCAAAATTAAATTGGGATCTCCAAGATTCTGTAATTGATTTTGCATGTTTCGATCGATTCGGAATAAAGTCTCATACGAAGGCATTTGCTTGAAATGTCCGTAATTGAAGAAGAGTTTGGTATTTTCAGAAATGGGATGAGAAATCCCCAACCGAGGACTTACCTGCCATTGTCCTTTGGATTTTTTTATTGGAAATTCTCGATTGGGGTTATATTTAGAAGAAATAAATAAAGGATCGTACGGATCTATTTCATAATTCCACCAATCGGTCCGAGAATGACTATAATCCAAACGGAGTCCCACATTCATGGTGAATTCCCGAGTTTCCAATTTATCCTGAATGTATGCAGAAGCCCGGATGGGAAACACCCGCATCACCACATGATTGGCATAGGTCTTGCCTTCGGTTTGCATCTGAATCCGACCGTAATTAAAATCGAGATCATTGTATTCAAACTCAACCCCTGCTTTGACCAAATTATTGAAATTGACTTGACTGGTAAAATCTGCTTTCAGTGTGGTTCGACTTACGAGAGAAGAATCCCGAGCCAGAGAAGCTTGTTCACCCATTTCAAACACAATTCCATCACTGGTGGCAGAAGGCCAATAGCCAAAAGGTGTCTCATCACGAAAATAGCCAGGCACAATCTCATACTTTTTACTGGTATCCCTTAATGCAATGGGATGAAAATCGTACTTCCGCTGGAAAAATTCCAAAGAAACTTCATAAAATGTTTTTGGATTGAGCGTGTGTGTCCATTTGGTTGCCAAAGACCGATGCCCAATGTGGGCATCACAATAGGCCCAATCACTGAATTGGTTGAACAGAACATTTCCGCCTGTCCCCCCTGCAATATCCCGAGGCGTCCTGGGGAAGAAATTCGTATTCCAATTGTCCACCAAAGTAAATTGCTTTCCCAAAGTACCGGTAAAACGCAGCTTAATAGAAGGGGTAATATCAGAAATGAGTTGTCCCATCCAGTCATAATCCAAATAATCGGGTCGGGTCTGTGGCCAGAGCAACACCTCTCGCTGACGACGATACGAAGCAAAAAATCGAAGGCCTCCCAGGGACTTTGAAATCAAAGGAACCGGACCACCCACTCCTCCATCTACTTCATAATCTGCAAGATCATTGGGTTGCTCTTTTCTTGTTTTATAAAAAAATACCCGCTGGGCAGCCAAAGGGGTTAAATCGTTGTTGGGATCCGCATCTGTCAAAAGTTTTTCAGAAACCGCATTCCATCCTTCAAAATCAGGGTATTTGGTTTGGGTATAAGCATCCCATGCCCCGCTTCTTGTCCCTGTCCAGCACACTGCATCATCCACATAAGGCCGCATCCAATAGGAATCAGGGTCGTGGACATCCGGAATGCCATGCCCTCGATAATATTTGGGCTGAGGCGGTGCAATTCGGGTGGTGAGTGTTCCAAAATATCTTTCTTTGCTCCCTTCTCGAGTGACCACATTGATCAGTCCAGATTGGACTTGACCATATTCTGCATTAAATCCACCACGTTCAATGGAAATTTCCTTGATAGCACTTAAAGCCACCCGATTGACTGGCTGATTGTTTCGAGGATCTCGCATGGTGATCCCATCTAACATAAAGAGAGCCTCTTCTGCCAATCCGCCTCGAATATTCATTCCCTGGATTCCCGCTTGTAATCCCACCACACTCACTACATTGGCCACTGGAAGTTGCTGGACTTCCCGGTCCGAAATGGCCACAGTACTTGTCGCCACATCTTCTTTAATTCGGGTACGCTGAGCCACAACCGTGACAGTCTGGCCTTCAATGACTTCTTGCTGAAGGGCGACACTCACTTTTGCAGTCTGATCAATATTGACCTCTACGTCTTTCACTGTGGTCTTTGCATATCCGAGAAACGAAATTTGCACATCGTATATTCCAGGCGGCACGTAGAGAATTGTAAATTGGCCATTCAAGTCCGTAACGGCTCCTAATTCCGTACCCATCACCACCACATTGGCACCGGGGAGAGGCTCATTGGTCGTTTTGTCTACCACAGTGCCTGCAATCTTCCCTGTGGTACCGGACCAAAGCGAAATTCCCCATAAACATCCAAGGAGAAGAACCCAAAGTCCGATACGGTTATAAACACCCTTCATTTTCTCACCCTCCTTAAAATGAATGAGCTTGGATGGAGGAAAATCAATTCATTTTAAAATCTACCAAAAGAATTCTTGTTTTTCAAGCATAATCCAATGGATAAATGTAAAAAAATGTAAAATCCACAAAAACAAAAAAGGATCAGGAGTCTCCTGATCCTTTATCGTGAGTAGAAATTGATTTATTGCCTTCCAAAATAGGCACTCCCCAATTCCCCCATATCCAGTCGCAGCACATTCCAATTCCCCCCTTGAATCATGTAGAGATAATTTTGATTGCCCCAAGTGAGCCGAGAAGCACTGGTTGGAATAATCCCTTTGTACAAGATATCTTTTGTTTGATCGGGAGTGATCATGAGAATGGGATGGGTATAATCTGTTCCAATATACAATGTCCCATTTCGACTGAATTCGATTTCCTTAGGCTTTGCCCCTGCATATTCTCCAGTCTGGGCCCAATCCAAAAACAATTCTCTTTCTCCCAATCCATCGGCACGGATTTGATGCCGCCATATTCCCAATCGCGGATTCCCAGGCTCTGGAGTTGAATTTTCTGCTAAAATATAAACGTAGCCATTGTGGACACGAACATCTTGAATGTTATATTTTGAATACAACCCGGTCGGTGTCACACTTAAATCTGGCTGAATCACGTAGAGATCCGTCTTATTCCCTCCTGCATAAAAGCACCCTGTGCTGTCAAAGTCACCATAAGAAACTTTCTTGGGTACACTCACCCAAACTGTTTCCTCTCCTGTATTGACATCTTTTTTCAAAATATCTTTTGCATTGCTCATGAGAAGTAAGTTTCCATCCGGTGCAACGATCATATCAGTCACTGTGACGCCTGCGGTCCCGATTTCTGTTTTTTCTTGACCTACAAGAATTTTATACAACCGTTTGGATTCGTACCGTTCCACCACATACACCGTTTCATCTTTGTCCACTGCAATTGCAGCCAATTCTGCTTTCGTTAATGCACTGCTCAAAAAACCCCCATAAGGTTCACACACCGGAGTAATTTTGTACTTGCGACTTGCAATTTCCAATGCATCATAGTTCACGACCTTTACTGTCACCGAATCTCCAGAACGATTGGGCCGACGGACCCGAATTTCTGTGGAAGAATTGGAAACCACCTCTGCTTTATATCCGTCAAAATACACTGCACATTTCAACGGATTTTCAGCAAAGTTGCTCCCTCGAATAGTAATGTAATTCACCCCTGGCCCTGCCTCTTCTGGATCTATACTTTGAATCACAGGAGTCACAGTTTGTTTCTGGGGTTGATAATACATTGCGGTAGGGCCATCGTATTCACATCCTGTTGTCATCCAAACCCATAACCCCATCAACCCTAGCACTATCCCTCGCTTCCTATTCGCCTTCATCGCTCCTCTCCTTCTCTTCTTTGCTCCTACTCCTATCACCACACAAAACGCACCGTCATCCTCTGAACCCGATCAAATACCCCGTACGGCGTATACGCATAATCCAATCCCAATCCCTTCCACCTTATCCCTATCCCAAAACTCATCCCCCCCTCATCCTCTGAACTCTTGTACCCAACTCGCAACATCAGCCCCCTCACTCCCTCATACTCTACCCCGACCTTCAACTGCTCCGCATGATCCCGATAATGACTCGCCTCTATCCCTACCTCCATCCGCTCCCCTGGAACAATACCCCTCAATACGTCCATCACGTCCATCGATACCCCTAAATTAAATACCAATGGCAATTGAAACCCCTCCTGTACGTACTTCACTTCCTTCGAAAAATTCCGCACACTCATCCCAAATACCAAACTCCTCACCCCTGTCTTAAATCGTGTCCCAAAATCAAACGCCAATGGCATCAATGCATTCTCCCTCACCTCCAATACCGTATCCCCTACCGCACTCACCACAGGCACACGACTCCTCCCTAAATCCTGCCGAACAACCCGTACCTGACCCCCTACACTAAATCGATCCGTCAACCGCTTCCCATATCCAACCCCTATCGCCCATGCACTCAAACCAAATATCCCTGTGTCCTCATATCCTTTCTCTGTACTCTTGTCCACCCTCGTCCCGTAAAATTCCCCATAATCCACTACCTGGCCACTCAAACCCAATACCCCATACTCCCCATACCGCCCCAACCGCATCCCATAACTCAACGTGTAATGACCAATGTCCGCTATCCATCGGTTCGTGCTCACACTCACCTCATAATCCCCCTCCATCTCCACCATCCCCGCTGGATTGAAAAATAATCCGCTCGACCCCAAGCCCAAACCGGTCATCGCCTCTCCCATCCCTACTCCCCTCGCATCCGATACCACACTCAAAAACTGAAAACTCGTCTGCGCCAACTTCTGATACTTCCCCCCATACAACAACCCACTCAATCCCAAAACAACCATTAAAACCAAACTCGCCTTCGCTCTCATCTCTACACCCCCTCTCCTTTAGCGTATCACCACAAATTTCCGATACACACTGTCCCCCTTCCGGTAAAGCAAAGACCGGTCCTTTTTGATCCATGTATCGTATGTGTCTTCTGTCACTTCGACGTACAAAATATACACCCCACTGGCCACAATCTGGCCGTACTTTGTCATGGAATCCCAGACTTCATCTCCTGCGCCATTGGTATGGTCTTTCTCCCAGATCAAATCACCCCGCTCTGTATAAATGCGAACTTTACAAAAAGGAGGCAATCCGTAAAAAGCAATCCGATCGTATTGATAAAATTCTCCGAATTGAATGGCACGGGCCCGGATATCGTATGGATTGGGCACCACACGCACTTCAGTTAATGAATGACCTGCAGGCCGTAATAAACGAGCAGGTTTGCTGGTCACAGTCCAAAACATACTGCTGTAAAGCACTTTCCCTGGTTCTTGTTGTCCATCATCTTTGGATTGAATATAGTAGTAGTAATCAAATCCTCGAACTGCCGTGGTATCATCAAAAAGATGCACCACATTTTCTTTATCACATTCAAAAACTTTCTTATACACGGTTTTAGGTTCTAATACATTTCCCTCGGATCGATAAATTACATATCCACCAAAATGAGGATGCTCGGTCGGATTGTCAGCCCAGGTTAACCGAATCCGATCTCCTCCGGATTCCACCATAAACCATTCGGGTGGAGGAGGAGGCTGCGCCAAACGAAAACCAGATTCATAGTTCTCTCTAGCCAATCGGTATGTTTTGAACAATGAATCTTTACACGTCCATACCCAGGCCTTTTTGTATGCAGTATGATCCGTGGTGATAGAACCATCTGGCATGATCAGTGTCGGCGTCCCTGTGCCTTTATAGTATTGTAGCCAATTCCCTCCGACCTCACGATTTTTTTCTCGACTGAGGCCTGCCACGCCCCCTGCCAAAACAATGTGAATACTATCTCCAGGTTCTAAATCATAAGGTCCAAATGCCTGGACAATGGTGGTTCCACCGACTCCAGGCCCCCATTTGTCCGCAGACAAACCAGAAAGCGCGATTTCTTCTGCATGGGTGCGTTCGGCATGTCCTTTTGCCATGAATGCATAACGTTTTGCCATGAGCGGTTCATTGTAAGGAGAAGTGGCCCTTTGCATGATATCTTCATCGCTATTGACGTAATGGGTGGTTCGAGGCTGATAAAGATCGTCGGTTTGATCATGAGGCCCTTTATCTGCATGAATGGTCATGTGGCCGACAAATTTGGCCGCTGCCATCACCCCATCCCCCAATTGATTGGGACAACCCCAATCATCTTCCAGTGGCACAGGCCGACCCGAATGAGGACCATAATAGGCAAAATGCGCTCGAAGGTGATAAAGCGGAGAGTTTGGATCATTAAATTCAGGCTTCGTGGGGTCTGTTCCCACCACATCATAAATCACATTTCGGCCATACGCAGCATCCCCTGCACCCCATCGGGGATCTGCATTTTCAATGGATTCCCCTGCAAGCGCATACCGCTCTGAAAACAAGATATAAAATCCTTTAATTGGTTGCTGATACGTGGTTCCTTCGTTGTCGAGAATTCCGGTATTTTTTATCACATAATCGTATATAAAATAATTTCCATGATCCTGGCGGGTAAATGCATACACCTTCTTCGTGACCGTGACACCGATGGGCGTATGATTTTTAATCAATATCATACGGTCAGCAGGTAAACTTTCGTCAATTTCATCCACTTCGTCGTACATGGTGTTGTGGGTCGCACTCGCCCCATCCACAGTCACAATGGGATGCTCAAATCTTCCCACCATTTTGAATTCAATGGCATCCGGAATCGGCCTTTGAGGGTATTCCCCAGGTTTGGGGCCAATATTGGTCACCATATATGCAAATTGTTTTTGTACCTTTGGATCAAAAAAATCTTTGCATCCCAACCACATGCCTCTCGCACGAATGGTCGACTGAACCAATCCGTATTCTGCTGGCCACGAAAACCGGTTGTTCCATTCATTGTCTCCACCGGTTTCTGGTTCTGAACCATGCTCAGAAAAATAGGCATGGAGAGAGCTCACCCGTAACCACTTCATTTCCTGAGACCATCCAATGTAGGTTCCGCCTTGAGCATGCACAGAAGGCACATTGAATACTAAAAAAAGCATTGTGCCCAATATTGTCCAAAAATAGATCTTTTCTTTCATATACGCCTCTGCTCTTTGGCTTAATCAAAATTCAATGAAATACGAATTCCAAAAAAGAGTTGTCTTGGATTGAAAAACGTGAGCGACGTTTGGGCAGGCATGTCGATATAGGCTTTGGTATCGAGAATCTGTTTCAATCTGGTTTTTTCCACATCTTGCCATGCCCCATTGACATATTCCACGTACCGCTTGGTCGTCATATCGTAATAAATCACCCCAGGTTCTCCAATCTCAGTCGCATAATCGATCTTCCCTCGACCATACATCGGTTGATACGGAACTCCTGGCTTTCGATAATCTCCGATTTTGTCATGCCCAGGAATATTGTCGTAGGCCTTGCTCCTTGGAAGATGAAGACTGCTGTAATACAATATCTGATCATTGGGTTTTCCACCGAAATTGGCCAGAGACATCCTTTTGTAATTAAACAAGTTTTCGATATCGACAAATCCCTCGATGCGAAGATTTTTGATGTTCCAGGTTTTACTCAAACGCAACACAGAATCAAACCAGTCTCTTTGTTGAACATTATTGGCAATGGCAGGAATGCCTTTGGGATTCCAGGTCACCCATGCCCCTTCCTGCCAATTGAGCAAGAGATTGGCCATGTATCCACCCAAAGGATAAAATCCTTTCCAGCGAGGGCCAAATTGATCCGGAGTATACACCGAAAGATTCAATCGAGCATAAGGCCTTGGAATGGGCCTTTCCTGATAGAGGTTTACCGTGGCTTCATCGTATTCCCGTTGTTGAGAAGGATCTTGATAAATGATTCCCCTTCCAAAATGACCCGAAGTCGTCACCTGATACGTATAATTACCAAAGAAAGTCCACCACCGGCCCCGGCTTTTCCGAAGCGTGAGTTCAACTCCCCGGATGTCTTGATAACTGGTACTGGTAGTTTTACTGTAAGCCACGCCTGTGGGCGAAATATATTGAGTGGTATTTTGCTGATCAAAAATATCGTGATAAAACGCAGCAACCTGAACAAGAAGGTTGTTGAACAACGTTTGATCAAATCCGAGTTCATAGGAAATGGTCTTGGCCAAAACCAAATTGGGATCTCCGAATATACTCACCCGGTTATCCGTAGATCGGCCAATGCGAAACAGCGTTTCATAAGAGGGCATTTGTTTAAAATGGCCATAATTAAAGAACAATTTGGAATTTTCTGTAATCGGATGCGAAATCCCGAGTCGCGGGCTCAATTGCCACTGCGGTTTGGTTTTCTTTTTGGGAAATTGCCGACTTTCATCGTAAAGAGAAGTGAAAAAGTATTTATCAAAAGGATCCACATCCCACCAGGTCGTGTTGGAATTGCTATAATCAAAACGAAGACCTGCATTCATGATAAATCCTTTTGTCTCTAATTTATCCTGAATATAAAATGCAGTTCGAATGGGGAATACATGAAGTTTCACATGCTGTTCGTATCGGACATTGGAATAATTGGCCATGGCCCCATAATTGAAATTGAGGTCATTGTAAACAAACTCAAAGCCGGTTTTGACCAAATTACTGAAATTCACTTGACTGGTGAAATCGATCTTGAACGTGGTTGAAGAAGTCTGGGTACTGTCTCTTCGTTTACAAGTAAATCCTCCAAAAACCATAATTCCGCCAATACCCAATTCGTCGTCCCAATCGTAGCCAAAAGGGGCCTCGTCCTCATAATATCCAGGAACCACTTCATATTTCGGGGTTTTATCTCGAGTTTTCGCTGGATAGGTATGATAATCCCGCCAGAATCGTTCTAAAGAAATCTCGTAAAACGTGCGCTCACTCAATAAATGAGTAAATTTGGCAGAGAGGCTCTTATGTGCAATATCAGACAAACTATAAACGCCTGTTCCAAAAAGTGTGCCCGGACGATCACCCAAAGCACTTGCGATAATTTCTGGAGTCCGAAGATAGGTATAAGACCAGTTGTCCTGCATGGTGAACTGCTTGCCATACAACCCATTGATCATGAGTTTCATGGAAGGCGTAATGTCCGATGTGAGCTTCATGGACCAATCGTAATCCACATAATCGTCCCGAGTCAAAGGCACAACCAGCATTTCCCGATACCGCCGATAGGCTGTAAAAAATCGTAAATTGCCCAACGCCTTTCCGATCAAGGGAACGGGTCCTCCCACGCCTCCGTCGATGTTATAATCCGGTTCATCCCATCGCGGTTGTCTACGCGTTTCCCACATGTACACCCGCTGGCATCCCAAAGGCGAAAGATCATTGGTGGGATCGTTATCGCTCATGAGTCTCTCCGAAACTGCGTACCAGCCCTCAAATTCTGGATATTCCCGTTGCGTATATTTATCCCATCCTGTCCATCGCCCATCGCCATTCAGATCCGTAAAAGGCTCTCCGGGTTCCCAGTTCGAATCACTGTTCAGGTCTGTATATGGCTCTCCTTTGGTGCCGTACCAACACACTTCGTCATCGAAATAGGGCCTAAGCCAAAATGAATTTTTATCAAAAGGCGAAATGCCAAAATGTTTGGGCTTTGGAGGACTGTATTTCAATTCCAAACTGGTATAGTAGCTCTCTTTTTCCCCTTCACGCGTGACCACATTGACAATGCCAGATCGCACTTGGCCATATTCTGCGTTAAAGCCCCCTCTTTCTATGGAGATTTCTTTGACCGCACTTAATGCCACAGTCGAAATCGGTGCATTATTCCGGGGATCTCGAAGCGTTACTCCATCCATGAGCACGAGCGCCTGATCTGACCCACCTCCTCGAATCTGAAGTCCCCCTTGAATTCCTGCCTGCAAACCGACGACATTTTCGATTCGAGATACTGGCAATTCTTTGACTTCATCCGAAGAAACCGCCACCACGCTCGTAGCCACATCCGGACGAAGAATTTGTCTTTCTGCGACCACCGTCACTGCCTTCCCCTCGAGCACTTCGGGTTCCAATTTCACGTCCACGCGGGCTGTTTGATCAATGAGGACCCGAATGTCTGTGATTCGGGTCTTGGTATATCCAATCATGGAAACCTGAATCGAATGCTCACCCGGGGGTACATAGAGAATCGCATAATTCCCATTTTCATCCGTCACTGCGCCCAGACTCGTTCCCTCGACCATCAAATTGACTCCGGGTAAAGGTTGTCCAGTCCTTTGATCCACCACGGTGCCCGCAATTTTCCCTGTCGTGCCAGACCAAAGCGGCAAAAACATCCCGAATATCAACAACCCCACTATCCCATACATTTTCCATCTCTTCCACATACGCATTCCTCCCCTGTCAATCCAATTGTTTTAAAAGGGAAAAAATTCTCACAATTTGCTGGATAAAAAATGAATTAAAAACAGAAGGTTCAAATCGGTTTCTGAATTTGTTGGACATGTTGAGTCCTGTAGAGTTAACGTTAACAGAATAACTTAAAAAATCTTTCTCTTTCAGTTCAATCAAATGAAATGGATGGTATGTGATTATAAAAATTTTTCTGTGAAAAGTCAAGAAAATTCTGACAAACGGGTAGTCACATAAAAACCCGAACAAATGTCCTGGCTTTTTGAAATATGATTATTGTAAGTAAATACACTATCCGTCATTGCAAGGCCCTCAAAGGGGCGAAGCAATCTCCTTATTCTGTAGGTACGGCTATCGCCCTCGCAATGACACCTTAAAAAACACGCCAATGCTCTAGCAACAGAAAGGAGATGTAACAAAAAACTTACACTTTCCTCATGAATCTGAAAAGGAATCAAAATAGGCTTTGAAATTTTGGGGCTAATATTACGAATAAACAGATGAATTTACAGAAAAAAAAATTGAGAAGCACTCTACTTATTACTTCTTCCCATTTCCAGAATAACCATTTCCTTCTCTTTCTTTTTCTTTATAGAATACACTTCCTGAAGCGCATACACCTCAAGCATCCCATTCTGAAGTGTCCGGATGGCCTGCACTGCAGCCCAGGCAGCAGAAAGCGTCGTGAGATACGGAATGCCATAGGCGATGGCTGTTCTTCCGATATGATAATCATCCGCCCGAGAGGCTTTGCCAAGAGGCGTATTTAAAATCAGATGGATTTCTTTGTTCACAATCAAATCAATTGCATTGGGCCGACCTTCTTCCACTTTGTACAATCTTTGGGCAGGAATGCCTTCTTTCCGTAAGACGTGATACGTGCCTTCTGTTGCAAAAATTTTAAATCCCAACTCGTACAATTGACGCGCAATGGCAGACACTTTGGGTTTGTCGTGATCATTTACACTGATAAATACATTGCCTTTTTGCGGCAATGCATTTCCACTCGCAATTTGTGCTTTTGCAAATGCCCCTCCAAAATCCATATCCAGGCCCATGACTTCTCCAGTAGATCGCATTTCAGGACCCAGAGCAATTCGCACATTGGGGAATTTTATAAAAGGGAACACCGGTGTTTTTACAGAAAACCAATTGAATTCTTTGGGCTCTTCAATCCCCAAATCCTCGAATGTTCTCCCCACCATGACTTTGGCAGCCACTTTGGCCCACGGAATGCCTGTCGCCTTACTGACAAAGGGAACGGTCCGGGACGCTCTTGGATTTACCTCGAGCACGTAAATAATCCCGTCTTTGAGTGCAAATTGCACATTGAGTAAGCCTTTTACATTCAGCATCTCAGCCAAAAGTCTGGTTTGGGTCAGAATCGTGGAATAATTTTCCGCACTCAACATGTACGGTGGAAGTACACAAGAACTATCCCCCGAATGAATTCCTGCTTCTTCAATGTGTTGCATGCATCCACAAATGAGCGTTTCATGACCGTCTCGAATGGCATCGACATCAAATTCGAATGCATCTTCTAAAAATTTATCAATCAGAATGGGATGATCCGGAGAAACCTTGACCGCTTCTCGAATATACATTTCCAGTGAAGCATCATCGTAAATAATTTCCATGGCTCGTCCTCCCAGGACATAAGAGGGACGAACCAATACGGGATAGCCAATGGCCCGAGCCACTTTTCTGGCCTCTCGATAAGTGAAAGCAGTTCCCCACTCGGGTTGTCGAATGGAAGAATTTTTGATGAGATTCCCGAAACGCTCACGATCTTCTGCAATATCAATCGATTCAGGGGAAGTGCCGAGAATTTTAACCCCTTCTTTTTCCAGTGGCTTGGCAAGCTTTAAAGGAGTTTGTCCTCCAAATTGGACAATGACTCCTTGGGGCTTTTCAAAATCCAAGACCTCAAGCACATCTTCCAAAGTCAAAGGTTCAAAATACAGTTTATTTGCAGTATCATAATCTGTTGAAACCGTCTCCGGATTGTTATTGATCATGATCACTTCGTATCCTTCTTCCCGCAATGCAAAAACCGCATGGACACAGCAATAATCAAATTCAATTCCCTGGCCAATCCGATTGGGGCCACCCCCAAGAATCACAATCTTCGGCGAGGGAGTTCGGATAGCTTCATTTTCCATATCATACGTACTATAAAGGTACGAAGTGCTGGATTCAAACTCTGCAGCACAGGTGTCGACAATTTTAAAAGACGCACGAATGTGGGCCACTTTTCGCTTTTCACGAATGGTCTTTTCATCGGTTCTCATGAGATGGGAAAGACGACGATCGGAAAAACCCATTTGCTTTATTTTCCGAAATGTCTCAGGATCTGGAATTCCTTTTCTTCGAATCCGTCTTTCTGTGAGAATAATTTCACGGATTTGTTCAAGAAACCAAGGATCGATTTGAGTGAGTCTATAGACTTCTTCCACTGAAAATCCTTTTCGAAAAGCGTCTCCAATCTGAAAAACCCGATTGGGCGAAGGACGTTTCAGAAGTTCTCGAAGTGTATCTCTCGAATAAGAAGCAATGGTGTCAAATCCATACATATCAATTTCCAAAGAGCGAATGGCTTTCTGGAGCGCTTCTTTAAATGTTCGGCCAATGGCCATGGTTTCGCCCACCGATTTCATCTGGGTACCCAAAAACGGGTCTGCCTGGGGAAATTTCTCGAAATTCCAGCGCGGAATTTTAACGACCACATAGTCCAGTGTGGGTTCGAAGGAGGCAGGAGTTTTTCCTGTGATATCGTTTGGAATTTCATCGAGGGTGAGTCCCACGGCCAATTGGGCTGCAATTTTGGCAATTGGAAAACCCGTGGCCTTAGAGGCCAAAGCAGAACTTCGCGAAACCCGAGGATTCATTTCAATTACCACCATTCGACCATTTTCTGGATTGACTGCAAACTGAATATTGGACCCCCCAGTTTCAACGCCAATTTCTCTGATAATGGCTTTGGCCGCATCTCGCATCCGCTGATACTCTCTATCCGTTAAGGTCTGGACAGGGGCGACTGTGATCGAATCCCCAGTATGAATTCCCATGGGATCCATATTTTCAATAGAACAAATCACCACCACATTGTCTTTGAGATCCCGCATCACTTCCAATTCATATTCTTTCCATCCAATGACAGATTCTTCGATGAGGATCTCAGAAATGGGGCTGGCGTTTAGTCCCCACAATACTTTTTCTTTATATTCTTCCAGATTATAGGCAATGCTTCCACCCGTACCGCCAAGGGTAAAAGAAGGCCGAATGATGGCAGGGAAATCTATCTCAGAAATGATGGTCATGGCTTCTTCTAAGGTATGCGCAAAACCTCCCTTGGGGATTTCCAATCCCAATTTTTCCATGGCCTTTTTAAATAACTCTCTGTTTTCTGCTTTGTGAATCGCTTCAAGTTTGGCCCCGATTAACTCTACTCCAAATTTTTCCAAAATGCCTGCTTGGGCCAATGCCACAGTGATATTGAGTCCTGTCTGACCACCCATGGTGGGCAATAAAGCATCCGGACGTTCTTTTTCAATGATTTTTGCCACTTGTTCCACAGTGATCGGTTCAATATACGTGCGATCGGAAAGTTCAGGATCTGTCATAATGGTGGCAGGATTCGAATTGACTAAAATCGTTTTATAGCCTAATTTTCTCAAAGCTTTCACTGCCTGCGTGCCTGAATAATCAAATTCACAAGCCTGACCAATGACAATTGGCCCTGAACCAATGATCAAAATTTTGTGAATGTCTGTCCGTTGAGGCATGAAAACATTTCTTTGAAAATTATTTTTTTAAAGTTAAAAAAAAGAAGAGCAGAATTCAAGATAAAGAAAAAAATTTTGAAATTATTTCCCTCCAACTTACTGGAATAGATATTGATGAATCCCTCGAGCTACTTTCCTTCCTTCTGCAATGGCTTTTACTACCAAAGAAGGACCCTGAACTGCATCTCCTCCAGCAAATATCCCCAAAATAGGAGTCCTCCCATTTTCATTGACCACAATATTACCCCGAGCATCAATCGGTAATTGCAAATCCCGGATTAAAGAACCATGCTCTACGTGTAAAAAACCGGCAGAAATTAATACCAAATCCGCAGGAAGTTCAAATTCTGAATGAGGAACTTCTGTACACATCTTTTTCCCATTGGCCTCGATCCACTTCACTTGCACACATTGAATTCCAGTCACCCGACCCTCTTGACCCAAAAATGCCTTTGGAGTCACACTCCAAAGACGTTCGCATCCTTCTTCATGGGAACTTGAACTCCGTAAAACATTGGGCCATGTAGGCCAAGGATTGTCCAATGGACGGTGCAAGGGAGGCTTCGGAAGAATTTCAATTTGGGTAATGGTTTTTGCCCCTTGCCTCCGCGCAGTGCCCACGCAATCCGACCCTGTATCGCCTCCTCCAATCACCACCACATGTTTCCCAAATGCATGGATTTGTTTTTCTTTTGGAATTGCCTCTCCAGCCACCTGTCGATTCTGTTGGGTAAGATAATCCAATGCAAAATGAATCCCGGAAAGAGTCCTCCCCGGAATATCCAAATCCCGAGGAACGCCAGCACCCATGGCGATGAAAATCGCATGAAAATGCCGTCTGAGGTATCGTGCAGAAATATCCACACCCACATCGACTTCGGTCTCAAACTCCACGCCTTCTTGCTTCAATTGTTCAATTCGGCGGTCAAGAATCCACTTCTCTAATTTGAAATCCGGAATGCCATACCGCAAAAGCCCTCCAATACGGTCTTGCCTCTCAAAAACAACAGGTGTATGTCCCATGCGAGCCAATTCCTGAGCACAAGAAAGACCCGAGGGACCCGAACCAATAATTGCCACTTTCTTATGCGTTTTATTGGGATTGATTTGAGGTCGGACATATCCCTCTCTCCATCCCCATTCTGCAATTTGGAGTTCAATGTGCCGAATGATGACAGGTTCCCCAGAAATTTCGAGGGTACACGCCTTCTCACAAGGTGCAGGACATACTCTTCCTGTGATTTCAGGAAAATTGTTGGTAGAGTGAAGAATTTCCAGAGCCCGCTCCCAATGTCCAGAATAAACCATGGAATTAAAATCCGGAATCCGATTTCGAAGAGGACATCCCAAGGCATGGCAATAGGGGATTCCACAATCCATGCATCGAGACACTTGGAGGTGGAGTTGTTCTGGGGAAAGAAATTGTTCAAATTCTCTAAAATCGCCAATCCGTTCCTCCACTTTCCGCTTAGGAGGTTCTTCACGCTTATTTAAAAAAGCATAAGGTTTATTGTAAAATGAAGTCACCTTATCCACCAAATACCTCCTCGGTCGCAGAGACAGTTTCCATTTCAATATCTTTTTTCAATTGGATGCGCTCCAAAACTTTTCGATAATCCAAAGGCACTACTTTTACAAAAAGAGGAAGTTCTGCTTCCCAATTCTCAAGAATCATTCGTGCTTTTGGACTTTTGGTCAATGTAAAATGTTTTTCTAAAAGTTTTCGAAGCTGAACTTGATCCTGAGACGTTTTGAGGGTCTCTAAGTCTACCGTATCCAGGTTACATCGCTTGTCAAAAGTTCCAAATGGATCATAGACATATGCAATCCCCCCGGTCATGCCTGCAGCAAAATTGTTCCCCGTAGGTCCAATCACCACCACAATGCCCCCAGTCATATATTCACATCCATGATCTCCCACGCCTTCGACCACTGCAATAGCCCCACTGTTTCTCACTGCAAACCGCTCGCCTGCCAATCCATTCACATACAATTCGCCAGAAGTGGCCCCATACAATCCCACATTTCCAATAATGATATTTTCATGGGGTTTAAAAGAACTGCCTGGAGGCGGAACGACAATAATCTTTCCACCCGACAATCCCTTCCCCACATAATCATTGGCATCCCCTTGTAAAAATAAAGTGATCCCAGAAGCCAAAAAGGCTCCTAAACTTTGTCCTGCAGAGCCACAAAGTGTGATATGAATTGTATCCTCTGGAAGTCCTTTTGCACCGTACCTGCGTACAATCTCTCCGCTGAGTCTTGTGCCAATGGCCCGGTCCACATTTCGAACATTCAACACCATAGAGACTCTTTTTTTATGTTCTATTGCAGGCCTGGCCAGGGATTCCATTTCTACTTCCAGCTCTGTCACTGGAATAGAAGACTGCTTCTGTGTACTATGAAAAGGCCCATCTGACAAATGCGCAACGGAAAAAATGGAAGAAAGATTTAACCGAGATGCCTTCCAATGCGATTTGGGAATTTCCACATCCAATACTTCAGAAGCGCGGCCTATCATCTCATCGAGTGTTCGGAATCCAAGTTCAGCCATATATTCTCTGAGATTCTGCGCGAGAAATCGCATGTACCGTTCCACGTACTCGGGTTTTCCTGTAAATTGAGCCCGGAGTTTAGGATCTTGCGTAGCCACCCCAACTGGACAGGCATTGAGATGGCATTTTCGCGCAAGCACACAACCCAACGTGACAAGCACCGCAGTGCCAAATCCAAATTCTTCTGCGCCCAATAGTGCAGCAATGGCAATATCCCGGCCCGTTTTCAATTGGCCATCGGTTTGGATACGAATTCGATCCCTGAGGTGATTGCTCCGTAAAGCCTGTTGAGTTTCTGCTAGACCCAATTCCAACGGAAGCCCCACATGCTTGATCGCAGTGAGAGGAGAAGCCCCTGTACCTCCTTCTTGACCAGAAATGAGCACAATGTCTGCTCCGGCTTTGGCCACCCCACTTGCAATGGTCCCTACGCCAATTTCTGAAACCAATTTGACTGAAACCAAGGCCTTTGGATTGATTTTCTTCAGATCATAAATCAGCTGGGCCAAATCTTCAATGGAGTAAATGTCGTGATGAGGCGGTGGAGAAATCAGGGTCACGCCAGGCATGGTGTGCCGAACCTGGGCGATTTCTTCAGTGACCTTATGACCTGGCAATTGTCCTCCCTCTCCAGGTTTTGCGCCTTGTGCAATTTTGATCTGAAGCTCCTCTGCATGAACCAGATATTCTGCTGTCACACCAAAACGGCCCGAAGCAACTTGTTTGACCTTTGAGCAAAGGCTCTCTCCATTGGGTAATGGGAAATAGCGACTTGGATCTTCTCCCCCTTCTCCTGAGTTGCTCCGGGCATGGATGCGATTCATGGCCAGTGCAATCGTTTCATGGACCTCTTTACTTAAAGAACCAAAGGACATGGCAGAGACCACAAACCGCTTTAAAATGGATTCCACAGGTTCAACCTCGTCCAAAGGAACCGGCTTTCTCGGCTTAAATCGAAATAATCCTCTCAGGGTCGTAGGCATTTCGGTCTGACGATTGGCAATTTCACAGAATTTTTTAAACATTGCATAATCATTGGTCCTCACTGCAGTTTGTAATGTGTAAATTGCCTCAGGAGTCCAAAGATGTTTTTCCCCTCTTTCTCGCACCGCATAGTTTCCTCCCACATCGAGCAAGGGAGAAACTTGCCCATGTTTCGGAAAAGCTTTTTCATGGCGCATTTGGGCTTCTCTTGCAATTTCTTCCAATCCAATACCTCCAATTCGAGAAGCCGTGCCCGGGAAATACCGATCTATCACTTCCTGACCAATTCCCACAGCTTCAAAAATTTGTGACCCAAAAAAACTGTGGAGAGTGGAAATACCCATCCGACTTAAAGTTTTTAATAACCCCTTTTTTACTGCAGTGATATAATTGTCAATGGCTTCCTCTGGGGAAATGCGCTTTTCGAGTAATCCTGATTCACTCATGAACCGAATAGTTTGAAAAGCCAGATAAGGACAAATGGCGTCTGCACCATATCCTACAAGCAGCGCAAAATGAAAGACTTCTCGTGCCTCACCCGTATCCACAATAATTCCTGCAGAACTCCGAAGGCCTTTTCGAATAAGATGATGATGCAAACCGGCTGTGGCCAATAGACTGGGGATTGGGACATGCTCTGCATCGATGTTGCGATCTGAAAGAATAAAAATACTTATTCCTTCCTGAATCTTTTTTTCTGTTTCTTCGAATACACGTTTCAAAGCCATTTCAAGACCCTTTCCCCCTGTCCCCACAGGAAAAGTCATATCAATCCAATGCGTAAGAAAATCTGGATGCTTGGCATTGGAAATGTGATCTAAATCATCCATGGTCAGAATCGGGTGGCGCAACCGAATACATCGACAATGCTCTGGCGTTTCATCCAGCAAATTCTTCTCTCGTCCTAAATTACTTTCCAGTGACATGACAAATTCCTCCCGGAGCGGATCAATGGGAGGATTGGTCACTTGGGCAAAAAGTTGTTTAAAATAGGAAAAGAGAAGTTGAGGACGTTCTGAAAGCACTGCCAAATTCGCATCATTCCCCATGGATCCAATCGCCTCTTGTCCATGAGAAGCCATGGGATTGAGAAGTACTTTCAATTCTTCGTCCGTGTATCCAAACCCATGTTGAGATCGAAGCAAGGTATTGGGTTCCACAGGAGGAGCTTGAGAAGGCATAAAGAGCCCCCGAAGTTCAATGCGATTCTTTTTTAACCACCGCCGATAAGGTTGCCGGCGAGAAATTTCCGCTTTGATCTCATTGTCAGGCACAATTCGTTTTTGCTGAAGATCCACAAGAAGCATTTTTCCGGGTTGCAGTTTCCCACGAAAAGCAATATTTTCTGGAGGAAACTCCAGTACTCCGGTCTCAGAAGCCAAGCATACCAGTCCATCTTTTGTCACGGTATACCGAGCGGGTCGAAGTCCATTGCGATCCAGAGTCGCACCAATATACCGACCATCGCAAAACGCCAGCGCTGCAGGTCCGTCCCATGGTTCCATGAGCGAGGAATGAAATTCATAAAAAGCCCGTCTGTCTTCTGAAATTTCAGCCCTTTCTCCATACGCCTCTGGAATCATCATCATAATGGCATGGGGCAATGAACGGCCTCCCATGACCAACAGTTCAAGCACGTTATCGAACATGGCAGAATCACTTCCGCCTTCTACAATGATGGGTTTAATTTTTTCAATATCTTCTCCAAAAAATGGAGAGGAAAGAGACGCTTCTCTGCTTCGCATCCGATTGATGTTGCCCCGAAGCGTATTAATTTCTCCATTGTGTGCCAAAAATCGAAAAGGTTGGGCAAGATTCCATGTGGGGAGCGTATTGGTACTATAGCGTTGATGGACAAGCGCATACGGACTCACAAATCGTTCATCAGTGAGATCTGGATAATATTGCGAAAGCTGAGTGCCCGTGAGAAGCCCCTTGTAAACAATCCGTTGACAAGATAAACTTGCAATGTAAAATGCATGCGTATCGACATGGCTCCAAGAAGCAATTTCTTTTTCGATCATTCGTCGAATGACATATAAGCGCAATTCAAATTGTTCTTTGGGAATATTTTCTCTGTGAATGAATACCTGGCAAATCATGGGCTCGGTCAATTTTGCCAAATTTCCAAGAATCCCATTCTCCGTAGGAACTTCCCTCCAGCCCAAAACTTTGCCTTGTTCATTTTTCACAATCTTTTCGATGGTGTCCATGCACCGATTGGCAAGAGCCTCTTCCCGAGGGAGAAATACCATCCCAATGGCATAGTCTCCAAAGGGAGGAAGCGAAAAACCACTGCACACTTGTCTGAAAAATAAATCCGGAATTTGAACTAAAATCCCTGCCCCATCTCCTGTGCTTTGATCTCCTCCCATGGCCCCCCGATGTTCGAGATGAACAAGAATTTGAATCCCGTTTTCGACAATCGGATGCTGAGGCTCTGCATCTGTTCGCACAATAAACCCAATTCCACAATTCCCTTTCGGGATTGAAAAAAGATCCATTTCTGTCAATTTCTTTAAAATCTCCATTTTCCCTCGATGTTTACAAATTTATAAAGTCATGTAGTATCCTTTTGTCGGGAGAATCCCGTTAAAAAAAAGCCATACCCAGAATGTGAAAAACTCAACCTGGAAAGAGAAGTAAACCCTTCTCTAAAGAATTGGAGAGAGTAGCATTGGAGAAGAGACTACCGGTACTCTTCACAGTACCATACAGGAGTGTCCTTCCGGAATTTGCACGTTTTCAAATTTTCACAATTCTGACAAATGCCCAATTTCATGGCAATGTCAAAAGAATCCTCTTGGGATTTATTTTCGAGCGAAATTTTTGGAATTTTTTTCTTCATTTTTTCCCCTCGTCGCATGCCAAATCAACGGGATTTTCTTCCTGAATTCATTTTTAACCGTCAATGATCTTCTCTGCCTCTTCTCTTCCAGCCTCCATCACGTACCGAAGCCCTGACACTTTTGCTGCTTCTTCCGTCAGAGCAAACACGTCATCTCGACTAATTGTGGAGATTCTAAAATTCCGACTCCCTGCCATCAATTGCTGGAGACCGACTTTCAGTTTATCGATAAAAGTATAAATTCCCAAAGCACCCAGAGGTAATTCTTTGTCCACTTTATTTTTTCCATATTTGGCAACCAATTCTTCATAACAGACAAAAATCTCCTCGATTTTCCTTCCATACTGACTCACGGTCTTTGGCAATGAATCCTCACCCTCTTGAAGCCATAATCCAATATTTTTCCCCACCATTCCCGGAATCATTAATGCCCTTCCCATGCACACTGCTTTGACAAAGGGTGCACCCATGGCAATGACTTTAAAAAGATGATCTTCTGTGGAAAGTGCTCCTGCAATGGCAATATCCGGTACGTATCTCCCTTTCTGTGCCAACCGCGTAGCCAACTGGTACGTCATGGCTTCTAAATAAAACGTAGGGATACCCCATTCCATCATCATCCGCCAAGGACTCATCCCTGTGCCTCCTCCAGCGCCGTCAATGGTCACCAGATCCAGCCGTGCATCCGAAGACCAACGTAACGCCATTGCCAATTCACGCATTCCGTAGGCTCCTGTTTTCAAAGTGACTCGTTTTGCTCCAATTTTCCGTAAATATTCCACTTCTTTCATGAACCCTTCGTATTCAATAAAACCCAACCTCGAATGTCTTTCGAAAGCCTTGATTGAGCCATCTCGATAAGCCGCTTGAATCACTGGATCAGAGGGGTCCGGGGTCACCAAATACCCCCGTTTCTGAAGCTCAATGGCCCGATCTAAATCATAGACTTTGATTTCTCCTCCAATGCACTTCGCACCTTGTCCCCATTTGAGCTCGATGGTTTCCACACCTAATTTTTCAATGACATATTCTGCTACCCCAAATCGGGTATCTTCCACGTTGAGTTGGACTACGATGTCTCCATATCCTTCATACCATTTCCGATATTGTTCCACCCTTCGGCGCATGTCCGGTGATTCAATAATCTTTCCCTTGGAGTCCAACTGAAGTTGCGGATCCACTCCACACACATTTTCTCCGCATACTATGGTAATTCCAGAAATGGCTGCGCCTACTGCAAAATGCTCCCAGTTATTCCGTGCAATGTCTGTAGAACCCAGTGCCCCAGTAAAAACCGGCATCCGCATTTTGACTTTGTTTTTATCTCCATATTCTACTTCTGTATTGACCATGGTAAAAAGCGTATTATCTGGGGTACCTTCCACACCTTCGGGTAAACCTTTGGCTCCTAACGCATATCCTTGAATGTTGAGGTGCGAATAGTCTACAGGATAATCTTTGTTCGCACCTGCGGTGAGGGTGCCAAAGGGAGCAGGATAGAGAAGTTCTCTTCCACGAAAAGAAGCCTTGAATATTTCACAATTTCCCCTACATCCTTCAAGACAACGGGTACATATTCCAGAACTTGGAGACCATTCTTTAGACCGGTTTACGGCCTCAAATACTTCACTTGCGTTTGGACGACTTAAATGCACAGTGCCCTCCTCCCTTTCTCTTTGATTAAAATTTATTACATACAACGAATTTCAACTATTTACATATTCAGAAATTGTGCCAAATTTTCCAAAAATAGCAACTCTATCTAACTATTTGAAATTCAGGAGGTTAGAAATATTATAGAAAAATTCAAAAAAATGATTCAGAGGGAAATTTGGAATAAAAAATTGTCCATGGACTAAAAATTAGTCCAAAAGTGGAGAAAAAAAGAGGTGATGAGATCAACTTTTTTCTGATTCGTTAAACCCAGAAAATCGTTTTCGAAGCGTTTCTCTGCTCATGTTTAACACTTTTGCAAGCGTCCGCTGACTGAACCCGGCTTTTAGCCCTGCAGAGATCACTGTTTCCTCTACCAGTTGAAGAAGACGTTGACGAATCAAGCCAAGGTCTTCGCTCTGGGAACAGAATTTTTCAATCAGAGTGCGGAGCATTTCCAGATCCGGGGAGAACTTCTTTTTTCTCGCGAGTTCATCTTCTTTATACTGAAGAATTTCCACAGGAAGAAAACATGCAGAAAGCACCTCCGAAGGGCACATGACAATCGCATGTTCAATACAATTTTCCAATTCCCTGACATTTCCAGGCCATGGATATTCCAACAGAAGGTCCAACACATTCTGGGAAAGTTTTTTGACTTGCTTTCGGTTGGCCCGATTGTATTTTTCCATAAAATGATTCACCAATAGAGGAATATCTTCTCGTCGTTCTCTTAAAGGGGGTATATGAATGGAAACCACATTGAGGCGATAATATAAATCTTCCCGGAAACGTCCTGCACGCATTTCTTCTTTGAGGTTCTTGTTTGTGGCCGCAACCACCCGCACATCCACCCGAATTGTTTTTGTACTCCCTACAGGTTCAAATTCCATGTCCTGGAGCACCCGAAGAAGTTTCACTTGAAGTCGAGGACTCATTTCTGCAATTTCGTCCAGAAACAAAGTTCCGCCATTGGCGAGTTCAAATCTTCCTTTTCGATCCTGAATGGCCCCTGTAAATGCCCCTTTGACGTGGCCAAACAGTTCTGAATCCAAAAGCGTTTCTGGAAGGGCTCCACAATTTACTTTTACAAAAGGGCCATCGGCTCTGGGGCTATTGTAGTGAATCACATTGGCAATCATTTCTTTTCCTGTCCCTGTTTCACCCGTAATCAGCACAGAAGCATCGGATTTGGCTGCAATGGCTGCAATGGCAAGAATTCGACGCATCGATTCACTTTGGCCAACAATGTTTTCCAATCGGTACGTATTTTTGAGTTCTTCCAAAGCCTTCACGTCCCGAATCAATATTTGGTCTTTATCGATTTCTGCCAACCGGTTGATCTTAATCACCTGCGAGACCATGGATGCAATAATGGAAAGCAACCGGATATCCTTCTGCAAAAGATCCTCTGTCGCATAATGACGATCTGCACTGAGCGCCCCAATGGTCTCGTTGTCGATCTTCAATGGAACACAAATAAAAGAAATGGGTTGCAATGGATCGGCCTTCCGGGCATGGGTTCTATCCAAAAATCGAGGATCTTGACGAATATCTGGAATCGCCACCAGAGTACCGGTTTCTACCACTGCTCCGGTGACCCCTTCTCCGATTTTGTATTCCCCACGTGCCTGCTCTTCTGGAGACAATCCATGCGCAGCCTGAATTTTTATTTTATTGACCGTTCTATCAAGAAGAGCCAAAGTGACCCGGTACATTCCCAGTTCAGAAGCCAGCGTATCCACCACTTGTTTGTAAAAAAGGGTGGGGCTTAACGCTTTGTCCAAGGTTCCCACGATTTTGGTAATAAGAGTTAACTCTCTGTCTTCTCTGGTTTCATAATCAATCACCATTTTGTCTGTATCGATTTGGAAGGCATAAGGGACACCCAAGTTGGGACAATATCTGCCTGTGGCTTTCTTTACAGTCAATCGTGGAATACCAAAAGAGACATTTCCGAAAAGAACCACCTGGGTGATATGATGAATCTTGGCAAGAAATTGGGGAGAATGGGCATCCTTTTCGATTAACCAATAGGCCAATGTGTTTAAATCATACAGCCGAGGGCAGAAATGGCCGAAAAATCGTAAAACGGTTTCTTCGCTATTCCATAAATCGCTCATGCCGGTTAAACTGTCAAATACATACCGTGCAGATTCTCCGCGGGTTTTGCCAATTTGAATTAATGTGTCCTGGAGAATCAAAGTATTTTCTGGATTCTCAATATGGATCACTGCACTTTTTTGTTTGAGAGAATCCAAAAACATTTTATCGTGATTTCCTTTTCCCGAACTGAAACAATCGACCAGAATCAATTGATCCTGTTCTATATAGGAAGCATATGCAGAATACAGAGTCCCAGGGGAACGATTAAAACTCACATAAATCACAGGAAACCCCTCTCTCACACTGGCTTGAATAAAATGGGTGACAAATTTTTCCAGTGGAAATCCTGCTTCTACTTCCCATATAATATTGTCACCAGGTAAGATCCCTCCCACCAGTTGGTGAATTGCTTGATCAATGGGTTTTTCTTTTTCCATTACTCCCCCTTAAGAATGCGTCTCCATCATTCTGTAAAATTCTTGAAAAAGATACAGTGAATCGTGGGGTCCGGGCGAAGCTTCAGGATGATATTGGACAGAAAAAAGAGGAAGCTCTCTATGGCGCATCCCTTCGACCGTGCCATCATTGAGATTGAGATGGGTGATTTCCAATCCCGCCTTCTCGGCAGATTTGGCATCGACTGCAAAGTTATGATTTTGTGCAGTAATCTCAATCTTTTGTGTGGCTTCGTGTCGCACAGGATGATTTGACCCGTGGTGCCCAAATTTCAATTTATATGTTCTTGCTCCCAAGGCCAAAGCCAAAATTTGATGACCGAGGCAAATCCCGAAAATGGGCTTTTTCCCAATGAGCTTTCGCACATTTTCAATGGCATAAGGGACTCCTTCAGGATCCCCAGGACCATTGGAAAGAAAAATCCCCTCCGGATTTTGCTCTAAAACAAACTCTGCAGGGGTATTCGCAGGGACTGCAGTGACGTTCATGCCAAAACTAAAAAGAAGTCTTAAAATATTCCACTTGCATCCAAAATCATACACAAGCACACGAAATCTTTTTTCTCCCAAAGGTTGAATTGAATCATAATACCATTGGGAAGACACTTCTTGGCCCCAGTGCATGGTGTTCTTGATTGTGACATATTGGACAAGATCTCTCCCGATAATTTTGGGAAAGCTCCTTAACCGGGCTTCCAATTCTTTTTTATCAGTCCCATTGGTAGAAAGAATGCCCATCATGGAACCCTTTTCTCGAATATGACGGGTTAACGCACGCGTGTCAATCCCTGAAATGCCAGGAATACCCTGGCTCCGTAAATAACGATCCAACGTGTTCAAAGACCGGTAATTGCTTGGCGTAGAACAAAATTCTCTGACAATAAAACCTTCCACATGAGGGTGGGAAGATTCCATGTCGTGTGGGTTAATGCCATAATTGCCAATATGGGGATAGGTCATAATGACCATCTGGCCTTTGTACGAAGGATCTGTGAGGACTTCTTGATATCCTGTCATCCCGGTATTAAACACCACTTCGCCAATGGCCGTGGTCTTTGCACCAAACCCCTGGCCATAAAATGTTTGTCCGTCTTCAAGAATTAAAATGGCTTCCATCTCATTGTCCCATAAAATTTTTTTGTTTTACCCATCTCACCCAATGATAGTTCCTGGAGGAATAATGGCGTCCTTTGGGACCACGACAATGCCTTCCCGAATGACATAATTCTCTGCATCCACATCCCGATCCCGGTTGCGATCAAGAATTTGCACTCCATTTCCAATCCGGGCATTCTTATCAATAATGGCTTTTTCAATAATACAGTCTTTTCCAATGGCAGCATCCGGTCTGCCCAATCGTTTGTTTTCCTCATGGTCTTCCGGACTTTCATAATAATCTCGGCCTAAAATAACTGAATTCACAACCCGACTCCCCTTTCGGATCCGAGAACGCAACCCAATGAGTGAATTTTCGATATAACATTCTTCCAAAATCGCCCCTTCGTTAATAATCGAGTGAATCACTTCGCAATGGGTAATCTTGGCTCCGGGAAGATATCGGGGCCGAGTGTAAATGGGACGATCTGCTTCATAAAAATTAAATTTGGGCACAGGAGAAACCAGATCCATCATGGCCCGATAATAGGAACCAATCGTTCCCACATCTTCCCAATATCCACGAAAGAGGTATCCATACACTTTTTTGGATTGAATCGCATACGGAATGATGCCTTTCCCAAAATCGGAATAATCCGTTTGGGTAAGAAGTTCGATGAGCACCTCCCGACTAAAAAGATAAATGCCCATGGAGCCGAGGAATTGGCCTTCTTTTTCTTCCAACCCCCATTCGTCCAGAAGCGCCTTTGGAATTCGAAATGGTTCCAGGAGAGAAGGATCTTTGGGTTTTTCAATAAAATCGACGATCCGCATGGTTTTATCCATTTTGAGAATCCCAAATTCTCCTGCACGATGTACAGAAATGGGCAAAACCGCCACTGTAATATCTGCCTGATTAAAAATGTGAAATTCAATGAGGTCTTGATAATTCATGGAATAGAGTTGATCCCCAGCCAGAATGAGATGAAAATCAATGTGTTTTCCAGTAAAATATTGCAGATTCTTTCGGACAGAATCTGCAGTGCCCTGGTACCAATCTTTATTTTCCGGAGTCTGTTGGGCTGCCAAAATCTGGACAAATCCTTGCGAAAAGGGAGCAAAAAAATAGGTTCTGGAAATATGCCGATTGAGAGATTCAGAATTGAACTGGGTGAGAACAAACATCTGGCGGATGTCAGAGTTCAAGCAATTGGAAATGGGGATGTCAATGAGTCGAAATTTCCCTGCAATGGGAACAGCAGGTTTGGCACGGGTCTTTGTTAAGGGATAAAGCCGAGTCCCTGCCCCCCCTGCCATAATAATGCCAACGATGTTTTGAATCATGGTATCCTCTTTCAAAATTCTCTCGGCTAAAACAAATATACGTACCAAAACATATTTGAGCAAGAAAATTTAGAAAAAATGAGAAATGAAATAGAATTTCCTTAAGAAATACGAGGAGAGGATAGAACAAAAAAGGTTACGCTTCTTCTGCCAACCGAGCATTGGCCTCAGCAATGGCCAATTGCTCAATGAATTCATCAATTTCTCCGGCCAGAATTTCCGTCAACCTATACACGGTGAGATTGATTCGATGGTCGGTCACACGATTCTGAGGAAAATTGTACGTCCGAATCTTTTCGCTCCGATCCCCCGTTTTAATGATGGACCGGCGATTGGCCGCAAGTTTTTCTTCCTCTTCCTTTTTTCGTAAATCGTACAACCGGGCTCTCAGCACTTTTAACGCCTTGGCCTTATTTTTATGTTGCGATTTTTCATCCTGACAGGTCACGACCATCCCTGTGGGGATGTGTGTAATTCGGACTGCAGAATCTGTGGTATTGACACTTTGTCCCCCAGGTCCAGAAGACCGAAACACATCAATCCGTAAATCTTTTGGGTCAATCACGATATCCACTTCCTCTGCTTCAGGTAAAACGACCACAGATGCTGCAGAGGTGTGAATCCGGCCTCCAGTTTCAGTGATTGGAATCCTCTGCACCCGATGCACCCCACTTTCGTACTTTAAAGTGCCGTAGGCATGATCTCCAATGACAGAGAAAATAATTTCTTTAAATCCTCCCAATCCAGTAGGATTCATTTGAAGAATTTCTTTTTTCCATCCTTTCCGTTCCACGAATTTGGAATACATTTTATACAAATCCGCCACAAAAAGCGCAGCCTCTTCTCCCCCAGTCCCTGCCCGAATCTCTACAATCGCATTTTTTTTGTCTTCTGGACTTTTGGGAAGTAATAATCTTTTTATCTCCTGTTCTGTCCGCTCACAAGCAAGCTGAAGTTCGTCAAGCTCTTCCTTGGCCAAGGCCTTCAGTTCAGAATCCGAGGAAGACCGAAGAATTTCCATATCTTCTTCAATTTTCCCTAAAAGACCCACGTACTGGTCCCCTTTTTCTACAATGGGTCTCAGGTCACTGTATTCTTTATTCAAGGCAACGGTTTTCCCTGGATCCCGTAAAATGTCTGGATTTTCTAGGGCTTTCTCGATCTCTTTGAAACGAGACTTGACTTGTTCAATTTTAGAAATTAAAAGTGGTTTCTCTGAAAGCGCCATTACGACTCCCGATATTCCACTTCCTTGTCCAAAGGTTTTGCCAACGCGGCTTTTAAAGCCACCAAAGCCACTTCCAATTGATGCTCATCCGGTTCCTTGGTGGTGAAATACTGTAACCAAAGGCCAGGAAGAACAAGCATCTGACCAAGCCATTTCCCATACCGAGTATTCGTGAGACGAATGATTTCGTACGAAATGCCCCCAATAAGGGGAATCATTAAAAAACGAACCACTCGATCGGAGAGGTTTTCAGGTCGACCTAAGACCATGAACACCAATATAGAAACCCACATGACCACCAATAAAAAACTGGTTCCACATCGGGGATGATGGGTAGAAAATGGCTTGACTTCCGAAACCTCCAAAGGTTTTCCCTGTTCAAAAGCAAAGATGGACTTGTGTTCTGCGCCGTGATAAGCAAAAAGGCGACGCATTTCTTTCCAGAGTTGAATCAAAGCCAAATATGCAAGAAATATTCCGACTCGAAACGCTCCATCGATGAGATTGAATAGAACTCCATTTTTTACGCCAAGCCATTCTGTGAGTAAAAGGGGCAAATAAAAAAAGAGCAGAAAACCCAGGCCAAATCCCAATGCCAAAGTCAATGCCCATATGATTTTATCTGATTGAGCATTGGGTTTTGACTCTCGAAGTGTATCTTCACTCGCCACCTGAGCAGACCAATTCAACGCTTGAATGCCCCAAAACAGAGATTCGATCAATATCACTGCCCCTCGGATCAATGGCCAGCCTAAAATGCGAAATTGTTTCGTCCATGAGAGAGCAGACTGGACTTGGAGTGCAATCCGACCATTGGGTTGGCGTACTGCCACAGCCACCCTTTCTGGTGAACGCATCATTACGCCTTCGATGACTGCTTGGCCTCCCACATGAACGGTAGAGTCCAAATGCAAAAAAGCGGAATAAAAGGCAGTTCGCATAGGCCCTGTATTCCGCCAACGAATCCTTCTGAAAAAAAGCTTAAGAATTGGAAGGATTCTCCTTTTTCTTGTCCATTTTGTACTTTTTCATGTACTTTTCCACTCGGCCTGCAGTATCTACCAATTTCTGCTTTCCTGTGAAAAATGGATGGCAATTCGAACAAATTTCTACATGGATATTTTTCACAGTGGAACGGGTTTGAAATGTATTTCCACAAGCACAAGTCACTGTTGTAAGTTCATATTTTGGGTGAATATCTTTTTTCAATTGAACCTCCAATGAAATTAAATGAACAACAAAATATACTCTTTTTTTACATCGAAATCAAGGTTTATGTGCTCATGGATTCCAAAAACTCTTTATTGTTCCGAGTACCTCGCATCTTTTCGATGAGGAACTCTATCGCTTCTGCAGGACTCATTTCACTCAAAAATTTTCTGAGAATCCAAATACGATTCAACTCAAATTCAGAAAGAAGGAGTTCTTCTTTTCGTGTGCCGGATTTATTGATATCCATGGCAGGGAAAATACGACGGTCTGCAAGTTGACGATTTAACTGAATCTCCATATTACCAGTTCCCTTGAATTCTTCAAAAATGACTTCATCCATTCGGCTCCCTGTATCGATCAAAGCAGTGGCAATAATCGTGAGACTCCCCCCTTCTTCCACATTTCGAGCCGCTCCAAAGAACCGTTTGGGCCGATGTAACGCATTGGCATCCACGCCTCCTGAAAGAATTTTTCCAGAGTGAGGGACCACCACATTATGAGCTCGAGCCAAACGGGTCAAAGAATCCAGCAGAATGACCACATCGTGGCCATATTCCACGAGCCTTTTTGCCTTTTCAATCACCATTTCGGCCACTTGGACATGACGTTCCGCAGGTTCGTCAAATGTAGAACTGATGACTTCCGCTTTGACAGAACGTTCCATGTCCGTGACTTCCTCTGGCCGTTCATCAATCAAGAGCACAATCAACTTAATTTCAGGATGATTCTTTGTAATGGCATTGGCAATTTTCTGAAGAATGATAGTCTTCCCTGTTCTGGGTTGAGCCACAATGAGACCCCGTTGCCCTTTTCCAATAGGCGTGAGGAGGTCCATGATTCGAGTCGTATAATCTCGGGCATCGACCTCCAGGTGAATCCGCTCCGTGGGATAAAGCGGAGTCAAATTGTCAAACAAGATTTTATTCTTTGCCTCTTCGGGATTCTCGTAGTTAATCGCTTCGACTTTGATTAATGCAAAAAAACGCTCATTGTCCTTGGGAGGTCGAATTTGACCCGAAACAATATCCCCTGTGCGCAGACTAAAACGCTTAATTTGCGAAGGAGAAACATAAATGTCATCCGGGCCAGGAAGATAATTGGTGTCCGCGGAACGTAAAAATCCATATCCATCTGGCAAAATCTCCAAAACCCCTTCTGAGAAAATATTCCCATCTTGTTGGGTTTGGGCTTCGAGAATTTTAAAAATTAACTCTTGTTTTCGGAGCCCAGAATAGCCTGGAATATTCATTTTTTGCGCCAGTTCTGTCAACTCCGCAATTTTCATCTTTTTAAGTTCTGAAATTTCCATAAAAATGATAACCTCCTTTAAAACCTTTGCTGTATGCCCTATGTTGTATCTTCATATTTTTCCCCCTTAGAACCCCAAGTCGGGAAAGAATTAAAAAACCTATATCCAACGAAGTATACTATCTGCTTAAATATATCGCAATGGATTAAAATTAAAAGACATCACATTCAATCGAAGCCAACGAGTATATATTTATATCAAAAAAATTCGGGCGGAAACAATTTCTCTCTGTTTTTTTAAATATAAGAAATAATTTTTTCTTGTCAAGTCTTTTGTGATGTGAAAAATCAAATTTTGTATTTCAACTTATCATGTGTTAATGCATATCAAATTTTTTGTGTTCTTGCTTTTACTATAGGATTTCTGTAAATTTTTTTATGCGAGTTCAGATTCACTATTTTCTTTTCGCTTTTGTGATTTTCTTTTCTTCTCTATTCGGTCAATCGCATTTCATTTCTATTTCAATTGGATTAGAATCTACACCCACAGGAAATGACGCATTTTTCCCCTATAGACAAATAAAAAGGCCCCAATTGGCCTTGGCCTTAAGTGGTGGAGGTGCAAGGGGGTTGGCTCACATTGGGGTTCTCAAAGTGCTGGAACGCCATGGAATCCCTGTCGATGCCATTGCAGGAACCAGCATGGGCGCTGTCATTGGGGCATTGGCTGCAGTGGGATATTCTGCAGGACAAATCGATAGCATTGCCCACACCATCGATTGGAATGAAATCATCAAAGATGCACCGCCCCGAAAACAGCTTTTCCTGGGCCAAAAAGAACAAAAATCCAAAGCCCTTTTTCAGATCCGTTTCGAAAAACTTTCTCTTGACTTTCAACCTGCCTACACTGCAGGACAAAAAATGTCCACGGTACTGACCGAGATTCTTCTCAAATCACCTTGTCCTTTTGCTTCTGATTTTTACCATTTATCTATTCCTTTAAAAATTATTGCGAGTGATCTCTTAACCGGGACAAAAGTTGTACTCTCCCAAGGTTCTCTGGTCGATGCCTGTCGTGCCAGTATGGCCATCCCCCTGCTTTTTACGCCATTAGAAATTGAAGGAAAACTTTTGGTAGACGGTGGACTGGTGGACAATGTCCCGGTGCGAGAAGCCAAACGCATGGATGCGGATATTGTTTTGGCTGTAGACGTTTCTTCCAAACTCAGACCCCGAAACGCGCTCAAAGCACCATGGGAAATTGCAGACCAAGTCACCACCATCATGCAGCAAGACAATATTCAAGAACAGCTCCGAGAAGCAGATATCGTGATCCAACCTCCCATGGAAGGCATTTCCAACATGGATTTCGATCGGATGGATGAAATTATTGCCATTGGAGAACAATATGCAGAAGCAGTGGTGGATCGCATCGAAGCCCTTCTCTCAAAATCCCAAGAAAGTCCTGAAGAGACAACAAAATGGTATCCGATCGACCGTGTGCATTTTTCAGGGTTTTCTTTTCTTTCACCAGAAAGTCTTGCAACCCATTTTGCATTTTCGAAAAATCAATTCACCTTTTCCGAAATTTCTTGGTTAGGAAAATCGCTTTATCAGACAGGCCATTTTGAAAATATTCGACTTCAATTGGATACCCTTCGGCATATTCTCTTTATCCAGGTAAAAGAAAATCCCAAAATCAATCACATCCAATTTCAGGGGAATACCGTATTCCCAGACTCTGTACTTCGCCAATGTCTTACCACAAAAGAAGGCAGTGTACTTAATTTCCAAACCGGCAGGCAAGATGTGAAAAACATCATGTCCTTGTATCATAAGGCAGGATATGTCCTGGCCTCTATTCAAAAGACAGAGATTATTGATTCCACTTTAATCATTCATTTAGATGAAGGGAAAATTTCTAAGATTGCCTTTCAAGGACTCCAAAGAACAAAACCATTTGTGGTGCAACGAGAAATTCTTTTGAAATCAGGAGATATTCTCAGGGCCGATCTCCTTCAGCAAAGTCTGGAAAATTTGTATAGTACAGAATATTTTGAAAGTGTCCGGTATCGTGTTTTATCACAAGAGCAAACCCATACGCTCCTTTTTATTTTCAAAGAAAAAGGCTTCACGTTGTTCCGCGCAGGCTTACACCACGACAACCAAAGAAAATTGCAAACCTTTATGGAATGGATTGAAGAAAATGTGTTTGGCATTGGCCTCGAAGGCAATGTCACAGGCAAATGGGGAGCACGGGATCGAAAATTGAACGGAGGATTTCGGGCCAATCAAATTTTTAAAACCTTAATCACCGCACAAATGCAATGGAGTCTTGGATCAGAGGATTTTACGTATTACGAGTCCTTCAACCGAAAAGGAGAATACCGAATTGGCAGTGCCAAGTGGGAAGCTTTGATCGGCCAACAAATGCGGCGCTTTGGCACTTTATCCCTTCAATTTGCCCGTGAAAATCTTTCCTTAAGGCCTCTCCACGGAACTGCCCCTTCTAAAGAGCACTTTTCTATATTCACCATAAAAATCAAGTCAGAAGTGGATACCCGAGATCGGCTTCCATTTCCGAACTCAGGGAAATATCACATTTTAGAATACGAAACTGCCGGAAAATTTTTGGGAAGTCGAATTTCTTATACAAAACTGTCTTCTTCCATGGAATCTTTTTATCCTCTTCGGTATGGATTTGTCTTCCGTCCTCGCATTTTTTGGGGAACTGCGGATCTTGCTGCGCCTTTCCCAAAACAATACCATCTCGGTGGCATGGACACGTTTATGGGATTGCCCGAAGATGCCATGGTCGGCAGGCAATTTATTGTATGTTCTGGAGAGGTCCGGTATACGCTTCCCTATCCCAAGTGGTTCAAACATTACGTACACCTCCGGTACGATTTGGGCAGTATGTGGATCAAATATTCCCATATCCGTGCCAAAGATTTTAAACACGGCATTGGCTTTTTATTTTCGATTCAAACTCCGCTGGGTCCCATCCAATCGGGCATGGGATGGATGAGTGATGGAAAAAAAGAATTCTATTTTTCTGCCGGATATCGATTTTAGAGCGTGTTTCCCGAATGCCCCAATTAGGGTTGAATAAAATATTTGGTCACTGGAAGAAAGGGTTCAACCATTTGGATTGCCATTTTGCTTTGCCGGTCCGTGTGAGGTCTCCGCTTCCCGCTCAACAAAAAATAGAGTGGGTAGGACGAAAAAGAGGGACATCCCATGGTTTTTCCTATGGCTGGGATTCATCAGCCACTCCCCGGCCTATTCACAAAAGGACTCCCATAACGAGAAGTGGAAAAATCACCCAAATACGGATGATGCGAGCAATCTACTGGGCCTTCTATAATGGTTTTTTTCTGTGAAAAGGATGTACCCAGACGTTTGCCACCGCACATGAGTATCCTAAAGGAGACTTTTCACCATGCCTCCATCCACCTGAAACACGCCGCCGGTAATGTAACTGGCCCGTGGAGAAGCCAAAAAAGCCACGAAATCTGCCAATTCTTTGGGGTCGCCCATCCGACCCAAGGGAATTTCTTTGACCATTTCTTCCATGATTTTTTCCATTTGTTTTTTGGCCTTTTTGGCTTTATCCTGAAGCAGTTCTTGGACACGATCTGTTAAAAAATATCCAGGGCAAACCACATTGACAAGAATATTGTACGGAGCCAATTCCAAAGCCAGACTCTTGCTTAATCCGACCACGGCAGGACGAAGCGCATTGGATAAAAGCAGTCCTGGAATGGGTTGTTTGACTGAAACAGAAGTCATTGTAATGATCCGTCCCCATCGCTTTTTTTTCATCGAAGGAATCACTTCTCGAATCAATCGGACCACGCTGAGAAAAGTCAATTCATACGCCTTTTTCCAATCGTCTTCGTGCAGTTCATCAAAATCTCCCGCAGGGGGACCACCCGCATTGGTCACAAGAATGTCGATTCGGCCAAAAAGATCCAGTGTCTCTTCGACCATCCAATGGATTTGGTCTGGTTCAACGAGATCAATGGCCAGAGGAAAAACCGTCACGCCTGTGTCCAATAAAATTTCATCTGCGGTCTTTTCCAGCACTTCTTTATTTCTTGCGCAAATCACAAGCTTTGCCCCCTCTCGAGCCAGTTGCCATGCAATGGCTTTCCCCAATCCCCGGCTGGAAGCAGTGACCAGCGCCACTTTGTCTTTTAATCCCAGATCCATAACACCCTCTCCCTTTTGGACCCTCTATCGATGAAGCGACAAAAATCGCCGAATGGATCGATCATACGTTTGTTCCACATCATTCGGGAAAAAACACGCAGGCAATTGGCCTGCTTTTCGGTGATAATGAAGGCATTCGCAACAAAATCCTTTCCGGGGACAAGGTTCGTATGAACAATTGCATTCTTTTAAATTCCGCTCATAATTTTTACACTGTGCACTCATATTGCCTCCTTGCATGAATTCCCTATTCCAATGGCAATTCTTCAATACGAATCTTACCAGAGGTGCCTTGAAGCAATGCGTCTCTTAACAAAGAAGCCTTGGACTTTCGGATTCGCACATCCAACTGGGTTTCCATAGAAAAATCTGCCTTATCAATCGTGGCTCCATGTTTTTTCACCAACCCCATGACGATGCCTGCCAGTTCATAGGGAAAAATCAATCGAAACATTGTTTCAAAATATTTCTCTATCGTTTCTCCTGAATCCAATGCCCCTGCGGCAGTTTCTCCATACGCCCGGATCAATCCGCCGGTGCCCAATTTCACACCCCCAAAATACCGAACCACCACGCAAACCACATCTGTCAGTTTGCGATGGTCAATGGCCTCTAAGATGGGCCTTCCCGCAGTGCCAGAAGGCTCCCCTCCGTCGTGGAGCCGAATGAGAGAGTGATCTCCTTTCCCAATACGGTACGCAAAACAATGGTGGGTTGCATCATGGTATTGTTTTCGCAGGGAATCGATCAACCGTTCCGCCACTGCTTCCAAAGTGGCAGACATGGCATGGCCAATGAATCGGGAACCCTTGACCTTTAATTCGTATCGGCCCGGTCTTTCCAAAGTAAAATAAGAATCATTTTCCATGGGTTTCTCCTTTGGTCGGATTCAGAGCAGTGTGTAACGCATCCAGACAGGTCATGGAGCAGTGGAGCTTCTGAGGAGGAAGTCCCCCCACTTGCTGGGCCAGCTCTTCTTTTGTAATGGCCAAGGCCTGGTCAATGGTTTTGCCTTTGACGTATTCTGAAAGAAAACTGGTCAATGCAATCGCGGCCACACAACCCATGACCCGAATCCGCACGTCTTCAATGATATTGTTGTGAATCCGGAAAGAAAGCCTCACCCAATCCCCATCTGTTTCATTTTTGGCCTCGCCGATTCGATCCGGATGGTCAAGATCCCCTACATTTCGAGGATGCAAGAAATGCTCTTTTACAATAGGACTATACATTATCGAAACACCATGAGTTTCCCAATCTTTGAAGTCTCTAAACGCCGATTGGACATCCGATTTTTTGCAATGATCTTATAGAGATACACTCCATTGGGTAGAAAATCGCCCGCTTCATCTCTCCCGTCCCAAAAGATCATATTGAATCCTGGATTGACAAAAGTGCGATCGAGTTTTCGGATCAATCGGCCGTCCACAGTAAATATCTTGATTTCCACTTCTGCAGGTTGGTTGATGTCAAACGTAAAATGGGTGGAATGGGACATGGGATTGGGATAATTCAGCACATTCTCGAGCACCAATACGTCCGAAGCAATGTATCGGAATTCACATACCGCAGTCGATGAATTGTTGGCATTGTCCCATCCCTTTAACATCACCCGATGATTCCCCTCAGAAAGGGTACCCAATGGATATCGGAGTTCGCCTTTGAGAAAGTCTCCTGGGGAATATTGAAAATACTCTGTGACATTTTCTCCGGGCCGATCATCCAACCAGAGCATCAAGGTATGCCCAATTTCTCCAGTGAGATTAATCCCAGTTTTATCATCCTGAATTTTTGCCCAAACCACCAAATCCCCACTGACCATGGCACCGGGTGGAATGATTTCATATCCTTCAAATCCCAATGCAATTTCTGGGCCTAACGTATCCTCTAAGACCACACTGCCTCCAGTGCAAAGACTGTCTTTGTAGCCAAATCCATCCGTGGAGCCATCCCAGAAATATCCAGAAAGGCGTCCCAAAACCCCTCCGTAAGAAAGATCCTTGGGTACAATGAATTGAAAATGAAATCGACCGCCTTGAACCTCTGCTTGGCCTCGGAATAAGTCATTGCCAGGAAGAATGTAGTCCAATTTAATGCCGCTTTTTGGGATATACGACACAAATTTTTTGGAATCAAAAGCACGGACTTCCACCTTGCCCTGAAATGCGTCCCAAGGGACGCCTCCTTTTCGGATTTCCCCTTGTACTGAAACCAGAGCCAGAGCCTTTAACGTGTCTGGTTCCATGTGGGTAAAAACCAATTCGTATTTTGGAATGGCCAAACGCATGGAAGGATCGCCCAACAAAACAAATTTTTCATTATTTTCTAAATTCCCACTGGTGGCCAATTTCCCCCATCTCAGCGCATCACCAATCCGGGCCCCTCCTTCTGGCACACTCAACAAAAAGCGAATAAATTCTTGGTTCAATCGGTTATTGGCACTTGCATAACAAAATCGAGTGGCCCCAATGACAGCAATGGCCCCTCCGTTTTGGGAAACAAGCAAGCGTTCTGCAAAATATTGATCAAAGGGATCGTCAAACAATCCAAATTCACAAGTAGCAGCATAAAACAAAGGCGTCCTTTGACCGTTTTGAATCCGATGGAGATCCGTGAGTTGATCAAATATTCGTTCATGGGCCCATACGGTTCTATTGCCATGCCCTGAATAATCCACAATCAAAGTGCCCCGATTGATCTGCTTGAGAAGGTCTTCTTGTGCCTTGGGTTTGAGCCTACGCATTCGGATTTCCTCAGGGTATTCGGTCAAATAAATTTTGCGAAGATTGAATTTAGGAGTGATAAAATAATTGGCAAGTGCTTCCATGGCAAGAATGTGATCTCTTTCTTCTTCAGTGCCAAGTTGGGCTTTTTCATCATCTCCAACAAGCGTGATCAAGGTTTTCCAATCGCCCCATACCGGACGCGACTGATATTGAATGAGTTTATCCACGACCCATTGGGCTTCTTCTGCAGTCTGAACAGGAAGCCTGCCCACTGCAAGATCCATTTGTTTGTCGTCCCCAATCACATACGTGTACCAATCGTCTGATGCACGGGCATTATCAATCACCGAGGCGTCATATTCGTAAGGTGGAATCCAATTTTGATCTCGAGAAGAAATCAAATTTCGATAATCATAATCTCCATCTCCGAAAAGAAGGAGATACGCAGGGCCTTTTTCCCAGAAACGCACTGCATATTGAACAAAATCCCGAATGGCCACAGGATCTGGAAGTCCACCTGAAAACTCATCGTACACGTCTTGAATGTCCACCACCGTGACAGACAGAGAATCAAAGGTTTCTTTGAATTCTTTGTAACGCAACGCCTGGGTCATAAAATCCCGATGGGTGATAATCAAAAGTTCTCCTTCATGATGGGAATCCCGAAGACGAGAAACTTCGTCTTTTTCTATTCGGATGGGCTCCAGGTAATTCCCTTCTACGACTGCATAGTACGTTTTCATCTCGGAAGTCACTGTGTCCTGAAATACCCACCTTTGGTCCTCTGGACTGACTTCAATTGCACACACATTTTCAGGGTGAGTGATGTCAAATACAAGCGGTTTGGAAGAAAACCCAGAAAGAGAATAGAGATAGATTCCAGAAGAAAAAGGAGAATAAAAGCGCAATTTCCCGTCTTTGGCTTTGAGAAAACGATTGTATTCGATTTCAATCCAGTCCAAATACGCCACTGCAGCCACATGCGTGGCTGTATAGTGAAATCCAATACTATTTTGGGTACTCCGAATAGCCCCTACAGAAACAAATTCTTTTTGAGAAGCATTGGCTTGAGAAAATTGGAGGTTGCCCAATGGACTTCCGTTCAAAGTACACTGCAATTGATGGGTAATCCAAATATCCTCATTGCCTCCTTTCACCCGAATCCGACACCGAAGCGTATCTGACTCTACAGGATCCACAATGGGCAATTCCACTGAAACATCTGCATTTTTTTCATCAAATCGAGCGCCGTACCAAAATCTGCCTCCTTTCAGGGGATTATCCACATCCCGATCCCAAAAAACGCCCTCCTTAAATCGGTCCACATAGTTTCCAGATGAGGAAGGGCTGCCTGATTTCTGGGAAATGCGCTTTCCAGGTTCTCCATCATTGAAAGTAAGCCAATAGATATTTTCTTGAGCATACAAGTGAACATAATGTCTTAAGCTGCCTCCGGTGGAAGTCCATCCCGAGGTCCCTTTGCCGTAAAATAAAAAATAATCGGCTTCATCAAATCGACCGTCTCCACCGTCATACACCCATATTGGATTTTCGACCAATCCTTCGGGTCGAGAAAGCAAAAGGGATTCTGGAAGCATTTTCCCACCATTGTTGTAGATTTTTATTGTCGTGGGGTCAATGGTAGAAATGTCAATGCCGGCGCGTTTTAAAAAAGCACCAGTGACACGATACATTCCTTCAGAAGTGACCGGAATTTTGTACCATAAGCCAGAAGAAGGCGTTTTGGCCAAAGCGAACATTGGCTGAGACTTTTTTTGGATAAATTGCTTTGCAGTGGAATAATTGAGAATGCCCTTTTGATACATTGCTTCATTGGGGAAAACAAAAGGAGCAGGAAGACTTTCTATTTTTGGTGGATTCTCATACTCAATGCGGAAGGAAAGTGTCTGATACACGCGTAGGGTCTGAAGCGCTGGAGCAAATTGAACCGGATAAACAAAAATTTGCACAATACGAAGAGATCCAAACCATTCTGGCTCTTTTACTTGATAAAGAAAACCCGGTAGAAAATCAGAATGGCCATATTCAGGACCCTGGCGATACACATCATTTGGAAATTCCTCGATTTTTTGAAGCAAAGGACAGGGAAGAAGGAGACAAGAGGGGATTTCCTCAAATTGTCCTTCAGCCAGAGAGACGCGCACATTTCCTTGAGCCGGAATCCCAATGGTAAAAATGGCATAAGGAATGAGAGGCGCTCCTGGAGAAGTCGGGAAAAGGGCATCTGAAAAATCGCATCGCACATAGTGAGTACCTTCGATTTCTAACGAATCCATCCGAAATCCGTGAATCTGGAAGGAGACCGTACAGCCTTGCGCATCACTTTGGACAAGAGAGAAAGAAGAGGGAACCGTTTTCCCCAAACTGATTCCAATCCCACAAGCCACAAAAAGCCAAATCCATCTTTTCATTGGAGATGCCTCAACAGGTTCTCCAGTTTTTTAACTCCATAGAGAAAGCACTTTTTCTGTATCAGAAAAATCAGGGAACAAATAATCCGGATTCTCCTTCTGAAGTTCTTCCAGGGTATGAATGCCTGTGGCCACTGCCACAGTACGAACCCCGTGGGGTTTTGCGCTTTGAATATCGAGCAACGTATCTCCAATCACATACACATGCTCTTTTGGAATTTCTTCCCCTCGAAGTGCAACATACCTGGCCATGGCCACAGGAAGGAGATCTTCTCTACGCAAGCCATCCTCTGCAAAAACACCCAACTCAAAAAAATCTTTGATGCCAAAATACCGTAATTTAATTTCTCCTCCTTTTCGCCAATTCCCAGTGAGAACGCCTAAAGTGACATGGTTCCGCATGCGGAGCTTCAAGAGCAGTTCTTGGATACCCGGACACAATCCTTTTCCATGTCTAGGCTTTTTTAATTCTTCCTCCAGAAATCCATAATAGCTCTCTTTGAAGCGTTCTGCCTCTTCTTCTTTCCAGGGGAGACCCTGATGCGCCAAAGCTTCTTGAAGAATGGCAGAATCCATCCTCCCCATCAAAGACATCCCTTCCAATGCCTTGGATCGGCCATACACTTTTTCAAAGGCCCTCTCCATGGCCACTTTCCCAGCGCCTCCGCTGTGAATCAATGTACCGTCAATATCAAAAAGGAGAAGTTTTGGTTGCATTCATGCCTGTCCCGTATATCGCTTGGCCATTTCTGCAAGAGAAACCCGCTCGACCTTACTGGCCAATCCGGCGCTCCCAAATTTGTGAACCAGCATTTCGACATGACTTGCAATTCGCTCTTGAACCAAAGCCATGACTTCTTCCAAATCTGTGCCTTTGGGATCTTTTCGGAGAAGCGCAATATCTATGGTCTTCAAATAATCTCGAGGATCAATGGCTTCTGGATGCGTATCGAGATAGGCCTTAATCGGCGCCAGGACTTCTGGTGAACTTTTTTCAATACCAGGATGATCGTGGAAATACTTTCGGAATGTCGCTGTAATACCCAACCGAAGATCTGTATCGATATTGATTTTTCGAATGCCTGCTGCAATGGCTTCCTGAATCTTGTGCATGGGAATGCCCGCAGTATCTTTGATATTTCCACCGTATTGGTTAATCTCTGCAACCAACTCTGGAGGTACAGTGGAAGACCCGTGTCCTACCAGGAAATGAGATTCATTAAGACCATACGCTTTCATTCCATTGTAACTTTTCTGAACAATGTGAATGGCCAAATGTTCTAATCCTTTGCCCTTATTGGGACCATGGGCCGTGCCATACGCAATGGCCAACGCATCGGCATTGGTCTCACGGAAAAAGTACGGCACAAGGAAAGGATCTGCATACGTGGTTTTTTCATGTGCCACATCTTCTTCCACGCCTTCGAGTTTCCCATATTCTCCTTCCACACTCACGCCTTTCGGATGGGCATATTGTACCACCGAAGCAGTCACTGCAATGTTTTCTTTGAAATCCAGCTTGGATGCATCGATCATCACGGAACTGAACCCGCTATCCACACACTCTCTGGCCTTCTCCTCGTCCCCGTGATCGAGGTGAAGTGCAATGGGCAAGGTATGATGACTGGCCCGCATGGCTTCAAGGACCATTCCTGCAATTTTATCCGGACCTCCTTGAAATTTGTTGGCCCCTTTACTGGCCTGAATAATTCCCGGTGCATCTGCGCGTCGAAGTCCTTCGAGAATGCCCAGTGCCTGTGTATAAAAATTCACATTGAAGGCACCAATGCCCGCAGGTTTTCCTTCAAGAGAAGAACGTTCTGCAGCCTTTAATAAGGGCACCATCGAATAAAGTTGAATATGGTCATTTCCCATAAAATGGAACCTCCTTTTATGTTTTTACTTTGAAACGTTGTTCAATTTCGCATAAAAATGAAAAGAAGTCAAGAAAAAATCATCACTAAAGTTGTGCAAAGAAAGTACATCCTGAATAAACGCATGAGCTATTTGTCCAGGAAAATGAAATCCTAAATAGAAACCTTGCTTTTAGCACCAGACGAATTTCCCATCTCCTCCTCGATCCCAATGCGTTCTCTTAAAAAAGCATACGCATACACCTTTGCCTTCAATTCAACCCACTTATATACTCAAGGTCATAAAACGCATACTCCCAATTCATGAAATGCCTTTACATCACTCTGTGGACTTGCTCCAGAGGGTCCTAAGACAAGATGAATCTTGATCAATGCCAGCGTTTTCGTTTTTTATATATGGCAGTTAGACCCACAGAAAGACAGCGATCTAGAGATACAAAAACACAAGGGGATAGGTTTTGTTAAATACAAAAGGAGAAGGGAGTACACCTCATTACCGCCACAATACCACTTTTCTTCCCTTTTTGAGAGCCCTCTCCGTGGAGACAATGTATACGCCTGAAGGAAGAGAAATTCCTTTTTCGTCTCTTCCGTCCCAAATGGCGTGCGCTGTGCCGTCTGAAGCATACGGACTTAGCCGAATTTTCCGCACATTTTGACCCAACAGATTGTAAATACAGAGCATCTTGGGCCTTTGGGTGGCTTCAGTACAACGCACAGTCAACTGCGTGGTCCACTGAAACGGATTGGGAAATGGGGGGAGAATTTCTACTGTCTCTTTTTCTTCGGGCTTTTCCACCTGGCCTTCTTGGACTTTCATCAGCACCCAGCCTTCTGGGTCAAAGTGAATCCGAGCCACAGTGAAAGGCACTTTCCATTCCAGTTGCGTGATTTCGTCGACAATCCAAACCGTGGTATCTTTTTGGTGAAAACCGCCTTCGCAACGAATGGGAATCGGCATTTGGAAAAAATGGGGACCTGTTTTCTCCTGACGCATGGCAAGAAGAATGCGCGTGGAATCCATGCCAATGGGAATCAGAGAATCTGTATACGTGATGGAAAGATACCCTTGTCCATACACCCATTCATTGAAAAACCAATTCAAATCCCTCTGGGAAACCGATTCACAGAGGGCTTGAAAATCGCTCGTGGAGGCATTGCCGTATCGAAATTGCTCATAATACGTTTTCAGAAGGGTCCAAAATGTCGAATCACCCAAGACGCCTCGAAGCATGTGGAGAACCCATGCGCCTTTGTGATACACAATGCCAGAGTTGAACAGCTCTTCCCAAGGCGGATTGTACAAAGGAAAATCATGTTGCTCGTATTGGTTCAAATAAACCATGGCAAAAGTTTTCATTTTTTCTTGAAAGGCAGAAATCCCATAAAAAGCTTCAGTAAAAATGGCTTCTGCATACGTGGCAAAGCCCTCGTTGAGCCAAATGTCTGGCCACTCTTTCAAAGTCACGGCATTCCCCCACCACGAATGGGCCAACTCGTGGACAAGCACATATTCGTATCGTAAATCGCCCCGAAAAAGCGCTGCACTCAACGTGGTCATGGTCTGATGTTCCATGCCGGCAAAATAAAAGGGATAAGCTTCTGCCATGCCGTATTTTTCAAAAGGATAAGGCCCAAAACGCTGGGTAAAAATGCGCATGGCCTCTGGAAGATGCACGCAATCTGCTTTGGCCTTTGCAGAATCCCATTGGAAAACATAATAGGCACAAACCACAGAATCTTGTTCGCTTACTTTCCAGTGTTCAGTCCATTGGGAATAAAACCGGGACATGGTGACACAAAAGAGATACGTGGCCATGGGAAAATCGGTTTTCCAATAAAACGTTTCCCATTCCCCATCGGGATGCATCTGATGCGAACAGAGAATTCCATTGGAGGCCACTTTCACGCCTTTTGGCACAGTGATGACAAGTTCTGCTGTGGCTTTGTCCTTTGGCACATCTTTACAAGGAAACCAGAATCGTGCATCTACAGGTTCGGACATGGTGTAGGCTGTGGTATCAAAAAAATAGAAGCCAATGCCTTTGGGTTGAGCCTCATAGGCAATGGAAAGGGAAAGCGTATCCCCTGAAGAAAAAGAACGAGGCAAAGAAATTTCCAATACGCCTTCAGAATGGGAAAACGGCAGTGCTCTTTCCTGAAAATGCACAGAAGAAATTTGTTCACCCACAGCATGCAAATAAAATTTCTGAAGGGAATTTTTCATCACCCTGGCCTTTACATGAACTTTTCCAGAAAACCAGGCACTATCCAATGGAAAAGTGAGTTCCAGACGATAATGGAGAATATCCACATCGTCAAACCATTCGCAGGGCTCTGAAAAAATCTTCTTTGCTTCCTTCTTCTCATTCCATGCTTTTTTTTGTGGAAAAGAAAAAAGACTCTGGGATAATCCCAAAAAGAAGATCAAAAGAAATGCTTTTCTTTTCATCTTGATTTTTTCAAAGATTTGGAAGGCCGTTTGTCATGGACAAGAGTAAAATCGATTTTTCGGGCTGTTTTTAGCACTCGCACCACTTTCACTCGAACAGGATCCCCCAGGCGATACGTAAATCCAGTATGTTTCCCGACCAATCGATAGTGGACTGGATCGTACACATAGTAATCGTCTGCAAGATCTGAAATGTGGACCAACCCTTCGATGAGATATTCTGGAATTTCCACAAAGATGCCAAAGCCAGTCACGCCAGAAATAATGCCATCAAATTCTTCACCCAAGAATTGTTCCATAAATTCCACTTGTTTTGCCCGGACCGATTCCCTTTCTGCTTCTTGCGCCAGAATTTCTCTTTCGGTGGCAATCTTACAAATTTCGGAAAGACTTGGAGAAAACGAAAGAAGGCTGGGAGGATTTGACTGATACGCCTTGAGCAATCGATGAACCACCAAATCCGGGTACCGACGAATGGGAGAAGTGAAATGGGTATAATGAGAAAAAGCCAATCCAAAGTGACCCACATTGCGCGTGGCGTATTGGGCCTTCATCATGGTGCGAAGGGCCACATCTTCGATGACCACAGCATGGGCCGTGTCCCGAATGGATTCCAAAAAAATTTGAAATTTTTTGGGTGTCACTTTTTTCCCAACCCGGAACGGATATCCCAATGCAGAAACAAATCGAGAAAAATCCGTGAGTTTGTCCCGAGAAGGCTTTTCGTGAATCCGAAACACAAAGGGGAGTTTCATGTGATACTTTTGTTTAAGCCATAGCACATGTTCCGTGACCGTGCGATTGGCCAAAAGCATGAATGCTTCGATCAAGCGGTGACTCTGCAATCTCTCCTTGAGTTTTATTTCAGTTGGATATCCATTTTCATCTAAAATAATTTCGGCTTCTGGTAGTTCAAAATCAATCATGCCTTCTTTTTTCCATTGGGAAAGAAGCACTTGGCTCAAATCCCGCATGGCCTGCAATGTGGTACAAAGAGCTGGGTCATATTCTTTCCCAGTATGGGTCTTATCAATAATCGCTTGTGCTTCATGGTAAGTCAACCGATATTGGGAACGGATCACAGACTCTGTAATTTCATAATCCAGAAGTTCCCCCTTTTCAGAAAGCTCCATGAGCACAGAAAATGTCAATCGATCTTCATTGGGCCTGAGACTGCACAAATTGCCAGAGAGACGCTCCGGAAGCATGGGAATCACTCGATCCACCAAATACACGCTGGTTCCCCGGGCCATGGCCTCCCGATCGATCGCACTTCCGGGTTTTACAAAATGGCTCACATCTGCAATGTGGACACCCAATCTCCAAGTGCCCCGGGAAGTTTTTTCCAGAGAAACTGCATCGTCAAAATCCTTGGCATCTTCTGGATCAATGGTAAAAGTTAAAAGTTTTCGAAAATCTTGTCTTTGAGAAAGATCTGAAGGTTGGATTTCTCCTTCCAATGGTTTGACCTCTTCTTCCACTGCCCTGGGAAAATGCTCTGGCAAATCAAATTCGACCATGATGGACCGGACATCCACCCCTTTTTCGTCCGGCCTGCCTAAGACTTCGACAATACGACCTTCTGGCAATCGTCGTGTATCGTAAGACCGGACAATTTCGACCACCACCCGATCTCCATCCTGAGCACCGTTTCGATCTTCTTCGTACACAGCAATGTCATGGGTAAATTTGATTTCATCTGGAATCACGTAATGGACCTTTTTCCCTTCCTGAAACGTGCCCACAATTCGGGAATGGGCACGCTTCAGAATTTCAACCACCCGGCCTTCCGGAAGCCGATGCGGTTCTTTTGAAAGAATTTCCACCCGTACCCAATCCCGGTGCAGTCCCCCTCCCATCCACCGTTCTGGGATAAACACTTTTTTCTCCCCATCTTCTCCCACGAGAAATCCATACCCCTGGGTCTTGAGATGGAGAATCCCTTCGACAAAAGAAGGCTTTCGGGGAAATCCAAACCGATTCCCTCGCACCCGAGCAATCTTCCCCTCTTCTGCCAATTTTCGAAGCAGGAGCTTAAAACCGCGATATTCTCGATTGGGAATTTGCAAGAGCTTTGCCAATTCCCTGGCTTTGTAACTTTGCCTGGGATGACGCTCAAAGAAACCGAGAATGGCTTCCAATTTGTCTTCTGGCTTCATCGTCTAATATTTACCCATTTTTAGGGAAAAAAGCAATAACAACCTGTAAAAAAACCAGTTGCAATATTTAAAAATTCTTTATAACATTCTATGGACCGTGGAAAGTACTTTATACATTGGCTGTGCAGGATGGGCAATTCCTCCTCAGGAAAAACATCGGTTTCCTGAACAAGGAAGCCACCTGGAACGGTATGCCACATGTTTTAACGCGGTCGAAATCAATTCTTCCTTTTACCGGTCCCACAAACCAGAAACATACGCAAAATGGGCCAGTATGGTTCCCCATGCATTTCGATTTTCTGTCAAGGTTCCCAAACAGATCACCCATGTGCAAAAGCTTAAAACTTGGGAAGGATTGGATCGATTTGGGGAAGAGACAAAAGCGTTACGTGAAAAACTTGGACCCTGGCTGATTCAACTTCCGCCAAGTCTGGCATTTGATGAATCCGTTGCAAGGCATTTTTTTGAGGCATTAAGAAAATGGTACGAGGGTTCTGTCGTGATTGAACCCCGGCACGACTCCTGGTTTTCCATTGAAGTGGAAACGGTCTTTCTTGAATTCAAAATTGCCCGGGTCATTGCTGATCCCCCGATCTCTCCAATAGGGACCCATCCTGGGGGATGGACAGGCCTGGTCTATTTTCGACTTCACGGCTCTCCGCAAATGTACCGTTCTTCTTATACAGAAACTGCATTAGACCACTGGGCAGAACAGATTCGATTCCTCAGCGAACATGTGCCAGAAATTTGGTGCATTTTTGACAACACTGCTTCTGGGTCCGCCATTGGAAATGCAATGACTTTAAGGGAAAAAGTGTTGAGCCATGATACCCAAAGATGATCCTGTCATTTTCTGCGCGTATCATCCGGAAATTGCAGCGATTGCTACTTGCTCTCGATGCGGAAAACCCATTTGTTACCGGTGTCAGCATGCCATTGGGAAAAAGTCGTTTTGTAGTTTACGTTGCATCCTTCTATTTTATCCTGCTCTCCTCATCCGGAGCCTCATTTCCAAATTCCAATGGATGATTCAAAAAATGGGTCAGGGTTGGAAATGGGTAAGAAAAAAGCGCTGGATCGTGCCCAGTGCCATTGCAGTGGGGTTTTTGGTGCTTCTTGTGGAGATGGGGATGCTTGCTCGGCAATACCGGCAATTGGTCAAAGAAATTCGGCAAGGGTATGTGCTCAGTGCTGGGGATACTGCCCAGAGTACCATTTCTGGTCTGTACAAGCCTACCCAGGGAGGCGTGGTGACTTCCAGCACGATTTCCATTGCAGGAGAAGCAGAATCCAATCGCATTATTGCCCTTTCTGCAAATGGGATTCCCATTGCAGTGACCCTTCCACAAAAAGGCCATTTTTCATTTGATCAAATCGATCTCCCCAAAGGCACTTCTCGCATTGAAGTGCGGGCGATCACCCCCGAGGGCGATGTGGCCATTCTTCAAGTGTGGAACGTAACTTATTGGACTGAGACCCAAGAGATACTCGCTCGGGATTTTCGGCGAGGGCCTTTGGATTGCCGCGCCTTGTCTTTGACTTTTGACGGAGGTTCGAGCAACAACGTCTCAGACGAAATTCTGGATATCTTAAAGCAGTTCCAGGTTCGGGCCACGTTTTTCCTCACTGGGGAATTCATCCGAAAATATCCCCACACTGTACGACGCATTGTCACAGAAGGCCATGAAGTGGGCAATCACACCTGGAGTCATCCCCATCTCACCACGTATGCAGAAAACGGTCTTCACACCACTCGAGAGGGGGTCACGGAAAAATTCATTCGGGAACAGCTGTTAAGAACCGCCGCGTTGTTTAAAGCAGTCACTGGCAGAGAAATGGCACCGATCTGGCGTGCTCCTTACGGAGAATACAACAGTGAAATTCTCAAGTGGGCTGCCTCTGTGGGATTCCGACACGTGGGATGGACCACAGGAACCGGCTGGAGAGAATCCATGGATACCATGGACTGGATTACAGACAAAAATGCAAAAGGCTATCACACTGCAGAAGAAATTGTAGAAAAAATTTTGAACTTCGCCCGATCCTCCCAACCTGCAGCCAATGGCGCCATTATTCTCATGCACTTGGGAAGCGAAAGAAAGGAAGACCAGCCCCACAAAAAACTTCCAGAAATTATTCAAGGCCTTCGAAAAGAAGGATATAGCCTTGTGACCGTCTCTGAATTGATCTCAAGAAAAAGGGAAGGTTTTGCAGTTTCTCCTGCGTCGGATTCGCCTCAATAGCATTCTACCGGACAAACATGTCCTCTGCTTTGATCACCGTGACGTTTTCTTCTGGAATGGATAACGGATATTTTGCAATTTCTTGATCCTCGGCCAGCACCTCAGGCGGTTTTGGCGTTGTGTACGTAATTGGACTCGGAAGATCGTTGACCAATGCCTCTTTTAATTTCTCCGCATTTTCTGTGATCATAACAATTTTGACGTTCTTGTACTGGAGATGCCTCCGAATCGCAGAGTTAACTTCTTCGAGCGTGAGCCGATCCAGTGCTTTTGAAAAATCTTTCAGAAAATCCTTTGTTCCGTAAAACCGATCGTCCAAGCGGTATCCCAATTGGGCTTCTGTGGTCTGGGCATAATTTCGATAGTATTTTTTTAAGAACTGCTTTGTCCTTTCAAAATTCTCTTTCGACATGCCTTGATCCACCACTTTTTGCAATTCTCGTAAAACCGCTCTTAACACAAAATGGGCTGTTTCATTGGGCACAGGCCGAATCCAGATTTCAAAAACCTGATGGTGGCGAGCAAAATTGGGCGAGGGAAAACGATACATCCAGCCATTGGGGAAATATTCGATATACGCATAATCTCCATAATTCAAACCCCGTGCTTCTCGAATGACCTGATAGAGGTGGCTTGCGGAATTCCTGTGTTCTCCAAACCAGGAACGGAAAAGCCAAAGGGCCATAAAATCCCGATCATTCCGAAGCACAGAAATGGGAAACCCCAAACTCATGGCAGTCGAAGGGGTTTCTTTTTCAATGAGAAGCACTTCCAGCCCCTGAATGGGTTTTACCTGAAAGGAAGAAGCAACCTTTACTTTGCCCGAAGGCAAATTCTGCAACGCGCTCACCACACGCTTTTCTAGTTTCTTATCCACTTTTCCCCCTAACCCAATGACGAGATTGTCAAAAGTAAAGTAATTCCGATAAAATGTTTGTACATCTTCCAAAGTAATGGATTTTACACTTTCAATGAGCCCAATACAGGGATGACTGTACGGAGTCCCTTGAAACACAAATTGGAAAAATGCTTCTTTTCCAAATGCCTCGTCATTTCCGTACCGAAGGAGATTTTCCAATTCATTTAGTATATTGCTTTTGATCCGCTCAAAATCTTCTCTTCGAAAACCAGGTTCACAAATGGCTTGAGTAAACAAAGGCAAATAGGAATCGAGATGATCCGCATGCACTCTGCCATGAAATACCGTCATTTCTTTGTCCACAGTGACAGAATAACTTGCCGCCATGGGATAAAGGAGATCGAGAATCTCTTCGTAAGAATGGCGCTTTGTTCCCCCTTCTGCAAGGAGCCTTGCACAAAGATTGGCCAGTCCTTCTTTTCCTAAAGGATCGTATTGTGAACCCACTTGGAACCACACCTTGATCGACACTGTCGGATCTTGAGGTTTGTGAAGCACAATCAATTTGCGAGACGATACCCCGCAGGCCAACAAGAGTAAGCCTGCTACAAACATTCCATACATTTTGAACCTCATGGCGTTTTCCCTTTGATTAATACCACGGTCTTTTTTTGTGGAGAAAGATATTTTTCAATGACAGATTGAATCTCCTTTGGCGAAACTTTTTCCATGGTTTTGTACCAGGTGTTCACACTTTCCATTGTCCCTGTGAGGGAAAGAAATCGCACCAAACTTTGCGCCACATGTTCTGGAGTATCCAGATCCATGATAAATCCGTATTTTTCATTGGATTTGAGATGTTCTAACTTTTGGGGATCAATCCCTTGCGTTTTGGCCAGAGCAATCGTGCGTTCGATCTCTTTTTCAATTTCAGGCACATCAGAAAGCTGTTTCACCAGAGCAGTGATTGACCCCACATACGGATCTCGGAGCGTGTTAAAATCTACATAGAGGGCTTCCAGACGCTGTTCTTTTAATACGAGTTTTTTGTGAAAATCACTGGTTTCTCCGAAAAGCAACTCCCCTGCAAGTTCAAATGCAGGCACCTCAATTTCTTGCGGAGAAAATGCAGGGGATTTATAGGCCACACATAAAATGGGAAGGGTTTTTCCGTTGAATATGGCCTCTTTTCTGCGTGTCTCTCTTTGCTCCGGTTCTTGGGGGATACTGGGAGCCACATATCCTTTTTCCCAATTTCCATAATACGTTTTGATTAACTGGAGCGCACGGGAAACCTCGAAATCTCCGACCAAAAGAAGCACCCCATTGTCGGGTCGGTAGTAGCGCTTAAAAAACCACTGACTGTATTCGTACATGGTGGGCATGGCTTCAATATCTTCTTTAAACCCAATGGTCGTGTGCCGATACGGATGCTTTTCAAACGCAGTGGCACAGAGCGTCTCTTCCAAAATCATCCAAGGACTGGAAAGGCCTTTTAAGTACTCACCCAAAATGGCACCCGCTTCGGTCTTAAATTCTGCCTCTTGATACGAGAGGTTTTGAAAACGATCGCTTTCCAATTCAATCACTTTTTCGAGATCTTCTGGAGCAAATGTCAAATGATAGCACGTCACATCGTTGGACGTAAAGGCATTGGCATTCGCGCCCATTTCGGTGAGTTTTTGATCATACACTGGGCCAGGATATTTCTTTGTGCCACGAAACATCATGTGCTCGAAAAAATGGGCAAAGCCCGAATGTCCCGGTTCCACTTCGTCTCGACTTCCGGTTCGGACAATGGAATAATAGGCCACAAGCCCAGTATTTTTCATGGGGATCATGACCACCGTGAGGCCATTTTCTAAAATCACTTCTTCAAATGGGTAAGGGAAAATACCTTTTTGAGGAGAATCGGCAAAGGAAGATGAAATGCTCATGACCATAAGAAAAATTCCTATTTTATTGAGTATTTTGAAATTCATAGGGTCCTCGTTTATTCTTGTTTGATCCCTTCAATTTCATCTGCCAATGCTTTTGCATCGTACAGTTTCCTCAAAGCTTCGATAATATACGCAGAATGCACTGCCACAGCCCGGTTGGCGGTTTCATCGTACACAAATCGACCCACAAGGCTTTCGATGTTTCCGTCGAAAATGAGACCCACCAACTCTGCATTTCGATTTATCACAGGGGAGCCAGAATTGCCACCAATAATGTCGCAGGTAGAAACGAAATTGACCGGTGTGGAAAGATCGAGTTGATCTTTTCTTTCCCAGAAACGGGCAGGAAGCCACCATTCGCCTTTTTGATCAAAACTCAACGCCCGATCGTAAAGACCGTACAGCGTGGTTTTGTAAGGCGCCACAGTCCCATTCATGGGATACCCTTGAACCGTTCCATAAGTGAGTCGTAATGTAAACGTTGCATCCGGAGGCCGGGTTTTTCCATAAATGGCAAACAAGGCCTGGGCGATTTTTTCTGTTCCATAGGAAAGCGGACTTTCGATTTCCTTTTTCCTCCATTCAATATTTTTCCGCAACATGGGTTCTAAATTCTTGAGTAGAACAATCATGGGATCTTTGCACGTATCGATTGCAGATTTTCCCCCTTCTACAAGCCTTTTACGAAAATCGACAGAATACAATTGGGTGTTTTGCACAAGATCTTCCACCACTTTTTCCGGCGCTTGTCCATTCAATACGGTTTTTATGAAAGGATGGGCCAAACCAAGTTCTTCAATGGACATTTTGAGGCTTCCTAAAAACACTGCTTTTTCGAGATCTTGATAAATCGGTGCAGGAGAGAAAAGGTAAAAAAGCAATTCTTCTTTTTGGGCTTCGTGATATCCGTCCAATCGCTCGGTGTCAGGCTTTTCTTTTTCAATGGCATAAAACACAATGTCTTCTGCAATGTCATACAATCGAGATCCCATGATTCTTTGGAAAAAAAGCGAGGGGATATGCACTCTCTGCTTTTTCACTGCTTTTTCAATTAAGCCAAACGCGTTCCCAAAAGACTTCTTCCATTCCGAATTTTCTTGGATTTGCTTTTTGAGGGCCTGGTCTTCTTTTTGTTTTTGCAGGATAATATTTGGATTCAACAATCCTTGGTATTCTCCTGTGTATGCTTTTTTTGCATTTTCCAAACCAAAAAGAAATCGCAATGCCCGGCGTTGGGCTTCAGGTCCATTTTTCATGTATTCATGCAATACATTGATTCGTCTTTCTATTGTCTTTAAAACGAGAGGATACCACACATCGCGCTGGTATTCCAATTGGGCTGCTGTGTACAGCCGATTGCTCGACCCCGGATGCCCTGCCACAAAAACCAATTCATTTTCGGAGGCGCCCGCACGGTTCCATTTGAGGTAATGGGGAGATTCAATCGGTTGGTCATTTTCATAAATACGGAAAAAGGCCATGTCTAAATCGTGCCGGGGATAGGTAAAATTGTCAGAATCGCCACCAAAATACGCAGGCTGTCGCTCAGGCGCCATAACCAGTCGTACATCGGTGTAGCGTTTATACAGATAAAGCCAGTACTCCCCACCTCGGTAAAGGCTCACCACTTCAGGCTTCAATCCCGTTTTTTCTTTGGCTTCATTTTCGATCTTGGCAATTTCTGCTTCTCTGGCCTTGAGCGCTTGCTTCTCGTCCAGATTTTGGGTTGCAGAACGGATCCGCTCTGTCACATTTTCCATAGAGACAAGCACATTCACTTCCAGATCCGGGCATCTCACTTCCTGGTCAAGCGTGGCTGCGTAAAACCCCAATGCCACGTAATCTTTTTCTGCAGTGGACATTTTTTGAAGTTGGCCAATGGCCACGTGATGGTTGGTCAACACCAATCCGTGAGGACTGACAAAAGATCCTGAACCTCCGTCCATAAACCGGACGCAGGAAAGTCGGACATGATCCAGCCACTCTTGGGTCAAGGTAAATCCGTACTTTTCTTCAATGGGTTTGATCGGCGGATTGTCAAAAGTCCACATGCCTTCTTCGGCAAAAATTCGACTCCACAAGAAAAAGATCATTCCTGTGCTGAAAATTTTCTTAAAAAAGGAACGCATACATTTTCTCCTTTATGTTTTATAATTCAATAATTGAATTTTCCTCATTTTGCAAAATAAAATTTTAGACTTTCGGCAGTCCCTCTACCGCCAGTACCTTTAATACCCGGCCCAAGAATTGATAAAACCGTGCAACCGAAGGCACATGGACCCTTTCATCCGGAGAATGGGGATTTTTCAATTCAGGACCAAAAGAAATCATGTCCAGTCCAGGGAACTTTTCTCCTAAAATGCCACATTCCAAACCTGCATGCACTGCTTTGATTTCAGGCTCTTTCCCAGCAAATTCTTTGTACAGCCGTTTCATCAGCTGAAGGAGAGGAGAATGAAGATTGGGCGTCCAGCTGGGGTATCCAGGGATGTGTTTGACGTGTGCACCGGCAAGCTTGGAAATGGCTTCGATTTTGGCCCGAACCATTTCCAAGGCAGAAGCAATAGAACTCCGAGAGCTGGTGTGAATTTGGATTTTGTCTGCTTCAGTGCGTACAATGGCCAAATTGTTGGACGTTTCGACCAAATCTGGGATTTCTTGGCTCATGGCAATCACTCCGTGCGGAAGGCCAAAAAGCAAAGAAAGAAGCACATTTTGAGAATCTAAAGTAAGTGGGAATCGATGGTGTTCCTCAGGAGCCTCAAATCGAAGGGCAATAGAATCTTCGACTGCCTTGTATTCAAACTGGATTTCTTTGAACTGCGCTTCAAGATCTTTTTGAAATACTTCCTTTTTTTCGGTTGGAACAAACACATGGGCAAATGCTTCTCTGGGAATGGCATTGTGTTTATTTCCCCCTTCGAAATGCACCAGTTCAAAAGGCACTTGACACCGGAAAAGCATTCTCGCCAAAAGCTGAATGGCATTGCCCCTTCCCAGATGAATATCCACTCCAGAATGTCCCCCCCTTAAGCCTGCCAGCATGATTTTTAATGGCTCTCCAGTACCGGAAGATTTTCTTTGAATGGGAAGGGTGATTTCTGTATCGCCTCCCCCTGCACATCCGATAAAGAACATCCCTTCGTCTTCACTGTCCAAGTTGAGAAGAATTTTTCCTGTGACAAAATCAGGAGGCAAGGCCCGAGCGCCATTGAGTCCAGTTTCTTCATCCACAGTAAAAAGCAATTCCAAAGGACCGTGAACAAAGGAAGTGTCTTCGAGGAGGGCGAGGAGAGTGGCCACGCCTATCCCATTGTCTGCACCGAGAGTGGTTCCTTTTGCTTTGACCCATTCTCCATCCAAAAATGGCTCAATGGGATCTTTGGTAAAATCGTGTTCTACATCCGCATTTTTTTCGCAAACCATGTCCAAATGGGCTTGCAAAATCACTGTAGGCGCATTTTCATACCCACGACTCGCGGGCATTTGAATCACAATATTCCCAGCTTGATCCCGTTTTGCAGGCAACCCGTATTGGGAAGCCACAGAAAGCACGTAATCGCCAAGGGGTTTTTCATTTTTGGAACAATGAGGAATCTGACAAATGGTCTGAAAATAACGCCATAAAATCGTGGGCTCCAGAGATTCGGGTTTGAATGCCATGGTTTCCCTCCATTTTTCAGATCTTTTTTTCAATTTAGCAGAAAAAATAGGAAAGTCAAGGTAAGAGAGAGGTATCAACTGACACAGTGGAGAGTGATTTTTTTGGGAAGGGCAATAAAAACAGTGTTGAAGAGATTGCAAGAGACTCATCCAAAGTCAAAGCGCATGGAACAAGTATTCAATCTTCCTCCGATCATCTTAGACCATTTCGTAAAAGATGGATACCATGTACCTACATCAGACAAAGAACTCACCCATATTTCCATTTTCCAAACGGAAATTTTTTTGTATATTTTACGATATTAATAGGCAAAAATGGATGGGAGAATGTATGCCAAGCCAAAAAACCGAAGAAGCTAAAAATTCTACAAAATCCCACGATCCTGTGCTTCTTTCTGCCATTGCACATGGCTCGATTCTGGCTGTATTTTTTCTTGGACCCTTGACGCTTTTGGTCCCATTGGTAATCTGGCTATCCGAAAGGAATCAACCCAGCCCCTCAGAGCTTGTGCTCTCTCATGCCCGACATGCGTTTTTTTATCAGCTTGCAGTGTATTTAATCGGATTTACTGCAGGCATTTTCATTGCCCTACTGACGCTCATTTTTATTGGGCTCTTGTTTATCCCATTTTTGATTTTGTTTTTCGTGGCTGCAGTGGTTTATGGGGTCTATGGAGCCATCCAAGTGTGGCAAGGAAAACCGTTTCAGTACAAATTCATTTCTGATTTTGTGGAAAAAAAGTTTTAGCAATCCATGGTTTCTGTGAGTTTGGAAAATCACAAGCCTTTGCTCGTGTTTGATTTTGACGGAGTCCTTTGTGATTCGATTCACGATTCTTTTATGCTTTCGTTAAACACGTATATTGAAATTGAACCCCATCATCGTTTGCCTTTGGATTCTCCCCTTCACCCAGTAGCCCCCGTCTTCGCTTTTGAAAAAAGCCATCCCGAACTTTTGGAGGCCTTTCGAAATCTTTTGCCCATGGGAAACAGGGCCGAAGATTATTATGCCATCTGGACGATCATCGATACAAAAAAAGGAGAGCAGATTCAAACCCAAGAGGATTTTGATCAATTCAAATCGAGATTTTCTCAAGAACGCATGGAAGCGTACGCGGAAAAATTCTATGCCCATCGGGCCTACTGGCAAAAAAACAATCCCATGGTATGGGCAAAACTCCTTCCCCCTTTTCCAGGGATTCCAGAAGCAGTAGAAAATCTCTCCAAACGATTTTTTCTTTCCATTGCCACTTCCAAGGATCGGGCTTCAGTGGACTTTTTATTAGACCTGTACGGAATCCAAAAATTTTTCTTGCCGGAATACATTTTAGACAAAGATTTTGCTCGCTCCAAAAGAGACTCGTTCTTGTATTTTCATCAACAGTTAGGACTTCCTTTTCAAAAAATGCATTTCATTGATGACAAGGTCCTTCATTTGGTCGCGGTCAAGGATTTGGGGGTGAAAGGCTATTTGGCATTGTGGGGATACAATACCCCGCGAGAACATCAAGTGGCACAGAACCACGGATTTATTTTGCTCGAATTGTCTCAACTCCTTTCGATTCCGTTCTGATTTATTCGGTAAAAAAAGCATTCCTTTCTCCAGAAGGGGAGAAAGAAGCATTGGTAGAAGAAGGGGATATTTTCAATTCAAACCCTGGATAATCTTTCTGGAGAATGGCCAATACTTGCTCTGCCTGACTGGGATGGTTTAAACGATCTCGAAGAAGGAGATAACTCCGATAGAGCACGTAAGACCTGGCTTTTCCTTGAGGAAATCGATTGGCGTATCGAATATACACTTTTACCGCCTCTGCGGGATACCCTTGCTTTTCCAAATGTTTGGCCAAAGAATACACATTTTTTTCAGAAAGAGAATCGATCATGCCCAGATGGTCTAATTCAGAATAGAGAGAATATATGCCCTGGTCTGAGGATTTGACCATTTGAGACAAGGCAAGATTGTACAAGAGCCTCGCATTTTTTTCCTGTCCTCGTTCCAAAAAGGCCCGTGCAAAAAATAAATAGACTTTGGGGTTTTCTGGATTTGCCTGAATGGCCCTTTTGGCCTGAAGTACCAGCGAAACTCCGGGTTGGATCTGAAATCGCATGGTCTTAGAAGGTTCCTGGATCAAAACCGGTTCTTCTTCTCGATCTAGACCCAGGAGTTTCAAAGTGGTAATCAGGCCCAGACCAAAAATAAATCCACCCAAATGGGCCCAATGCGCCACTCCAGAAGCAGAAGAGACAAAAGTGGCATAGAAAATTTCCCACGCAACCCAATAGAAACAAAGGAAACCCGCATAAAATGAACGAATGCCCAAATACGGCCTCCAAAAAAGCGGCCACCAGAAATAGGCCATTTTAATTTTTGTTTTGAGATATTTTATCCCAAAAATGCCCATGATTCCAAAAATTGCACCCGAAGCCCCAATACAAGGCATGTCGCTTCCTGCAAAACGTAACGTATGGAGCCCTGCCCCACTCAATCCAGAAAAAAGATAAGCCAAAAGAAAACGCCACCATCCCCAGGCATCTTCGATGTGACATCCGAAAATCCACAAAAAAAGCATGTTTCCAAATACGTGAAGAAAATTCCCATGGAGAAACATGGAGGTCAGCACATGAAGAAAATTCCAATGACGCGGTTTCAACCCCCATTGATAAAGAAAACTCGCTTTTTGCGTGGCTTTGAATTGTTCTTCTATGCCAAGGGATTGGCGATATAACTCGACCCATTCTCTGTACCGCCAGCGATCCAGTTCGGAAAGGTTTTCGTAAAATGCTTTTCGAAATTCAAAAATGGTGTGGTCTTTAAAATATCCGGGGTGTATTTTTTCAAATTCTTCAGTCAATCGTTTTTCCATTCTGAGGAGTTGATAATGGACTCGAAGAAATTCCTTTTGTAAAGCCCGGAGTTCTGCCATTTGAGGACTGACAATCTGGTTGGTCACTACCCAGATGAGGAGGTTCAAAATAATCAACCCCATGGTGAAATAAGGAAGCCTGCGGGTTTCCTTTTCTGTGCGAAGGGGAATCAGAATCGGAATCATGGAAAAAATTTTTTACAAATTCTATGCCATTACCGGTTATTTCATCCGTTTTTGAAAACGCCACACCGCAATAGAAAAAATGGTGGTGCTAAAAATCAAAAGCGCAATGCCCTGAGGAAAAAGATGACGAAGCCCGGTTCCTTTGATGAACAATTCCCGAGTCACTGTCACCATGTACCGCATGGGGTTCAAATACGTGAGCATTTGCATGGATTTTGGCATGTTGGCAATGGGGAAAATAAAACCCGACATGACCATGAAGAAAAAAACAAAGAAAAATGAAAAAAACATGGCCTGTTGTTGCGTGTCCACGGAAGCAGAAACAAAAAGCCCAATGCCAAGGCAGGTAAATAAATAGATTAAGATAAAAAGGGTAAATACTCCAAGATTCCCTGCCAAAGGAATATGGTACCAAATTTTTGCGAATAGAATACCGAGAAAAAGTTCGATCAATCCAACGACTGCAAAAGGAACGATTTTCCCGATTAAAATCATGTGCTTTTTCAACGGCGCGACCAAAAGTTGTTCCATGGTGCCAATTTCTTTTTCCCGAACCAATCCCATGGCTGAAATGAGCGACGTGATGATCGTCAAAAGAAAAATCACAATACACGGCACCATATAGTCGCTCGTTTTGAGTTGAGGATTATACCACACCCGAATTTTTGGAATTACCCATCGAAAAGACACACTTTCAGGCGAACGCATGGCAAACTGGGTCAGTTGCTCCTGCATGAATTCTTGGAGAAGACCCTGCATGTAACCAAAAGCAATGGTGGCAGTATTGGAGTCTTGGCCATCGACCAAAATTTGGAATTGCGTGGGGAGAGAATTCATAAGACACTCTGAAAAATTTTTGGGAATGACCAATGCCATGGAGGCTTTTCCTTGGTCTAGATAGTCTCGAATCCGATTTTCTCGAACTTCCATGTATCGGATTTCGATGTAACCCGAATGCCTGAGCCGGTCGATTAACGCCCGAGTCAATGGCGTATTGTCCAAATCGCACACCACGGTCCGAATGTGTTTGACTTCAGTCGACACGGCATATCCGAGCAGGAGGAGCTGAACCAGAGGCACAAGGAACAAAAGGGCCATCATGGGTCGATCCCGGCGAATTTGGATAAATTCTTTTCTTATGATATATAAAATTTTTCGCATTGCTTTATTCCAAATGCATTTTGACTCTTTGAATGGAAATGGCCATCAATACAATTCCAAACCCAAGTAGAATCAAAAATGGCTTCCACAAAATGGACCAGCCTACACCTTTTAACATCACCCCTCGAATCATCACAAGAAAATACCGGGCAGGGACAAAAAGCGAAATGGCCCGAAGCACTTTGGGAAAAGAAGCAATAGGAAAAATAAATCCAGACAAAAGAAAAGTGGGTAAAAACGTCGTCACCATGGCAGTAATCATGGCCACTTGCTGGGTTTTTGCCCGGGTCGAAATGAGCACCCCCAAACTCAAGGCCACATACTCAAAAGCCAAAGTTCCCAAAAGAAAAATCACTGCATTGCCTCGAAAAGGCACACCAAAAACAAAGATCGAAAACACAATGACCAGCAAGGCATCGAGAAAAGAAAGAAAAATGTACGGAAGCACTTTGCCCACCACCATTTCTCCGGCGCGAATGGGAGACACGAGGATTTGTTCAATGGTGCCGGTTTCGTTTTCTCTGGCAATGGTCACTGAAGTCAAAAGCGTACATACCATCATCAAGATAATGGCCACCAATCCCGGCACAATGAAATGGCTACTTTTCAATTCTGGGTTGTACCACACCCTGGGCACAATCTCTACAGGTTGAAAAAAGATTTCTGTTTGAGACTCCAGCGAATACAAAAGAAAAAACATTTTGAGATAATTGATGGCAATGGTGGCTGTATTGGCATCTGAGCCATCGACAATCACCTGGACCTCGGTGTATTCTTTTTTTAATAGGTCTTCTGTGAACCGGGATGGAATCACCAAAACAACCCGAAACGTTTGACGCTGAAAACCCTCTTCAATTTGCTTTCGAGAAGAAAGCGCTTCCGTGACTTTAAAATAACCTGAACGGGTGAACTTCTGGATCAATTGTCGAGAAGTGGGCGTATGATCTTGATCCAAAATGCCAATGGCAATATGTTTAATGTCAAATGTAATGGCATAACCGTAAAGCAACATCATCAGCATGGGCCAGAGAAAAACGAGGATAAGACTTCTTGGATCTCTGAGGATGTGAATAAATTCTTTTTGAAGAATGGCAAAGACCCTGGGCTTCACACCTTTCCTCCCGAACGCATTTTTCCCCGCACCAAGTGAATGAACACGTCTTCAATGGTTTTTTTTCGATACGTGTGTTTTAACGTGCTTGGAGAACCCATGGCCAAAATTTTTCCTTCGTGCATAATGGAAAGCCGATGGCAAAATTCGGCTTCATCCATGTAATGGGTCGTGACAAAGATGGTGGTTCCTGATTGGGACAATCCGTAAATCAGTTTCCAGAAATTCCGGCGAGAAATGGGATCCACCCCGGCCGTGGGCTCATCCAAAAAAAGGAGTTTGGGCTGATGGAGCAATGCACACGTGAGCGCCAATCTTTGCTTCCATCCCAATGGAATGTCTCGGGTCAATCGCTTGTAATACGGTCTCATCCCTGTGAATTGAACAAGCCGTTGAAGGGCAGAAGAAAACGCCCGTGGAGAGAGGCCATAAATGCCTCCGTAGAATTCAAGATTTTCGTATACGGTAAGATCTTCGTATAAAGAAAACTTTTGCGACATGTATCCCACAACTTCTTTGATTTTCTCTGCTTGTGTATAAATATCAAACCCTTCCACCCAAGCTTCTCCAGAGCTTGGTAAAAGAAGACCACACAACATCCGAATGGTGGTGGTTTTCCCAGCCCCATTGGCGCCTAAAAATCCAAAAATCTCCCCATCTCGCACATGAAACGAAATGTGATCCACCGCGACCAATTGGCCAAAAACCCGGGTCAATTCATGCACACGAACAGAATCACGCATACTTATTGGGATTGTAAAAGTTCAACAAACACATCCTCCACATCCGGAGAAATGACTTGCACTTGGAATTTTTCCACCGAGGCGTTTTTTAAAATGGCACAAATTGTTTCTTTCATTTTTTCTGGAGTTTCTTTGGAAGAGACATGAACAGCATCTCCAAGGGGTTGCACAGTTTCAAAAGCCTGACTTTTTTCAAGGAGCTGAGAAACCTCGATGGCATTTTCACAGATCACTTCCATCAAGGTAAAAGAATACAATTTGCTCACTTCAGAAGGAGGCAGAACAGCCAACACTTTTCCTTTGGAAATAAACGCAATGCGATCGCACCGTTTGGCCTCATCCATGTAAGGGGTTGTGAGAAGAATGGTGACTCCTTGCGCCCGAAGTTCGTAGAGAATTTCCCAAAACTCTGTTCTCGAAAGAGGATCCACTCCTGCAGTGGGTTCGTCTAAAAGCAACACTTTGGGCGTGTGAATGAGGATACAAGACAGTGCGAGTTTTTGCTTCATTCCTCCCGAAAGGTTAGACGCTCGAAATGTACGAAAAGGCCCGAGACGGCTAAATTCCAAAAGCCGTTTCATTCGCGTTTCTCTTTCTTCTTTTGGAACCTGGAAAAGATCTGCAAAAAATCGAAGATTTTCAGAAACGGTGAGATCAGGATAGAGAGAAAAACGTTGGGGCATGTACCCCACCAAAGTGCGAATGGTATGGAGATTTTTCCAAACATCGTATCCTGCAATACGACAAATTCCATCTTCGGGGAGGAGAAGTCCGCAAAGAATTCGAAGAAGGGTTGTTTTTCCTGAACCATCCGGACCAATGAGGCCCATGGTTTCCCCTTCCTGAACCTCCAAATCCAAACCATCCAGGGCCACAATGGAACCAAATCGTTTCCGAAGTTTAGAGATGAAAATCATCTTCTCACTCTAAAATCGAATTTCGACATCCACAGGCATCCCAATCTTGAGTATCCCTTTTGGATTTTCAGTATCAATCCGAACCGCATACACCAAATCCGACCTTGCCTCTTTGGTCTGCACCATTTTGGGGGTAAACTCTGCTTTTGGAGAAATCCAGGTGATTCGACCTGAGAAAACAGTGTCGGGCATGGACGCAATGAAAAGAGAAGCCTTTCCGCCCAACCGGATTTTTCCCAATTCTTTTTCTGTGAGATACACTTTGAGCCATAAATGAGAAATATCAGCAATCGTGGCAATTGGAGCTCCAGCCCTCACCATTTCTCCTGCATCCACAAAAAGCTCAAGCACAGTGCCTTGAATGGGCGAGACAATTGTGGCATCGTTCAATTGACTTTGAATCAATTCGAGCTGGGCTTTCAGCTGATTTTTCTTGGCTTCGAGCACACGGTATTGAGTCAATGCATTTTCGTATTGCATTTTTGCTGTCGTCAATGCAATTTCTGCATCATCGTACTGTTCTTGGCTAGCCCCTTGTTCTGCAAATAAATTTTTCACCCGTTCAAATTTTTTCTGAAAGTTTAAGAATTGTTCTTTTGCTACCCTACTGGAACGAAGGGCATTTTCCAAATTCAACTCAAGTTCAGTGAGACCGGCCTGAAGTTGGCGTTTTTGAATTTCCAATTTTTCTGTTTCCATTTGAGCCATGAGTTGACCTGGTTTTAGAGAATCCCCTTCCTCCACAAATACGTGGACCACTGTGCCTCCCATTTCTGCAGAAACCAAAATCTCCTTGGCTTCTAATGTACCAGACCCTGTCCAGACTTCTGGAGAATGGGAACATCCTCCGAAAAGAAGAAGCACAATGCCGAGAACGAAAAGAAAAAAAATCCGAGATTTCATATTCCCCTCAAGATTTATGTTTTTATTCTAACGAGGAAGCAACCCATACAAAATAAAATCCACAATGGCCTTTTCCCGCTTTTTGAATAATGCCTCTTCCTGTTGAAAAGCCTCAGGCCACCCAATTTGAAGTACCGGCTTTGCAATAAAAAAGAAAAGACTCAGCGAAACCACATTCCATATTGTGTGCAATGGATCCACGGGCCGAAGCTTTTGGGTCTGAACCATTTTTCGAATCGCGGCCAAAATATCGGCCAGAAGGTCTTTCCGGACTTTTGTCATCACTTCGGTAAGAATATTTTGCACCAGAGGATTTCCGGTATGAATTTCCCGAGCCAACAATTTGGGGAGTTCGGGATGCCGGCGAAGAAATCCAAAATGGAAATGAATCAACCGAGGAAAGAGCTCTTTGGGATCTATGTCTTTTGGCAAGGGCCGAACTTGACGCATTTCTTGAAACATCTCCTCAAATGTCTCCCTGAGAATTGCTTGGAACAAATCAGACTTGGATCGAAAGTAGTAATGGATCATGGCCTTATTGGCACCGGCGCGAGTGGCAATTTCTTGCATCCGTGTCCCGTCATAGCCTTTTTCAATGAAGACTTCGACTGCTGCGCTTTTAATCCGTTCTCGAGTATTTTCCCTCCCTTTTGCGCGAACCATATCCCCTCCAATTTAACCAATTGATTTAATCAATTGGTTAAAATATACGGTTAAGAAAGTGCAAAATCAAGAGATTTGTATTGATCGAAACAATGGTCAAGAAATGAAATTCGAATCTACAAATCAATGGAGGCTCACATTTTCCCTGGGATCAATACATGGAATGAAGCAAAGAAGGTGACCGCATTGGTACGGTGCATCGAAAACACAAGGACAAGAGGGCATCGTGTGTTCTGAACCCCACTCTGAGGGAAATTCCGTATCGCCGCGTCCCTGCGCGGAATACCGATTGTTGAATTTCTCCAACAGTGAACGATTCACTTACTCTTCAAGATTGGCAATAATCCACCCCATTTTCTCGGAAAGTGCACGTGCTTTGATAAGGGTAGACTCGATTGCTTCTCAGTCCGATTTTGTTTCATAGCCTGAACGAACGTTCAGACAAAATGGAGCCCATGCAAATGAAGTTCTTTGGCCGACAGAAATTCTTATTGAAGTGCCTTCAGCATTTCTCGGGCCTCTTCTTTAAATTTTGGGTCGTCTTCTTCAACAGGAGGAAGTTGGAGAACCTTTTCTAAATGGGGCTTCATGAGTTGCGTTTTCCCCATGAACTTGTACGTCCTGGCCAATTCAAGATGATGTTCGATGTGATTGGGATTGATGGAAATGGCCTTTTGAAATGCTTCCACAGCTTCTTGGTTGGACGCAGGAGGCACTCCGCCAAACACGACTTTGGCCACTGCCTTGAGTGCCCAGTTGAGATTGGCCAAATCTTGATGCCATCTTCCAATGAGATGCCAGGCCAGATCTGCATTGGGATTCAATCGTACTGCAGTATCGCCGTGAGCCTTGACCTGTTTGGCCAAATAAATTTTTTCCTTGCCTCCCCGGAAAAGAGCCAATCTCCCTAAGGCCACAGCCAATCGGAAATGACCTTCCCATCCTTTTGGATTCAATTGAATCGCGGTGTCACAGAAACGGCGTGCTTTTTCAAAAAACTCTTCTTTTTCCTTTTTTTGATTATCCGGAAGTCGATTGGCATATTCGGTGGTTTCATCGCCTGCTTTCCAGGCTGCCTCGTAAGAATTGGGATTGCACTTCAATGCATTTTCGTACGCAGTCATGGCACCCCAATGATTCCATTTTTTGGCCAAAGAATCTCCTATGGCCATGTAGGTTTCAAAAGAAGCATTTTGGGGAATTTGAGCACTGACTGAAATTGCCCAAAAAATCAACCATCCTTTAGAGAAAAATTTTTTCATGGCTTTTCTCCTATTGTTTGACTCTGTAGGATTTAATTTGTAAAATATATACAGAACTTTTTTGAGAAATACAAGCGTTTTTGTGTATGGACGAAAAGAATTATCTTGTCATTCGCGGAGCCAGAGAGCACAATTTAAAAAACATCCATCTCACCATTCCGCGAGACAAATTGGTGGTTATCACAGGCCTTTCAGGTTCTGGAAAGTCCTCCCTGGCTTTTGACACCATTTATGCAGAAGGCCAGAGAAGGTACGTGGAATCGCTTTCCACGTATGCCCGGCAATTTCTTGGACTTATGGAAAAACCCGATGTGGATTCCATTGAAGGGCTTTCCCCTGCCATTTCGATTGAGCAGAGAACTGCAGCCAAAAATCCACGCTCCACTGTAGGGACCGCCACAGAAATTTATGATTATTTGCGATTGCTTTTTGCACGGATTGGGATACCGCATTGCTTTAATTGTGGGAGGAAAATCGAAAGGCAAACCGTGCAACAAATCGTGGATACCATTCTCAAATTGGAAGAAGGTACCCGGATACAAATTCTGGCCCCCCTAGTACGAGGACGAAAGGGAGAATATCGAGAATTGTTCGATCAAATCCGGAAGGATGGTTTTCTCCGAGTTCGAGTCGATGGAAATATTGTAGAATTGGATGCACCGATTAAACTCGAAAAAAACAAAAAGCACGACATTGAAGTCGTGGTGGACCGGCTAATCGTAAATCCCAAAATCAGTCAACGGTTGACCGAATCTGTGGAAACCGCGCTTCACCTGGCCTCTGGGCTTGTGGTGGTGAACATCCATGGCAAAGAAGACCGGCTTTTTTCCGAACAATTTGCCTGTGTCCACTGTGGAATCAGTATGGAAGAACCCACCCCTCGCCTGTTTTCGTTTAATTCCCCTTTTGGTGCTTGTCCAGAATGCAATGGATTGGGAAACATCATGAAAATCGATCCTGCATTGGTGGTTCCGGATCCTTCCAAAAGTATAAGGGAGGGTGCGGTTCTTCCCTGGGGCGAGGACAGAGACAATTGGCGTTTTGACATGCTGGAAAGGATCGCGCGTGCATACGGTTTTTCTCTCGATGTGCCTTTTCAAAAACTCAAGCCAGAACATCAAAAACTTCTTCTCTACGGGACAAGCGGGAGTGGATTGAGAAAGTTAGGCCTCTTCGGACCTGAGTTTGAAGGCGTGATTCATTACCTTGAACGCCGGTATCGGCAAACCCAGTCCTCCTACATTCGGGAATGGATCGAAGGATTCATGCGCACATTGCCCTGTCCTGTGTGCGAAGGCGCCCGACTTAAACCAGAAAGCTTGGCTGTGAAAATTGCAGACAAATCGATCTATGACGTCACTCAGCTTTCGGTCAAATCGGCCCTCGCTTTTTTCAAATCCCTGCATCTGACTGAAAAAGAAATGGCCATTGCTCGGGTGATCTTAAAAGAAATCGAAGCCCGGTTGCAATTTCTGATCAATGTGGGGCTGGATTATCTCACTTTGGATCGTGCCACCAGTACCCTTTCCGGTGGAGAAGCCCAGCGAATTCGACTCGCCACCCAAATTGGTTCCCAGCTCATGGGAGTTCTTTACATCCTGGATGAACCTTCCATTGGACTGCATCAGAGAGACAATGGAAGGTTGATCCATACGTTGATGACCCTTCGGGATTTGGGAAATACGGTCATTGTGGTGGAACACGACCGGGACACCATTCTCTCTGCAGATTATGTGGTGGATTTGGGGCCGGGTGCCGGGCTTCACGGAGGGTATGTGGTTGCAACCGGCACTCCCCAGGAAATTCAACAAGTGAAAGAATCCATTACAGGGCAATACCTCTCGGGTGTCAAAAAAATTCCTGTGCCCAAGGTCCGAAGAAAACCAGATGGGAGATGGTTAAAGCTTTATGGCGCCACTGGAAATAATTTAAAATCCATTGATGTGGAAATCCCGTTGGGCCTATTTGTTTGCGTCACGGGCGTTTCTGGATCTGGAAAATCGACTTTGGTCAATGAAACTCTTTTCCCCATTCTTCTTCAGCACTTTTATGGGAGTCGGATTGTTTCTCTGCCCTACAAACGGATTCAAGGTTTAGAATATATTGACAAAGTGATCTGCATTGACCAGTCTCCCATTGGAAGAACCCCGCGTTCGAATCCTGCCACGTACACGAGTGTTTTTACCCACATTCGGAATTTATTTGCCCAGTTGCCAGAATCCAAGATTCGGGGGTATAAACCAGGACGGTTCAGCTTCAACGTCAAAGGAGGCCGATGCGAAGCGTGTGAAGGCGATGGGATTATTAAAATCGAAATGCATTTTTTACCCGATGTGTATGTACCTTGCGAGGTATGTAAAGGGAAACGCTACAATCGAGAAACATTGGAAATTCAATACCGTGGCAAATCCATTGCAGATGTGTTAGACATGACAGTGGAAGAGGCCTTGGAATTTTTTTATCGCATTCCACCGATTCGCCGGAAATTAGAAACATTGCGAGACGTGGGACTGGGCTATATCCGTCTGGGGCAACAGGCAACCACATTATCCGGCGGAGAAGCCCAGCGAGTCAAATTGTCTACAGAACTTTCCAAAGTGGCCACTGGAAATACTCTGTACATTCTCGATGAGCCAACCACAGGGCTCCATTTTGAAGACATTCAAATGCTGCTCAATGTACTCAACCGGTTGATCGAAAAAGGAAATACAGTACTGGTCATTGAACATAATCCCGATGTGATCAAAACTGCAGATTGGATCATTGATCTTGGACCCGAAGGAGGAGACGAAGGAGGAAGAATCGTTGCGACAGGACCTCCGGAAGCCATTGCGCAAGTATCTGAATCGTATACAGGGCAATTTTTGAAAAAAGAATTATTTTCGTGAATTGACCAAAGATTCCCAATGTCTCAAAAGACATCGGAAGTCTAAATTTTTTTATTTCATTGTGCCTGAAAAATGTATTGAATTTCTGCTGTCGTTTTGTTAATATATAGCATTCAAAAAAACAGGAGGAACCATGTCAACCATTGTCGATGTATTTGCAAGAGAAATTTTGGATTCCAGAGGAAATCCCACCATTGAAGTGGATGTCACCTTGGAAACAGGAGAAGTGGGAAGAGCGGCTGTGCCTTCCGGTGCATCCACTGGCGAAAACGAAGCAGTGGAACTCCGAGATGGAGATCCAAAACGGTATTTGGGCAAAGGGGTGACCAAGGCAGTGGAAAATGTCAATACCGTGATTGGAGAAAAACTCATTGGTGAAAATGCCCTGCTGCAAGCAGAAATTGATAAAATTCTCATCGAACTCGATGGCACTCCCAATAAATCCAAACTGGGTGCCAATGCGATTTTGGGCGTGTCTTTGGCCACTGCCAAAGCCGCTGCAGAATTTTTGGGTCTCCCACTGTATCGATACATTGGAGGGGTCAATGCCAAAGTTCTTCCTGTCCCAATGATGAACATCGTGAATGGTGGTGCCCATTCGGATGCACCGATTGCATTTCAGGAATTTATGATTCGGCCTGTGGGTGCACCGAGCTTTCGGGAGGCCCTTCGGATGGGAGCCGAAGTGTTTCACCATCTTAAAAAAGTATTGAAAGAGCGAGGCCTTTCCACTGCTGTAGGGGACGAAGGCGGATTTGCTCCTGCATTCAAAAGTATTGAAGACGTGTTGGATACCATCCTCAAGGCCATTGAAAAGGCTGGCTATAAACCGGGTGAGGATGTGATGTTGGCACTCGATCCTGCTGCGTCTGAATTTTACAAAAACAAAGTGTACGATTATACCATTTTCGAAGGAGAAAAGGGAGCCAAAAGAACGTCTGAGGAACAAGTGGAATACCTGGCCCAACTTGTCGAAAAATATCCCATCGACTCGATCGAAGACGGAATGGCAGAAAGCGATTGGGAAGGATGGAAATTGCTCACGCAAAAACTCGGATCAAAATGTCAAATAGTGGGAGACGATGTATTTGTCACCAATGTCAAATATTTGAAAAAAGGCATTGAAATGCAATCTGCCAATTCGATTTTGATCAAGGTGAACCAAATTGGGACATTGACAGAAACTTTGGATGCCATTGACATGGCCCACAAAGCAGGATGGACAGCAGTGGTGTCTCATCGCTCTGGAGAAACAGAAGATACGACCATTGCAGACATTGTGGTCGCGGTCAATGCAGGACAAATTAAAACCGGCTCTATGAGTCGGACAGATCGCATCTGCAAATACAATCAACTTCTTCGGATTGAGGAAGAATTGGGAGAAGTGGCTGTTTATCCAGGAAGAGCCATTTCTAAACGGTTGGGAAAATAATGAGAATGCAAAGAAAAAAGAGAGTATGGTCAGGAGTCATCCTGTTCTGTACTCTCTTTTTTTTACTTTCCATTGGGAAAAGAGGGTTTATTCAACAGGCCAGGGTGCGGATTGAACGGTATCGTATTCAAAAGGAGATCGAGGCGCTTAAAAAGAAAAAGGAGGCATTAGAGGCAGAAAAAAAAGCATTGGATGATCCTGAGGTCATTGAAAAAATGGCTCGGGAAAAATACGGTATGGCCAAAAAGAACGAAAAAGTGTATCGAGTCATTCCAAAGGAGAATCCATGAGGTGGCGCGGTCCTTCCTCTCATTCCAATACATAAAGTGGAGCATTCTTTTTTTTTCTCCGTTATTTGCTGGGGGGCAAGATTCTCTTTCCACCCAGTATCAGCATGGGGTCAATACGGATCTGTGGCAAGGCGGGCTTTTGATTACCAAAGAAACCCGTTCCGGAATGCACCTTCAACTGCGAGATCAAGTGGTTTCTTCTCGGCTGGTTGTTTCCCCTCGTGTTGATAAATGGAAAGATGAGCATCAATGGGGTTTTTATAGCGAAAAAATCATTTTCCCCTCTTTTTCCCTGCGAGGAGGCATTTCCGGTGTTTTTTTTTCTGATCATCAATCCGGCTACATGAAAGACATTCTTCGAACCCATACCATCGGCGTCTGGGGAGTGTATACGCCAAAAACCTTTACGATTCCTTTGGGCATTGGTTTTAAAGAAGATTCTCGATTTGGTAAGACCGATCAGGGAATCAGTTATCAGATGGGTCTCCGCTGGCCTACATTTTCTGTGAGTTCCTACGAAGGGAGTGTCAATACCCATTGGGAAGAAGACCATCTCACGCCTCGAAAGAACAGGGATTTCTTAATCCATGTAGGAGTGCATCGCCAATTTGAAATGGGAACCGCGGATTCTCTTACCTATCGACACACCTTGCAACGAAGGGATTATTATGTGTCTGAAAAGGGAGAAATCGAAAGTCGTAGAGAAAAAAACCACGTACTTTCCAATGTGCTCACCTACGGTGTTTCCTCTCACGTCCAATGTCGATTTTTGGGAGAAGTGAGCTCACGAGACCTTCAGATCTATACCGTTAGTGTTTCACAAAAAGGTAAACTTCGAGAACGACAGGATTTCTCCCTTCATGGACTGGTGGAGTGGATGTTGAAATACCCTCACTGGGAATGGATGCTGTTCTTTTCCCGAAGGGGAGAAGAGCAGAAATATTGGTTGGGTCCTCCAATTCCTCTTTCTCCATTTTCCGGGAGTTCTGCTTTGATCATGCCGGACAATCGCACAGAGTGGACGAGCTTGTTCAGCCGATTTTTTTTTCAATTTTCCGAAAGGGATTCCATAAGCACCCTGGCGCACCTCCAGAAGCTCCAATATGACACACCCGATCAAGAAAATACCGATGACCGAGATGAACTCCGTTTCCTTGGAGAACTCAAGTATGGTCATGTGTTTTCCCCCTGGCTTTCTTTGCAAACCAATGTGGGATTTCGTTTTCTCCACTTGATCTATATCCACGGAAAGCGAAGCGCAGACAATCACAAGATTCGAACGTTCCGACTTTCTTCTCTCCTTTCCTGGCGTTTTTCTTCTGTGATTCGAATGACCCAAGCCGCGGAAGTATTGGCCAATTATACTGAATACGATTATGAACCGCTCTTTCCAGGAATTCGGAGTTTTGCTTATCGAAAATTGAGCCTGGAAGATTCCCTTTTTATTCGGTGTATGACCCATTCCCAGCTTTTTTTTCAATGGAAACTGGAATTGGATGAGAACGGCAAACTTCTCTGGCACGAGTGGCTCGAACAAAAACTCATGGATCGCCACAGTGTGGAATATGCCCTGTTTTGGGCGTATACGCCCTGTCCGGGTTTCCTCATCATGCCAGGCTATACCTTCTACACGCGGAAAGGATACCGATATTCTGAGACCCTTGGGATTTCACAAACAGTGCCTCGGAAAGACCAGAATGTCTATTTTCATACACAGGGTCCGGCCGTGAAAGCGCGTTACCGAACCAAACAATTCGACTTTTTTCTTTCTGCTTCTGCCACAGTGACCCGTATCCAGAAAGGGAAAAAACAATTGCTCCACAGGATGGATTTTGGAATGCACTGGATTCCATGAAGCGATTTTTTAAAATGCCCAACGGAGGGAGGTATGAAATTCCCAGCCGTATTGAGGAATTGCAACGCATGGAACGTGTTGCCAAAGCCATTGGAAAACGATACGGCCTTTCACAAGATCAGATTGTGAATCTGGCCATTGCTCTGACAGAAACTGTGGGCAATGCGATCCTTCATGGAAACCAGGAGGATCCAAAGAAGAAGGTCTATATTACCTTTTGGCTCAAAGGAGATGCCCTGTACTTAGATGTTCGAGATGAAGGAAAAGGATTTGATCTTACCAAAGTGGAAGACCCCACTTTACCGGAAAATTTGATGAAAGAAAGAGGCCGAGGGATTTTCATTTTAAAAAATTTAATAGACGAAGTCTCTTTTTCTTTTTCTCCTCATGGAACGACAGTCCACATGCGGATGCATTTAAAGAATAAAACGCCATGAATCTTGTATTGGTGACATCCTGCTTCTATTTCCTTTTAGGAATTATCCTGGTGGTATTCGGGATCGTGATATTCAAGGCCAATTTCCGAGAACGGATCAATCGGATCACTGGATTGCTCATGTTTTTTGCAGGCACAGGGCCCACCCTGGCTGCATTGGGATTGTTAATTCAAACATCCACCTCAAAAATTCCCATAGAAACATTTGGAAAATTCTTTTTGATTTGGGATTTTTTCTTTCCCCAATTGGTTTTATTTGCTCTGGTTTACCCCAAAGAAACTCCGTGGGTGAAACGACATCCGTATACCCTTTATCTTATTTTTTTGCCTCATGTCATTCACCTTTTATTTCTCCTTTTTGCCTCTTCATTAGACCGGGGGTTCCACTGGTTGGCCTTGCAAAATTGGGATGCTCGGTTTGGAATCCTGGGGTCTTTTGTGGGTCTTGGAGTTTCCCTTTTTCTTGGCCTTTTTAACTTTATTCTCAAATTTCACACCAATTTTTTTGCTTTTGTCAATGTGCTTTATGTAGGATTTGCTCTTGCCTGGATGGCGTTAGGATACCGGAAATTGGAAAGCGGGACATTCAGGAGACAAGTACAAACCGTGCTGTGGGGTATTTTGATCGGGGTAAGTTTTTACAGCATTGCTTTCCTTTTCCCAAAATTATATCTGTTTTCATTGCCAAGAATTGCTCAATTTTTTCTTACGACCCTTGGCCTTTTGATAGGTACGTTGACCATTGGATGGGCTATTTTGAAGTACCAATTTTTGGATGTCCGATTCATCGTTCGCCGGAGTTTTGTTTTTTCCCTTGCATTTATGGCCCTCATTGGAATTTATCTCAAACTCTATGGTGCGATTCGCCATTGGATGGGAGTGTATTGGGGGATCGACAATCGTTTTCTGGATGTGGTTTTCATCTTTTTTGCGTTACTTCTTTTCCCGCCTTTTCTCCAGTGGATAGAAAAATGGACAGAATTGCTTTTCAAAAAGCATCAATTGGACTATCGGTACCGTCTTCAACGGTTAAGTCATGAAATTTTGACCACATTGGATCCTGTGGTTTTATACGAAAAAATTATCCACACTTTAAAAGACACATTGGGCATTCGCACCGTCGAAATCCTTCAATCGCGGGAAGATGGGGTCCTGATCCGAATGATCGAGGGAAAAACCAATCCCAAGCCAGGATTTTCTCGAGATGAAGAATGGATCCAGTGGCTTGAAAAGGAAAAAGAACCGATTGGAATCAATTCCCTTTCGAGCAAATTGCAAAAAGTTTCTTCCATTGAGTCCTTACACAAAATGAAAGCATTTCTTTTGATCCCTCTTTTGTCTCATGACCGCTTGGTCGGGGTTTTGATTTTGGGCGAAAAAATCAACCGGAGTGCTTTTTCGTTGGAAGAAATCACCTGGCTGACCATGTTGGCCAATCAAATTGCCATTGGTATCGAAAATGCCCAATTGTATAAAGCCAGTTTAGAAAAACAGCGCATAGAAGAAGACATTCGGCTGGCACAAGAAATCCAGCAAAATTTACTTCCCAAAGTGCCTCCCCAGGGAATCCATTTTGAACTGGCCTGTTGTAATTTCCCTTCCAAAGAAGTCAGCGGAGATTATTACGATTTTCTTTCACTGAATGAGAGAGAACTCGGTATTGTGATCGGAGACATTTCTGGAAAAGGAATTCCTGCAGCGATTTTAATGTCCAATCTCCAGGCCATATTTCGACTCTCTGCACTGCACGCACGCTCCCCTTCTGTCGCAATGAAAATCATGAACAATCAATTGGTGCATGCCACCACATTAGAAAAATTTGCTACCTTGTTTTATGGGATCTTGAATCAAAAGACTTTGGTATTTCAATATAGCAATGCAGGCCATCACTTTCCTATTCTCCGGCGGGCCAATGGTCGGATTGAATATTTAAAAACCGGCGGACTCCTTTTGGGATTTTTAAAGGATGTGACTTATCGGTCTGCCAAAATCCGTTTATTTCCTGGGGATGTCATTGTGTTTTACACAGATGGTGTGACGGAAACCCAAAATCCAGAACGTGAAGAATTTGGAGAAAAACGGCTTTTGGAAATTTTGTCATCCTGTGCATCCCAAAGTGCAGAGGGAATTTTAAATTCCATTCTGGATGAGGTGACGCAATTTGCTCGAGGAGAAACGTTTTTGGACGATTTGACTTTGGTGGTGTTGAAAATCAAATAAAAATCAAACAATGTCTCAGGTCTGTTTAAAATCGTTTTCAAAGCCAGAATTAGAAGCGTGGATTCGTTCTTTGAACGAAAAACCGTATCGAGCCCATCAGATTTGGTCTTGGATGTATACCCACTGTGCCACGTCATTTGACGAAATGACCAATCTTTCAAAGACATTCAGAACAAAAGTTGCAGAGATTGCAACACTCACTTCGCTTCGGCTATTGGAGAAAAAAAATTCCCCCGTCAGCGGCACAATCAAATTTTTGTGGGAATGTGAAGATAGATCCCGGATTGAGTCGGTTTTTATTCCAGAAGGGAAAAGAAGAACCGTTTGTATTTCCACGCAAGTAGGCTGTCCTTTGGCATGTCGTTTCTGTGCAACTGGCAGAATGGGATTCTTCCGAAATCTCCAAACCCATGAAATTGTGGATCAGGTCATCCAAATTCAGAAGGAAATTGGCATGGCTCTCACCAATGTGGTGGTCATGGGCATGGGAGAGCCATTTTTGAATTATGAGGCAGTGCTCAAAGCCCTGGATATTCTGAATACACCAGAAGGTCCTGGAATTGGCCACCGGAAAATCACGCTTTCCACGGTTGGGATTATTCCTGGAATAAAACGGTATACATTCGAAAAAAGACCTTACAAATTGGCAGTCTCCCTTAATGCGACAACAGACGAAACCCGAACTCGGCTCATGCCCATTAACAAAAAATATCCTCTCGTCAAAGTGCTGGAGGCAATCAAAGAGTATGTAAAACAAACAAAAAAGCGACCCACTTTTGAATACGTGCTCATCCGAGGGATCAACGATACTCCTGCGGATGCGAATCGACTTTTGAAGCTTTTAAAAAATATTCCTTGCAAAGTCAATCTCATCCCGTATAATTCGATTCAAGGTCCTTTCGAAACACCTGAACCCGAGAGAGTGCAAGCCTTTTGGGACATCCTTCGTTCGCTTCCTTTTCCTGTCATGATCCGACACAGTCGAGGCGGAGAAATCCAGGCAGCGTGTGGCCAATTGGCTGTGGCTTATATGAATAGAAAACAAACATCCGAAAATGAATGACCAAAATCAAGAATCCGAAGTGGATTCTTCTTTTGTCGCATCCGAATACACCAAGAAATTGTGAATGGCCAAATAATCCAGATGACCGAGTTGGAATGCCCGAATGGCATCGTCTGGGGTACACACAATCGGTTCTTCGTGCATATTAAAGCTCGTATTGACAAACGTGGAAAGCCCAGTCCGTTTTTGATAACTCTTTAAAATTCGATAATAACTTTCATTGATATGGGGATACACAATTTGTGGCCTTGCTGTACCATCCACATGGACCACTGCAGGACATTTTTTGTGCATCTGGGGAGTACAATCAAAAGTAATGGTCATAAATTCAGCCGGGAATTTATTGTTTCGAATGCGTTTGTAAAGAGATTCACAATCCTCTGCGAGCGAAGAAGGCGCAAAGGGCATGAATTCAGTCCGTTTGAGCCTTTTGTTCAGCCAATCATTGACTGTAGGATCTGTGGGTTGATAAAGAATAGAACGATTGCCCAAAGCCCGGGGACCGTATTCCATTCTTCCGTTGAAACGCGCGACCACTTTTCCTTTAGCCAAAAGTGCACCGATTCGGTCTTCAATGTTTTCGACGTATTCGTATTTTAAATTGGCACGCTTGAGACTTTGGACGATTTCTTCCTCTGTGTATTCAGGACCAAGATATACGTGGGGCAGTCGCATCTGAGAAATATATTTTTTTGCTTCTGGACAATGTTTGTAATATGCCCATAACGCAGCACCCGAACACAGCCCTCCATCGACCATGGCAGGGAAAATAAAAACCGATTCTACGCCGGGCAACTCTGCCACCCGTTGATTGATTTTGACATTGGAAAATACACCACCTGCCATGCAGACTTTGGCAGAAGAAAATCCAGTATAAGCCAAGTATTTTTTTAAATGATGGGCAACCCAGGTGGTGGTACATTCTTCGCTAATGGCCTGCACCCCGGCAGCAATGTCTGCAGGAGAGAATCCCTTGAACGTGCCATTGGTTGCTAAAAGAAGCCGATCGTAGTTACTCCGTTGAGGATAGGCATGCTGAAATACTTTTTTGGAGAGTTCGTATTGAAATTCTGCACCATTCATCCGGAAGAATTTTCGATAAATTTCAATGGTTTTTTGTGGATCTCCATACGCAGCCAATCCGGTGATTTTTCCTTCATGTCGATTGGGCTTGTATCCCAGCATCCATGTGATAAAATTATAAAACAATCCGATGCTGTGAAAACTTGACACTTCGTCGACTTTGATTAAGTCCCCATTGATTCCATAATACACCGAGCCTGCCAAACCATCGCCTTGGCCGTCCAAAGTCACTACAAGCGCATGCTCCCATCCCGATGTGTAATACGCAGACGCTGCATGCGCCTCATGATGGTTCATGAGCTCAATGGGAATTCCATCCAGATCGACTGATTTCAGTAATCTTTTGACTTGACGGATTCGGTACGCATTGTACCAATACGGATAAAACAAAAAGTACTTGTCCCATCGAATGGATTTACTGAAAATAGAATGGTAAATCCATCGGTCATGCCGTTGTACACACAGAAGATCTCTTAACACGCGACGTTGGAGTTTGGCTGGAGGTTCAATGGCCAATGCAATATAATCTGTATTGCGTCTGGATGTATTGGTCATCTCGAGTACTTTTTTTAAACTTCGAATCGGAGGGCCATCCTCTGTAGTGCCGTTGTGGAATTTAATTCTCGAGAGCCGTTCTTCTTCTATGGCCGCAAGAATTTTCCCATCCTCGATGACTGCGCATCCACAATTGTGATCGTCAAAGATGCCTAAGATTCGCAACGCTTCTCCTTAATGTTAGATGTTAGTATTAGTTACAGATTGTCCAAATGGCGAAGAGCAAACACGTAGGCGCCAATGGCGACTGCTCTACTCGTTCCCAATTTGGAAATTCCCACACCCACCCGCTTTACTGGATCGTACCATTTCTTTTTATTGGAAAGAGGCACCAGAATTTCTTTTGCTGAACCTTTGAGAAAAGCCTCTCGCTCTTTTGGGTCTTCTAAATTATAGACTTGAAGTTCTGTCCGATTCACTTTGGTCCCGTTTAACCATTCCAGTGGCTGGTTCATTTCTTTTACCACAGTAGGAAGAAAGAGAGGCGAGGCCCCGGCCAACCCCCCTCCCATCACAATCAAGCCATCAATCAACGTAATGGCATTGGCCAGTGCGTCTCCCAAAGCTTCACCAAATTTTTCGTAGGCAAAAATCCCGGCCTCTCGATGGCCCTCTCTTTGGCCAAGGGCAATTTCAAAAATTTCTTTGGGAGAAGGGCTTTCTTCTATAGAAATTTTCGCGTATTGAGCATATTCTCGACGAATTCCCCGAATACTCACACTTTCTTCCACTGGCGTGTGTGGATAGATTTTGTTCCGCATGATCCATATTTCTGCACCTGCAGAATTATCCCCTATAAAAAGTTCTCCATTTCGCACAATGCCTGCACCAAATCCTGTCCCTAAGGTCACCCCAAGGAGATTTTGGTATCGCTTGGGACTTCCTGCTTGCGTTAGTGCGTCGTTCACTTGAGGCAATAAACCTGCAATGGCTTCTCCATAAGCAAACAAATCGCCATCGTTATTGATAAACACCGGAAGATGGAAATACTCTTCCAGCATGGGACCCAACGCAACACCTCCACGAAACCCTGGAAGATTGGTCAAATCTCCAATAATGCCATTGGGATAATCTGCAGGACCTGGAAAGGCAAAACTTATAGCCACAGGAGGGGCTTTGAGCTTGGCCTTGACTTGTTTAAAGCCTTCGATAATATTTTCCAAACACTTTTGGAGATTCTCTCCTTGAGTAGGTAAAGTAATGGGTTCTACAATTTCTTCAAAACCCTGGATTGCAGAAAATACCAAATTGGTGCCTCCTGCATCCAAGGTGAGAACAATCCGTTTGTCGTCTTGATAATGCATGTTACGATTTCTTTAAAATGGTTATCGCAGACAAAGTGACGTATAAAATTCCACCCATTGGAACCAAAAATCCAGTGGTCATGGAAGCATAATCTGCAACCACCCCCATGATGGGTGGAAGAAACGCACCCCCTACAATGGCCATGACCATGAGTCCAGAAAGCGCATTGGATTTTTCAGGCATGGTGTCGATTGTAATGGAAAAAATGAGAGGAAAAATATTTGCAAATCCCAGACCAATGATAAAGGCTGAGACAAGGGAAAGCATTTGAATGCCCATAATGAATCCCAAAAGGCCCAATAGGGATAAAATACCAGTGGCCAGTAAAAAGGGTTTTGGTTTTACCCAATTGAGAATCATTCCCCCCAAGAATCTCCCCACAGTGAGAGCCAAAAAGAAAATGCCAGTGCCTAAAATTCCAATTTTTGCTATATCCAGGTGATACTTGGATTTAAATAACAAAGGAATGCCCGAGCTCACACACACCTCTGATCCCACATAGAGAAATATTCCCAAAACCATCCTCCGCACAAAAGGATCTTTAAGCAGTGCAAGACAGGCTCGAAAAGTCGCGATGGAGCGAGACCCCACTGGAGCGTTCACTTTTAATTGGACATTGGCCACAATGGCAAGAAAAAGAAAGGCACAATAAATGGGGAAGACATCTTTCCAGTCCCCTCCCCACCATTTTGCAGCCAGGACTGGAAGTACAGGGCCCGAAAGTGAACCAATGGCTTTTACAAATTGGGCCAAAGAAAGATTTCTCGAATATTTTCCTGGTTCAGACACATCCCGCATGATGGGATTGCCTGCCACTTGCATGATGGTGGCGCCTGCACCCAATAAAAATATCGTGGCAAGCAATAAAGAAAAAGAAGAAAGCCGAGAAAGTGTGGAGATAAAGACCCCGATAAAAGCAATCGAAAGTCCGAGAAGCAAGGTAAATTTTTTCCCTTTTTTGTCCTGGAGTAAACTGGTGGGTACAGAAAGGACAAAAAATAGAATAAATCCAACAAATGGAAGCAATTGGGCCAATGTATAAGAAAGTTGAAAAGTTTCCTTTGCCAGCCCGACAAAAGGCCCTACTGCATCCAAAAAACCCATGCACAAAAAGGCAAGAAATACGGGGATGAGTTTGCTTTTCATGGTGTCATCCTCTTTTTTCATTCATCTCAAGAATGCATAATATAAGGAAAAATAGAGAAAATTTCCACAAGGATTCAAAAAATCTCGGAAAAGGAGAAAACGAAGAATTATTTATGACTCACTTGTTGGGGAAATTATAAAAAAGTAAAAATAATCCACATCTTCCCAAAAAGAACATGCTTCATCATACATTCTTCACTTCTAACTCTTTTTCAGCTTTTCTTCAAGATTTTTAATCGCATCTCGAATTCGAGCCGCGTCTTCGTATCGTTCTTCTTGGATTGCTCTGTGGAGTTCGATCCGGAGGTTTTGCAACTGCGTTTCTTCTTCCAGTTCTAATTCGAATTCATCGACTTCCATTTCTGGAGTAATTGAGGCTTTCTGCATCACTTCTTCGTTGACAAAAATAGGGGCACTGGTTCGAAGGGCCAGTGCAATCGCATCGCTGGGACGGGCATCAATGCTCGACTGATCTCCATTTTTCTTGATATCAATTTCAGCAAAATACGTGTTGTCCTTCAGCTCGGTCACAACCACCCGAAGGATACTGGCATGCATGGAATCGAGGATATTTTTCATTAAATCGTGGGTCATGGGCCGAGGAGGTCGAATATTTTCAAGCTGTAAAGCAATCGCTTGGGCTTCCGCAGGCCCCACGACAATCGGCAACCAGCGATTGTGCAAATCGTCTTTCAAAATGATCACAAAACGGTTGTTCACTGTGTCGAGGGTGACCCGTTCAACCCTGACCGAAACCATCATCGATTTTTCTTCACGCTGTTTCATCATACTATACAAAGAATAACGCGAAAAAACGAGAAAATCAAGCAAAATTTTTAAGTTTCGATCAAAAATTTCTTTCTATTTTAAATGGTTGTAATTCCAGATGATACAAGGACTTAAAAATATTTTTCCGAATGTTGGCATGTGGTTCGTTCGCTTGGAGTTCTGCAATCACTTTCTTGATTTTTTCTCTCCGGGTTTTTCCGTCCATGGGGCAAAGACGTGGAAGTTGTGGAAAAGCCTTTTCTGTGGCAAATCGTTTTAAAAGAGACTCTTCCACATAGACAAAGGGTCGAATAATGTGCAATTTTCCACCAAACACAGGTTGGACAGGATACATGGTTCCAATTTTTCGACCGTAGAAAATATTGAGCAGAAGCGTCTCAATCACATCGTCCTGATGATGCCCATATACAATCTTGGTACATTTTTCCTGGATCGCCACTTCATACACTTTTTGCCTTCGATACAGGGAACAGAGAAAACAGGGATTCTTTTTGGCTTCAGGACCAAAAATGCGTTTTGCAATGTCGGTGTAGACAATCCGATGGGCAATTTGCAAGGTCTCAAAATAGGATTTGAGAATGGCACTGTTTCTCGGTTCCGATGAATCAAATCCCAAATCCAGATGAAGTGCAAAAAGAGAATATTCCGAAGTGGCTGTTCCAAATCCATCCAAAAGGAGATGAAGAAGAGAAAGACTGTCTGGACCTCCTGAGACTGCCACCAAAAGCCGATCTCCAGGAGAAAGCATCCCAAAATCCAAAATGGCTCTTTCCATCCGACTTTTGATTTGCTGACGAAGCCGAGACAATAGGGCCTCCATTAAGCACAAAGCAAACGATATAAAGCAGGACTGATATGCGTCAAATCATGAATCTGTTGGGACAACATGTCTGAACCCGGGCCCCACACAAACGTCATGACCCGATTCCGGGTATGATTCGAAGTGCTTAAATCTTCGATATTTCCATGATCACTGGTGAGCATGACCAAGGTCTGATCCAGAGAAAGAGATTTTAAAAGTTGCAAAACAAACACTTCCAATTTGATCAACTCAAAAAGGGCCAACGGATAATTTTGGCTATGCCCTGCGCGATCAGTAAGAAAATACTCATAAAGGATAAAATCATAGGCTTGACTAATTTGTGCCAATCTTTCTCCTGCCTCTTCCGGACTCCACAAAGGCAATTCAAACCCCTGGGCAATTAAAGTGGTATTGGTAAAATCATGGTAAAGTGCCTTATGGTGGAGAATGTCTTCAATAGAAAAAAAGGGTAATTCTGCAGAAAGCGTGGCCACTGTGGTGGCTGAAAGCTTCCATTTTGTGTTTTCTTTTAATTGGAAAAAAAGAGGCCGATACGCATTGACAAAAGCCACTTTCTTTCCTGCTTTTTTCAGTCGAAGTAAAATGGAATGGGTTTTGAGAATTTCTCGGAGCGTCGCATCGGGAAATCCTTTTCGATGCATCCCCAAAATTTGACACGCATTGATGCCGGTCAAAAGGGTGGTTTGGCCTGTCGCACTCTGGGGGATGCCTTCGACCCCGCAACAAACATCCGTGGGAACCATCTTTCCGTGAAAAGGTGCAGGCAAAACCCCATTTCCCTGTTCGTAATATCCAAAAAGCTGAATGTTTTTATCCAGACACGGATTCACCGCGGGATCGTTGACGCCCAGCCCCAATCCATCCACAAAAATCAAAATGGCTTTCATTCGTAACCCAGCTCTCGCAACATGGACGGTTCTTTCCGCCATTTTGGCTTCACCCGGACAAACAATTCAAGATACACCGGCTTTCCTAAGAAGGCTTCGATATTCTCTCGGGCGCGTTGGCCCACCCGTTTGATCGCTTCCCCATTTTTGCCAATTAAAATCGCTTTTTGACCTTCCTGCTCCACAAAAATCACTGCCCGAATATAATCTTTCCCCTTGGGTCTCTCTTTGTATTCTTCAATTTGAACCGTGGTCGCATAAGGAATTTCCTCTCCGTAAAGAAGAAAGATTTGTTCTCGAATGAGTTCTGCAATAAAAAATCGTTCTGGGCGATCGCTGAGTTGCTCCGGAGCATAAAAAGGTTCCCCTGTGGGCAAATATTGGAGAATACAATTCAACACGCGATCAATCCCATCGTTGTAAAGAGCAGAAATGGGAATAATTTCTTTGAATAAATTCAACTGATTTAATTGATCAATTTGAGGAAGAAGCAATGGTTTGGCCACAAGATCAATTTTGTTCAAGATGGCTAATTTAGGCGTTTCGATTGGCCGAAGAAGTGCAAGCATGGATTCTGCCAATTCCAAAGGTTGAGATGCGTCAAACAGCCACACCACCACATCTGCCATTTTAATGGCTTCCTCTGCTTTGGCTCGCATGATCTTCTGTAGACTGTATTTGGGGTCTATTAACCCCGGTGTATCTAAAAAAATCACCTGAAAGGCTTCTCGAGACAGAATGCCCAGTATGGAATGCCGGGTGGTTTGTGGTTTGGGGGTGACAATGGAGAGTCTAGCCCCTAACAATTGGTTCATCAATGTGGACTTCCCCACATTGGGCAAACCCACAATGGCCACATACCCGACCTTAAATGGCACATTTTGAGACACGTTCATTTGCTTTTAATAGAGTTTCTTGAGCTCTGCATTTGGGAAATAAAATTTTAAAATCGTTTTATAACTTTTCCCGCAAAAAGCCAGAACGCCCGCGCCTGTTTGACACATTCCTACTCCATGGCCCCAACCAGCCCCTTTCAAAATAAAAGTCTGAGGAATGCCTTCGAGAGGATTTTGGGGAATCACAATAAAACAAGAACTCCACAAGGTGCTCGAATAAAGGGCCTTTCGAATCGTCAATTCGCCTTCCAAAACAGTGTCCCTTTCTGTTCCTACAATTTTTAATTGGGTGATCCGTCCCGATTGGGTTCTTTTTAATGGAACCATGTTGAGAATGGCGCCCAATGACTTTCCCGTGGATTTTTCCAGTTGGGTTCGAAGTTCATCCTGAGAAAGACGAACTTCCCAACGAAAATATTTTTTGGTATATGCAAATGCACTGGGCCAGTCTCCATTGATCGTATTGCAATAAGCATGGGGTGATTCCAAAATCCACTTCCGGACATTTTCTTCTTGATCTAACGGTTCATACCGTTTGAGAGAAGAAGGCCCATCCACTCTGGCCTTGAGATGGACTTTTGGAGACGTATTCCAAATCTCTTCGACATTGTCTGTATGGCCTCCACACACGGCACTATACACTGCATCCAGAATGCGACCGTCTTTAAATAGCACTTGGCCTTCCGTTTTCCGAACCGCACGAGACACAAGAAAATTTCTGCGATCCAATCCGCCATAAACCTGGCAATGGACCTCCCCGCAGAAATCAAACGGATCTCCCGAATGGACCAGCCCCTTTAAAGCCAATGCCTTGCTTCGAATACACACTGCTTGGGCTCTTAATGCAGATTCAGGAAATCCATTGGGCATTTCGTAGGGCAACACGCCTTCCACATACAATTCGAGAGGGATGATATTGATTGCAGAGAGTTTCCCATGGACATCCAAAGTGAATTCGAGTACCGGGGGATAGGCACGATTTTCCAATTTTTCCCAGTGAAATCCTGTGCCTACTGGAATATCTCGGATTTGAATGGTTGCCCCGCTGATCTGGATGGATTCTGCGGTTTCGTATTGCACATTTTTTGTGACATTTTTTAATACCAACTGGCCAGAAGAAGGGGTCGCAATTTCTCGAACAATAAATGTGTCCAAACGGTTTTTCAATTGTTCACGAAATGCCCTTGCAGAAGAATCGGTTTCAAAAGTGTCTGCCAAATACACGCGATAGTATAATGTGGGAAAAACACCCGTTTGTAGAGCGAAAGAAGACATTCCAATGGGTTTAATCAGGGTTTTGAATCCCAAGGCCTCGACCTCTCTGGCCTTTTCTCGCGCTCGATCCCGAGAACTCATGGACCCTGCCACAAGCCGAAATACCACCTTCGCGGGGTTGGAGTCTTTCACGCCAACAATCCAGGTTTCACCAGAATCTCCTTGGGTCAGAAGGATTCCGCCCGCCATGATCTGACATCTGCCCATGGGAGAGAATTCAATCGCAGTTTTTCCAGTGAGAATGCCTATCCGCACCTCAGGCCCCCGGTATGCCTTGGGGGGAGGCATCTCAAATCGCCTGACGGCGCATCCGCTCAAAAAAAGGATCAAACTCCCTGATATGAGAAATTTTATTTTCATGGAATTCAATTTACGCAGAGTTTCTCACCCAATGCAAGGAAAACCGATCAAAACTAAAATGCGCTCCCCCATGCAGGTTCGAAGTGGGCTTTCTTCTTTTCAACACAGTACACATACCGAATCCCCAAATCCAATGGAACAGGAAGCGTGAAGAAATGAATGTCTGTTCGGAGTTCAATACCAAAAGCACGGTATAAACGCCGAGTGGGTGGAATTCGGCCTTCTGTGTAATCATAAAAAAGCGCTGTTTTTAAACGATTGACATAAATCCAATGCCCCAAAGACCAATCTGGATAAGCCAATGGAAAAAGATATTCGATTCCTGCTTTCTTCATGTGGTCGTAAAGAATGGCATGATATCCTTTTGAAAACGGAAACATGCTTTCAAATCGATAGTTTATTGGATTTTGCCATTCCCATGCCAATTGAAGACCAAATCGGTGATGCCTGAAAAATCCTGGAAAGCGAAAATCGGCCCGAAATGCAGATTGTGTTCCCCGATATGTGGTTTTGAGAGGCGTGGAAGAATAAGAAAAACAGACCCTTTGGGCCCAGGCAGGCGTCATATCCCTGGGTGCATACGATGTGTAATGCAAAATTTCAGTGTTGAATTGCATCACCATTAAATCGCCATTGCCTTGCGCTTCTGGTTCAAAATGGGTTTTGCCTTGAATTTCAGTATAGCTTCCTTTTGTATCGAAATTTAAAAAAGTGGCATGAGCCCCTCTGGAAATATTCAAAGGCAAAGAAATCCCAAGAGAAAGGGACTTTTCCCTCCAGGTGTCTATCTCATACTCTTTTTTTGAATGTAAATACATTGCACATCGGCTACCCGCACTTATTCCTCCACGAAGCACAGGAAACCATTCCGCATGGAGCACATTCAATTGAACTGCAGAGGTTCTTTCGTTCGAATTGAAGAAAAGCACAGGTTCGATCCATGTGGTATTGAGAAGATTGGTAGAAAATAGCATCACGGTATATTCAGGAAGCAGAGGAAGAAATGCCCAACTGTGGAGATTCCAGAGGGAACCCCATTTGGAATAATTTGCAATAGGATAATACACAAGAGAATCGTTTTTTCGCCAAGAATAAGACACGCCCATTGGTTGAGTGGGGGAAATTGAAAGCGTGTCTAAAAAAATCCATTGGGTGGAATCGAGGACCATTTCTCCAATGCGAGTCCCTTGCGGAGTATAATTAGAAAATAATAATCGAGTGCTATCTGGAGAAATTGTTGGGCTAAATGCCCCATACGAAACCCGGGTAACTAAATATGGTTTGTGCAAGAGTGTGTCCCATGCACAAACATTGGTGATCCCGAGTTTAGGAGAAGCATAGAGAATGTATTTCTTCCAGAATACAGGGTTCATGATGTTTTCATGACCAAAATCTCGAATCTTATGGAAAATGCCATTTTCGATATCCAGTTGATACAGAGATTTTCCCGTTTCACTTTGAGCCACACAAATCACGTTTTTTCCATTGGGGGACCAGGAAGGCGATTGAAGAAATGCATTTTCTGGAGCAGAAAAAGAATGGATCGGATTTCCCGTTTTTCCGTCCAAAATCACAAGGTTGCACTCTGCCCTTTCGGAAAATTCGATCACTGCAATCCGACTTCCATCCGGGGAAAATTCAGGATTGAAATACCGGGTCCGGTGCGTCAATCGCTGTTTTGAACCCGTTTGCAAATCCATGACGACAATGGTAGAATAGGCCCTTTTCCCCCACCGAATATCTGGAACTTCTTCGTCCCAAACAATTTTCCCGGCTCGAACACTGGTTCGCGTGGCACCCGGCTCTGTAGGATAAAAAGTGCAAAGTTTTTCTTCTTTGCCACTGGGGGAAATTCTTACTAAAGACCAGGGCGTATCCAAACCGTATTTTTGTGCTACAAGAACTCCATCTTCAGTGTACTGGGGGAAAAGGTATTCAGTCCATACAGAGGAAGAAGAAGGTAAAGAAGCGATCTCTTGGATTTGGATTGGAAAGGTGGTTTTTTTCGTCTTGAGTTCCGAAAGCGCTTCGCGATACAATACATCAAGGGATTTCCCGGTTTCTTTCTTGATCGCCCGAGCAAATGAAAAAGGCCAAAATGACCATTCGGAAGTCCGGTGAATCACCCGATCCAAGCAACTTTCTCCATAGTGCCGGTGAATGAAATCCACAAGAACATATCCCAATTGATACACATTGGGAGTCCAGTCTTTGTAAGAACCCAAATACATTTTTGAATAAGAAAAAATTGGACGAGTCTCCAACAAGGCTTTGAGGCCCATTTCAAATTCGGGCAACCGACCGCGTCCACTTGGAGTGAGGCGGGTTTCTGTGTAGACTGCATCTCCTTCCCACCACCAATAGGGAATGGAAAACATGGAAAATCCTAAAATCCCAATGTCCCCAAAACAAAGCCCCATGAGTTTTGTAAAACCAGAATTGGCCTTGTCGAATTGTACCCCATGCCGACCTTCATGCACAGCCAGAAGGGTATACCAATCTGTGGTTCCTGTCCACCAGCCCTGAGAGCGTTGATGAAACCATTCGGATCTTCGAGGAGCCAGACTGACATATCCATTCGGCCTGACCCCTTGATTGCCCAATACAATCGCAATGCGGGGAGAGGGGATCTCAAACGAAGCGTGCAATGGGGAATAGGCATCCTCGAGAAGATTCGCAATCCGAAGGGCATCTCCCGAAAGGGCTTCAGGAAATATCAAATCATAATGGGGAGTTGCTATTTTCTTCCATCGGAGAGAAGGTGGATATTGATCGGTGTTGAAAAAAAATCCACTTTGGCCCATTAAAAAGTAGGGAAAGAAAGTGACCCCAAAAGTAAAACCAATGGAAAGAATCTTGCGAAACTTACAGTTCATTCCGTACTGCTTCTTCCAAAGCCTCCAAATCGACACTCTCTCCATCTTCTGGGAAAGGAAAGGGAATTAACCACCACTCTTCGGTAAAAGACGCAGAAGCACTAGGTCTTAAAATTTCCATGGGACCAATGGGTTGGAGTTCGCATGTCATTTCTTCATAAACAATGGAAAGGGTGAGCCCTGCAATTTCATTGTAAATGCGATCTGAAAATACAGGAAAACTTTTGACAAAAGCCAATCCATTCTGCATGAGATAGGCAAGCCACCCTTCGGTAAAATCAAAACCCAATTTGGGTTCCTTCAAAGGGCCAATGACTTTGACAAAATTCCCAGTAAATTTTACCCCAGGATCTTCTGGCTCGTATTGAATCCAAGGGCCAGGTCCATATTGCACATATTTTTTAGGAAAGCGACTATACCCTCCCACAGGAATCACCACAATACCGCCTCCTTTGGCCAAAGTCCTTCCCCAATAACACAACCGATGGACCCGATCCGAACGATTAAGGATGGTCTGGGTACAGGTCAAATGGGGAGAATCTGAATCCAAGACAAATTCTCGGACAAGACGAATCCCCAACGTCGGATCAATGTGACTGGTCAACCGTACTGACCGAGGACCAGTCACTTCCACTTCCCATGAACCCAACCAAAGGGTGGGATGGGGAGGAAGCAATTTTTCCGGCCCAATATCAAATCTTCCTCCAGAGGGCTGAAATATTGGTTCCCCGGATTTCCAAGTTTTCCCGTTCTCCTCTGGATTGAAATAGATCACATCTTCACTTCCCAGGGTGTACTCTAACACCCGTCCTCCGCATTGGGGGCAAAGTACCACACGAGTGGTTGCATTTTGAATAAGAAGGCAATTTGAATAACCTCCGTATGGGATTTGCATCACCCCAGAGGCTTTTAACGTTTCTGCCATAATTTATCCTTTCTACAGATGCTTAAAGAAAACTTTATTAAGAAAGTTCAAAAAAGTTACCAAAATCTCAGGGTAGAATCAAGCTGAAAATCTTGATTTAATGTGACTAGGAAGATGGAGGATAGATTCACTAATAATGGAGTTCATTGAAGGCCAACCGAGTGGAAACACCCATTGGAATTCAAATAGAATCACCCAAAATCAGGCCCTGAGATTTTATGGTTCTGATTCCCGATATATTTTAACGATTTGGAGAGACGTTACTACTGTCCGATGTAGACAGTGTGAAACAGCTTTTTTGTGAAAGTGGTCGATATATCAATATTAAACCAATAATAGCAATCACTGTTGTTATAGTAACGATGATACTCCCTTCTAAACCGAATGCACCCCCTGTAAAAATAGTCGCCTCATTCAACTTCAGAAAATGCCAATCCACAGGAAATGGATTTTGGCCACTCAGCGATAAACCCAGAACTGGGCCCAGTACAAAGTTCCAAGTAAAGTGAAGCGCAATCGGGAGCCACAAATTTCCACTCACTGCATAGGCAATACCAAATAAAATGCCTGGATTAAACACATTCAAAATGGCCAACCACGAGCCTCGAATCGCTCCTGCATGAAACACAGCAAAAAGGAACGCGGACAAAATGACTGCAGAAATGGCACCAAAATATGTCTGAATGGTTTGAAAAATATAGCTACGTACCAATATTTCTTGTGTCATGACATTGAGAAACAACCCAATACCTCGCAGCATCAATATGGGCAGCGAGATAGGGATGGATCGCTGGAAAGAGATCCAACCGCCAAACCATAGAATCGAGATAGATCCAGCCAGAAAAGTCCGATTGCAACCCCCAACAAAGTGTCACGGAAAAAATGGGCCATTTCAAAGCCAAGGGTATAAAAAGGACGTTTCTCCACAAAGGAAACCATGAGATATGCCGATAATAAAATGGTCATTGCGAACACAAATTCAAGGGAGAGGTGTGTCAGGGGCAAAGTCATTTGCTCAGCCTGTTTCCATTTGTGCTGAAACGGAACAATGAATATCGCAAGTGGAATACCCCAAATGAGTATAAAGGCAAGCCACTTCCAGATCCCTGTCCATACAGACTTCAATAAGGGCATGCCTGCTTTCATAAGAGGAAGAGAGAGCAATTTGAATCTTTTTGATTTTGCATGAATTGATGGACCTCACTCTGTAAAGGGAGACATGCTACAATGACCCACAGGCCTTTATTGCTTTTTCTATTCCCCCTTTTCCTCAGTGGACGCTCCTCTTGCCAAAGAAAAGCACGAACCATTGTCCTCACCCATAAAGCTCCCTCTTCCATGAACATGCAAAAATTCCAAATTCTGAGAGAGTTTAAAACGCCATCTGTTATGTTTTGCCTTCAAGCACTTTTTTCACCAATGGACCAAGCACCATGTAGAGATCCACAGGTTTCGCAAGATAGGGGAAACCGTACGGTTCCTGTTGTTTCAGAAGTTCAATATCATCCTCAAACCCAGACATGAGAATAATTTTCTGATTTGGATTTTTGGCCCGAATGGCATTGGCCAATTCAAATCCCGTCTTTTTGGGCATCCGAATGTCCGTGATGACCAAATCTGGTTTATACTCTTCCCAGAGTCGAAGCCCTTCTTCTCCATCATGGGCTACGATCGTATGATAGCCCTGGGTATTGAGAAACCGTTCAAAAACATAGAGAACAGGTTCCACGTCATCTACAATGAGAATGGAATAGGCCTTTTCTTTTGTCATCTTTACTCCCTTCTGCATGAAATGACAATGTGATATTAAAAATGAATAAAAAAAATATGAATTTCAAGTGTTTTTTTTAAAAAAATAGGCTTGACTTTTTAAAAAAATTCGCTATATACTAAGACGACGGATAAAAATAATTGTATTTTTAAATTCCATGAAAGCTGAAGAAAAAAAGCATACCCAATTATTAACCATTGTCCATAAGATCACGCATCGCATTATTTCGATTTTAGAGTTGCAAAAACTTCTCCAGGCCACAGTCACAGACATTCAAAAACACCTCGGGTATTACAATGTGACCCTTCTTTTACTCAATAAAGAAACCAACGAATTGGGAAGGCAGGCCATGGCAGGTGCCTATGCAGAAATCGCCCCCCTGGACTATCACCAAAAAGTCGGAGAAGGATTGATTGGCTGGGTGGCCCAAACCGGAGAATCGCTTCTGGTCAATGACGTACAAAGTGATCCTCGGTATCTCGTAGGATTCGGAAAAACGGTTCCAACTCGTTCTGAACTTTGTGTCCCAATTAAACTGGAAGGGGAAGTCATTGCAGTTCTGGATGTTCAAGAACCCCAAGTCAATGGATTTACAAAAAACGACTTAAAAATCCTTGAAACCCTTGCAGAACAAATTGCCGTGGCCATTAAAAATGCAGAATACTATGAAAAACTCCAGACAGAAATTCGAGAACGTGTAAAAACAGAGCAGGCACTCCGAAAAAGTTTAGAAGAAAAAGAGATTTTACTCAAAGAAATGCACCATCGGGTCAAAAATAATCTCAACATGATCTCAAGTATTATCAACATGGAAAGAAATCGGGTACCCGGAACCGCAACAGATCGCATTCTTTCCAATATTCAAAATCGAATCAAGGCCATTGGTCTCATCCATCAAAATTTATATACAGGAAAACACATCGATCGAGTTTCGGTAAAAACGTATTGTGAAGAATTGATCCGTCAAATACAACTTTCCTTTTCTCCCGCGCTTATCCAGATTGAAAAATCCATTGAAGACATGGACTTGCCCATTCATCTCGCCTTGCCCTGCGGGCTTCTTTTGACCGAGCTCTTGACCAATGCCCTCAAATATGCTTTTCCTGAAAAACGGACTGGGAAAATTTTTATTCAATTCAAAAAAATTTCTTCTTCAGCAAAAGAACCGTATGTGGAACTTCTGGTCAAAGACAATGGAATCGGACTCCCAAAACATGTTTCATGGAAAAATCCAGAATCTATGGGTTTCAGGCTGATCCACGCTTTGAGCCAGCAACTCCACGGAGCTTTACGGATCCAATCAAAACACGGAACAGAATGTGGTATTCGTTTTCCATTAAAGACTAAACCTAAGTGAAACTGCATCGTATAATCAGATGCTAAAAAATCAACCGGCCATTCGCGCCCTGATTCCATTTGCCTTTGGAATTTTAATCAGCGCTTGGTTCCCCCTTTCTTTAGTCCCTATTCAATGGATGATTTTGGGCCTGATTGCATTTTTATTAATGGGTTTTCTCTGTTCCAAACCTCGGATTATCAGAGAGATCAGCATTTTATTGGCGCTTCTCTTCTTAGGGGCATTGCGTTACAATTTGAATCAAAATACGCTTCCTAAAAATCATCTTCTCTATTTTGTGCATCCTCCTCAAACTGTAAAACTCTCTGGCGTATTGCTCCGCGATCCAAAAGAAAAAAAGAAAACAATAGAGCTCCTCCTCAATGCACAAACGCTTTGGGATACTTCCAATTCCATCTCGGTTTCTGGAAAAGTGCTCGTTTCTCTCAAAAAAGAAAAAATGCCAACTCTGCGCTATGGAGACCAAATCCACGTGAGTGGAGAATTAAACTTTCCTAAAGGAAAACGCAATCCTGGAGAATGGGACTACCCCAAATGGCTCTCTCGCCAAAAAATATATCTTATTCTCAAATGTGACAGTCCTCAAGATTTGGAATTGATTTCTCGAAACCATAGCGCTTGGCTTTTTAACAAAGTGATTTATCCTCTTCGACGACATGCGCTTTTCTGGATTGATCACACCGCCTGGGATGGAGAAACCCGGGCTTTGCTTCGCGCCTTGGTATTGGGAGAACAGGCACTGATTCCCACTGAAATGCGAGAGGCTTTTTCCAAAACCGGGGTGGTGCACTTACTCTCTGTCAGTGGATCGCATGTCGGCTTTGTGTATCTGATGCTGATCTTAGGCCTTGGCCTTTTCCGATTTCCAATTGCATTACGAAATGGCTTGGCCAGTGTAGGACTTCTCGTCTATGCATTGATCACCGAAGCCAGCCCTCCTGTCGTGCGTGCCACGGTCATGGCCTTGACTGCATTGTGGGGTAAAGTGCTCGAAAAGAAAATCGACGGATTTAATATTTTGGGGATTTCTGCCCTATTTCAATTGCTTATTTCTCCTTCTGCATTGTTTGACATTGGATTTCAACTTTCTTTTCTCTCGGTCTTTTCGATCTTTTATGGATATCAGCAATTCAAAACATGGACCGAACACTGGCCGATTTTCCAAAAAGTGAAAAAAATCCCATGGCTTTGGGCACTTTTCCTCACGTGTTGGGTCTCTCTGGTGGCCCAATTGGGCACCCTTCCCCTGGTGGCCTTCTATTTTAATTGCCTTCCTCTTGTCTCCATTCCTGCCAATCTATTGGCCATTCCTCTGTCAGGAGTCCTCACAAGCCTGGCTTTTATTTCATGGATCTTTTCTGCTTTTCATCCTTGGATTGGTTTGGTCTATGCCAATTTAAACCAACTCCTTCTCCGATTTTTTCTCTGGTTTATTCATACCATGGCTTCTCTTCCGGGTTCCAGTGCCATTGTTCCTTCCCCTTCGGTGATTGATATTTTTCTGTGGTATATTTCTTTCGGACTGCTTTTCCACTGGAAACAACGATCACTCCGAAATGTGTTCCTTTTTACTGGGTGTATCCTACTGAACATTTCAGTCTGGACTTCGGTATGGAAAAATAAATCCATTGATCTCAGATGGATTCAATTCGATGTCGGCCAGGGCGATGCTGCCCTCCTCACATTTCGAGGGAAAACGCTTTTAATTGACGGAGGCCCAAAGTCTCCATCGTACGACTGTGGAGAAGCTGTTTTGATTCCTTATTTCCATCGCTTTGGTATTCGAACACTGGATGCAATCCTTCTCACCCATCCCCACAATGACCACATGGGAGGCCTGTGGAGTGTGGCTCGAAAAATGAAAGTCAAAAAAATGATTCTACCTGAGCTGAATTCGCCCCCGCCGGTTTTTCAAACATTTTTGGACAGCCTCCAACTCTGGCATATCCCCTTTGAGTTTTTCAAAGATCTAGACAGCTTGGCTTTGTCTCCTCATTTCAAAATCTACCTGTTCTTCTTTCCAATAGAGAAAAATCTCAATGAAAGTTCTGTTGTCACTTTACTGTGTTATGGGAAAATCCACTTTCTCTTCATGGGAGATGCAGGAGAAGCCACAGAAACTCAACTTCTACGATACAAAAGTCTCCCCACCATGGATGGAGTAAAAATAGGACACCATGGGAGTTGTCAATCCGGCTCAAAACAATTTTTGCAAAAATTTTCTCCGCGATACGCGGTCATTTCTGTGGGAGAAAAGAATCGCTACGGCCATCCTTGTCCAGAATTATTGGAACGTTTAAAAACTGCAAATATCCAAGTCTGTCGTACAGACCAAGAAGGCGCAGTGATATTGGATACAAATGGAGAAAAAATACAACGTGTGCATTGGAAATAATCTTTGACAATATTTTACTTGACAATCTCTTTTAATTTTTTTTCTTTCCTCCAAGTGAACTGTTGAAAAAGGGGCGCAAGATGAGAAAATTTCAATTTTTTATTTCGTTGCTTGGCTTTGGCATGGGATTGATTCCTGTCCATGCCCAATATGCCATTCCTCCCAAAATGCAGTGGTGGTATGAGGCCCGATTCGGCATGTTCATTCATTTTGGGTCTTATTCGTACTTGGGCCATGGAGAATGGGCATTCAGTACAGAAAATTGGACAAAGGCAAACTATCAAACCCAAGTCTCGGCAAAATTTAATCCCAATCAATTCAATGCGGGAACCATTGCCCGATTGGCCAAAAAAGCAGGCATGAAGTATCTGGTGATCACGGCCAAACATCACGAAGGCTTTTGCATGTGGGACACAGAAGTGGAAAGTTTTAAAGATGTGACTGGAACAAAACAATACGATTTGCCCGACTTTACGGGTTTCAAAAGAGATATTCTTCGAGAACTGAAAGATTCTTGCGAAGTCCAAGGAATCAAGTTTTGCCTGTATTATTCGATTCTCGATTGGAATCATCCTTCTCAAGAAATCAACCGGACAACGTATTATTCGAACATGATCTCGGATTCTGCCCGCACCGCGTACATTCGAGATATGAAAGCCCAACTGGCAGAGCTCGTGACAAAATACCATCCTGCAGTGTTGTGGTTTGATGGCGATTGGACGTATAACGGAGGAGCACCTACGCTCAGTTCGTGGTGGACAAAATCCGATGGCCAAGATTTGTATGAGTATTTACTAAATCTGGATTCCACTCTGGTGATCAACGAAAGGGTCTGCCGGGGATTTGGCCTCGGCGATTTTGAATGCCCGGAACAAGAGGTCCCTTCCACGCCTCGAAATCGACCTTGGGAAACCTGCAGAACAATGAATAATTCGTGGGGATATAATGTGTGGGACAACAATTGGAAAAGTGTCACTGTACTTATCCGAGAATTGGTCACCGTGGTCAGCCGGGATGGAAATTATCTATTGAATATTGGTCCCAAAGGGGATGGCACGGTTCCCCAACCTTCGGTTGCCATTCTAAATCAAATCGGCGAGTGGATGGAAAAATACGGCCAAAGCCTTTATGGCGCCACCCGAAATCCCTATCCCAATGAACCGTGGTGGGGAGTGTACACAAAGAAAGAAGGGAAGCTTTATGTGCATGTATTTCAATGGCCAACCCATGGAGAATTGCGTATCCCTTCGCTTGCCAATCCCATTCAAAAAATGTATACCATGGAAACCCCAGATAGTCCATTGACTTATAGAGACAGTTTAGGATGTCTTTTTATTTCTGTACCTCCCAAAGCGCCCAATCCCCACAATTCAGTGCTTGTGGTAGAAACCTCTGGAATGCCTTCTCCTTCTACCCAGTATGTAAAAGTCACTCGAATTACGATCAAAAGTGCCAATTCCAAATACACCATTACCACAGACAAAGGAACACTCCAAATGATCGCCACGGTTTCTCCTTCTAACGCTGCGATTTCCTCAGTGAGTTGGAGTGTCTCCGACACGACCATGGCCACAATTGATGCCCATGGATTGCTCACTGCAAAAAGAAACGGTTCTGTTTTTGTCATTGCCACAGCGGAGGACGGAACTGGAATCCAAGGGAAAAGGCAAATCCAGATTTCGGGTCAGACCGCGGTGGAAACCCAGTCCAGGCGTCTTTTACATCCTCAGACCCCCGTATTAGAACAAAATTTTCCCAATCCAGCGAATGCAGTGACGACCATTTGTTTTACTCTTCCAGAACGAAGCTTTGTCTTGCTTCAAATTTTTGATGTATTAGGGAATCGGGTGGAAACGTTGGTCTCGGATGAATTCCCCAGTGGCACGTATACTCAAAAATGGGATTGCGAACAATACGCCAGTGGAATCTATTTCTATCGACTTCAAGTCGGTTCTTTTTCCAAAATCAAAAAGTTGATTGTCCTTAAATAGTATCATATGACCAGAGGAGAGATGTTCGCATGTCCTGAAAGTAAAGAGAAAACTGTGGGTAAAAGGCTTCTACTATGATGGGTGTGAGATTAAAATCTACAGCCAGCTTTTGAATGAATGATTGCATTCTTCGCATCTTTGGACTGCAGACGCTTGATACCGTCATTGTTTTGAACGTCTACCCTGGGAATTCTCCTTCGTTACTCTGACAGTTAAATGAAAGATAAGAATTCCTATGGTCATATGCACTAAACATTAAATAAAAGCCATTATACTTTTTTGATACACTCATGAACTTTTTGGAGTAAAACTTCCAAGGTGTACGGTTTTGGTAAAAAAGGATATCCCTTTTTTTCAATTTCTTCTAAGTTTATTCTCTGATCAATATACCCACTGGTGAGAAGAATGCCCATTTTTGGATTTTGCTGGAGAAATTGTTCGATCAACTGAACCCCTGTAATGTCCGGCAATACCACATCACAAAAGATCAAATGAAAATGGCCATTTTCTCTCTGAAAAATCTCAGAAGCCTCTTTTTCATTTCTGGCAGTAAATACTGTATATCCATGCCGACAAAGCGCTTTTTCTACAAAATGAGAGAGATTGGGTTCGTCTTCGATTACCAGAATCCGTTCCCCTTTCCCTTTGGGAAGAATAGAAACTTCTTTTTCACGACTCTTTTTTTCTGGTTTATGGGGACTCAATGGGAGATAGATTTCAAACGTGGAGCCTTCTCCCACTTTGCTTTTCACCCGGATCCACCCTTGATGTTGTTGAACTATCCCGTACACCACGGAGAGCCCCAACCCACTGCCTTTTTCATCAGATTTTGTCGTAAAAAAAGGTTCAAAAATGTGGGGTTGGATTTCGGGAGGGATTCCAACTCCTGTATCCATGACAGACACCCGAAGAAACGGTCCCAATCTGGCACCTGGGATTTCACCGAGAAGAGGCTCATCGATGGTGACTTTTTCTGTACGGATGGTGATGTGTCCCCCTTTTTCCATGGCGTCTTTGGCATTGACCACCAGATTCATAATCATCTGTTCCATGGAGGTTCGATCTGCGAAAACGATCAAGGGTTCTTTTGCCAATTCATATCGAATGGCAATGTTTTCTCCGATAATCCGATGAAGCATCCCTACAAGGGCTTCGAGGATTTGATTGAAATCCAGATAGACAAATTCTAACTTTTGACGCCTACTGAAAAGTAAGAGCTGTCGGGTCAAATTAGAGGCTCTTTCTGTGGCCATTTGAATTTCTTTTAGGAGGGGATAGACTGGACTTTCTTGCCCCACTTGCTCCATGGTCAATTCCACGTACCCACTGATCGCAGTGAGAATGTTATTGAAATCATGGGCCACTCCTCCTGTGAGTCTTCCCAGAGCCTCCATTTTTTGCGCTTGAATCAACTCCTCCTGAATCCGTTTATTTTTTTCTTCGATCTCCCGTTGTTTTTTTCGGACTGCTGCTTCTCTCATTTCCCTTTCAATGGCTGGAATCAATCGAATCAAATTGCTTTTCATAATATAGTCGTGTGCGCCTGCTTTCATGGCAGAAACCGCAGTTTCCTCTCCAATCACGCCAGAGACAATAATGAAAGGAATATCCAAATTTTTTTCTTTTAAAAGTTTCAAGGCTTCGGGCGCACTAAATTGAGGCAAGGAATAATCTGAGATTACAATGTCCCATGATTTTTTTTGGAGTGCAGAAGCCATCGCCTCTCGAGTCTCTACCCGTTCAAATAAAGGCTCGTATCCTCCCCGCTGGAGCACTCGAATGAGCAAAAGAGCATCGTCCTCAGAATCTTCAACGATTAGCACATGCAATGGTTGAGTCATTTCTACAACTCCCAATGGTTTTATCCGCCCAATGTAAAATAAAAGGTTGCTCCTTCATTGGGCCTTCCTTCAGCCCATATTTTCCCCCCATGGCGACGCACAATTCTCTGGACCGTCGTCAGTCCAACACCTGACCCTTCCAAGTGAGAATGAAGCCTTTGAAAAGGCTCGAACAATTTATCATGATACGTCATGTCAAATCCCATGCCATTGTCTCGAACAAAAAATATCCGTTTTCCTTTTTCTTCTATGACTCCAAATTCGATTTTTGCACTTTCTTTTTCTGAAGTAAATTTCCAGGCATTATCAATCAAATTTTCGACCATCACTTTTAAGAGAACTTCATCCCCCTGCACCCACACCGGTTTTGTCCCGACAAATTCCACTTTTCTCGTTGGATCTTTTTGCCGAAACTCTTCCACCACATTTTCAACCAATTCCCCTAAATCCACTTTTTTCGAATGCATTTCCGCTCTTGTCCATCGGGAGAGCTTTAGTAGTGCATCAATGAGTTGCCCCATCCGTTGGCTGTTTCTTCGAATTCGCTGAAGATAATCTTTTGCCCTTTCATCCAATTGATCCCCATAATCTTCGAGCAAAGCTTCACTAAAGCCATCCATCCCCCGCAAAGGAGCCCGTAAGTCGTGGGACACAGAATACGTGAATGCTTCGAGTTCTTCATTGGCTTCTCTTAATGCTTCGGTCCGCTCATCAATTAAAGCCTGGAGTGCTTCCCTTTGTTTTCGAGAAGTATAGATCCGCCATTCGTACCATCCCAAAAGAAGCCCCAAAGAGAATACTGCGATTCCAATGCGAAACCACCACGTTTTCCAAAAAGGGGGAACAATCACGATTTGAATCGAAGTCCCTTCTTCATTCCACACGTTGTCATTATTGGAACCTTTCACCCGAAACGTGTACCGGCCAGGAGGAATGTTGGTATACGTGGCTGTGCGTTTTGTGCCCACATAATTCCAGTCTTTATCAAATCCTTCGAGTTTGTAGGCATATTGATTTTTCGAAGAGGCCACGAAATTGAGCGCTGAAAATTGAAAAGAAAAAACTTTATGTTTGTACGAAAGCCGAAGGGTTTTGGTTTGGGTGATCTGTTGTTTTAAAGGAGAATCCGGACCTCCAATGGACACCGGCTTATTAAAAATTTGAAAATCAGTAATCACAATGGGAGGAATCACTGGATTTTCCACAATCGCATCCGGATCAAATACATTAAATCCATTGACGCCCCCAAAATAGAGTTTTCCGTCTCTGGATCGGTAATGGCTTTTTTTGATAAAAGTATTTCCCTGAAGTCCATCTTCTTTTGTGTAATGATTAAAATGATGCGTCCGCGGATGCCAACGTGTAAGGCCCTTATTGGTACTGATCCACAAATATCCCCGATGGTCCTTTTCGATACCAAAAATTAAATCATCAGACAAACCATCAGAAGTAAAATATTGGGTGATTTGACCAGAATTCCGGTCCAGTCGATTCAGGCCGTGGGTCGTGCCAATCCACAGCGTGGTCGAATCTTCCTCGAAAATGCACGTAATAAAATCATCAGAAAGTGTATTGGGATTTTGTGGATCGTGGGAATAATTCATACACGTTTCGGTTTTGGGATCAAAAATTCCAAATCCATTCACTGTGCCCAGAAGAATTTTCCCATAGGAATCCACCCGAAGCACTTCGATCTGATCCGAAGGCAACCCATGGCTTTTCATTGTATACACCCGAAACGATCGGGATTTTTTATCAAATCGATGAAGGCCCTTCTGCGTGGCAAGCCAAAGCACCCCTGGAGGGAATTCTCCAATGTCAAACACATTGTTACTGGAAAGTGCGCTATTTTGCGTGGTAAATGGGAAAAACCGCATGGTTTTAGGATCAAAACGACTAAACCCTCCTGCCCAAGTCCCAATCCAGATTTCATTTTGGGAATCGATAAAAACAGTTAGGACTGCATCTTTATTTAAATTGGTATTGTGAGAAGTATAATGAAAGAACTGACCGGTGCGAGGATTCCACTTGTTTAAGCCTCCTCCATCGGTTGCAATCCAAATATTTCCTTGATCATCTTCTTGGAATTTCCATACATAATTATTGTTTAATGTATTGGCATTGCCTGGATAATACTGATAATGTTTAAAGGCTTGCTCGGTATGATGCACCACATTGACTCCGCCCGTATACGTGCCAATCCAAATATCTCCCACACGATCCTGATACACATCATAAATGGAATTGTTACTCAAACTCTTTGGATTGCCCAATTCATTTTCATAATGAAAAAACGTCTTTCGATCTTCTTTTAAAAAATCAAGGCCGCCATTTTCTGTGCCAATCCAAAGCCCGCCGTTGCGATCCGCACACAAGGCTCGGACTGAATTGTCGCATAACCCGTGTCGCTTGGGATAATAGTTTGTAAAACCCGAAGGATGCACTTGATCTACATGCATGGAAGACAATCCAGTGCCATAACAAGCAAACCAGAGATACCCATTGCGATCTTCTGTGATGGCAAATACTTGATCCCCTGCCAGACTATGAGGATCGTTTTTTTGGTGACGAAAAGAAATAAAGCATTGGTTTTTTCGATCCCAAATGGCCACTCCACTGCCGACAGTGGCAATCCATAATCTGCCTCGGCTGTCCTCAAAAATGGTTCTTACGTGATTACTTCCAATGGTCTTGGGATTGTTTTCTTGATGCACATAATGCTTCCATTGTTGATTCGGATCTCGGTGAAACAACCCAAAATCAAGGGTACCTACCCACAAAGACCCTTCGTGATCTTCAAAAATGGAATTAATGTCAAATTCGCCCAATCCAACAGAAGGCGCTCTGTAACGGATAAAACAATCCTGAAAGGCATCATAACGACAAAGTCCTTTTGCAGTGCCTATCCAGAGATTTCCTTTGCTATCTTTGTAGAGACATCGGATGATGTTGGAGGGAAGACTGGTGGTATCTCGGTCATTGTGCTGATAAAGGGTAAATGTATGCCCATCGTATCGATTCAGGCCGTCAAAAGTGCCAAACCACATAAAGCCCTGATTGTCTTGCACAATGCATCGCACATAGGGATGAGAAAGGCCATGATCCGAGGTAAGCGTTTCAAATTGCAGAAAACGATCAAAGGCAAAAGTGTTGATAAAACTACTATAAAATACGCACAAAAAAAATATTCGAGAGGGCTTTTTCATCCTCTCCCCCTTGGAATTAATTTTAAATTAAAACATCATTGGATAAAAAGCAAGACCATTGTCTTGGTATAATTTCATTGCATTTTGTAATTGAATTTGATAATTTAACACATCTTAAAAGGAGTACAAAAAATATGCCTTCCATTTTAGTCATTGTCAATCCCGTAGCAGGAAAAGGGAGAGGAGAACGAGCCATTCCTCGCATTGAGGAATACTTTCGGGAATGTGGATTGGATTTCTCCATTGTGCGAACAGAGAAACCCTGGCACGCCAAAGAAATTGCAAAAAACGCAAGCAGAGAAAATTCCCAGTGTGTGGTTTCTGCAGGGGGAGATGGAACTACCAATGAAATATTGAATGGCCTTCTCGAAATTCCAGAGAAAGTGCGACTTCCCTTGGGAGTTTTATGCGTAGGCAATGGAAATGATTTTGCCTATGGGATGGGCATTCCCAAAAACCTTCGAGAAGGAGTCAAAGTCATTGCAGAAGGATATCGGAAAAAAATCGATGTGGGACGCGTGAAAGGCGGCCTTTATCCAAAGGGTCGATTTTTTGGAAACGGCGTGGGCATTGGATTTGACGCAGTGGTAGGATTTGAAGCAGCCAAAATGAAACACATTTCCGGTTTTCTTTCTTATGCTATCGCGGCATTGAAAACCGTATTTTTGTATTATCAACCTCCTTTAGTGAAAATCACAACCGATTCCAAAACCTGGACTCAACGTTCCCTTTTAATTTCTCTCATGAATGGTCAGCGCATGGGCGGAGGATTCCTCATGGCGCCGGATGGAAATCCAAGCGATGGGAATTTGAATTATTGCATTGCGGAAAGCATGCCCAAATTCAAAATTTTTCCCATGATCTTGAAGTTCATGAAAGGCACGCAAATCGGACATCCTGTCATTCAAACGGGTCTATTCAAACGCATGCGAGTCAAAGCCATAGAAGGCTCTCTCCCATGCCATGCGGATGGAGAGACGATATGTACGCAAGGCCAAAGCCTTGAGATTGAAATCTACCCTAGTGCCATTGAAATCATTACCAAAGCGCCATGAAACCACGGTTTGGATTGGCCTTGGGAGGAGGTGGGGCAAGAGGCTTTGCCCACATTGCCTATATTCAGGCCTTGGAAGAAATGGGGATTCGACCTTGTATTCTTTCAGGAACCAGTATGGGCGCCATTGTGGCTGCATTCTATGCCAGTGGATATTCGGGAAAGAACATGGAAACCTTGGCCCATGGATTTGGATTTCGGCAACTTCAAAAATTCTTGGATTTTTCCCTTTTTACAGGCTCTGCGCTTCTCAAAGGAGAGGGCGTAGAGGAATTTCTTCGAAAAAATTTAAAAGTGCGCCGATTTGAAGATCTCGAGATCCCACTCAAAATTGTGGCAACCGACTTTTGGAATCGAACTGAAGTCATTTTTGATTCTGGCGATCTTGTCCAAGCCATTCGCGCGAGCATCTCGATTCCTGGATTATTTGAACCTGTGGTGTATCGAAAAAAAGTGCTAATCGACGGAGGCGCTTCAAATCCAGTGCCTTACGATATTATCCGAAGCCACTGTGATTTCTTAATTGCCATTGACGTCACAGGCACTCGAAAACCCGAATCCAAAAAGAAAAAGCCCACCATGTTAGAATCCATTCTGGCGACATTCGAAATCATGCAAGCGTCCATTATCCAAAACAAAATGCGGCTCATTCAACCGGATTTGTACTGTGAACCACCCCTGATCAATGTGGGAATCTTGGAATTTCACAAACTGGAAGAAATTTTAGATTCTGCCAAGATGGCCCTCCCTCATTTTAAAAAAGCCCTAGCAATTCGGTTGCAACGGAAGAAAAAATTTTTATTTTTTAATAAAAATCAATGAAAGGGGAAATTGCCATGTGCTCATTCGATGTAGTCAAAAATCCACATCGAAGGTACAATCCTCTCACAGGCGAATGGGTTCTTGTCTCTCCTCACCGCACGCAAAGACCTTGGCAAGGGAAAAAAGAAAATCCAAGTTTACCAAGCAGAAAACCGTACGATCCCTCGTGCTATTTATGTCCTGGAAATCAAAGAGCCAATGGGGAAAAAAATCCAGAGTATACCAGTACGTACGTTTTTACCAACGATTTCGCTGCCCTTTTTCCTGAAACTCCGGCTCTCAAAACAGAATTTCATCCATTGCTCAAATTGGAAGGGGTTCCTGGAACGTGTCGGGTCATCTGTTTTTCACCCCGCCACGACCTTTCTTTGCCTGAAATGGAGGAAAAGGACATTCTCAAAGTCATTCAGGTTTGGATTGAGCAACTCCAAGAACTTGGAAAGACCTATCGATGGGTTCAAATATTTGAAAACAAAGGAGAAATCATGGGATGTTCCAATCCCCATCCCCATGGCCAAATCTGGGCCTCGAGTGAACTTCCCAATGAGCCTTTTAAAGAAGAAAAGCATCAAAAAGATTATTTTTTCCAAACAGACAGGGTATTATTGCTGGATTATCTGGAAATCGAAAGCCAAATGAAAGTCCGCATTGTGCTGGAAAATGCCGATTGGGTCGCTTTGGTTCCGTTCTGGGCCATTTGGCCATTTGAAATGCTCCTTTTACCACGCCAGCATCGTCTGCGCCTGAGCGATCTTTCGGTGTCAGAGCAGGAAAGCCTTGCCCAAATTTTGAAACGATTGCTCATCCGCTACGACAATTTATTTGAAACTTCTTTTCCGTATACCATGGGATGGCATGGCGCACCCACAGACGGGGAAGAATATCCCCACTGGCAACTCCATTGCCATTTTTATCCTCCCCTTTTGCGTTCTGCGACCATCAAAAAATTCATGGTGGGATATGAAATGCTTTCTGAACCCCAAAGAGACATTACCCCAGAACATGCTGCAGAGCAATTGAAACATCTTTCCGATGTCCATTATCTTCAAAGGAAATAAATATTCAGGAAAATGTATGAAAGCCATTGAGATTCAGTTGGGTGGAAAAACGCATTCTGTAAAAGCACTCCTCGAAGGAAAAGAAGGGGGGGAGGCCCGTTTGAAAGAGCTTGGCCTTGCCCTTTTTAACCACCTCAATCCGAATTTTCCGTCCAATCCCGAATCGGCGATGGAATGGATCCAGTACCTTCGGTGGATTGTGTCTGGGTATGAAAATACATTGCAAAATCCTTATGGGGATCTTTCCCATTATCGCCTGATGCCCATTTTTCAAAATCCAAAAGATGAGCAAGAAACTCCACTCATTCAAAGGATAGAATCTACAGAATGGGAACCTTCTACAATGGATTTTTCTTTTTTTTCAAAGTGCCTCTTCATCCTTGCAGTGGGTGGAGCAGATACCACATTCTACAATCAGATGAGCCCAGAAGAAATCGAAGCATTTCTGCGAGCAGTCCTTCCAAAAACATCCATGGAGTGCTTTAATCCGGTTTTATTCCAACACGGCATCCCCAGAGCCTTTATTCCAAAATCGGATGAAAAGGGAAGAGAAGTCACCCTGGTCGAGAGCCTTATTTTTCAAGCCTATCAATTGGGCATCCGGCACATGGCCATCTTAACCAATGCCATGACCGCACCTTCGATTCGCAAATTTCTTGAGCATCGTCTTTGTCATTTGAAAGATCTCCATTGGACAGTCACAGTACAACCTCTCATCCCTTCTCCACTGGAAGATTCAGGAAAATGGATCATTGCACCAGAATATGGAGGATTCCCTGGAGGTCATGGCCATGGCATGAAGTATACGTTTTTGGATCCCACAGTAAAAGAGTGGATCCAGAGAAAAGGTCTGGACCGTTTTGTCTTTTGCAATGGAGACAATGCCATGACGTTTGCTCGAGGCGGAGCCCCTTTTGTCCATGCATGGAATGCCATGGCTTCCCTCTCGAGGGACCCTGCGTACCAAGCACTCCGCATTGCATTTTTCTTGGTGTGGGAAAATGTGCAAAAAGGCGGATTTGCTTTTTTGTTACAGCATAAAAAAACAAGAGCCCAATTCCCCCAGATATTTGAAATCGAATTGGCTTCTGGTTTTCTCGATCTCGATACGCTTTCCAAACAAAAAGCAGGATACAATACCAATATCGCGTTGGGATTCATCGATCGGCTTTCCCATCATTGGGAACATTTGCCCATGACCCTAAAACAAAAGGAGATTGAAGGAAAATCTCGTCTCCTTTTCGAAGCTTCCCTTGCCACTGCCATGGCCACTTTCCGAGACGAAGAAGGCAAGGCCCACTTTGAGCCTTCTTCCACCATGATGATCCTTCCTCCAAAAGAATGTACTTCTCCTCACTGGCTTCATTTCAGCTTGAGAAAACGAGAAGAATGGCTGTTGTACATGTCTTCGCTCTTTCGGGTCAACGCTTTTCAGACCGAGAGAGGGGAATGCCTCATCATCCAATGTAACCGAAATTTTTCTACGCCTTTTCCTCAGCTCAAAGGGAATATTTTAAATCCTAAAATCGTGAACACCAAAGCATTTTTTGAGATTTTTCAAAATGCTTTTTTAGATATGGATGAATTTACAGGAACCCTGAGAATCGAGTTTGTCGAGTCCAAGAGAAAACCAAGAGGAGAAGTCCGATTGAAAGGCAACATCCGATTCAAAGGAAATGGAGAAATTGTATTGAAAGTGCCTCCGGGGAAAAAGTGGATTATTGAAGAAACCACTCTGGTCGCGCCCGTAGAAGTTTCCCCATCTTGAATTCATTCATACCGCAAGGCTTCAATCGGATCCACATTGGCCGCTTTCCTGGCTGGAAATAATCCGGCCAAAATGCCGACTCCACCCAAGACAAGAATCGAAGTCATAATCACAGGCAAAGACAAAAGAGGCCTTCCAAGAAATTGCATTGCGCCTTTTTCTGCAGGGATCAGCCAAACCAATTTTACAATCCCAATGGCCAAAAGAAAACCGATGATTCCACCCACCACGGCCATCAGAGTGGCTTCAAAGATAAATTGAAAAAGAATGTGCTTGCGTTTTGCGCCACAAGCCCGCTTGATTCCAATTTCTCGAGTCCGTTCTTTTACCACGACATACATGATATTGGCAACGCCCACCCCTGCAATGACCAAAGTCATTCCGCCCAAAATGGCCAAAAAGATGTTCATGCCTTTAAATATCTTATCCAGAATTTTGGCAACTTCCGCAATATCCCATATTGGAAGTGCATTTTCATCTGTGGGATCAAATTTATATTTTTTCCCCAACACCCGGCGAATTTCTTGCGCTACAAATTTGGAAGCCATGGGACGCACTGGCTTCACCACCATTTGATGGATGGTTTTCCATCCATAAATGCTCTGGAATGTCGAAAAAGGAATCACTGCTCTTCGGGAATCTGGACCATTGTTCATCGAAGTCTGAACTTTCTTGACCATAATACCGACCACGGTAAATGGGACACCATCGATGGTAATCGTCTTTCCGATTGGCACTTCTTTTCCAAAAAGCTCTTCTGCCACTTCTGGCCCCAAAAATACCACCCTTCGCTTTTCCCTCAAGTCCTTTTCATTTAAAAATCGCCCTCCTTGGGCAGGATACATCCGGCGTAAAAATTCAAAACAAGGATACACGCCTTCCATGTAAGTGGAAGCACTCTGTTGACCATACCGCAATCTCACCCATTTCCCCATCTGAGGACTCACTTCTGCAATTTGGGGAATACTTTCTCGGAGAAGCCGTGCATCGTCCTCGATCATTCGAATTTCTCTTCCTGTGGGAAGACCTTCAAATTTTTTGGAAGTCTGGCCGTTCCAGATCATTAGCACCCGATCTGCAGCGTTGAGAAGCCCCTCTCTGAGTCGAAAACTCAACCCACTTCCAAATGCCATGAGCAAAATCATGGTGAGGGATCCCCAGGCAATGGCCACTGTGGTTAAAATGGCCCGGGTCTTTTGCTTTTGCACATCCTCAAGAAATTCTTTTAGCCAAAAGAACGAAAACATAAATCAACCTTGATGGTTAAATGGTTAATATCTCAATGCCTCTGCCACTTCAATGGAAACTGCCCTTCGTGCAGGAAAATACCCTGCCAAAAATCCAATTCCTCCCAGTACCAAAATCGACGTAAGCCATACTGGAATAGAGATCGTGGGCCGTCCGACATATTCTTCGATGGGTAAAAGGGAAAGGATTTTGACAAGGCCCAAGGAAAGTAAAAATCCAAGAAACGCACTGAATCCAATCAAAATCAAACTTTCGAGAACAAATTGACTCATGATGTGGCTCTGCTTTGCACCCACTGCCCTCCGGATTCCAATCTCTTTGGTCCGCTCTTGAACCACCACATACATGATATTGGCAAGCCCAATCCCCCCGACAGTCAAGGTAAAAACGCCAATAATTCCCATGAATACTGTAAATCCCAAAGAGAAATAGAAAACAAACTTGTCCATTTCAGTCGTATCCCAAATGCCAAGGGCCTGTTTGTCTTTTGGATCAAATGTAAAGCGCTTTCCCAACACTTCGTACACCCGGATTTTCACTGCTTCAGAATTTCTTGGATCTTTGACTTTATACACCATGTTGTTGATATACATTTTTCCAAAAAAGGAGCGAAATGTACTGGCAGGGATAAACGCCCGATCCTGATCTTGGGCACTGTAAGAGGAATTCTGAATTTTTTCTTTCAATACGCCGATGACCAAAAAAGGCGCATTGCCAACAAAGACGTATTGGCCAACTGCTTCCTTCTCCTTTCCAAACAAATATTCCTTGAGTTTATTCCCCAAAAAAATAACTCGCCTCCGTTGGGCAATGTCCAACTCATTGATCCAACGGCCTCCCTTTTCTGGCCATACATGCCGGATGGGACCATATTCAGGAATCACACCGGAAATATTCGGCTTGATCGTACGATCTTCGACCCGAATCGGGGCATCCCACGTGCTGTATTCTGGACTCACTGCCTCCATTTCCGGGATTTGCATTTTTAAAAGCAAAGCATCTTCTTCTCTGAATCGAAGTTGTCGATCCCGGCTGTACCCTTGAAAAGGAAGACTCGTACTTCCTGGCCACACAATGACAATGCCCTCTCCCATGCCGTGCATATTTCTGCTCATGGACCGTTTCACGCCCACAGAAAAAGCCAAAAGGACCACCAGCGTGACTGTGCCCCATACCAGGCCAAACATGGTCATTGCGGTTCGAGACTTGTATTGACGCATATACCGAAGAATTTCTTCCAATGTACTTTTCAAATACCACATGAAAATGCCCTTTTACACAATCGGCTTGACTTCTTTTTCTAAAACTTCTTGACCTTCTTTGAGTCCATCGATAATTTCGATAAAAATCCCATCTGAAAGGCCAGTTTTGATGTACACTTCTTTGGAATCTTTCGGCCCTTGAGGAATACGCACAAAAGCAGAATCATTGCGAAAAGTGACAACCCGCTCTGGAAGGGCAAGGACACTATCCCTCTTGGCAATAATCACGCGCGCCGTGGCGGAAAATCCGGCCCGAAGTGTGGTCCCATTGGTTTCATCAATGGCCACCTCGATGGGGAATACCGTAATATTTTCCTGCTTTCTCGCTTTGAGAGAAATCAACGCGACATGGCCTTTGATCGTTTTCCCCGGAAGGGCACCAATTTGGATTTCAGCAGGCATGCCTTCTTGGAGCTTTCCCACATCGATTTCATCTACCGTCCCTTTGAAAAGCAACGCCTTCATGTCTGCCATCCGAATGAGTTCTGTGCCTGCTTGATACGAAGTGAGAGGGACCACAGGGTCTCCTACATTGACTGCCCTTTCGAGAATAAATCCAGAAATGGGGGCTTTAATCACGGTTTCAATGGCAGTCTCAGCAATTTGGATTTTCCCTTTTTCAATCAGTTCAAGCCTTTCTTGGGCCATTTTGTACCGAAGTTCTGCTTCTTCAAAATCTTTTTGAATGTTTTCAAATTCTTCTTCTGAAATCAATCCGCGACCATTGAGCTCCCTTGCCCGCTCCCATGCTTTCTTTGCATTTTCAAGTTCGAGTGAGACCATTTCCACATTGCGTTTGGCTTCGGCCAATTCCAGAGGCGTGGGGTCAGGCCGGATTTCGAGAAGAGGATCGCCCTTTTGCACAAAATCTCCCACTTCGACAAAAAGCCGACCCACTACTCCAGAAATCTTGGATTTCACTGCAATTTCATTTTTGGCTTCAATCGAACCAATGGCCAATGCACTTTCTACAATATCTTTTCGTTCCACTTTGACAGTGGCTCTTTGGCCATTGTTTTTCTTCCGAGAGGCGCACACCAATCCCAACACAATGAGAAATAAGACAATTGCGCCTAGAATGAAAAGTTTCTTTTTTGAAAACCCACGCATAAAACACTCCTTCTTCTTGTGACCGAACATTCGAATATACGAAAAAAGAAAAGAGAAAGTTGCAAGTTTATATCGGAATCATTCGAATCCGAGGGAAAAGAGCATAGACATCGGAAGGTCTGACTTCTCCCGCGCATTCAGTCAGCACATTGGCGCCTGCACAAGCCATTCCGAATCGAATCGCCTCGGAGAGAGGCTTTTCGTTTGAAATGTGGTACACGATTCCTGCCATCATGGCATCGCCAGAACCAATGGAATTGACCACTTGGAGCGCTTCGGATTCGATCCGATAATTGGCATCCCCCACACGAGCATAGGCAAGTGGACCATCGCAAGTGACAATCACATTCTCCGCGCCCCGATTTTGCAATGCGTGTAGACTATCAGAAACTTCTAAAAGAGAAATTTTTCTCTCCAGGATACCTTCCATTTCTTCCCAGTTGCACTTCAAAAGCCATGGGTGTGCCGCCAATGCGTTTCTTGCCCAATGGCCAGAGGCATCCAGAAAAGTCAAAATTCCGTATTTTCTGGCCAAAAGAATCCAATCATAGTAAATGGTTTCACGAAATCCAGAGGGGGCTGTCCCAGAAAGCACAAGCCATTGGGCTCTGTGAAGGCATGATAAAAATCGTTTTTCAATAGAGGCCATTTCTTTTTCTGTCAATGGAGCGCTTTCTTCGACAAGTTCAGTGACACTTTGGGTTGTGGAATCCAACAAAGTGGAACAAATTCGGGTATTGGAGGAAATGGCCACTGGAGAAAAAGAAATGCCTTCGTTTTTCAATAGAGTTCGGACCGTCCGGCCATGTGCTCCGCCCAAGGGTAAAAAAAGAAGTGCATCTCCCCCCAATTGTCGAATGACTCTCGCCACATTGACCCCTTTTCCTCCAGGAGAAACGTGAACCGATTTTGCCCGATTGACTTGGTTCAATACCAATTGAGAAAAAATCAAAGTGCGTTGAAGACTCGGATGAAGACAAACGACAAGGATCATGGATTGGATAAAAGATTTTCCCAAGGAATAGGAACTTCCATTCTTTTTAATTTTTCTTCAAATTCATTTCTTTCGTAATGAAATTTGACCTTGCCTTCGGTTTTCTCAAGCCATCCCAAGGCCTCTGCTTCTTCAATGGCTTTTTGTGGACTGCCAGAAAGCAAATGTTTGAGAATTTTTTGTTCATTTCGAGAGAAAGTCACTGCAGTAAGCACATAATCCTGAAACGCCTCCCAGACCAAAGGCACCCATCGTTTGACAATTTCATTTCCAATGGTTTCTGCATACCGACGGATTTCAAGCTGGGCACTGGGATCCATACGCAAGGCCAAAAAATGAAGCAAATTGGAAAGATCGATTTTCCAGTACGCTTCGGTGTAAGTCGATAATGGAAGATCTTTTCTGGCTTGTTCCCGAGCAATTCCTGCTTCAATGCGCTCATTGTAAATTTTCCTGGCCAGCTCATGTAATTCTTTTTCTTGAGAAGAAAAATACCCCCCTTTTTCAGGATCCAAATACTCGTCACTTCCCTGACGTCGGGTCTTGGATTGGAGTCGCCATTCTTCAGGCAGTGTGGTATACGTGGCATCAATGGCCAAAGAATACCGGGTAGAATATTCATTCACACTGGCAGTCCGATGCCGAATCCATTGACGCCAAGTGTCCATGGGCACGCGCACGTGGAGTTTGATTTCGCACATTTCAAAAGGCGTGGTGTGCCGGTGCCGTAATAAATAGCGAATTAATTCCCGATCTTCTCGAACCTTTTTGGTGCCTTTTCCATAGGAAACCCGAGCTGCCTGAACAATGGCAGAATCTGAGCCCATGTAGTCAATCACACGAACAAAACCTTGATCTAATACAGGAAAAGGTTTTCCCAAAATCGCATCGAGTTCTGGGACAGTGATCCGTTCTATGGGTTCAAAATTTTCCATCACCATGGACGTCTCGATTTTGAATCATATTTAGTTTCCAATCCCAATCCCCAATGCGACCACATTTTGAGAACCCATATTATAATCGACATGGAGGAGCATTCCTGAAAAATGCATTCCCATCCCCAAAGTGACACGGGTTTTATTTTTCCCTTTTAAATTAAATGCGATTTTTTCATTGGCTTCCGAAGTATACGCAATGTTCAGGGAAGAAGACTCCAATCCCATTCCCCCATACAGTACAAACACTTTGCCCGACACACTCCCTTGAAGTCCGACAAGCGAAGCCTGGGCATCCACAATGTCCCCAATTTTAAAATTCTGGGAATAATATCCGATGGCAATGTCCAAAGGGGAAAGCAAAAGATATTGACTCAAACTGTGTCGAATCCCCCATCCAGAGACTTTCAATCGGCCAATGTCCTCGGGAAGCTCAAATTCCATCCATCGTAACGTGAGGTCTGTTCCGGCAAAAGACCCAAGAACAAGTTGTGGCACTGCAATGGGAAGCATTGAGAGATTCATTCCTCCAGGGAAATGATCCTCAGTACCGCCTGGGCCTGGCACTGGAACTTCTTCAGTAGACCCAAAAATGGTCGGGGCTTGAATCGAGGTCGGAGAAGCACCCCCTGAATAGATCTTGGCAGAAAAACTCTTTTGTGGCTCTGTAATGAGTGCGGTCATGGTTTCAAGACCAAGATAAAAATGAAAGCCCAATCTTGAAATTTTTGCATTGTGATACAGGCCACTGTTCATTGCAGCACCCAATGCATCTGCAAACGGCTGGAGATACCCTTTGGCATTTTCTTCTGTGTATTGAGACACCTTGTCCTCTAAGTTTTGAGCTTGGACTGCACCCATGCCAAGACTCACACCCGCAATTAAAATGAGACAGGAAAGCCAAGTTTTCTTTGTCATTTTTTTCTCCTATTCTGTTTTTTTCTGGAATACTCGGACATAATCCACCCACATCCGCTGGGGAAAAACTGTGGTTGCGTCTGGATTTCCAGGCCAATTCCCGCCTACTGCCACATTGAGGATGAGATAAAAACGCTGATCGAATGGAGCAGGCCTGGGAGCTGCATGCGTGTACCACACGTTTTCTGTTTTTGTGGAATAGAGCACATCATCCACGTACCAACGAATCTCAGTGGTGTCCCATTCTAAGGCAAACACGTGGAAATCTTCGGCAAAAGAGCCAGAAGGCAAGCGATACGAAGCTCCGGACTGTTGATGATTGGGCCACGGACCTCCAAAATGGATCGTGCCGTAGACTTTATTGGGCTCATGTCCCAACAATTCCATAATGTCAATTTCTCCGCTGGAAGGCCATCCTCCGTATTTTTCATCTGTGGGCATCATCCAAATGGCAGGCCAAATGCCTTTTCCATAGGGGAGTTTAGCCCGAATTTCAAATCGTCCGTAGAGCCAATCCCCTCGGTGCCGGGTTCGCAATCGTGCAGAGGTGTATTGACGCGTTCCGTCAGGCCCAGTATACGTTTCCTTTAGCGCCTGAATCACCAGCATCCCGTTTTCGATAAAGCAGTTCTCTTTCCGTGCTGTATAATATTGCAATTCGTTATTACCGCCTCCCTTGCCATTCACCTCAAATTCCCATTTCAAAGGGTCCACTTCGGCCTCATCAAATTCGTCGTGCCATACGAGTTTCCATCCCTCTGGCACAGAAACCACCGTGGTATCTTGACCTTCGCCATCCTTTTCTGAACTTACCGGCTGATCTTTTTTACACGCCAAAACCAAAAGGATGGTCAAAAAACAGCATCCGATGATTTTCAATCGGCTCATAAAGTTGCTCCCCTTCTTTCTTTGGATAATTTACAGATTTTCTCTTGTTTTGCAACTGTTTTTTGCGTTTTGCATCCTGTTCAAAAAACTCGTATATTTTCCCGTGACTGTGGAAAAATCCCAAAAAACGCTTTTATTTGTGGCCATGGCTTTTCCTTCTTTTGTTCGAGAAGATGTGGAGATCCTTCAAAAAAAGTATTCCGTTTCTGTATTTCACTATCGGCCTTCAAAAAAATTTTTTTCCAATGTCTATCAACAAATTCGGCTTTTGATTTGGTTACTCACCCATCTCCGTGCGCACGGGGTTTTTGTTTGGTTTGCAGATTACCATGCCTTTTTGCCAATTTTATTTGCAAGATGGAAAAAGATCCCTTCGTTTCTGGTTTTGGGTGGCTATGATACCACTTTTATTCCAGAACTTCGCTACGGTGTATTTTCCAATCCGATTCGAACAGGGTGTGCCAGATTTGGCATCACCCATGCCCAATTTCTTTTCCCTCCCACAGAGGCCTTGACCAAAAGAGTCCAAATCCATGTGTCACGGATTTTAGGAAACATCGTGCCTGTCCCTTTTGGATTTGATCCAGACCAATGGGATTGCGATACTGCGAAAGAAAATCTGGTCCTCACCGTGGGATTGATCGATACGCTGGAGAGAGTGCGCATCAAAGGATGGGATTTGTTTATTGAAAGTGCAAAAAGATTACCCAATGTCCAATTTATGGCCATTGGCATTTCTCGTAAAATCGCGTCTCTTTTGGAGATTCCACCCAATTTGATTTTGCTTCCTCCCCTGCCCAGAACGGCTCTTCGAAAATATTATTCCAGGGCCAAAGTGTATGCCCAATTTTCATTAAGCGAAGGAATGCCCAATACGCTCTGCGAGGCCATGCTCTGCGAATGCATTCCTGTGGGAAGCCCAGTAGGAGGAATCCCCGAAGTCATCGGGAAAACAGGCATTGTGTTACAAGAACGTAGTATTGAACAGGCAGTCCAAGGAATTCAAAGAGCCCTGAAAAGATCAAAAAAGGCAGGGGAAAAAGCAAGGGCACGTGTTCTTACCCAGTACCCTCTTCACAAAAGAGAACAAACCCTGCTCCAGTGGATTCGATTATAATTTCTCGCCTTTTTTAGAAATCGAAAGCACCCACACAAGCATTCCTGCCAAATAGAGAGACAATATCACGCCCATCAAAGTAAATGCCAATCGAATATCATGGTATCGATATCCGACCAAAAGGAGGCCGACAATCAGTGCATTGTAGCCTAAGCCAAATAATAAATTGGTGCCTTGTTTATTTAAAATCAAAGGCACTTGAGACACTGGCGAATAGATGAAATTGACAAATAACCAGGGGGAAAGAAGTTTGGCATAAACGCCTGCTTCCCTCCACGGCGCGCCAAATACAATCGCAAAAAGAGAAGGCGCTGTAAAAAATAAAATCAAAAACACAGGTGCGCCGAGAAAAAAAAGTCGGAGAATGGTTTTTCGAACCAAGGGATAAAGGGCCTTTCCTTGACTATAGGCTTGAGAACTTCGCTGATAAAAGACTTGTGCAATGGAAGTCCCCAATAAACTCACAGGGGACCGCAATGCCCGCATGGTGAGAGAATAATGGCCCAGGACAGTTCCTCCGAAAAAAGAAGAAATGAGAAACACAATGCCATTGAGTTGAAGTACATCCACCAGGGCGTGCAGTGCATTTAAAGTAGGGAATTTAATATACCGTTTTGCCTGTCGAAACAATTCAGCAATTCGGAATGAAGCCACATCAGAGGGAAACGCCACAGACACTTTTATAAAATACATGACTCCGAGCATTTGTCCGAAAAGACTTCCGAGGATCAACCCCCCAGATCCAGAGCGCATGATTCCCCATCCCACTGCCACCATGACCATGACTCCAGATTGAATCACCCGGGCCATGGCCATTTGGCTATACAAATGTTTTCGATTCGACCAATAGTTCAATATTTGGAAAAAACCCAAACAGACAATGGAAAGCGAAATCCATGGAAGCCAGTGAAGGATTTCGATATTTTTTAAAAGGGAAGAAATCCCGTCCTTTTCTAATTCAAGAAAAATCAAAACGAGCCCAGAAAAAAGAACCACTATTCCTCCAGAAAGCAAAGCCACATCGCGGGCTTCTCTTTCTTCTTTCGGTAATAAAATGGCCAATTCGTAACGACCCGTAGAAAGGACAGAAAGCGAAGTGGCCATGGAAAGAAATAGGGCAAACGTGCCAAATTCCTCAGGCGTGTAGAATCGAGAAAGCAATGGAGAAAAGAGAATGGGAAGCGCTTGCGCAATCGAGGTGCCCGTCATTAAAGTGAGGACATTTCTGTAAAAGCGATTCCTGGAGAAAGATTTCAATTTTTCCCACATCTGGGGTATATGTTAAATAAACCAATAGAAAAAGGCAATAGAAAACCTTCATCGAGATTAAGGAAGATTTGGATTTGATTTTTTCCAAGTGGCTCTGTACATTCTAAAAAAATTTTAGGGAGACTAAAAAATGGCCAAATTTCGATGGAATCAAATTTTTGTGATTTTAATTTTGGGGATAATTTTTAGTTGTGCGCCCACCCGTGTGACCATTCAGCATGACAAAGAAATAAACTTTACATCTTATAAAACTTTCTGCCTGATTAGTATGCTTCCTCCCTTGACAAAAACCATGCGAAATTCACTTTGGGGCAAAGAGGTTCTTATTGAAATCAATTCCTTTCTTAAACAAAAAGGATTGAGAGAAGGACAGAATTTTCGCTCAGCAGATCTCCTGGTGTATTTCTATGTTTTTGGAAATCCTCAATCCTTTTTTGCTTACCCTATGTATCATCTTAGCCCATGGGCACGCGTTTGGAGTGAGAAACCTTACGAAACTCTCAGAAATAAAAACGCCATGGTCGTCATTGACATTGTAGATCAATCGAGCCAGAAATTGATCTGGGAAGGAGTAGGAACCGTAAAATTGAAAGAAAATTCGTCTCCAAATATTCTCAAATGCGTTCAGAAAATTCTTGCGCACTTCCCATAAAAAAATTTTCGTTTTATTCTAATAAAAGAATCCCTCTCATTTTAACAGGATCATTTTGATGAACCGTGTCCAGTTTCCGGAAGATATTTTCAAGAGGTAAATACCCGAACTCACTTTATTGCCTTGAGAATCCACACCATCCCAAACCACCTCATGGGAGCCAGGTTCCATGTCTCTTTCGAGAAGCATTTTCAACACCAATCCTGTACTCGAATACACCACAATCCGAATATGGGCTTGCACAGGCACATCAAATCGCACGGTCGTCTCCGCATTGAACGGATTGGGATAATTCGGATACAACCGAAACGCGGATGGAAGTGCCTTCTCGCTTTTCACTCCCGACTGAACATCCACCTTGAAATTCCGTGAATTTGTAGACCAAACCTCTACTCCTTCCAAATCTTCTGCCTTCACTTTCCATACATAATCCCCATTCACAAGTGCTTTCGGTGAAGGATAGGTCAATGCAGTATCTTCTCCAACCGCCATGAATACTGCCCCTCCTTCTTTCTTTTCCAAATAAAAAGTGTAGCGAAGCGCATCTCCATTCCCTGCATCCACATTTCTACTCTGGTGCCACAGAAATTCAAGAGCCCTTGTGGTATCCTGATACACATAGGCCTCTTCTGGAAAGACGAGGTCGAATGGGCCTGGCGCATCGTTCACCGGATCCACCTTGCAGTAGACTGTATCCATCGCGACTGCACCCAAAGGATCTTTTGCTTCAATGACTGCCCAACCTGTCCCATTCCAATCTGGGTCTGCCCAAATCAAAATCCCAGAAAGCGTCAATCCCCAATGAAAATGTTCTGCAACCGCAAAAAACTGAATCGCGAGCTCAGAAAAAGCATGATCCGGATCCGTAATCCATGAAGCCAAAGAAACAAACGAAATGGCCAAAGTATCATCTTCGGCAAAACTGGTGTCTGGTAAAGCCACGTGCGGAGGACGATTCTTCGGTTCAAAATGGACAAAGAATACCTTAGAGGTATCCATCACAAACGAAATTGAATCCGAAGTATCTGTCAAAGCCCCTGTCCATTGAATAAAAATGGCTTCCTTTTTTGCATGCGCAATGAGAGTCACTGTACTGTCCTTGTCTTGCCATACACCCGCTGGCCTCACTTCCACAGTGCCCAGCGTGGTATCACTGGAATTCACCCCCAAAGGAAACTGGTCTCTCCATACAGCCCTCTCCATGATCATCCCGTTTAAAGGAAATGTCACGGGATTCTCTTTTCCTGTGTAAGCCCCATATCCAGAACCTTCCCAATGATCAAACAGATGAAGAATACTGTCTTTAGGAACCGCATCCCACACTTTCGCAAACCGAAATGTACTGTCTGTGTAGGCAATCACAGAATCTTCCACCGAAATGGTCACTGGCGTCCAGGCTTTATACCAGCCTTCCCCTTCCGGATGCCCGTATCGAGAAAGGATATCCAACCGGTAATAATAATCAAAACGAGCAACCAAAGTGTCAGGAACATCTCCAAATTTTGTGGCATGCGGTACTGTATAACTCTGAATCCGTGGCCCCCCTTGTCGCCATTCCCTGAAATAACATCGAGTACTATCTGAATTTTCGTAGTATTCCTCCACCCCAATGGTGTGCACATCTCCTTCTGTCCATTCAAAATACTTTGGCGTTGGATACGAATTCCCATCCACAATCACAGAATACGCATTGGGCGGATTGGTGCCTATGAGAATGTAAGTCGTATACGGAAGAGAAAAACTCACATTCACTGTCTGGCCTTCACCCACGGTAATCGGTGTCGCATTGATAGAACGAAGCACGCCAGGATAATAGGCTGGACGCCAGGGCTTGTTCCAAAGATAAGAGGGGCCGTAAAGTTGCCAACGTCTGCCCCAAGCCCATGCCCACACATAATAGGTTCCAGGAGAGAGGTCTTCAAATGTATAATCATAATAGCATAACCAATATTCCTCAAATGTTCCCGTAGATTGGGTTTGAACTAAATTCCATCCACTGTCATAGAGTTTCACTTCATAACCCATATTTTCAAACCAATTACAATTTCCAGGTGCAGTGATACGTCCGGTAATTTTCCCGAGTGCCTCTTGTTGGTTAGGCTTCTGAGATGTCAAAGTGGAATTTGAAATCTCAGCACGAGATGAAATGCCAAAGCACATCATCATCACAAAAATACAAGCAACATTTTTCATGGCGTGTCCTCCCCTCTGGATTGAATAAACACCAAACCCCCATCTTTCTGGAGGTTTAGCATGTCTTAAAGAAAAACTTTAAAATAATTGGGGAATTTATTTTTTATAAGTCTGTATGGAGAGGAGTGTCCACAAGAATTGAAAGAAAATGATGTTCTTTTTGGATTTAATCCCCCTTTTTTCTTTTATAAGATAAAAAATAAAACATGGAAAAGCAAATAAAAAGTGCATTGCAATGGGTCGCTAAGAATGTCAGGGTTACGACTCGATAGAAATGTCCGTATTTTTTACGAAATGAGGATAGTTCATGACAGTCAAAGCGGGAGTGGTTGAGAAATGAGTGCGCTGTAAAGGAAGGTACATCGAATATTGAAGCGGTTTCAAGCTGAAGAAACCAAAGGGCTGATTCATCGATTCAAGATCCGATCAATTCATCCAATCTCCGAATGGCTTCTATACACATTCGGCTGGAATGATACGGGCATTTCCATTCAGAAATTTTAGGAACTTCCCAATACGGTTTTCCTTCTCGAGAAACCCGGTATATCCAGTCTCCATATTGGCTATCCACCAAATGTGTCTGAATAAAGTACCAGCATTTTTGTGCAGATTCTAAAAATACTTTCTCTTTTGATAATTGATATGCATTGAGAAAACCCACCACTCCTTCTGCTTGAACCCAAAAATGTTTGTCAGAGTCGACAATCCCTTCAGGGTCAGCTTCGTAAAAGAGTCCTCCGTCTTGATCTTGTGCCCTTGTGAGGACTTCTTTGGCCATTCGAATGGCAATTCGGTGAATAGGAGCCCGCAGGTCATTTTCTTCCAGTATCTCTATGGCCTCGCACAAAAGCCAGCTTGCCTCAATATCATGGCCATAAGAAATGAGATCAGATTTGGGATTCCACTTTTCATCAAAAAAAAGAATCAGGTGTAATTTCTGAGGAGCAATAATGTGTTCTGTAAAATTCAAAACCAGTTGTTCGAGCCGGTTTTTCACCAAAGGATCCTTCCACACCCGATAGAGATTGGTAAAAGCTTCCATCACGTGGAGATGGGTGTTCATGGATTTTTTTTCATTCATGTCTTTATCGCTGAGCCGTAAATCCGAAGCCAACTGCCAATCTCTTTCATAGGTTTCGAAATAACCCGTATTTTCTCGATCATAACTTTTTCCCTCGATGAGTCGAAAGACTTCTTTTGCTTTTTCCAAGACCTCTGGTTTTTGAGTGGCTTTGTAATATTCCACCAAAGCGTAAAGTAAAAAGGCTTGCCCATAAATTTTTTTCTTGCTGTCAATGGGATTTCCCAAATAATCCAAAAGCCAGTATGCCCCTCCGTATTGAGAATCCCAGAATTTTTCCATGAGATACTGGTAAGCCCGATGGGCCAATTCTAAATAGTTTCCCCATGAGGCACACGCAGAAAATGTCCATAAAATCCGGGCATTTAAAATCAGCCCCTTGGGTGCATGGGGATCTACTACCAAATCGTTGGACATTTGGCCAATAAATCCGCCATGGATTTGATCAGGTGCATATTTCGCCCAAAAAGGCAAAATATTTTGAGTCAGTTCCTTTTGAATTTCTTCCCGCATGATTTGTAATGTTTTTTTATTTACCTCCATACAGAGACTCCGTTTTGTCACGTTTTTTATAACATAGAAAATTGTACAAAGAAAAGCAATGATTTTGTTATACCCAAGAGGTCAACATAGCCCTAAGGGAGGACTTGATAAACTCTTGAGAAAGAGTTTTTTCCCGGATCTATCAAGTTTGTAAGAAGCAGCGAAAAATTTTCTCATTTCTTCTCAATTTACTTTATCTTGATGAAGTTAAAAACCTACCTACACATAAGACAATCGATGGGTGAGACAAAGAAAAAGGCATTGAGTATTCTAGTTGCTATTGCAGAAAAATCCATCAAAAGGAAGTGTGAGCGGAATCTCGACTATTATCATGCTTAAATATACCATCGATATTTTACCTTGACATCCTACTTTCAAATCGGTATATTTTTTGACTCCTTTGTTTTTCAAAGGGGATTTTTTGTATTGAGGCAATAAAAAACATGATCTTATCCAGAATCGAAATTTTTGGATTTAAGTCTTTTGCTAAGAAAACCGAGATCCACTTTGATCAGCGGATTACCGCCATTGTAGGCCCGAATGGATGTGGAAAAACCAATATCGTAGATGCCATCCGATGGGGGTTGGGAGAACAACGGCCTTCTGTATTACGTACAGATCGCATGGAAAATCTCATTTTCGGAGGGGCTCAGTCTTCAAGACCTTTGGGCATGGCAGAGGTCTCTGTCGTTTTTGATAATTCAGATCATGTGTTGCCCATTGATTATCATGAGGTGACCCTCACCCGGCGATTGTATCGATCCGGAGAAAGTGAATATTTGATCAATAAAACACCGGTACGCTTAAAGGACATTCTCGATCTTTTAATGGATACAGGAATTGGCCCAGATGCCTATTCGGCAATCGAACTCAAAATGATCGAAGATATTTTGAGTGACAAAACCGAAGATCGAAGAAAATTACTAGAAGAAGCCGCTGGGGTGACCAAATACAAACATCGACTCAAAGCAGCCATTCGAAAGCTCGAATCCACCCAAAATGATCTCCTCCGGGTCAATGATATTATCAACGAAATCGAAAGAACTGTTCGCTCTCTTGAAAGGCAAGTGCACCGGGTAAAGCACTACAAAGAAATTGAAGCACAACTCCGGACTCTGGAATTCCAGAGAGGCGGATATTTGTACCATCAATATCAAGAACAATTGGCTTCACTAAAAGAAAAACTGGATCTTCTCCAAAAAGAAAAAGAAGGAACCACCACCGAACTCACCAAAGAAGAAGCAGATTTGGAAAGTGTCCGTTTAGAATTGGTCGAAAAAGAAAAAGCCCTGAGTGAAGCTCAAGAAGAATTTGCTCGGCTTGTGGAACAAATCCATCGAAATGAGACTGATCTCAGAGTGTGTAAAGAACGGATGACCTCTCTTTCCGATCGAATCACACGATACCAGCAAGAGATTCAAACCCTTTTAAAACGCAAAGAAGAGCAAAAAAATCATCTGGATGTTTCCATTCGGGATCGAGAAGCCCTTCAGGTCAAAATCACCAGTACAGGCCGAATTTTTAATAATAAAAAAATGGAACTCGACGTATTTCAGCAAGGATTGAATTTAAAACGGCTTGAATTAAATAAGAAAAAACAAGACATCATCGCATGTCTCGAAGAGATCAGTCAGCTCAACAACGAGGAAACGCAATATCGGGCCAAAATGGACAACACGCGGGGCCGGTTGGAGCGATTGGATGAAGAAGACGTGGAACTTCAGGCAAATCAAGACCGGGCCAAAAAAGAACAGGAGGTTCTGGATCATACATTTGGAGAATTGGGAGCCAAGAAAAACCGTCTCCAATTGGATCGAGAACGGATCAAGGGAGAATTGGAACGATGCGAAAACACGTTGGAGAGCCTTAAGGAACAATTTTACAAAGATCAAAGCGAAAGAGATGCACTGCAAAGCAAAGTCCATTTTCTGCGTCATGTCATTGAAACCCGAGAAGGCATGGGAGAAGGAGGAAAAAAGCTTCTCGAACATGCCCCTCAAGGTCTGGTGGGGATTTTAGGGGAACTCATTCACGCCGATTCGAAATATCAAACTGCGATTGAAATCGGCCTTGGAGAATTTGCCCAATGCCTTGTGTTTGAGCAATTGTCCCATGCACTTTCCGCTGTGGAAAAGCTTCGAGAATTGGGTGGAGGCCGTGCCATTCTGGTGAGTTTGGATCAGGTGAAAAATGCATTTTCTTTGAACCGTCCGGCATTTCCTTCTTCTCTTCCAATTGAAGGATGGGCAAGTGATTTGGTTGAATGTACACCGGCTTTACGTCCAGTGGTAAATTTTCTTCTTGGCGATTTGGCCATTGTGTCTGATCTCGAAAAAGCCAAGGCAGGATTGGGTTTGCCTTCAATATCAAAAGTTCGGATTGTGACGTTGAATGGAGAATTGGTGACTGCAGGGGGAATCATTGAGACCCATGGGATCGCGAAAGAAGAAGTGGGATGGGTGGGCCGCGAAACCCGATTGAAAGAGCTTGCCTCTCGAATCGAAAAACTTGACAAACAAATTGAAAATGAAGCCCGTGAAATGGCTGAATTGGAAGAGAAGAGAAAACGCCTTTTGCAAGAGCGTGAAATGATAGAAATGGCCTTCCAAGAACTTGAAGCCAATCTTTTAATCGCAGAAAAGACAAAGACAAAAATTCAAGTGGAAGAACAACGGGCGCAAAGTGCGCTTCAGAAAAATGCAGAAGAACGTGAAAAACTCTTGAGAGAAATTGAACAGGCCAAAGAAAATTTGGAGAATCTCCGGCCTCGGATGGAAACGCTTCTTGAAAAACGAGAGCAAATCGAAAGTCAAGTGAGCCATTTGCAAATGGAAGTGGAACGGCTGGAGGCAGAAGAAAAGAAAATGGCCGAAGAAGTGCATAAGCTCAACATCAGCTTGGTTCGGCTCAATGGAGAAGCACAAAATTTAGATTATGATATTGAACGCTCTCAAAAACTCATTCAAGAAATCGAAACCACCATTCAGACCAGGGAAAACGAAATTCTTCAGGCACAAAATGAGATTGAAAATCTCAAATCAGAATCCAGCCGATTGGAAATGCTTTTGGTGGAAAGCCTGAATCAAAAAGAAGTAAAAGAAAATATTCGAAGGGAACGCGAAGAAGCGTACCATCAACTCCAAGCCATGCTTCGAGAGAAAGAAACTGAAATGCGGGAAGTCCGCCGAGATCGAGAAGCACTTTCAGAAAAGATTCACCAATTGGAAATGGAAATTGCCGAAATCGAGCATCACAAAGAAATCTTACGAAATTATTTGATGGAGAATTATCAGACCGAGCTCGAAACATTGCCTCTTCCTTCTGAATATTCCAAGGGCGAAGTGGAACAACAAATTGACGAACTCAAAAGAAAAATCAGAAATCTTGGGCCAGTCAATCTCATGGCACTGGAAGAATATGAACAGGAAAAAAGCAGGCTCGATTTTTTGGTACAGCAACGGGAAGATTTACTTTCCGCAGAAGAAACATTAAAAGAGACCATTCAGAAAATCAACGAAACTGCCCGAGCCCGATTTAAAGAAGTCTTTCAACAAGTACGCCAGAATTTCAAAGAGACGTTTACAAAATTTTTCCACGGTGGAGAAGCAGACCTCCGATTGGACGAAACCCAGGATGTGTTAGAATCTCCCATTGAAATTGTGGCCAGACCTGCAGGGAAACAACTCCGGAGCATTGATCTTTTGTCCGGAGGAGAAAAAGCGCTTACTGCCATTGCACTTTTGTTTGCGTTGTACATGGTCAAACCCAGTCCGTTTTGTATTTTGGACGAAATTGATGCGCCTCTGGATGATGCCAATATCGAACGGTTTCTCGATGCATTGCAGGAATACGCGGAAAAAACCCAGTTTGTCATTGTAACCCACAATAAACAAACCATGCAACGGGCAAGTGTGTTGTACGGTGTCACCATGGAAGAGGAAGGCGTTTCTAAGATTGTGTCTGTCAAATGGAAAGATACAGAAGAAGCCAAAATGCTTTCTCAAGCAGGATAAATACGGAAAGCTGGACTGCATCCCTTTTGTCAAGACATTTTTGATGCCTAAAAGTTGTAGGTGATGCTACTTCTTTTATCCTTTCTACCTCATATTTTGCGGGAAACTCCAAAAGCCAATTGGAGTTCTCTTTCTATCCATTCACCAATTTTCCACTTGCTTCTTCAAAACTTCCAAATTCATGCATTCCCACACTCTCCAAGAGGTCAGTATATTCGAGAAAGTAAAAAATTTATCGTTGATTCAAAAAATACTTGACAAGATTAATTTTTTATTTTATTTTATTTTTTGTAGAAAATTTTTTACTATCACCAACCTCGAGCTGTAAATGTCTGGGACGAGGGGGGTCTTTTGCTACCCTCTCGGAAAAAAGACCCTCCGACAAGGACGCTGGGAGCCAAAAGATAAAGAAGAAAAAATGCGTCCATTCATCATCTTTATTTCTTTTTGTTTTATTAACGCCTTTGCCCAAGACAATTCCTATACAAACTCATCCACAGTAGATACTTTAAATTATAACAATGAAATATCTGTATTCAGCGACGGCCTTTACACGCGCGCACTGTTCACCGAAAGAGAAGAATTGATCTGTACGGCCATTTTTTGGTCTGTCCCAGCACCTGCAATTGCGCAGAAGATAGATAAAAATGGCAATAAGCTGTGGGGCAATCAAGATATTGGAACACTGTTGGCAGAACCTGTATATCCCCCTGAGTACGGCATTGAAGAAGGCAATACACCCTACATTTTACCAGCACCAGATGGAGGCGCATATTTTGCCTATGTTTATTCCTATTTTGGGGATTGCGACATGCATCCCGCTCCACCAATATGTATAAGCTGGCCTTTTTTACAGAAAGTGGATGCGAACGGCAATCCTTTATGGGGCCGTATTGGAAGAAATTTAAGCAGTCGAGAAGTTTTTTCTATTAATAGTTCAATTATCCAGAATGTGGATTATGCGCCGGATGGTGACGTTATGGTTTATTATTGGTGGAGTGCCGCTGATGACACAATAGGAAAAGGGACGTATGTGCAGAAAGTGGATGCGCATACGGGTGAATTAAAATTCGGACCAGAGGGTAAAAAGATTTTAAATACAACCAATGTTTATTGCATTATTTCAAAAAAACAGAACTATTTACTATATGGAGATTCGGTGCTGTGTGTGGATAAAAATGCAAATAAAATATGGAGTAAAGATTTATTGAAAGGAGTCGGAGTAAATTACTACCAAAAGTATTTAAGCAATGATTCAGGAGATCTGTTAATTCTTTATAATGATCGCAGTTTAAATGTGTTAGCAAGGTTGTTTGATAGTAATGGTGAGTGTATTTTAAATGATAAGGTGGTGATAAAAGGGCATGATCGTGACGCATTGTTGTATAACGGGAATGAAATAAAGAATTGGGGTAATGATAGGTGGCTTTTTGCGTCTGCTTCAAGAATTCAGAGCATTGATAAAAATGGAAACACACTTTGGGGGGATGAAGGTATAAAATTACCGGGTCTAATGAAGCATAATATTAAAATAGCCATCATAAATGATACTTCTTTTTATTGTGCTACTGAAGTTGATACAAATGCGGGTGAAGATTGTACAAAGCTCTATCTGTATAAAATCAATGAAAATGGTAATCTTTTATGGGGAGGTAACGGTGTTCTAATAACTGAAAAAGTTGCCAAGATCGTTTCTCTTTTTGCCGATCAAGAAGGCAATGCATACATCGTTTTTGAATCTTTTTGGGTAACAAAACCCTTTTACAGGCCGCGGGGCACATACGTCCAGAAAGTGGACAAGGATGGGAAAATCGGGTTTTTGACATCCGTTAAATCTGACCCCCAGAACTTCGTACAAACTCCTCAGAATGCTATTTCCTACGCCTATCCAAACCCTTTCAAATCGAATACAACCATTTTAGTGAAAGGCCTTCAGGCAAATGCCGATGTCAAGATTAAAATTTTTGATCTGCTGGGAAAGGAAGTGGCTTCCTGCCGGATAAGCCAATATTCCAATGATGGGGTTGCTTTTAATTGGGATGGAAGGGATCAATATGGCCGCATGGTGAGTCAGGGCGTGTACTTTTATCAGGTCATTAGCAGTGAAAAAATCATTTCTTCGGGCAAAATTTTGTTAGGAGGGGAATAATCATGAAAAGGCTTTTTTTGATTGCAGTATTTGCACTCTTGCCTTATGTAAAAGGGGTTTTTGCGTGCCCGTTTGACACGGGTTGGATCGAATTCACACAGCCGGACAGCACCAAATTCATCGGCCGGATGTACGGCGACGAATATGAGTGGACGTTTATTACCGAAGAAGGCTATATATTTGACTATAATTTTGATGATGGTTATTATTATTACGCAAGCGGAGTAGCCAATGGACAGTACGTTTTAACCTCACTTAAAGTCGGTATAGACAAGCCTGTTGGGATACCCAAAAATATATCGGTTAAAAAAGAAGAAGCACCGCCTGTTTATAGACCTGAAAGTGAAGCATTGCCCGAGGCGACACCGCAGGCCGCTTTAAAAGACAGGTATACGCTGAAAGCATTAGAGGCAACACCGCAGGCCCTAACCGGTACCTACACGCTGAAAGTTTTATTGGTAGAATTTAGTGATGTTAAGCATCATGATTATCCTACTCCTTATACAAAAGCAGATTTTGAGAACATGCTTTCTGGAATTGATTATAAACGTTCCCCTGATGATAGAAACGTTTATGGCAGCATGAATGAATATTATGAGGCCATGTCCAATGGCCAATTTCACATTCAGGCTACTGTCATTAATAAACTGAATAACGACGGCACGATTCGATGGATATCGCTACCCCAAAATAAATTGTATTATAATACGAATGGTTTTCGGGGGCCAGCTATGCAAGCAGCGCAAGACTCTGGTTTAGACATCAGTACACGCTCTGGCGTAAAACTAGCAATTATTTATGCTGGAAATGTGTATTATAGCGGTGAGCTACACCCTTGTGCATTTGATGGAGGAGGAGGAAGTGGTGGGGTCTGCAGTGGCTATATAATGGCAGAGGAATATTACAAACCCTCTACACAGAAGGGCTCTTGGGGAGAAGATCCAAAAGCAATTTTCTCCAATATAGGAACTCATTGCCATGAATTTGGGCATTGTTTGGGCTTTGAGGATTTATATGATAAGGGAATACCGACTAAGTATTGGTGTTTAATGGGAAATGGTTGGGCTATATATGATCAAGCTTGTCCTGCTCCGATTAATCCTTATTTTCGCAAGAGCAGAGGATGGATTTCTGTTAAGCCGTTGAAAGCCGTAAATTGTGGCATATCTTTTTCTTATAATGAAAGAACCCCGGAAGTTTATGAAGCATCTATAGATGGAGTTCAATATTATGTTGAAAACAGACAATTTCGAGATTTTAGTATAGGATTAAACGTGGCAAGCTGGAATTACTCCGAAAAAGGCCCCGGCGGAATACTTCTCTGGAGAAAAGATAGTAATGGTACTTATATCATCCGAGCAGATGGTATAAATGTTTACGATGGCTCTCAAGATGATTATGGGGATGTCTTTCCAGGTGCTACCCATAATTCAAATATAACTGATTTTACAGAACCAAATTGCAGAAAGCCCAATGGCAATTTATCGAGATTTGCATTATGCAATGTCAGCCAACCTGGTGATGTAATGACTGCAGACGTATATACGAATTGTTATGGCGGGCCGATATCGGGTGTTGTCAAGTGGGCAAAGTCAAAAGGACCTTACGTGCTGACCAATGATGTCCATATTCCGCAAGGCTCAACACTGGCAATACAGCCGGGCACAGAAATTGTCTCCGTTCTTGGCAATTACTCTATTATTCAAGATGGAGGGATCAAAACCGACGCATGTTGGGAAGGGCCAATTATCTCAAATATGACCTGGAACCAAAGCCCTTATTATTTGGCCGGAAATGTGACGATTCAATCCGGTGCCACACTTACCATTGAATCCGGGATCAATGTTAATTTAGGCGATTACTTTATCAAGGCAGTGAATGGTAATATTATCAGGAAAAATTCTGTTATGTTTTTCCCTCAGGATGTTTCAGTCAAAAACGGTTCCAATGTAATTGGTCAATATTCTAAGATTGCACAAGCCAATTCCAATGAAACGGGTCAATCAATATATGGTTCTGCAATTAACGAAACAATAGTAATACCAACAACTTCTGATAAATTATATATAAATAATAGTATTATATTAATTAATAATTCTTTTTTTCGGATTAGTGATAGTAACCCAAATCAATTATTAGAATTATCAGGTAATATCATCGTTGAAAGCGGCTCAACATTTGAATTGGCATTGCCCACTAGTTTGATTGGCGATAGTTATATTCAATCAAATGGGGGCACAATAAAAATTGAAAAAATAATTAGCCCTGATATAAAGTGTATTGATAACGGGGGTAATTTGAAGGGGCAATATGCAACCATTTCCAAAGCTTTAGAAAATGCGGTTTCCGGTCAAACCGTCGATGTAGCCGTCGGCACATACACTATTGATAAAACCGTGACGGTCGGCAGCGGAGTTACCCTTAAAATTGCCTCGGGCTCTACCATTAACTTTTCAGCGGATGCAAAAATTTTTCTTCAATGCAATTCAAGTCTTATTGATGCGGGTGTCACCTATAACCCTGTCCGAAGAATAGAAGATATATGTCAATCCATAACCGTTGTTTCACCCGCAGAAGGCACTGTCTGGAACGTAGGAGAACAACATAGGATTCAATGGACGAATACAAATTTTAGCGGCAATGTGAAAATTGAATATACCATTGTCGGAGGCGAACCGTTTATTGCACCACCCATCGCTGAGAACATTGCTAATACAGGTTTTTACAATTGGACTATACCCAATACCCCATCGAATAAGTGTAAAATTCGAGTTTCTGACGCTGTAGACAATAATCCGGTTGGTGAAAGTGGTCTATTCACTATTCTCGGTTCTGAATCTAGTATCGTTGTCACCAATCCCAAAGGCGGAGAGTGCTGGGATATAGGAAGCGTACATGATATAGAATGGTCGTGTCAGAATTTCAGCGGAGACGTCAAAATTGACTATTCGACAAATGGAGGAAATGATTGGATGCTTATCGTTGCCACAACGTCCAATACGGGTAAATATTCATGGACGGTTCCAAATGTTGTTTCCAGCAATTGTTACATAAGGGTTTCGGATGCAGCAGACGGGAACCCTTCTGATAAAAACGATCAAGCGTTCAGTATTGATTATCCTAAGAAAATCACGGTCATTTATCCCAACGGTGGGGAAATATGGGCAATTAGCTCAGAAAAAACTATCAAATGGACCAAATACCGAATAAGCGGAAACGTGAAAATTGAGTATTCCACGAATAACGGTTCCAGTTGGAGTTTAATCGCCAGCGATGTATCCGATAGTACATTCATTTGGATTATCCCAAATACACCTTCTAAGACCTGTTTAGTCCGTATTTCGGATGTTTCAAACACCAGCGTTTACGACATAAGTGATAAAGTATTCGAGATCTACGATTCCACTCCTATCATTACGGTTACTTCTCCAAAAAGAGGGGACAGACTCAAAGCAGGTCAGGATTACCTCATTCAATGGACTTGTCAAAATTACAGCGGCAGCAAGGTCATGATTGACTACAGCTATGACAATACCTACACTCCCAAAGAAATCAAATACGGTGCGCCCAACACCGGTTCGTACGTCTGGACCGTGCCGGAAGAAAACTCCACTTTATGCCAGGTTCGGGTTTGGGATCCTGAAGACTGGTACCCCTGGGGAAACAGCGCAATATTCACAATCTACCCAAAAGAAATTACTGTACTATCACCCGACGGTGGAGAAGTGTGGACGGTCGGTACGCAGCATGACATCAAATGGTCGAAATACCAGTTCAACAATAACGTAAAAATCGAATACTCCATAGACAATGGTTCTTCTTGGACTCTCGTTGCAGAGAACATTGCAGACATCACTTACACTTGGACCATTCCCGATACGCCGTCCAAGAACTGTCTCGTTCGCGTTTCTGATGTTTCCAACAGTGCCATTTATGATCTTACAGACAAAGTATTTGAAATCTATTATCCGTTACCCAGACTCACACTCACCTCTCCTCAGGCAGGCGATTCGCTGATGACTGGAAGGAATTACCATATATTATGGACCTCTGAAAATTTCACAGGCAAAGTCAAGATCGAATATTCGGCAAACAACGGAATCAATTGGACAACCGTCATCGACAGCACGGAAAACGACGGTTTGTACACCTGGACTGCGCCATTATCGCCCTCCTCACATAGTGTCCTGCGCATCTCAAGCGCCAAGACAGGCAATCCTTCGAATACAAGCGGCGTGTTTATTGTGTACACACCGCCCGAGACTTTTGTTGGCGGAACGCTTTCCCAAAACACCGCATGGAAAGAGAATATCCGACTTACCAGTGACGTCATTGTACCGAGTAGTGTCACTCTGACCATTTCTCCCAGGACTTATGTCAATATGAATGGGTATGCACTCAAATCGACAGGAGGTGTCATCACCAAGGACAGCACATCCATATTTGCTCCGGACATTTCTGTGACAGACTGGCGGGGGAATCTCAAAGGACATTATTCTTCCATTCAATCTGCAATCAATAATGCAGTAGAAAAGCAGGTTGTACGGCTTGGTACAGGAACATTCAACGAAGACGTAGTATTGAAAAATGGAGTCCATCTTTTTGGCAAAAGTCAATCTTCTACCATTATTAATGGAAAATTGGATTATACAGAAGGTACAAAAGCCACATACATCCACGATCTGACCATTCTGAAGCCTATCACAATTATTTCTGCCTATGATCTTGCGTTCAGAAATGTGACCAGCAAGACCAGTTTTGCTATGTTTGATGTAGTATGTCTTTTTGAGTTTGTGACGGTTGAGAATACCTCTGGGGATGCGGTGTTGACTTGGCGTTCAAGCAATTACAATTTTGGTTTCCGCACTTTGGGCAGTGGCAATTGTGCAATTCGAGCGACCAAACGTTCTGGGCTTGTTTTTCAAGACGGCCACGTGACCAATCTTTCTCAGGCCTTTCTTATTCTTACTTCCACCGCAGAAATTAAAAACAGCTTTTTCTGTCAGAACACATACGATCTCACAGCATATTGGGAAGCCACAATCAATTCACTTTCTGGCAATACGTATAGCGGAGACGCGTCTCGGGTATTTCGAAAAGATGCAGTAAGCTCCATTATCTGGGAATACTTCTGGAAATGTGGTCTGGGTAAGGCGTCTCATTCCCTTTCAAAATCCTCTGATGAGGGAAAAGAAAATTCAGTGCCTATGGTTTCCACATCAGATCCAGGAATGGGCGAGTATTGGGAGGCAAAAAACCAGTTAAACTTTATTCATGAAAACAAAAGAAGAGATAGTGAATTACGACGATCCCCGGATCAAAAAAAATACAGAAATGAATATTTGGATGCTTTGTCCAAATTCAAAACCATTGTAGAAAAATATCCGGATAGCCTCTGCGCTCGGCTTGCGGTTCACGAGATCGGAAGAACCTGCCTTTCCATGGAAGAACCTGAAGCAGGATTCAATTATTTGAATACTCTTTTGAAATCTTCCAAATCCAAGAAACTTGTTTTCGAGGTCATGGATGCGCTGGTCCCGTATTATGTTTATACCCAAGAGTACAACAAAGCACTGGATCTTTTAGAAAAACTCAAGAAAGATCACTCCAAGACCCAGCCAGAATGGGAAATTGATTTTGAAAAAGGGCTCATTTACAAATATCATCTCAAGGATTCAAGAAAAGCCATTGAGATGTTCAAGAAAGTAATAGATCAATGTACAGACGAATCATTCCTTTCTTGGGTGAAACTCCAGCTTGAGGAATTGGGGGTTTCTGAACTGGCAAAGAAAAATGGACCTTCTGAGGAAACTGGAATGGGTTTGACAATCCAAAATGTCCCCAATCCTTTCAATCCAGAGACTGAAATCCATTACCGGATTCCAGAATCAGGGAAAGTGATTTTGAAAATCTACGATATTCTTGGCAGAGAGGTCAGGACTTTAGTGAACGAAGAGCAAAATACAGGTTCTCATGTGGCATTGTGGGACGGAAAGGATGAAGAGGGGAGGCAGGTTTCTTCAGGGACTTATTTCTATCATTTGCGATTCAAAGATCATCATATCACAGGAAAGATGCTTTTGATGCGGTAAGGGTATTTCAAACAATGTTGATTCAAAAAATACTTGACAAGATTAATTCTTTATTTTATTTTTTAGAGAACTTTGATAAATTTTAAAAAAAATGGTCACCCTGAACTTGTTTCAAGGTCTCATGCAAGGGAAGATAGATGCTGAAACAAGTTCAGCATGACTTTCATTTACGAAATTTGCCAAAGTCGAGTTATTATTACGCAAGCGGAGTAGCCAATGGACAGTACGTTTTAACCTCAGGGTAATTGCCTTGGCTTTTGATTTTTTATGACTTTATATAACTCCCAGGGGTATTTCATACCAAAAACATCTTGACATTGGCAAAAAAAATGAATATAATATGAATGACCGCGGGGTGGAGCAGTTGGAAGCTCGTTGGGCTCATAACCCAAAGGTCGGAGGTTCGAATCCTCCCCCCGCTACTACTTCAAAGGATCAAGGCCCTCCTTGATCCTTTTTTTGTTTCTCCGTTTGAATCCCCAAAAAGCACTTGTGACTGAATTATTGGATGAAATTAGATGCTCTCACCCAATACCCAATCCATGTAAAATCTCAGCAAATAAACTGGATATTAAATCGAGAAACGCAAAAAATATCTGGCCTGAAAAATGTAGATCAGAATCTAGGAATTGGCGGGGTAGAGAAAAGTCTTGCTATTGAGCAAAATCTCGGAGTTTTAACCAGAAAAGAAAAAAGATTTTTTCTTCTGACCGTGATTCGATTTATACCAATGCTTTACACGCCTTGTAGATCGAGTCAAAAAGTAAAGGAAGGGTCTCTTCTTTTACTGCAGAAAATGCAATGCGAAGAAGATTCCCAAATGCAATCACTCCGATATCATATTCTCGAAGCAAGCGCTGTCTCACTTTCTCACCTTCCAGTCCATTCAGTAATTGAATGCACATAAAGTAGCCTGAGTTAAAAGGCAAAGGAATAAATACCTCTCGGTACTGGGGATTGGCATTGAGAATTTGTTTTGTGGTTTCGTAGCGTCTCTTCAAAAGAGCAAATTTTTCTTTTTTTTCGGTTTCATATTCTGGACTGGATAATGCTCTGAACACAAGACTCTGCGAAAGATGCGGAGCATTCGAAATGGTGGCCCGCACTGCCCCTGCGGTTTTATCCTCCAGAGCTTGGGCCAAAGAAGGTGCCAGGCCTTTGATTCCGTATGTGAGAAATCCGACTCGAAACCCCCATACATACGCTTCCTTTGTGGCACCATCGATTTTGACTGCCAATAGATTTTCGTGTGCATCGGCAAGGAGAGAAAACAGGGACTCTTTAAATATGCCTGGCTCATACACCAGTCCGAAATAGGCATCGTCGACCAGAGCCAAGACCGAATGGCCCTTGCGGGCTTCTTGGACAAGGCATTCTGCCAATTGACTGGCCTCTTCCTCGGTTGGTGTGTATCCAGTGGGATTATTGGGAAAAGTCAAAAGCACTATTTTTTTATTGGGCAATCGGGAAAGAGCATTGGAAAAAGCTTCGATATCAATATGATCATTTTTAAAAAAATGAAACTGCACCAATTCAGCACCATAGGTATTTTCAAAAATAAGATGATAGTTTTCCCAATATTTGTCTGGAATAAGAATTTGATCTCCCGGATCGAGAAATAAGTAGCCAGAAACCGAAAGGCCATGGGTGAGCGCACAGGTCACCACTGGAAGCGTCGTGGGGCTTTTCAAAGAAGGATTCTCTTCTCGAATATGGTCCTGCCACCGTTTTCGGAGTTCAGGTTTTCCATAACTGGAAGCATAGGGAAAAGCATCTTGAGGATCAAGACGAAGCCACTTTTCAATCGAAGAAAGTCGCATCGGGGTGCCATCGTCTTCGACCGCAATGCCAATGGTGGCATCGATTTTTTTGCCTTTGGCTTCTAAGGATTGATTGACAATGCCCAATCTGGGGAAAAAAATCCGCTTTCCCCGGTCAGAAAGCAGTTCATACACTTTTGGATGAGAATGTCGAATCTGGGCATTGAGTTCTTCTGCTTGAGGATCCATTGTTTTCATGGCATTCCTTAAATTGTGTTATGGTCTTTTGTCCATAGGAACAAATTCCCTTCCGAGTTCTGCAGTATATTTGGAGGTCGGTCGGATTAACCGGTTGTCCGCATATTGTTCCATGATATGAGCAGTCCATCCGGCAGTTCGAGACGCAGCAAATACTGCAGTGAAAAATTCCGGAGGAATCCCCAATGCATGTTGCACTGTGGCTGAATAGAAATCCACATTGGGATAAATCCCTTTGGCTTCTCTGACAATGGTTTCGATCCGATGCGAGATTTCATAGAGTTCCCCACACCCTCGGCGCTGACAAAGCATTTCCGAATATTTCCGAAGATGACGTGCTCTGGGATCTTCTGTCCGATACACACGATGCCCAAATCCCATAATGCGTTGTTTATTCTCGAGCATGCCAGCAATATATTCTTGGACCATGTCGACTTTTCCAATTTCCAGGATCATTTCCATGACTTTCTGATTGGCACCGCCATGAAGCGGTCCTTTCAGCGCGCCAATGGCTCCTGCCAATGCAGAATGCATGTCTGACAAAGTGCTGGCAATGACCCTTCCTGCAAAAGTGGAGGCATTGAGTCCATGATCTGCATGAAGCACCATGAGAAGATCCATGGCCTGGTGTTCCACTTCATCTGGAGGGGTACCTCGGAGCATGTAGAGAAAATTATCCGCAATGCCCAAATGGGGATCCGGGGAAATCAAAGGTTGGCCTTTTCGCACACGGTAGAAATCAGCAATGATGGTAGGCACTTGGGCCACAAGCCGTTTGGCCTTTCTTCGATTGCTTTCTGGAGAAATGTCTCCACTGTCGGGATCCAATACGCCCAATAAACTCACTGCAGTCTGGAGCACACTCATGGGATGGGCATTGGGTGGCATGAGTTTCAGCATTTCTACCACTTGACTGGGAAGACGCATTTCCGAAGCCAATTCAATTCGAAATTGCTCACATTCTTTTCGGTTGGGAAACCGGCCATTCCAAAGCAAAAAAATCACTTCTTCAAAGCAGACCTGTTCTGCAAAATCGTGAATGTCATAACCCCAATAGTAGAGTTTTCCATGAATTCCGTCGACCCAGGAAATATTGGTCTCTGCAGCCACAACGCCTTCCAATCCTCTGACAAACGTTTTTTCTTCATTGGTCATATCTTAAAACCTCTCCTTTGATTTTATTCTAATACCGCTTTTATAAAAGCCTGGCCTTTGAGCATCCCCAGTGCACCTTGTTTTACACTCTCTTCATCGAACCGATCCACCGCATCTGGGGAAAAATTCGGATGATAAATGGCCACAGGCACAGGATCCCTTACATGGGCCCCCACAGTTACTGGGGTCAAGTGATCGGGCAAAATGGCAATGCAGGTGTTTGGATACCGGGATTCTAAACCATTCAAAACTCTTTGTACCAATCGCCGATCCAAATCTTCAATACATCGAATTTTAAGATCAAGATCTTTATCGTGACCTGCTTCATCCGGTGCTTCGACGTGAATATATACAAAATCGTGATCTTCCAGCGCTTTCAATCCTGCATCCGCTTTGCCTTCGTAATTGGTATCATACAATCCAGTGGCTCCCTCCACAAAAATCACGTCCATCCCTGCATAAATGGCAATGCCTTTGATTAAATCCACTGCAGAAATGACTGCACCTTTCACACCCCATTTGGATTCAAAAGAAGCCATGCTCGGTCTTTTTCCTGGAGACCAAGGCCATAGGCAATTGGCCGGAAGCTTCCCTTCTTTCTTCCTGCGAATATTGACAGGATGCGATTCAAGAAAAGCCCGCGATTCTTTTGTCACCCAATTCAGAAAATCTGCTGTGGATTTGGCAGAGGGTTCTAAAGGTTTTACCATCAACTCAGTGATCGGCTCTCCCACATGATCGTGTGGTTCTGCACAATAAAGGCGTTCGTTCCCGTCCGGAAGAATCCCAATGTGCCGATAACTTAAGCCAGGGTACAATCGCAAGGGTTGAAAATGGGATTTTAAATCCTCGATCACAATGCGAGCTTCTTCCGTAGGGATATGCCCAGCAGAGTGACTTCGGATTTTTCCGTCCTCTACACAAATTAAATTCATCCTCAACACAAGATCATTGGGTTCTATTTGAAGGCCCAAACTTGCTGCTTCGAGTGCACCCCTTCCTGTATAATCTGTCCTGGGATTGTATCCCAACACGACCAGATTGGCCACTGCAGACCCTGTGGACATATCGGGCTCGATGGTTTGAAATAGACCGGTTCTTCCCTTTTTTGCAATCGCATCGATTCCTGGTTTGGAAGCCACCATGAGGGGTGTTTTCCCTCCCAATTCAGGCACAGGATAATCTGCCATTCCGTCTGCAAGAATGACAACGGTTTTTAACTTTTGTACCGATCCCATAGAAAAGCTCGAAATGCGTTGTAGTCTGGTGCCATTGGAATCTGATATTCTTTTTTCTCGTCTAATCCTTGAAGACTGGGAGGCATTTCTGGAGAAAATCCGAGCAGGGTTTCAATTTCCTCTGGGAATTTGGCTGGATGCGCGGTTTCCACAGAAATGCTCTTCAAATCTTCGCGGGTTTTGTCCAAATACACCGTAAGTCCAGCCCAAGCCACGGCGCCGTGAGGTTCCAGAAGCACGCGATCCTTGTGCCATGCTTCTCGAATGGTGGCGCGTGTCGTTTCATCATCAATACTGATGGCAAACAATTCTTTCCGCATTTGTTCCAGATCAGGAGGAATCAAAATATTTCCTTTTTCGTCCATGTGCCCGCGATACAAATCGACGACCCGGGCAAAGTTACTGGGATGCCCCACATTCATGGCATTGGAAATACACACCCGGGAAGGTTCAATTTTTTGATAAATCCCGGTTCGGAGATATTTGGGCACTTCATCATTGGCATTGGTCGCGACCACGATCCGAGCCACAGGAAGCCCCATGCGTTTGGCCAGAAGCGCTCCCATCATGTTTCCAAAATTTCCAGAAGGAATAGAAAAAACCACGGCTTCTGGATATTCGGCAATCCGAAGATACGCATACACATAATACACAATTTGAGGAAGAAGCCTTCCGATATTAATCGAATTGGCAGAAGTGAGCCGAATGGATTTGAGTTCGGGATCTGCAAAGGCTTGTTTGACCAAAGCCTGGCAATGATCGAATTTCCCTTCCACTGCAATGGTCGTAATATTTTGATTCAAAGTCGTCATCTGGCGCCGTTGACGCTCACTGACTTCGTTCACTGGAAAAAGGACCACCACATCGATTTGTGGCATGTTGAGAAATGCGTGGGCCACTGCACTTCCTGTATCTCCACTGGTTGCGGTTAAGACAACCAATTTGGAATCGGCTCGGGATCGGAAATGGGACATGAGTCTTGCCATCATCCGTGCCGCAAAATCTTTAAACGAAGCAGTGGGTCCCTGATCCAGTCGAAGGAGAAAGCGTGTCTTGCTTACCTGTTCGATCGGCACGTCAAAGGAATAAGCATCTTTACAGAGAGAATCCAATTTCCCTTCAGGGATGAGATCTCCAATGAATTTCCCCAATATCCAACACGCGATTTCTGGATAAGCAGCACGCTTGTATCTCTCCCATTCCCCATTTTGAATTAGAGGAATGGGATCGGGCATGTAAAGTCCCAGATCCGGGGCCTGGCCAGTAAACAAGGCTGTGACAAAATCACATTCAGGTGCTTTGCGATTTGTGCTATAAAATTTCATGAAAAATACCTCAAGAAAGAGTAACAATATACAAAAATTTTTCTAAAATCAAAGAATTTTTTCCCGAAAAATATCGAAGAAAGAGAATAAATTAAAAGTTACTTTTGATTTTTTATCCATTGTTTGACCAATTCAATGGCATGCTCTGGCGAGGAAGCCACAAAAATACGCTCCTTTCCGAGGCTCTGGAAAAAATGAATAAATGCTTGACTTGCCCCCAGAAGGATCACGGGTTTTTCTGATTTCAACGCCAAAGCAATTTCAGAGACCGTGCCCGGACCTCCATCTCCACAGGCAATGATCACTTTTGCTGAAAGGACAATGACATTGTTTCTCGCATTTCCCATGTCCGTGACAATGGGAATATCGACAAAAGGGCTTGCAGGGGTATTTCTGGAAGGGAGAATGCCTACGGTCACACTGTCAGGAATTTGCTTGGCGCCTCGATGGACTGCCTCCATAATGCCCACGTTTCGGCCGCCTGTGACTAAAATCCATCCCTGTTCAGCAATGGCTTTTCCCAAGGCTTCTGCCAATGCCATGCTGGCAATATCCGCGCCTTCTCCTGCGCCAATGACTGCAATGAGGGTTTTGGCCATGGATTTAATGGGATAAATTTAACACGGTATCCAACAATGTGGTATAGCCGGATTCCCCATAACCCCATCTTTGAAAACAAATATGGAATGGGCCATTTCCAGAATATTTAAAAGAAAAATCACTGACATAATTACAGATGCATCGACATCCATGCAATGTATCCAGAACCATAAGTTCCACCCGATTGTCTTTGATCGAAACCGAGTCTTTGAATTCTGCACAGCAAAGGCTTTCGTAATCAATGGTGAGACTCAACGTATCGCCCTGTTGTGTCCACTCTCGAAGTCTGGCTTTGTTGAAAACCGTTTTTGCCACAGTCGTTTCTGTTTCTGTATTGGGCCGACAGCCATGATGAAAAGCACCCAGATAGAGCAATTGATTTTTTTCAGGAGAAACAAATTCTTTTTCGCAATAAAAAACAAAACCAGAAATAAAAGCCAAGCCCAAAATCATGGAGATCCATTTTTTCATGGCAAGTCCCTCCTAGATTGAAATTTATTTCCACAATGGACCAAATATTCGACCAGAAACCCATTGTTCGAAAAGAATCAATGCCCCAAGGAGAAGGACATATACGGCAAATCCTTTGAGACTGGCTTTTTTTAGAATATGAATCATCCATCGAATGGCCAAAAATCCAGAAATGCCTGCACTCACCATCCCGATGAGAAGGGCCGAAATGGAAATCGAAGAAGCATTGGAAGACGAAGCGGTTTTTACTGCATTGGGCAAATCAAGAACCACAGCGCCCAAAATGGCAGGAATGGAGAGCAAGAATGAAAATTTGGCTGCAAATTCCCGATCCAAGCCTCTGAAGAGCGCTCCAGAAATGGTCAGTCCAGATCGAGACACTGCAGGAAGAATGGCCAATGCCTGGGCCGTGCCAATAAAAAGTGCATCAGTGGATTTCATGTTTTCCAATGTTTTGTTTTGTTTATGCTTCATGGATTCTACGGCCCAAAGCACAATTCCTGTGAAAATGAATTCAAAGCCCAAAGTCTGGCCCGATTCAAAAAGGGATTCGATCCATTGCTTAAAGAAAAAACCAAAAAAGATGGCAGGAAGGGTCCCGATCACAAGAAGCCATACCCATTTGGAAAATGGATGTTTGAGAATATATCCGATTTCCTGATAAAATACAACCACAATGGCAATCAACGTGGCCAAATGCACTGCAATGTCAAATGTCAATACATTTTCTGACAGGCCAAAGAGCTTTTGAAAAAGCACAAGATGTCCAGAACTACTCACTGGGAGAAATTCTGTAAGACCCTGGACTGTACCCAAGAGGAAGGCTTCGGGAATCGACATACATTTTTCCTTTCTTTAAAACACGTCTGTATTGCGTTTTTCCATCATTTCCACTTCTGGAGAATGGTGCACAGGGCAAGGTTCGCTCGGCGCGAGATCTTTTCGGAATACTTCGTACATGGTTTGAGGACAGAATTCAGTGGCTAATTTTTTGGATTCCTTGCAAATTCTTACCCACACCACATCTCCGGGCATGGCAAAGTCGAGTTCTGGAAGTTGAAGCGAATCGTGCACTGCTTTCATAAAAGGCGCCCAGATGGGTAAAGCCACCACCGCGCCGGATTGCTTTTCACCCAAACTGATGGCCGGGTTATCGAAACCCACCCATACCCCTGCACAAATCTGCGGGGTAAATCCAATAAACCAGGCATCAGTAAAATCATTGGTGGTTCCTGTTTTCCCTCCAGCAGGTCGGCGGAATCCATAAGTGCGCCTGGCTTCGTATCCTGTACCGTGATCCACCACATCTCGTAACATACTTGTCATGATGTAGGCTGTGGCTTCGCTCATGACTTCGTGGCTTTTAGGCACTGCCTCTTCGAGTACATTTCCGTTTTTATCTTCCACTTTGAGAATGGCTATTGGTTCCACTCTCACCCCATGATTCGGAAAAGCAGAAAATGCCGAGACCAGTTCCAAGGGGATCACATCAAAAACACCCAGGGCAATGGCGTAATAGGGTTGCATTTCAGTGGTAAAGCCAAACAACTTGGCATAGGAAACCACCTTTTCAGGAGGAATAATTTCCTGAACCAAACGAATGCTTACCAAATTCAAGGATTTTTTGAGCGCTTCACGAAGTGTGGTAGGTCCTCCCATGTCTTCATAATAATTTTTGGGTCTCCACACCGTACCATCGGCCATAGGCACAACCACGGGCTGGTTGAGTAATTCCAGGCATGGAGGATATCCATTGTCAATGGCAGCAGTGTACACAATGGGTTTAAATGCGGATCCAGGCTGCCTTTTGGATTGAACTGCCCGATTGAGCTTGGATTCCCGAAAATCCCGGCCTCCCACCATGGCCAGAATATGCCCATTGGAAGGATCTAAAGCCACAAAAGCAACTTGTAAAGTGGCCTTTGCGGCAAGCAAGGAATCTTTGAGTACAGAATCTGGAGGCAGATTTTGAAATTCGGATTCTTCTTTGGGCGCAATGCCCTTCAGCCAATTCTGAAACAAATGACTTCGCAAAAGCCTCCGATGAATCTGTTTTTCCAATTCGGGGAGACGTGCCTGGATGGCTTTTTCTGCACACGCTTGCACACGCGTATCTAAAGTGGTATAAATCGAAAGTCCATCGGTCACCACACCCACACCATATTTTTGTTCAAGCATTTGTCGGACATATTCGCAAAAATACGGAGCAATGGTCGCATCTTCTTCGTCCGGATTTTCAACCACTTTAAGGGGGAGACTTTTTAAAGAATCGTATTGAGCCAGAGTGAGATAACCGCATTCCATCATGCTTTTAAGGACTAAATTTCGCCTGGAGAGGGCTGCTTCAGGATTTCTATACGGGGAATATCGGGCAGGCCGTTGGAGAATACCCACCAAAAGGGCAGATTCTTCGATGGTGAGTTCTTCTACGGATTTGTTGAAATACCTCTTGGCTGCAGATTGCACTCCGTATGCTCTGTTTTCAAAAAACATGTGGTTGAGATACATCTCAAGAATTTCTGATTTGGAATAGGTCCGTTCGATTTGAATGGCAGTCAACGCTTCTTTGAGTTTTCTTGAAAAAGTCCGTTCTGGAGTGAGATAGAGTTTTCTAGCCAACTGGCCCGTAATGGTCCCTGCACCTTGACGGATTTTAAAAGTAATGAGGTTCACATACGCTGCTTTTAGAACTCGTGGAATGTCTAGTCCCCAATGCTTGAAAAATTTCCGGTCTTCTGTAGAAAGGACCGCTTGAATGAGATGGGGAGGCACTTGCTCCAAACGCACCATCTCCCGATTCTGCATGTAGAGTTCTTTTAGCACTTTTCCATCTGCAGAATAAATTCGCGTCACGAGAAGCGGATCATAATGTTCCAGTTGGGTAAGAGAGGGAAGATTCCTTCCGAAAAGAAGAATCATCCCTCCTACCAAAAAGAAAAAAAACAAAGTAAAACCAATGGGATAAAGAACCCATCGGTATCGATAAGGCACGAATTCGATCCTTTTTAAAATCCAAGATTTGATTCGCATAAAAACCTCTTAAAATACTTTTGGCCAATATTCTAATGAAAGATGGCCTTGAGTGAATTTCCCGTACGTGAAATAGATCATCCAATCTCCTGTATTGAGATACGTCCATTTGCCGCGACGCATTTCCAAAGGCCGATGGGTATGACCAAGAACCACGCAATCATACCCTTCCTGAAATCTTTTTTCCGCATATTCCAAATAGTCTTTTTCTAAAATCTCCATTTTTTCCTTTGAGACCGGGGTATGATTTCTGCTTAATCGGGAAAAAAAGCCCGCCATGGCAAAGGCCAAATCCGGATGGAGAAGTCGATACAGGGAAATGAAAACAGGATTCCGTAATATTTTCTTGAGCATTCGATAGCCTCGATCTTTTTTGGCAATTCCGTCTCCATGGAAAATGAAAAATCGTTTCCCTTGAAATGAAGTTTCCCATGGTTCTTGATGCACAGGAATACCAAGTTCTTTTTGAAAGAAATTTCCCATCCAAAAATCGTGATTTCCTACCAAAAAATGGATATCCAGACCTTCTCGTTTGAGCCTTTCCAAAGCCGAAAGAATTCGGATATACCGTCTCGGAATGACAGATCGATATTCATACCAGAAGTCAAATAAATCTCCTAAAAGAATGAGACTTTGGCCTGTTTGACCCACAAATTCCAAAAATTGGAGAAAAGCCTCTTCCCGAGGTCTTTCTTCTGCAAGTGGATAAAGCCCAAAGTGGGCATCCGAGACAAAATAAATCGTATTTTTTCTTGAACCCATGTGTTTCAAAATTGAATTTATCTAATTGCTCATGGAAATGCAATGTTTTTTTATTTTAGGAGATGGAACAAAATCGTTTTGTCAGATGTGTGATATGCGAGCCTTTCTGCGAAGAGCAGAGAAGTATCCAATGGGACACAAAATCGTACACAAAAGGATACACTTCTATTTTTGTAGGTTTTAATTAGGAAACTCATTGAAGCTATTTTCTTGTTTTTTAAAATCTTAATCTATCGGCCAATTTTTGGAAAATTTTGGAACACATTTTGTAGAGGAAAATATAGAAACCCCACAGTGAGGGATTATGAATTTACTTGAATTAAAAGCGTATGCGAAAATCAATTTAGGGTTGTATTTGCTCCAAAAACGATTGGATGGGTATCACGATATTCTCACTGTATTCCAGAGTATTGATCTCCACGACACATTGACATTTGAACGGACACGTTCTTCTGGCATGTTTGCCATTTCTTTGGATGGGATTCCTGTACCTTTGGGCGAGGAAAATTTGGTGTTTAGAGCCTATCGGGTATTTTGTGAGCGGATGCATATTTCAGGAGGGTTGGCAGTTCACATTGAAAAGCGAATTCCAGTCGGTGCAGGATTGGGGGGTGGAAGTAGCGACGCTGCAGTAACGCTAAAAGCAATGGACATTCTTTGGGACACCCATTTGTTGGAGGAGGATTTGGAAAGAATGGCTGGGGAAATCGGCTCGGATGTGCCGTTTTTCATTCGAGGGGGAACCGCCATTGGAGAAGGCCGAGGAGAAAAGCTGACACCGATAAAGCTTCCCATGGATTACTGGCTTCTTCTGGTTTGTCCAGGGATTCCAATTTCCACTGCTTGGGCCTACAGTCAGGCCAAAATTGGCTTGACAAAAGAAGAAAAATTGACTATCTTTAAGTCGATTTTTGAAAATTATTCGCATAAGGCCCTTCGGGCATCTTTAAAAAATGAGCTCGAGGCGGTGGTTTTTCAAAGGCATCCCCTTTTAAGGCTCTTAAAAGATGAAATGTATCAATGGGATGCCTTTTATGCCAGTATGACGGGTAGCGGGTCGGCAATTTACGGATTATTTAATAGCCGAGAAAAAGCAGAGGCTGCAGAATCGTTCTTTTCCATTGACGGGAGAATGCGCACATTTGTGTGTCGGCCGATTTCCTCCGCCCTCTATAATAAACTCCAGGTGAAAAAGAAAACCTGGGAACAGAGTTTGGCAGGAGGAAAGGATGGAAATCACAGACGTGCGAGTTTCCTTGATTGAAGATCACAAACTCAAAGGTTTTGCCACTGTCACATTGGATGGTGTGTTTGTGATCCGTGGGATAAAAATAATTCAACATTCAGATCGTTATTTTATAGCCATGCCGAGCCGCAGACAAAAAGATGGATCCTTCCGTGATGTGGCCCACCCCATCTCGAGCGAGTTTAGGGCTCAACTGGAAAAAATTGTGATGGAGCGGTATTGGGAAGCGGTGAAAAGAAAATCCATTTCCGTATCCGTTTGATCCAAAGGAAATTTAAATAATTTTGGAGAGAAGACGCTCTCCAAAGAATATTTTGGGGCGTCGCCAAGCTGGTAAGGCACGGGGTTTTGGTCCCCGCATTCGAGGGTTCGAATCCTTCCGCCCCAGCAAAGAGAGAATTGAAAATTGGAGGCAAATCTGGCAGCTGAACAGAAGTTGAAACTTTTTTCTGGAAATGCCAATCGGCCTTTGGCTGAAAAAATTGCAGAATACTTGTCGATTCCGCTGGGCGATTGTGAAATTTCTCGTTTCAGTGATGGTGAAATCAGTGTCAAATACAACGAAAACATTCGAGGGGCCGATGTATTCATTGTCCAACCTACCTCACCGCCCTGCGATAATCTGATGGAACTCCTTTTGATGATTGATGCGGCAAAGCGGGCTTCTGCAAAACGAATTACTGCAGTGATTCCTTATTTTGGTTACGCCCGTCAGGACCGGAAAGATCAACCTCGGGTGGCCCTTTCTGCAAAGTTGGTGGCCAATCTCATTTCTGTGGCAGGGACAGACCGGGTGCTTACCATGGATTTACATTCTGCCTCCATTCAGGGTTTTTTCGATATCCCTTTTGATCATTTATATTCTGCCATTATTTTCATTGATTATCTGAAACGTCAATCCTTGAAAAATCCAGTGGTGGTTGCACCAGATGTCGGAAGTACAAAACGGGCAAGAGCGTATGCAAATCGCTTAAATACCGATTTGGCCATTGTAGATAAAAAACGCACTGGCCCAAATGCAGTAGAAGCGGTCTCTTTAATTGGATCCGTGGAAAATCGGGACGTCATTTTATTTGATGATATTGTGGACACCGGGGCGACTTTATGTAATGCAGCAGAACTCTTAAAACGTTCGGGCGCAAAAACCATTATCGCAGCCTGTACACATCCCCTTCTTTCTGGCAAAGCCGTGTCTCTCATTGAAAAGTCTCCAATTTTTAAACTTGTGGTATTGGATACATTGAAAATTCCACCAGAAAAAAACAATAAAAAAATCGAAATATTGAGTTCTGCTTCTTTGTTTGGAGAAGCCATTCAACGGATTCATCATGAAGAATCCATTAGTTCATTATTTCATTTGAGTTTTTAAATTGATATAGGGGAATTCCGTATGTGGGAATTACATGTTGAGTTAAGAGAAAAGACAGGCCACCGCATTTCAAGAAAATTGCGGAGGGCCGGAAGAATACCGGCGATCTTTTATGCTTCAAAAGAAAAATCGATTCCGGTGAGCGTCAATCTAAAAGAGTTTGAACAACTGATACATCACGAAGTCAATGTATTGGACGTGGTATTTCCGAACGGAGAAATTCGCAAGTCTGTAATCCGAGAAATCCAGCACGATCCAGTGACTGATGTGCCCATTCATGTGGATCTTATGGGTGTTTCGCTCACCGAAAAAATACGAATGAAAGTGCCCATTGTATTAAAAGGGGTCCCTGTGGGGGTGAAGGAAGGAGGCATTTTGGAACAGCTTCTTCGGGAAGTCGAGGTGGAAGGCTTGCCCTTGGATTTGCCAGAACACATCGAAATCGATGTGTCGCATTTAGAAATGGGCAAAGGCATGACCTTAGAACATGTTCAAACGGATAAATTCCGTTTTGTAACAGATCTGACCCATCCGGTGGCCATGGTACTCCATCCCAAAGTGGTAAAGGAAGAAGCACCCGCGGTGACGCCGGAAGCAGGAGAAGCGAAACCAGCAGAGGCCTCTACAGAGACTTCTGGAGAGAAATCCGCGGAGAAAAAGGAAGAATAAAATCGAGTTACAATAGGAAGATGCATTGCTTTTGGTTGTGGGTTTAGGGAATCCAGGGAAAAAGTATCTCCATACGCGACATAATGTGGGTTTTATGACCTTGGATCATTTGGCTGATCATCTTTCTGTTTCATTCCGAGAGGGAAATGGGCCTTATGCATATTTTGATACAGAATGGGAAGGAAAAAAGCTCATTGGGGTAAAACCCCTCACTTTTATGAATCGCAGTGGAATCGCGGTAGGAATGGTGGTACGAGAATATAGAATACCGCTCTCGAGAATGGTCGTGGTAAGTGATGATTTTCATTTGCCCTTGGGAAAGATTCGACTCCGGAAAAAAGGATCTGCAGGAGGGCATCAAGGATTGGCTTCTATTATTCAAGCCTTGGGGACAGAAGAATTTCCCCGTCTTCGGATGGGGATCGGACTAAAACCAGGGATGGATCCTGTAGACTATGTGTTATCCAAATTCTCAAAGGAAGAACGTCCTATTGTTCTGGAGATGATTCAAAGAGGTATGGAAGCCATCCTGCATTTTTTGCAGTACGACATCGATAAAACCATGACAGTGTTTAATCGCGCATAAACTTATTTAATCCCTGTTCACTCCCAGTTTGGGGTGAACCGAAAGACCGAAGGGAGGTTACTTATGATTCGACAGTATGAAACCACATTCATTGTGAATCCTCATTTATCTCAAGAGGAAACTGAAGCATGTATCCAAAAATACGTTCAGTGGATTGAGAAGAATGGGGGGAAAATCAAGCGGGTGGAACGCTGGGGCAAACGCCGATTGGCTTACGAAATTAAAAAGCAACAATACGGATTTTATGCCTATATCCGCTTTGAGGGCGAGGGAACTCTTTGCCAAGAATTGGAGAAAACATTCAAGCTGGACGAGAACATTCTTCGTTCTTTGACTGTCGTGTTGACAAAGGCCGCGTTGAAAGAAGAGCTCCGGCAATTGGAACGTCCTTCCCCAGAAAAAACATTTGAAGAACCAGAAATCATTTCCTTGTCCGAGGACGAGGAGGAGATTGCCCCCGAGGTTTCAGAAGATGAGGAGGGATAACCTATGGCAGAATATCAGATGCCAGACATCAACACAGTCATTATTGCAGGGAATTTAACTCGAGATCCCTCTTTTCGTAAAACCACCAACGGAACTCCAGTGGCCAACTTCTGGATTGCTTCTACCCGAAAGTTTCGAGACAACATGGGGCAATGGCGGGAAAATGTATGCTATGTCGGTGTGGTGGCATGGTACAAATTGGCAGAAGCCTGTGCAGAACATCTCCAGAAAGGTTCTGCAGTATTGATCGAAGGAGAACTTCAGAGTCGAAGCCTTCGGGGAGAAGATGGACGAAATCGAAGTATCGTGGAAATTAAAGCAGAACGAATTCAATTTTTGAATAAGAAAGAAGACGCAGTGATCGAAATGCGTTCTGTAGTTTCAGATGAAGGACAAAATTCTGAATCCAAGGAACGAAATGATCTTTCCCCTGAGGACGAAAATAATCCTTTAAAAGGGAAATTTGATTTTGGTTATCAAGAGGTAGAACTTTAATATTGAATTCATGGAGGTCGGAATTGATTAAACCCAAGAAAAAACGCATTTGTCGATTTTGTGAGAGCCGGACTTTGTACGTGGATTACAAAGATCCCAAACGGCTTTTAAAATTTACCAATGAAGTGGGAAAAATTATTCCTCGAAGAACTTCCGGAACCTGTGCTCGGCATCAACGCCAGTTAACCAAAGCCATCAAACGGGCCCGTTTCTTGGCACTCATCCCTTATATTGCTGAAACTGCACAGTAAGAGGAGTGTATGAAAATTCTTTTAAAAAAAGATTTTGATAGTCTTGGAAAACGAGGAGAAATTGTCACGGTAAAAGAGGGATATGCAAGAAATTTCCTTTTTCCAAAAGGAATTGCAGTCCCAGCAACGCCCGGAAATATGAAAGCATTTGAGCAAGAGCAAAAACTCATGCTGCGACGAGAACAAAAAGCCAAACAGGAAGCAGAAAAATTGGCCAAAGAGTTAGAAAAAATTTCTGTGACTGCAGTGGTCTCGGTTGGAGAAGAAGATCGGGTATTTGGCTCTGTCACCTCGCAAACCATTGCCGATTTATTGGCCGAGAAAGGATATTCAATCGACAAGCGAAAAATTCTTCTGGACGAACCCATTAAAGCCCTGGGCGTGTATGATATTCCTGTGAAACTTCATCCTGAAGTCGAAGTCAAAATACGGGTTTGGGTCGTAAAAGAATAGAGAAATCATTTTAGTTAATTCCCATTACGGGTGTGGCGAATTAAAGGGAGGTTTGTTATGGAAAAAGCATGGCCAGAATGTCTGAAATGCAATCGTGGAATTCTCGTTCCACTTTCAGACTATGGACGGGAAGGGGCATCTATTCGGTATAAAGCCTGGGTCTGCACGAATCCCGATTGCGGATTTAACATTCGCATCGACAACGGCGAACTCAGCTTTGGTAAACCGATTGAATCTTCCCAAAAATAATCGGAATGCCCATACGGCGCAGAGAGCATCTCTATTTTTCTCTGCGCCGTGGTATTTTATTGGCTTATGAAAATCGGCCGCATTTTTTATCGTATTTTTATTTATAACTACAAAATTAAGCTCTTTTGTCTACTCAGCGCTGTCTTTTTTTGGTTTTATATTACGCTGGATAATCAATATGAGCATGATTTTGATGTCCCTCTTTATTTTGTAAATTTACCAAAGGATCATACGCTCATGAATCCAGTTCCTTCCCATGTGAAAGTTCGGTTTCGTGGATCAGGGCGGGCTTTTTTAGGATTTCGGTTTCGTGATCGAAAAATGGTGGTGGATATGTTGGAAATCTCCAACAATACCCGGGTTCCTCTGACTCTAGACATGATTCACGATATTCCTTCTGAGCTGAATGTAAAACCCATTGCCATTGTGGAGCCGAAAACGCTCTTTCTTCGATGGGTGAAAATCAGTGAACGAAAAATCCCTGTGATCCCCAAAATTCAATGTCTTTTGGAAGATGGATATACTCAGATTGGAGACATCGAATTGATTCCAGATTCTGTCACGATTCGTGGGCCTAAAACATGGATCGATACCCTTCAAGGGATAGTCACAAAGGCCAGAACTTATACGCATGTAAAACAAAAACTGGAGGGAGAGATCCCATTGGAAGTATCTTTTCCCGGTTTGACTTATTCAGAAAAAAAAGTCAGATTTCGCGTGGATGTCCAACGTATTGGAGAAAAGACCATTCCAGAAGTCCCTGTGTGTCTTCTCAACGTGCCAGAAGGAGTTGAAGTTTTGGTCAGACCCAATGTGGCAAACGTCACACTTCAAGGAGGCGTGGAAATTCTCTCTCGATTAGAGAAAAAAGACGTGACTTTGACAATTGATTACGCCGCATTATCTCCAGACAGTCTCAAAAGCGTGGTTCCAGAACTCCATGTCCCCAAAGGGGTTCTTTCCTTTCGCTTGGATCCTTCTTCATTTGAGGTGATGATCAGCCCTTGATTGTGCTCGGAATAGAAAGTTCGTGCGATGATACCAGCGCAGCCATTTACGATGGGAAGACGCTGCGCTCGAATGTGGTATCCACCCAGTACATTCACAAACAGTTTGGAGGCGTAGTTCCAGAACTGGCTTCTCGGGCCCATATTCAATGGATATTGCCTGTGATTCGAGAGGCTTTGAAAAAGGCAGAAATGGATCTTCAAAAAATTGAAGGGATTGCAGTGACGTATGGGCCTGGCCTGGCAGGCTCGCTTCTTGTGGGTTTGAGTACTGCCAAAGGGATTGCCCTTTCTCTCGGTCTGCCCTTTATTGGGATTAATCATTTAGAGGGCCACATTTGGGCCAATGCGATTGAAAACCCAGAACTTGAACCTCCTTTTGTCACCCTGATTGTTTCTGGAGGTCATACCCAACTGGTGTATGTCCACACATGGGGAGAATATAGAGTGCTGGGCAGGACTCGGGACGATGCTGCAGGAGAAGCCTTTGACAAAGTGGCCAAGTTATTGGGTCTTAAATTCCCTGGAGGGCCTGAAATCGAACGCATGGCAGAGCAAGGCAATGCGGATGCAATTCCTTTTCCAAGGGCTTTTTTAGAACCCGGGAGTTTTGATTTCAGTTTTAGTGGTCTTAAAACTGCAGTATTAAATTATGTCAAGGAAATTGGAGAGGAAAAGGCGCGTGTTCAACTGCCGGATATTTGCGCTTCTTTTCAAAAAGCAGTGGTAGAGGTATTGGTCGAAAAAAGCGTATGGGCTGCAGAGCATACAGGCGTGAAGGCCATTGCAGTCGGCGGAGGGGTAGCCATGAATCATGCACTCCAAAATGCACTCCAAAACGCAGGAAAGGCCAAAGGAATGCGGGTATTTTTCCCTCCTCCCCGGTTTTGCACGGATAATGCGGCAATGATTGCCATTGCTGGGCATTACCATCTTTCTCGAGGAGAATCTTCTCCTCTTTCTCTTGCAGTGATCCCTTCTCTCAATTTGTAACGTATGATATGGCCGAGTGGATATACGATTCTCTTTTTTCTGATTTCTCTTGGAATCGGCGTTTTCATTGGGTTCTGGACGTATCGAAAGACAATCCCTCAGGTCAATCCTTTTGTCCGGTTTTGTCTTTTTTTGCTTCGCGCATTGACCCTCACATGCCTTCTTCTTTTAATTCTCCGCCCCTTTGCTGATTTCCGCGTGACTCGCAAGAAAAAGCCCAACCTGGCATTCCTTTTGGATACCTCTCAATCCATGCGATTTGGAAATGGAAAGTCTCGGATGGAAGAGCTTCAGGAATTAATGAAGTCTCCGACCATTAAAAAAATCCGCAAACAGAGTGAAAGTTTTGTATTTCTATTTTCTGACACAGTCCGTTCGTTTCCTTTAAACCAATGGGACGAAAATGCGCCTTCTGCCAATGGGATTGCCACTGACATTGCCTCTGCTTTGGCTACAGTAGAGAAATTTGATGAAGAGACTCCTTTTCGAGCCGTTCTCCTCTTTTCCGATGGAGCACACAATGTGGGAAGAGATCCACTTCGGGTGGCTGAAGAAATGCACTGTCCTGTGCATACCATTGCTTTGGGGAAAAGGCATTCTGAAAAGGACATTCGACTCACCGAAGTGGGAATGCCAGAGCGTGTATATGAAAATGTGGAAGTTTCCATTCCTGTCGCGGTGACTGCCACGGGGTTTGCAGGGAAAAAGGCAGAACTTCGTCTTCTGGTGCTCTCTGCGCCAAACCCTGGCCCTCCCATTGTGGATACGCTCCATTTTTCTTTGCCAGAAGATGAAATGGAAACGCCTTTGATATTCCATTTTAGCCCCAACCGTGGAGAAGGGAAATATCGTCTTAGAGTGGAAATTCCTCCTTTCCCAGAAGAGCGAATAAAAGAAAACAATGCCCGAGAAGTGGTGTGTCACGTAGAAAAAAGCCGGATTCGGGTTGTCCTTTTTGCCGATGCACCAGATCCAAGTGTAGGAACAATCCGCCGTATTTTGGAAGCAGATTCAGAAATTGTATGCATTCCTAAAATTTGGCAAACCGGTTCTCGATTTTATGAAAGCAACTTTTCTCCTCTTCAATGGGATTCTGTCGATGTGGTGATTTTGTTTCAATTGCCTTCAGTCGAATTTCCTGAATTTATCTGGAAAGAAGTGATCCGTGGAATTGGAAATTATAAAAAACCTTTCCTTTTTCTTGCTGGCAAACCTCTCGATATGAAAAAATTAAACTCCCTTGCTGAAAGACTTCCCGGAAATTTGATTTTCTCGAGCGAAAAAAAGAGTTTAAATCCGCTTCTGACTTCAGAAGGAGAAGCCCATCCCTTGATGGGAATGGCCTTTCCAGAAGAACCTCTTGTGCGAAAGGAAATTTGGGATCACCTTCCTCCATTGGATTCGTATTGGGAGCAAACGGAGTTAAAACCCGAGGCAATAGTTCTATTAGAAGGAGAAAATCCAATGGCCCGGATAAAAGACTCTGGGTCTCCTGGTCGATTTCCTCTGATTGTGGCGCTTCAAGACAAAAACGGAAAAGCCATTTTCGTATTGGGAGACGGTCTTTACCGATGGAATCTCATGCCCTGGGGCATTGGGAAAACCAATTCCGCATTGGTCTCTTTTCTTTCCAATGCCATGCGTTGGCTTGCGCGGATTTCTCCTGCTAAACCCGTGCAGTTTGTATCCAAATTGTCCTCAATTTCTGCTGGCGAAAAAGTCCAATGGACAGTACAAGTCACAGATGAAATGGCCAGGCCTTTTTCTAATGCAGAAGTCCGATTACATTTTTCTTCTGGGATTTCGGAATTGACTTTAGAACCCTCCAGTGGAGGGATATATCAAGGCCAGACTTATCTGACCTACACAGGACCGCTTCAGATCATTGCAGAAGCACAGTACAAAGGGAAAATATTGGGAAGAGATACTTTGGAATGCCAAGTGCTTCCCTTTACTCCAGAAATGAGTCGAACTGCACCGAATCCAGAATTACTTCAGGAAATTTCACGAATCACAGCCGGGAGTTTTCTTGCTCCAGATCGTCTGGATACGCTTCTCTCTGTCATTGATTTTTCTACAGAGCGAATTACAGAAAATAAAGTCTTTAGCCTTCTCCATTCTCCCTGGATATTTTTTCTCATTCTTTTGAGTTTGACCTTGGAATGGCTTATTCGAAAACGGATGGGAATGATGTAAAGAATTTTCAAAAAAATGATGGCGAATTCCCATTCCTGCCTTTTTCACCTTAAGAGGAAAATTTTTTGCCTCGTTAAAAACATGTAAAGCCTGTCTTTCCAAGTGAAAAGAGTACCTCGTTTCACAGAATGTTTGGTTTTAGGACATTCGTGAATGGATTTACGATGAGGATTCTACTGCAGGGTTTGGTAGAGGTGTCTTACGAAGAAACAATTTTTATGACTTTTGAAAAAATAAAGTTCTCTTCTACGATCCGAAAGTATACACTTGACGGAAAGTGACATCCCCTTCAGAAGGATCAATGGGTGGGAAATCTTTCCAGAGAAGAATCCGAGAGATAATACAACGTTCCACCCTTTCGTTCTCCAATGTGGAAGAAACAATGACCGCGTTCTTCACACTTCCATCTGGCGCTACAGTAATTCGCACAACGACTTTTCCTCGAAGCTCTGGATTTCTCCGAAGTTCTCTCTCATAACAGTATTGAATCGCAGGAACGTGCCGTAAAAGCACTTCTCGAAGCGCCTGACCACTCCGATACACATTTTGATGGGCTTGTCCTGTAAATTCAGAAGGTGCCTCCATGCGGAGTTCACCTTGACGGGAAAGCCCCCGAGAAGAAGTCCCGGTTCCAGAAACCAAATCGTCAATGGTGGCCAGTTTCTGAGATCGGATATCCCGAGCCTCGCCCAATCCAGAACCTGATCCACCCCCTATCCCTCCTCCCTCGCCTCCACTGGGTACCCCCGAAGTCTTCAGCCCATCGACAGACGAAAGAATTTTGTCTAGATCCGCTGTCCCTGTGGAAAAAATATTTCCGCTTCCATCCAATATGCCAGAAACGCCACTCTCTCCGCTGGTTCCAGCCCCACTGCTCGTAATGAGTGCCAAAATCCCTTTGTCACTGACTTCCTTGGAAATGGCCTCCAATGCCTGTCGCCGTGTTCCTGAACCAAGACCTCCGTATCCTCCCCTGCCTCCTCTTCCGGATCCCCCCCGACCTCCACTTCCCTCCCCCTGTGCCCCACTGGATTCAGCCTCAGACACTTTTTCGGTGGTTCCTCCCTTTCCCGGAACCGAGACACCCATGCCCACTTCCAACTTTTTGCTCTGTTGCAATGCCTTTTCCAAAACGAACTGGGCAAACCGTTCTTGAACCTGCTCAATGCGATGTGGATTATATTCCTCCACAGGACGACGCGAAAGAAAATACACGGTAAAAAATTCAATCGCACAACAGGCGATTAAAATGAAAAAGAACTCTCTGTTCCAGCCTTCAAACGGCGGCCGCCGAAATTGCCTTAATATTTCCTTGCGGTCAATGGTCCATGTGGCACTTTCTTCCATCATCCCCCCTTCTGATACACCAAAAGTCGCATATTGGGAAAATCCGATTGGCCACACGTGGCCAGCACTTTGATTAAGTATTTGTAGGGGATTGCTTTATCCCCTTGAATGGTAATTTTTCCTGAAAATGGAATTCCGTATCGCTCTTCCACTTTTTTGGCTTCCTTGGCGTATCGAGAAAGTTCTTCATAAAGTTTGGGAATCAGGTATCCCTCCATTTTTGCCACATTTTTCATGGATTCCACAGGTTTTTGGTTGACCAAAATCCAATCTTTGGAAATGATGACCTCTAAGCCTGCTTCAGGTGGGTTTTGACTTTTGGAAGAAGGCAAAGTCAAATCTTGAGAGGGCGCGACCAATTGGCCTTGCACAGAATAGGAACGGAGCAAAAATACAAGGAGAATGGTAAACATGTCCATCATACTGGTCAATTGAATTTTCACTTCAGAAAGTCCAAGACGATGTCGTTTTTGATGCGAAGGAGGATAAGCCATTGCAATGCTCCTACATAATTCCTGCACTTAATACCACATCGGGAAAAAGAAGCTCAGTTTTTCCATTGAGAGTAATGGCACGCGCTGCATCCATGGTACTCACCACGGTTTGATAATCAATGTCGCCCTCTGCGATCAATATAATGCGATTAATATCATCAAAACGGCCCTGAGCTTTTTTCTTTATTTCATACAATTTTTGGGTTAATGCTTGGAAATCGTATTCCCCATTCCGTTTGGGAATGGTGGGTTCCCCAGGCTTTGTCCCTCCCAATACTGCCAGAGAACTCGAAATAAAAAAACCTTGATCCGTAAGAGTGACTGCCAAATCGAGCTTTCGGGTAAATTCCTGGGGCATTTGAGCCACTTTTTGTGCCCCAGGGCCACTGGCAGAGGGAGGAAGATTCAGTTCAATCACCCCAAGATGCACAAATTCTGTAGAAGTCAAAAGAAGCGGAATCAGGACTACCATGAGATTCATCATGGGGGTGAGATTGGCTTCAATCACACTTGGGATCCGATGCATGCGTTGAGAAGGACGAGTCGCCATGGTTTATTCCTCAGGGGCAATGAGATTGATGAGTCTCACCGTATGTTCGTCGATTTCATCCACAATCCGAGTGGTCTTATTGTGAATAATGGTATAGACAATGACCGAAGGAATGGCAATGGCCAATCCTGCCAAAGTGGTATACATGGCCACTGCAATCCCGTTGGCCAAAAGCGTGGCTTTTTCTGCTGCATCCACTCCTGGATTGGAAATGGAATCAAAGGCCAAAATTAAGCCATAAATGGTGCCCATGAGTCCAGTGAGCGTAGACACATTGGCCAACATGGCCAAATAACTCGATCTGCCGAGAAGCCGAGGCATAATTTCAAGAACCCCTTCGTCCACTGCATTCTGTATCCCTTTTGAAGTGGGTCGCTCCATTTCGCTTGCTTTTACCAACGCGCATAAAATTGCTTGAGGAAGCGCTTTGTCTCTCAGAGAACTACACAATGCAATGGCATGTTTGTAATCCTTGGCTTCCACATATTTCCGGATTTGTGCCATGAATCGCTTTGCATTGATATTGGATTTGATATAAATGTAAATAAGCCTTTCCAATGCAATGGCCAGTGCAAACGCAGCCATTAAGGCCAATACCCACATAAACACCCATCCGCTCATTGCAGGATTAAAACTACGCCAAAAACCAGACATGCATTACCTCCGTTCAACGCTTATTTCTGTAATTTTCGTTCTTTTTCTACTGTCTTCTTTATACTTTTCACATCTTCAATTTGATGAAGCAATTCATTGGGTTGAGGCACCTTGTTGAATTCTTTGTTCAGTTCTTCCTTAAAACTTCGCTCTAATGGATCCTGATTCATCTCTGGCTCAATCCGCTTTGGGACAATGATAACAGAAGGGGCTTCAGGACTCCCCTGAATGACGATCTCTTCCAATTCCATTTCTTTTGAGGAACCCTGCAAAGAAGGAAGTGTTGCATGGGTAGTATCCCCCGAAGCATGCAAGGCCATCCCCATTCCTAAAACCCATCCTAAAATAAAAATTCCAATCGATTTTAGCAAAAAATGCCTCCTAATTCGGACCACCCCCCTTTCCAACGCTTTGAACAAATTGGACATCCAGCACTCCAGTGTTCAAAAAAGTGGCATTGCCAGTAGATTCCACGTAAAGTGCATTCTCTCCTTTTAAAAGGAAAGAAGTGACACAGGTGTCCATTTTTTTATCGGTTTCTCCCAAAAAATGCCCATTCAAAAAGATCCGACAGGGTTGCTCTGTCTTCCACTTCAAATTCCCTTGAATCGGTATTCCAGGAATAGAAAATAATTTACGTATCCGAAAGCTCGAATACAAGGAATCTCGAAATCCATTGCTAATAACGAAAGCCCCCCGTTTAGAAAATATGGTATCGTCTGACGCTCGGATCCAACACGACTGCCATTGCAAAGTATCCCATTGTACGTTTTTTTGATCCAAAGAGTTCCATGGAGTGTACATCCACGAAGTATCTGTCACCACAGAGAAAGTCTTGAGCGACATACCAAAAGTGTTTGCATATTGGTCAGGATCCATCCGGACCAAGCGAAGTGCGACTTCCTCTGATTCAGAAGCCATCCAAGGCAAATCAAGCCACGCTTCGTGAGCCACTTCAAGAAAACGCTTTTGGAATTCTTCCACAGCATAGGCCAAATCTTCCATCTGGCCCAAAAGTTCTTCGTATTGAGGATCTGATTCAAAAAGTGAGGAGGCCCATTTGACTTTTCCCCCTATCCACTGGGAAAGGGAATCTAAACGATCTGTTAAAGAAAATACAAAATTTTTCATGCTGGTATGAATAGGGGCAATATCCAAGTTCCATGCGGTTCTTTTTTTCATCCCTTCCTTCTGAAGCCAAATGGATTTTTGCGCGTATTTCTGACCAAGTTCTAAAAGATTGATAAAAAGATCAATCTGGGTTTGATCTATTTTTTTATTGTTTTGGAGTTGAGACTCTTGATTTTTCCACCGGATAAAGAAATCCTCTAAAACGTCCTGGGTTAATTGGGTATAGCGCTTTCCAAGAAATTCTCCCATTTCTCCAAGACGTTCTCTTGCAGAATCGAGCCAGAGCGTACGAAAACCTAAACTGTCTGCAAGCAAAAGATGTTTTTCATGTGCACTGAGCACAATTTCTACCAAAGGCTTTATTGCCTTTGCCAACAATTGATCCTGATATTCGTACAAAGCCAATCCAGAAAGATCAGGAGGAATGGGCGCCCGGAGTAATATATCGATACTTTCTTGATTGATTTTTCCAATAGAGTAAAGAATTTCTGAAATTTTGGACTTGGAACAAGTTTTCCACTTTTCAATCAGCACGGTCAACGAGTCTGTTTGTTTTGCATTTCCCATTTTTCCCAAAAACCGGTGCGCATCGAGATAAGATTGAAGTGCCTTGTAATATAACACAGTGGCCTGATCTCGAATTTCTTTCTCTTTGACTACACGATTGGAAGAATCCAGCAGAGGCCGTTCTTGGGCGACCCAGCACTGGGCCCATTGCTCATGGACCTCCCCAATTCGGTATAGGGCTTCAGGGAGACGAAGCGTTTTTAATTCAACCAGTTCCAGATATTGGTTAACGAGTTGTTGAAGCAGTTTCTGCTTTTCCTCCAACGCTTTTTGAAATACAGGTATGGGTTGCTTGAGTGAAATTTGCTCAAACCGTTTTTGGAAAAGTCGGGTGGATTCGTACAATGCTTCACCTGCCATATACGGATCCAGATCTGGATTTTTGGAAATGCCCTGCTGATATGCATGGTAGGCCATTTTAAAGGCATTTTCAGCCAGATGGCATGAATCCAATGCCAGGTAGACCTGCCCCTGACGATAAAAAGCTTCCACCCCCCGGGGAGAATGAGGAAAAAGAAGAGAAAATTCTCCAAACAATCGAGCCGCAGAAAGGGAATCTCTAAGAAGAAGCGCATATTCTGCACTTTTCAGGAAAACATGAGGCGCATCCTCAGTGTGTGTATATCGAATTGCATAACGCCTTCCAGTATCCATGGCTTTTTGCCAGGCTTCGGCTTTACTGTAATAAACAAATGCATTGTACAATGCCTCTTTGCTCCGCAACGAATCTCCTGGTATTTCTGCCAATTGTTCATATCGTTCGGCAGATTTTAAAAGATCGCCAATTTTTGCATATAAAAAACCAAGATTGGCAAGCGCATCCGGGATAAATCGAGAACCTGGATAGGAAGCCAGAATGGCTTCGTAAGCCCGAATGGCCTTTTGAAAGTCTTCCATTTTTTCATAAGCCTGTCCTGCATTGAAAAGCGCTCGATCTGCAAAAGAGGCGCTCGGTACTTCTAGAGCCATACGGAAAAATTCATCTCCTGCCTGCTGGGTCTTGTTTTGCATGGCTAAGGCCTGGGCATTTCGAAAAATGGCCTCTCCCAATCGGGTGACAACGAGTTCTCGAAAAGAGGGGGCCAATGTATCCGTGAGTAATTCTTTTGCCAAAACTTCTGCACTCGAAAAATCTTGATTTCCTAAATAACTCTCCAAGATGGAAAGTTGAACCACTTCTTTGTGGACTGTCTGAGGAAAATTTTTTACCAGGGTTTTAAAATATTTGACTGCATCGGCAAACCGATTGTGTGTATAATACAATACGCCTGCATTGACCAAAATGGTCTGGGTTTTCTCATCAAATGGGAATCGGGTAATGTAATTGTCGTAGGCCATGAGGAGCCATTGTTCTGCTTCTGAGAATGGAATTTCTTTTTGGCCTTCTGTTGAAAAACGAGCTTCCTCTTCTTTTTCTTTGATTCCAGCCACCTTTTCGCTCGACTGTCTTCTTTCTCTTTGGACCAAAGTATCTGCCATGACGATGGCATTGATTGCCGCATCTTGAATGTGAAATCCTTTGGCCTCTGCAAATTCTTCGTATACTGGAGAGGAATAAAGCATGGAAATGGTCAAATATTCCGAAAGGGCTTCTTTGTAGGAATGAAGCTTGGTGTCCAGGATCCAAGCAAGATTCCATCGGATCAGCACTGCATTTTTTTCTTCAGGAAACGTCTCGAGATACACCCGTCCCAGTTGGACAAGGGCTTGATACAAAGAGGGATCTTTTTCGCTTTTGGAAAGTAAAGCATAAAAATTCTCTCGAAGCGCCTCTTCGGTCAATCGATACGCCTCTAATCGAACCGCCTCCTGGGGATGCGCATCCCACCATAAACTTCCCGGTTTGTAAGAAAGAAAAAGCCGTTGCCGCGCTTCAAAGGCCAATGGGTCGTTTTTCATCCGTTGATAACATTCTGCAATCCGTTTCTGAATCTGAGGGGCTTCATCGCACAATGGATTCATTTCGAGTAAGAACGTAAATGCAGAAATGGCATTTTCGTATTCTTCTCTTTGTTCCATGTAAATTTTGCCCAAAGAAAAAAGAACATTCTTTGCCCAGGGAGGATTTCCGATTTTTGATAAATACGCTTTGGCCTTCGATGGCCCTCCAAAATCCACAAAAGCCACGGCAATGTACTCCATGGCCTCTTCCCGAAGATCGACGGATGGAGCCAATTTGGAAAATTTTTCGGGTTGTTCAACCGCTTCTCCGGCTTCGATCAACTCGGTAAACGCGCTAATGGCTTCAGGAAAATGGTTAAGTTGATAATGACTCCATCCCAATTTGTAAAGCGCTTCGAAATACCGAGGACTTTTGGAATTTTCAATTACTTTTTCGTAATAAGATATGGCTGTATCGTATTGAGCCATATTAAAATAATATTCACCCAAACGCATGCCTGCTTCCACTGCATACACACTTTTGGGATATTCTGCCAAAAGGCGACGATACAATGGGTTGGCTTTTTCATGTTCTCCCATTTCCTCATGGAGAAATCCTAAGTTGTACAGGGCATCATCGACAAACTCACCTTGGGGAAATTCATCAAGAATCCGCTGATAGAGAGGGAGAGACTTTTCAAATCGCAACTGGGGTTCTTCTCCCCCTGATTTCTTTTCGTATTCTTCCATGCGTTGCAAATAGTCATCTTTTTCATAAAGATAATATAAATCTGCCAATCGAATGAGAATGTCATCGAGATACGCAGACCGGGATAGACTCGAAAGCAATCGCTCGCCATCTTCAATGCCCTTGAGAATAAGCCGGCGCTTTTCCGATGCCAACGCATCGAGTTCTTTCTGGTAATACGCTTTGTAATCCAATATTTCCTGAATCGAAAGGGACATGAATGTCGAATCCAATGGCACTGGGGACTTTTGGGCCAACACGCCCATTCCGTAAAATGGCAATCCAATGAGAATGATTTTTATCCACCGGATCATGAAATGACTCATTTTATTGGGATTTTTCTCGTTTCGGAATGGTTGGCGTTTCCACGGGTTTCACTGGAGATTCTCGATGAAGCGCATCGAAATATTCTTGTTTTAAGAATTGCTCTCTTTCCTTTTCTCTTCTTTTCTGCATTTCCATTTGCATCCGCTCTTCAATTTGGGCCACTTCTCTCAACAAACCCTCGAGACGCTCATCCAAGGCCTTTTTTTTCATTGCGTAGACTTGATTCAATTGCGCCAGCATCTGAGAAATCTTCGCCATACGGTCGTCCAATTCTTGAATCATGGAAAAGTTAATATTGCTGATCCCGTATCCACTGAAACTGGCCCATCGATCAATTTCCACATAAAATGCTTCTGGCATATTTTCTCTTAACCACACTTCGTATTGATTTAATTTCAACAAATATTCTTCAAATTCGTCCTTTCGTATTTCCAATTGAATGGCCACACTGTCATGGCCTGCCATTTGAGATTCACCAAGAAGGCTATCGACCATGGCAAGATTTTTTTGGGTTTTTTCTTTTTCGTGAAGAAGATTGGTCAGTAAAAATTCAAATCCGTATCTTAAGGAAAATGAAATCCCTATCCGCTGTAAGATTGGATCATCAAAATAGGTGGAAAAAGGAAGCATTCGCCGGGCTCGGTATTCGGCATCGGTCTGAGTCAATTGCTCTCGAAGTTCTCGAAGCACCTTTAAGGTGTGGTGGTTTTGTACTTGTTCTGCTTTTTGGGTAAGACTGTCCAATCGAATGGCCATCTTTCCGAAACGAGAAGAGGCACTCTTCAATTCGGGGATAGAATCCGCGGGAGAAATAGAAAGTCCGGCTTCTAAAAATTGTCCAATCCGACTCATTTCGGAGAGTAAACTCTGGTCTTTTTCTTGATTCTTTTCTGAAAAAACATCCAACGCAGTGTAAGGAAGAATTTTGTGCGCGGATTCCCGCAGTTGAAGCACTTGAGAAAATTCTGAAGCGGCTTCTTTCTTTTGGCCGAGCAATTCCCGAGATCTGGCAGAGAGAATTTTGGCTTCGTAAATATACCGAGAGAATAATGATTGTCTGAGAAACGATTCTGCATGTTCGAGTGCCTCTGCAGGCCTCCCTGCCCGATACGCACTCCATGCCTTTCCCAATAAAACCAAATCGTCCCATGCATCCTGTTGAGAAATCCGATTAAAAAGCGAAATGGCCTTTTGATTCTCTCCTCTTTCATAATAAATGAACCCCAATTTGAGAAGCGCGTTGTTTCGAATTTGAACCCGCATGGGATTGATAGGCCGTTCCTCTGGAAGTTCGGATAACATCCGGTAAATTTCAATGGCCCTTTCCTCCTGGCCCAAATTGGAAAGCGCAATGGCAGAAAGGTATTGGCCAGGATAATAATAGGAACACCTTGGAGACACATTGGCAAAACAAGAAAGCGCCTCATGAAACCGATTTTGCCGAAGCAAAGAAAAACCCGTGAGATAAGAAACCAGACCACTTGTCTCATCCTCAAGAAACGCTTTTTTTATCATCAGGACTTGATAAATTTGATTGACCTTTTCGGGCTGATTATAAAAATAATGGATGAAAAGCATTTTAATCAGGGCTTTGATTGCAAAAGGAGACGCAGGATATTGATCCACGACTTGCTGATAGAATTGGAGAGCCTCATCAAGAAAATTTAAGGCAAATGCACTTTCTGCAGTATAAAAGAGAATGTCATCCACAATGCGATTTTTCCCATAAGTCGAAAGAATGTCTCGAAATTGAAGGCGAGCAAGAACATAATCGCCTTGAGTATATGCCTCCAATGCAGAACGCAATTCTCTTTGAAACATCCGTTCTTCCTGTGGCACGGTGGCAGTATTCAACAACTGGGTCCGGATCAGTTCGTATTGGGTTAATTTGAGCTTCCAGGAAAGGACATGGGTATATTTCCACTGTTCAAAGAAAATCTCTGGACTGGGAGAAGGAGTGTAGCTTGTTGAGTTCAGGACTTCCTGATTTTTCTGGGACGTTTCAGATACTGAAGGGGAAAGATTATGAAGTGTGGAAGTGCCTTCCAGGACTGGGAACTGAAAAATATGGAGCACTTTTTGACGAAGGCCGGATAATGCAGAAAGTACAGAAAGATCCGCTTTTTGCCTGGCCTTCCTTTCGAGCCGATCGATCTCAGCAAGGAGTTGAAGATTCCTCTCTATTTCATCCGTATACGCTCTTTTCAATTCCTCCAAAGGAGATACAGGAATCTCGATTCCCCATTGGGCAATTTCATTTCCTTCTGCCCTTCTTGTCTTGATTTCTTCCTGAATATTTTTCATGAACACAAGAAGAAACCGCTCCTTCGGCACCATGGTAGAAAGAAATTCTTCAGTTCTGAGTCGACCATAGTATTGCCCGCTTTCCATGGAGGGAAACGCATGTCCAGCAAACACCAAGGAGGAAAACACCATAAAAACCGGAATTCGACCGACCATATTTCGCCTGAATCCATGGAGGAACGAATTGAAATTGATCATTTTCTTCCTTGTATGATCGAAATGAATACACATTTTGGATTGAGGCCCCGAATAATTATTTTATATTTGCAAAGAACATGCCTATTGCCCCCAAAGTCCTTTTTTTATTTAAAAAATTCTTTTGGAATCACGAAAACGGAAGAGAAAAACATCCAGAAAGTTTTGGAAGAAAATCGCTCGATTTTTGATATACCATAGCCCGGTCTTTTTAACATCATTTTGTCACTGTAATCGTCATGGGCTGCACAGTAATCATGCCTGTAATCGCACCTATGACATAATCAATAAATGTAAATTGTGTGGTAATGGTATAATCTTTGGCCCCGCCTGCCATTTTCTGTGAGTCCACTTGGTTGAGCGGGATCAGACCATAAAGAGCATACCATTGTCTGGCGGTGACCACAGTATTCCCTTGTGCCCCTTTGCCCACCACATGGGTTGTGGTGTAACAGCCAATAAGCCCAAATACCATAAGGCCAATCAGAATCAAAGCGATTATTTTTTTCATTCCATTCCTCCTTTCTCCCTCTTTGTGATGAAGCGTACTGAACCGAGGGACGACTCTACGGACTCAATCTTTTGATTATACACCGACCGGGCTATGGCATAATCCAATTGAATCCATTGATTTGACAGATCAAGGAAAAATAATTTAAATAACACTTGATGTTCAGTCAGGATTCTGTACTGCAACACTTTCCATGAACCGAGTCTTATTTTTCCCGGGTGAATTGGATATTGAGAAAACTTTTCTCGCATTTGCTCATCAATAAAAGCAATCTTCTCTTGGAGACGAGACTTGCTGGGAGGGAATGTGCAGGTCGAAAGAATACAAAAATTCATTTTGACTGAATCGGAAAAAATTTGAATCACATCGTAAGGGCCGCATCCAGGAAAAGTCCCTTCTTTTTTCATTTTCTCTCTTACTCTATCGAGGGTTTCGGGTACCACTGCATTCCATCCTTTTGGGGGGCAAAAAGAAAATCCATGAGCAGAATCGACAAATACTGGATTTAATAAGTTTGAGTTTACATTAAAATATAATAGTTCAAAATTCTCTTGAGAATTTTTACATGAGCAAAGAAAAATAGAGCTAAAAAATAAAATATTCAAAAAACTGAACCTAAAAATCATTTTCCGATTTTCCATCTGAAAAGAAATTGAACTCTCCTGACTTATGTTTCCTCTTCTTGATCTTCTTCCTTCATGGTACATCGGCCGTTGAAAACAGCGCCTTCCTCCACAACCAGCCGAGACGCCCGAATGTCTCCCAATACCACGGCCTTGGTCTCGAGAGAGACTTTCCCCTGTGCAATAATATTTCCTCTCACCCGTCCTGCCAAAAAAGTATGTTTGGCTTGAATGTGACCTTCCACTTCCCCATCCTTTCCGATCACCACAGTGTCGGTGGCTGTAATATTCCCGTTGACCGTGCCATCCACACGCAAACTGTTCTGAACTCGCATGTCCCCCTGAACCACGGTCCCTTTCCCAATGATGGTATTTAATTCTCCGCCCCGTCCAAATTCTGGAATCGACTTATTCATTTTTTCTCCTCTACTTACTTTGATTCATTCGAATAAGAGTGCAAGTCTCCAGGCCGAATATGTCGGCTAATATAGACAAAAGTTTCAGGGTCAATGGGTTGATTGTCTTTCCAAATTTCAAAATGAAGATGGGGTGCAGAACTGATCCCTGAACTCCCTACGAACGCAATGAGCTGCCCCTTTTTCACTTCCATGCCCTGTTCTACAAGAATTCGCTGACAATGTCCATAATAGGAATAGAATCCCATTCCATGAGAAAGAATCACCAAATACCCCAAATCCGGAGTCCAATCTGCAAGGATCACAACCCCTGCCCCTGCGGCCAAGACTGGGGTTCCTTTTTGTGCGGCAATATCAATTCCCCAATGGGCTTTTTCTGTAACTCCCTTTTTCCCAAAATGGGACGTAAGGACCCCTTCCACAGGCAGAAGGGTAGGAAGGCATTCTGGACGGAAAAAATCTTCCTGGGCAGTGGAAAGAAAATAAAAATAGGAAGGTTTTGCTTTCATGGTATCTGAGATGGAAGTGGAGCTTTCGGGTGAAACTTTTGGACTCAAAGCGGAAGAAGCACCGGGCGTTTCTTTTATGCCGAGTGTGGCTCCGAATGCCTTTCGGATTTTTTCGTCTGTTTTTTTAATGTCGAGAAATTCCCGGACAATTTGATCAATCCGTTGATTCCGAGCCTGTAATTCTTGATTCTCTCTCAGCAGTTTCTGACGTGCAGATTCGAGTTGGATGACGCGAAAATAGCCAATGGCACCCGCAATGACATGAATCCCCAACACCGCCAGACCCAAAAGTACAAAAAATCCTGCAGTATACGACATGGAAATACTTCGTGGATCTTTGTCTTCATCAGGAACAAAAATCAGCGAAAAAAATTTCTTTCTTTTGCGTTTCCACATGCGAAATCCTATTCTTCTATTTTTGACAATAATTCTAAAATGCGATCCAAATCCTCATCGGAATAATAATGAATCTCGATCTTTCCCCCTTTTGGGGAATAATGTACTTTCACCTGGGTGCCCAAAATTTTCCGCATCCGATCTTCGATTTCTTGGACAAAGGGAGAGAAAGGAGAAACCGTTTCCTTTTGAACTCTGGGTTTGGACACGGTCATGGCACGAACGGCTTCTTCAACCTGGCGTACATTGAATCCTTTTGCAAGAATTTTTTTCCATAACTGGAGTTGTTGACTGGCAGACGAGAGTCCCATTAATGCACGGGCATGACCCATGGTGATTTCCCCTTTGGCCAGACTTTCCTGAATGGGTTCTGGCAATTTTAAGAGACGAATGAAATTGGCCACTGTGGCACGATCTTTTCCCACTTTCTGAGCCACTTCCTCCTGCGTGAGTCCATATTCTGTTTGAAGTTTCTCATAGGCTTTGGCCAATTCAATGGGATTTAAATCTTCCCGTTGAATGTTCTCCACCAAGGCCAATTCAAGCATTTTTTCGTCGGATTCAATAGGCAATATGTAAGCAGGAATTTTGTCATATCCCAATTCCATTACTGCACGGAGCCTGCGTTCTCCAGAAATCAATTCATAGCCGTCGTCTTTAGGACGAACCGTGATGGGTTGGATGACGCCGTTTTCGAGAATGGATTGTTTCAATTCCTCCAGCCCCTGGGGATCAAAGTCCATTCTGGGTTGTTTCGGATTCATTCGAATCCGAGTCACTTCAATATTTGAAAGAGAATCCCCTCGCCTTTCCGATTCTTGTTCGATCGGAGGAATCAGCGCCTCGAGACCCCTTCCCAGACGCTTAGGACTGCGATTGCTCATGAGAAATCAATTCCTCTGCCAAACGAATATAATTTTCTGCTCCAATACTCACCGCATCATACAAAATCACAGGTTTTCCAAAACTGGGCGCTTCAGAAAGTCGTACATTCCGATAAATCACGGTTTGAAAAACTTTATTACCGAAAAATTTTCGGACTTCGTCCGCGACTTGCCGAGAAAGGTTCAGACGATTGTCGTACATGGTCAGCAAAACGCCTTCGATTTCCAATTTGGGATTGAGATTTTTCTGCACAAGACGAATGGTGGTCAATAGCTGACTTAATCCTTCAAGCGCATAGTATTCACACTGAATGGGAATGAGTACGACATGAGCGGCCGTTAACGCATTGACGGTGAGAAGCCCGAGAGAAGGTGGACAGTCAATAAAAATATAATCGTACTTTCCATCCACCTCTGCCATGACTTCGCGAAGAATCTTTTCTCTTCCAATTAGATTGACGAGTTCTACCTCTGCACCCACAAGACGAATACTCGAAGGCACAATGTCCAAGTAATGGATTTGCGTAGAAAGAATAACCTCCCGGATCGAATTGTGCTTCAACATCACTTCGTACGTGCTTTTTTGAACCGTTTTGTGATCAATCCCCAGTCCACTGGTGGCATTGGCCTGAGGGTCAATATCGAACAAAAGGGTTCGACGCTCCGCCACTGCAATACATGCGGACAAGTTGATTGCGGTTGTGGTTTTTCCCACCCCGCCTTTTTGATTTGCAATGGCAATGATCTTGGTCAAGAAACGTATTTCTCCGTTTAATTTGTTAAATTTAACTCAAAACTTTATAAAAATCAATACCTGGAAGGCCATCAAAAAACAGAGAAACAAAACATTATCTGCTTTTTAAATTCTCTTCGGAATCACAAAAATAGACCGAATCCACCAGCGAAAAAATCCAAAAAAGGCAATAAAAAAGAGAAAGGGAAAAACGATACAATCAAATACATATCCTGCGATCAGTTTAAGAATCCACACAGTGAGTTTTTTGCCTGTTTGGCTTATCAATGCTTTGATCCTTTCCCATTGAAATCGAAGCGTTTCGAGTGGATTCCAAAATCCACTTTTTTTCTCCTGAACACATTCGTCAAAGTCCTTTTTCACTTGCGTAATTCCTTTTTCTGCTTCTTCAATAGAGGGTTGGGTAATTTTTTTCGAAAGCAAGCGCCCTCCTGCAATAGAAAGAGGAAGGCCTAGGTAAACCATCAGGGTACAAAAAAATCCAATCCAAGTCAGTTCGCGAAGCATGGATCTCAAAAGAGTCACTTTTGGAATTTTCCAACGGAGTAGATACTCCAAAAATAAAAAAGAAAGTGCAAATGTGAAAAACCAGGGTGCCACCAGTTCACATGCCTGAAGGAGATATCGAGTGCCAAAAAGAATCACCATCCCCCCAAGAACAGTATACCATGCAGTATTGACCACATCATAAACGGCTTGAACCACATCCCCAATTTCTATACCCATTCCAACCCCAACTTGAGAGCCTTCGATGACTGCAAGCCCTGCTTTGAAACCTGTAAGCACGCCAAATACAACAAGTGATTTATCAAAAGAACGGTCCAAATAACGATCATTTTGCTCAGCCAGAGCACGAAGCCCCACACCATAAAGCCCTTTATGAAGCATGCCCGTGGCAGAGAGAAGCATGAGCAAAAACAGCAGCCCAAGCGTCATCCAGTGGCGCGTATGAGGAGAACGAAACATGGGACCCTACTCAAGCCCCGGATATAATTTTTCTGCTTTATCCCGTGAAGTCAAAATCCCTTTGATCATGGCGGAACTAAATCCTTCGTGCTCCATTTGATTGAGACCCGAAATGGTGCAACCCCGAGGAGTCGTCACCCGATCGATTTCCCATTCGGGATGATGATTGGACACGAGCAATAAAGCAGCCGCCCCTTTCGCGGTTTGTGCAGCAATGGTCAATGCATCCTGAGAATGAAAACCAATTTCAATCCCTCCTTGAGAAGCAGCTCGAATGGCTCTCAAGAAAAATGCAATCCCACACGCAGCCAGAATGGTGGCTGCAATCATCTGTTCTTCATCAATAATCATGACTTTTCCCAAAGGCATAAAAAGAGATTTTACTTCTTCGACTGTCTCAGCATCTGTCTCTTTTTGAAACGCCAGGCACGTCATGGATTCTCCGATGGAAATGGCAAGGTTGGGCATGGCTCGAACCAACCGAACTTTCTTGTCCAACCGCTTTTGCATTTCTCGAAACCCCACGCCTGAAACCACAGAAATCACAATATGACGCTCCGGTTTCACCACCGGGGCAATTTCAGTAAGCAATGCATCGATTTGTTGAGGCTCTACACAAAGAAAAACGAAATGCGATGCTTCCACTGCCTTTTGATTTTCTGAATGGACAATAAAACCCTGTTTTGCATATTCATCAAGAAGATGGACTTTTCTTCGCGTAAGAAAAATTTGTTCAGGTCGAAATTGTTTTGAAAACACAAGACCTTTGGCAATGGAAGTCCCGATATTCCCTGCGCCCAAAATGGCCACTTTTGTATTTTCGCTCAGTCCCATATCACATCCTCATCTTGTAATTTTTAAAATTCGATAGTTTAAAATGCCTGCAGGTACAGAAATTTGTACTTCTTCTCCTTCTGATTTTCCAAGAAGGGCTTTCCCCACGGGAGAAATAACAGAAATTTTATTTTCCAAAAAATCGGCTTCGGTTTCAGAAACCATGGTATAAGTCAATTGTTCATTGGTATTCAAATCCAACAAGGTGACTGTCGCACCAATGTAGACTTTGTCCGAAGGGATATCCAAATCATCCACAATCGTGGCATTGGCCAATTGGGCAGTCAATTCTGCAATCCGCGCTTCGTTTAAGGCCTGATCTTGTTTTGCAGTCTCGTATTCTGCATTTTCACTCAAGTCGCCAAAACTTCGAGCGTGTTCGAGTTGACGGGCAATTTCCTTTCTTCGGACTTTGACCAAATATTCCAATTCTTTTCTGAGTTTTTCATACCCTGCGCGCGTCATGTATCCCATGTTCATTGCTCCGCTTAAAATTCTATCAAAGTCTTGCGGTAAGCTTCAGGAACACCAATATCAAATCGTCGACCTTTTACAATATAACCCATAGCCCCTTCTTCTCGTCGCAACCGTTCTAAACACGAAGTAAGCTGAAACTCGCCTCTTTCTCGAAAATTAGAATGAATATGTTCTTCAAGATATTCAAAAATTTTAGGGGAAAGTATGTATTGCCCAAATAATGTGAGAAAATGATTCTCAATAATCCCAGGGGTACGCAAATAGGTCAGGGCATAATTCACATCTGGCTTTTCTGCAAATTCGGTAATGACCAACAGTTCTCCATTTTCCTCCCACTTGCCTGTCACACAGCCAAATTTATTAATTTCTTCAAGCGGAGTAATTTTGAGGCCCACTGTACTTTGATTTAGTTTTGTATACACATTCACCAATTGTTGGGCACAACTGGCATCTACATCCGAAGCATAAATATGATCTCCCAATAAGAGGAGAAACGGTTCTCCTCCTACCCATTCTCGAGCACAATACACCGCATGCCCAAATCCCTCTTGGCTTTCTTGGATAAGAAAACTGAGTTTATTGCCTAATTCTAATAAATAATTGCTGTACTCTTGATCTTGTTTTGAAAGCTTATTAAAATTTTGCACAGGAGGAGGCAAACAGAAAAATTCTTCAAAAAGGGGACGGTCTGCTTTTTGAACCACAATTGCAATTTCTTCAATACCTGCAGAAAGCGCTTCTTCGACAATGATTTGAATCACCGGTTTGGCCCTTCCGTCTCGATCAATCATGGGGAATAGTTCCTTTTTCATGGCTTTGGAAGCAGGAAAAAGCCGGGTCCCAAAACCCGCTGCAGGGATGACTGCTTTTCTCACCTTTTGGGCAGATTTCAAAATGAGCTTGAGGCAAGTCTTTTTCAATTTTTTTTCAAGAATTTCAATGGCCTTTCGCATGCTTTCTTCGTCTTTGCAGATGAATTGCGCACATCCATCGCCCTGAGAACCGACCCCCTTCCCTCCATATACATACTGCTGAAGTTCAGGATAATTTAACACATAGTGCAGGACCGGCGCAGTGAGTTGCGAAGGACAAGCGGGTTGCAAATGCGCATCAAATTCTCTTTGGGCTTCTCGCATCAACTCTCCAATGCGTCTTGCATCTCCCTGCTGAATTGCTGCTACCGCTTCTAAAACAATTTGTTTATTGATCGGCCCAAGGTACTTTTGCACATTTTGATGAAGTTCATTTTCCGCAAAAGGATAGGCCTGATTGAGTTTACTCAAAATCTCTTTGGTATCCTTCCCTGCGTGCAAATCCACAATAAGAAAGAAAAGATCTTGAGGGACTTTAAGTTCGGTAATATCAATCAAATCGCCGTCAAAAGTCATGAGAATGGGTCTGGCCCCAAAGGCACACCCTTGATCCATCCGGCCACAGCGAGAAGGTGTGGTGATTTCTCCCCGATACGCGAATTCCATTTCTCCCCGAATGGTCATTTTGAGATCGTAAATTCGATTAAACGCACGCGCAACAAGCACACAAATCGCAGCACTGGAGGAAAGCCCCTTTTTCACAGGAAGATCCGTCATGTAATTATCGATTTCCAAGCCACGTACGCGATAATGGGTGAGAATTTGATAAGCCACACCTGCTGCATAACTGAAGAACCCGCCTTTTTCTGCTTCTGCAAGTAAGGCTTCCTTTTCCATAGGGATTTCTACAGGGCCTTTCCGTTCTCCATTGGGAAGCGTTGCGCGGAGTACAAGCGCACTGGGATGTGGCTTTACCTCTGCGAAAATGCCCTGATTGGTTCCTGTGATAATGGTATACCCTTTTTCCAAACTCGCGTTGATCCGGCGGTAACCTCCGGCCCAATCGCTATGTTCTCCAAAAAGACAAATACGGCCCGGAACAAAAAGTTTCATATCGATTTCCAGTTTTTAAAAAATGAATCTTAGACTTAAACTAAAGAAAAATCCAAAGTTCAATTGAGTTTAAAATAAAAAATTTTCTTTGTAAAAACAAGGTTTTTAGAGGATTTAAAAAACACGTTAAAGGCAAAAATACCGATGCCATTCAACATCTCACTCGGAACATTTCGTTCTTGTTCTGCATTAAAATTTTATCTACTTTATAGGGTCTACTTCTTATAGAGGATAGTTCAAATGTTCTCAAAAGAAAATTTTCCCCCAATTTATATGGATTATGCCGCGACCACTCCTGTGGATCCTCGAGTCAAAGATGCCATGGAGTCCTATTTTACTGAGAAATTTGGCAATCCTTCTTCGATTCATCAATTTGGTCAAGACGCATTGGAAGCAATCGAGAATGCCCGAATTCAAGTGGCCCAATTGATTCATGCAGAGCCTGAAGAAATTGTATTCACCAGCGGAGGCACAGAGTCGGATAATACCGCGCTTTTCAGTGCATTCTATGCACTCCGTGATAAAGGCAATCACATTATAACCACTGCAATTGAACATCATGCTGTGCTTCATTGTTGTGTATTTCTGGAAAAATTAGGCGCGAAAGTTACGTATGTGCGGCCTGACAAGGATGGCATTGTCCGAGTGGAAGCCATCGAAAAAGCCGTCACGCCTCAAACCATTCTCATTTCGGTCATGCATGCCAATAACGAAATTGGCACCATTCAGCCTGTGGAAGCGATCGGGCAAATGGCCAAGAAATATGGCATTTTATTCCATACCGATGCAGTGCAAACCGTGGGTCACATTCCTGTGGACGTTCAAAAAATGCAAGTGGATTTTCTTTCTCTTTCTGGCCACAAACTTTACGGGCCCAAAGGGGTGGGCGCGTTGTACATTCGAAAAGGTGTTCCATTTGTGCCATTCCTCCACGGTGGAGGTCAAGAAAGAGGAAGACGAAGTTCCACGCACAATGTGCCAGGGATTGTAGGCCTTGGCAAAGCAGTCGAAATTGCTCGAGAAGAAATGGAAATAGAATCTCGTCGGATTCAGAATCTCCGAGATCGATTGCTTTCTCAACTGGAAGCCCAAATTCCAGGGATACAATGCAATGGCCATCGGACCCAGCGTCTTCCCAATAACATCAATATTTCGGTAGACCACGTGGAAGGAGAATCGCTTCTCATGAATTTGGATCTCGAAGGTATTGCAGTCTCCAGTGGGTCTGCATGCAGTTCTGCTTCTCAGGAACCTTCCCATGTGTTGACCGCGATTGGTCTTTCTCCAGAGCAAGCCCGTGGCGCAGTCCGACTCACCCTTGGCCGGTTTACAACAGAAGCAGAATGCGATCGGGTTGTTGAGGTCTTTTGTGAAATTGTCACACGACTGAGAAATCTTTCGTCATTTGGGAAAAATTCATGACGAATCAAGAAACACTTGTCCAAGAGATTTTGCAATTGAAAGAAGCGCATCGTGCCATTCTCCTTGTGCACAATTATCAACGACCGGAAATTCAAGATCTGGGCGATTTTGTGGGAGATTCTCTGGAACTTTCTCGGAAGGCAGCCACCACAGATGCTCCCATGATTGTATTTTGCGGGGTCCGTTTCATGGCAGAGACTGCGAAAATTCTTTCTCCAGAGAAAACCGTGCTTCTCCCCCGGTTGGATGCAGGCTGCCCTTTGGCAGACATGGTCGATGTAGATGGATTACGAAAATTAAAAGCCCAGCATCCCGATGCAGTGGTGGTGACGTATGTCAACTCTTCTGCAGAAGTGAAGGCAGAATCGGATATTTGTGTGACTTCGGCCAATGCAGTTCAAGTGGTTCAGAAACTAGAGGCAAAAGAAATTATTTTTACTCCGGACAAAAATCTTGCCCATTACGTTCAGCGATTTACGGAGAAGAAAATTATTCCCTGGGAGGGGTTTTGCTATGTGCATCAGCAATTTCGAGTAGAGGAAGTTTTGTCTGCAAGGCAAGCCCATCCCAATGCAGTGCTTTTGGTCCATCCCGAATGCCGACCTGAAATTATTGATTTGGCCGATGAGGTCCTTTCCACCAGTGGCATGCTCCGATTTGCAAAGGCTTCTTCTGCCAAGGAGTTTATCATAGGTACAGAAGAGGGATTATTGCATCGATTAAAGAAAGAAAATCCGGACAAGATGTTTTACTCTCTCGGTTCTCTCAAGACCTGCCGCAACATGAAGCTTACCCGTTTACAAGATCTCCATTCTGCATTGGTTAAAAATCAGCACGAAATTCATATTGATCCACAAATCATCACAAAAGCCCAGAACGCTTTACAAGCCATGCTGAAATATGTCTAAAAAGCGAATTGCAGTGGCCATGAGTGGAGGGGTTGATTCTTCGGTCACAGCCCTTCTTCTAAAAGAAAAAGGATACGACGTCATTGGCCTGACCATGCATCTCATTTCCTCTACCCCCAGCCGATGCTGTTCTCCTGAGGACATCCAAGATGCCAGGAACGTGGCTGCTCGATTGCAGATTCCCCATTATGTGGTCTCTTTTCAGGAAGTATTTAGAGAGGAAGTCATCGAATATTTTATTCGAGAGTACGAACACGGACGGACACCCAATCCCTGTGCAGTGTGTAATCATAAAATTAAATTGGGTGCTTTGTTAAAAAAAGCCTTAAGCCTGGGTGCAGAAAAATTGGCCACAGGACATTATGCGATTGTCTCTCAAGATCCATCCACAGGTCGATACACGTTACGACGGGGAAAAGAAAAAGGCAAAGACCAGTCTTATTTTCTGGCTCGATTAACGCAAGAACAACTTTCCCGAGCGTGGTTTCCCATTGGGAATTTCCCAAAGGCCAAAATTCGGAAAATCGCTGAAACCTTCGGACTTCCTGTGGCCTCGAAGCAAGAAAGCCAAGAAGCTTGTTTTCTTACAGACGAAGGTGTCTGTGCGTTCATTAAAAAAGAAAGGGGCCATTCTTATCCTTCAGGGCCTTTTGTGAATCGAGAGGGAAAATGTGTAGGGACCCATCAGGGGATTATAGCGTATACGATTGGACAACGAAAAGGATTGGGGATCTCTTTAGGAAAGCCCGTGTACGTGACCCGAATTGATCCAGAAAAAAATATTGTGTTCGTGGGAGAAGAAGCGGAATTGTATCATACCACATTTTTAGGGAGAGATCCTCATTGGATTTCTATTCCCGGACTCTCAAAACCTGAAGTGTTTCATGTCCGCATTCGGTACAAACACCGTCCTAGTTCAGCAACGGTGATTCCAGAAGGAGAGGATCAGATATTGGTTCGGTTTGATCGGCCGCAACGGGCCATTACGCCAGGCCAATTGGCCGTATTTTATCACAAAGAAATGGTCATGGGTTCTGTCTGGATTGATCAAGTAATAGAATAAATTGGGAGAAATGAATATGAAAATCCAAAAATACTTTTTTGTTTTGCTCGTGGGATTATTTGGGGGAAGTCTTCTTTTTGCACAAATCCATTGGCATAAAGATCTGAATAAAGCATTACAAAAAGCCCAAAAAGAGAAAAAAATGGTCCTTATTGAATTTATGGCCACATGGTGTCCGGTATGCCGTGCCATGGAGGATTCCACTTTTTCTCATCCAGAAGTCATTGAACGGATGAAAACTTTGATTCCTGTTCGAATCGATGTGGATAAACAGAGAAAAGTGGCAGAAACGTATCATGCCAATGCGAGGAAATATGGAGGGGTGGGAATCCCCAATGTGCTATTTTTAGATTCTGAAGGAAAAGTCCTTCTCCATCGGATTGGATTTTTCAATGCAAAGGCTTTTGTGGCGCTATTGGATTCAGTAAAAATTGAATACAGTAAGGCAGAAAAATAAAACCCGAGGTTTCTATCATGAACGAACTCCAAACAGCAAAACAAATCATTTTTGAAACTTTAAAAGAATACAATGTAACACCTGAAAAAATCTTCCTTTTTGGAAGTAGAGCAAGAAAAAATTTTACGAAAGAAAGCGATTGGGATTTTTATGTGATCGTGAAAGAGGAATTGAGTATTCCTCAAAAAAGACAGATCACTGCCATGATCCGAATCCGATTTGCCATGGGAAAAATTCCGATTGATGTGATTCTTCAGTCGCAGTCGGTGGTGGAAAAAAGAAAAAAACGATGTGGGGCATCTGGTATACTATGTGCTTAAGGAAGGAGTAGAAGTATGAACAGTGAAACGATAAAACATTGGATTCAAAAAGCAGAAAATGACTTAAAAATAGGCAAAGATGAAATGCACACTCAAAATCCTGCCACCGATGCAATATGTTTTCATATGCAACAGTGTGTAGAAAAATATCTCAAAGCGTATCTGATTTATTTTGGGAAAGAAATCAGAAAAACCCACGACATTGCAGAACTCATCTCAAAATGTGCTGAAGTAGATAAGGATTTTATAGACTTACTCTCACCCGAAATTGTAGATCTAACTGATTACAATTGATGAAGCAAAGCAAGCCATACAAATTTATGAAAAAGTACGAGAATTTGTGAAAAATAAACTCCGAGAAAAAGAGTTGGAGATATAATAAGGCCTTGAACACGGTTCAAGGCCTTATTATTTACTCTAAATTTTGAGGATTCGAATTTACCGCAAAGAGAGTCGCAATCCTGCCATCAGAGTGATGAATTTGGTGCTTTCGTCTTCAGTGAACACAATGTGGTATTTGCCTTCGATAAAGAGATTTGTGCTCGTACCCATGGCCAATTCCAAACCCGCTCCAAAATTCACGCCCAAATCATTTTCGCTTTCCTCTTCTCCCTCGAACTCCTCCGTAATATCTATGGTTTCCCCGAGGTAAGTGATTTCCACTTTGTCTGGGTTTTGGGTCTTTGACATGTAGTAACCGCCTCCACCTGTAACGTAGAGACCCGTGGACGCTTCGGGTTGAGAGAGATAATAAAGCAAATCGGCCTGGATCACATTGAATTTTACTCCTCCGCCTTCGATATTCACTTCGATCTCGTCTCCGGCCAATCCCGCAATGTCTTCTGCCATTTTATCCTCGTTGAATTTAAACGGGATAGAGGCAAAGCTTCCGACTAAACTGGTTTTTTCATTCAGATTGTACTTCACTTCAGCACCAAAGCCAATTCCAGACTTGAAATAATCCTTAAATTCATCTGGACCCTGAGGCAAACCCAAGCCCCCAAATCCGCCTATGGAATAACTTCCCGGGGTTCTTGCAAACACCAGAGTAGAGGCGAAAATGATGAGCAATCCCAAGCCTACCAGACCGGTTGTTCTACGCATGACTTCCTCCTTAAAATTTTTAAGTTATTTGTGTTAAGAACAATATAAACTTTTTTTCAGTAAAAGCAAGGGGAAAATAAAAATCCAACAATTCAACAAAATTTTTGGGAAATTAAAAAAGGGTTGTTTCTGAGTTTGGGATGTATTATAATATGTTGTAGGGAATTTTTTTAATCAAAACGTGAGGCATTGTAGTTCTTTTATAGGATAAAATCAATGGGTGTTCATTTTTTTAAAGAAATCCGTGAAGATATTAATACTGTCTTTCAAAAAGATCCTGCAGCACGGTCCAAAATCGAAGTGTTATTATGTTATCCAGGACTCCATGCCCTTTGGCTTCATCGCATTGCGCATTGGTTATGGGAAAGGAAATTTCGCTTTTTGGCTCGTTTGATTTCGCACGGGAATCGTTTTCTTACGCAAATTGAAATTCATCCTGGTGCAAAAATTGGAAAGCGATTTTTTATTGATCACGGCGCTGGGGTCGTGATTGGAGAAACTGCAGAGATTGGCGACAATGTCCTCATGTACCAAGGGGTGGTTTTGGGCGGGACTTCGTTGGAAAAAAAGAAACGCCATCCTACGATTGGCAATGACGTGGTAATTGGCGCAGGGGCCATTCTTTTGGGCCCCATTACCATTGGCGACGGAGCGAAAATTGGTGCAGGCTCTGTAGTGATCCACGATGTCCCCCCAGAAAAAACCGTAGTGGGCATCCCAGCACGGGTCGCGGGTGAACATGCCCATTTATTGGTGGATCTGGAACATGCCAATCTTCCGGATCCTGTGTTTAATACATTGGAGTACCTCTTGCACGAACAGCAGAGGCTGAGACGCCGATTGAAAGAATTGGAAGAAAAACTTGCTTCGCTTGTCCCTTCCGAAAGGTGAATCCATGGAAACAGAAAAAGTCACTCTGCCCAAGTTGCTCCAGATGAAGGAAAATAGAGAAAAAATCGTTTGTCTCACTGCATACGATTGGCTTTTGGCTTCCCTATTGGACAAAGCAGGCATTGATCTGATTCTGGTGGGAGATTCTGCCTCCATGGTCTTTGCTGGGTATGAAACCACACTTCCCATCACCATGGAACAAATGCTCTATCATACGCAAGCAGTTTCACGAGGAGTCAAACGGGCTCTGGTCATTGCGGACATGCCTTTTCTTTCCTTTCAGGTAGATCCCAAAGAAGCGCTTTACAATGCGGGCAGATTTCTCAAAGAAGGCGGTGCAGAAGGGGTGAAAATCGAAGGCGGAGAACCCATGGCAGAAACCGTGCGAACCCTCACCCAAGTGGGGATTCCGGTCATGGGCCATCTTGGACTCACGCCTCAATCCATTCAGGCATTTGGAGGATACCGGCTCAGAGGGAAAACAGAACAAGAAGCGTCCCAATTAAAAAAAGATGCCAAGATATTGGAACAGGCAGGTGCATTTGCCATTGTACTGGAAAAAATTCCGAGCCAATTGGCAAAAGAAATCACCGAGTCGCTTTCTATTCCCACCATTGGGATTGGGGCAGGCCCGCATTGCGATGGTCAAATTCTTGTCACACCCGACATGTTGGGACTGTTTACTCCATTTCGACCCAAATTTGTCCGGCAATATGCCCATCTTGCAGAAGAGATTCAAAACGCAGTTTCTCAGTACATTCGAGATGTCCGCAGTGGGGCGTATCCTTCTAAAGAGGAGAGTTATTGATGTTTGGATGGTTTTTATTTTTTTTAATCGGCCTTTTTGTTTTTATAGTGCATTTTTTGTTACGCCGAAAATCTTCTCAACTCCAATGGGCAGGGATCCTCTTAGCAGGTCTTGCAGGAGGTGCTCTGGCGAGTTTAGATCGCATGCCTTTTGTGTCAGGAATCCCTCCTGTTCCTTCCATTGCTCCGATTTTCATTGGGTTTACTGGAGCGATTGGCATTTTGATTTCGGATCGAATTTCCCTTTTCCAAAGAGAATTTCTTCAATTTTTTGCCACTTTATTGCTTGGAATATTTATTGCCATGATCACTGCGCTTTGGCTTTTCCCCTATTGGTTTTTGCGCTATCCAGGATCGCATTTTTCTCCCCTTTCTTTGATTCTTACTTTTTTTGTCATGGGTTTTCTCACTGCATTCGGATATACCCTTCCCCGTCGTTGGTTTTATCGTGAATGGGAATAAAACCCATTGCGATTGATTCGAAATCGTGTTATTTTTAAAACATGGGGAAAATTGCCACAATTTATCCTGAAGCGGATACCCCGCTCATGACCCAATACCATGCCATTAAAGCCCAGTACCAAGATGCAATTCTTTTTTTCCGCATGGGCGATTTTTACGAAATGTTTTATGAAGACGCCCAAATCGCTTCCAAAGTATTGGGCCTGACGCTCACTTCTCGAGGCCATGGCAAAGCTGGAGAAGTGCCTCTGGCAGGATTTCCATATCATGCCCTGGAAGGATATTTGGTCAAAATGATTCGAGCGGGGTACAAAGTGGCCATATGCGATCAAGTGGAAGATCCGAAACTGGCCAAAGGCATTGTCAAAAGAGAAGTCGTGCAGGTCGTCACGCCAGGCACACTCACCGAAGAAGTGCTTCTCGAAAGCAAGCGAAATAATTTTCTCTCTGCCATTCGCATTGAGCAAAATCAGTGTGGAATGGCCTCTGTGGATGTGTCCACAGGAGAATTTTTCCTCACTGAATTTTCCAAGGAAAAACTCCCAGAAATGGTACAGTCCATTGGACCTGCAGAAATTCTCATTGCAGAAGACCAGTTCGAAACCGTTCGACAGGACCTTGCCCAGCAAGGAATCTCTTCTTTTTTTACGAAAAGAGAGCCTTGGCTTTTTAATTTCACCACAGGATATGAAATTTTGACTCGGCATTTTGGAACCACTTCACTCAAAGGATTTGGCATTGAAGACATGCGATTGGGCATTGGCTGTGCAGGCGCAGTGATTCGGTATCTTCAAGAAACGCAGAAAACAGCCCTTTCCCATATTCGGAGTGCGCGAAGGTATTTTGACACCGATTACATGCTTCTTGATTCTGCGACCCGGAGAAATCTGGAGATCGCAGAATCTTGGGGAGACAATCAAAAAGCCACCTTGCTTTCGATTTTGGATAAAACCGAAACCCCCATGGGAGGCAGAACCCTTTCCGGCTGGCTTTTTCGACCGCTTTTGCGGCTTCAGCCGATTCGAGAACGCTTGAATGCAGTGGAAGAACTCTTCACCCATCGGGATTTAAGAAAAGCAGTGCGCCAGTGGCTCAAAGGGATGGGCGACAGCGAACGGATTATCACTCGGGTAATTTCTGGGAAAGCAAATCCAAGGGAACTGGTTGCATTGAAGCGGACTCTGGAAAGGATGGGCCATATTCAAAAAGTATTGGAAAAAGCAAGTGCTCCCCTTTTGACTGAAATTCGAGAGCATCTTTCGCCTTGTGAAGCTGTGACAGAACGAATTGAAAAAGCCCTGGTGGAAGACCCCCCTGTGGTACTCTCAGAGGGAGGCGTGTTCAAACAAGGCTATCATGCAGAACTGGATGAGCTTCGCCATCTTGCAGTTTCTGGAAAGGAATGGATTGCTCGGTTTCAGCAGTCAGAGCGCCAGCGGACAGGTATTCCTTCCTTGAAAGTAGGATACAATCAAGTATTCGGATATTACATCGAAGTGACCAAACCCCATTTGGCCAAAATTCCAAAAGACTATATTCGAAAACAAACGTTGGTCAATGGAGAACGCTTTGTCACGCCAGAACTGAAAGAAATGGAAGAGAAAATTCTCCATGCAGAAGAAAAAATTTTGGAACTCGAAGTGAAACTTTTTCAAGAATTAAGGGAGTTTGTGGCCCAATTTGGAGAAGCCATTCAAGAAAACAGCCGACGCATTGGCGAATTGGATGCTTTGGCAAGTTTAGCCGAAGTGGCTGAGGAATACCGATATGTCAAACCCGAAGTCCACGAAGGGGATACGATCGAGATTGAAGAAGGACGGCATCCTGTTGTGGAACGTTTTCTTCCTCCTGGAGAGACTTTCATCCCCAATGATGTGCGCCTCGACCCAGAAGAAAATCAAATTCTGATTATTACTGGACCCAATATGGCGGGCAAATCCACGTATCTCCGCCAAGTCGGATTGATTGTGCTTTTGGCACAAGTGGGGAGTTTTGTGCCTGCGAAAAAAGCTCGGATTGGCCTTGTCGATCGGATATTCACTCGCGTGGGCGCTCAGGACAATATTACAAGAGGAGAATCCACTTTTTTGATTGAGATGCAAGAAACCGCCAGTATTTTACACAATGCCACTCCGCAAAGTCTCATTCTTCTCGACGAAATTGGGAGAGGCACTTCTACCTTTGACGGGCTTTCCATTGCCTGGGCAGTGGCAGAATACCTCCATACGCATCCTGAAAAAAAGGCCAAGACCCTTTTTGCCACGCATTATCATGAGTTAACCGAACTCGCGTTGCTTTTCCCAAGAATCAAAAATTACAATGTCGCAGTAAAAGAATGGGCAGATCATATTATTTTCTTAAGAAAAATTGTACCCGGGGGATGTGACCACAGTTATGGCATTCACGTGGCTCGACTGGCAGGTTTGCCCCAAGAAGTCATTGAACGAGCCAAAGAAATTCTTTCCAATCTCGAAGCCAATGCGCTCACGCCGTATCACACCCCCAAATTGGCCTGGACAGAAAAGAAAACGCTGAAGGTGGCCCAAATGCCACCGCAATTGGATTTGTTTTCAGTTCGAGAATCTCAAATCCTCGAAACTCTAAAAAAGCTCGATATTAATACACTGACCCCTCTGGAAGCATTAAAAATCTTAGACGAACTCAAACGCATGGCCAGTGAAGACAAAACTCATTGATTTCTGGAAGGCCATGCGGATTCAAACGCTTGGATCATTTGATCCAGACGATGGTGGTAGGTTTCATCTATTTCTTGCTGTTCTGGATGGGCCTCATACCATGCAATAATCTCTCTGGCGCCTTGCGAAAAAGGAATCACTGCTTGAAACTCAGGCACCACTCGTTTGATCTTTGAATTGTCAAAGATCATGCTGTGCATTTTATCGCCCAATAAACTCTCGCCCCATTCTGGAAAGTACGCAGAAATGAGTTCTGAAGGAATATGAACAATATTGGGTTTTTCTCCTATTGCTTGGCCCAGAATTTCGATGATTTGATTCCAGGTGAGCACTTCGTCCGAGGTAATATGAAATGCTTCTCCAATGGCATGGGGATTTCCCAAAAGGCCGACAAACCCTTTTGCAAAATCGACGTGATGCGTAAGCACCCAAAGCGAGGTACCATCCCCGTGAATCACCACTTTTTTGCCTTTTCGAATACGATCAATGTCATTGTATCGGCCGTAGGTTGGAAGTAAAGTTTTGTCGTACGTATGAGAAGGCCGAACAATGGTGATCGGGAATCCAAATTCACGATAGGCACGGAGGAAAATTTCTTCACACGCAATTTTGCGTTGGGAATATGGCCAGAAGGGATTATAGAGCGGAGTGGATTCTGTAATGGGCAAATTCACTGGAGGCGTTTGGTACGAAGAAGCAGTGCCGATAAAAATAAATTGTCCGGTTCGATTTTTAAAAAGACGAATGTCTCTTTCCGCTTGTTCTGGAGTATAGCAAATCCAATCGACCACCACGTCAAATATTTCCTTTTTTAAAATGGATTCCACTTCTCGATCATTTCGAAAATCTGCACGCAAGACCTTGACCCCTTTTGGAATAGGTCGCTCTTTGGTCTTTCCCCGGTTGAGCACATACATGTGAAATCCTTTTTCCACTGCAAGTGGCGTACACGCAGAACTGATGACCCCTGTGCCTCCAATAAAAAGGACTTTCATACAAACCCTCCCCTGGTTATTTGAGATCCAAGATTGCTTTTAAAGTCTGTGGGTCCACCTGAAGGAAACCCACGGGGACCAATCTTTGGGTCAATTCCCGCCAATTTTCGCCCGTTTGAAATACGGACCGAAAGAGCGGCAAAGAAGGTTCGATATTTCCATGATTGGCCAATGCAATTGCATACCAAAATTTCATTTCTGTGTTTTCTGGATCCATGGCCAGGGCATTTCCGTAATGGGCCATGGCAGAGTTCACGTCATTTTTTTCCATTGCGAGATCGCCTTGATTCATGGATTCGTATGCCCGAAATATGCGAAGCAATCGCCAAAGCTCTTGAATGGGCTGGGGATGATCTTCTACACGAAGATCTATATATCGATCTTCCCAAAGTTTTCCTGTGGACTGAATCCGAACCACAAGGAGAGAGGCAGATTGGCATCCTCGAATGTCTCCCCCTTCTTTTTGCCCTGCTTCGAGTGCACACAGCATGCGTTCTGCCAAAGGACCTTGGCTTTTTTCAAATGCATTCTTCATGGCAGGCCACACTGTATTTTTCAGCATGAGGTTGGCCTGTACAGCAAAATGCGCTCCTATGGCATGACCTGCCTCGGGAATGCATTTTTTGCCTGTGTAGACTGCAACCCTTCCCTGTGCGTCCAGGATAGCCAATTGCCGGAAATCTCTTCCTTCATCCGAATCAATCAGCATTTTTAAAGTCTCTTCTGCAGATTTTCCTTGCCTGAGAAGTTCCAACCCTCTCGGCCCAAAGGAAATATTGACCAAGGATTGGGTTGCAATGACCCCGACTCCGGGTTCTGCCCAAGGAACAACCGATCCCACAGAATGTATTGGTTCCCCGTGAAATGGAATTTTCCGGTTTTGATTTAAGCTACAAGATGACCGTTTCTTCACGATACGGTCTCCATGGCAAAAGCGTGTTCTTTGACATCTTCATTCAATCTCTGTCGCTT